>Ga0209487_1000032_pt1 | contig 133559 bp, 126 predicted proteins | sample Poulit2012_FD_187524 | JGI IMG/M metagenome (GOLD analysis project Ga0209487, IMG submission 187524) | Agricultural soil microbial communities from Georgia to study Nitrogen management - Poultry litter 2012 (SPAdes) (version 2) | ecosystem: Environmental > Terrestrial > Soil > Agricultural...
GTGCCTGGCCAATCAGGTGTTGATCGGCAGCACTACTGGCCTGGGCAGTTGCATAGATGGGGTCACGCTCTTGGGCGAAACGCCAAGCGGTCCATAAATCAAGGGCCTGAGCTGTGGCTGCAAAGAGGCAAAGCACCCCCCCGAGCAGCATCATCATCACATAGATGTGACCCTGCTCTCGTTGCACCGTCATAGGGCAAAATTAAAGCTAGAGACACGAGTGCCCCGTAGCGGTTTGATTACCGTATCAAAAAGGGGTGTGGTCTCGAAGCTAGCAGCACTGGTACGGGTGATCCGCAGTACGGTCATCACAGGGTGCTGACCCACAGCGGCGACCAAACGGCCCCCGATGCTCAGTTGGTATTTAAGCGCATCAGGAACGACGGGGACTGAACCAGTCAGTAAAATAGCGTCAAACTCGGTAGTGCCCCAGCCTGCATGGGCATCGCCTGTTTCAACCTTGACGTTGGTGATGTCGTTATTTTCGAGGTTTGCCATCGCGAAAGTGGCCAGCGTGCGATTGATTTCTACTGAGGTTACCTGCTGTGCCAAAAAGCTCAGCAACGCTGCTTGGTAGCCAGAGCCTGTCCCGATCTCGAGTACGGCATCAGTAGGTTTGAGTTGTAGCTCTTGAGTAAAACGTGCCTCGATAGTTGGGCGCAACATGGTTTCGTTGGTATCTATCGAGTCGATGATCAAAGGCAGCTCGGTGTCGGAAAAGGCCATTGACTCCATACCGGCAGGCACAAAGAGCTCGCGCTGAACATCAAATAGGGTTTGTAATACTTGTTCGTCCTCTACGTGCCAAGGCCGTATTTGTTGCTCGACCATGTTGTAACGAGCGCGTTCTACACTGGATAGTGAGTGAATGTTCATACCATTCCCGCAAAAAACAAAAAACGAGTAAAAAAAGCCAATGGTTGGATAGCTAAATCTAGCCGCACGGCAATTGTTATCAGATGTGCCGAATAACGGCATTCATGATTGTAAAGTATTTTATAGATACATTATAGAGTATCTCACGAACGGAACATTGCCTTGAGCAGCACGGATGAGTTTTTAACAGCGATAGGTAAAAACTCAGCGAAATCCATATGCGCACCACTGTTGGCATTGTCTGATAGTGACCGAATGCATGCAAAAGGGCGTTCATTAAGTGCGCATACCTGAGCAATGCTGGCACTTTCCATTTCACAGGCTAATGCTTGGAAGTGTGTGTGGATCGCTCGTGCGCGCTCAGGATCGGCGATAAATTGATCTCCAGTAGCGATGCGCCCTACTTTGACCTGTCGGTCATCTAGCTGTTGAGCTGCTTGGATGACTTGTTGGCGCAAGGCCATATCAGTCGGGAAATCAAAGTATGTGCAGCGATAGATTTGCCCCAGCGGTAGACCCAAAGGGCGTACGTCCATATCGTGCTGAATCAAAGTGTCAGCAATGACCACATCCCCGGGCTTTAGCTCGGGGTCTAATCCACCGGCAATACCAATATTGATGACGCGGTCAACCCCAAACTTAGAGATTAATATTTGGGTGCAAAGGGCTGCATTGACCTTGCCAACGCCACACACTACAGCAACCACGGGCTTGCCAAAGAAAAGCCCGCGGTGAAATTCTAGGCTAGCCAAATGCTGGGATTCACGTTGTTCAAGATGCTGCAAAATGATGGACAGCTCTTCGTCCATCGCGACAATCACGCCAGTCAGAGGAGTGGAATTAATCATGGCGGGGTGGCCACCAGGCGTGAAAGTGATGGACAGGTCCATGCCCGTGACCAATTTTTAGTTCATCGGCACGTGCGATGGCCTTGTATAAATATTCTTTGGCTGCGCGCGCTGCTTGGGCTGCATCATCGTATTGAGGTAACAAGGCTGCCAATGCGGCTGACAGAGTGCATCCTGTGCCGTGAGTGTGCGGGGTTTGAATCCGCGTTGCTGGCATTTCATGCATTTCGTCCCCATCGAAGAACAGATCAATGCAGTCGGAGCCGGGCAAATGTCCACCTTTGAGGAATACCCAGCGTTGGCCGTCGTCACTCATGAGGCGGCGCAGTTTTTCTGCTTGTTGATACATTTCGCGCACATTTTCAGCTGGACGCCCATCGATGAGCACAGCGGCCTCGGGTAAATTAGGGGTAATCACCGTGCACATGGGGATGAGACCCTCTAGCAACGCCTCGGTAGCAGGCCTTTCTAATAAATGATCGCCACTTTTGGCAACCATGACCGGATCAAGCACCAAGTGGGACAAAGGCCATCGTGATAAGGCATCAACGACCGCCAAGATAACAGGGCGCTGACCCAACATGCCGATTTTGGCGGCGTCGATCCGTACATCTGCAAATAACGTATCAATTTGCTTTTCAATAAAAGCGGGATCGACAGGATAAATTTCGGTCACTGCCTGGGTGTTTTGGGCAGTCAAAGCAGCAATAATGCCATTGGCGTATGCGCCTAATGCACTCATGGCTTTGACATCAGCTAGCACACCGGCGCCACCAGAGGGATCTACCCCCGCAATAGAAACAACACTAGGAATACTCATGATTTAGAAAAAGAGGAATGAGGTTCAATAAGACCTTGGGTGGGTGAGCTGGGATCGGCATCATAATAACGTCTGGGGATGCGTCCTGCTAAGTATGCTTGGCGCCCTGCGCGAACACCATCGCGCATGGCCTGAGCCATCAAAATAGGATCGTTAGCTTCGGCGATGGCGGTATTCATGAGCACCCCATCACAGCCTAATTCCATTGCAATGGCAGCATCCGAGGCAGTGCCTACCCCAGCATCAACCAGTACAGGTACAGAGGCTTGATCAATAATCAAGCGTAGATTCCAGGGGTTTAAGATTCCCATCCCCGAACCAATCAAAGAGGCCAAAGGCATGACTGCTACGCAACCAATGTCCTCGAGCATTTTGCATTGAACGGGGTCGTCTGCACAGTAAACCATGACCTTGAAACCCTCGGCCACAAGTTGTTTGGCAGCTTTGAGGGTTTCAGGCATGTTGGGAAAGAGGTTTTGCGCATCGCCCAAGACCTCGAGCTTGACCAGGTCATGGCCATCGAGCAACTCACGGGCTAAACGCAGCGTTCGAACGGCGTCTTGGGCCGTGTAGCAACCTGCCGTATTAGGCAGGAGCGTGTATTGTTTAGGTGAAACGACATCCAGTAAATTAGGCTCATCAGGTGTTTGGCCAATATTGGTGCGGCGAATCGCAACAGTAATAATTTCGGCCTCGCTGGCCTCAATGGCTTGCTGGGTTTCCTGCAAGGAAGCGTACTTTCCTGTTCCTACCATTAGCCGAGAACGATAGGTTTTGCCGGCAATAGTAAGCGGATCGCTAAGGGAAGAGGTAGCAGACATATTTGCTGTGCTTGTAAATACCAAGGTAAATGGATAAGACCAACTAAGCTTAGGATCATAAACTAAAATAGTCGTTTTGCACTATAATTGCTAAATCTAACCGTGCAGAAGATCAGCGTGTATGGAAATGCAGCCTACTGCATTGTGACAGGTACGTATATTTTTTAGCGATTGAATTTCAAAAGGTGCTTATGTCCAAAGGCTACGAATCCGAAATTACCGAGTTTTTAAAAAACTATAAACAGCAGCATCCCGATACCGAACAGCGTCAACGCGAAGGACGGGCGCGGTTATGGGATAAGTACATTGACCCCGAGCTCCAAGAGGACTTTAAAGCGGCCAAGGTACCCCAACAGCCCTACGTTTACTATGAAAACGAATCAGAATAAATTTGTTCGTGTTACCCCTCACTAAGGGGCGGCTGATAACCTCATGACCGAGGCATCTACATCAACTACCTCTGCCATTCAGGATGAATCGACAGGGCAGGTGTACGCGCGTTTATATGGCGAGCCCTTATTTTCTATTCCCCAAGAGCTATACATACCTCCGGATGCCCTGGAGGTTTTTTTAGAGGCTTTTGAGGGGCCCCTAGATCTTCTGCTTTATTTAATCCGTAAACAAAACTTCGATGTGCTGGATATTCCAATGGCTCTACTAACCGAGCAATACCTGGGGTACGTTCGGGGTTTAGAGCACAGTAGTTTTGAATTGGCGGGTGAATACCTCTTGATGGCAGCGGTCTTGATTGAAATTAAATCACGCATGCTTTTGCCTGTGCCCAAAAGCGCTGCCGACGAGGACGAAGAAGACCCTCGCGCCGAGCTTTTGCGCCGTTTGCTCGAATATGAACAAATTAAACAAGGGGCTGAGCAGCTGGATGAACAAGAATGGCGAGGACGCGATTTTTGGCGCCCTTTAGTAGATGCTGACATCGAAGTAGAACAGGTCCTGCCTGACGTGGATCCCGAGGATTTAATTGCTGCCTGGCGCGGGATTCTCAAACGCGCCAAGCTGCACCAAGAGCACGCCGTTATTCGCGAAACGCTTTCTGTACGGGATCACATGAGCCAGATACTCAGGCGTTTGCAGCGGCAAAACGTACTGCTTTTTACCGAATTGTTCGAAGAGCATTTAGCACAGGATGATCCATCTGCTATCGTGGTGGTGCATTTCTTGGCTATTCTTGAGCTTGCTCGTGAAGCCCTGATTCAGGTGACTCAGACCGAGCCTTATGCGCCTATTTATGTGCGTTTGTCCTATGTGGACTGAGGTTTGATTTTCTGTTTTTCCAGTTTGGAGTTTTGTAGTGAAAGTTGTGCACACCGTCCAAGAATTACGCGATCAATTACAAGGACAACTGCGTATCGCTTTTGTGCCGACGATGGGCAATTTACACGAAGCGCATTTGTCTTTAATGAAGATGGCGCGTCAGTATGGCGACCCTGTGGTGGCCAGTATTTTTGTAAATCCCTTACAGTTTGGTCCTAACGAAGATTTTGATCGCTATCCACGCACATTGGCAGCAGACATAGAAAAACTCGAAGCAGAGCGTGACGTTTATGTGCTGTTTGCTCCGTCAGAGCGCGAGATGTACCCCGTGCCGCAAAACTTTCGCGTGCAACCGCCCAAAGGCTTAGGGGATATCCTCGAAGGTGAGTTTCGCCCTGATTTTTTTGAAGGGGTCAGCACAGTTGTACTTAAGTTATTCTCATGCGTACAGCCGCGGGTTGCCGTGTTTGGTAAAAAAGATTATCAACAGTTGATGATTATTCGCCAGATGTGCCAACAATTTCAATTACCTGTAGAAATTATGGCGCATGAAACCGTTCGTGAAGAGGATGGGTTAGCAATTTCATCACGTAATCGGATGTTGACTGATAAAGAACGCATGATGGCCCCACAGTTGTATCAGCAGTTATGCTTGATGCGAGATCGCGTCATGGCAGGTGAAACAGATTTGCAGCGTGTTGAGCATGACGCCAATGCTAAGCTCAGCGCGGCGGGCTGGCGTGTGGACTATATGGTTTTCCGACGCCAACGAGACCTGCAGCCGCCAACCCCCCAAGAGATCGAAAGCCAAGAGCCTTTGGTGGTCTTGGGTGCCGCTCATTTGGACAATGCCCGCCTCATCGACAATTTAGAGTTTTGGTCATAACACCTTTTCGAACGTTAGGACAATAAAAGCAGGTAGAAAACAAAGCCTCGGATTGAAAGATCCGAGGCTTTGTTTCGTTTAGGGGCACGCAAATAGCTAAAATCAGTTAATATGTAATATAAGTAAAGTGTTTGTAAATCATATTTCAACCTGTTTGCCAAAAAAGGAGGGGCAATGAAAGGTTTTAATATAGTTCCAAAACAACGTCAGGTTGCTGCAATAGCATTGTTATTGAGCACTTTGTCAGACCGCGAACGAGAGGTGCTTAATAAGGTGTGTTTGGGCTACGACGCCGCAGCTATTGCTGATAAGCAGCATGTGTCTACTACAACGATCCAAGCGCATCGAGCACGCCTATTGAGAAAAATGGGGGCAAGAAATAGTGTGCAGCTGACGTATTTAATCAAAAGTGCCGAGACGCATCACCTCAAAAGGCACATTGAAAAATTACTCGCAGACAAAAATAATCCACAAACGCAATTTGGTGTGTTGAATATCGTGCCCAGTAGCGGAGGTATTTATCCGAGTGCGGCACCTGTGACGGTACAGGTCGCCGCCGAGCAGCGAGCGGCGCTACGTCCGAAAACGCAGCGCGAGGAATCTATTTAGTGCTCGGGGATGATGAGCTCTTCTTGCATTTCTTCTAAATCAGCCTCATTGATACCACGGCAATTGGGGGCGGGCTCGTTGTCGAGGGCCTCGATGGGGTCAATGTCGCGTTGGCGGGTCAGGCTGGTCGCCAAGACAGGTTCGTATTGGTTAAAGCGATTGACTTTGAGTTGGCGATCATTCAGAAAAGTGAAATCTCCGACGACCGTGTCTCGCTCGGAAATGAGCGCAACGCGGGTGGGCTCTGAACCTGTGCGATACCAGCAACCTTGGGCGTGGTGTTTAGTGACCGTACTGTCAGCAGCGCTTTGAGCTTGTAGTCGCCACATGCCCGCAGGCGCAAAAGTCACGCTAACACGTATGGGCTGGCAGCTGCGATCACCGGAAGGACAAGGAATAGTGCCTAAAAAGGTGCGGGGCTCGAGCAGTTCGCGTACCTCGCGTGATTCGATGACCTCTTGATCTTGGGTTTTATGCTCTTTGCGGTCGAGATTGCCGCTGCCAATCTGTATTTGAGAGGGGGCGTGGACGCTGCCGCGGCCACGGACATGATCCAAGGTGTCGCTATAGCTGCGAGCTCGGGGTTGCGGGTCGTGGCTGCCCGAACTGGGTGACTGAGCACAGCTGGCCAGTCCGAGTACGGTACATAGAGCAAAAACAAATTTTGTGGTGGTTTTCATCATGAGTATTTACGGTTAAAGCGTGGGCTGAGATTTAAATTATACGCAAGTGCGGCTGGAATAGCAGTCCTGCGTAGGTACGTGTTCATTACACACTTATTCGGTGTATAGAAGTCAGGGTGATGGGTAGTGATGGGTGGGGGAGCGGTATGGGTGTGGGCTGGGGGTTGCTTTCAAGTATTTTCGTGGTTTGGTCGGTGCAGCAGGCTTGGCGCTGGAGCGCGTCTTATGCTGTTTTGATTCGTGCTGACTGGCCACCAACACTAATGACTTTAGCGTGCGCTTGGTTGCTGCGCGCATCAACCAAGCGATGTGCTGCTGTGCTTTGGTGGATGCTGAGTGTGTGTGCAGTGCTTGGTGTACTTTGGGCTTTGTTTTGGATAGGTTTTACGCCAGGCATAAAAAAATTTGTTTATTGGTTATGTTGGGTTGCGGTCCCTGCATTACTCATTGTGCTGGGGCGCATTGACGCCCAGGTTTTTTTGTTGCCTGATCCATTGCTGTTGCTGTGGGCAGCCTTGGGTGGCGTGCAGTCTGTGTTGATACAACGTTGGCCAGGATGGTTGGCACTGGTTGCCTGGTGTTGCTTTTTTGGGGTTATATGGGGGTTGGGTTATAGCTGGAAACTTAGGAGCTCGGGTCGGCTCTTAGGTTGGTTTTTTCAATGGTTAGGGGCCGGTGATATAAAATTTCTATGGGCGGCATTTTTTTGGCTCCCTCAGGGTAAAGTTGTGTTAATGTGGATTTACACGACCGCATTTTGTTGGGTGCATCATGGCTGGCAGCAACGTCGGCTTTTGCCTCGCGGCCATACCGCCCTTGGGCCCTATCTAATCTTTAGTTGGTGGGTCGTGGTATGGGTGCATCCCGCGGTGCTATATGTATATTTTCTTTTAGATTAAACAGACAATTCAGACGATGCTGAAAATTGGTCTTACGGGTGGTATTGGTTCCGGCAAGTCCATGGTGGCGCGCTGGTTGGCCCAGTGGGGGGCTACGGTGATCGATACGGATGATGTGTCGCACGAGCTCACCTCGACCGGAGGGCAGGCCATACCCCATATCAAGCAGGCTTTTGGGCCTACCGTGGTAGATGCCCATGGGGCGCTCGACCGAGCGCAAATGCGTGCCTTGGTCTTTCAGGATCCAGATGCACGCAAGCAGCTAGAGGCCATTTTGCATCCATTGATTCGCGAGCACACCTTGGCGCAGGCCCAGGCCGCGCAAGGACGCTACGTGGTAATAGTGATCCCCCTACTGGTCGAATCCGGACGGTGGGTGGATTATTTTGATGAAATTTGTGTCGTCGATTGCGATGAGCCAACCCAGATCCAGCGTGTTCAACGTCGCAGTGGTTTGACGGTTGAACAGGTGCAACAAATCATGCGTGCTCAGGCCACACGCAAAGAGCGCTTGCAGGTTGCCGACCAGGTGGTCGATAATGGCGGGCAAACTGATTTACAGACACTAGAAGAACAAGTACAACAGCTACACCGACATTGGTGCGCCCGTAGTCAGCAGCAGACAAAGCAAGCATCCATATAATTTTGGTAAGAACATTGATTGTAGGCTTGTGTGGTGGGTGCCCAGTTCGCAATCGCATCATTTAAGGTTTTAATTGCGTGATACTTTACGAATATCCTTGCAACGAGCGAGTACGAATTTTTTTAAGAGTAGAGCACTTATTTGAACGTCTGACATTTTTTGCCCAAGGGTCCGAGCCGTTGCAACATCAGGTTGCAGTGGCCACCCTGTTTGATGTGCTCGAGTTGACAGATCGAGTAGATTTGCGTGGCATGGTGTTACAAGACATCGAGCGCCAGCGCAATGCCATGCAAGCTCTGCGCGAGCACCCGGGCGTATCCGCCGAGGCTTTGGACGCTATGTTTCAGGGCTTGCAGCAGGTCGCCGAGCCTTTGGCCGAGCAGGGACGCATTGCCGAGGATCTGCGCGACAATGGATGGCTGCAGAGCCTGCGTGGGCGTTTGACGGTACCCGGTTGCTTTGCTCAAATTGATATCCCTTCTTATTATTGCTGGCAAAACAAGCCTGCCGATGAGCGGCGCGCTGATATACAGCAGTGGATGAGTTCCCTGTTGCCAGTACAAGAGGCCATTGCCCTGTTACTGCGCATGCTGCGTGGCGCTGCTAATGCGGTTGAACGTACTGCCAGCGAGGGGGCCTACCAAGAGATGTTGGGTGGCAAAAATTTTCAATTATTAAGGGTGTGGGTACCCAAACATCTGCAGGCTTTCCCCGAAATGAGTGCCAATAAATATGTCATTTGGGTGCGTTTTGCACAGCAAAGTGCACAAGGCAAGCCACAAATGATTAAACAAGACGTTCCCTTTCAGCTGGCTTGTTGCTCAATTGGCTAATTCGCCAATTCATGCTTTGTTCAGTTATAGCTACGTATAATAGAGCGCATACTTTGGTTTATTTTGCTCTCTGGAGAACAATTGCATGGCGGATTCACAGCCTCAAAAAAAACCCGGAAAACGCCGCGGCTGGTTAATCGCGCTTGTACTGATTCTTTTAATCGGTGCAGGCGCTTGGTATTTTTGGGCCCAGCGCAGTGCAGACGAACAGGCCGCTGAGTCGGCTGCTTTTATGGTACCAAAGGTACCTGTGCGTACCGCTGAGGTTACCGAGGGCGAGCTCCAAGAACGTCTGCGTGCTATTGGCACCGTCGAGGCTTTTAATATCGTCACGGTGCGCAGTCGGGTCGAGGGTGAGTTGTTAGAAATCTATTTCACAGACGGACAGTTTGTCGAGGCCGGCGATGTCCTGGCTCAGGTTGACCCTGAGCCTTACGAGCTGCGGGTCGACCAAGCCAAAGGACAGCACAAACAGAGTCAGGCACAGCTGGATATTGCCAAGACCGACTTACATCGTTTTCGTACTTTGTACGAGCAGGACTCTTTGGCCAAGCAAACATTGGAATCCCAAGAGGCGTTGGTCAACCAACTAGAAGGTACAGTGCAAAGCGCCCAAGCCGCCATCTATGAGGCTGAGTTGCAGCTCAAATACACACGTATTTTGGCCCCCATTACTGGCAAGCTCGGATTCAAGCAGCTCGATGTGGGCAATCTCATCTCAACTGGCAATGTCGATGGTTTGGTGACCATCACCCAAACCCAACCCATTGCGGTTACTTTTTCTTTGCCTGAGCAAGACTTGCAGCAGCTGCTCGAGCGCTTGCACCTCGAACAAGCACTACAGGTCGAGGTTTACGGCCGCAACGATAAATTGTTAGGCGAGGGGGCGTTGCTGGCTGTTGATAATCAAATAGATGTCAGTACGGGTACAGTCCGTATTAAGGCCAGCTTGCCTAATGAGGATAATGCTCTATATCCCAATCAGTTTGCCCGCATCAGTGTGTTGTTGGGTACCCAAAAGGGCCTGTTGATCCCCGAAGAGGCCGTACAGATCGGAGCGCGCGGGGCTTATGTTTATGTGGTTGACGAGGATAACAAGGTGCAGCCACAGGTACTCGAATTGGGCCTGAGGTCTGCAGGGCAGGTGTTGGTGTTAGATGGGCTGGAAAAAGGCGCGCAGGTTGTGACCGAGGGCACCGATCGTCTGCGTTCGGGCACGGTCGTTGAGCCTGTGGCCGCCCAAGATGAGTAGGGGTTAGCGTGAATATATCGCGTCCATTCATTTTGCGGCCGGTGGCGACGACCTTGGCCATGCTCGCCTTGTTGATGGCTGGCTTTATAGGCTATCGCTGGTTGCCAGTGTCAGCCTTGCCGCAGGTGGATTATCCCACCATCCAGGTCGAGACTTTATATCCCGGGGCGAGCCCCGATGCGATGGCTGCGTTGGTCACGTCACCCTTAGAGCGACAATTTGGGCAAATGGCAGGGTTGGCCCAGATGAGTTCGACGAGTTCAGGTGGGGCGTCTCGAATTACCTTGCAGTTTGATTTGGGCTTGCCCTTAGATATTGCCGAGCAAGAAGTCCAAGCAGCTATGAATGCTGCTTTGAATATGCTGCCCAGCGATTTACCTAGCCCGCCAGTCTATAACAAGGTCAATCCCGCAGATACACCGGTGTTGACTTTGGCTGTCACTTCGCCCACATTGCCGCTACCCGATGTGCGGGATTTGATTGATTTGAGGGTAGCGCAAAAAATTGCTCAGGTCTCTGGTGTAGGTTTGGTTAGTATTGCCGGGGGTCAGCGGCCGGCGGTACGCATACAAACCGATCCCGAGGTGTTGATTGCCTATGGGCTGAGCATGTCCGAGATTCGTCAGGCAGTCAATAACGCCAACGTGCATCAGCCCAAAGGCAACCTCGATGGTCCCAAACGTTCAACAACAATCAGTGCTAATGAGCAACTACGCTCTATCGAGGATTACGAGGATCTCATCATCCGCTATGAGGATGGGGCGCCGCTTAGACTCAAAGATGTAGCGCGTGTTGTTAATGATGCCGAGGATGTTTATCAGGCAGCCTGGGCCGGCAGCGAACCTGCTATTTTGCTTAATATTCAACGACAACCAGGGGCCAATGTAATCGAGGTGGCAGATCGGGTTAAAGAGTTACTGCCCGAATTAAGTGCCAGTCTGCCTGTTGGTGTAGATATACAGGTGGCCAGCGACCGCACGCAGACCATTCGAGCCTCTATTGAGCAGGTACAAATAGAATTGGGTTTGGCCATTTTATTGGTCGTGGCGGTGACGTTTACGTTTTTGCGTACTTGGACCGCCACGTTTATTCCCAGTGTGGTGGTGCCTTTATCTTTGATAGGGACATTCGCTCTCATGTACGCGTTGGGTTTCAGTATCAATAACCTGACGCTAATGGCCTTAACCATTGCTACTGGCTTTGTGGTGGATGATGCCATTGTCATGATTGAAAACATTGCGCGCCATATCGAACAGGGGATGAAGCCGTTACAAGCTTCACTCAAGGGGGCGCAGCAGATTGCTTTCACATTGGTCTCGCTGACTCTTTCCTTGGTGGCTGTGTTGATACCGCTGCTGTTCATGAGTGATGTGATTGGGCGGTTATTTCGCGAATTTGCCGTCACGTTGGCAGTGGCCATTTTATTATCCCTTTTGATTTCTTTGACCTTAACGCCCATGATGTGTGCCCGTTTGCTACGGGCGCCTAGGGATACGACAGCTCAAGAGGTTGATGCGAGCGGTGCGCATGGCGCCGATGAGGCAGGGCAGGCATCGGATACTACGGGATCACGTGCTGATCTGGATATTCACGACGATGGGCCGCGTTTTGGGCGCTGGTATATTGTTTTAGCCGAGCGTGTTTTGCAGCAGGTTTACCGCTTTTATGAACGCTCTTTGGGGTGGGTATTAAAACACCAAAAGCTGACTTTGTTGTTGACATTGGCGACTTTGTTGTTGACTGCTGGCATGTACTGGTTGGTGCCCAAGGGGTTCTTCCCGCAGCAGGATGCGGGCTTGGTTCAGGTCATCACTCAAGGACCACAAAATGCCTCTTTTTCAACCATGCAGCGGCTCCAAGAAAAAGCTGCCAAACAGGTCATGCAGGATCCTGATGTCGAGGCGGTGACTTCTTTTGTTGGGGTGGATGGCAGTAATGCGACACTCAATACAGGTCATATGCAGGTGGTGCTAAAGCCTTTTGGCGAGCGACAAAAAACGGCTGCCGAGGTAGCCAAACGTATCGGTGCGAGTTTTAATTTAGATCCCGAATTACAAATCTTTTTACAGCCCGTACAAGAGCTCACAGTAGATGATCAGATCAGTCGTTTGCCTTTTCAGCTGGCTGTTTCGGATCCTGATCACCGAGCTTTGCAACGTTGGTTACCCGAATGGTTAGAGGTACTCCAAGATTTGCCCGAGTTAGAAGAGGTCACCTCTAATATGCAGGATAAAGGGCAACAACTGCTGTTGAATATTGATAGAGATACGGCTGCTCGGTTGGGGATTAGTAAATCTACTATTGATGAGGCTTTATACGATGCCTATGGGCAACGGCTGATTTCTACTATTTATACTCAATCTGCACAATATCGGGTGGTGCTAGAGGTGGCGCCTGAGTATCGTCGGCAGGTGGATGACCTCGAATTGCTTTACGTTCCTGGGCGCGAGGGGGCGTTAGTGCCACTGTCGGTGCTGGTCGAGCCCGAGCTTCGCCCCATGAGCTTGTCGGTTGAGCGTTTAGATCAGTTCCCAGCAGCGCATGTGTCGTTTTCTTTGGCACCCGGTGTGTCGTTATCAGAGGCTGTGCAAGCCATCGAAGATAGCGTGACCGAGGCGCAAATGCCTGATTCTAGCGAGTTACGTCTGTTGGGTGCTGCGCATGCCTTTGAAGCCTCGCTGTCCACCTCGTTGTGGTTGTTGTTGGCTGCTGTGTTGACTATGTACATTGTGCTGGGCATTTTGTACGAGAGCTACATCCATCCCATCACCATTTTATCGACCTTGCCCTCGGCCACTATTGGGGCATTAGGGGCGTTGTTATTAACAGGTCGCGAACTGGACATGGTGGGCATTATCGGTATTGTGTTGCTCATCGGGATCGTCAAGAAAAATGCCATCATGATGATTGATTTCGCATTAGTGGCTCAAAGAGAAGAACAGAAAAGCGCTCGTGATGCGATTTTCTCAGCAGCCATGGTGCGTTTACGGCCGATTTTAATGACGACGTTCGCGGCCCTCTTTAGTGCTTTGCCGTTGATGTTTGCCTTGGGGGCAGGTGCTGAATTGCGGCGCCCGCTAGGCTTAGTGATGGTTGGCGGGTTGTTGTGCAGTCAGTTGTTAACGCTGTATACCACCCCGGTGGTTTATCTTTTCTTTGACCGCTGGACACGACCGCGCCGTTATGGGCTAAAAGGGCAGCAGTCGTGAGGATTTTTAATGTCTTTATCTTCCGCCCTGTCGCCAGCACCCTAATTTGCCTGGCCATGATGGCTGTTGGGGTATTGGCCTTGCGCTTTTTACCTGTGGCTCCCTTGCCGCAAATGGATTTTCCCATGATTACGGTGACGGCTAGTCTGCCAGGTGCCAGTCCTGAAACGATGGCCTCTAGCGTTGCCACACCATTAGAGCAGTCCCTAGGAGCGATTTCTGGGCTGGCACAAATGACTTCTCGTAGCTCTGAGGGTTCTACCCGCATTTCCTTGATGTTTGATTTGAATCGGGATATTAATAACGCGGCGCGTGATGTGCAGGCAGCCATCAATCAGGCACAGCCGATGTTGCCTTCGGGGATGCGGCGTATGCCCACCTATCACAAGATTAACCCCTCATCTGCACCGATCATGGTGTTGGCCATGACCTCACCAACAGCCAGCCAGGCCGAGCTATATGATTTAGCCACGACTATCGTCGCACAAAAACTGGCTCAAATTAAAGGCGTGGGCGATGTTGATGTAGGGGGCGGTTCTTTACCGGCGGTGCGGGTTAGTTTGGATCCCCAAGCTCTGGCCATTGCAGGGGTGTCTCTGGATCAAGTACGGCAGACTTTATCGGCAGAAAACCCTTTGCGCCCGTTGGGTTATTTGGCTGACGGTGATGAGCAGTTATGGCTGAGCACAGGGGGGCAGATGAATGCGGCTGATGAGATCGCACCCCTAATTATTCGTTGGGATGATGATGGTGCTTTGCGTTTGCGCGATGTCGCTGATATTGAGGATTCCGTAGAGGATCTATATAACCTGGGGTATTTAAATGACGAACGCGCCGTTTTGCTGATGGTACGCCGACAGGCCGATGCCAATATCATCGAGACGGTTGAATCTATTCGCGATCGGTTGCCTGATTTAGAGGCCATGCTACCGGCAGAGGTCCATTTGCAGGTGGCACAGGACCGTACTCCTAGTATTCGTGCATCGTTGTACGAGGCTCAAAAGACTCTGATCATCGCTGTTTTCTTAGTGACGGGTGTAGTGCTGTTGTTTTTGCGAAATTGGCGCGCTGCTTTGATACCTGCGGTAGCCGTTCCTGCGTCGTTGATCAGCAGTTTTGCTTTTATGTATGCCTTTGGCTTTACGCTTAACACTATATCTTTGATGGCGTTGATCGTGGCGACAGGTTTTGTGGTGGATGACGCCATTGTGGTGCTGGAAAGTATTATCCGTTATTTGGAAAAAGGGCTTAGTCCTTTTCGAGCTGCAGTGCGTGGCCTGCGCGAGGTCAGCTTTACAGTCACTGCAATGAGCTTTTCCTTAGTCGCTGTGTTTATCCCTATGTGGTTGGTCGGGGGATTAATTGGGCGTTTATTCAAAGAATTTGCTGTGACACTGTCAGTCGCGGTATTGATTTCTTTGCTGATTTCATTGATGTTGACGCCCATGATGAGTGCCCATTTGTTGCATCCGGGTGCGTATCGTGTCACTGAGCGATCAACCGATCCAGATGCGAGCGATGCAGGGTGGGCAGGTCGCGCGTGGTGGAATGGGTTTTGGCGCTGGCTAGGCGCGGTGATAGGGGTTACAGGGCAGTGGTTGGTACGGATGTATGCCGTGACCTTGGGCTGGGCTTTAAAGTATCGACGCCTAACTCTATTGTCTCTGATGCTAGCTGTGCTGTTAAACGGTTATCTGTTTACAAGCATTCCCAAAGGATTATTCCCACAGCAAGATACGGGCCAATTAATGGGCTTTTTCCGAGTGGATCGGGGGACATCATTTCATGCCATGAGTCCAAAGCTGGAACACTTTCGCGAGGTTTTACTACAGGATCCCGCAGTGCGTAGTGTGGCGGTGTTTGCAGGGGGACGTGGAGGCAGTAATTCTTCAATGATGTTGATCGAGTTAGAGCCGCTAGAGGATCGCGATGTGTCAGCAAATCAGGTCGTCGATAGACTGCGCGGACAGTTACAGTCTGTGCCCGGTGCCCGATTATTTTTAACGCCCCAGCAGGATATTTTTGTAGGCGGCGGATTGGGCCGTGCAGGTGCTCAGCAATTAACCTTGCTGGCCAGTGATTTTGAGGTGCTCAATAAATGGCAGCCGCGGGTACAGCGTGCGATGGCGGCCTTACCAGAGCTGGTGGATGTTGATACGGATTCAGACGATCAGGGTCAGCGGATCGAGCTCAGTATCGATAGGGAAAAGGCGCGACAGCTGGGGGTTGAGATGTCTTTGGTGGCTTCTACCTTGAATAACGCCTTTAGTCAGCGCCAAGTCTCGGTTATTTATGGGCGTCTCAATCAATACCATATTGTGATGGGCTTAGAAGAACGCTTTAAACAGGACGTCGAGGCGCTCAAACAGTTAGAAATTGTGACCCAAGGAGGCGATCGTATCCCCATCACGGCCTTTACTGATTTTGTGCCGGGCAGCGCGCCGTTAAGTGTGAGTCATCATGGGTTGTTTATCGCCGAAAATGTCTCATTTGGATTGGCAAAGGGTGTCAACCTAGAAGAGGCCACCGAAGCTATCAACGAGGCAATGGCACGCATCCAGCTACCCACAGACAAAATACAAATTAGTTACGAAGGGACAGCGCGATTGATGCGTGATGCAGTTGCACAGCAGCCTTGGCTAATTTTAGCGGCCTTGCTGACCATGTATGTGGTGTTGGGGATGTTGTATGAAAGTTATTTGCACCCCATTACTATTTTGTCGACATTGCCATCGGCGGGTATCGGAGCTTTGCTGACTTTGATGGCAGTGGGCGAAGAGTTCACGGTCATTGCCATGATAGGGGTGTTTTTATTGATTGGTATTGTCAAGAAAAATGCCATTATGATGGTTGATTATGCCTTGATGCAGCAGCGCGCGCAGCAAATCAGCGCGCGCCAGGCCATCTATGATGCGTGCCTGGTTCGCTTCCGACCCATCATGATGACCACTATTTCTGCCATTTTGGGGGCTGTGCCCCTGATTGTGGCCACGGGTGCCGGGGTAGAAATGCGTCAGCCATTGGGCCTGACCATTGTGGGTGGCTTGGTGGTGAGTCAGGTGCTGACTTTATATACGACGCCTGTGTTGTATTTGTTTTTGGAAAATTTACGCTATCGCTTCCTGGGCGAACGACCTCGTTTAGGGGCCTCATAGTACGGAGCTTGGCGCATAGCTTATTGTTAAAGACCTCAATCCATAAAGTGAATGGCCATGGAAAAGTTAAAAGTTTCTGGTGCAAACAAACACACTCCCACCCGAGTGGGGGTGCGTTTGGGCTTTTCAGCAACGCTTTTGAGTCTGCTGGCAGCCTGTGCGGTGGGCCCTGATTACACAACCCCCGAGGTCGCCGTTGGCACCGAATTCCAACAACTGAGCACCCAGCAAGGCCAAGAGGGATGGCGGCCCAGCCAGCCCAAAACAGTACAAAAAGACTGGTGGCAGGTGTTCAATGATCCCCAGTTAGCACCCTGGCTGGATGAGTTATTACAAAGAAACGCCAGTTTAGAACAGGCCGAGGCCCGCTATCGGGCAGCGCAGGCTGCCCTAGAGGGCGCACGTTCGTCATTTTGGCCCCAGTTAGGAACGCAAGCTAGCATGCAACGTCGCGGTGAGGGCCGGATGTCGCCAACCAAGCAATACAACCTCAGTGCGAATGTGTCTTGGGAGCTAGATGTTTGGGGACGTGTGCGTCGTCAGGTCGAGGGCAGCGAGGCGCAATTACAGGCATCAGCAGCTGATCTTGAAGGGGTTAAACTCAGCCTGATTTCCACATTTTTACAGACCTATTTTCAATATCAGCTCAATATGGAATTACTCGAGCTGTATGCCCAGACCATTGATATTTATGAGCACACCCTGTCTATTACGGAAAACCGCTATGCTGCAGGGATGGTCGCACGCAGTGATGTAGACAGTGCCATATCTCAGTTAGAAAGTGCGCGCGTACAAAAACAAAACGCCCTTAGACAGCACGAGCAATTAGAGCATGCTTTGGCGGTATTATTGGGCGAGGCACCCAGTGTACGCGAGTTTGTTGCTCAGCCGCGCGAGTTTGATTATCCCGAAATGCCTGTGACAGTGCCCAGTGCTTTATTAGAACGACGCCCCGATATTGTTGCTGCAGAACGCCGTGTGGCGGCTGCAAATGCTGAGATCGGAGTGGCTCAGACCGCGTGGTTTCCTGAATTTAGTTTTGATATGCAGGGGGGTTATCGCAGCAGCAGCTGGGCCGATTGGATCAGCACGCCGGCCCGTTTCTGGTCATTGGGCCCTGCATTAGCATTGAGTATTTTCGATGGGGGCGCGCGTCGCTCGCGGGTAGAACAGGCTCGCGCACAGTATGACGAAACAGTGGCTCAATACCGAGATACGGTCTTGTCTGCTTTGCAAGAGGTCGAGGATCTATTTGCTGACTGGCAAAGCCTGCAAAAAGAAGAGCAAAGCCAAGAGCGGGCACTGGCTGCATCGCGTAGTGCCTTGCGCTCTATGACTGAGCAATACGAATTGGGGATGGTCGACTACCTAAGCCTAGCGCAGGTAGAGGCCAGCACTCTGAATGCTGAACAGGCCATGCTTGATTTAAAAAACGAGCAGCTGCTCACAGCCGTACGCTTGTTTACTGCCTTGGGAGGGGGTTGGCAGGCCCAAGAGTTATGATTATGACTCTTGCATCCAATCATGCAGGGCTTGTACCCATAGACGCGCGGGCAGTTGGTATTGGTTTTCAATGCGATCAGCACGCTTGTACAGGGTATCAAACTCGATGTCTGGGGCATTTTTAAAGGCTATGGCAATGAGATTGCCGTCCTCGGTCTCGGGTAGCCAGGCCGTGGCCGCAAAGCATTGATTGAGGTGATGGATATGCTCGTGCATCACTTTTTGTGTGCCCAACAAATTAATAGTTAACAGACCATCATGGGCCAAGCTACGGGCACAATGTGCGTAAAAATCCACACCGCCCAAGATCGGCTCGGTCGCCTCGGCACCATAGGCATCTACTTGTAGTAAATCATAGTAGCCGTCCGGGCTTTGACTGAGGAACTCGGCTGCGCATTGGCGATGGATGGTGATCCTATCGCTTTGCTTGGGGATAAAAAACTGTTCATGAGCCACTTTTATCACATGAGGGTTAGGCTCTATCACATCGATATGGGCTTGTGGAAAATGATGCTCACAAAAACGGGTCAATGCACCGGCACCTAGTCCACACTGGGCGATGCGGCGTGGTTTTTGATCGAAAAGCAGCCATAACATCATGCGTTGCGCATAGTCGTGTACCAAGACATGAGGGGCTTTTAGGCTCATGACGCCCTGCACCCAAGGGCTATCTAGATACATATAACGCAGTTCGCCACGATTTTTGATTTGTACTGTGGGGTGTTGCTCTGAAGAGGTGTCTGTAGTCATAGTGGTGTGTGCTTTTGTGTGTTGGAGGGTGCGCTTAATAGCTGTCGAATGCCGGCGATGCCTTGGGCGCCATGGTTCAGCGCGGTAGACAAAGTCGTAGAGTTTTGCCCCCCTAGTGCATAAACGGGTAAAGCCACCGCATCCGCCAGCTGAGCAAAAGAATCCCAGCCCAAAGGGGTTTCTGTTGGATGAGAGGGCGTCTCTAAAACGTGACCTAAAACGGCAAAATCCGCATGCAAGCGTGCAGCTAATTGTAATTCAGTCAAGCAATGAGCAGATACACCTATTAGGTGGTTAGCAGGTAATTCGAAATGTGCCTGCACCGTGTGAAAACGATCGGGTAGGGTGCTGAGTTGTTGAGCATCGCTACTGCGTAAATGCACCCCCTGGGCTGTCAGCCACCAGCTTTTAGGGTGGATGCTATTGACCAAGCATGGCGTCTGATAACGTGCGCAGATGGCCATAGTTTTTTCAAAGCATGATTGCAAGTCTTTAGCTGCCAGGTTGTCCTGGTTTGCGCGTATTTGCCATTCAGGCTCTCTAAACTGCACTAGGTGTGGTTTGGTTTGTAGGGTCTGCTCTAGGCGTAACAACCATTGTTTTGGATCGGCTTGTGCACTACTGATTAAATAATGCTGGGGTAATTGCAGCCAACGTAAAATAGGCAGAGTTGCGGGTAAGATAGGGCCGATATTACCCAGTTGATCGGGTAACGCCCATGCCAGAGTTTGGCCCTCGAGGGGTTGAGGGGTGCCTGACCAGCGCCTAATGATAAAAAGCTCGAGGATAACTGTGCCGCGCGGATAATGATGGGTCAGTGTGTGCCAGTGCGTTGCGCTTTGCGTTTGAATATGCACCCCTAATTCTTCGTGCAGTTCGCGGGCGACAGCCTCTAGGGGGGTCTCTGAGGGTTCTATTTTTCCGCCGGGAAGCTCCCACCAGTATGGCCAGGGCTTATCAGCAGGACGACTGGCCAGCAATATCTGGCGGTCGTCACTGCAAAGAATACCCACTGCGACACGTACCGCCTTAGACATGGTTGGCTGCCCAATCCTGTGCAAATTGACGTGCGACTCGGCCCGAACGTGAACCACGCTGTAAAGCCCATTGCAGCGCCTCTTTTTTAGCGGCATCAATTTGTTGTTGACTGCAACCTAGTTGTTGTAGCCAGTAATTTACGATAGCCAGATAGTGCTGCTGACTAAAGGGGTAAAAAGATAACCAAATGCCGAAACGCTCAGAGAGGGATATTTTTTCCTCAACCGCTTCGCCAGGGTGAATTTCACCGGCCTGGGTGTTGGGGTCCAGGTTTTCATGCATGTATTCAGGCATCAGATGGCGGCGATTAGAGGTGGCATAAATGAGTACATTGTCGCTGGGGGCCGCCACGGAGCCGTCCAAGACAGATTTAAGCTCTTTATAACCGGGTTCACCTGCATCAAATGATAGATCATCACAGAAAATCACAAACCGCTCGGGGCGGTGCTCTAGTTGTTTGATGATGTCATTCAGATCAGCCAAATCTTCTTTGTCGACTTCGACTAGTCGCAGGCCTTTTTTAGCATAGGTATGCAACATAGCTCGCACCAGCGAGCTTTTACCTGTACCTCGAGACCCCGTCATAAGTACATTATTAGCAGGTTTGCCCTGAACAAAATTGCCCGTATTGCGCTCTAGGGTTTTCTTTTGTTCTTCGACATGTAAGAGATCTGTGGTGGCAATTTGGGCAATATTGTGCACGGACTCTAGCCAGCCACGTGTGCCCTGTTTGCGCCACCGATAGGCCAGAGCAGACCAATCTGTAGCAGGAGGCACGGGCGGCAACCAAGCCTCTAGCTGCGCCAAGACTCGCTCGGCTCTTTCGATTAATTGGCTAAAATCATACTGTGACAAAGCAAACTCCAAAATAGAAATCACAAACTCAACAATAATACCTACAAAACCGCGATTGTTCAGTATACGGGTCCTCGTGGCGATAGGGTTTAGCTAATCATGGCAACACCGTATAATCTATACTTCCTCACAGCTTTATTAAATTTTATCTGGACACTATCTTGAGCTTATCTGATTTGTTCGTCCCTATCGCCTCTGACATGAAGGCGTTAGATGCCGTCATTCGCGAGCGCCTGGATTCCGAGGTGGTTTTGATTCGTACCATTGGCGAGTACATCGTCAGTGCCGGGGGCAAGCGCTTACGCCCAGCTGTACTGATGTTGGTAGCCAAAGCATTAGGCTACAAAGGTACTGACCATCATTTATTGGCCGCCGTGGTTGAGTTTATTCATACGGCAACTTTGTTGCACGATGATGTCGTTGATGAATCTGATTTGCGTCGCGGGCGCAGCACTGCAAATGCTGTGTTTGGCAATGCGGCGAGTGTCCTCGTGGGCGATTATCTGTATTCCCGTTCTTTCGAGATGATGGTTGAAACACGTTCCATGCAAGCCATGGCAGTGTTGTCTGCAGCCACTACCGTCATTGCCGAGGGCGAGGTGTTGCAATTGCTCAACGTTCACGACCCCGAGGTTTCCGAGGAACGCTATATGCAGGTCGTACGTTATAAAACAGCTAAACTTTTCGAGGCAGCGACCGAGGTAGGGGCCATTTTAGGCGCAGCTGATGCCCCTCTCCAAGAGGCGGCTGCAACTTTAGGGCGTCATTTGGGTACTGCATTTCAGTTGATTGATGACGTATTGGACTACAGTGGCGATGCAGATGCATTGGGTAAAAATGTAGGTGACGACCTGCGCGAGGGTAAGCCCACGCTGCCATTGATTCGCGTCATGGAGGTCGGCACTGATGAGGAAAAGGCCTTGATTCGAAATGCCATTGAGACCGGGGATGCTGATTTTGACGCGGTAGCACGGGCTATCGCCAATACCGATGCTGTTGAGTACACACGTATCGCAGCGCGCAACGAGGCACAGTTGGCTTTGGATGCTTTGGCACAGTTTCCGCAATCCGAATCTACCGATGCATTACATGCAATGTGCAGGTTTTCCATTGAGCGGGATCGCTAGTTGAGGTGTACTCACAAAGCGCGGCATTGACCGCGCTTTATTATTTTGGGCCTTTAATCTCGTTTAAAAAGAATGCCATACATAGGATTTAATTAACTAAGGGCAGTTTCATGCTTATTGAGTTTAGCAACGTTGAAACGCTGGGCTTGGCAGCCGTTTTTTTGGTTGTTGGGCATTTCATTAAAGATCGCGTGCCTTTTCTAGAGCGTTACTTTATTCCTTCGCCGATTATTGGCGGTCTTTTGTTTTCTATCATCATGTTGATAGGGCATCAGACAGGGGCCTTTGATCTCGAGCTTAGTGATGATATGCGCGATCTGCTCTTGATGATGTTTTTTACCACCATTGGCTTTACTGCCAGTTTAGAAATGTTAAAGCGTGGTGGGATTGCGGTTGCCCTGTTTTTATTGGCGTGCACCATTTTAGTCATCATACAGAACATAGTTGGCGTGAGTTTGGCCTCGGTGCTGGGGGCCAGCCCTTTAATTGGTCTGGCAGCAGGTTCGATTTCCTTGACTGGGGGGCACGGTACATCGGCGGCTTTTGGCCCGTTGCTCGAGGCTCATGGAGCAGCTGGTGCGCTACCCGCAGCGATAGCTGCAGCGACCTGGGGTCTGGTAGCAGGCTGTATCATTGGCGGCCCAGTAGGTCTGCGTTTGCTGCGTCGTTATCAGTTAAAGGGGCCCAGCCCGGACGAATATGTACTCGGTGGTGCTGCTTCACAGGATTCAGAGGTGACTGTGACTCTAAGCAAAGCTGATGAAGACATCGATGATACGCGCGCCGCACGCCGTATGCCGATTTCAACACAGTCTGTAATATTGTTATGTGTGGCCGCAGGGTTGGGGGGCACTGTACTGAAATGGTTGCAGCAGTACGGGGTAACGGTACCTGCTTATCTGGGCGCGATGATCATTGCCGCTATTATTCGCAATATTTATGATCTGCGTCGTATCGACTTTCCAGATGCCGAGATGAATATCATCAGCTCGGTTTCACTGAGCTTTTTCTTGGTGTTGGCGCTCATGAGCATGCGCCTATGGGAGCTAGCCGATGTCTTTGGCCCCGTGTTGATCATTTTGGTTGTGCAGACCGTGATCGTGTTTTTCTTTACCTACTTTGTGACCTTTAGAATCATGGGTAAAAACTATGATGCCGCTACGCTGGCGGTCGGTCACTGTGGGGTAGGCTTAGGGGCGACGCCCAATGCGATGGCAAATATCCAAGCTTTTACCAATGCCAACGGGCCTTCACCCAAAGCCTTTTTTGTGATTCCTATCGTCGGATCATTGTTTATTGATTTTGTAAACGCGATCGTGATTACTGTGTTTGTGAACGTATTTTCTTGAGGGTAGCAAAGGCAGCGATATACTCCATGCTGCTATTAACTGCGATCACGGCCGAGCCTGGCTCAGCTAATGCCTGAGTCAGGACAGGGGTAATATCTGCATCGCTCTCGATACGGTAGCCTGCCATTTGGTGGGCTTGGGCCAAAGTAACAAAATCAGGGTTAGCCAATTCGGTAGCGCTAATGCGGTTTGGGTACTGTAGTTCTTGGTGCAAACGAATGGTCGCCAAACTACGGTTATCCGAGACGATGACCTTGATATTGGCGCCATATAATTGGGCCGTGGCCAGCTCGTTGCCAGTCATCATAAAGCCACCGTCGCCTGCGAACACGATGACCTGACGTTGTGGGTAGCGTAGACTGCTGGCAACAGCTGCCGGGATGGCCGAACCCATCGCGCCCGAGATCGTAGCCAGCATGCGGCGTTCATTGGTGAAATTAAAAATACGCTGTACCCAACTACTAAAGTTGCCGGCGTCGACGCAAATAATAGCGTCATCAGCGGCCATTTCATTGACGGCTGCTACGACATTGCCAAATACCACCCCGTCTGGAGCCTCTGTGGGTTGCCATGCATATAGGGTGCGTACTTTTTCGTGGGCCTCGCGGCGCCAATTTTGGCGAGCATCGCTATCGGTGTTAGGCAAGGCAGTCAATTGATTGCAAAACTCAGTCGGGTTAGCGGCCACCCCTAAATCAGTGGCAAAGTTACGTCCTAGTTCGTTAGGGTCTGGATAAACATGAATTAGCGGTTGCTCTGGTTGAGGTGCGCGTGGCAGTGTGTAACCCTGGCTGGTGACATCCCCTAATCGAGTTCCTAAGGCAAGGATGAGATCAGTCTCTGATAGGATTTCGACCAGCTGTTTAGGCGCATTGAAAATTAAATGACCCGCATAGTTTTCATGGTCATTAGGGAATAAATCTTGCTGCCTAAAGCTGACAGCAACGGGGATTTGATGTTTCACTGCTAACGCCTGCAATGCTGCTCGGCCCTGGGCATGATTGAGGCTTTGTCCTGCAATGATCAAGGGTTTTTGGGCTTTGGCCAATAAATCATGGGCTGCGGCAACAAATGTGGGATCACAGCCAGGCAGCTGAGCGGTGATGGGGGCACGCGCGCTTCGTTTTGGAACGAGGTCATTAAGCATATCCTCAGGCAGTGAAATAATCACGGGTCCGGGGGTAGGCGATTGGGCTAATTGAAAAGCCCGATCGACGACCTCGGCGAGTTGGTTGGCATCGTCAACCTCCCAAACCCATTTGGCGGCCTTGCCCCACTGGGATACATAGTCTACTTCTTGAAAAGCATTGCGACCCAAATCGGCCCGCGCTACCTGACCTACAAACATGATTAAGGGCAGGGCATCTTGTTGTGCGGTGTGCAGCGCAATGGCAGCATTCATCGCGCCGGGGCCACGGCTAACAAAACAAATACCCGGACGAGGCCCTAATTTGGCCTCGGTGACTGCCATAAAGCCGGCACCCCCTTCGTGTCGGGCTGTGACCACCTCAATTGTTGATTGGTCGGTAAATGCGTCGAGTACCGATAAATAGCTTTCGCCCGGCACACAGAAAACACGACGAATGTCTTGTTGTATCAGAGTATCTACAAGAAGGTCAGCAGCGCGATAGGTTTGCATTATGTGTCGCCTTTCTTTGAGTTTAATAAGAGGAAGTAATTGTATATGTTAGTGTTTTTTGGGCAGCCTGCAATCCTGAGGGTTGTCCCATGATAATAGATGGTTTTTGTATGGATAGCGTTTGCGTTAAACTAGTGGACACTAAAGGGGCTGATTGTCCACCATGCGATGCGATGCATTGTTTGTGATGCTTGTTTGGTGGCGATCTGTCTTTTTAATTTCATTATTTAATGAGTAATGATATTGACGAGGAACATAATGAAAAATATAAAGCAGCGTTTTACCAAAGGAGTCATAGGAGCATTTGTAGGGTTAGCGTTAACAGCAGTTGGGTTGATTGCCCATGCCAACGACTCTTGGCCTGAGCACTCTATTACTATTGTTGTGCCTTATCCTGCTGGGGGTGCAGCTGATCATTCTGGTCGTGCTATTGCCAGAGGCTTGGAAAAAGAGTTAGGGCAAACAGTTTTGGTGGATAATCGGCCGGGGGCGGCTGGCAATATAGGCATGGCGCATGTAGCGCGTAGCACGCCAGATGGTTATACCTTGGGTTTAGGGGCCATTGGTACACAGACCATTAATGAGTTTCTCTATGATGAGATGCCCTATGACTCGGAAAATGATTTTGAACCGATTGCCATGGTAATGACTACCCCCAACGTTTTGGCTGTAGGGCCTAATTCTCCTTGGGATAGTCTGAATGAGGTCATCGAGGCCGCTCAGATCGCAGAATCCAAAGGACAGGTCCTGACGTATGCTTCGCCAGGGGTAGGTTCGTCTGTGCACCTGACTGGTGAGCACTTTCAAGCATTGACAGGTATTGAATTGCTACATGTGCCTTTCCGAGGCACGGCAAATTCATTGCCCGCTGTTTCCAATGGCGAGGTCGATCTGCTGTTTGATAATTTGTCAGGGTCTCTTAGTCAAATACAGTCTGGTGAGTTGATTCGTGGTATCGCACAGACAGGGACTGAGCGCAATTCAGAGGTCCCCGATTTGCCAACATTTACCGAGGCAGGTGTCGAAGGTATGGATATGACGTCTTGGTTTGCTTTATATGCGCCCAAAGACACGCCCGCAGCCGTGGTCGAACAGCTCATAAAAGCAGCACAGCAGGCGCTGCAGGATCCCGAGGTGGCTGATAGGATTTATTCCTTGGGGGCAGCCCCAGGAGAATTGTTTGGCGCCGATCTCGCTCAGTACGAGAAAGAACAGCGCACCATTTGGTCAGAGCTGATTGTCGAGCAAAATATTACTTTGGAATAATACGGTGCGCCTGATGCGGGCTAATTAGTATCCTAGGCATCGATAGAGTAATCGTACTCTACTGTCAACGGCGCGTGATCACTAAAGCGTTCTTCTTTGTAGATATAGGCTTTTTTTGCGCGGGCAGCAATGCCGGGGGTGGCGATGTGATAATCAATGCGCCAACCGGTGTTGTTTGCCCATGCCTGACCGCGATAACTCCACCAGGTGTAGGCATCACCTGTTGCCTCAGGATATAGCTGGCGGTATACATCAACCCAGCCAAATTCATCAAAAACCTTGGTCAGCCAAGCACGTTCCTCGGGTAAGAACCCCGAGTTTTTTTGATTATTACGCCAATTTTTCAGATCAATTTCTTGGTGGGCAATATTCCAATCGCCACAAATAATAAATTCGCGCCCCTGCTCATTGTAGGCTTTCATCATAGGGGCCAGCCATTGCTCGAAATGATCCAAAAAACGATACTTAGCGGCCTGTCTTTCGTCGCCACTGGTCCCCGAGGGCAAGTACGCGCTAATGACCGTTAAATCATTGTAGTCGGCACGAATGATACGGCCTTCAGGGTCAAATTCGCTACAGCCCATGCCACGCGTTATCTGGGCACTATCATCCTTTAAATACAAGCCAACACCGCTATAGCCCTTTTTTTCAGCCAGGTTGAAATGGCCGGTATAGTCGAGTGGGTGGCGCATTTTATCCTTGAGGTCTTGGTCCTGGATACGCACCTCTTGCATGCACAAAATATCCGGCTGCTCATTTTCTAACCAAGTCGCTAACCCTTTACGATAGGCAGCGCGAATGCCGTTTAGGTTCAAGGATGTGATTTTTAGCAACTGTGGACCCCCTATCTATCAATACAAAATAAAATGTCTCTACACCAAACCGGTGGGCAAAGCGAACCAAGTATACCGTGTAACGCAAATGGGCCAAAGAAGCCTTGCCAAAAACATTGATCTTTGTTTGCTGCTCGGCTCTAGGGTTGTGATAATATTTGCGGTGCTTGGCGAGATGTCTGGCGCACCGATTTTTAATCAAGAGGTTGGCATGCAATCACTACGTAATCAGTTTGTGCAGTTTGCCCTGGATCAGGGGGTATTAAAATTTGGTCAATTCGAGGTCAAATCAGGACGCTTAAGTCCTTATTTTTTTAATGCGGGTTTATTTAATACCGGGGCCAGTGTGCAGCAGCTCGCACAGTTTTATACACGCACTTTGCTCGAGTCCCAGGTCTCTTTTGACATGTTGTATGGTCCCGCCTACAAGGGCATCCCTTTGGTGACTGCGACAGCGATTGCCTTGGCCCAAGAGGCCGACCGTGCCGTGCCTTTTGCCTTTAATCGCAAAGAGGCCAAAGCCCACGGCGAAGGGGGCGTGTTGGTTGGCGCTCCTTTAAATGGGCGTGTGGTGATTGTGGATGATGTGATTACTGCGGGTACTTCGGTGCGTGAGTCAGTAGATGTGATTCGAGCCCATGGTGCCGAGCCTGCTGCGGTACTGATCGCTTTAGATCGTATGGAGCGGGCAGGCACCGATACACAGATCGAGACACATTCTGCGGTACAGGCAGTACAGGATGAGTTTGGTATTCCTGTGATCAGTATTGCGTCATTAGCTGATATTATGTTTTTTTTAGAAAATACTCCTGAGTTAGGCGAGCATAAAACACCAATCGCAGCTTATCGACAGCGTTATGGGGTATAGATAAAAAAAGCGAGTGCGTAGGGTTAGATAGTCCCTATGCACTCGCTTTTAGATGTCGCCTGTCATGTCAGGTCAACACTGGGTAGCTGTTATGATTAGCTATCCAGTTTGCTGCGCAGTATTTCGGCGACTTGGCGGGGGTTGGCTTGCCCTTTGGCAGCTTTCATCACCTGTCCCACCAATGAGTTAAACGCTCGATCGCGACCCGCGTGATATTGCTCGACGATTTTTGGGTTAGCAGCAATTGCTTCGTCTACCATAGCCTCGATAGCACCAGTGTCGCTGATTTGTTTATAGCCGCGCTTTTCAATGATGCGATCAGGGTCTCCTTGTTCTTCGCCATCCCACATCGCTGTGAATACCTTGCGTGCCATATTATTGGAAATGGTGTTGTCTGCGATGCGGCGAATCAACCCTGCTAATTGCTCAGGGCGGATAGGGGATTCATCGATGCTGAGCTCATTGCGGTTGAGCACGGCGGCGAGATCAGTGAGAATCCAGTTTGCAATCAACTTGGGCTCTTTGCCTTGCAAGGCCTGCAGGGTCGCCTCGAAATAATCTGTCGTGTTTCTTGCAGTGGTGAGCTGCTCGGCATCATAGTCAGTTAAATCGAGTTCTTGCTTAAAGCGCTGGCGTTTTTCTGCAGGGAGCTCGGGCATTTCGGCACGAATGTCGTCAATCATTGCATCGCTAAGCACCAAAGGCAGAAGGTCAGGATCAGAGAAATAACGATAATCATCTGCGTCTTCTTTGGTGCGCATGCTGCGCGTTTCGTCCAGGTCGGCATCATAAAGACGGGTTTCCTGTACGATGGTGCCCCCATTTTCTAGTACATCAATTTGGCGTTGGGCTTCATAATTGATGGCGCGTTCGAGAAAACGGAAAGAATTAATGTTTTTTAATTCGCATCGGGTGCCCAACGTGGTTTCACCTTTGGGGCGCACTGAAACGTTGGCATCGACACGAAATGAACCTTCTTGCATATTGCCGTCACAGATGCCTAGCCAGACGACCAAGCCATGTAAAGTACGGGCAAATTCGGCTGCTTGGGCGGCGCCCCTCATGTCGGGCTCAGAGACAATTTCCAAGAGCGGGGTCCCCGCGCGGTTGAGGTCAATGCCCGAGCTGGACTCACCATGCGGGCCGGTAAAGTTTTCGTGCAATGATTTGCCTGCATCTTCTTCGAGATGCGCCCGAGTCAGGGCAATACGATGCGTTTGTTCGTCCAGGTTAAAAACGATTTCCCCACCCTCTAATATTGGCAAATCAAATTGACTGATTTGATAATTTTTAGGCAGGTCAGGGTAGAAGTAGTTTTTACGGGCAAATACCGAGGTCTGATTGATTTCTGCGCCTACCGCTAAACCGAACATCACCGCTTTTTGGGCGACAGCGCGGTTAAATACAGGCAAAGCCCCAGGCAAAGCCATATCGACTTCGTTGGCCTGGGTGTTTGGCTCGGCGCCAAAGGCTGTACTACTGTTAGAAAAAATCTTGGATGCCGTGGACAGCTGCACGTGCGTTTCCAAGCCAATGACAATTTCCCAATCCATGATTACAGCTCCGGTGTTCGTTGATGCCAGTCAGTGTGTGTTTGGAAACAGTCGGCAATTGCCAATAGCTGGCCTTCTTGGAAGTAATTGCCGATGAGTTGCATGCCAATGGGCAGAGGTTTATCACCGCTGCTCAGCCCACAGGGAGTGCTCAGGGCGGGTAGACCTGCCAAGTTAACGCTCAGTGTGTAGCGATCGGCGCGCCATGGATCAGTAGGGGCATCGACTGCTTGATTAAGGGCATGCGGGAGCCCGGCACTGACAGGAGCAAAAATCACATCGCATTGGGACAGGGCAGCCTTGTATTGTTCGAGGATCATTGCCCGGACGCGTTGTGCTTGTAAAAAGAAAGTCTCGTAGTGCCCCTCGCTAAGCACATAGGTGCCAGCCAAGATACGGCGCTTGACCTCGGGGCCAAAACCCTCGGAGCGACTGCGCGACATCATCTCGTGGATGTCAGAGTAATCCTGAGCACGGTGACCAAAACGCACCCCATCAAAACGAGACAGATTGCTCGAGGCCTCGGCAGGACTAATGACATAGTAGGCAGCTGTCGCCATATCAATCAAAGGCAATGACACCTCGACGCGCTCAGCGCCTAGTTTTTCCAAGGTTTGCAGCGCCTCTTCGAGGCTTTTGGCAACCTCGGGCTCTAGATCATTTTCTAGAAATTCTTTGATGAGACCAATACGTAAACCTTTGAGGGGTTGGGTCCCGTTGGCTTGGAATTGCTGTTGTACGTCATCAAACTGATTGCGTACACGGGCACCGTTGTTGTCTTGTTGATTGCAGTGAGTTAATGAGGTGGGATCGCGCTCATCGAAACCGCACATGGTTTCGAGCAAATACAGCAAATCGCGTGCATGGCGTGCCATGGGACCTGCCTGATCCAGACTAGAGCCATAGGCCACCATGCCATAGCGAGAGACCGTCCCGTAGGTAGGTTTGATACCGCTGATGCCACAAAAGGCAGCAGGCTGACGGATAGAGCCGCCAGTGTCCGAACCAGTAGCAGCTAAAGCCAAGCCAGCAGCGACAGCTGCAGCCGAGCCACCTGAGGAGCCACCGGGGGTGCGGTCAGAGTCCCAAGGATTTAGGACCGGGCCAAAAAATGATGTCTGGCTGTCCGAACCCATGGCAAACTCGTCACAATTGAGTTTGCCCAAAGTCACTGTGCCAGCAGTTTGTAGTCGTTCGACAATGGTCGCGTCAAACGGGCTTTGGTAGTTTTGTAGCATTTTGCTGGCTGCGGTAGTCTGCCATTGGCGCGTTACAAAAACGTCTTTGTGACCGATGGGAACCCCAGTCAGTGGGCCATGCGTATTGTTCGCACGCAAAGCATCGGCATGTTTGGCCTGAGCCAGCGATGCATCTGAGTCGATATCGACCCAGGCATTAAGCTGTTGATGTGTTTGGATGGCGGAAAGACAGCTCTGAGTGAGTTCTAGAGCATTGATTTTCTTGTTGTCAAAAGCCTCATTGAGGGATTCAATCGTAGGAAAGGTGTTTAAAAACATATGGGCAAGCCTATTCAATAACAGTCGGCACGAGGAAGAGCCCATCTTCCTGGGCGGGCGCATTGGCCATGAGGGCTTTGCGCTGGGCAATGGTTGAGTCAGGGGCCGGCACATCATCACGTAAACGCAACGTGGCGTCGCTCATGGCCGTTAATGGGCTGATCAGTGGTGTCACCCCGGCGGTATCAACCGTTTCTAACTGTTTAATAAGGGTTAAGATATGGCTAAAATCATTTTTTGCCTGCTCACTTTGCGCTTCGTCGAGCTCTAATTGGGCGAGCTCGGCAATATGAGCGACTTCTTGTCTGGTAACAGTCATAATGTATTCCGGATATCCTTCGATGACCAAAAAGTGATTGATGCAGCACTAAAATATACAATGTAGCCTGCTAATTGGGAAAATATACTGTTTTTGCCCCGTACGTATCAATTCCATACCGATTTGAGCCCAATTTGATGGAAAATCGTTACAGGTTTTAACGAGGCGCTAAATCAGTCTTATTTTGCTCTGATTATAAGTTATCATTAACAGTTTACTTCTTCAGTGTTTTATGTTCGCTTGCGTGGGTGGCAGTTTTGCCTCGTAAATTTAATTCAAGCGCTCGCACGGAACATTTTTTTTATCTATTTTATCTACATTGCACACCCATGTTCGGATTCCTACGCAGTTATTTTTCTAGTGATATGGCCATTGACCTCGGGACGGCGAATACGCTGATTTATGTCCGAGGCAAGGGTATTGTGCTTGATGAGCCTTCGGTAGTGGCAATAAGACACGATGGCAGCCCCAATGGGAAAAAAATTATTCAGGCAGTCGGCCAAGAGGCCAAACAAATGCTCGGGCGGGTGCCCGGCAACATCGAGGCGATACGCCCCATGAAAGATGGTGTAATCGCCGATTTTACAGTGACTGAGCAGATGCTCAAACAATTTATTCGGATGGTGCACCCGCGCAGCATGTTTGCACCCAGCCCGCGAATTATCGTTTGTGTTCCCTGCGGGTCCACCCAGGTCGAGCGCCGAGCTATTCGCGAATCAGCCCTTGGTGCTGGTGCCAGCCAGGTTTATTTGATCGAGGAGCCCATGGCTGCCGCGATTGGTGCGGGCTTGTCAGTCTCCGACGCAAGCGGTTCAATGGTAGTTGATATTGGCGGTGGGACCACCGAGGTCGCCATTATTTCCTTAGGGGGTATGGTTTACAAAGGCTCGGTTCGCGTGGGTGGCGATAAATTTGATGAGGCTATTATCAACTATATTCGTCGAAACTACGGTATGCTGATTGGTGAGCCTACTGCGGAACGTATCAAGCAAGAGATCGGTTCAGCCTTCCCCGGGACTGAGGTTCGTGAGATTGAAGTCAAAGGGCGTAATCTCTCCGAAGGGGTTCCGCGCAGCTTTAATGTGTCCTCTAATGAGATTCTGGAATCGTTGACCGATCCGCTCAATCAGATCATTTCTGCCGTGAAAACCGCGCTCGAGCAAACCCCGCCTGAGTTGGGGGCTGATATAACTGAAAAAGGGATTGCTTTGACAGGGGGCGGTGCCCTTTTACACGATTTAGATCGTCTCCTGGCCGAGGAAACTGGCTTACCTGTCGTTGTCGCTGATGACCCACTCTCATGCGTCGTTCGTGGTTGTGGCGAAGCGCTTGAGCATTTGGAAAAGCTCGGTTCTGTATTCATTTATGATTAAACACTGATTGATGTGCGGGCCCCTGGATCAATGGGGCTCAACCTCCCCGAACACTCTCCATGCAATCACAAAGCTCAGTTCAGCTTTTCAAACAAGGGCCATCTGCCGAAATACGGCTGGCCCTTTATGTTCTTTTGGCGGTCGTGCTGTTGGTTGTGGATGCACGTTGGTCGGTATTAGAGCCTGCACGTCAAGGAATATCAGTGGTGTTGTACCCATTTCAACGCGCAGTACATGCGCCGGGCGATGGCGCGCGTTATTTACGTACCTGGGCGGATGCGACCCAAGCCGTACGAATGGAAAAAGAGGCCTTGCACCGCCAACGTATCGAGCTCGCGCAGGTCACAACGACAGCAGCTCAATTAGCCAGCGAAAACGAACAGCTACGGCGTTTGTTGCAGGTCACCGATACCATCACGCAGCCTGTAGTCGCGGTCGAGGTTTTCTACGAGCCTCCGAACCCTTTTAATCGTCGTTTGGTCTTTAACAAAGGCTCGGCAGCGGGTATTCGACCCGGGATGCCAGTGATTGATGAAGGTGGGGTCGTTGGGCAGATCCTAAGGGTAACCCCATATACCGCCGAGGCTGCACTGCTGACTGATGAAAATGTTTCCATTCCGGTGCAGGTATTACGCAACGGCTTGCGTTTGGTCGCTTTTGGTGGCCACACCGAGTCTAAAATAGAGGTCCGCTATTTGACACCTGATGTCGACCTACAGGCCGGTGATCTATTGATTACCAGCGGTATTGGCGGACTTTTCCCGGCTGGTTTGCCTGTTGCACGTGTGGATGACATCGAGCACGATACTTCTACAGGGTTTGGCAAGGCGGTAGCCAGCCCGATGTCTCGTCCCGAGCGGTACCGACATTTCTTGGTGCTGCTTGTAGAGGATTCTGTACCTAGTTTGCAAGACGCAAAACAATTTTATGAGTAAAAAGCGCTCAGCTTCTCGTATTAAAACCTCCATAGGGGCTTTACAGCCATTGGACACCAGTCCCTTTAGACACCCATCCAGCCCGTGGCTGATCGGTGGCTCTATCTTTTTGGTCTGGTTAGTCAGTCTGCTGCCTTGGCGTATCTGGATACAAGCACCTGATTTATTGATGTTGGTATTGTGCTTTTGGGCGCTGCACGAACCGCGCCGCGTCAATATGCTGCTGGGCTTTTTTCTAGGTATTTTGATAGATGTCCATGATGGTTCTTTATTGGGCGAGCATGCGCTGAGTTACGTGTTGGCTATTTATGGCGTGCATGTGCTGCGCCGACGTTTATTATTATTTGGCGCTGGGGTCCAAGCCATTCATTTACTCCCTGTTTTTCTAGTGGCGTTAGCTATTCCCAGATTTGCCCACGCCTGGCTAGTGGGTGAGTGGATAGGCTGGGGATGGGGTCTGTCCGCGGTATTTATAGCGTTGTTATGGCCCTTGGCCGATTTTCTGTTGTTTCTACCTCAGCGTCGCTTGGATGCCAGTGACGAAGAGGGCTCCTGAGGGATACGCGCCAGATGTTTGAATTTAAAAAGACATCTCATCTCTTAAAGCGCAGGATGTTGATCCGCTGCTTGGTGGCGGCGATTACGGTCATTATTTTGTTTTCCTCGTTGGGGGCGCGTCTTTGGTATTTACAGGTCGTGCGTTACGAGGGTTTGGCTGCTCAAGCCGATCAAAACCGTATTGCGGTTTTGCCATTGCCGCCGCGTCGGGGTGAAGTCCTCGATCGCAATGGCGAGACCATTGCCCGTAATTATCGGGATTATACGCTGACGGTCACCCCCGCGTATGTAGGTCGTGATTTAGAAGCCTTGCTCGAAGAGCTCAGTGCTGTGGTTTACCTGAGCCCACGTGACCAGCGCCTTTTCCTGCAAGCCGTTTCACAAGGCAGCCGCTATCGTCCTCAGCTTTTACGCAAAAACCTCAACGAGGTTGAGGCCTCTTGGTTTGCTGCTCAGTCTTATCGCTTTCCTGGGGTAAATCTCGAGGCCCGTTGGGTGCGTGAATACCCGCAAAAAGAAACCGCCGCGCACGTGATTGGTTATGTGGGCCGCATTTCTTCGGCGGATGAAGAGCGTCTCGAAGAAGAAGGACGGTTGGGCAATTATCGGGGCACTTCGGTGATTGGTAAAAAGGGCATCGAGCTGACTTGGGAGGAAAAACTCCACGGCGAGACAGGCCTCGAAGAAGTCGAGGTAACAGCGTCGGGACGTCCTGTGCGGGTACTTAATCGGATCGAACCGGTAGCTGGGTTTGATTTGCGCCTCTCTCTTGATTTGGGGTTGCAGCGTTTGGCCGAGCGACTTTTTACCGGTTATCGTGGTGCTTTGGTTGCTATCGAGCCAGCCACTGGCGAGATTCTGGCTTTTGTATCATCGCCATCCTTTGACCCCAATTTATTCATTGATGGTATTGACTCCGAGAGCTGGCGCAAGCTAAACGAATCAGAAGACCGTCCCCTGATCAACCGCCCCTTGTTTGGGACGTATCCTATCGGGTCGACGTACAAGCCCTTTGTGGGTTTAGCAGCTCTAGAAATGGGCAAACGTGACGCTAAAGAACGCATTTATGATCCTGGATATTTTGAATTCGGTGGGCAGCGTTTTCGTAATGCCGGCGGGGCATCCTATGGTCACACTGATATGCACCGCGCCATTGTTGTGTCATCGGATACTTATTTTTATTCGTTAGGCCCAGAAATCGGGGTGGATAACCTGCATGATTTTAGTAAACAATTTGGTTTTGGGCAGATCACCGGTATTGACCTGGACGGTGAGCGCAAAGGAATCCTGCCGTCACGCGAATGGAAACGCAAACACTACGCGGATCCCGAGCAACGACACTGGTACGCGGGTGAAACGGTATCAGTGGCAGTTGGGCAAGGATATAACTCCTTTACTTTATTGCAGCTAGCGCAGGCCACCTCGGTGTTAGCCAATGATGGGGTGTATATGACCCCGCATTTAGTGACAGACCTCATCGATCCTCAAACGGGTGATTCCGAATCCCTGGTCCAAGAGCCCGCACACACCATTGATCTAAAGCCCGAGCATTTAGAAATCATTAAAAATGCGATGGTTGATGTCACCGTCAGTGGGACAGCTCGTGCCGCCTTTAAAGATGCGCCCTATAAAACGGCGGGTAAAACTGGCACGGCGCAGGTATTTAGTCTGCGCGGAGCTAAGTACAAGGCCGAGGAAATAGAAGAAAGATTACGCGACCATGCCCTATTTATGGCTTATGCGCCTGCTGAAAACCCCCAAATTGCATTGGCCTTATTAGTAGAGAATGCGGGCTGGGGGGCCACAGTGGCAGCCCCTATGGCCCGCCAGATTTTTGATTATTGGCTGCTAGATCGGCATTCCATGTTATGAGAAAGCTTTGGCATGCGGCAGTGACCGCCTTACTCGCATTTGATTGGCCCTTATTGATTTTGCTGGGGGTGATGGCGGTGCTGGGGCTGACTGTCATGCAGTCGGCTGTCGGCATTGATGACCCACGATTTGCTGAGCAATATCGCAATTTTATCGTCGCCTTTTTTCTTATGTGGGGGGTAGCCCTGATCCCTGTTGCCTGGGTGCAGCGCTGCGCTGTGGTGATCTACCTGATCGCTGTGGCTCTTTTATTAGGGGTCGAGTTTTTTGGTGAAACCAGTAAAGGCGCTACGCGGTGGCTCAACCTAGGAGTGGTGCGTATCCAGCCTTCCGAGGGTCTTAAACTAGCAGTACCCATCATGTTGGCATGGTATTTTCAGCAGCGTAAGAACACCCAAATCAATTTATTAGATTTGTTGGTGTCTTTAGTGTTGCTGATTATCCCTTTTTTCTTGGTGGTGCGGCAGCCTGACTTGGGGACAGCTCTATTGGTATTTATCGTGGGCTTGAGCGTGATTTATTTCGCCGGTCTGCCTTTCCGCTGGTTTGCACCGTTGGTGGTTTTGCTGGTTATTGGCATCGGCTTGATGCTGCATTATGAAGACACCCTATGCGATCCAGATTTTGATTGGCATATTTTGCATAGTTATCAAAAGCATCGGGTCTGCACCCTGTTTAATCCTAGCCTGGATCCTTTGGGCAAGGGGTTTCACACCATTCAGTCCATGATTGCTGTGGGCTCTGGCGGGGTTTATGGCAAAGGCTTTATGCAGGGTACCCAGGCGCATTTAGATTTTATTCCCGAACGCTCAACAGACTTTATTTTTGCTGTCTATGCCGAGGAGTTCGGCTTGTACGGAGGCATCGTTTTATTGGTGCTGTATGGATTGGTGATCTTGCGGGGCTTGGTAATTGCAGCTTATGCACAAACCCAATTTAGCCGATTATTGGCCGGTGCTATGGCAATGATGATGGCTGTCTATGTGTTCGTAAACATTGGCATGGTAACCGGAATTTTACCCGTGGTTGGGGTGCCGCTACCTTTTTTGAGTTATGGCGGTACGGCCCTAATTACACTGGCGCTGACCTGTGGTTTATTAATGGCTATTAGCCGTGAACAACCTCCTGAGCAAAACTCATCAGGATAATGCCGCCGGTAGTTGGGTCAATAGCCGTTGTATAGGCGCTGGCAGGGCCTGCTTAGAAAGCGTTTGTATATCAACCCAAACATAGTTCTCTGTACTAGGTAGAGATAAGTTAGCAGGGTCTAATTCAGGTGTGTGTAATAGCCATGGGCGAATGTCCAAGGCAAAATGCGTAAACCGATGCAGTACCGCGGGCAATGACTTTAATGCTACCCGTGGCTGACCCAGCCTGTTGGTTTGAGGGCGGTAGAAATCCCGTAGCTTTGCTTGGCTAGTAAACGCTGGTAGCGCTAATAAACCGCCCCAGATGCCAGTGTTGGGGCGCTGTTGTAACAACAGCTGATTATCGCGACCCACCCAAATTAACATATGCCGACGACGAGTCGGGTAGCTGCGTCGAGGGTTAGGCGCGGGCAATTGAGCCACACACTGCTGCTGATAAGCATAACAGTGTCTTTGCACCGGACAGGCCGAGCACTGGGCCTGATGGCGGGTACAAACCAATGCACCCAAATCCATTAGCCCCTGTGTATAGGCTGTCATATCTAAAGAGTCAGGTGCAGCATCAACCAACTGCTGGGCAAGTTCCCAGAGCATTTTCTCGGTAGCACTGCGCTGGGTGGGTGTAAATACCCCTGCAAAACGGGCCAGTACCCTTTTGACGTTGCCATCTAGTATGGATACCCGTTCGCCAAATGCAAAGGCAGCAACGGCTGCGGCTGTCGAAGGCCCAATGCCGGGTAAGGTCTGTAGTTGTGCTTGTGTGCGCGGGAATGCACCCCCAAAGTCAGCAACAATAATTTGAGCACAGCGGTGCAAATTGCGCGCTCTGGCGTAATAACCTAGCCCTGCCCAGTAGGGCATGACCTCATCTTGTTGTGCCGCAGCCAGGCTATGCAAATCGGGAAAACGCTGCAAAAACCGTTTGTAATAACCCAGCACCGTCGTGACCTGGGTTTGTTGCAGCATGATTTCTGCCAGCCAGATCCGATAAGGCTCGCGGCTGCCTTGCCATGGGAGGCCATGTCGACCGTGCTTTTTTTGCCACTGGCCCACGCTCTGAGCGAATACGGGGATCGCGTGTTTATCCAGATGATGTGTCGTCGTCACAGATATTAAATTAAAGCTGATAAGCGGGACGACGGTTGACCGACCACCGGGCCGCTAATGCCGCTACAATAACAACCAAAGCCAGCGCCAAAATAATACTAAGCACATCTGGCATATGTAAGCTCAGGTTAATGTGATAGCTGGCAGCAATACGAGCAAAGGTATCTGAAAAGAGCCCTAAAGCCAAGCCCCCCATCAGCAGTGCCAACAGACTAGCAAAAAAGCCAATTAAAGCCCCAAAATACAAAAATGGCCGACGTACAAAATCCTCGGTGGCCCCAACCAAACGGGCCACAGCGATTTCCTCTTGGTGGTTGAGAGCCTGTAAACGGATGGTATTGAATACGGTACCAATCACAATCAGAATGACCCCTAAACTAAGAAATAACAGTGCTTGGCGTGCAAATTCTAGCAGGGTCTCTAATTTTTGTAGCCAATCTATATCCAGCAATACCTGTTCTACAGTTGGTATTGCCTCTAGCGAAGAGACCAGATCAGAAATTGATTTTTCCGCTTGATTTTGATCATTGAGCTGTAAAACATAGGCATCAGGTAATGGATTTTCCTCCAGTACACTCAACGCCTGATCCCAGCTGGGGTTGTCTTTTAGGCTATTTAAAGCTTGGTCTCTAGAAATAAACTCAAAGCCCTCTACCCATTGGCCAAACTCAGTTTCCAATTGCTCCTCTAGCATTAGCCGTTGCTCGGAAGAGGTATCCGCCTGCAGAAATAATGTCATCTCGGTAGCAATGGGGATATGTTGTGCCAAAGGCTGGGTAGATAACAGCAAGCTCCAGCCAATAAAAGGCACGGCCAGCGCCAAAGCCAATACGATAATATTAGCCAGAGAGGAGAGTGGACGGGTAGCTAAACGGATAATAGCAACGCGTAGAGCATAACGATGTTGCCGTAGCCAACGTATCATGACGGGACTCCTGGTTGGTCGGTAAAGCGCCCGGCATCCAAGGTAAAGGTACGACGTGCATAATCCTGCATGAGGCGATGATCATGCGAAGCAATCAAAGTAGTCACACCGACTTGGTTAAAATCTAAAAAAACATCCATAATTTTTTTAGCTGTTTCATCGTCTAAATTAGCAGTGGGCTCGTCTGCAATAACCACAGCAGGTCGGTTAACAATTGCCCGTGCAATCGCCAGGCGCTGTTGCTCACCCCCCGAAAGCTCGACCGGGTAGTGATCGCATTTGTCTCCCAGGCCAACCTTTTCCAAGGCAGCTCGGGCCCGTTTGTTGGCAGTTTGTGGTGCAATACCTAGCACCTCGAGAGGCAGCATGACATTATGCAAAGCACTGCGATCATTTAATAGGTGGATGTCTTGCAGGATCAGGCCGATCGAACGACGTAAATAAGGCAACCCACGCGCGGGTAGCTGGTCAACGCGATTGCCTTGGACCAGTACTGCACCACGTGATGGAGCCTCGAGTCCGCCAATCAAGCGCAGCAACGTAGATTTACCAGCGCCCGAGGGGCCACTGATAAAAATAAACTCGCCAGCATCGATGCGGAAATTAAGGTCGACCAGTATGTTTGGGCTGCGACCATAAGATTTAAAGACGTGCTTGAATTCGATCATAGGTAGGTCTATTAAGTGTCATGCATAGGAGTATTATGCCGCACCATCGTAATTTATGCTGCATTCGGTGTTAGCATTGAATTATCTTTACAGCAGACATGCATGAGATGGTCATCACCTCTGCGTGCATTCCATTGTGACATGTCTAGATAAAAGAAAAGCATGCATTTTGTTGCTGTAGTTTGCGTCTTTTATCTGTCAAGAATTGAAAATGTTGTGTTTCCCGAGTCATTTCTCGGGTAAATTCATATAAATATATAAAGACTTATTATGGGAGATTTAGCTCATGGGGCTGTTACAATATAAAACACGCTTTTTGACTGCTATTGCAGCAGTCGCCTTGATATCAGGTTGTGCCACAGGCGAGATGGGACGCGGTGAAACTACAGCGGTCGGCGCGGGTGCAGGTGCAGCTGTGGGGGCTGGTTTAGGTGCTCTCATGGGTGATAGCAGCAAGGCCACTTGGATCGGCGCCGGTATCGGTGCATTGGCCGGTGGGGTTGCAGGCTATAACTGGTCAGGTATTAAAAAGGATGTAGAACAATCGGGTGCTACTGATCTGGGCGTTAGTGTGACAGAAATGCCAGATGGCTCTTTGCGCGTTAATTTGCCTAGCCATGTTTCTTTTGCAGTGGGCAAGGCCAACCTGAGCACACAGCTATATCCAGTATTGGATAGTGTTGCGCGCGCTATGGCTCAACATCCCGAGCTACGTGCAATTGCATTAGGCTTTACAGATAGCACAGGCAGTGCCCAAGTCAACGAGCGCCTTTCTCAGCAGCGTGCCGAGGCCGTCACTCATTATCTTAATGAGCACGGGGTTGCTAATAACCGTTTGATAGCCCAAGGACGCGGCCCTAGCGATCCTATTGGTGATAATGCCACCGAAGAGGGCCGTGCGATGAACAGGCGTGTCGAGCTTTACCTGTACAAGCCTGAATAAAAACGGATATGTAGCACGTGATGCACCTATGGTGCGTCGCCAGGGCATTACGTGCGCTTAAAATTAATTTGGTTATCCGAGCAAATTTATCAATTTCTATTGTTTTTTAACGCTAGGATAAGCCCTTTGAGAGTTTCCTCCACGATTGCTTTTTCACTGTCCGTCAGGGCACTGAGTTCTTCAGCCGTGAGCGTTTTAAAAGGCCAGCGAATAGCATGTGGATGCCCAGGTTCGAATAAAGGAGGGTAGGCAGGCGGCTCTTTGGGGCCGCGTCCTTCGGCGAGCCACAAAGGAGATACGTCTAGGACACGGGCCAAGCTTAGAATTTCGCGCGCGAGCACACGCGTGCCATTTTCATAGTTAGAAATGGCACTTTGTGACAGTCGGCATAGAGCCGCCAATTGCTTTTGCGACAGACCCCGATTGCGACGTAATTCTTTGAGACGTTGTGGAAATTCATGTGGCACATCTCCTATTAAACGACGCAATCGCATGACGTTGGTGATATTTGAATATCACAATTGTCATATTTGGGCTGCTTTATGCTAATTTTATGTTGAGGAAAAACAGATAATGTTGACGCAGATGAGTCCTTTGCTCTATTGGTATACATTTCCAGAGGCCCAAGCAGATGAGCCTTTTACCAGCCAGCGGGTGCAGTCATTGGAAAATAGCGGAGTGCAGGCTTCGGTATTACATGATTTGATGGCTGTTTATAGTTTGGCAGCTGAACAATTAGAACATTCAAGCCGGACTATTTTTATTTTGCAGGGCGCGCCTCATCAACTGTTTGCTTCGGTTTCTCGGCTGCGTACAGTGAATCAAAATGTAGGCATTATTGCACTTAGCACGAGTCTGGACGAGCAGTTTGTTGTGCAACTTTTGCACAGTGGTATAGATGGCTATGCCATTAGCGATACTTCGGACAGTATGATTTTAGCGTTGGTTAATAATGTCTGGCGCCGTATTTCTAATTTGGCCCGTCTTGAATTCCAAGAAAATGCCCCTTGGACATTGACCTCGCGTGGTTGGGTGCTGATGAGCCCCAAAGGGCAGCGCCTAGATTTAACCACGACTGAGCGTCAACTGTTGGCAGCAATATTTTCTCAACCTGGGCGTCGCGCAGATCATCAAACTTTGCTCGATGCACTCAATGATACCCGCCAGAATCTGCAGGGATCAGGTCAGAATCGTTTAGGTGTCATTATCAGTCGTTTAAAGAAAAAAGCCGAAGAGCAAAAGATAGATATCCCATTACGATCGGTACACCGCTGGGGTTATATGTTTGCTGACGAGGTATTTATTGATGATGATAGCTATATTGCGGGATTAGGTTCGGCTACATCCACAAACGAAGAATAAGCGTTAGACGGCTTGGGCGTTATTGTAATAATTAGCCTGAGCCGTCCTGACGTTCAAAGACCATATTATCGCGGTGCATGAGCTCGGCCGCGGGCATGTTGCCTAAAATTTCAGCGATATTGGTGCTGGGTTGGCCCATGATACGTCGTGTATCTGTGCTGGAATAATTGATCAATCCACGCCCGTATTCAACCCCGTGTTCATCAACACAGGCGACTACATCGCCACGTTCAAAATCCCCTTCAACCTGAATCACCCCGATTGCTAATAGACTTTTGTGCCCTTTAGTGAGGGCTTGAATCGCACCGTTATCCAAAGTGACACGTCCGCGAACGCGCAGATGATCTACCAACCAACGCTCGCGCGCCGAGCGCAAGGGTAGGCGGGCTTGTAATTCGGTGCCTATACGTTCTCCCGAGGCCAACCGCGTTAAGACATCAGGTGTATTGCCAGAGGCAATGACCGTATGGCCACCGCTATTAGCTGCGCGCTTGGCTGCGCGTACTTTGGTCAGCATACCGCCGGTGCCGATGGTACTGCCAGCCCCACCAGCCATGCGCTCTAGTTCGGCATCGCCCGCTTGGGCCTGTTCGATTAGCTGAGCGTTTGGGTTATTGCGTGGGTCAGCGTTGTACAGTCCTTTTTGGTCGGTCAAAATGACCAGGACCTCGGCCTCGATCAGATTGGTCACTAAAGCACCCAAAGTATCGTTATCACCGAGCGCGATTTCATCAGTAACCACCGTGTCATTTTCATTCACAATAGGCACTACACCCAGCTGTAATAGAGTGAAAATAGTACTGCGCGCGTTTAAATAACGGCGCCTGTCAGTTAGATCCTCGTGGGTGAGCAAAATCTGCGCTGTGCGGATGCCATGTTGGGCAAACACCTGCTCATAGGCCTGTACAAGTCCCATCTGACCGACTGCTGCCGCCGCCTGTAATTCATTCATTGCTGACGGACGACGTGTCCATCCCAGCCGACTAATGCCTTCTGCGATAGCCCCGCTAGAGACTAAAACAATTTGTTTGTTTTGCTGGTGTAGCTGAGCAATTTGGCTGCTCCAGCGACTGACCGCCTCGTGATCAATACCCTGTCCTTGGTTGGTAACCAACGAAGAGCCAACTTTGACGACCAGGCGTTTTGCCTGTTGCACCACTGAAGTATTGTGTTCGGACATATGTTGCGTTTATTGCGGTTGTTGATGGTATTGCGCTGTATCTGTTTAAGGTTGTGCGGTTATTAATGCGTTAAACCCATGGATGTTTATGAGTCTACATCAGCATCTAAATCGACATTTTGGCGCTTGGGGTCAAAGCGCGGATCATCGCGGTCGAGTTCGTCAGAAACAGCATCGTCTATACCGTGCTTTTTATCCAGCCATTGCTGAATATCGTACATCAGCTGCTGTGTGCCTAGGCCAGTTAAAGCAGAAATACCGTAAATGGGTTTTTCCCAGTTCAAGGCATCACGGATAGCAGTTTTAAGCGCTTTAGGGTCAGCCACCATATCTATTTTGTTGAGGACCAACCATCGTGATTTTTTGTACAGTTTTGGATTGTAATTGCGTAATTCTTGCTCAATGTCGCGGATATCTTGGACGCTTTTTTCAATAGGGTCGATGCTGTCGTCAAAGGTGCTGACATCCACCATGTGTAAAAGCAAATTAGTACGAGACAGGTGACGCAAGAATTGATGGCCCAGACCCACTCCATCAGCGGCCCCTAGAATAAGGCCAGGCAGGTCTGCCAGTACAAAGCTGTGCGCAGGGGATGTGCGTACGACCCCTAGATGGGGTTCTAACGTTGTAAATGGGTAGTCAGCAATGCGGGGTCGTGCGTTGGAAACCTTGTTAATGAGGGTTGATTTGCCCGCGTTAGGCAAGCCCAGTAACCCTACGTCAGCCAAAACCTTGAGCTCGAGCCGCAGTTTGCGTTGCTCGCCCTTTTCGCCCACCGTAAATTGGCGGGGTGTGCGGTTGACGCTGCTTTTGAAATTATTGTTGCCTAATCCCCCGGAACCACCCTGGGCAAGCGTGACCTGCTGGCCGTCCTCGGTGAGGTCAAACAGCAAAGCACCCGTATCTAAATCGTAGATGCTGGTACCAATCGGCATGCGTAGGATGGTATCTGCGCCCGATGCACCAAATTGATCTCGACCACGCCCGTGTTCCCCATTGGGGGCGCGGTGGATGCGGGCATAACGAAAATCCATCAATGTATTGATGTTTCGGTCGGCTACTGCGTAAATGCTGCCACCACGACCGCCATCGCCACCATCAGGGCCGCCTTTAGGAATAAAGCGCTCGCGCCGAAAACTGGCCACGCCATTACCGCCGCTGCCAGCGATCACTTCAATCGTGGTTTCATCAACAAATTTCATGGTGTCATTCCGCAACCAAAGAGGTAAATAAAAGAGTCCCGCTAGATCAGGCCATATTGTAAAACAAAAAGCCCTGCCAGAGGGCAGGGCCTAGTGTAGGTCTTTAAAGAGAAAAACCTATTCGGATGCGATTACCGATACAGTGCGCTTGTTTTGAGGGCCGCTAATGCTAAATTTGACGTGGCCATTAACAAGTGCATAAAGGGTGTGGTCCTTGCCCAGACCGACGTTGGTGCCTGGGTGAAATTTGGTACCACGCTGACGCACAATAATTGCACCAGCAGAGATATTTTGACCACCAAAGACCTTGACCCCTAGGCGTTTTGCCTGTGAATCGCGTCCGTTTCGCGTAGAGCCGCCGCCTTTCTTTTGTGCCATGAGAGAGCTCCTGTTTAATCAGAACACATTAAAGGGCCTATTTGATTAGGCCTCGACCGCGTCGATACGCAGCTCTGTATAGTTTTGGCGATGTCCTTGAGTACGACGATAGCCTTTACGACGACGCATCTTGAATACCTTGATCTTTTTGTGCCGACCTTGTGCAAGAATGGTCGCCTTGACTACTGCACCCGAAACATAAGGCGTACCTACTTTGATGGTATCGCCCTCGCCAACGGATAGCACCTGGTCTAGCGTGATCTCTTGCCCAATGTCTGCAGGTATCTGTTCTACTTTCAATTTCTGGCCGGGGCTAACGCGGTATTGCTTACCCCCAGTTTTTATGACCGCATACATGGGTTCAATTCCTTAAAAAAATATACTTTAATACTTAAAAATCAAATTTAAGCTTAAAAGCAAACAAACTATAAGCAGGCCATTTTAACCTGCTAAACATAAAATTAGCAAGATCAACGCCTAAGAGCGGTAATCAGCATTGATGTTGACGTAATCGTGCGACATATCGCAGGTATAGACGGTTTCACTGTGTTCACCGCGGTCTAATGAAACGCGCACAGTGATTTCGCTTTCTTGCATGACGCGCTTGCCATCTGCTTCTATATAGTCGGGATGACGACCGCCATCGGTGGCTACCAGCACATCGCCAAGCCAGAGTTTGATTTTGCTGACGTCCAAGTCAGTGATGCCTGCATATCCAATCGCACAAAGAATGCGGCCCAAATTAGGGTCCGAAGCATAGAAAGCTGTTTTGATCAGAGGAGAGTGGGCGATAGCATAGGCGACCTGGAGTGCCTCGTCGGCGTCTTTGGCCTGTTCTACCTGGATGGTAATAAATTTACTGGCACCCTCACCATCGCGAACAATTTTCTGGGCTAAATCCAAGGCTGCTTTTTTGAGGGCTTTGTATACCTGGGCGTAATAAGGGCTGGCTACAGAGTCGATGTACAGGTCTGATTGCCCGGTAGCCACCAAGATAAAAGAGTCATTGGTCGAGGTGTCGCCATCGACGCTAATACGGTTAAAGCTATGGTTGGCGATGTTACGAGTCATCTCGCCAAGCAGTTTTGGGTTGATGCCGATATCAGTGCATAAAAAGCCCAGCATGGTAGCCATGTTGGGTCGAATCATCCCGGCACCTTTGCTGATGCCTGTGATATTGCACTCGTGGTCGTCCAGGTTGAGCCGTTGTGAATAGATTTTAGGCTGTGTGTCAGTGGTCATGATGCTGTGTGCAGCTTCGAACCAGTGATTTTCGCGTAGCTCATGCACGGCCTCGGGCAACGCGCCTAATAATTTGAGCATGGGCAGGGGCTCTAAAATCACCCCAGTAGAAAAAGGCAATACTTGGGTTGGCCGCAAGCCCATGAGTTTGGCTAGCTCGGTGCAGGTCTGACGTGCATCAGCCAGGCCTGGCTCGCCTGTGCCCGCATTGGCATTGCCGGTGTTGATCACCAATGCGCGGATGTCTTGCTCTTTGCGCAAGTGTTGCTCGCAGACTTGCACTGGTGCGGCACGGAATCGATTGGTCGTGAATACTCCAGCGACCGCACTGTTGGGTGCCAGCCTAAAAACAGTGATGTCACGATGCCCTTCTTTGCGGATACCCGCCGATGAGATTCCTATTTCTACCCCTTTTACTGGGTGAATGTCCTTTTTATCCGGAATATTCAAATTGACTGCCATAGCACACCTATGAAGATCGATAAATCATGAAAATCGCAGCCGTACATCATGCTGGCCTTGTGCTATCTATCATACCGTGAACCGGTCGGTGCTGCTAAACCAGGACAGACAGAGTGTAGACAATATGATGTGTTTAGGGACGCTCGGTGCCCTCGAGGTGTGCTAGTACTTTTAATTGACCCAGTTCTTCTAGTAGGTTGGCTTGGCTAGATTGAGCCAATGCGGAAAAAAACCGCTCGACGCATTCTTGGTAGGCACGGGCGATGGCCTCGTAGTGAGTTTTTCCTTTGGGTGTGAGGAAAAGCATCGAGCTGCGTCGGTCATTGGGCAGGCGCTGTCGCTTGACGTAGCCTTCTTTTTCCAATTGATCAGTGATGCCTGTAATATTGCCGTTGGTGACTAGCATGCGCCGTGATAGTGCGGTCATTTTCATGCCTTCGGGGCTACTGGCCAGTTGGGCCATGAGCTCAAAACGAGGCAAGGTAGTGTTGAATTCGCGCCTGAGGCAGCTGCGGAGCTCGTTTTCTATGAGTGTAGAACAGCTCAGTAAACGTAACCAGAGCCTGAGTGCTGACTGATCATCCTGAGGCAGGCGACTTTCGAGGTCAGGCGCATCAGTGAGAAATGTATTGCTAGGAATGTCTTGGATTTTCATTGCGTGACCTTTGGGTTTCAGATCGTAGTCCAGCCATTCTAGCGAGGCTCGCTCTATTCATGGTTGCGAATGATCAAAGAACGAAAGATTAGAGGTTCAACAGTGGAGATTTCAATAAAAAAACAGCACCACCACACTCTTTGCAAAGAGGTGATGGTGCTAATAATTAAGTACCGTACGAATAATTCAGGATTATTTAATCTTGGCAAAAGCCTTTTCAGCGGCGGCCAAGGTCTGCTCGATAATAGTTTCATCGTGTGTGTCAGACACAAAGCAAGCCTCAAAGGCAGAGGGCGCTAGGTAGACGCCTTGGTCGAGCATGGCATGGAAAAAAGCTTTGAATTGCTCGATGTTGCTAGCCGCCACATCGTTCATGTTTTGTGGTTTTTCAGCGCTGAAATACAGCCCGAGCATCCCGCCTACAAAGTCAGTGGTTAGCGTGATACCAGCAGCATCTGCGCGCTCTTTGAGCCCATTTGCTAATTGTTCGGTCCGGGTTTGTAGACGCTCATAAAAGCCATCAGCACCTACGGCTTTGAGGGTAGCAATACCCGCCGCCATGGCAACTGGGTTTCCTGAGAGGGTGCCCGCCTGATAGACACCGCCCAGTGGGGCGATGGTATCCATGATTTCCGCCTTGCCACCAAAGGCGCCTACAGGCATACCACCGCCAATTACTTTGGCCAAGGTGGTGAGATCGGGTGTGATGCCGCTAATGCCTTGGACCCCTTGGGGGCCTGCGCGAAAACCTGTCATTACCTCATCAAATATCAACACGGCGCCGTGCTCAGTACACTGTTCGCGTAGTGTTTGTAGAAAACCGTCTTTTGGCTTGATGAGGTTCATGTTGCCTGCAATGGGCTCAACAATGACACAAGCGATATCTTGGCCATGCGTGGCAAAGGCCTCTTTGACCCCGTCTATATCGTTAAAGTCCAGCACGAGCGTGTGTTGGATGAACTCCTCAGGGACCCCTGCAGATGTGGGATTGCCAAAGGTCAATAACCCTGAGCCAGCTTTAACCAGCAAGCTGTCAGCATGACCGTGATAGCACCCTTCGAATTTAATGATCTTGTTACGCCCGGTGTGGCCTCGTGCTAGGCGAATGGCGCTCATGGTGGCCTCGGTGCCCGAGCTCACCAGACGTACTTTCTCGATAGCGGGCAGGCGTTGTTTAATGAGTTCTGCCAGCTCGATTTCAGCGGCAGTGGGGGCGCCAAATGACAGCCCTTTTTCAGCTGCGGCTTGTACAGCAGCAATCACTTCGGGGTGTGCATGACCCAGGATGGCAGGGCCCCAAGAGCCCACGTAGTCGATATATTTCTTGTCATTGGCATCCCAAATCCAAGGGCCTTGGGCTTTTTCAATGAAAAGAGGTGTACCTCCCACCGAGCCAAAGGCACGCACGGGTGAGTTTACCCCGCCAGGAATGGCCTGGCAGGCGCGTTCAAATAGTGAGGTATTACGATCCATAATTTTTAAAACCCTTATCGATAACGAAAAAGATATGTTGTTTGTGTCAGTAAAATGCCGAGGAGAGCCCCTAGGTCTATGGCGCAAAGCCGTGCTTGGCTGGCAATTTAATCGGCATATTGATTAAAGCATTGCACGAAACGTTGCGCCTGAGCAGTGATATCGGAGGCAGCAAATAAACTGGTTATTACTGCTACCGCATCAGCGCCAGCGCTGAAAGCATGGCGTGCATTGTCTGGGGTAATGCCCCCAATGGCAACGATTGCGACGCGGTGCGTATGCGCTTGGGAGTCACAGTATTTGCGTGCTTTGGATAGCAGCTGAAGCTCGGCACGGACGGCTTCTGATTTTACGGTCGAGGGAAATAAAGCTCCAAAAGCAACGTAATCTACGCCATCGCGAATGGCTTGGCGTGCACGCCCTAACTCGTTATAGCATGAGGTGCCTAACCACTGATGTGACTGCAGGCTTTGGCGTGCATGTAACAAAGAGCCATCGCCCTTGCCCAGGTGCAGCCCGGCCACGGGATGTTGTAATGCTAAATCGAGCTCGTCATTGATGATGAGTGGTAAATCGAGTTCATTACATAACTGGACTACGGCGGCTAATTGGGTGCTGGCTAACGAGGCGGGTGCATTTTTGCGCCGCCATTGCAGTGCACTCATGCCACCAGCGTGGGCAGCGCGTATAGCGTTTAGTAGTTTGTCGGTGTCATCCCATTCGGGGGTGATGCCGTATAGACCGCGCGGAAATGAATGCGAAGTAGAGCGTTTTGGATTCATGTGTGCTTGCTATATATGGTGGATTGGAGGATGCCAGCCTGATGAATGAGGCGGTTGCCCATGCCAGCTTGAAAAACGTGCTTACTGACCCGATCTATATAGTTAATCGCCTGTTCACATGCTGGAGCCAACTCTAACTGCCAAGCAAACTGGGTGGCGCAGATACAGGCTAACATGCCTTCGGTATCTTGAGCACGGTCAGGCCGGTCGGCCTGCGGCCACTGTTGGTATAGGCCTTGTTCGGTATAAAGCTGATAACAGCTGTCCTGATCAGCGCTTTGGGTGGTGGTGTACAACACCGCTCTGGCCCCAAGATCTATCAGCGTACGCGCTGGGTGTTGGTGAGCGGGCAGGTGCTCTTCGGCTTGCCATTGTTGCAGTAATAATTGATCAGCAACCACCAGGCGGGCAAAAGGCAATACCAGGTCAAAGATGGCTTGAATAATTTCATCGCTGTCTTGCTCGCGCCCGACTTGTGCCGAGTCAGGTATGGATTGTAAGTGCAGCACCAAGGGTAACTGCGGATAATCAGCCAAGATCTGCCCCAGGATGCTGGCCTCTTCGACAGAGTACAGGGGGCCGGCCTTGATGGCATTGATGGTTAGGTCCTCGAGCAAGCACCGCATTTGATCATGGATCTGCTCAGGGGGTAATAGGCTGATATGGTCTAAAGTCGTGGTATCTTGAATGTGCACTGCGGTCGCCACAGTGGCGGGATGACACCCAGTCAACTGACAGCTTAGGGCATCGGCTATAAGGTAGTGGGCTGAGGTCGGATCCAAGGGCCCGAATAACAGTACCGATGGAGGGGCTGATACTGACAAATCTGCAGTCATTTATATTTAATGTCAAATAAAAAAGTAACGCGCTGCTAAGCAGCACAATGTAGTATTATTGTTCCATTTTAATGGATTGCCTCTCAAGGGGTATAGCATTTTAAAGAGTGTTAAATTATGCGTACATGGATGTGTTTAATTTGTGGTTGGCTTTATGATGAAGAGGCGGGCGTACCCGAAGAGGGCATCGCACCTGGGACCCGTTGGGAGGATGTTCCCCCCAATTGGGTATGCCCAGAGTGCGGCGCTCGCAAAGAAGACTTCGAGATGATCGAGGTCTAATATACTGTAGATAAAAACGACTCTAGGAGGTTTTATGGGAACAGATTCCACTCAACAAACATCTTCGAGGGTCGATTTTTCACGTCAGTTGCTCGTCGCAATGCCCGGCATGGTGTCGGGCAGTTTAGCCGACACCGTTATTTTTATGTGCGAGCATAACGAGCAGGGGGCTCTAGGGGTTGTGATCAATCGTCCTACCGATATGACGGTAGGCGATTTGCTCCAGCGTATTGACTTAGAGCTGTCGTTGGAAATCGGCCTGACTCAGGACGCGCCAGTTTTTTTTGGTGGGCCCGTACAGACCGATAGGGGGTTTGTGTTGCATGCGCCAGCACGCTCATACAAATCCAGTATCAATTTGGGGCCAATGGCTTTGACGACCTCGCGTGATGTTTTACAAGAGGTTGCTGATGGTACAGGCCCTGAGGACTTATTAATTACGCTGGGCTACGCGGGTTGGGGTCCCGGGCAGCTCGAAGACGAAATGGCCCAAAATGCCTGGCTGCATGTCCAAGCCAATCATGATATTTTATTTGCCACACCAGCCGAAGAGCGCTATAGCGCGGCTTTGGCTCAATTGGGCATTGATCCTATCATGTTGACAGGCAGTGCAGGTCGTGCCTGATTTAACTACTGAGCTCACTTTGCTGGGTTTTGACTTTGGCGAGCAACGCATTGGGGTGGCCATAGCCAACACAATTAGTCGCAGCGCCCGTCCACTGGGTGTGATTCGAGGAAAGTCACGGGCTCAGCATTTGGCTCAGATAGCCCCTTTGATCGATACCTGGCAGCCTCAGCGCTTGGTGGTAGGTCTGCCTTTATTAACTGATGGGAGCGAGCAACTCCAGACGCGTCAGGCGCGTCGGTTTGCGCGCCAATTACACGGCCGTTTTGGGTTGCCCGTTGATATGGTCAACGAGTGGGGCAGCACACGACAGGCCAAATTACATGTCGGCGCCTTTGACGATGATGACGATGTCGCCGCAGCGATTATCTTGCAACGCTGGCTTGACGAGCCGCCTTGTGATGAAAAATGAGCAACAATAAATTCTACATCGGCACATGATGGCGTTAGGGCGTTTTATCTTTTTTGGTATTTTATTGTTTTTTTGGGTATTGCTGGGGCTAGCAATTATTGCTGGTTACTTTTCTTGGTGCAGCATCCATAAAAAACAGCCCGTTATTCGGTGGTGGTCACGCCAGTTATTGCGCCTATGTCGTGTACAGGTCGAGTTACAGGGCGCCCCAGCAGCGCAAGGTACGGCAGCTTTGTGGGTGGCCAACCACGTTTCTTGGTTGGATATTTTTGTAATCAACGCGGTACGCGGTACGCACTTTGTGGCCAAGAGCGAGATCCGACGGTGGCCCCTATTAGGATGGCTAGTTGCTGGTTCTGGGACAGTTTTTATAGAAAGACAACGTCGTTACGCCATCAAAGAGGTTTCTAAACAGCTGCGTACTTTGTTCCAGCAAGGACAGGTTGTCGGGCTTTTCCCCGAGGGTACAACCTCGGACGGTCTCGATGTGCAGCGTTTTCATTCCAGTCTTTTTGCGACTGCTATCGATGCTAATGTACCGTTGCAAACTATTGCTCTGCGTTTTTATGCGGGCCAAAAACGCAGTACTCGGTTTGCATTTACTGGTGATCAAAACTTATTAGCCAATTTATGGCATTTGCTAGGTAGCACAGAGCCTGCCCGCGTACAGTGTGTATTTGTAGATGCCTTGACTGCTGATCAATGTGCAGACATGACACGTGCCGAAATCAGTGCATGGGCATGGCAGTCAATACGTCAGGCTGTGCTGGATGAGCCCTCGGGTCATTCAGTGCAATAGGGTGATTTAAAAAGGCTCGAGGCTTTGTTTTTCTTGGGCTGGGACCTGCACGATTTGATGGTCTTGCAAACGCATGGCAGTCAAATGACCGCCCCATAAGGCACCGGTATCTAAGGCATACACCCCGTACTCATTTAATAAACCCAGCGTAGACCAGTGCCCGAATACAATGGGTTTTAAAATTTTACGTGGCAGCTTAAACCAAGGCTGCAAGTGTTCGGGGGCTTGGTCAGGTGCATTTTTGGCTGCAAAATCCAAGGCACCATCGCGGTGCATATAACGAATGCGGGTGAGCACATTAATCCCATAGCGCAACCGGTCATCACCTTGTAAGTTAGGCGACCAGATTGCGGGCTCGTTGCCAAAGAGATCGAGAATGCGTTCTTTCCAGTGATCGCTTTGTAGGACCGCCTCGATATCGCGGGCGATTTGGCGCAAATCAGCCAATCGCCATTCAGGCGCAATACCGGCATGCACAATGAGGTGTTCGGCAGCCTCGATCAAGAGGGGTTGATGACGCAGCCAGTCAATCCAAAAATCACTTTTGGGGCTATCCAAGATATCTTGAAAGGTATCAAAACGATTAGCACGTCGTGCGCCCGCGGCCACACTCAAAAAATGAATGTCATGGTTGCCCAATACACACTGGGCACGTTCACCCAGTTGATGCAACCGTTCTAAAACACCGATATTGTCTGGCCCTCGATTAATGAGGTCGCCCGCAAAAAGCAGCTGCGTATGGGCTGCGTCGCGCAGAGCGGGTTGGTCTAGCAGATAGTCTAGGCTCTTAAGGCAGCCTTGCAAATCGCCAATAACCCAGTGCTGAGGTGATTTTGTTTCGGTCTCTATCATGGATGGCTACTATTAGTTGGGTCGACGGGTGCGTAAAAAACGACGGTTGCGATTTTCTAGTATGAGCAAAGCAATAAAAGCAATGATCAGCATACTCAGATTAGGCAACAGGGCTGTGACCCATGGGGACCACTGGCTGAGCATGCCGAGATTGAGGGTGAGCTGATTGAGCATGAAAAAGCCAACCCCGACAACAATCCCTAGAAAGATCTTTGAGCCCGCGCCCCCACGTCGTGTTTGCATGAAACTGATGGGTGCTGCGATGGTAATCATCACTAATAGACTAAAAGGGTAGGCAAATTTTCGCCATAGCGCCACTACCTGCCGTGTGGTTTGCAGTTGGTTTTCTTCGAGATAGCTGATGTAGTCAATTAAATCTGTAGCTGCCATGCGCTCGGGGGTCAAAATCCTAGCCAGCAGTCGCTCTGAGTTGAGGGCTGTGTCTAAAACTGTGGTTTGTGTGTTGTCTATTTCTACCAGGGGATCGTGTGGGACGGTAGTGGTCTCTAGAAAACGTATTGCATCCGGGTGTATTTTCGTGACCACGCTTTCGTCTAAGCGTAGCTCTTCGTCTTTTAGTACGCCACTTTTGGCTTCGGTCATGGATTTTAGATTGAGCTTTTCATCCAGCAGGTAAACAGTGATGTTTTGTACATGGCCCTGGCTTTGCAAGCGTTTGATATTGATGATGCGCACCGTGCCATCCTGGCCTTTTTCTCTAAACCAGTACCCGCTAGAAAGGCGTCCACCACCTGCACGACCGATGATCTCGAGGCTGGCTTCATTGGCCTGTATTTCAGTGCGCGGGGCAATGTATTCGGATAAGAGCATGGCCAGCACCATCAAAGGTATGGTGATGGCCCATAGCATCATCAGTAAACGCATCCCGCTAATGCCGGAAACACGTAAAATAACGAGTTCGTTGCGTTGGGCCAAACCGGCTAGGGCTAGGATACTGCCAATGAGCAGTCCAATAGGCAACAGCTCGTAGAGCTGCGTGGGCAAGCTCAGTGCCTCGAGGTAGAGCAGGTTGGCTACGGTAAAGGTAGCGCTCAGGCGATCCAGCTCGTCGATGAGGTTGAAAAAAGTAAATAACCCCATCAAGGCCAGAAGAACAATCGCACTGGCACGGTAAATTTCAGCCGCTAGATAGCGAAGGGCAATGCTCATAGTGATTTAAGGTGTCTCTACCAAACGCATGCGCTGCGCGATGGTTTGGGTGCGTTGGCGTAAATAGGGCGTCGCCCCATGAGTGTCATAATATCTAGGGTTAGGCAGTGTCACGGCGAGTTGAGCAGCCTGCTGTGCAGTTAGATTGCTGGCACCAGTATTAAAATACCGCTGGGCAGCTGCTTGGGCCCCAAAATGACGGTTGCTCCATTGGGCAACATTGAGGTAGAGCTCGATAATACGTTTTTTGGTAAGTATGAGCTCGAGCATATAGGCCAAAAGCAGTTCCTGGGCTTTGCGTATATAGCTGCGTTTAGGCGACAAGAACAAGTTTTTAGCTAGTTGCTGGGTAATGGTTGAGCCGCCACGACGGCGGGGTGAACCCTGACTCGCCTGAGCACGATTATACGCCCAGGCATCGCGAATGGCATCCCACTCAACCCCATTGTGATACAAAAAATTTGAATCCTCAGAGGCGATGACTGCGCGGGTTAAATTGGGGCTGATATGGTCGTAGTCTACCCACTCATGGACAATGCTGGCTGTGGGGTCCTCGGCGCGTAGTTCTTTGATCGTAGCGCGCATAAATGAGCTGGCCCTAGGGTTAAAATATTGATACCACAATATGCGGGCCATAAAGCTCAGCTGATAAAGCACGAAAAAGACCACCAGCCCCACTAACAGATTGCGTATCCATTGGCGGCGGTTCCATTTGGGCCAGTGTGGTTTGCCTAACTTCATGGTGTGCGGGTTGCGGCGGCTAATTGAGATCTGAGGGTTTGGCGTATTGCAGCGGTGGGGGGGCGTTGACCAAACCAAATGGCAAAGCTGCTAGCTGCCTGCTCGACGAGCATACCGAGCCCGTCAGCTGTGTGCTGAGCCCCTTGGCTGCGGGCCTGTTGCATAAATGCAGTAGGTTGGGCGCCATAAACCATATCATAAGCCAAAGCTGCTGGTGCGTATTCTATAGGACCATGGTTCAGGCCTGCGCCGCCCAGACTGGCCGAGGTCGCATTAATCACGATATCCCACTGCCCGCCAGTATCTTGTAGGCTGCCCACAGTCAATTTGTTTTCGTATTGGGGCTGTTGTTGGCACAGTTCATCTGCAATTTTTTTCGCACGAGCAGGGGTGCGGTTGATTATTTTTAAGCTATCAGCTCCTGCTTCTAACAATGGTATGAGCACACCGCGGGTGGCACCACCCGCACCGATGATCAAAATACGCCGTCCTTTGGGTGGGGCGTCTAGTCTTTGCACGTCATAGACTAAACCCTCGCCATCGGTATTACAGCCTTGTAGGCGACCATCGGACATCCATAGCGTATTTACGGCGCCTGCCAGGCGAGCGCGGGGGCTATTTTCATCAGCAAGGGCAAAGGCCTGCTCTTTAAATGGGACAGTGATATTCAGTCCACGGCCTCCGGCGGTAAAAAAGCGCTGGACTGTGGCGTCAAAGGCGTGGGATTCACTCAGGATGCGCTCATAATGCACGTTTAAACCCAGGCTTTGGGCAAAGGCATGATGAATTTGCGGAGAAAGACTATGTGCGATGGGATTACCTACCACCGCGCAGTGGGCAGTTGATGAATTGTTCATGGTTTTTCTGTGCTGGTTTGGAGTTGTCCTTGCTCAAAATGCCAGGTACGAGTGATGGCTAAAATATCAGTGTGCTCGGCCATTTCTGGACTAAATGGAGCAAATGGCGCTGCTAAATGAATGATGCGTCGTGCAGCCAAATTAAAGAGTGGATCATCGGCGGGCTGATCAATTTCGATGCGTTGTATTTCACCGCTGCGATCAATATATACCGTGATCTGCAAGCTGGCCGAAGCACGACCGCGGGCTTGCTCGGGATAATGCTCGGTGCCTGTCTGTTCTATTTTGGCCTGCCATGATTGTATATAGGCTGCAAATGGCGAGGCATGGGTGCTGGGACCTACAAATGTATGGCGCGGGCGCTCTTGAGAGTGCTCTATATGTACTGCCAGTTCGGCCAGGCGCTGTTGAATCAGTGTTAATTCGTCCTCCCCCTGCTCGGTAGGGTTTAGCTGAGGCGTTGTGTCGGCATCAGATGCAACGCGGGCCATGTCCTGTGCCTGCTCTTTGAGACGATGCAAGAGCTCACGATGTTGGGTTTCGAGCTCTTGTTGTTTGCGTTGCAAGGCTTGTAAAAACAAATTGTCAACACTCAGAGGGCCGCCCCCTTGTAGAGGGCTACTGGCCAATCCTTGAGCATCGTCGCCACCTCCTAAAGCGTCCCACTGAGCTAATCGTTGGGCCACATCAGGTGTTTCTAAAGTGTGATAATTGATCACCGCAGTGGGTAGCTCTGTAGTTTGGGATGCAGTCTGCGTTCCTTGGGGCAATAATACCCAGATGAATAACACATGCAGCAGCAATGAAATAATTGCTGCTGGCCATAAGTAATCTCTATCAAGTCGATTTTTGTTTACTCTGTGCATGCATCATCAGGGGTACAGACCTCGATTAAACGGCAGCCCAAGCTCAGATCAACCTCGTTAATTTCAACAACCTCGATCCAGACCTCTTGGTCCCGTTCTAGTTCAGGCAAGCCAGGGACTGGAGTAACCAGTGGTACCTCGCTAAAGCGTACCAGATCATTGCGGATGACCCGAGCATGTAAACGAGTCTTTTGCTGTTGCTGTATCCAGCGTAGGGCCCAGTACCTTTCGATTTTATGCTGAAAAGCGTTCCAAGCACCATACTGCTCTTCAAAGGTGCTGATTAAAGCGTATAGGTCGGGGTCTTTGGGCTGATAGGGCGCCACTAAACGAGCCGAGACGCCATGCTGGGCAGCAGCGATTATTTGGCGCTGGTTGGCCAGATCAATATAGCGACGTAAAGGTGAGGTTGCCCACATATAGTAAGGTACACCCATGCTTCTGTGAGGTAGGGGGTGTGTAGACATCCGGGTGCGCATGTTTTGTTGCGAACGAAATGCTGCTGGCAAGCCACGCTGTTGTAAAAGACCTGCCCAGAGCTTGTTGGTCAAAATCATGAGCTCGGCAGTAATGATGCCTAAAGGGGCTTGGCGATCGCGGGCAATGAGATGCACGATGCTATCAGGGTCATCGGCGGGGCCTTCTAACTCGAAAAGAAATTCTGCCCGATTGTTATTTTCTGGCCAACCGCGTGCTTCTTCGCGTTGCTGACGCAGTATTTGGGCAGCTGTCCACAAAGGGCGTAAAAAATCCCCATAAGGGATGGTTTGTTGTGGATCCTCAAGAGCCGTCTGATCAATTTGCTCTTTAAGATCATCATGAAATAAGTTACGTGTGACGCTGATACGTTCGATGCGAGTTTCATGGTCCAGCACCTCACCACTATCGAGGTCTAAATCAACGTATAAAGACAGAGTAGGTCGGACTTGGTTTTCCAGCAAAGAAAATTGCTCAATCAGGGTATCGGGCAGCATTGGGATTTTTTGTCCAGGTGTATAGACCGTAGACATGCGTTGGCGTGCTTGTTCATCCCAGTGCGATTGGCGCTCTATGCCTAAAGCAGGCACAGCGATATGAATGCCAATTCGTAGGTTGTTGTCGTCTAGCTTGCTGACCGAAAAGGCATCGTCAATCTCAGTGGTACCAGCGTCATCTATGGAGTAGGCCTCGAGCGCTACTTTGGGGTAGTCTTGTAAATCTAGGGGCAGCTCTGTGACCGTACCTTCAAACTGCAGCCCCTTGGGAAAGTGCTCAGCAAAAAACTGGTGTCGATGCAATGCCAAGGGGCTAGACCAAGCATTCAGCTCAAGCAGTAAAGCCTCGGGGCTGCATTTTTTGGCATCTAAAGCTGCTTGAAAGGCTTTCCATTCGGTGCTGTTTTTGTCAGGCTCAAGCAGCAGGTTTTCGGCTTGGGCAGCGATCTCGTCGGGTAGTTCGCCTTGGAGCATGGCCTGTGTCAGCGCTTGTTGACGCTCTTCTTCGAGGCGGCGACGTTCGATGGCTGCCAATGCAGCGCGTAGTGTCTCGGGCGGGGCGGGGCGGTATTTTCCGGTGCCACGCCGATGAAAATATGCAGGGGCACTGTGCAACGCAAATATTAATGCCGCCTGCTGAATGGCGTCAGGGTGGGGGTTGCCGTAATAGTCAGCAGCAAATTCAGTCGCCTCAAAGACCTCTTGGGGGGCGCACTCCCAGACAAAATCAATATCGATATCTTTGGCGAGGCGCTCGGCTTGTTCTAACAGCAGGTTGGGTTCGGGTTTATCAAATTCCATAAAGACCCGATCGGTGCGTATCTTAGAGCGTTTTCCAGTGGGGGACTCGACTTGTAGACTGCGTTCGGCACGCGAAAAAACCTTTTCCGCCTTAAACCGACTGTTATCTTCGTATAGGACGTACATTGCTTAACAGGCCTGTTGATGAGCTAAAAATGCAAATAAATCACTGACAAAAAAGGATGGCTTAGGGCGCGCGCGCAGATGAAAGATCTGTGGTGGCGCCATCGAGTCCGAGAAACTTAAAGATACGCGGTAAATAATCTTCAAAATCAGAAAGACCGTGGTCACTGCCTTGGATGACGACTTGCTCGGCATTAGCGTAGTGCTCTGTCATTTCACGCCAATCTAAAAGTTCATCACCTGTCGCGGCGATGAGCAAGTAACGTTCGGGTTGAGTGATATGGGGTATTTCCAGATTCGCCAGAGCGTTCACGTCAGCTTGGGTAAATTCAAAAGCCTCGTGGGTATGATAGTTAGTCAGTGGGCCCACATAATGCCCTAAATCACGGGCCGCGTGAACTACCGGGTTGAGAACCACGCAGCGCGCATGAGACCACTGCTCAGCCAGATAGGTCGCATAAAATCCGCCCAATGAAGAGCCCATTATGGTCAAGGGTTGACCCGCTTGGTGGTGTTGCTCGATGAGCTCTTGGCACTGTTCAATAGCCCGTGCAGGCTGCGTGCTTAGCTGTGGGCAGTGCCAGCGATTAGCCTGCCCACGTTCTTGCAACGCACGATGCATGATTTGAGATTTAGTCGATAAAGGCGAGGAACGAAAGCCGTGTAAATAAAGAAACATGATGGAAGTGAGTGATAAAATCTATTGATTAAAGCGCGCTTTTAGAGCCTGTAAAATGCGCTCATGAATGTTGCCAAAGTGGCCGTTGCTCATCACGATTATTTTATCGGCAGGTGCTGCTGTTTGAGCGATGGCTTGGGCTAGGGTCTCAAATTCGTAATGCACCTGCAAGCGTGCCCCAAGACTGGCCAAGGTCTCTTTGGCATCCCATTTTAATGCATGTTTACCTTTCGTTTCTTGATAACAAAACACGAGGTCAGCATGGTCTAATGCAGCAGGTAAATCTGCCACGAGTGCGCCATCACGCATGGTGTTAGAGCGGGGTTCAAAAACAGCGATGACGCGACCCGAGCTCGAGTCGCCCTCTGTGGTCGCAGAGGCTGCAGTTAGGTTTTTACGGACCCCTTTTAACGTGGTAGCAATCGCCGTGGGATGGTGAGCAAAGTCATCGTAGACCTCTATATTAGCCGCTGTACCGCGCAGCTCTAAGCGACGCTTGATACCTTGAAAATCACTCAGGGCAGCACATGCTTGGGCCAGGCTAACACCGACTTGGTGGCTAGCTGCAATGGCCGCCAGGGCGTTTTGTGCATTGTGTTCTCCTTGTAGTTGCCAATCAATGAGTGCGCTCTGGGAACCATGATGGATACGTAAAGCGCCCTCAGCCGACCATGTGTAATGCCAGCCTTGGGGGGTGTTTAGCTCAATGACAGGAGTCCAGCAACCTCGCTGCAGCACCCGATCCAGTGCGGGGCTGTCTTGGGGGCGCAAAATAGCCCCATTGCCAGGTAAAGTACGCACAAAATGATGAAATTGTGTCTCAATGGCTTCTAAATCAGGAAAGATGTCTGCGTGATCAAATTCGAGGTTGTGTAAAATAGCGGTGCGGGCATGGTAGTGCACAAATTTTGAGCGCTTGTCAAAAAAAGCGGTGTCATATTCATCGGCCTCGATGACAAAAAACTCACCCTGAGGATCAAAGTGTGCCGACACCTCTAGATCGGGGGCGATGCCACCGATTAGAAAATTGGGCCTCAGGCCGGCATGTTTTAAAATCCAAGCCAGCATCGAGCTGGTGGTGGTTTTGCCGTGGGTACCGGCCACAGCCAACACATGCTGTTGACGCAAAATATGATCGCCTAACCATTGTGGGCCCGAGGTATATGGTAAACCTCTTTCGAGGATGGCCTCCATCAGAGGATTACCGCGGGCAACGACATTACCTACTACAAAGAGATCAGGGTTGAGCTCGAGCTGTTCAACCCCAAAGCCCTCGATAAGCTCGATCCCTTGTTCTTGTAGCTGGGTGCTCATGGGCGGATAGACACCTGCATCACAACCTGTGACCTGATGTCCTGCTGATCGCGCGAGCAACGCTAAGCCGCCCATAAAAGTCCCACAAATCCCTAAAATATGAATATGCATCTGCTCTCCCAGCCCGTAAAATTAACCGCACGTATGCAGCTTGATAATAAAGCAAGGAAACTTAAATGCAAATGTGCAGACCAACAAAGATTGATGTCTATAAATCTATCTGTGCAGGGCACTCATGAGCCGGTATTCAAAAAGCAGTTAACAGGTTAAAGGGCCATTTCAATGCAGCGACGACAGTTCTTACAGTATTTAGGTTTTGGTGCCGCGGTGACTTGGAGTGGGCCATTGCTGGCTCGCGATAATGATGATGACACTGAAAAGGCTCACGAGGATTTTTTTGCGCTCGAATTCACCGATCTGCAGGGTGAAACGATAGGATTGCAACACTATCAGGGGCAGCCATTAGTGGTTAATTTTTGGGCCAGTTGGTGTCCCCCTTGCGTCGAAGAAATGCCCGATCTAGAACGTCTTAGCCAAGACCATCCTGAGGTTCACTTTTTAGGGTTAGCCATCGACACCCAGCGTAATATTAAAAAATTCCTACAAGAAGTGCCGGTAACCTATGATTTATTGATTCCTGGTTATGCGGGTGTGGATGTGATGCGCACATTGGGCAATAGCAAAGGAGGGCTGCCCTTTACCGTGCTTTTTGACGCTCAAGGTGAACAATACAAGCATATATTGGGGCAAATTGACCCTAAAGCGCTCAGCGCTGATATCAAAGATCTACAAGCCTAAACAGAACAGCCCATAAATAAGCCACAACCCTAGCTTTTCACTGTATATTAGATAGTTATTGTCCGATTGTGTTTATCAAAGGCGGTCGCAGACCCCCTTTTAATCGGGATTAATCATTTACATTCAGTGCAAATAGATAGACAAAAGCAATAATTTGGCGTACAACTGCCTTCTGTTAATTTTGGTTTACTGAACCATGGCAAAAACGATTCTCGTCATACACGGCCCAAACCTTAACTTGCTAGGACAGCGCGAGCCTGACATCTACGGCGCAACCACGTTGGCAGATATTGACCAGCGCCTACAGGAAATCGCGACCCGCGCTCAGGCGCGTTGTGTGTGTTTTCAGAGTAATAGCGAGGGGGCTTTGGTAGATCGTATTCACCAGGCCGCTACCGAGGGAGTCCACGCCATTATTATTAATGCCGGCGCTTATACACATACGAGCATTGCCATTCGTGATGCTCTGGCCGGGGTGGCGATTCCTTTTATCGAGGTGCACCTCTCTAACGTCTATCAGCGCGAGTCTTTTAGACACTATTCTTATTTGTCGGCCTTGGCGCAGGGCGTTATAGTGGGTCTCGGTGCTTATGGATACGAGGCTGCGTTGCGATATGCTTTGGATATAATCGCACCATCGTTCAGTAAATAATTCCTTATTTGTTGGCTAGGCAGTGTGATGGCCTAGCAAAAGTACAAACGATTCAGGATGCATGCATGGATCTTAGAAAACTCAAAACCCTAATTGATTTAGTTGCCGAATCAGATATTTCTGAGCTCGAGGTCACCGAAGGTGAGGGCAAGGTGCGCATTGTAAAAACACCTCCTGCACCTGCGCAGCCCATGGTCTATGCCGCCCCGCCCGCAGAGACTACGGTTGTCGCGCCGACAGCCGCTGCGCCTGCTGCCGAGGCAGCACCGGCCGAGCCCGCCCAAGAGCAGCCCGAGGGGCACACCGTATCAGCACCCATGGTGGGTACTTTTTACCGTGCACCCAACCCCGGTGCCGCACCTTTTGTCGAGGTCGGCCAAACCGTCAAAGAGGGCGACGCCCTGTGCATCGTCGAGGCCATGAAATTGCTTAACGAGATCGAGGCCGATCGTGCAGGTGTGGTCAAAGCAGTATTGGTAGAAAATGGCGAGCCCGTCGAGTTTGGGCAGCCCTTGTTTGTGATCGGCTAACTAATATGTTTGAAAAAATCCTTATCGCAAACCGCGGGGAGATTGCCCTGCGTATACAGCGCGCTTGCCGAGAGCTAGGCATTAAAACAGTGGTCGTACACTCCGAGGCCGATCGAGACGCCAAATATGTGCGCTTGGCCGACGAGTCTGTCTGTATTGGTCCTGCATCCGTACGCGACAGCTATTTAAATATGCCCGCTATTATCGCAGCTGCCGAAGTGACTGATGCCGAGGCCATTCATCCCGGTTATGGCTTTTTAGCCGAGAGCGCTGATTTTGCCGAGCGGGTTGAAAAAAGTGGTTTTGTATTTATTGGCCCTCGTCCAGAAACAATCCGTTTGATGGGTGACAAGGTCACAGCTAAAAAAACCATGATCGAGGCCAAAGTCCCAGTGGTGCCAGGCTCTGAAGGTGCATTACCAGATGATCCTGACGAGATCCTGCGTATCGCCCGCGATATTGGTTACCCTGTAATCGTCAAGGCAACAGGTGGCGGTGGTGGGCGTGGCATGCGTGTGGTATTTACCGAGGGCGCGTTATTGACTGCGGTCGCAACCACCCGCGCAGAGGCCGAGGTGGCGTTTGGTAATCCCGAGGTTTATATGGAAAAGTACCTCGAAAACCCACGTCATATTGAAATACAGATCCTGGCCGATGAACATGGCAACGCGATTTGGCTGGGCGAGCGCGACTGCTCTATGCAGCGTCGTCATCAGAAAATTATCGAAGAGGCACCCGCCCCAGGTATTCCGCGTAAGCTGATCGAGCGCATCAGCGAGCGTTCTGTACAAGCCTGCCGCAAACTCAAATACCGAGGCGCCGGGACTTTCGAGTTTCTTTACGAGGGTGGCGAGTTTTATTTCATCGAAATGAACACGCGTATCCAGGTTGAGCATACGATTACAGAAATGATCACTGGCCTAGATCTAGTCCAAGAGCAAATTCGGATTGCTGCTGGCCAAAAGCTTAGCCTGCGCCAGCGCGATGTGTTGTTTCGCGGTCATTCCATCGAATGTCGCATTAATGCCGAGGACCCCTATAAGTTTTTACCCAGTCCTGGACGGATTAACCAGTGGCATACCCCTGGTGGGCCTGGCGTGCGGTTAGATTCGCATGTATTTGCTGGTTATACCGTGCCCCCTTATTATGATTCGATGATTGCCAAGCTAATCACTTATGGCGAATCACGCGAACAAGCCATTGCGCGAATGGATATTGCCTTATCCGAAATGATCGTCGAGGGCGTGCACACTAACATTCCTTTGCATCGAGAGTTAATGCAAGACGAGGGCTTTAAACAGGGTGGGATCAGTATCCACTACCTTGAAGACAAGCTTGCCAAAAAGCAGTAAATAATTAATCTATGAAAACAGGGCGCGCACCCTGTTTTCTTTTATGGGAAGAGTGCATGCGTGAGTTAGTTCTTTTGTGTTCCCAGGATCAGGCCGATATGTTGGCTGATTCCCTGTTGGACTTTGGGGTGCTCTCAGTCAGTGTCGAGGATGCTGACGTAGACACCATCGATGAGCGCCCCTTATATGGTGAGCCCGGGCTAGAGCCCGAGGTTTTTGGATGGCGACGCAATCGTGTTGTAGCCTTGCTATCCGATGAATTAAATGAATACGAGATCATTGATTATTTGAATGCTACCGGCATCGTAGAGTTAGGCCCCGCTGACTGGGAGTTACGCCGCGTGCCGGACGAAGACTGGGTACGCCATGTGCAGGCTCAATTTGGTCCTATTAATATTGGTGATCGAATCCTGATTGTGCCTAGTTGGCGGCGCGAAGAGGTGCTGTCTGAGGTTTACCCAAAAGAAGATCAGGTCCTGATCGAACTGGATCCAGGGTTGGCCTTTGGTACCGGTAGTCACCCCACCACCCACCTATGCCTCGAGTGGTTGTCTAAATATGTCAAAAAGGGTGATGATGTCCTTGATTATGGTTGCGGTTCAGGGGTTTTAGCCATCGCCGCTAAAAAATTAGGGGCCAATCAAGTTGATGCCGTAGATATTGATCATCAGGCGGTATTCGCAGCCAAGGGCAACGCGCGCACCAATCAAGTGCGTATCCGTGCAATGCACTCTGACGATCTGCCCACCGAACACAAAGGCAAGTATGATATTGTGGTAGCCAACATCTTGTCCAACCCGCTCAAAGTGCTGGCACCTTTATTGACTGATTATGTTAAACCGGGTGGTTTACTAGCGATATCAGGTATCTTGGCGTGGCAGGCCGAGGAAATGCAAGAGGCCTACCAAGACTACATGCACATTCAGGCCTGGCGCGAGCGCGAAGGCTGGGTCTGCATTGCAGGACAGCGTGCAGAGGCAGCCGGCGAATAGTTTGAATAGTCATGATTACGCTCACGACACAATGCCCAGAATGCCATACGCGTTTTAGTGTTGCAGGCGACGAATTACGGCGTCGCAAGGGCTTGGTGCGCTGCATACAATGTCACGAGGTTTTTGACGGCTATGAGGCTGTCGTGAGTGATCGGTCGGCCACGGATGATATTGGTGAGGACGTTAACATTGCTGCTGATCCTGCAATTACGGCTGATCCTGTGCCCGAGCACGGTTTTCTAGTCGAGTATCCCCCTCAAATAGCCCAAGAGCAGCCCCCTCAGTCAGACCGAGCGCATCCTCCCGAGATACCGACAGAGCTTCCAGCCGAGCTTTTAAATGCACCTACGGCCGAGCCCGTTTTTTTTATTGAACCTGCCGTTGAGGGCCTCGAGTCTGACTCATTAGCCGACACTACTCAAGAGCCTGTTTGGTTGGGTGCAGATACTGCTGCTGAGCCCTTGAACACCGATACTGAGCCAGATTTGGGCACTGATAGCCAGCCCGAGGCTACTGCTGTCTTGTCCGATACAGCTAGCCCGGTGTATGCTGAACGCCGTATTGATCCCCCTATATTTTCTTGGCGCGCCTCGATGGCACGATTGGCGTGGCGTTTTCTGTTGGGATTACTGATCGTGGGTGCATTGCTACAGGCAGCCTACGTTTATCGTGGACAAATCGCGCTACATGCTCCGTTCATGAGGCCTGCATTACAATCTCTTTGTGCTTATGCTGGCTGCCAAGTGCCTTATTTACGTGCGCTCTCTGCGATTGATATTACTTACAGTCGTTTGTCGCTCGAGGAGCAATCAACGGTTGATTCCGGGCAGCAGTATTTACTGCAGGTGGGACTGAATAATACGGCCTCTGTCCCCCAAGAATGGCCTACATTGCTGATTACCTTTAGCGATGTTTCTGCGAGTGTCTTGGCGCGGCTAAAAGTCACGCCAGAACAATATCTGAGCACGGCGCAGCGCAATGGTCCTTTCTTGCCGGGTCAAGTAATCGATTTGCGGTTACAGGTCGAGGCGCAGGGCGCCAAGATTAATGGATTCAAAGTAGAAAAGTTTTTCTCCTAAAGGTAAAGATGACAAGACGAATATTGGTTTGTGGCTCATTAGCCTTCGACATGATTGCGGTATTCGAAGGGCGTTTCAAAGATCATATCTTGCCCGAGCATGTACCCAACTTGAGCGTATCTTTCTTTGTGCCAGCATTGCGTAAAGAATTTGGCGGTTGTGCTGGTAATATCTCGTACAATCTGGCGTTACTAGGTGCTCAGGCCGTTCCTGTGGGTACGGTTGGCCATGATGCTGATGAATATCTCGAACGCATGCGTGCGCTAGGCATTGAGACCGACATGATCAAAGTTGTCCCCGAAGAGTTCTCGGCCCAATGCTTTATCACCACGGATATGGATAGCAATCAGATAGCTTCATTTCACCCGGGTGCCATGCAATTTTCGTCGCGCAACGATCTCAGCGGTCAAAAGGCTGCGTGGGCGATTGTGGCGCCTGATGCCAAAGAAGCTATGCTGGCTCATGCTGAACGCCTACAACAATCTAATATCCCCTTTGTGTTTGACCTTGGGCAGGCCATGCCTTTGTTTGATGGTGACGATCTGAATAAAATGATCGATATGGCTGATGTTTTGACAGCCAATGATTACGAGGCAACTGTCATCCAAGAGCGCACTGGCAAGTCCATGGATCAAATCGCACAGCAAAAGCAAGCCGTGATTGTTACCCATGGCGCAAAAGGCGCTATGCTATATCATAATGGTTCTCAACATCAGGTTGCGCCCGTAGAGGCGGCCCAGGTGTTGGATCCCACAGGATGTGGGGATGCCCATCGCGCAGGTTTGCTGTATGGTTTGACCGCTGGTTGGTCCATGTACGAGGCCGCATGTTTGGGCAATATCATGGGCAGCATCAAGATTGCATCGCAGGGGCCGCAAAACCACCAGCCCAAGCGCGATCAGATTAACCGCCTCTTGGCCGAGGTATACGAGCTAGATGTGGCTGTGCCTACATTGGCTTAAATTTTCCTTGAAAGGAGCACGTCATGACGACACAAACTACAAATCGTCCGCAGATGGTGCGTTGGTTAACGCTCACCGCAGCAGCACTGGGCGCGGTAATGTTAATTTCAGGTTGTGCGCATCAAAGCGCCTCGAGTCAAACCTACACCTACGGACAATCACAGCGTGAGCAAGTCGTCCGTTTGGGCACTGTAGAAAGTGTGCGACCCATTACCATCCAAGCCGACCGTTCCTCGGGCGTTGGGGCGGTCTCGGGCGCAGCGATAGGGGGGGTCGCAGGCAGCACCATCGGGGGTGGGCGCGGCAGGATTTTGGCCACTATGGGAGGAGCCTTATTAGGAGGCGTTGCAGGGGAGCAAATTGAGCATCGTGTTCAACAGAGTAGAGGTTTAGAGATCACAGTCAAACTTGATAATGGCGAGACCCGCGTGATTGCTCAAGAAGCCGATGTGCCCATTAATGCCGGGCAGCGCGTGCAGGTTATTAGTGGCGCAGGTCCCGTGCGCGTTAGCCCTATTTAAATAGCGTTTGCACTTGGCAGCATTTGCAGTTGGCTAGGCAAAAGGTCATTTAGCACTGATGCTGATGCGCTGAGCCTGCCTATTTAGCAGCGTGCATTAAAAAGCCCTGTTCTTATTGGCCGTTATCGGGCAAATAGGAACAGGGCTTTGTTGTGTCTACGCCTACGCCGTGCGTGGCAGGGCGCGTAGGAACTACTTAGAAGAGTAGCTTAGAAGGTAAGTAGGTCACCAAAGAGTATATTTCTGTTGATGTTGTTAATCACCACAATCAGTACTTGAGTAATAATCAATACGATAAGCGGCGAAAAATCGATAGCACCCATGCTGGGCATACGGCTGCGTATCGGGTTTAAAACTGGCGCTGTTAGCGCGTTGAGCAGCGGTGCGATCGGCGCAGCGGGGTTAACCCATGACAATAGGGCCTGGATAATAATTGCCCAGAACATGGTGTTTAGCCACCACTCGAATCCGGTCAATAGCGCAGCAATAATTTGGCCGAGTGGATTAAAAAGCTGAAAATTGAAAATGGTCAGCAAGTAAATAAATGCAGTAATCCAGACCATAATAATGCTGGGCCAATCAAATTGACCTCGCGGAGCGATTAAACGCTGCAGCGGCAGGGTGGCCCAATCGGTAAAACGGTAGATGGTCTGCGAGAAAGGGTTAAATGGGGGGATGCGTGAGGCGTAAAACCAGGCGCGCAGTATAAAAACAAACCCGATCAGTCGAATGATCAAACTCAAAATCGTCACGGTAATGCCCATAGTCTATAGCCTAGTGATGCCTAGTCGGTTTCCTCGGTGGGGTGAGTGGGATACGGCCAAGAGCCCTCTGGATTAGGGGTGGTTTTTACATATGAGGCCTGATCGGTATCATCGTTTTTGGGTTGTACCGTAGAATCAGGGTGTGGGTTATTGGCAGATGCCATGATGTGAATTCCTTTTTATAAAAAAATGAACACAAATAAAGCCCGTGTAGGCTGAGCGCATGGCGGCCCTCAACGAGCATACGTAGTAGTTTACCAAATTGTGGTATGGTTTTTCGGCAGTAGGGTGCTCAAAAGAAAATATTTTTCTCTGTTCTGTATATCTTTTGATGCCTCTTGTGTGCTCAACAGGCTAATATATGAAATAAATCACGAGCCGCGAGACTCTAAGCATTTAAATACTGCTCATACAATCATCAATGTGCAAGGATCACTATGTCTGCTATGTCTAAACTTCTGTCTTGCAAACGTTTCATGGCTTTGGGGGCTACCCTCAGCATGGGGCTATTGGTGGCTGCCTGCACGATGCCATTACAAGACCAACAAGAGCCCGCTCCTCAGGCCGCCGTTCCCGAAGAGTGCACAGCCCCCGCTGCTGACGAACCTGTTGTTGGCAATTGGATTAATAAACGCCAAGAAAAAGGGGTCACTGGCGAGCTACGGACCTTGTTTACCTTGAAAGCTGATGGCAGCATGCTGTTTACCGAACAGCTCAAACGTCCTAGGCAGCCATCGCAAGGCCTCAATGAAAGCGGGTGTTGGAGCCGCGATGGCGAGCATATCGTTTTGCACACCTATAAATCCAACGGCGCAGCCGTGGATATAGATGACCCCATCTATACCAATCGCTATCAGATTATTTCTGTAGATGCGGATGCGCTGGTATTGCAGTCCGAAACTGGGCAGCAATTTGCCACCCAGCGGACATCACCCGGCTATCGTCTGCCTTTTTAGTCAGCTAGACTCTGCTCTAGGCGGGTCAGCACACGAGTGCGACCTAATAAATACAAAACGGCATCAATTGCAGGTGTTTGGCGTTGGCCTGTAACAGCCACGCGCATCGGGATGCCCAACTGTGGCATCCGCGCCTCTTGGGCTTTGAGCACTTCCTTGATGGTTGCGCTCAAGGCCTCGATACTCCATTCGTCCAAGTCTTTAGCCCGCGTTTCAAAATCGCGTAGCAGGGTTCGCGCCTCGGCGGTCAGTACTTGTTCTTTTAGGGCAGCATCGATAGCAGGCATTTCTGGATAGCAAAAGAGCATCGCCCCATCGGCCAGTTCGTTGAGGGTTTCCGCACGGCTTTTGAGTAGCTCCATCACAGCGGGTAGCTCAACAAGTGTGGGATTGCCTCCGCGGGCCTCGATGCGGGGGGCGACAAGCTCAGCCAAGCGCTCATTGCTGCTTTCCTTGATGTAATGAGCATTGACCCAACGCAGCTTTTTGGGATCCCACTGGGCGGGCGAGCGGCTGAGGTTACGGGTGCTAAACCATTCTATAAACTCGGCACGGCTAAAGAGTTCGGCATCACCGTGACTCCAACCTAAACGGGCCAGATAATTCACCATCGCCTCGGGCAAGAAACCCTCTTGATCATACTCTAGGATACTGACCGCACCATGTCGCTTGGATAGTTTTTCACCGTCTGGTCCCAAGATCATGGGCACATGTCCGTACGCCGGTAAAGTGGCGCCCAAAGCCTCTAGTAATGTGATTTGTCGGGCCGTGTTATTAACGTGGTCATCGCCACGGATAACATGAGTGATCTTCATGTCCCAGTCGTCGACCACCACGCAAAAATTATAGGTAGGGCTGCCGTCAGAGCGCGCAATAATTAAATCATCGAGCTCTTCGTTAGGTATTGAAATGGGCCCCTTGACGAGATCATCCCAGGTGGTGGCACCCGTTTGCGGACTTTTAAAACGCACCACAGGTTTTCTATCGGCAGGAATATCTGGTAGGGTTTTGCCCTCTTCGGGGCGCCACGTCCCATCGTAACGGGGTTTTAGTCCCTGTGCACGTGCGCGCTCACGCATGGCCTCGACCTCTTCGGCCGAACTATAGCAATAATACGCAGTTCCCTCGGCGAGCATTTTCTCGATCACCTCTTGGTGACGCTCGATACGTTTGCTTTGGTAAAAAGGACCTTCGTCAGCCTCTAAACCCAGCCATTGCATACCGTTTAGGATGATTTGAACAGCTTGGGGGGTCGAGCGCTCGCGATCAGTGTCCTCGATGCGCAAAACAAATTTGCCTTTGTGGTGACGTGCGAATGCCCATGAAAATAAAGCAGTACGGGCACCACCCAGGTGTAAATCCCCAGTAGGTGATGGGGCAAAACGGGTGCGAACTATGGTTTCGGAGCTCATAAACTAACTGAATGATTATTAAATGAAAAAAACGGCGCAGCAGAGGTGTGATTATTGCTGTGCGGTCAGGATCTTACGTAAAAAAGTGGCAATATCCCGAATCTCGTGAGGGTGGACCGAATGCGGCATGGGATAGGTGTGCCATTCAACGTCATAGCCCATTTTTTCGAGCTGTTTGCGACTGTTTTCACCGCGTTGCAAGGGTACAACGGGGTCCTGGGTGCCGTGGGCCATGAAAATGGGGGTGTCTTGGTTGGCGGGATTACGTTCTTTATCAACGACATCGGCCAAGGGTAGGTATCCGGATAGACATACTAGACCAGCCAAGCGTTCGGACCAACGCAGCCCTGTTTGCAAGGTCATGGCGCAACCCTGAGAAAAGCCAGCCAATACAATGCGTTCGCTAGGAATGCCTTGGTCGATTTCGCGGCTGATAAGCGCCTCGACCTGGGCTTGGGACTCGCGTAAACCTTTGGCGTCTTCGCGGCGTACTAGGTCAGCTACATAAATGTCGTACCAAGAGCGCATGGGCATGCCGGCATTGACTGTGACAGGCTGCACCGGTGCATGGGGGAATACAAAACGAATGTTTAGGTCATCTAGGCCTAATTCAGGCACGATGGGCACAAAGTCATTGCCGTCGGCGCCGAGTCCATGTAACCAGATGATGGCATAACGGGCTTCTTTTTGTGGATTGATTTCGATGCATTCCAGAAGTTCGCTCATTGTTGATTTCCCCTCGTTGCTGTGTTTAAGGTTAGACTGTGTGTTAGCGCACAATTGCGTTTTATCATATTTGCTTGGTCAACGGGCCATTTTGGCAGTTGCGGGCTGATTCGGGTCTCATACACAGAGTTTTCATGAGTGAAGTAATGATTTCTAATTTGCCTATTTCTGCAAATCAGCACTTTTTTTGTCAATTAGTCGATGACGCGCTGGCCGAGGCCAAAAAGCTCGGTGCGACTGATGCGGTAGCGCAGGTTTCCGAGAATCGCGGGTTATCTGTTTCCGTGCGCAAACAAAAAACGGAAAACGTTGAGCAAGCGCGCGAGCGTTCACTCAGTATTACAGTTTTTGACGGGCAAAAGCGCGGTGCTGCGTCGACCGCTGATTTTGCCCCGCAAGCTATCCGCGAGACTGTTGCCGCGGCTTGGCATATTGCGCGTTTTACTGCCGAGGATCCGGCCGCCGGATTGCCCAACGATGAGGATCTGGCCTACCAATACCCTGATTTGGCCCTTTACAGACCGTGGCCTTTGAGTCCTGAACAGGCCACCCAGTGGGCACTCCGTGCTGAGCATGCTGCCCTATCTTACCATCCGCAGATCAGTAATAGCGAGGGGGCCAGTATTGATAGTTACGAGGGGCATTTTGTGCTCGGTAACAGCCGTGGCTTTCTAGGGGGCTATCCCTATAGTCGTCATAGCATCAGTGTATCGCCTATCGCTGGCCATGGGGCCAAAATGCAACGTGATTTTTGGTATAGCGTAGCGCGTGCTGCGCACAAATTAGATAGCCCAGAACAAGTCGGCAGTCGCGCAGCTGAGCGCACAGTATCCAGGCTAGATGCACAGGTAGCTTCGACTGGCCGCTACCCAGTGATCTTTGAGGCACCGCTGGCTGCCGGTTTGTTGGGCTCTTTTGTGCGCGCCAACAGCGGCGGTGCCCTGTACCGACAGGCCAGTTTTTTGGTTGATCAATTAGGCCAAGACATTTTTGCGCCGCATGTCAGTATTTCAGAGCAACCGTACCTACAAGGTGGATTGGGCAGTGCTCCATTTGACGGCGAAGGGGTGCGTACCCAAACGCGTGATGTCGTGGCTGCTGGCCAGTTAAATGGGCACTTTTTGTCTAGTTACACAGCACGTAAACTAGGGATGAAAACGACCGGTAATGCTGCCGGCGCCCACAACCTAGTGCTGCGTTCTGAAAAAACCACTCCCGATTTGGATTTACCCGCCTTATTGCGTGAAATGGGTACCGGCTTATTGGTGACCGAATTGATAGGACAGGGCATCAACATGGTCACCGGTGATTATTCGCGTGGGGCGTTTGGTTATTGGGTAGAAAATGGTGAGATTCAATACCCTGTCCAAGAGATCACTATTGCTGGCAATTTGCGCGATATGTTTCGTCAAATTGCTTTGGTTGGCAATGACACTGTGGTCCGTGGCGGCCGTAAAACAGGGTCATTATTGATCGAGCAAATGGCTATTGCAGGGCGCTAACTGGTTTAGGGCATGACGCGAGATGCCCATTAGGTTTGACAGGCAGTGCATAATAATGGATATTGACTTGTTGTAACATACCGTATTACGCTTTGCCGCTTTGCTTATTTTATCAATCACCTGAACGCTGAACGCGAAGGAGGGTCTGCACCATGCAGCGTCGTTCATTTTTAAAAAAGGCAGGTTTAGGTGCTGTGGCCGGTACGGCTGCGGTCGCCGCACCAGCAGTTGCTGAGAGCTTGCCAAAAATCAGCTGGAAGATGACTTCCACTTATGGGCCGTCTTTGCCGGCGCTTTTTAGCACCGCCGAGATGTTCACCCAGATGATCGAAGAAGCCACTGATGGCAATTTTTCTATTCGTCTCTATCCTGCCGGTGAGATCGTTCCCGGATTTGAGGTTATGGATGCCGTGTCAGATGGCACAGTCGAGATGGGCCAAACTGCCTCGTATTATTACTATGGCAAAGACCCCTCCTTCTGCTTTGACACCGCCGTTCCTTTTGGCCTAAATGCCCGCCAGATGCAGTCTTGGCTCTTTAAAGGTGGCGGTCTGGAATTGATGCGCGAGCTCTTTGCCACGCGTAATATTGTTAACTTTCCCATGGGCGACACAGGTACGCAGATGGGGGGGTGGTACCGCAAAGAGATCAACTCTGTAGAGGACCTCAAGGGTCTTAAAATGCGTACCGCAGGTTTTGCTGGCGAGGTACTAGCGCGCATGGGCGTGGTTCCGCAGCAGGTCCCACCAGGTGATATTTATCCGTCCTTGGAAAAGGGCACTTTGGATGCCGTCGAGTTCGTTGGCCCTATGGATGACGAGCGCTTGGGTTTCCAAAAGGTTGCCAAGTACTATTACTACCCCGGCTGGTGGGAAGGCGCAGGCCAGGTATCGCTCTACGTTAACCAAGATGCTTACGAGCAATTACCCAAACCATACAAATCACTGATAGCCACAGCTTCCCGCGCGGCAGGTCAAAACATGCTTTCGACCTACGATGCCGAGAACCCAGCTGCATTGCGTCGTCTAATTGCTAGTGGTGCAGTGCTCAAGCCATTCCCACGTGATGTGATGGATGCTGCCTTTGAGGTCTCTAACGAGGTCTACGAAGAGTTTTGCGAGGCTGACGAGGGTTTCAAAAAGATTTACGACAGCTATATGGCATTCCGTGACGAGTCCGTACCTTGGTTCCGTGTGGCCGAGGGATCTTATGACAACTTCTTGGGCATCGCTTTAGCCCAGCAGCGTCAGCGCTCAGGCTCCTAAGCTCTTAATAGCACTTTATGTCGCTAATTTGCCGCGTTTGCAGGCAAAACTAAAGGGGTAGGCATTGATATGCCTGCCCTTTTTTATTTCGTCTTATATTCGTGGTATACTTTGGTGCTTTGCGTACGGGCGAATAATAACGCCTTGGCGCTTTTTTACGTTATTTTTATTTGAAAGGAACCATCATGAAAACCTTTGTGGCAAAGCCCAAGGAAGTACGGCGTGAATGGTTTGTGGTTGATGCCAAGGATAAAGTCCTTGGACGTGTAGCCAGCGAAGTTGCACGGCGCTTACGCGGCAAACACAAGCCAGAATACACCCCACACGTCGATACGGGCGATTATATCGTGGTGATTAATGCCGCGCACTTACGCGTGACCGGCAATAAAGACAGAAACAAAAAGTATTACCGTCATACTGGCTACGTCGGTGGCATTCGCGAGACCAATTTCGAGACCATGCAGGCTCGTTTCCCTGGTCGTGCGTTGGAAAAAGCAGTCAAGGGCATGCTACCCAAAAACCCTTTGGGTTATGCGATGGCCAAAAAACTCAAGGTCTATGCAGGCGAAGAACATCCCCATACCGCCCAGCAGCCTAAACCACTAGACATCTAAGGATATCCTCATGATTGGTGATTGGAATTACGGCACCGGGCGGCGCAAAAGATCAGTCGCACGCGTGTTTATGAAAAAAGGTACCGGGCAGATCGTCGTTAACGGTCGTCCCATTGACGATTATTTTGCTCGTGAGACTGGGCGCATGATTGTACGCCAGCCGCTACATCTCACCGATAACCTCGAGTCCTTTGACATCAAAGTCAATGTACACGGGGGCGGCGAGAGCGGTCAGGCCGGCGCGATTCGTCACGGCATCACACGTGCTCTCATCCAATACGATGAGACCCTCAAGCCTCAACTCCGTCAGGCTGGCTATGTCACCCGCGACGCACGTTCTGTCGAGCGCAAAAAGGTGGGTCTACACAAAGCACGTCGTCGCAAGCAGTTCAGCAAGCGCTAAAACGCTTCTCCTGTTTCGTACATGCTACAGCGCCCCGTTTTTGCGGGGCGTTGTTATTTGTGTTTGTGCTTCATAACGAGACAGGTTTTAGGTTAATTCTGACGCAATTGCATAATCCTCGCTACAATAGGGTCAGGACCCGTCAATAGGGTGATGTGAACAATGTAGATATTCGAGGGGGTTATGACGGCATCGACCTATCCAACCATACGCGCAGGGATTGTTGGCGCTACCGGCTATACTGGTGTAGAGCTTTTGCGTTTGTTAGGGGCGCACCCGGCGATAGAGATTCGAGCAGTAACATCACGCACAGAGCAGGGTATGCCTGTGGCCGAGATGTTCCCTAATTTACGCGGGCATGTCGATGCCGTGTTTAAAACTCCAGAAGAGGCTGCCCTAGATGAGTGCGATGTAGTCTTTTTTGCCACCCCTCATGGCGTAGCGATGCAGCAGGCGCGCGAGCTCATCGATCACGGTATCAAGGTAATCGATTTAGCCGCTGATTTCCGCTTGCAGGAAACCGCGGTTTTCGAACAATGGTACAAACATAAGCATGCCTGCCCAGATGTTCTCAATGAGGCTGTGTATGGTTTGGTCGAGTTGCATCGCGAACGTATTCGCCATGCTCGTGTGGTCGGCAATCCGGGCTGTTACCCCGTGACTGTTTTGCTGGGGTTGGCACCACTTTTGCAGCAGGATCGCCCCTTGATCGATACCAGTAATATTATCGCTGATTGTAAATCTGGGGTCTCTGGTGCTGGCCGCAAGGCTTCCATCGGTACTTTATTTGCCGAGGCCAGTGATAATTTCAAGGCCTACGGCGTGGGTGGACACCGCCACCATCCCGAAATTGTCGAGCAATTGCGCGGCATGAACCAGGGCCAAGAGGTTGGTCTAACTTTCACACCGCATCTGGTACCCATGATTCGCGGTATGTTTTCAACCTTGTATTTGCGTATATTGCCAGATGCGCTGGATACTGATTTCCAGGCACTTTTCCAAGAACGCTATGCAGACGAGCCTTTTGTAGATGTATTACCCGCTGGGACTTGGCCCGAGACGCGTTCTGTCCGTGCTTCAAACATGCTACGCATAGGATTACAGCGCGGAACCCAAAAAGATATCTTGATCGTAATGGTTGCTCAGGATAACTTGGTAAAGGGGGCGGCAGGTCAGGCCGTACAAAATATGAACCTCATGTTCGGCCTTGATGAGCGCCTAGGATTACAACAAATTGCTGTACTGCCATAAAGTTTTACCCATTACTTGAATGTTAAAGCATTGAATGCGCTACAATGGGTTCAAATAGTTTTAAATGATAGGAGTCATTTATGAGCATTTCCGAAACAACTGATTTGCAGGCTCCGCCAGCTCCTTTGGCATTTAGTGATGCTGCTGCGGAAAAGGTTCGCGAGCTGTTGCTTGACGAGGGCAATCCCAATCTCAAGCTGCGCGTCTTTGTGCAAGGCGGTGGATGCTCTGGTTTTCAATATGGTTTTACCTTTGACGAGGAAACCAGTGGCGACGACACCGTTGTCGAACGAGGTGGCGTGCAACTACTGATCGACCCCATGAGCTTCCAATATTTGGTAGGGGCCGAGATTGACTACAAGGATGATTTAGAAGGGGCGCAATTTGTTATTCGCAACCCCAACGCAATGACTTCTTGTGGTTGTGGTTCATCTTTTGCCATTTAATCACCTGATTTAAAGGGCGCTGTTGCAGTTTTTTTGCGATATTTATTTGTAGTAACGCGCGCCCAAATAAGTCGATTGACGTGCGCCGGTTACCTCTGGGTAGCCGGCGCATATTTTTTGGTCATAAGCAAAAGCGAGCCAAGCAAATGCGTAGGCTTCGATGTGCTGCGGGTGTATATCAAACTGGGCACTGCTATGCACTGATGCATCCAGACGTATCGCCCCTTGTTGTGTTAGGCGCTGCATGAGCTGGGTGTTGCGGGCACCCCCACCACAGATAATGATTTGTTTGGTTTTCGGTGCCCATTGTGCGATTGCATCGACAATAGTCTGGACTGTAAATTCAAGTAGTGTTGCTTGAATATCTGCCGGGTTAATTTGTTGCGAGATAGATTCAGCCTTTAAAGCATCCAGCTTTTGTTGCAGCCACGGGCCATTAAATAGATCACGCCCAGTTGATTTGGGCGGTGATTGCTTTAACCATGGCTCGGCGAGCAAAAGGTCTAATAAAGCAGGCTGGCACTGTCCACTTGCCGCCCAGCGTCCTTTGTGGTCATAGGGTTTCTGCAGGTGTTTTTCGCACCACAAATCCATCAAGACATTACCTGGGCCACAATCAAAACCATAAAAACGAGCTGAGGTATTGTGTTGTGGCATATCCCTATCAATAGAGGTAGGGCACTGCTGGGTGTGGGTTGAAACTTGCGGTGCTAAGACGGTGATATTGGCCATTCCACCGATGTTGACAACAGCTCGCGCCTGAGTACTGCCAAAGAGCAATGCATGAAAAGGAGGGACTAGGGGTGCTCCTTGGCCGCCTGCTGCCAGATCACGACTACGGAAATCAGCGATAACGTCGATACCTGTTTGCTCGGCCAGCAGAGCTGGAGCATTTAGTTGGATGCTAATCCCTTCTGCAGGTAGGTGACGTACGGTTTGCCCGTGAGCGCCAATAGCGATAATGTCATCGGGGTGTAGGTCAGTTTCCAACAAGAGCTGTTGCACTGCCTGTGTGTAGTGCCCTACAAGCGCTTGGGCGGCGCGGGCGGCCCGTAATAGTTCGTCAGTGCCAGTTTGGTTGAGTGCTAATAGCTCGTCTCGCAGGGCATTGGGTAGGGGCACTGATACAGCGTGCTCGTAATGCGCTGTATAAGGGCTGGCTGTGTTTGATGATGCAGGGGTGGACGCAGTCGATACTGCAGTTGCAGAGGGCGTGCTTTGAAAGCGCGCCAGGACAGCATCAACCCCATCCATACTCGTGCCAGACATCAAGCCGATATACCAGCCCATGAGATGGCCTCGTTAAAAATTAATCGGACATGGCCAGCATACGGTGATCAGTACGTTCTTTTAAGAGCGCTAACTGCTTTTTATACTGACCTGCTAATGCTTGTAGTTCTTTTATTTGGTCGGATTCTAGGGCCTTTGCTGCTGGTAAGTCTACAGATAGAGGATCTACGGGCTTGCCATCGATACGGAATTCGTAGTGCAAATGAGGACCTGTGGCCCAACCAGTCGCACCAACATACCCGATGCGCTGTCCTTGTTGGACCTTGGCGCCCTTTTTCAGGCCTGATTCGAAACGACTCTGGTGCGCATAAAGGGTGCTATAGCCGCTGTGGTGCTTGATAATAATGACATTGCCATAACCCCTCTGAGTACCGATAAAATCGACTACACCATCTGCGGTCGCTTGGATGGGGGTGCCTTGGGGGGCAGCATAATCAACACCGTTGTGGTTGCGCCAATTGCCGTGGATGGGGTGACGGCGCTTGCCAAAGGTAGAGCTGATACGTGTAAATTTAATGGCGTTACGTAGAAAGGCGCCCTGAATGCTGTTGCCTTCAAAGTCATAATAACCGCCTCCGCCATCGGCCTCGTCAAACCACAAGGCTTGGTGCATTTCGCCGTCACTTTCGTATTCTATGGCTAGGATGCGACCTGCAGCGATGGTTTGTCCTTGGCTAGTGTGGCTTTCGTAAATGACACGAAAACGGTCGTTCTTGCGGATGTCTTTGAGAAAATCAATTTTACTACCGAGCACATCAGTCATGGCCAGGGCCACTGAGTCTGGGATGCCCGCTTTGTCAGTGGCACCAAAAAGAGAGGTGGTGATGACCCCTTCGGCCATTTTGACCTCGGTCTCAGCGGCTAGCGTATGTTCTTTAGCGACAAAACCGTCAGCTTCGTCAGGGGTGACCTCGAGCCAGCGCGATACTACGGTATTGTCATCTTTATCGGCGGGCGTGTGGTTATAGCGCAGCCATTGGAGTTTGTTGTTTTCGTCTAAAGAGACTTGGATAGTGCGCCCAGGATATAGCTTGTAGATGGCTCGGGCTGCTTCGTCGTAGGTCAAAAAGTGTTGTAAATCAGGCTCATCGACCTCGAGGCGTTTTAGGATGGCAGCCAAGGTATCGCCTTGGCGAATGCTGGTTTGGTGAATAAAGGGCCCCGCTTGACCTTGTAAACTTTTGATAATTGGGGCTTCCAACATTGTGCTGGTGTGGTAGATTTCAGGTACGGGCTCTTGGGCAGGCGGCACAACCGCGATGGCGCCAGCGCCAACAAATAACCCGAGTGCAATAGTGAGTAATGATTTTTGTATAAATTTGGGGCGTTTGGGTGGTGTCATGACGGCTTATTGGCAGGAGTTGTTTTTGACATCAGTGCATGGGTAAATACTGTGGGTTCACTACGGGTATGCATGGGTAGTAAACCTACAAACTAAGCAATAAAAAAAGAAACACGCCCGGTGTGTGTTGACCCAGCATAGGCGGATGGGCGCCTAATTTGCAGGACGCGGCTGGGCAAAACATGGCAGTAAACGCCGTCGTGCCGGTATTCTTGCGTGCAAAATATGTTCTAGCAAGTTATCCTAACGCATTCAGAAGAAATTTTCGAGTCTTTTTGTGTTACATTTGCTAGGTTAATTATGTCTTCATCAGAGTTACCGATATCTGATGCCGTTCGAGCTGATTTAGAGGTCGTCAAACGTGGTTGCGACGAGCTCATTGTCGAGTCCGAATTTGCGCAAAAACTAGCCCGTAGTCATCAGACGGGTACCCCCCTGAGAATAAAGTTGGGCTTGGACCCCACTGCCCCTGACATTCATTTGGGGCATACAGTGGTGCTCAATAAAATGCGCCAATTACAGGATTTGGGCCACGTAGTGATCTTTTTAATTGGGGATTTCACCTCGACAATTGGTGATCCCAGTGGCCGTGATACGACCCGTCCACCTTTGACCCCCCAAGAGATCGAATTCAATGCACAAACTTATTACGAACAGGCCAGTCTGGTTTTAGATCCAGACAAAACCGAGGTTCGCTATAATTCCAAGTGGTGCGATGAATTAGGTACCCGAGGACTCATCCAGTTAGCCTCGCGTTATACCGTCGCACGTATGCTCGAGCGGGATGACTTTACCAAGCGTTACCAAAAGCATCTGCCCATCGCTATTCACGAGTTTATTTATCCGTTACTGCAGGGATATGATTCGGTGCAGCTCAAAGCCGATTTAGAGCTGGGTGGTACGGATCAAAAGTTTAACTTGCTGGTGGGTCGCGAACTGCAAAAAGAGTATGGCCAAGAGGCCCAGTGTATTATGACGATGCCTTTGCTCGAGGGGTTGGATGGGCACGAAAAGATGTCTAAATCTCGAGGCAATTACATCGGCGTTACCGAGGCCCCGGACAGCATGTTCGGCAAAATAATGTCCATCTCAGATGATTTGATGTGGCGCTACTATGAGCTGCTTTCATTCCGCTCTTTGGCTGAAATTCAAAAGTTGCGTGATCAAATCGCTGAGGGCCGTAACCCACGCGACGTCAAGGTCGAGCTTGCTCTAGAGTTGGTTACACGGTTTCATAGTGCTCAATTGGCTCAAAAGGCTCTCGAGGGCTTCGAGGCGCAATTCCGCCGTGGCGAGTTGCCCCAGGATATCCCCGAGGTAACCTTATCTGGTACGCCTAAAAATATCGTGCATATATTGCGCGATGCCGGCCTGGTGAGCTCAGGCAGCGAAGGGCAACGCAGTATCGCTCAGCGCGCTGTGCGAGTTGATGGCACACGGGTAGAAGACCGTACTCTCGAGCTGCAAGCAGGGACCTATATTGTCCAAGTTGGCAAAAGGCGTTTTGCACGGGTTACACTAGATACCTAATCCGTTTAGCGGCTTCACGCATTAACTAAGGAGTGATGCATGAAATTACACAGTAATTCCTTTGCGGACAATACCCCGATTCCAGTGGAATACGCTTTTTGTCGGCCTGATCCCGAAACACACGCAACTCTAGGGGGCAATCTTAATCCTCATCTGGCTTGGTCTGATGTGCCCGAAGGCACGCGTTCTTTTGTGATCCTTTGCGAGGATCCAGATGTCCCTACCCAGATGGACGACGTCAACCAAGAAGGTCGCGAGGTTCCCGCTGACTTGCCGCGCACACATTTTTATCACTGGGTATTAGTTGATTTAGCTGCTGATACACGTGAAATCCCCGAGGGTGCTTATTCCGATGGGGTGACCCCCCGTGGCAAGGCCGGGCCATTGGCTTTGGACGGCACCCGACAGGGCTTGAACGGGTTCACCAACTTTTTTGCCCATGATCGCGACATGAGTGGCGATTATTTTGGTTATGATGGGCCGTGTCCGCCATGGAATGATGCCATTTTGCACCGTTATATTTTTACCGTCTATGCAGTGGATATTGAAGAGATCCCCGTAGAGGGCAAATTTACAGGTGATGATGTTAAAAAGGCTATCGAGGGTCACATCCTCGGACAGGCATCGATCACCGGTATTTATACGCTCAATCCTCGTTTACGTGACGAGTAATCATTTTTTTCTAGTTTTTTATACCCCACGAGCAATGCCTTTGTTCGTGGGGTATGATGTGTTAGCCCAGCATTGCCTGGGCTTTTTTCGTTATCAGGAATAGTTTGTGTTTTCCTATGGGCTAATATTTAGCCAAATTTTTAGAACCAAGCTAAAATAGGTGGCTGTTTAATTTAAGCCTACCTTCTTACTGTTAGGAACATACATGTTTGACCGTTCTCGTACCCTAGATGTGGTCGATCCCGACGTTTGGGCGGCCATCGAAAAAGAAGACATTCGTCAAGAGCAACATATCGAGCTCATCGCCTCTGAAAATTATGCCAGCCCCGCAGTCATGCAGGCACAGGGCACACAGCTAACCAATAAATATGCCGAGGGGTATCCCGGGCGTCGTTATTATGGGGGCTGTGAGTACGTGGATGTGATCGAGCAGCTCGCGATTGATCGCCTCAAAGAGCTTTTTGATGCACCAGCCGCTAACGTGCAGGCTAACTCTGGCTCGCAGGCCAACCAGGCTGTTTATTTAGCCACACTCAAGCCCGGGGATACTGTCCTGGGTATGAATCTTGCCGAGGGTGGGCACTTGACGCACGGCTCTCCCGTGAATGCTTCCGGCATTTTGTATAATTTTGTATCCTATGGCCTAGACGAGAACGAAGAGCTCGATTACGAGGCGCTCGAGCGCCTGGCCAAAGAGCACAAGCCCAAACTCATCGTTGGTGGGGCGTCTGCTTATTCCCTGGAAATCGATTTCGAGCGCATGGGCCGTATTGCCCGCGACAATGGCGCTCTGTTTATGGTTGATATCGCACACTATGCCGGCTTGGTTGCAGGCGGTGCTTATCCTAATCCCATGCCACATGCTGACTTTGTGACTTCGACTACACACAAATCACTGCGTGGTCCACGCGGTGGGGTGATCATGATGAAGCCCGAATACGAGCGCGCTATTAACTCAGCTATCTTTCCTGGGTTGCAGGGTGGGCCATTAGTACACGTGATCGCTGCCAAGGCCGTTGCCTTTAAAGAGGCTCTGGATCCTAGCTTTAAGGATTACGCACAGCAGATAGTCAAAAATGCTGATGTTTTAGCAAAAACATTGGTATCACGCGGTTTGCGTATTGTTTCAGGACGCACCGAGAGCCATGTGATGTTAGTTGACCTGCGTAGCAAGGGTATTACGGGTAAGGATGCCGAGGCTGCGTTGGGTAAAGCACATATCACCATCAACAAAAACGCAATTCCTAACGATCCCGAGTCCCCCTTCGTCACCAGTGGTGTACGTTTGGGAACACCTGCAGTGACAACGCGTGGCTTTAAAGAGGCCGAATGCGAGCTCACAGCTAACCTCATCGCGGATGTGTTGGATGATCCTTTCAACGAGGAAAACCTCGCACAGGTACGTGCACGTGTGAATGAGCTCACTGCTCGTTTGCCTGTGTATGGGGGCTCTTCCAAATAAACGAGCCTTAGAGGGCTCGTGACGCATATGAAATGTCCATTTTGTAATCACGAAGACACTCAGGTCTTAGATTCACGAGTCCTTGAGGACGGTGACGCCATTCGGCGTCGCCGTCGTTGCTTGTCATGCGATCGTCGCTTTACGACTTATGAGCGGGCCGAGCTAATGATGCCTACCGTGGTCAAACGCGACGGTAGTCGAATGAGCTTTGACCCTTCACGAGTACGGGCTAGCATGGAGTTGGCATTGCGTAAACTCACAGTGCCCAGCCAAGAGGTTGATGCTGCTATTGAGCGTATCCGCGAGAGTATTTTACTAACGGGCGAGCGCGAGATTAACACCGAAGAAATTGGTGATCGTGTGCTCGAGGAACTGCTCAAGCTCGATCAGGTAGCGTATATTCGTTTTGCTTCGGTCTACAAAAGCTTTAATGATATTGATGAGTTTGTCCAAGCCATTCACGAGATGCAGCGCGTCATCGAGGCCAATAACGGGCGCGCTACCCAAGGCTCTGTAGCAAAAAAAGCGGCAAAGAAAGCCGCTAAAAAAGCGACCGTAAATACCGTTGTAAAGAATCAGCGCAAGAAATAGGCCTACATGCCATGTTAAATGACGAATCCAACGACAACTATTGGATGGCTCGTGCACTCGAATGTGCCGAGCGCTCTTTGTTTTTGAGTGCGCCCAACCCTAGAGTAGGTTGCGTGATTGTTCAAAACAATGATTTAGTCGCGCAGGGCTTTACCCAACAGGCCGGCCAAGCCCATGCCGAGGTGATGGCCCTGACCGAGGCTCAAAACCAAGGCTTCCATGATTTCAGCCATTGTACGTTTTATGTCACCTTAGAGCCTTGCAGCCATTATGGGCGGACCAAGCCCTGTGTGGATGCCATTATCGAGGCTGGCCCTAAACGTGTGGTGATTGCATTGCCTGACCCCAACCCGCAGATAGCAGGGCGCGGCATTGCCCAACTCAAGGCAGCAGGTATCGAGGTACGAGTAGGCGTACTGCTCGAAGAGGCTGCTTGGCTCAACGTGGGGTTTGTCTCGAGGATGCTTGAGAATCGACCCTGGATTTGGCTCAAGATTGCTAGTTCAATGGATGGTTTCACAGCTCTCGAAGACGGGTGTTCGCAGTGGATCACTTCTGCAACTGCACGTGATCATGGCCATCGTTGGCGGGCACGTAGTGATTTGGTGGTGACCGGTTCAGGTACTGTGCTAGCTGACAACCCACAGCTCAATGTTCGTGCGGTGCCGACCGTAAGACAACCCATGCGGGGTGTTTTTGACGGGCAGCTATCTTTATCGCCTGATTTGCAATTCTTTCAAAAACAGCCAGTTATGGTGTGGGCGGCAGAGGGTGTTTCGGATGAGCGTCAAGCCATATTCGAAGACCGCGGCGTCTACGTCCGACAGTTACCCGGGACAGAACGCGGACAGGTAGATTTAGATGCGTGGAAAGAATGGCTTAGCCAGCAGGAATTCAATGAGATCCATGTCGAGGCGGGTGGACGGCTTAATGGCGCCTTTGTGCAGGCAGGCTTAGTTGATCAGGTGGTGGCTTATATGGCGCCTGCATATTTGATGCACGGTCAGCCGGCTGTGATTGGGCAGCCGCCAATACAGCTTAGTCAGGCCTGGCGCCTAAATTTGATTCATACTCAAAAGGTAGGACCAGACGTCGAGTTGGTATTGCGCAACGAAGAGCGTTGGCAGGGACTACTAACTCAGTTATTACAGCAAGCAGAACGCGATATTTAATTATGTTTACCGGAATAGTTCGTGCCGTTGGCAAAATAGTTAACACCGCTCCTATCAAAGAGGGCGATCAACAGGCTGGTTTACGTTTGACCGTGGATGCGGCTGAGCTGGACCTCAGCCAGGTTCAGGTTGGGGATTCTATTGCCATTCAAGGAGCATGCATGACGGTACTGAGCTATGCCGACGGACAGTTCGAGGTGGATATCTCTCAAGAAAGCCTATCACGCACCGCAGGTTTAGATAAATTAGGGCCTGTTAATCTCGAGGCTGCAATGAAATTGGGCGACACTTTGGATGGCCATATGGTGTTAGGTCATGTTGACGGGGTTGGGCATATCGCAGCGTTTGAACCCGTAGGCGAGTCCTATTTGTTGCAAATAGCTGCTCCAGAGCATTGCGCTAAATACTTGGCTTTCAAAGGATCAGTGACTATTAATGGTGTGAGTTTGACCATTAATGATGTACAGGATGATGCCCAAGGCGGTTGTACTATCAGCATTAATTTGATTCCACATACTGTGGCGGCCACGACTTTTCAATATGCCAATGTTGGTGATGCAGTCAATATCGAGGTCGATACCATCGCTCGTTATGTCGAGCGGATGCTGCAAAAAATAAAAGCTTGAGCTTAGGCTTTATTCTGAGTATAATTACCGTTTCTTTTGGATAGGTGGCCGAGTGGTTGAAGGCGCACGCCTGGAAAGCGTGTATACGTGAATAGCGTATCGAGGGTTCGAATCCCTCCCTGTCCGCCAAGACATCCAAATCGCTGAGTTGGTCTCGACTCAGCGATTTTTTTATATCTATAACTACTAAAAAAGATGATAGATTTGCTGCGTGATTTTGACCCCGTCTCCCTTGACGAACTGGATCGTCGGGCACGGTTGATGCGTCGCACTGATAACAAATATGTACTAAACACACAGCAGCTGGCACAGTTTTTACAGTGTCATTGCAACGATTATGATGTGCTCAATATTGATGGGGCACAACAATTTCATTACAGCAACTTATATCTCGATAGTGCGGATTTTGACACTTTTAGGGACCACAATATGGGCCGGCGTCGCCGTTTCAAGATCCGCTTTCGGCATTATCGTGAGGCACAGCTTTATTTCTTTGAGGTCAAAATTAAAGGGTTTCGAAATGAAACCCTGAAATACAGGCTCAGTACGGATCAACAGGCATTTGAGTCTCTCCAACTACCTGGGCATTTATACCTATTTGCCAGTGACCATATCTCAGAGCATTATGGCTATTCGTTAGAGTACCCATTATTCCCATCCATGTACGTTGACTATGAGCGTATTACGTTGGTCGGTAAAAAGCAGGCAGTGCGCATCACTATAGATAATCATATTCGTTATAGGTATGCCCAAAAAACGCAGGACTTGTCAGCTGATTATTATGTGGTAGAGGTTAAATCTGCACTGGGGCGATCGGCCGCTGATCGATGGCTAAGTAGCCAAAGAAAGCATCCAGTACAAAACTGCTCAAAGTATTGTATGGGGGTTAATTTATTGGCTTTTCCCGAGAAAAATACCCGTTTCATGCCTGTGCTGCGCCGCCAGTTTCAATATCAATAATGCTAAAAGCGATAGCTGCTACGACGCAGTCGATTGAGTGAATCACGATTGAGTCTTTTTGCTTCCTCTTCGGCGTAGATGTCTTCGCCGGTCTCATAAGGGCCTTGGTACATGCATTCATCAGGGTTAAGTGCGCACATCATCCGTTGCGCGGCTAACGAAGGTGAACGCGAGGTGCTGCTATTGCTGTGGCCATGGTGCCCGCCAGGGGCGCAAGCGGCTAATAAACTAATTAATGTAATAAGCGAAAGGGGACGGACTAAAGAAGCCAGATTCATGGTGCACCCTTTGTATCTTTGTGCTGTCTATAGGTTATAGCGACATTTGAATGAATGACTAAAACCTAAAAGTGTAGCAAAAATTCAATTTTAAAAGGCATGATTTACAGGCCCTTACTTTTGTGAGGTGCAGGCTAATCTAAGTAAAGCTTTTGTTTTCAAGTCAAGAAAAAAATGAGTGTGCTCAGCATTCAGAACCCTGTTTTTGCAGAAAATAATTTTTTTGTTGCATAAAAGGAACGAAAGAATGGGCCAAATCTACCCTTAAGGGGTCTATAGGGTTTTCCCCTAGCTTTTTCCTAGGGTTTTCCCTAGAATAGTAAGTGTAGTTCGCAATCATTGTTTCAGAGCACAGTTTTTAAAAGGGTTTTTAATGTTTAACGATCATTTGGCGGCAACTGGAACTACAACCATCGCACAACCTTTATTAGCATGCCAAAAGATCGAATTTAAATTTGAATGGGTAGACATAGTGTTACGAGTTTTCAGAAAATTGGACCGCAAAGCAGAGAGATTCTTTAACGCACAGGCAGTAACTCGTGGCCGTCAAACCGCTAAGACTGAGTGGGGCATGCAGTTGCAAGACGGCTTCCTGTAAACTGCTATAAAATAGCACGGGATGACGCCAATTGTTATAGACATGATGTTGTAGAGAATTGGGCGTTTTGTAGTAGTAAAAATTGTGATTCCCCGTGGTAAGTAAAAAGTAAAAGGTTCGACACTGATGTGTCGAACCTTTTTTTGTGCCCCTTTGTTGTTGTTATTGGGGCGTGAGCCATAGAGCCCTATTAGCCGTTTGCGTGCCCGTGCTGGGCCAAGGACAAAGCTTATTTAAGCATGCGCGGTAACCACAATGCAATTTCTGGGAATAAGTAGATCAGGATCAAGCCTAGTAATTGCATGCCGATAAAGGGCCAGACCGATCCGTACACCTGCCCCATGTGGACGTCTTTAGGTAATATCCCTTTAATCCAAAAGAGGACAAAACCAAAGGGTGGTGACAGGTAGGCGACCTGAATATTCACAATGAACAGTACCCCAAACCAAATCTTGTCAATGCCTAGCTCGGTGATGATGGGCAAGAACAAGGGTGTGCACAGCATGATAATGGCCCAGTCGTCCATGACGGTACCCAGTACCAGGACAATGAGCATCATGGTGATTAGGACACCTGTCGTACCACCAGGTACGTTGAGCAATAACTCTGTTAATAGATCTTGTGAGCCCAGTGAGTTAAAGATGTTCAGATAAATGTTGGCACCAATCAAAATCCAGAAACCCATACCACAAAGCTTGAGCGTGGATAGCAAAGAGTCTCGGAGGATTTGCCAGGTCAGTTGGCGATAAACCAGATTGATGAGCAGTGCACCAGCCGCACCAAAGCTTGCTGATTCGGCGGGTGTAGCAATACCGCCCCAGATTGAACCCAGGACAATGACGACCAACACAACAAAAGGCCAAATATCCAAGACCGAGCGTACTTTTTCACCTGTAGTAAAGCGTTGGTCAGCAGGCAGTGGGGGGGCAATGTCTGGTTGGAGACGGCTACGTACCCCGATGTACAGCACATAAAAGGCGGCCAGCATCAAACCAGGAATTACCCCAGCGATAAACAGGTCACCGATGGAGGCGTTGGCTAGCAATCCGTAGAAAATAAAGGGGACGCTAGGTGGGATTAAAGCGCCCAAGGCACCCCCCGCACCAATAGCACCAATAGCGATTTTGCGACTATAGCCATAACGCATCATAGATGGATAGGCGATCTGACCCATGGTGATGGTCGCAGGCGGGGTAATCCCGGTCACTGCTGCAAAAATAGTACAGACCATCACCGTACCCATCGCCAAGCCCCCAGCAATATGCCCGATGAGCTTATACACCGCGTTGTAGGCCGCGTCGGCCACTCCTGAATAACGTATTAGATTACCCATCAATAAGAATAACGGAATGGTAATCAGGATAGAGTTCCAAGGGGTGTAATAAAAGGCACTGGGAATCGCTAGTAATGAGCGAGGGGAAAATATGGCCGCAAACAGCACCGCCGTGCCCCCTAGCCCGAATGCAACGGGCAGGCCCATAAACAGGACCAGGAACATGACGATGAAATATAAAAGGGTGATTAATTCTAGGCTCATTGGGCTACTGTGTCCTTCTTATCATTGTCAAAAACTAATATAGGCAATGAATGGCTAACAGGTGCAAAGTTAGAGGAAGGTAGGCGTCCTACCTTCCTCCAGCCCTGGTTAATTACTGATTTTCTTCAAAGTAGCGCTGCCAGAGTTCTACCCCTTTAGCGTTTCTCTCGGAAAGTTCGGCGACTTTAGGCCATACTTCTTCGATGGACTTTTCGCGCATGCGTTGTACTTCGTCATCGGACATTTTGATAACCTCGCCACCTGCGTCGAGGAGAGCTTGTAGGGCTTCTTCAACGGCTTCGGCGTGCATGGCACTGGTTTCAAAGTAGGTTTCTTCGAAAATGCCTTCGATTTGTTTTTGTTGCCAAGGGGTGAGCTCGTTCCAGGCGTCAAGGTTTACAAAGATCTCTTGGTGCTGGGCGGGGTTCCAACCAGGCAAGCTGGCATATTTAATGACTTCTTGGAAGTTCATGTCCTTAATGCCGCCGGTATCCCAGTAGGTACCTTCGATAGCGCCCAGACGAATCGATGTGTAAATATCCCCAGCGTCCATGGAAACAGGAGAGCCCCCCATTGCCTGGTGGAACAGAGCTTGTGGGCCCCCTGCACGCATTTTCTTGCCTTGCAGATCTTCGAGTTTCTCAATGGGGAAGTTGGAGAACATGGCGTTGGGCCCCTGGTTTGTCCAGCCGACCCAATGCAGATTACGCTCGTTGGCAGCTTCTTGGACGAGCTCGCCAATGCGGTAATCAGGGTTGCCCCACATGGCATCCCAAGCTTCTTCGGGGCTGCTAGCACCCATGGCCAGGCCGTAGGCCAGCATCCCTTCAGGCATTTCACCGCCATATACGGTCGCCCAACCTGCGTAGCCGTCTGTCATGCCAGCAGCAGCAGCGCCAAACGCTTCTGAGCCGCTGGTTAGTGAACCCACGGGTTCAACGCGAATTTTTACGGTGCCCTCGGTGGCCTCTTCGACTGCTTTAACCCAAGGTAATAAACCTCGGTGCCAGCCTGCGTCAGAGCTGTCAAAGGCAGGTTGAAAAGTCCAGGAAGTTACTGTGTCTGGGGGCCCATCGTCATCGGCAGCAAATGTGACAGGGCTAAAAGCAAGTGCAACTGCAGCAGCGGCGATGGCCGGTGCAAAGAGAACTTTTGGTCTCATGGTATTCCTCCGGATGGTAGGTTGTGTGAAAGATTGAGTGTTGCCCATTTTGTTGTTAGTCAGTCGTTGATTGCTTACAAAATGCGGTTTTCAGGTCGCGATAAAACTTACGTATGGCAAGCAATAAGACCACGCAAGCACTCAAAGGAATAATGGTTTTGATGGGGTAAATGGGAATGCGGACTGCGGTCGGCGTCATTTGATTGAGCTTGATAGAAATCAGAGCGCTTTGATAGCCCTTCCAAATCAGCACCCCCAAGAACATAAAAGTGAATACAGCTGTGATGACATCGTAGATAGCTTTAGTACGCGTGGAAAAATTGGCATAAAAAAGATCCAGTCGGATGAACTCTTCGTTCTTGTAGGCATAGGCGCCGGCCATACAAGCCAGCAGTACTAGTGCTGCTTGTAAAGTGGTGCCTATCCACAATGAGGGCGAGTTAAGCACGTAGCGTAAGTAGACGTCAGTCAGTGCAAATATCATGCAGTACAGAATAATCAGGACACCGAGAAACCCCATAAGGTTGGTGACCCAGTCCAGTAGTCTGCTGCTAAACGCTGATATTTTCATATGTGTCCCCAGCTTTTGGCGAATAGCCTCTTATAAGAAATACGTGTCGCTAGTGTCGTTAAAATGGTTATATGCTTATAAGAGGCAAGAATAAGTTTAAGTTTTGATTGAATTCAAGTATAAATATAGAAAACGATACGAATAGTTCCTACTAGTGAAATCCCTATCGTTTGCTCAGATATGCGCTATTTTCCAGATGTTTTGCGGCTTTTGCGCGAAATGCCACTGTTTTATGAGCTCAAGAACAGGGTTAAATAATTTTAGGAACTATCATTTATCTGGTGTTTTTGGTAATAATGATATTTTTTGTTCCAAAAATCATTAACTCAGGCACAAGCTCAGCTGTGCTGGTGTTTGAATCGATTTGTTTTTAGTTAATTGGGTGGGGCTGTGAAAAAAATTCCATTGACAGTTGTGGGCGGGTTTTTAGGCTCTGGCAAAACTACGTTATTAAATAATTTGCTGCAGACTACGAGTGGGCGTCGCATTGCCGTGCTCGTTAATGATTTTGGGCCCATCAATATTGACACCCAGTTAATCGCTAAACACGAGGGCGAGACCATCAGTTTAACCAATGGTTGCATTTGCTGTTCTATTGGGTCTGGACTAGATGCGGCTTTAATTGATGTGTTAAGTCGAGATCCCCAACCTGACTGGGTGGTCATTGAATCTAGCGGCGTTTCAGATCCCGCGCCTATTGCCAGTGTTGGGTTGACTGAGCCCAGCCTCAAATTAGCAGGTGTTGTCACAGTGATTGATGCTGAGCAGATACAGACGCAGGCAGCGGATCCTTTACTGCACGACACGATTGCAGCTCAGATCAAAGGCGCGGACTTATTGGTTTTAAATAAAACAGATTTGCTAGAGGCTGAGCCTTTGGCCGAGTGCCGCGCGTTTATAAAGCAACGCTACGGAGCCATCCCCACCTATGAGACGACTCAGGGACGGGTTGCAGAAGAGCTGCTTTTTGAAATTGATGATACACCGGTGCTGGCTCGTGAGGGTGCGATGGAACATCCACCTGTCAGCGATCACCCCTTCGAGACCGCTTTATGGACCGGCCAAGGGGTGCTCTCTGCAGATGAGTTAATGGCCTATTTTCGGCGGTTACCACGCGGAGTATTCCGTGCCAAGGGTTTTGTGCATACGGACTATCACGGTTGGGTTTCCATACAGTTTGCGGGCCGACGCTTGCAGTTTATAGCAGTGAATGATGTCGATGCAGCGGGCCTTGATCAGAATCAGATAGTGTTCATACAAGCGCCAGATGCTATGGATTTAACCACTTTGGAGACGGATTTAGACCAACTTGTGGTCGCATCCAATGAGTAAATTCAGGATAGAAAGATGACTTCTACTACCTTGCAGGTGGGCTCGCACAGCCCCAATGATATAAGTGCAAAAAAGCCTGATGAAGTGAAATCAGGGATTCCTCAAGAACCCTCACGCTGGTACGGTATTGTTTTAGCCGCAATCGTAGCGGTCATTGCTACTGTGTTGGGGGGGTGGTTGCCCACGATAGGTGGCCCTGTTTTCGCTATTTTATTGGGATTGGGTATTCGTAATACTATTGGCGTCATGCCTGTCTGTCAGCCAGGTTTAACCTTTGCTTCTAAGGCAGTCTTGCAATGGTCCATTATTTTGCTGGGTTTTGGCCTCAGCTTTAGTCAGGTAGTACGTGCTGGTGTTGATTCATTGTGGGTAACCATTATTACAATTGTAGCGGCCTTTGTGACGGCTTATGTGCTGGGGCGTTTACTTGGGGTAGGTGACAAACTACGCAATCTCATTGGGGCGGGTACCGCTATTTGCGGGGGCTCAGCCATTGCGGCTGTAGCACCTATTATCGAGCCCGAAGAGCACGAAACCGCATTGGCTATTTCCACTATATTTTTATTTAACGTGGCTGCTGTGCTGGTCTTTCCTTTTTTTGGGCATGTGCTCAACATGACCGATTTAGGTTTTGGCTTGTGGGCTGGGACTGCAATTAACGATACATCGTCTGTGGTTGCTGCGGCATATAGCTTTAGCAATGAGGCGGGTGACTACGCAACCATCGTGAAATTAACTCGGGCTACTTTCATTATTCCAATTTGCTTGGTATATGTTTACCTCGAGGTTCGTCGCAATCGCAAAGCTGGCGGTCGTTTGAGTATTCGTCGTCTCATTCCGTGGTTTATTATTTGGTTTGTTTGCGCATCTTTGGTGCGCTCAACCGGGTTACTGCCCGCTGAGTTGCTTAGCATCTTATCTCATGCCGCCAAATTTTTGATGGTATTGGCTTTAGCCGCGATTGGCCTGTCTAGCAATATGCGTACGATGGCCAGGGCGGGTTGGCAACCACTGGTCTTGGGGCTGGGTACTTGGTTTGCAGTGGCAACCACCAGCTTGGGGGTACAGAACTTCAGCGGCGCGTGGTAATCACATCGTAATCTGTTAAAAAAGGGGCGAGCACATAATCGTATGTGCTCGCCCCTTGGTTTTCTTGTGGTTTTTTAGCTGTTGAGTTACTTAATCAAAAAAGTTCGTCACACTGCCATACATCAACGCCAAACCAATCAATACTAAAGAAACAAAGGTTATTTGGCGCATGGTGATTGGACGTACTGGGGGCGGAAAACGCTGCGCAAATATCGTTGCCGCAGCCACACAGGGCAATGCCAATAAAGAGACTAACAGTGAGTTCTCGGGCAGCCCGGTAGCCACTACTTCATAGGCAGTCCGTGAAAATGCTGTACATGCAAAAATCAATAGCAGCATATTGCGCGTTTCTACCAGTGTGAACGGCTGGCGGTACATATGAAAGATAATAGGTGGGCCGGGCATGCCAAAAAGCCCGCCACATAAACCAGAAATAAAGCCGATACTGAAAAAAGCGCGCAAGCGTGACAAAGTTTTTCGTTGGCGCGGGCGCAGGGCAAAGATGACGCCACTATAAACGATGATCAGACCCAGCAAAAACTCCAGAATGTATTTGGCCTGGACATTTAGATAGTTCAATAACAGCACACCCAAAATACTCGAGGGCACCACCCCCAAGAGGGTGGTGTTCGTGCATTCCCAATGAATATGATGGATATGGTTGCGTAACGCCAATCCGCTGTTAGCCAGACTGATAATGCTGACGACAGTGGCAATAAAAGGCACGCTAGTGAGTTCTAGGCCGCTACTGATACCGATGACAATCATCGCCAGCCCAAACCCCGTCACCGTTTGAAAATAGGTGCCCAGTGCGACTATAAACAATAGAAAGGCGGTAGCAAAGACGCTCATGGGCTTTCCTGTTGCTGCGCCTGCAAGGAGGTGATGGCCAGCACATTGAATACATCATCGGCACTGCAACCCCGAGACAAGTCGTTAGCGGGTTTCGCTAGACCCTGTAGTAGGGGGCCAATTGCAATGGCGCCGCCTAGGCGCTCGGCAATTTTGTAGCCAATATTGCCTGCATTCAAGTCTGGAAAGATAAAGACGTTGGCCTGCCCAGCGACTTTGGATTCTTTGAGTTTACGGGCTGCAATGTCCGGAATAATGGCAGCATCAAACTGCACATCACCGTCAATGGCGATATCAGGCAAAGCAGCACGGACTTTTTCTGTGGCCTTGAGGACTTTGGTCACCATGGGGTGATTGGCGCTTTGTGCGGTCGAGAAACTGAGCATGGCAACACGTGCGGGCTCGGGCAATAGTTCACGGGCACTTTGAACTGCTGCGGTTGCGATGGTGGCCAATTGGTTCTCGTCAGGATCGACTACGAGAGCGCAGTCGGAAAAGATTACAGCGCGCTGGCAAGGGTGATGGGGCTTATCGAGCACCATCAGAAAGAAACTAGAAACCAAATCATGACCGGGTGCCGTACCAATTAACTGTAACGCAGTGCGGACGACGTCAGCAGTGCTATAAACAGCACCAGAAAGCACACCTTGGACATCGCCGTGATGCACCAACATGTTGGCAAACACCAACGGATCATTGAGTTTTTCTTGGGCTTTTTCCAAAGTCATGCCGCGATGCTTGCGACGTTGTACCAGGGCATCAGCTAGGGAGGCTCGCTTGTCCGAATGTTGTACATCTTCGATTGTGAGTGAGTCTATATTCAACCCCAACGACTGCGCTGTGGCTTGTATGCTGTTGGTATTGCCCACCAGCGTGACCGAGGCCACACCAGCTTCTTGGGCGCGCACGGCGGCTTGTAAAACACGAGGGTCATCTGCCTCAGAGACTGCAATTTGGGCAGGGGATTGCTTAGCGGCATCAATAATCTGGTTTAATATTTCCATGGCTGTCCCTTATCTCAAAAAATAGAATGGTGAGTCTCGTAAATTATGAATCTATCTGTAAAATTTATTACGGTCAATAGTTTAGGTATATTCTGGTATTATTAATTTTACTTACTGGGATTATTGAGGGGGCTATGAATAAAGCAATAGAAGATGTTCCTTTTGAGTCGGTCAAAATAACGGGGGATACCCCCACCATGCGTTTGTTCAGCTTGCTCGAGCAAATAGTGTCACAGGAACGGCAATTTTCTTTGCAAGATTTGGTCGACAGCACTGATTTACCCAAACCAACTTTGCATCGTATGCTACAGCAATTAGAACAAGCCAGGATGCTGGTGCGTGATGCTGATGGGCGCCATTACTGTATTGGCGAACGACTGCGTCGATTTGCCGAAAATCTGCTGCTCAACGATACCAAGCATGGGGCTCGCCACGCCGTCCTCAAAGCACTGGTTGACGAGCTCGGCGAGAGCTGCAACCTAACCGCTTTATCAGGCAGTGAGGTCCTCTATTTGGATCGTGTCGAGACCGAGGCACCTTTGCGCTTTTATCTGCGTCCAGGTTCACGCGTGCCAGTGCACTGCTCGGCCAGCGGCAAGGTTTTATTAGCGCAAATGCCGCCTGCCCAGCGCCGTCGTTTATTGGCCCATGCGCCTATGGAGCAGTTTACCCCCAATACTATTCAGAGTCTCGAAGAGCTCGAACAAGACTGTGAACGCGTCCGCGAGCAGGGCTATGCGTTTGATAACGAAGAGTTTCTACCTGGGTTGTTCTGTGTGGCTGTATTAGTGCCCCGTAAAGAAGGCGGCCGTTCTAATTTAGCCATTGCCACCCAGGCGCCTATCATGCGCATGACCCCTGACAAGGCTTTGCAGGCATTACCCGCACTGCGTCGGGCTGCCAGTGCCTTGACAGAAATCGAGGCTCAGTACGAAAAGTGACGTCGGTTTCGCGGCACCAAACAGCGTACAAAGTCATCTAGAAAATGGTTGTCTAAGCCTTTTTCCAGATCCGCTATCAGGCTGTCGCGATATAACTGACTCAGATCTAGTCCAATACCGATAGCACAGATTTCTATGTCTTGTTGCAGGTAATGATTAACTACCTGCACCAGATGGCTGGTCAAATAGTGCTCGTCGTTTTCTAGCTGGGTTGAGCTATCCATGGGCGAGCCATCAGACAAGACAAACAGTATTTTCCGCTCGGCATCATTTTCTAGCAGGCGTTCGCAGGCCCACTCAATGGCTTCGCCGTCCACCCCCTCACGGTAGAGGTCTAATTTCATTAACGCCATCAAATCCAGATTGGCTTGCCGCCAGCTTTGGTTGGCTTCTTTAAAAATGCGATGTTCTACTTCATTTAACCGACCGGGTTGCGGCTTGCGCCCGGTGGCTCGCCAACGTCGATAAGCACGGCCTCCATTCCAAGCCCCAGTGGTAAAGCCTAATACCTCGGTTTGTGCTCCAGCGCGTTCTAAAGCATAGCTGAGTAAATCGAGCATCAAGGTGATGGTCGTGGCATGTGCTTTCATCGAACCCGAACAATCGACTAAAAAGGTGACACAGCAATCACTGACAAGTCGCGGCTGTGGCTGCCTAAATAAGCGACGCTCGGTGGGTGAGCTGACTATCTGACTGAGTCGCCGACCATCGATGAGCCCTTCTTCTTGGTCCCAAAGCCATTGGCTATCGAGTTCGTCCAGCAGCGCTTGACGTATTCTTTCCACTAACAGGTTAAATTGAATGTGTTGATGGCTGATGAGCTCGTTGATTTCTTGCCGATACTCACGCAGTAAAGCGTCTCGGACAGTACGAGCAGGATAGGTCACTGCGTCAAATTCGCGTGTAAATACCCGATAACGTCCTTGATGTTGTTCTAGGGTTAGGCTTTGGGTATGTGCAACGATATCGCCGCCCATTACCTCATCAAAGTCCATATCCAGTATCAGCGCAAAGTCATCCAGCTGTTCTTCTTCGTCCTCGGTGTCTTGGTCTTTTATGTCTTCTTGTGCAGCTTGGGCACTTTCGACACTATCGGCCACAAAGGCGGCAATTTCTAATGCTGTCTCTGCGTAGGCCTCTTGGTCATCGCGCCGATGCTTGAGCTCATAAATAAAGGGGCCTAGCGGCTCGGCTAAGGCGGCCCGTGTGTGTTCAATATAGTCTAGTGTCTCGGGCAGCGGCGGGGCTTCCATCAACCGTGACCAACACATTTGCGCTACGGTATACATCAGGATCCCCAGCTGGCTGTCCGTATGTCCTGCGTGATGAAAGCCAGCGGACCAATAATAAAAGCGGGTGAGTAAATTATGTCGTGACCCGGGCAAATTAGTAGGCACCAAACTTTCTGTACGCAGGGATTCGAGCCAATCAAAAATTAATCGGGCAACGGGTCCTTCGGGCATCAGTTGTTGGTGTAACTTGGGATCGCTATGTTGTATCCGCAGCGCTAAGCCGTCAGCCAGACCACGTAAATACTGCAGTTTTTCCTTGGGTAGTGTCTGCAAATGCGGTGCCAAATGCACCAGTGGCTGGTTGCCGCTAAAGAACCATTGCTGCCGTACATGCACCTTTGGATCTTTGCTCAAAGCGCGCAATGTGGCAGCGCAAAGCTCGCGGATGCGGCGCTGTTCACGGAGTTCAAGGGTTGGATTGGTCATGGCCTGGCACCTTAGTTGGTGTTTTTTGTCTGTCCCACAACGAGCTCTTCGTCAAAGCTACGCTGGTAAAGTTCAGCGATGATGGCATGCTCGGACTCATCGCATTTATTTAAAAAAGATACTGCAAACGCTTGTTGTTTATCTCTAAATATGGTGCAGTTTTCTGCCCATGTAATAACCGTGCGTGGTGACATGAGGGTGGAGATATCCCCTGCCGAGAAAGCATTGCGAGTCAGATTGGCCAAAGTCACCATGGCCTCGATGTCTTTTTTATTGTGCGCCTTGGCCGGGACGCGCCCTAATACGATGGCGACCTCTTCTTCGGGGGCCAGATAATTAAGATTGGCGACGATGTTCCACCGGTCCATCTGAGCCTGGTTTAAGCGATGTGTACCATGATAAAGACCCGCAGGATCCCCGAGCCCTAATGTATTAGAGGTAGCAAAAATACGGAAGTAAGGGTGAGGGTGGATGATTTTATTTTGATCGGGCATGGTAAAACGCCCTTCTTGCTCTAGTATTTGTTGAATCACAAACATCACATCAGGGCGGCCTGCGTCGTATTCATCAAAGATCAGTGCAATGGGTCGTTGCAGTGCCCAGGGGATGATCCCCTCTTGGAATGCGGTGACCTGTAGCCCATCTTCGATTTTAATCGCGTCCTTGCCTACCAGATCTAGTCTGGAGATATGGCCATCCAGGTTCACGCGCACGCAGGGCCAGTTTAAGCGGGCAGCAACTTGTTCAATATGGGTTGATTTACCCGTACCATGACGTCCCTGAATCAGTACTCGGCGATTATTATTAAAACCTGCCAGTAGCGACAGCGTGACTTGGGGGTCAAAGCGGTAGGCTGGGTCAACAGCGGGTACGTATTCACTAGGTTCAGCAAAGGCCATCACTTCTTTCATGATGCTGCTAAACCCGAAGGTTTCCTTAATTGAAATCATACGTTCTGGTTTGGATGGCATATTTTCCATGATACTTACCTCTCCGTTGGCTCTGATTAAAGAAGTAGAATTGTTGTTAGATGGTGGTTTTCAGCTTCTATTTTACTGGTAATAAAGAAAATTTCTGGGTATTTGCTTAGGGTTTTCCAGAGAATATTAGAAAAAACGGCACAAATAGTTTCGTTTTATGCTGATCTTATGGTATTTTTAGACTTGTAGACAACCGCATCTCAGATTGCGGTAGCAACGTAGGTAGATCGATAAATCGGCATTTATGCCGTATAGAAATGGAGTTCAATAATATGAGCCAAGGTGCAGATAATCGTAAAGTTGTCGAAGGCATGACCACCATGACGCCTTCGGAAGCTTTTGTTGAGACATTGGTTGCCCAAGGGGTAACCGATATGTTCGGGATTATGGGTTCCGCCTTTATGGATGCAATGGATATTTTTGCACCCGCAGGCATCCGCTTAATTCCCGTGGTACACGAGCAGGGTGCTGCTCACATGGCTGATGGTTACTCGCGCGTGTCGGGTCGTCACGGTGTTGTTATTGGGCAAAACGGTCCCGGTATCAGTAACTGTGTCACCGGTATTGCCGCTGCTTACTGGGCACATAGCCCCGTTGTGATCATCACACCCGAAGCCGGTACAAACACCACAGGACTGGGTGGTTTCCAAGAGTGTAACCAGCTACCCATGTTCCAAGAGTTCACCAAGTACCAGGGGCACGTAACAAACCCCACTCGCATGGCTGAGTACACCGCGCGTTGCTTTGACCGCGCTATTTCTGATAGGGGTCCCACCCAGCTGAACATTCCACGTGACTACTTCTACGGCGAAGTAACATGTGAAATCCCCAAGCCTCAGCGCATTGAGCTAGGTCACGGTGGTGAGCACGCCATGCAAGAGGCCATCGACCTATTGAAAGAGGCCGAGTTCCCGGTCATCATTTCCGGCGGCGGTGTTGTTATGGGTGATGCTTTTGATGAGGTTGTTGCATTGGCAGAGCGCTTGGGCGCCCCTGTAGTCAACAGCTATCAGCATAATGACTCTTTCCCTGCTAGCCACCCCTTGTGGTGCGGTCCTTTGGGTTACCAAGGTTCCAAAGCTGGGATGCGTCTGATCTCGCAAGCTGATGTTGTGCTTGCATTGGGTACACGCTTAGGGCCCTTCGGTACCTTGCCACAATATGGTATGGACTACTGGCCCGAAGATGCCAAGATCATCCAAGTTGACGCCGATCACAAAGTATTGGGTCTGGTGAAAAAGATTTCCGTTGGTGTTTGCGGTGATGTAAAAGCCTTTAGCAAGGCCATCACAGAGCGTCTGAGCAGCGAAACACTCAGCAGCGACGGCAGCAAAGAACAGCGTGCCAAGAAAATCGCCGAAGAGAAAAAAGCCTGGGAAGACGAGCTAGATAACTGGACACACGAAAAAGACCCCTATAGTCTGGATGTAATCGAAGAAGCCAAGAGCGAGAAGCCCTTCAGTGGTGGTGAGTACTTGCACCCACGCCAGGTTCTGCGCGAGCTAGAAAAAGCCATGCCAGAAGACGTTATGATTTCCACTGATATTGGAAACATTAACGCAGTGGCTCACAGCTACTTGCGTTTTGAGCGTCCACGCAGCTTCTTCGCACCTATGAGCTTTGGTAACTGCGGTTACGCGTTGCCCACTATCATCGGTGCCAAGACCGCCGCTCCCGATCGTCCTGCTATTGCCTATGCAGGTGATGGTGCCTGGGCCATGAGTATGGTCGAAATTATGACTGCCGTCCGTCACGACATTCCTGTGACTGCTGTGGTATTCCACAACCGTCAGTGGGGTGCCGAGAAGAAAAACCAGGTTGAGTTCTACAACCGTCGCTTTGTTGCCGGTGACATTGAGAGCAAATCCTACGCAGAAATGGCCACAGCCATGGGTGCCGAGGCTATTGTTGTGGATGACATCAATGAGGTCGGACCTGCACTCAAGCGTGCCGTTGACATGCAGATGAACGAAGGCAAGACCTGCGTGATTGAGATCATGTGTACGCGTGAGCTGGGTGACCCCTTCCGTCGTGATGCACTGCGCAAGCCCGTACGTCTGCTGGACAAGTACAAAGACTACGTCTAATACTTGCTGGCATGAATCGGGCGCTTTATCTCGATAGCGTTTGATATCACTGTTTGTTAGGGTGGCTGGCAAGATGCCAGCCACCCGTACTGGAGTAATAGGATGCCACTAGAAGACCCTTTTGTATTAGCAGGTAATACATACCGTTCGCGTTTGCTGGTTGGGACCGGAAAATACAAAGATTACGAGGAAACGCGTGCTGCGATCCTGGAAAGTGGTGCCGAGATCGTTACGGTGGCCATACGGCGCACCAATATCGGTCAAGATACTGATCAACCCAGTTTGCTAGAGTACGTCTCGCCTCAGGATTTTACGTATTTACCCAATACAGCCGGCTGCTACAGTGCCCAAGATGCCGTGCGATTGGCGCGCTTGGCACGTGAGCTGCTGGATGGACATCCTTTGGTCAAACTCGAGATTTTTGGTAGTCCAACTAACCTGTATCCAAACATGCCCGAGACCCTAAAAGCCGCTGAAACACTAGTTAAAGATGGCTTTCAGGTCATGGTGTATTGTTCGGATGATCCAGTCCAAGCAAAAATGCTCGAAGAGATGGGGTGCGTGGCGGTGATGCCGCTGGCATCCATTATTGGTTCGGGCATGGGGGTGCTCAATCCCTGGAATATCAAACTCATTATCGAACAAGCCACAGTGCCTATTTTGCTCGACGCAGGTGTTGGCACCGCGTCAGATGCCGCGATCGCCATGGAATTAGGCTGTGACGCGGTATTAATGAATTCGGCATTGGCTTATGCGCAAAATCCGGTTTTGATGGCGCGAGCAATGCGACGTGCAGTTCAAGCAGGTCGTGATGCTTATCTGGCCGGACGGATGCCCAAAAAGAGATATTTAGCCCAGGCTTCGTCGCCGGCCGAGGGCATGATTGAAACAGATAGTTTGCCTGCTGCACAGTAATTGTTAGCAGGGACGCACTCACTAATCCATAAGGAGCACATCACAATGGATAAGAGACAAAAAATGCTCGAAACCTTAAAAAAATACATTCAGGCATGGAACGACCATGATATTGAGACCATCATGAGTCTGACTGCTGATGAGTGTGCCTTTTACACCATTGCTGGTGAGACCGAGCAAGGCACCGTACACGAAGGGCGTGAACAGGTACGCGCAGCTTTCGAAGCAGCATGGACCAATATCCCCAATGCTGCATGGCTTGACCCCGAGTTTTTCATCTTGGACGATAACCGCGCCATGAATACCTCATTATTCCGCGGCACTGACCTAGAAGGGGGCAAGCACGAGGCGCGCATGGTTGATTTATACACCTTTTCCGGTGACAAAATTGCCATCAAAAGCGCATACAGAAAAAATAGACCTGCAGTGAAGTAGAGGTAAAGACATGACAGCATCAGATAAAGGGCAAGAACTAAATCAAGGTCAGGCCACGCCTGCGCAAACGAGCTACGATCCTGGTTATGATCCGATACTCGATGCCAACCCGGGTGTGGGCACCGATTACGCGCCGACCTACTGGATCGGCACTGCGGGTGCTCCTCCCGAGGATGACGGCCCAATTACCCACGATGTTGAAGTGGATGTTGCCATTATCGGTGCTGGCTTTACTGGTCTGACAACAGCGATCTATTTGGCCCAGGAGCACGGCATCAAAGCCACTGTGCTAGAAGCTAATCGTACTGCGTGGGGCTGCAGCACCCGCAACGGCGGACAGGCACAATGTGCATCTGGGCGCCTCAAGCGCTCGCAATGGATACAGCGCTGGGGCTTGGATGTTGCGCTCAAAATGCACCAAGAGTGCGTTGAGGGCATGGAGAATTTTAAAGAATTAATCAAAGATATCGACTGCGACCCGCAGCCTGGTGGGCACCTGTATATCGCCCACAGAGCACGGGTCATGCCCGAACTTGAAAAAGAGGCCGAGCTCCTGCGCAATACCTTTGGTTATAACGCACGTATTTTAGATAAAGATACCGTGCGTAACGAATGGGTGAATGACCATGAAGCCCACGGTGCGATGCACGAGCCCGAAGGGATCGGTATTCACGCTGGTAAATTGGCTTTTGGGTATCTGCGTAAAGCACGTGCCTTAGGGGCTACCGTCCATCCTTCTAGTGCCGTGCTAGGCTGGGAGACCCGCGGTGGATCGCACTATTTGCGTACACCTGGCGGTGTTGTCAAAGCCAAAGCAGTGGGTGTGGCGACAGGTGGTTATACCTCTAATAGCCTACACAAAGAATTCAAAAATAGATTAATGCCTATTTTGTCGAACTCTATTGTCACTCGTCCATTGACTGACGATGAGATCGAGGCGTGCAAATTTCACACCCGTCAAATTTTGACCGATACGCGTGTCCTAAGACACTACTATCGACTATTGCCTGATAATCGTTTGCAGATTGGTAGCCGCAGTGCAATCACAGGCAGACATGCTCCAGAGCAACAGTACGAAGACCTTTTACGTGCTGGCATGCATCGCAAATTTCCTGCATTAAAAGGCATCGAACTGGAATACTCCTGGTGGGGTTGGGTAGACGTCAGCCATGACATGATGCCGCGTATCGTGCAACCAGATCCTAACCAAAGCATTTATTACGCTATGGGTTATGGGGGCAACGGGGTGATGTATTCTGCGCAGGCGGGTAAACGCATGGCTGAATGGATAGCAGGTCAGGGTCATAAGTTAGACTTGCCTATTTTCGAAGGGCGCTTGCCTTATCCTAATTTTATGAATGCCATTGAATCCCCCATCTTTGCGCCGTTCCGCCGCATAGGTCAGCGTTTCTTGTATCGCTGGTATCACCTCAAGGATGAAGTTTTTTAATTTTAGTGTTCTTTCATGTCGTTGCTATTCGACATATGATTGACCTCCAATTTGCCCATCGCTTTTGTGATGGGCTTTTTTTGCTCTCTATCGGTCTGTGAGCGCTGCTTATCGCTCTGCGAGAGTTATTCTCTCAATGTCTCGCTGTCGCTCGAAACATTTCTAAAATAGCTCTCTCCGACTGTTTTGGAGTGCTGGCTGCTGTAGAGGTTTGTTTCTGTCGCAGTGAGCCTCTGTGTGCCGCTCTGCAGGATTTGTTTTTTGATATCTCGCTTCGCTCGGAACATCTGCAAAACAATTCCTTTCGTGCGTTTTTAATAGGTAGTTTTTTGGGGTGTTTTACATGAGGGGTAGTTGGGGTTGGTTTTTGATTTCTCTTAAGACTACGATGGTGCGGGTTTGGCGTACGGCGGGTAGGTTAAAAAAGAATCTATGTAGAAATCGGTCGTATTGTTCTGGGTCGGGGACGACTATTTTGAGTAGGAAGTCTGCGTCTCCGGTGACTGCGTAGCAGGCGACTATTTCCGGTGCGTCCATGACTGCTTGTATAAAGTTTTCTACTCGGTTGGATGAGTGCCGGTCTAGGCTAATTTGTGCAAACATGCAGCTTTGCAGTCCGACTAAGGTTCTATCTACGGCGGCGTGGTAACCGGTGATGATCTTTTTTTCTTCTAGGTTTTTGATGCGTCTCCATACGGGGGCGACTGATAGCCCTACTTGGTCGGATACTTGTTGTACGGATGCTTTGGCGTTGTTTTGCAAAGATTTCAAAATTTTTAAATCAATCTTATCCATATTTCCTCCTTTAGCAAATGTTTATTCTATTTATTAGGGATTTTACGCAATAAAAAGGAAAAAAAATAGCGCGCCGTTAGACGTATGATGGATCTAAAGGAGGTTGTTATGCGTCATTCGGTTAATTTAGAGTATGAATTAGATCAAAATATACTGGCTGATTCGGGGCGCATTTTCCTTACGGGTACTCAGGCGCTGTTGCGTATGTTATTGAGTCAATCCCAGCGTGATAAGGCGCAGGGGCTCAATACTGCTGGATTTGTTTCTGGTTATCGGGGTTCCCCTTTAGGTGGTGTTGATGCTACTTTGTGGCGCCATGAACAAGAATTACAAGCAGCCAATATCCGTTTTCAGCCTGCTATTAATGAGGATTTGGCTGCGACTATGTTGATGGGGACGCAGCAGTTGGATACGCATCCTGATAAGGATGTCGATGGTGTGTTTGGTATGTGGTATGGCAAGGGCCCCGGGGTGGATCGTTCGGGGGATGCTTTGTTGCATGGTCATGCTGCTGGGGCCAGTCATTATGGTGGGGTTTTGGTGGTGGTTGGGGATGATCACGCTGGGGTGTCTTCTTCTGTGCCTCATGGCAGTGAGCAGGCTTTGCGCCATTTGCGTATGCCTGTTGTCCATCCTTCTTCTGTCCAAGAGTACGAGTATTTTGGTTTATGGGGCTGGGCGTTGTCACGTTATTCGGGGGCGTGGGTGGCGTTTAAGGCGATTACCGAGACGGTTGAGAGTGGTCGCAGTTTTGAGATTCCGCCGTTGCCACAGTTTTCCAATTTAGATGCGCCGTCACAGCATGCGCGTAGCTATGATGCGCGTCCTTTTTTGACGCCCGAGATCGAGCAAAATATCGAGTCACGTTTGCGGGCTATTGAGGAGTTCGCGCGTGCTTATCCTTTGGATCGTGTTTTGGACCCGGCGCCGGGTGCGCGTTTGGGGGTTGTCAGTAGTGGTAAGGCTACGTTAGATGCGTTGCAGGCTCTGGAGGATTTGGCTTTAGAGTATGGGGTGCAGTTTCCTGCTATACGTCATTACAAGGTAGGGCTGGTTTGGCCGTTAGAAGCGCAGGGGTTATTAGATTTTGTTGAAGGTTTGGATCATGTTTTAGTGGTCGAAGAGAAGGGCGATTTTATTGAGGCTCAGCTCAAAAGCTTGCTTTATGGTCGTGTTTGTCAGCCTTCTATTGTAGGTAAAAGGGATTTTGACCAAGCGGCTTTGATTCCTTCTTCTGGGCAGTTGAGTCCTTCTATAGTCAAGCGTGCTTTATTGCGCTGGCTAGAGCATTGTGATGATGGTTTTTCAGTGCAAACTGATGCTGTACAGCAATCAATTGTGAAGCCGACGGTCAGGCCATTGCATAGTTTTGGGTTGACGCGCCGTCCTTATTTTTGTTCTGGTTGTCCGCATAGTACTTCTACTCGTGTTCCCGAGGGTAGTCAGGCGTTGGCTGGGGTGGGTTGCCATTACATGGCGGCTTGGATGGATCGTAATACGCAGGGGCTTACTCAAATGGGGGGTGAGGGGGCGGATTGGATCGGTGCTTCGGCTTTTATGCAAGGTGCGCATATTTTCCAAAATATGGGCGAGGGGACGTATTTTCATTCGGGTTATTTGTCTATTCGTCAGGCGGTGGCTGCCGAGGCCAATATTACGTATAAGATTTTGTTCAATGATGCTGTTGCCATGACCGGCGGGCAGCCTGTGGATGGGCCAATTTCAGTTCCGCGTATTTGTCAGCAGGTGATCGGGGAGGGCGTGGCCAAGGTTGTTGTTACTACGGATGAGCCCGAGCGCTATAAGAATATCGAGTTGCCTAGTGGTATTCAGGTGCATCATCGCCGCGAGTTAGATTCATTACAGCGCGATTTGCGCGAGATTCCCGGAGTAACTGTTTTAATTCATGATCAGACTTGTGCTGCTGAAAAGCGGCGCCGGCGCAAGAAGAATCAATTCCCCGATCCCGCGCGACGCATTTATATTCATCCCGAGATTTGTGAGGGTTGTGGGGATTGTGGTGTGCAATCTAATTGTTTGTCGGTGGTGCCTTTAGAGACTGAGTTAGGTCGTAAACGCGCCATTGATCAATCTAGCTGTAATAAAGATTACAGTTGTGTCGAAGGATTTTGCCCAAGTTTTATATCAGTTTTAGATGCTGAGCCCCGTAAGGCGGTGGGTATGGATACGCCTACGTTACAGCGTCATTTGGATAGTGCTTTACAGCATGCTGCTGCGCCTGAAATTCCGTCGACTGATTGTAATTTAATCGTTGCTGGTATCGGTGGTACAGGGGTTGTGACTATCGGCGCGATTGTAGCGATGGCTGCTCATTTAGAATATCGGGCTTCCTCTGTGCTGGATATTACTGGGTTGGCGCAAAAGGGCGGGACTGTTATTAGTCATGTGCGTTTAAGTGCAGGTGATGAATTAGTCGGGCCTGTGCGTATTGACGAGCAACAAGCTGATGTGGCTATTTGGTGCGATAGTGTTGCGGCGACAAATCCTGATGCAGCACGTAGTGTGCGGCCTGGTCATACACAGGTGTTTATTAATAATTATCTGGCACCAACTGCCGAGTTTACAGCACAGCCTGATGTGAACATGCCGCGTCAGGCATTGGTGGAGCAACTTAGTGACCATGCTGGCGAAGAGCAGAGTCGCTCTTTAGATGCTTATCATTTGGCGGAGCGTTTATTAGGCGACAGTATTCTTTCCAATATGCTGATGTTGGGTGTCGCCTGGCAACGTGGAGCGATTCCATTGCAGTATGAGGCCATCGAGCGTGCGATCGAGCTTAATGGGGTTGCGGTGCAGGCTAATAAGTTGGCTTTTCAGGTAGGGCGTGTATGGGCTCATGACCCTCAGGTATTAGAGGCATTGCTAGAGCCTGCAACACAGTCCATGGCTGCGACAGGTCTGCGTCCGGAAACGGTTCAGTCTGCGTTAGACTTGTATGTGCCGCGTTTGGTGGCATATCAAAATTCAGCCTATGCAGAACGTTTTCGTACGTTGATTAAAACCCTCGAGGAGGCTGAACAACGTATTAAACCCCAAGCTCAAGAGCTCACTGTGCAGGCTGCACATAGTTTGTATAAACTGATGGCCTATAAGGATGAATATGAGGTTGCGCGGCTTTTCTCTGCCTCATCATTTATGGATTCATTGCAAGAGCAGTTTGAAGATGGCTTTACACTCAATCTGCATTTGGCACCGCCGTTCATTACACGATTAGGTAGTGATGGTCGCCCGCAAAAACGTCGTATTGGGCCTTGGGTATTACGATTGATGCCTTGGTTAGCACGCGCCAAGTTTCTTCGCGGGACGGTGTTGGATATATTTGGGTATCAGGCTGAGCGTCAGATGGAGCGCACTTTACGCGATGAGTTCATTGCGCAAATACGGAAAATCACGGAATGCCTAACCGAGGACAACTATGAATATAAGCTGCAATTAGTTCGTTTGCCCCAAGATATCCGTGGTTTTGGACCGGTCAAAGAGGCTGCAGTTGAGCGCTATCGCGCGCGTCAACACGAATTATTGCAAAGCGAGCAGGACGGCGGCGACTGGCTAGGGGTCGAGCAACCTGCGTAATTATTGTTTTTGCCTACCGCGTGTAGCGGTGTGTAGCGCATAGTCAGTTGTATATACAAGGGCTTAGTATTAATTACTAAGCCCTTGTTCCTTTTCAGGGTTAAGCTGGACAGAATTGTTTAACCAGCGTTATCCAATAAGAAGCCCCTAGGCTCAGGGCGTTATCATTAAAGTCGTAATAGGGGTTATGGACGTTGGCTTCATCACCTGTTTCTGATGTTCCCATGACAATATAAGCTCCGGGGCAGGCCTGTTGCATAAAGCCAAAATCTTCTGAACCCATTCTTTGCGGGCTGTTTGTGTTGACACGCTCCTTGCCTGCCACTGTTTGAGCAGCGGCGATGGCGTGCTGGGTAGCCTGCTCTTCATTGACGGTAGCAGGGTAACCTTCGATGTAATCTAGTTGTACGGTGGCGCCCGTCTGTGTTTGAATGCCTGCGCAGATTTCCTCAAAGCGTTTTTTGGTCTGAGTACGTACATCTTCGGAAAAACAACGGCATGTGCCGCGGATAACAACAGTTTCTGGCAGTACGTTCCAGGTGTCTCCACCTCTGAATTCTGTCACGCTCACTACTAAGGGGTTCAAAGGATCGTTGTTTCGGCTAACGATTTGCTGTAAAGCCAATACGAGCTGAGAGCCAGCGACGATGGCATCAGTGCCGGACTGTGGATAGGCGGCGTGAGCGCCTGTACCGGTTATTTCAATAGCAAAAAAATCTGATGCGGATAGCATGGGCCCAGAACGGATACCAAAATGGCCAAGAGGCATGCGCGGTGCGTTGTGTAGCCCAAAGACTGCGTCACAGGGGAAGCGTTCAAACAGGCCCTCTTCGACCATCACTCGGCCACCCCCCTCATTTTCTTCGGCGGGCTGGAAAATAAAATGTACGGTGCCTTTAAAGGGGCGATGTTCAGTGAGGTAACGGGCTGCTCCTAAGAGCATCGCAGTATGACCATCGTGACCGCAGGCATGCATTTTGCCAGGGATTTTAGAAGCATATGGTTTGCCGGTCAGTTCGTGGATGTCTAATGCATCCATATCTGCACGCAGGCCGATGGTCGGTCCTGCCCCATTTTTTAGTGTGGCCACCAATCCAGTCTGGGCGATGCCAGTTTCTACTGGCAGCCCCATATCACGTAGTGTTTCTTCTACTAACTTCGAGGTGCGGACCTCTTCAAATGCGGTTTCTGGATGCGCATGGATGTCTTGGCGCCATTGTTCCATTTGACGCTCTAATTCTTGAGAAATCAAATTTTGGTTAAAGCTCATTGTGTTGTCTCATCCTTTGTTGCTGTAAGTACTCCCCATTTTCCCTGATTTTGAGAAAGGGTCCAATGCATTAACCTAAACTGTATTGTTGCAAAATACTCAACGGAGGATCCATGAACAACACTCCAGATACCAAACGTTTATTCTATTTTCAGCAGGTGGTGCTCAGCGGTTCATTGCGCGCAGCAGCTGAGATGCTGGATGTGGATGCGTCCTCTATTAGCAGAGCTATTTCGCAGCTAGAGGCAGAAACAGGATTAAAATTGTTGGCCCGCCAAGGACGAGGCGTTATTCCTACTGAAGAGGGGCTTATCCTAGCAAATTATGCTCAGCAGCAAGCTGAACTAACACGGCAGCTATATCAACGCATTAATGAGCACAAGCTCGCACGCCGTGGGCAAATCGCCTTGGGTTTGGGTGAGGGGATGCTTGATTTATTCTTTTATCCGGTAATTACACAGTTCATGGCTCAAAATCCTAGTATCAAAATACAATTGGTGGTCGCCGGCTCGCAACAGCTCATAGATGGCTTATTAGAAGACCGTTTAGATATGGCATTACTGTATCAAGCAACCCAGGATGTGCGATTACGGCGTCATCATCTTTGGACTTCATCCCCCATACAAACAATAGTGCATAAAGAGCATCCATTGACAGGCATTCATCGTCCTTTAGTATTGGCTGATTTGTTGCCGTATAAGGGGGCCACTTTACAAAAGCATTTCGGCCTGCGTGAATTTATTCGCCAAGCCGAACAAGATGAACGCGTACAGCTGCGTTTTGATTTCGTTACCTCTTCTTATCGGGCTTTGTGGCAGTATGCTTATGCTGAGCTAGGTTATATTTTGAGTGGGACCTCATTCGTGCATACTTATCAGCTGCCAAATTTAGTGTTGTTGCCGATGGCTAATCAGATCTTTAATTCATGCGGTATCGAAACCGTGACCCGTCAAGGGAAATATCTAAGCCCTGCTGCCGTCGCCTTATTAGAGCATCTTAAAAAACAAGTTCCTGCTTACGCCACGGTCCCTGATGCAGCTAAATTTGCATGAGAATCATCTATAAATAGGGTATTGTTTTTATCCTCATACTTAGACTCAATCAATTGGTGCATTTAATGCATCAATTTTTGTCTCTTGCGATCATTGTTTGCGGTTTAGGTGCTTTTTATACTCATTAAGAATAATCAGTCAATAAAGGAGACTCGATATGTTTAGGAGACAAACGTTTGGGTTATTTGCATTGCTACTTTCTATGCTGTGTTTTTTTTCAGTAGCACAAGCAGCAGATAATTACCCCGATCGAAAAGTAGTTTCGTTGATTGTCCCTTATCCAGCGGGCGGTGCCAGTGATGCATCAGCTAGGATTTTTAACGGTCCTATAGGGGAATCATTAGGTCAAACTGTGATTGTTGAGAACATTGGCGGAGCCACCGGTGCCATTGCGGCAAATCGACTCCTATCTTTGCCAGCCGATGGGTATCAAATTTTTCACGGCTCGCCTAATGAGTTGATATTGCCTTCATTTGTGAACAGTGCTGTAGATTATGAGCCCGAGCAATTTGAAATGACGCATGCTATTACTGATGCAACATTGGTTGTCTTAGTTAGAAAGGGGTTAGGGGTCGATAGTCTAGATGAGTTAATCGAACTGGCCCGTGATTCAGACCACCCGCTGACTTATGGGACAGTAGGCACGGGTTCTTTGTACCACTTGATTGGTGAAAAGATGAGCCAAGATATTGGGGCGCCTTTAGAGCATATTGCTTATAGGGGTGCAGCACCAGCTATCACAGATTTAGCTGCTGGATCTACTGATTTTGCCATTTTGGCTTTCCAGGTTTCAATGTTGGGCTTACAGGACGAAGGGCGTATAAAGATCCTGAGTAGTCTTAGCAATGACCTGCCTGAGCCTTTAAAAGACATTCCAACTATCAGCGAGAGTGCCATTCTGGGAGATTATGACTACAGCATTCCAGGAGGATATTTCGTAAAGGCAGGCACACCTCTGGAAATTAAAGAAAAACTAAACGAGGCGGTAGCTTATGCGCTTGAGCAACCCGCAGTCCGTAAGCAGCTTGAGTCCGAAGGGCGTATCGTACAAAATCGTATGACAGTCGAAGAGTCACAAGCTTTGTGGGATGCCGAAATCGAAAAACTGCGAGAATTAGTTGATGATATTGGTTTTGAGCCGATTTAAATAAATAATAAATACTTTTTCAGCTAAGCCAAAAAGCCCGTGCCATTAATAGAGCACGGGCTTTTTTACTTTGAGTATCTAACGATATATGAAGATTGTTGCCGGGGTTTAGTCGCGCCAGTAATTATTGGCAGCAGCAACGGTTTGGAAATTGATGGCGATGACCTGCGAGGCAGCGGTTAATTCGCTGGCGTCCTCGGCATATTCAGGGCGCAAGCGGTGTAGTACTTCGGGGTCGGGCTGCGTGTAGCGAACGCCGCGGCGACTCAGGGCGATGGCGAGCTCATACCCCTCTTGTGGGGTGTCAGTAATAAGAGAGGTTAGCCACTGTTCAGCCATAGGTTTCTCCTTTGTCAAATATTTTTGTTTTCCAAGAGTAGAGCTCCAGAGGAGGGCTCGTGAAAATACAATTATGCCTCTGGTTTTGCTTCATTATAAAAGCCCTCAAAGTCATTTAACCTAATCTGACAATTTTTTTATGAGTATTGTTTTTAGGGCTTTTCCAGTCGGTTGTTGCGGTTTTGCAACGGTATTCACCAGGTAGTCAACCCTTAAGTCGATCCTAGGGTTTTCCCCTAGACATCCACTAGGGTTTACCCTAGAATAGTAAGTGTTGTGTGAAGAGAACAGTTTAACTTTTCTTTATAGGGTTTTTTAAATGATTGATTGCAACTTGGCAGCGTCTGCGAATACAACCTTTGCCCAAGCTTCAAGCACGCGCCAGTTGGTCGATGTAAAATGGAGATGGATACAGAACGTGTTACGTGCTATTGCAAAAATTGATCGTCGTGCTGGAAAATTCTTTACTGCACAGGCTGTGACACGAGGCCGTCAGCCGGCAAAGACCGAGTGGGGTATGCAATTAGAAGAGGGATTCCTCTAAGGTTAAAGCAGACGCGTTTACGCTGAATTTATTTAAACGTTTCTGTTAGCAGTATTATTGTTTGAGCCTGACTTGGTCGGGCTCTTTTTATTTGGGTGCCTGGATTTTGGTACGTATTAGAATAAGGTCATGGATGGTCATTGACACTTTGAGGAGACTCCATGCACGTTACATCTAAACTTCCGCATCTTAGGCCCAATATTTTTTCTGTGATGAGCGCGCTAGCAGCCGAACACCAGGGCTTAAACCTAGCTCAGGGTTTTCCAGATTTTCCACCTGACCCAGATTTAGCAGAGCGTATGCTGCATTACATTTCGACAGGCTATAACCAGTATGCACCTGGGCACGGGGTGGCTGCATTGCGTGAGGCATTAGTGGAAAAAATGCATCGCCTGCAGGGGGCGCTTTATGATTCAGAAACCGAAATAACAATAACAGTAGGGGCTAGCGAGGCTATTTTCTCTACAGTGTTGGCACTGATAGAGCAAGGTGATGAGGTAATCATTTTAGAGCCTGCTTATGATATTTATGAGCCTATTGTGACCTTAGCCGGTGGCGTGATTAAACGGGTCAGTCTGCAGCCCCAAGACTTTAGCGTGCCTTGGGATCAGGTGCGCGCGCAGGTGACGGCAGATACGCGCATGATTATTTTAAATACGCCGCATAACCCGAGTGGTACTGTGCTTAGTGATGATGATCTGCAGCAACTCAATGAGATCGTTGCAGACAGTCAAATCATCGTGCTTAGTGACGAGGTTTACAGTGATTTAGTGTATGCTCCGCTTGAACACCGTAGTGTAGCTTCGGTGCCGGCTTTGCAGGCACGCAGTGTAGTGGTGGGTTCATTAGGTAAAACTTATCACCTAACAGGGTGGAAGGTGGGTTTTTGTTATGCGCCCGCTGCGCTGATGACTGAAATCCGTAAAGTACATAGCATTAATACGTTTTCAGTGCATACCCCTTCGCAATGGGCTTTGGCAGATTTATTAAAACGTGATGCCCCTGCTGAGGGTGTTTCGACACCGGCTTCTAGTTCTGTTTTTTTGCCCAAGTTAAAGCAGTTTGTACATGAGTTACAAGGGACGTCGTGGCAATTACTCGAGCCCCAAGGCGGTTACTTCATCACTGCAGATTATAGTCAGGTGCAGGCGTTGGCAGATCTAAATGCCGAGCAATGCTGTCGCTACTTAACCACTCATTATGGGGTGGCGGCTATTCCTTATAGTGCTTTTTACGCTCAGGACCCTCATTTACCATTAATTAGGTTTTGTTTTGCGAAAACGCAGGACACTTTGGAACGCGCACTGTCTATAATTAAAGATATAGATTAGGTTTAAGTGTTCGCGTCCTATGTGCGCTCGGGACAAAGACGCGATGAGTGTATGGCCCGAGTTTAATTTCATATCAAATCAGGGGATTTGATGGCGCAGAAAAAAAGAAATATCAATTGGATTTATATCCTATTAGGTGCTTTTATCTTCTTAGGGGTGGGCGCTTGGTGGTGGCACGAATACGGTCACAGTGAGGATGAACGTTTTGCTATGAGCAACGGGCGTTTAGAGGCTACTGAGATTGATGTGGCTGCCAAGATGTCTGGTCGCCTTAAAGAGGTCTTGGTACAAGAGGGTGACCTCGTGCAGGCGGATGAGATCGTGGCGCAAATGGATCCGCGCTCACTCAATGCACAGCTGGCCCAGGCTCAAGCCCAAAAAGCTCAAGCCGAAAGTGCTGTTGAGGCAGCACGAGCACAGGTGGCTCAGCGCCAAGCTGACAAGGCGATGGCCGAAGCCACATTAGTACAGCGTGAGTCCGAGCTATCTTTGGCTGAAAAAACGTGGCAACGTTCTCAAAAGTTGGCTGCTGAGCGCGCCATATCTGCCCAGCAATTAGATAATGACCATACTCGCTTTTTAAATGCTCAGGCTATGCTACAGGTGGCAAAAGCACAGATTAACGCTATACAGGCAGGGGTTCAGGCCGCTGAGGCCGAGGTCGCACAAGCCCAAGCCAACATCAAAGCAGCACAAGCAGCGATAGATAACTTGGAGAGTGAAATCGAGGATTTGGTGCTGCGGGCTCCACGCACTGCTCGAGTGCAACATCGTATTGCTCAGCCTGGTGAGGTCTTGGGCAATGGCGGCAAGGTAGCCAATTTGGTGGATTTGGCGGATGTGTATATGACCGTCTTTTTAACCGAACGCGAAGCTGGCCGTGTCCCCTTGGGGGCAGAGGCACGCATTATTTTGGATGCGTTGCCTCAATATGTCATCCCCGCTGAGGTCAGCTTTGTTTCTAGTGTGGCCCAGTTTACGCCTAAATCTGTAGAAACACGTGATGAACGTCAAAAGCTGATGTTCCGCACCAAGGTGCGCATTGACCCTGCATTACTCAACCAGTACATCGAGTATGTTAAGACTGGGGTCCCTGGCGTGGCCTATATTCGATTAGACCCCGAGGCAGAGTGGCCGGCAGACTTAAAAGTACAGTTACCTGACTCGGCAGCTGCTAACAACACTGCGAGCACGCAGTAATTATCGATGCAAAAGCAATTCTCTCCTGTGGTCCAAGCCAGTGGTCTGATTCACCGTTATGGGGATACTTTGGCGCTCAATGAGGTATCTTTGGATCTACCTCGTGGGGTTGTGACTGGCGTCATTGGCCCGGATGGTGTGGGCAAATCTACCTTTTTGGGCCTGGTCGCAGGGGCACGCAAAATACAGGATGGCGAGCTCCGCGTGCTTGATGTAGACATGCGTGACAAAACAGCCCGAGAAGCTAATTGCGCTCGTATCGCTTATATGCCCCAGGGATTAGGTAGGAATCTATATCCTACATTGTCGGTGTTTGAAAATATCGAGTTTTTTGCGCGCTTATTCGGCCAAGGCCGTCAAGAACGCCATGAGCGTATCAAAGAGCTATTGGCCAGCACGGGGATGAGTGAGTTTGCCGACCGGCCCGCACAGAAACTATCTGGCGGGATGAAGCAAAAACTGGGTCTATGCTGTGCGCTTGTGCACGATCCTGACCTTTTGATTTTAGATGAGCCTACCACTGGGGTGGACCCGTTAGCGCGCCGACAGTTTTGGGAGCTTATAGCGCGTATTGGGGTACGCCGCCCGCAAATGAGTGTTTTGGTTGCGACTGCCTATATGGATGAGGCCGCGGGTTTTGACTGGTTGGTGGCCATGGATGAGGGGCAAGTATTAGCAACGGGACGTCCTGCCGAGCTTTTGCAAAGGACCCGAAGCCGAACGCTGGAAACAGCCTTTTTACGTTTGCTGCCTGCCGAAAAAACCCGTGATCATCACGAGGTACATATACCTCCTTTGCCACCCAGCGATGAGGTGGTGATTGAGTCCACTGGATTGACCAAAAGGTTTGGTGATTTCACTGCTGTTGATGACGTTAATTTGCAGGTCTACAAAGGTGAAATATTTGGCTTTTTGGGATCTAATGGCTGCGGAAAGTCGACCACCATGAAAATGCTCACTGGTTTGATTCCACCGTCTGCAGGGACAGCGACTTTATTAGGACAGCCCATTGACGCCAGTAATTTGGCAACGCGACGGCGTGTTGGTTATATGTCGCAAAGCTTTTCACTATATGGCGAGCTCTCGGTCGAGCAAAACCTCTATCTGCATGCGCGATTATTTCATTTACCCATCCCTACCCGTAAAGAAACAGTCGATGCATTAGCCAAGCGTTTTGAGCTGCAAGAGGTGATGCATCAATTGCCTAATGATCTGCCTTTAGGTGTGCGTCAACGATTGCAATTAGCGGTGGCTGTGTTGCATGAGCCCGAGGTGCTTATTTTGGATGAACCTACCTCTGGGGTTGACCCCGTGGCGCGGGATAAGTTCTGGGAACTATTGGCTGATTTGTCGCGTCGCGACGGGGTGACTATATTTTTATCCACCCATTTCATGAACGAGGCCGAACACTGCGATCGGATGTCGATGATGCATGCCGGGGTGGTGTTAGATACGGGTACCCCCCAAGAACTAGTCCAAAAACGCGGCGCTCAGGATTTAGAAGAAGCTTTCATTGGGTATCTGATCGAAGCGATGCAAAGTGGCGATCTTGGTACTGATGCTGCCGATGAAATTGATGCTACTGAAACTGCTCAGGACGAGTTTGCAGATGTTGCAGAAAATGAATCAATGACTCGTATCCCTAAACGCAAAAGATTTAGTGTGCAACGCTTACTTAGTTATAGTCTGCGCGAGTCATTAGAATTACGACGGGACCCAGTGCGTCTAATGATGGCGTTGTTGGGCAGTGTGCTGCTGATGCTGGTTATGGGGTATGGCATCAACATGGATGTAGAGGATTTACAGTACGCTGTTTATGACCTGGACCAGTCCACTGTTAGCCAAAACTACAATATGAATATTGCTGGTTCGGCTTATTTTAGTGAACAAGCTCCGATACGCAGTTACGAGGATCTACACACCCGCATGCGTTCGGGTGAGCTTGCTTTGGTGGTTGAGATCCCCCCTGGATTTGGGCGCGATCTGGCACGCGGTCAAAGCCCTGAAATTGCGATGTGGATCGACGGCGGAATGCCACAACGGGCAGAGACCATCCAAAGCTATACGCAGGCAATTCATCGGCATATTTTGAACACCTGGATTCAAGAAGACTACGGCGCGTGGCCGCAGAACCCCGTCGATATCGAGGTCCGATTCCGCTACAACCCTGATTTACTGAGCCTGGTCGCCATGGTCCCAGCGGTGATTCCTATGCTGCTGATATTTATCCCAGCGATGTTAACGGCCTTGGGGGTGGTGCGCGAAAAAGAGCTGGGCTCAATACTTAATTTGTACACGACACCAGTAACCAAACTAGAGTTTTTGTTGGGTAAACAGTTGCCGTATATCGTCTTGGCTATGTTTAGTTTTGTGGCGTTGTTTCTGTTGGCCTTGTTCTTATTCCAAGTACCGTTCACCGGACGTTTTAGTACTTTATTATTAGGTACTTTTATTTATGTCATTGCGACCACTAGTGTGGGCTTATTAGCTTCGACACTGACAAATAGTCAGGTTGCGGCATTGGCGGGTACTGCCTTAGGGACGCTGATTCCAGCCATTCAGTTTTCTGGCATGATGGATCCCGTTTCATCGTTAGAGGGTGTTGCAGCTTGGATAGGACAGATTTATCCCACCACTCATTATTTGACGATTAGCCGCGGCACCTTTGCCAAAGCGCTCGAGTGGGGCGCACTGAGCGATTCATTTTATCCGTTGCTGATTGCTGTACCTGTGTTGACCTTTGCTTCGGTGCTTTTTTTAAGAAAACAGGCGAAATAAGATGAGCCAATCTCGTTCCCCTCGCTCACCCGCAAAAGCCCAAGATATAAAAGATACTTGGTGGCATCGCGTACAAACGGTCTTTCATCTAGGAATCAAAGAGTTTAGCAGCCTGGGTCGGGACGTGGGCATGCTGATTTTGATTGTTTTTATGTTTTCAGGGGTGATTTACTCGAATGCAAAACAGCGTCCTGATGCCCTAAACAAGGCTGCCATTGCGGTGGTTGACGAAGACCAATCACAGTTATCAAAACGATTGGTGGATTCCCTGCAAGAGCCTTTCTTCTTGCCTCCGCGGTTGATTAACCGCGCTGAGATCGATGCGGGGATGGATGCTGGACGGGATACTTTTGTGCTGAACTTTCCACCAGGTTTTCAGCGAGACTTGGAATCCGGCCGACAACCTGCTGTGCAGCTCAATGTGGATGCCACACGACAAAGTCAGGCGTTGGTGGGGGCGTCTTATATACAGACCATATTAGGCCAAGAAATCCAGAAACACCTCAGGCAACAGATGGAGCGTCCCTTTGTCATGGATGTGGTGCTGGTACAGCATACTTTATTTAATCCTAATGTTTATTCAGCTTGGTTTGGCGGTATTACAGGCCTCATTAATAACGTCACCTTGCTGTCGATTATATTGACAGGGGCAGCCCTCATCCGAGAACGCGAGCACGGTACCATCGAGCATTTATTGGTCATGCCTATAACACCGTTACAAATCATGATTTCCAAGGTGTGGCCCATGGCCGTTGTGGTCTTGTTAGGTAGCTTTTTTGCCCTGCAAGTCATGATCCGAGGATTAATCGGGGCGCAGCTAGGGGGCTCAACCGCATTATTTATGTTGGGTGCCTTTGTGTATTTGTTTGCTACCACCTCTATTGGGATCTACATGGGTACCCTGGCACGTACGATGCCTCAATTTGGATTGATGGCTATTTTACTGTTATTACCATTACAAATACTGTCTGGCTCGATTACACCTCGTGAAAGCATGCCCGAGCTGGTACAGTGGATTATGTCAGCCACGCCTACTTTGCATTTTGTTTCTTATGCACAGGCGGTACTGATCCGAGGGGCTGATTTTGCGATGATATGGCGTGATTTTGCCATCATGCTTGTCATCGGTTTAGTGTTCTTTGTGTTTGCCCATCGCCGCTTGAGTCATACAATGGGCTCAATGGGCTAAATCTGGGAGTTTTTTGTTATGTCAACGAATTTTTTGCAACAGTTTGCGGAATACTGGCAGGATGCGCAGCAGCGCGGTGCCTTATTTCTCGATATTTTACGCCAACGTGGGGATCAGTTTATTGAGCACACCCGCGAGGGCAAGCCACCGGTTTTGGTTTTTGAGCACGAATGCGTGCTCGATGGCCGTACCCTCGATCAGCCCGTGAATTATTCGTTGTTGCGCATATTGCCTTCGGAAGATCACCCAGTCGATCCTGATGCCAAACCTTTTGTCATCATTGACCCACGAGCAGGGCACGGCCCTGGGGTGGCAGGCTCTAAATTATGTAGTGAGATTGGGGTGGTGACCGCGGCAGGACATCCCTGCTATTTTATCACCTTTGGACCCGAACCTTGCGAGGGGCAAACCATAGAGGCTGTGGTCAAAGCCGAAAAGATTTTTCTACAAAAAGTAGCCCAACTACACCCACCCAAACGCGTAGGCAAACCTTTTATCATTGGCAATTGCCAGGGCGGTTGGGCAGCAGCAATATTGGCCAGTGTGGCGCCGGATTTAGCAGGGCCGCTGTTACTGGCCGGTGCACCGCTGGCATATTGGTCTGGGCGGGCTGGGCAAAACCCAATGCGCTATACCGGTGGGATGGTAGGTGGTGCTTGGCCCAGCTCTTTTGTTAGTGACCTGCAGGGTGGCATCTTTGATGGTGCGTATCTAGTTGAGAATTTTGAGCAACTGGATCCTGCTAACACCTATTGGAAAAAGCTCTATAACCTCTATAGCAACGCTGATACCGAGACCGAACGGTTTTTGCAATTTGAACGCTGGTGGACAGGGCATTTCCTGCTGACTCGCAAGGAAATAGATTGGATAGTGCAAAAGCTCTTTGTGGGTAACCAGCTCTCTCGGGGGCTGTTGCATAATCCGATCGGAGAGGGCTATGTCAATCTACGTAACATCCGTAGTCCTATTATTGTGTTTGCTTCCGAGGGCGACAACATCACGCCGCCGCCACAGGCGCTGAATTGGATTTTAGATCTTTATCAGGATGTCGAAGATATCCGCGAGCATGAACAGGTCATCGTGTATTGCTTACACGAAAAAATTGGTCACCTCGGGATTTTTGTGTCTTCTAGCGTGGCCTCTCGCGAGCACGAGGCGTTGGTAGGCGCATTAGACCTAATCGGTTTATTACCTCCGGGTCTATACGAGGCTAAAATTGAAGACCTGCATCCGCATATGCCGCATTCCGAATGGATTCAAGGGCGTCACCTAGTTACTTTTGTGCCTCGTGAGCTAGATGATATTCGGGCTTTGGATGATGGCCGTACCGATGAGCAGGGCTTTGAGGTGGTCAATCGCATTTCCGAGGTCAACCAGCACGTTTATGATTTGGCCGTTTCTCCTGTTGTGCGTGCCCTTAGCACGGGCTTTAGTCCAAAATGGATGCGGGCGATGCACCCAAATCGTATGGAAAACTACCTGTGGTCCAGCCTAAATCCCATGGCGGTCTACACCAAAATGGCCGCGCGCACAGCGCGATTAGAGCGCACCCCCATTTCTGATGACAATATTTTCCTGGCTTGGGAGCGTCTCATGGGCAATGCGTTGGTCAACAGTTTAGATGCCTACAAAGATATTCGTGATCAAACCATCGAAGCGACTTTTCATGCTTTGTATGACAATCCTTATTTGCGGGCTTTAGTCGGTTTGGATGCGCCCTCAGAAACCGAACGGATAGTACAGGCAGATGATTCGGCGTTGCATAGTGAGTTGCGTGAATTACGTCGCGAACTCGCGGCTTTGCAGATAGAACAAGGTGGACCGGTAGAGGCATTTGCTCGTGTCTTGATTTATATGGCAGGCGAGCGGACCTTTATTGATGAGCGCGCATTTAATATGCTGCAAAACCTAGCCGCACATGCCCGCCATCAGCTGCATTTGCCCAGTCAAGAAGAGCTGCGTCCAATCATGCGTCGGCAGTGGCGTATTGTGCGCGCATATCCCGAGCAAGCCATTGATGCGCTGCCGATATTGGTACAGGACCATGCGGCTCGCCAGTCTATTTGGGCGGCTGTTTCCAAAATTGCCGAGCTGCGTGATGTGCTAAACATGGACGAAGGCGTCCATGCACGATTTGATCATGTTGCGCGGGTTATGGGGCTAACCAGTCAGTGGTCGCCTGGAGTCCGCGAGTCATTTATTTGCCCTGAGGCAGTGCAGGAACCCAAGCAAGCAGCTCTAGACATACCACGTGCAACAGCGACAGAGGCTGTTGAAACCGTGGCATCTAAAGCACCAGTCACCAAGGCGGCAAAGAAATCGGCTCAAAAGGCGGGTAAAAAAGCGGGTAAAAAGGCAGCCACTAAAGCAGCTAAAAAGCGGGCTACTAAAGGGAGTAAAAAAGCTGCCCAAAAAACGAACGCGACTAAGACAGCCCCAGCAGCGAAAAAAAGCACTTAAAAGCGATCCTGTAACCTCGAATTGGAGGACAAGTCGCTAAGAAAGGTGGATACGCTATGGGGTCGTCTTGAGTTTGGCTTGGGTCGCCCAACGCTCTAGAGGTAATGGAGGGTTGGGCTGATAGATGCGCTGCATGACGTGTTTTAGCTCGCTATAGTCAGTGATCCCAGGCCAACGATAAGGGATAATATGTTGCCATTGCTCTTCAGGATCGAGTTCGGCCACCGCAAAACGGAAATTATTATTGCCAGGGCCCACACCCATGCGTAAATCAGTCACAACTAATACCCCATCGGTGGGGTCATAACGTAGCCAGCCACCGCTAAACCATTCTAGGCGTTGTAGCAGCGCGTGATCCTGTACCCATTGTGAATAGTGGCGTTGGTGGGGGACACAGAGCGCCTCTTTGGGGCCTGAATCCAGCAGGCTGATGATGATTTCGCAGTCTTCATCCGCTTGGGTGCGGACAATAACACGCCATAACAGACTATTCATGGGCATCGGGGCGCTAAAAACATCGACAACCTCGTGTGTGGCCAGGATTGGGTGCTCTTTGGCGCGATGTTCAGCCCAAACCTTGGCGCCCACCGTCCAACCCAGATAGGCGGTGCTCAAGATCAAACCCCAACGCATCAATCCTTGTATGCTGGGTCTGGGTCGGAAAAATAGCCCAGCAAATGCCCCTACACACAAAGGTAGGGTATAGAGGGGATCAATAATAAATATGCTGGACCATGTAGTAGGGATAGCCTTCGTAGGCCACCATAACTGCGTACCAAAACTAGTAAAAGCATCTAGTAACGGGTGTGTAATCAGACATAGCCATAAGGCTAAAAATAATCGACGAGTACTATATTCGGTGTGGGGCCGCCAGAGTCGCCACACTACAGTGAGCACGATGGCAAAGGCCGTCAACACAAATAAAGAGTGGGTAAACCCCCGATGGTAGGTCATGCTGCTGATGGGGTCAGCGTAGCGGACAAAGACGTCTAGATCGGGCAGAGTAGCCAGTGCTGCTCCTATAAATACTGATTTACGGCCCAAGAAACGATGCAGGGCCACACCGGTGATACTGCCGCCAAGAACCGCCTGGGTTAGTGAGTCCATAAAATTTGTAAAAGGGGTTCGTCAATGTAGGCTGAAATTTAAACGATCAAGCATGGTGTGTGCAAGTTTATTTGCACTGTATCTAGTTGGGAATGAGAAGGAAATTAAATTTAAGCATCTGCGTCGTGTAACGCGCCAATAAAAATGTGTTGTAGATCACGCATAGCCATGCCTTTAAAAGAAAAATCAGAGTATGATCGTCTTCGTCAGGGTCTTTGCAGGGAAACATAGTGATACGAGCAGGTCGCTTGATACCGCATTGTTTCCATAGGTAGGTACTTGTTAGGTTTTGTATATGTCGCGTTATTTGATTGCAGCGCTTTATCACTTTGTAGCGTTGGATGATTATCAGGAAATGCAGCCCGCTCTTCATGAGGTCTGCACGCAGCATTCTGTGATTGGCACATTATTATTAGCCCCCGAGGGAATCAACGGCACCATTGCTGGCTCTCCAAAAGGGGTGCAGGCCGTGTTGGATTACCTCCGCTCTGATCCACGTTTGGCAAAGCTTCAGCATAAAGAGGCGAGTAGCGAGCAGGCCCCTTTTTATCGTCTAAAGGTGCGCCTTAAAAAAGAAATCGTCACTCTGGGTGTTCCAGAATTGCGCACTGCAGAATGGGTGGGCGAGTACGTTCCCCCACAAAAATGGAACTCACTCATTAGTCGCCCTGATGTGGTTGTTGTAGATACGCGTAATGATTATGAGGTTGGTATTGGCACCTTTAAGGGTGCTGTTAATCCACAAACTGACAGCTTTGCCGATTTCCCTCAGTGGGTAAAAGAGCAGCAACAGCCGGGTGGGGTGCTCGAGGGCAAGCCACCTGTAGCGATGTTTTGCACAGGGGGGATTCGCTGCGAAAAATCCACCGCCTATTTACGCACTCAAGGTTTTGATGAGGTCTATCATTTACAGGGTGGGATTTTGCAATATCTGGAAGATATCCCACCAGACCTTAGTATGTGGGTAGGCGAATGCTTTGTCTTTGACGAGCGTGTGTCTGTAGGACACGGGCTGCTACGGGGCGAGTATGAGTTTTGTCGGGCTTGTCGCATGCCGGTCAGCCCTCAAGAACGTCAAATGCCCCAGTTCGAGGCGGGTGTATCCTGTCCCTATTGTCATGGCAGTCACAGCCCAGATAGGGTCAAACGTTTGCGCGAACGCGAGCGACAAATGCGCATTGCTCAGCAACAGCAAATCGCCCACGTGGGTGCAGATTTAGATGCGCTAAAAGCAGAAAAAAACAGACAGCAGGCCAGCGTTATCGAGGCACAAAAAAACAAATCCGCTGCGGGGCAGCACCACCCAGCGACGAATTAGTTGATTAGTTGTTAAAACGGGGCCGCAAGGCCCCGTAGTTTTATTCCTGGATTTATTCCCAGTTTTGTTTCTAGATTTATACCTCAACTGGGTACATGCCTGGCGTGACGCTGAAAAAACCAGCATCGACGTGCGTAATTTCACCGGTGATACCCGCAGCGAGGTCAGACAGTAAAAAAGCTGCTGTATTGCCGACGTCTTCGATGGTGACGTTGCGACGCAAAGGAGAATTTGCAGCAACAAAGTTGAGGATTTTATTAAAGTCTTGGATACCGCTGGCCGCTAAGGTACGTACGGGTCCTGCGGACAGACCATTGGCGCGGATGCCGCGAGGACCTAATGAGGCAGCCAGATAACGGACGGAAGCCTCTAGCGAGGCTTTTGCTAATCCCATAGTGTTGTAGTGTGGGACGGCTTTTTCAGCTCCTAGGTAGGTGAGTGTCAGCACAGAGCTAGGACGCCCTTCTAATAACGGTAAAGTGGCTTTGACCAAGGCTGGGAAGCTATAGGCAGACACCTCGTGCGCTACTGTAAAAGCCTCGCGAGAGAGGCCCTCGAGAAAATCACCGGCAATAGATTCACGGGGCGCAAAGCCAATCGAGTGGACCAGGCCATCGAGACCGTCCCAATGGGCTCGAATACTGTCACCGAGTTCGTCGACCTGTGAGTCATCAGTGACATCCAATGGCAGTAAAAATTGGGCATCCAGTTCTTCGGCTAGCTTTTCGATACGAGACTTAAAGCGCTCGCCAACGTAAGTGAGCGCAATTTCCGCACCCTGTTGTCTACAGGCTTGAGCAATACCGTAGGCAATAGAACGGTTGGAGATAACTCCTGTAATAAGAATTCGTTTTCCGCTTAAAAAAGCCATGGTGCATTTTCCTTGATAATTTGAATGTTTATAACGATTGATTGGGTATGATTAAGCGCTTGCCAAGCGGAATATTATGGCCGCGCAAATTATTTGTTTCTTGGAGTTCTTGCACCGAGGTATTAAACCGACGCGCAAGGCTATAAAGCGTATCGCCACGTTGGATCGTGTAGTGGCGTTTTTCGGGCTGTTTTTTTCTGGAGGTCCGACGCTCGATATCATGACCACTGTTGCTATGTTGCACCTCGCGGGCAACCATGCGTTGCGTGGTCTTCTGTGTGGTACTGCTTGTGCGGATCTCGGCTTGTTTTGTTGAGGCTGCTTCGATTGAGGGCAGCTCTTGGAGTGAGGCAACTTGTACACCCAGAGGTTCAGAGTCGAGTGTATCAGTGTCTTTTGTCTCTTGAGCAGTGACCAGCAGGACTTGCTGATCGGTGATTTGTTGGCTATTTTTAGCTAAATGGTTGATATCCCGTAATTCAGTCAGGCTCATGTCGAACCGTTCGGCGATTTCTGACAAACGTTCGCCAGGGCGGGGCTCGTAAACCTCCCAGCGACTCAGGCGCCCTTCGTAGGTTTCCAGGTTTTCTGCAAAAAGACGTGCATTTTCTTTGGGCAATAAAATAATAGGCCGATCCTGAGGAATGAGATCACGTGTATAAGCTGGGTTTAGAAACATGAACTCATCGAGTGGCATATCTGCCAATGTAGCAGCGACCTCGACATCCATGTGACTGGGTCCACGGACAGTGGTGAAATAAGGCTCGTTATTAACCCTGGGTAGCTGAATGTTATAGGCTACTGGGTTATGAATGATGTTTTTAATGGCTTGTAGCTTGGGCACATAGTTACGCGTTTCGTCAGGCATTTTCAAAGACAAATAATCTGTGCCTAGACCGGCTTTTTCATTTTTTTCGATCGCTCGTCGTACTGCCCCTTCGCCCCAATTATACGAAGCTAAAGCTAAATACCAATCGCCCTGAAAATCAAACAAATAGGATAAATAGTCTAGCGCAGCATGGGTCGAGGCGACAGGATCGCGACGCTCGTCTAGCCACTTATCCTGACGTAAGTTGTAGTGCTTGCCCGTGCTGGGGATAAATTGCCATAACCCCGAAGCGTGGGCTCTGGAATAAGCAGTAGGGTTAAAAGCGCTTTCTACAAAGGGCAGTAATGCCAGCTCAGTAGGCATGCCACGTCTTTCAAGCTCATCTACGATAAAATAGAGGTACTTGCTGGCCCGCTCGCTCATGGTCAACACCGAGGTTGCGTTTTGGGCGTAATAGCGTGTCCACTGATCGACCAATGGAGTGTTTAGGTTCGGGACAGCAAAACCGCGCCGAATACGGACCCAAACATCATCCGGGTCTTGGGTCAGATCTATGGTATGCGGGGTATCTATGGCAGTGACAAAATCGTCTTTGTCAGCAGCCGGCTGTACAGCACAGGCCGAAACCAGGACCATGAGTACGAGCAGCGAAAAACGGGTGATGAGTGGCATGGCGGTCAGTGGTTATTTTTCCATTCTCTAAGAGCTGCAAACACATCGCTGTCTTGGGTCAGCTCGGCTGCTGCATATCGGCTGGCTGCTGTGATGATGCTTGGCTCGCGGGTACGTAAAAAAGGGTTGGCATCGAGCTCTAGTCCCAGACGCGAGGGCAAGGTGGGCTGTTCTTTTGCCCGTAGTGCCTCTACTTGTTGGTGATAAAGCTGTAAATGATTGTTGTCAGGTTCTACATCCAAAGCCCATTTGATGTTGCTCAGGGTGTATTCGTGTGCACAGCACACAAGAGTATCGGTAGGCAACGCAGCGATTTTATCCAATGAGGCCAGCATTTGCTCAGCGGTGCCCTCGAAAAGGCGGCCGCAGCCGATGGAAAATAAAGTATCACCGCAAAATAAAAAGGGTTGGTCGCCTTGGGGCCCAGTGCTGAAATAGGCAATATGCCCGGCAGTATGTCCGGGGACATCGAGCACTTGGAACTGCAATTGTAGGACAGGAAATTCTATTTCGTCATTGTCCTGGAGGGTATGATCACAGTGCGGTATATTTTCCCGAGCTGGCCCATACACGGTAGCATTGGGGTAGACTTGTTTGATGGCCTGGATCCCTCCGACATGATCCGCATGATGATGCGTGATCAAGATAGCCTGCAGGTCCAGGGCGTGCTTTTGTAGATAATGCAGTACCGGATCAGCCTGGCCCGGGTCTACAATAAGGGCATGGGTGTCGTCGTGCACAATCCAGATATAGTTGTCCTTGAAAGCGCGCACCGCACGTAGTTGTAATCCTTTTAAGGCCGATTGTACTAATACGTTTATCATAGTCATGGAGGTTTTGTGACAGAGTTGTGCAGCCTCACGGCATGGCTCGAGACAGCTATCGGGCGTCATGTGCGTGCTCTAGAGCAGCGCCAAATCAAAAGCTTGGTATCGAATGTCTTTGGGTACCATGCAGTGCAGGTCAGCCTGCCTGATTGGGATTTGTTGCGCACCAGTCGCATCATGCATAAATGGTATACCCAACAGCAAGTAAATCCAAGTAGGCATAGTGCTGATCTGCTCGCTACGCAGCCCGAGGCCTTGCCTTTCGAGACTCAAAGTATTGATCTTATCCTACTTCCCCATGTATTAGAAAATGCCTACGATCCTCATCAGGTCCTCAGAGAGGTCGAAAGAGTGCTGGTTCCCGAAGGTCGAGTCATCATTACAGGCTTTAATCCCCTTAGTTTATGGGGGCTGCGCGAGCGCATGGTTGGGATTGCACCGCGCTTGCCAGCACCGGTTGCGCATTGGGTTTCCCCCCATCGCGTTAGCGACTGGTTAGAATTATTGTCTTTTGATATGGAAGAGTCTTTTCTGGGGGGCTATATCCCCTATTGCGAAGAGCGGCGTTGGATTAGACGTTGGCAGTTTCTGGAGTATATGGGCCGTCGCTGGTGGCCTATAGGTGGGGCAGTTTATGTCATACGCGCGGTCAAGCGGGTCAGCGGCATGCGCATGGTCGGTTTAGATTGGAGTCATACCAAGCAACGCCAACGTGGGCGTTCAGTAGCCACTAATAAATCACACAGATGTCATTTAGGTGATATAAGCAATGAGTAAACAAGTCGTAGAAATCTGGACTGATGGTGCATGCAAAGGTAACCCCGGAGCGGGGGGCTGGGGTGCTTTATTAAAATATGGTCCGCATGAAAAAGAAATTTACGGAGGAGAGGACGACACCACCAACAATAGGATGGAGCTGCGAGCCGTTATCGAGGCGCTGACCTTGCTCAAAAGATCTTGCACAGTGACAGTACATACAGATTCGCAATATGTCCAAAAGGGAATGACAGAGTGGCTCGAGGGTTGGAAGCAACGAGGCTGGCGCACAGCCAGCAAACAAGCTGTTAAAAACGCTGACTTGTGGCAAAAATTAGATATACTTTCTACCCAGCATGAGCTGACTTGGAAATGGGTGCGTGGTCATGCTGGTGATCCGGGAAATGAGCGCGCAGATGCACTAGCAAATATGGGGGTTGAGTCCATCGCTCAGACACGAGAATGAAAAAGAAACACATTATTTGGTTGCTGCTGATTGTGTGTGTGGCAGGGGCGGCATTTTATGTTTACAGCGCTCGACACGATGTAGCGCTAGCGCAGCAGGCCACAGATAAGACTACGACAACCGCAGCCAACACGACCCAAGAGACAGATACAGCGACTGAAAAAGGCCCAGCCGACATGGATGCTGTGGCCGAGGATACGGCTGCCGAAGAGGCGGTGGCTGTCAAGGAAACAGCAGCACCCGCCGCTCAAGGAGATACGGGGCCACGCGTAGATGTGGTAGCGGCTTTGGTCCAAGAGTTAGGGGTCGAGGTACAGGCAGTGGGCTCTTTGTGGGCACGCGATGCGGTGATGCTACGTGCCGAGATCACTGGCAAGGTGGCCGAAATAGATTTCAAAGAGGGCTCTGCTGTTGAACAAGGCCAGCTGCTTTTGAAGATTGATGATAGTTTATTGCGTGCCGAACTCGACCAAGCACAAGCCAATCTACAGCTAAAACAAAGTCAGTACGCACGGGCTCAACAGCTGACCCAAGAGGGGTTCATTAGTGCCCAAGCGCGCGATGAGGTTGCTAGCGAGCTAGCAGTATCACAAGCCCAAGCTAAACTGGCTCAAGCACAACTAGATAAGACCAGCATACGTGCTCCCTTTGATGGTGTTTTAGGGTTCAGATCGGTTTCTATTGGGGATTATGTTGCCCCAGGGACGGATTTAGTTCGGATCGAGGCCATCGACCCACTGTTTGTCGAGTTCCAAATCCCAGAGCATTATTTACCCATGGTTAAAGAGGGCACCCCGGTGACCCTGCGTTTTGATGCTTTGTCGGGCGAGTTCTTTCCGGGGCAAATTGACGTAATAGCACCAGCTTTAGATGCCCAAGGGCGTGCAGTGCGCCTGCGAGCACGTATTCCTAATTCAGACATGCGTTTACGTCCGGGGATGTTCGCACGGGTGCAAGTACATCTCGAACAGCATGAGGCCGTCATGATTCCCGAGTCAGCCATCGCCCCGTCTGCTGGCGAGCAGTACATTTTTGTGCTTCAACCTGATCAAACCGTACGCAGACGCAGTGTGAAAATAGGAATTCGCCGAGGCGGATGGGTTGAGGTTTCAGGTATAGAGCCTGGTCAAGAGATTTTAATCACTGGGCTTCAAAAGGTGCGCGACGGTGCAAAAGTACAAGCAGTAAGTCGCACTGTGGCTTTTGAGTAAAAGCGCAATTTTATGCATATTTCAGAGTTTTGTATTCGGCGACCCGTATTTGCCACAGTGCTATCACTGCTCATCGTGCTGATAGGGCTGGTGTCTTATGACCGACTTAGTGTGCGCGAATATCCGGCTATTGATGAGCCCGTGGTATCGGTGATTACGAATTACAAAGGGGCTTCTCCGGATGTCATCGAGAGCCAGGTTACTAAACCACTCGAGGACCAGCTTTCGGGTATCGAAGGGGTCGATGTTATGACCTCTCGGAGTCGCTCTGAGCGCAGTATTATCAATATTAAATTCGATCTTAGTCGCAGCCCCGATGCAGCCGCAGCTGATGTACGTGACAAGGTCTCCAGGGCCCGCCGATTTTTGCCCGATGAGGTCGAAGAGCCCATCATTAACAAGGTTGAAGCCGACTCCACCCCCATCGTCTATGTCGGGGTCAATATGGGTGATCTCAGCCCCATAGAGGCTTCAGATTATATTAATCGTTATTTAAAGACTCGATTTTCAGTACTGCCAGGAGCAGCAGAGATACGCGTTTTTGGTGAGCGTTTACAAGCCATGCGCATTGATTTAGACCGCACACGCATGGCGGCTTTTGGCCTGACAGTCCAAGACATCGAGAGCGCTTTACGTGCGCAAAACGTCTTGATACCAGCGGGCCGTATCGAATCCGTAGATCGCGAATTCTCGGTAGTATCATCGACTGACTTACAGACCCCCCAAGAATTTGCAGACATCATCGTTAGTCATGTCAACGGCTATCCCGTTCGTTTGGGGGATATGACCAATATTTATTTGGGACCCGAGGACGAACGTGTGATGGCACGTTTTAATGGCGCGCCCAGTTTGACCATTGGCGTGACCAAACAATCAACTGCCAATCCATTAACCTTGTCAGCAGCCGTGCGTGACGAGGTCGAAGAAATCAATAAAAACTTGCCGAGCAACATGCAATTGCATATTTCCTATGACAGCTCGGTGTTTATCCAAGAATCCATTCACTCGGTTTTCAATACCATCCTCGAGGCCACCTTATTGGTCACGCTGGTGATTTTGTTTTTCCTGCGCAATATCCGTGCCAGCTTGATTCCATTGGTCACCATCCCGGTATCGCTGGTTGGGGCCATGGGCTTGATGTATGCCTTTGGGTTTTCCATCAATACCCTGACTTTATTAGCAATGGTGCTAGCGATTGGCTTGGTGGTGGATGATGCCATTGTGGTGTTAGAAAACATATTTCGTCATATTGAGCAGGGTGTACCGCGTTTTCGAGCTGCCATCCTAGGGATTAGAGAAATCACCGGGGCAGTTATCGCGATGACTTTGACCTTGGTGACGGTATTTGCGCCATTGGCTTTTGCAACAGGGCGCACGGGTCGCTTATTTATTGAGTTTGCCTTGACTTTAGCGGGTGCCGTGATGGTTTCAGGCTTTGTTGCCTTAACCTTAACGCCTATGATGTGCTCCACTATGTTGCGGCCCATTAAAAAGCCGGGCCGTTTATATTTACTAATTGAGCGTGGTTTGCAAGGGCTGACCAAAGGCTATAGGCGTTGGTTGGTACGGGCTTTGAGGCTACGCGTGCTGGTGATTTTGGCAGGCTTGGTCGTGGCTTCGGCCAGTGCTTACTTATTTACTTTAATTCCCAATGAGCTCGCCCCTACAGAGGACCGAGGGGTGATCTTTGGTATTGTCAGCGCGCCCGAGGGCTCGACCTTGGATTACACCTTGAATAGCGTAGAGCAGATTGAAGCACTCTACGAAGCCATGCCCGAGAAGGAAACCTACCAATCAGTCATTGGTTTTCCTACTGTGACTGATTCATTTGCTATTTTGCGTCTTAAGCATTGGGATGAACGCGATCGCTCACAGCAAAGTATTGCTCGCGAATTACAGCCGCACTTTGAGGCATTACCCGGGGTGCGTGCATTTCCAACAAATCCGCCTTCTTTTGGCCAGCGAGCAACTTCCAAGCCTGTGCAATTTGTCATTATGAGTCAGGCACCCTATAGCGAATTGGCCGAGATGGTTAAGGGCTTTACTGACCGACTTATTGGCTATGAAGGTCTGCAAAACGTAGATACTGATTTGCGCTTGAACACCCCCGAGCTGCGTGTTGAGATTGATAGAGATAAATTGGCGGATGCAGGTATTGCTGTCGATGTGGTTGGGCGTACACTCGAGAGTCTGCTGGGCGGACGACAGGTTACACGCTTTGAAAGTGACGGCGAGCAATACGACGTCATCGTGCAGGTCGATAAGCAATCACGTGCGACCCCCGGTGATATTAGCGACATTTTTGTGCGTAATCGTGCCGGTTCAATGGTGCCCTTGGGTAGTTTTATTTCAGTCGAGGAAACTGTCGCTCCGCAGTCCCTAAACCACTTTAACCGCTTGCGTGCGGTCATTGTCGAGGCTTCGGTTGCTCAGGGTTTTGCCTTGGGCGAGGTCTTGGACTACATGCAAGAGGTGGCTGATGAGGTATTACCGCCCTCTGTACAGACTGATTTAGAGGGTCAATCACGCGAGTTTCGTGACTCATCCGGCAGTATGTATTTTGTATTTGCTATGGCCTTGGTCTTTATTTATCTCGTCATGGCCGCCCAATTCGAAAGTTGGCGCAACCCTTTTATTATTATGTTATCCGTGCCGTTATCCATGACAGGTGCATTGTTTGCGTTGTGGTTTAGCGGTGGGACGTTGTCTATTTATAGTCAGATTGGGTTAATAACTTTGGTGGGCTTAATTACTAAGCACGGCATCCTGATTGTCGAATTCGCAACCCAGCTACGTGCCCAAGGATTCAATGCTTATACGGCTGTCGTACGGGCATGTGAAATGCGCCTACGCCCCATTTTGATGACTACGGGGGCGATGGTTTTAGGTGTTTTACCACTAGTATATGCAACGGGGGCAGGTGCGGAAAGTCGACAGCAGATTGGTTGGGTCTTGGTCGGTGGCCTGTTGTTTGGTACGGTATTGACTCTATTTGTAGTGCCCGCGGCTTATACCTATATCGCCCGTGCCCCGGTCGTGCGCGAGCAGGCGGACGAGTAACTAATACAGTTGCCAGAGGCTTTAGATACGGTTAGCAGTACTGCATTTTGTGTGTGGCTAGTTAGCGAGCCCGACCATCAATTTATTAATGCTAATTACGGAGGCATCTATGCGTCAGGTGATCCTGGATACAGAAACGACAGGCTTGGACCCCGCCCAAGGGCACCGAATTGTTGAGTTTGGCGGGGTAGAGCTCATTAAGCGCCGCTTAACGGGCAACAATTTGCACCGTTATGTTAATCCCGGGCGCGATAGTGATCCAGAGGCATTAGGCGTACACGGCCTAACTACCGAGTTCCTCTCGGAATACCCGCCCTTTGAATCCATCGCTGCAGAAATTGTAGAATACGTAAAAGGCGCCGAGGTCATTATTCATAATGCACCTTTTGATGTACGGTTTTTAGATGCCGAGCTTGAGCGCTGTGGTTTTAAACCATTTGAACATTATTGCGGCAAAATCACTGATTCACTGGCTTACGCACGCGGATTGCATCCGGGGCGTCGCAATAGTTTGGACGTGCTGTGTGACCGCTACGGCATTTCTAATGAGCATCGGGTACTACACGGGGCCCTCTTGGACGCCGAGCTACTAGCAGACGTTTGGTTGGCCATGACACGAGGCCAAGAAAGCTTGGTGATGGGCTTTAGTAGCGATACCGAAGAAGTAGGGGAAATACAGGTGGCTACCAAGGGTGATGCTCAATCCCTGCCTGTCATTCAGCCCAGCGAACAAGCCATCGAAGCCCATAATTTATACTTGCAGGGCCTAGAAAAAGAAGCGGGGCAACCACCGCTATGGAAAAAACTGTTTCCCGCGCAATAATAATGGGCGATGGCGATGGCGATGGCGATGGCGATGAGCGTTACTCGTGACTGCCGCGGCCGACCACAAGATAATTACAAAT
>Ga0209487_1000033_pt1 | contig 132914 bp, 133 predicted proteins | sample Poulit2012_FD_187524 | JGI IMG/M metagenome (GOLD analysis project Ga0209487, IMG submission 187524) | Agricultural soil microbial communities from Georgia to study Nitrogen management - Poultry litter 2012 (SPAdes) (version 2) | ecosystem: Environmental > Terrestrial > Soil > Agricultural...
AATACCGCAAGCAAGGGCAACTAAAGCAACGTTGGTCATGATAACTCCTTGGTTAAAAAGCTTATGAGTTTAAAGTTTAAAAAACAACGAAGCAGAACAATCTGCAATCCTGCCCGAGTTGACCGACCCGAGCAGGAGGAAAACATTATTCGGTTTCATGTGCCTGGCCAATATATACCAGGGTCAACATCATGAAAATAAAGGCCTGAAGCAGGACAATCAAAATATGGAAGATCGCCCAGGCCGAACCGGCGAGAATATGCCCGATACCCAAGCCGAGATTGGCACCACTAAAGCCGGTCCAAGCACCGCCCAATAGGGCAATCAGCATAAACACCAGCTCACCGGCAAACATGTTTCCAAAGAGTCGCATGCCCAGGGAAACAGTCTTGGCGGCATACTCAATCAGGTTGAGCAAAATATTAAATGGCGCTAGGAAAATAAGGGCAATACCGCTAGCGGTAAAAGGCGTTGTCAACAGCCCCTTGGCAAACCCAGTGGGCTTTTTGATCTTGATGCCGTAATACAAAGTCAGCAGCAGCACCCCCAGAGACATCCCCATCGCGACGTTTAAGTCAGCCGTGGGCAAAATACGGTGGAAATACAGCACATCACCATGCTCGGCCCCCAACCCTGTGGTAGAGAACACCCAAGGCAGTAAATCTACTGGCAACAAATCAAGTGTATTCATCGCCACCACCCAGAGAAACACCGTCAACGCTAAAGGAGCAGCAAATCGACGCGTCGCTGCACTGGGAACAATTTGTTTGGCCTGATCCTCAACCCATTCGACCAGCATCTCTACCGCCACCTGAAAACGTCCAGGTACCCCCGGCGTTGCGCGACGCGATGCTCGTAAAAGAAAATACAGGGTAAGAATGCCCGTCAACAATGACCAAAATACTGAGTCATAGTTGATGATGCTGAAATCGGCCAGAACATCTTGTTTCGCACCCGAGTTATTGAGGTGCACAAGGTGGTGCTGTATGTAACCTGACTGTGCTGAAACTTCACTAGCAGCCATTTGTAATCAACCCTTGAAATCAGTGAAACCACAAGCCATCACTAAGTGCTCATGGCAGCCTGCCCATGGCAAGCAACAACACATAACCCTTTAGTACCGCCACCAGACCAAATAACAACGCTGGCCAGACAAGCCAAGCATGATACTGCCAAGCGGCAAAACCAAGCAGCACTAAAGCGCTTCCTAGTTTAAAGGCCTCGCCCACCAGAAACGTCACGGCGTTTGCTGGGGCGCCACGCCACAAACCTGCTAAAAGGCGCAAAGCAAATAAAGCATTGGGCACAAAATAAGCCCCTGCCCCTATTGCTGCGGAAAGGGCGGCAGAAAAACCCGCCACCCCATAAGAAATCAGTATGGCCACAATGGCAAGCACCCCTTGGGCGCCTAACACCTGCACAATGCCCTGCTGAGAACGTCGCGCGAGCTGCGCCTGCTGCTGCGCACTCAGTTTGATACGCGTATCCTCGATGTTCTCATCTCGCATTGTAAAAACCGCCAGTGCCAAACCAAAAAAGTATAGCGTTATTTCATTACAACTAGCAAATCAATAGCGCCAAACCTAAACCACCTATGGACCATTGCCAAGGCGCTGAATCTAATCAGCGCCGTCTGGGCCAAAGCTGAAACCCTTAAAAGATAAGGGTTACCACCTATTCTCAATGCGCGAAATATATCAATATGATGAAATATTTCGCAACGCAAAAAAACAACAATACGATATCGGTGGGTGGACTACTCGTCTTTGAAATCAGCTTTGCGCTTTTCCACAAAGGCCGCCATGCCCTCTTTTTGGTCATGGGTGGCAAACAATGCGTGGAAATTGCGTCGCTCGAACAGTAGCCCAGTAGACAGCCCGCTCTCAAAGGCCTGATTGATGCTTTCTTTGGCCATGATGGTTGCCACACTAGACTTGCTGGCGATGAGCTGCGCGACCTCGAGTGTTGCGTTGAGCAGGTCATCTGCCGGCACGACACGTGACACCAACCCCCATTGCTCGGCCTCGGCGGCGGTAATCATCCGCCCAGTCAAAGCCATGTCCATCGCCTTGGCCTTGCCAATGGCACGAGGTAAGCGTTGGGTGCCCCCATAGCCCGGGATGATGCCCAAGTTAATTTCAGGCTGCCCAAACTTGGCGGTGTCAGCGGCAATAATCATATCGCATAACATAGCAAGTTCACAGCCCCCTCCAAGCGCATAACCCCCCACGGCAGCAATCATTGGCTTGCGAATAAACTCCAACGCCTGCCAGTGGCCACCCATATAGTCCGCCTTGTAGACATCTGTATAGCTCCAGTCTTTCATCGCGGCGATATCGACCCCGGCGGCAAATGCCCTTTCATTACCAGTGAGTACAATAACAGCTATCTCATCGTCGCCATCAAAGGCTTGGCACTGGGCCAAAAGCTGTCGCCCCACCTCATCATTTAAGGCATTCATGACTTTGGGACGATCGATACGAATCAACCCCACACGACCGTGGGTTTCAACCTGAATCATCTGCTCGCTCACGAGACCTCCTACAATACACGTTAAAATGACCTAACCTTTGAATTGCAAAATAGTTTATGACACATTCGCACTCTCCGGCTATAGAATACGTTGTTTCCTTTCCCGATTTGGCAGGCCATCGCATCCACGTCGAGATGACCATTGCCCATCCAGACCCTCAAGGGCAGGTACTTTTTCTACCTGCATGGATTCCGGGCAGCTACCTTATTCGCGACTTTTCCCGACAAATTGAAACGATCCAGGCCACCTCAAACGACCGCCCTGTGGACATTCAGAAACGCGGCGACCATGAGTGGATATGCGCCCCCTGCGCTGGCCCTCTGCAACTAAAGTATGTGATCTATGCTTGGGATCTTTCGGTGCGCACTGCGCGAGTGGATGAAAATTATGCCTTCCTCAATGGCACCAGTGTCTTTCTAGGGGTACGCGGCCAAGAAGATGTCCCACAGGTGGTCTGTTTTGAGGCCCCTCAAACCCATCCTGAATGGCGCGTCTACACCAGCCTGCCCTGCGCCCAAGAGCACCCTCAGGCCGCTCAGCGCCACCAATTTGGGGCCTACACCGCACCGGACTATGATGCCCTATTGGATCACCCCGTCTTGCTGGGCCAGCCCTTGGTCACCGAATTTGAGGTCTATGGCGCGCGTCATGAGTTGGTGTTTACTCAGCCCGTGCCTGATATTGACCTAGAGCGCATTCGCCGCGATGTTGAAAAAATCTGCGCGACTCAAATTGAGCTCTTTGAGCCCGATACCCGCGAGGTCCCTTTTCTAGACAGTGCCGATCGCTACACCTTTATCACCATGGTCACCGAAAATAGCTATGGTGGCCTAGAGCACCGTAGCTCAACGGCATTAATGATCCCGCGTCATCATTTGCCCACACGAGCGCAGGCCGATGCACCCGTCACCAAAGAGTATCAGTCTTTTTTAGGCTTGGTCAGCCACGAGTATTTCCACACCTGGAATGTAAAACGCATCAAACCCGCGGCCTTTAGTCCGTATCAACTGTTGGTACCCAACCATACCCACCTACTCTGGGTATTCGAAGGGTTTACCTCTTATTATGATGATTTACTCGTTTGGCGTGCAGGTGCAGTGACCCGTCGCGCCTATTTGGATCGGCTGGAGCAAATCATGGCGCATGTTTACCGCGGCAGTGGCCGATTTAAACAATCTATTGCGCATAGCTCCTATGATGCCTGGACACGATTTTACAAGCAGGATGAAAACTCGCCCAATGCCATTGTGAGCTACTACACCAAAGGGGCATTGGCTGCACTTGGGCTGGATCTCTTGATTCAGCAGCGTACCGATGGCCAACATAGTCTGGATGACGTCATGCGCTATATGTGGCAGCATTACGGCAAGCACTACTACCGTGGTCAGCCCAAAGGGATTGGTGAGGATGACATGCCCGCCATCATTGAGGCGGCCGTGGGTGTGGATTGTAATGATTACATCGAACACTATGTGTACGGCTGCGCGGACTTGCCACTGCCCGAGTTACTCAAACAACAAGGGATAGAAATGCGTTGGCAAGCCCAAAACACGGCACCCAGCCTCAATGTGCTGCTGGACGATGGCCCTGCAGGGCTCACCATACGCACGGTCTACGAACAAGGGGCCGCCCACCGCGCAGGTTTGTCAGCGGGGGATACCCTCATCGCCATCAATCAGCTGCGGGTGCCGGATCAATCCACCCTTAAACAGCTGCTGAGCCGCTGCCAAGCCGACCAAGAGGTGTTGGTGCATTTCTTCCGCGATGGCGTGTTGCAAGAACGTCGCGTGCGCCTCTTTCCAGCGCCACAAGATAAATGTGTTTTGATTGACAAGAGTGAATCCACCCATGAATAACCCGGCTGTTTCGACCTCAGCAGCAACCATGGCCCCCAAAACCGCCCTGATTACGGGGGCAGCGCGCCGTCTGGGCAAGGAGATTGCAGTGACGCTAGCGCAGGCTGGCTGGGATATCGTCTTGCACTACAACCGCTCGGCCGCTGAGGCCGAGCAAACGGCCGCACAAATCCGTGCACTGGGCCGACAATGCTACCCGCTAGGCTATGACCTCAGCCACGCCCAAGCGGCCACTGAGCTCTTCCAAGCCGCCAAAGCGCAGGTGCCCAGCATTGATTTACTGATTAATAACGCCTCATTATTTGAGTATGACAGTGCCCGTGATTTCTCTGCCGAACGGCTACAAGAGCATTTGGGCCCCAATCTGATTGCCCCCTTGCAGTTGACGCAGCTCTTTGCGGCACAGGCCCATTTCTCAGACGCCGTTGAGCAAGGGGTGGTCATCCACATGCTGGATCAAAAACTCTGGCAGCTAAATCCAGATTTTTTCTCTTATACGCTGTGCAAAGCGGCCTTGCAGTCTGCGGTCACGATGCATGCCCAGGCCCTGGCACCCAGGGTGCGTGTCATGGGCATTGCCCCGGGCCTCACCCTGCCCAGTCACCTACAAAGCCCCGAGGATTTTGATCGCACGCATCAAATGGCTCCACTGGGCAAAGCCAGCTCACCACAAGACATTTCGCAAACAGTGCTGTATATTGCTCGGACCTCTAGCCTGACTGGCAGCACCATCATCGTGGATGGGGGGCAGCATCTAGTCGGATTTGAGCGTGATTTCAGTCTTCTTTAACCAGGATATAAGCCCTTATGTGTGCGCATCCCACGCCGGCAACGCGGCGCATTTTTTTTGAACGTTTGGCCATGCAGGCCAATATTGGCATCCTCGAGCACGAGTTACAAGATAGCCAGCCCATTTATGTAGATGCCGAGTTTGACACCCTCATCCAGGGGCCCAGCAACGATCAGGACATCAGCAGCGTGCTCGATTACAGGCTGCTGCGGCAACACATTATCGAAATCTGCACCACTCAGCACGTCAATCTGTTAGAGACTCTAGTGGAATCGTTGTGTGAGAGTATTTTAGAGCGCTTTCCCACCATTATTTGGTTGAAAATACGCATCAGTAAACCGCAGGCTTTTGTGGATTGTGCCGCCGTGGGCATTGAAATGCAGCAACGGCGGCCAGCGGCCAAAGGCTAATCGTTGGCGACTGAGGTGTCTGCGGTCGCCACGGCACATACTGCACAGGCGGGGTCTTTGCGGAAACGCACGGTATGCCATTGCATATTGAGGGCATCTAGGCTCATTAAACGCCCGACCAAAGGTGTCCCAAAGCCCCCCAACACCTTGAGCGCCTCGGCCGCCTGAACGCAGCCAACAATCCCCACCAAAGGCCCCAATACTCCCGTCGTCGCACAGCGCAACTCTTCGTAATCCTCGGCCTCGGGGAATAAACAGTGGTAACACGGCGCCTCGGGATCGCGCATATCAAAAACACTCATTTGGCCAGCAAAGCGAATGCCTGCCCCGGACACCAATGGCTTTCGATGGGCAACACAAGCACGATTAATCGCATGCCGAGTCGCAAAATTATCCGTGCAGTCCAGCACCACATCATGGGCAGCCACTAAAGGCAACAAATCATCATCGTCCAGCCGACGACTGATGGGACGTACCTCGACCTCGGGGTTGAGCTCGGCAAGGGTTTGTTGCCCAGAGATGGCCTTGTTTATACCGACACGTTGGCTATTGTGCAGTATTTGACGCTGCAAATTACTCAGCTCAACCTCATCATCATCCGCCAAGGTCAATGTGTGCACCCCGGCCGCTGCTAGATACAGGGCCGCAGGCGAGCCCAGCCCACCTGCCCCAACAATCAGCACGCGGGCCTGGCTGACCCGCTGCTGAGCCTCGATGCCAAATTCATCCAGCAGGATATGACGCGCATAGCGCATTAATTGGTCATTAGACAACTCAAAGCTCATAACCTGCCCTAATTGGTCTCGACGGGACTGATCCCCTCGGGGGTGATGCGGAAACGACGCTCTTTAGTCGGAGTCACCGCTGAGGGACGGCGGCTCGGTTGAGTTTTTTTTTCAGCTTGTGCGTCCTCTTCGATCTGCTTTTCCTGGGCAGCCACCCACTCAGGATCAGATTTCTTCACCTCGCGGCCAAGCAATTGGTTAATGGCCTGCTGCAGCTGAAAGTCATCCTCACCTCCAAACTCGAACATCTTGGGCTCTTTGACGTAATTATCCTCATCATCCACCTCACCGTCGCCATTTTCATTGTGTAAATGGCGCTGCAAATCGCCCTCGCGAGGGATACGGAAAAGATTCCCCTCGGCCGTATCATCCACATAAATATCAGGCGCCACCCCGGTCACTTGGATGGAGCGACCATTCGGGGTGTAATACAAAGCCGTCGTCAGTTTGATCCCTGACTCATCGTCTAAGGGCAAAATGCTCTGAACTGAGCCTTTACCAAAGCTACGGTTGCCCAGGACGGTGGCGCGCCCGTGATCCTGTAACGCCCCCGCAACAATCTCGGAAGCAGAGGCCGAGCCCGCATTGATCAGCACCGCCACGGGCACATCACGCACCCAATCTAGATCCTGGAGCAGCCCCATTTTCTCTTCATCACCGCCCAGCACCTGTGGCAAAGGACGCACATAGTATTCACGGTTTGAAGCCGGGATGCGCCCCTTGGTGGATACCACCAGATCGCCCTTATCTAAAAACACCGAAGAAACCCCGATCGCACTCTCGAGCAACCCACCGGGGTCATTGCGCAGGTCGAGCACCAGCCCCTTGGGTGCCCCGTCTTGGGCCAGCTCGTGCAGCTGCTCAATCAAATCACTGGCCGTGCGCTCTTGGAATTGTGAGATACGTACATAAACCAGATCATCGTCTAGGGCATGACCGCGTACACTCTGCACGCGTATATGATCACGGACAATTTCTACATCAAAGGGCTCATCGACCCCCACCCGCTCGATGGTGAGCGTCACTGCCGTGTCAGGCTCGCCCCGCATGCGTTTAACAGCCTCGTTCAGACCGAGATCTTGGGTGGACTCCCCATCAATATGGGTGATGATATCCCCTGCCAAAATACCCGCCCGCGCTGCTGGAGTATCCTCGATGGGGGAAATCACCTTGGGCTGACCTTTTTCCAGCCCAATCTCAATACCCAAGCCCCCAAACCCCCCTTGGGTCATGCTTTCCATGTCTTTGAAGGCCTCGGCATCTAGATAGGCCGAATGCGGGTCAAGATCGGCAAACATGCCCTTGATGGCATCATTAATGAGTTGCTCGTCGGGGACATCTTCTACGTAGCTGCCTTTGATCGCAGAAAACACGTTGGCAAACTGCTGTAGCTCGCGCAGGGGCAGCGGCACATTACCCCGCTGGGCCATTGCGCTGAGCGTCAAGCTAATGAGTAATCCTGCTAATACACCAATAAAAACGAGACCAAATGCGCGGAATCTGCGAGTGCTCATGCACGTACCTATCTCAGCAATTTAAGTAAAAGAGAAAGCCACATTGTAATATGGTTTGATCTACAGGGGCTAGCATAGGGCAACCCACTATGGCGCTTTTAACCAAAGTTGGGGATTGACGGGCTGACCCTGATGACGAATTTCAAAATAAAGGCCTGCCTCGACTTGCCCACCGGTCGCTCCCACACGGGCGATTTCATCGCCCACCTGCACCGGCTCACCCACCTGTTTGAGCAGACTCTGGTTATGCCCATAGACGCTCAGATAATCTTGCCCATGATCGATGATGAGCAGATTACCAAACCCGCTCAGCCAATCCGCAAAGACCACCTTGCCCGGTGCAATGGCCTGGACTGGGCTGCCCTCACTGGCGCGAATGATGATGCCCCGCCACGTCCCGCCATCGGGACGCTCAGCCCCAAAACGCCCCTGCACGCCCCCTTGAGCGGGCATGGGTGCCCCTTTTTGTAACCCTGGTGCCGCAGTATCTGCGGTGTCGGCCGGTGGTGCTGCCGGGGCCTGAGCGGTGGGCTCAGGTGCAGGCGATGGTGTGGACTCACTCGGAGGTTGGGCAGTTTTTTCCTCAGGCGTCAGCCCAATGCGTCCCTCGCGCACCTCAGGCTCCTCGGGCTCCTTGGACTCCGGAGACTGGGTCTGATCTTTGCCTGCCTCGAGATCTTTTAGAGAAGGGGCCTGTGCCAGATCGCCCTCGCGCACCCCCTCTTTACCGATACGTAGCTGCCGCGCCAATCGCAAAGCCTCTCGTTCTTCTTGCTGACGCGCCTGTTTGGCCGCCTCTGCTTGGCGATCCTGCTCGGCCTGTGCCTCATCCGCCTGACGCCGTAATTCCTCGGCCTCGTCTTTGGCGGCTTGGCGCTCTGCCTCGGCCGCTCGACGGGCGGCCTCTTGGGCGGCCGCCTGCTCTGCAGCACGCTGGGCTTGGATCTCAGCCTCTAAACCCTCGACCAAGGCGCCCAAACGGGCCTCATCAGCCGCCACTTGGTCGACCTGTCCGCGCTGGGCGGCGAGCTCGGTTTCGAGTTCTTTGAGTAATTTCTGGTGTTGGGCCAATTCTTTTTGTAGGCCTGCTTGCTCTTGCTCGGTCTGCGCCTTGAGCTGAGTGGTCTTTTCGCGGGCCTGTTCGGTTTGTTGCTGTAAGTCTTGGAGCTGTTGCAAGACCTCATTGAGGGTCTGCACCCCTTGAGCCTGCGCCTCGGTCACATAACCTAGATAATGCAGCTCGCGCTGAATTTCATTGGGGTCTTGGGCGGAAAGCAGCGCTACCCAAGGCGATAAACCGCCGGCGTACTGAGCACGTAATTGCTCTGCCAAACGTTGTTGCAGCTCTTTTTTATACTGACTTTGTTCGGCATAATCCGCCTCGAGCTCTTGAAGCTTGTCCTCGGTATCGGCCAGCTCCTTTGCCAGCCGATCTAGGGTCTGTCCGCGCTTGGAAATGGCGGCCTCTACATCACGTAACTGTTCGCGGGCATCATCGCGCTGGCCTAGGGTGCGCTCGACCTCGCGTTGCAACTGCTGTACACGCTGTTGCAATTGCTCACGCTGAGCCTGCGTGCGCGCCTGCTGCTCTTTGAGAGCGGCATCTGCCCAACTCGTTGGTGCCCCCATCAATAAGGTGCACAGGCCACATACAATGGCGATGGTTTTGGCGCGCACAGGGTCTCCTTTGCCAATACGAATTAGCTGCCTTGACCTTGTTTTTTAACCGCATCCAACTGGGCGGCGATTTGATCGGCATCCCCGAGGTAATAATCACGCACAGGAGTGAGATCCTCATCGAGTTCGAATACCATGGGCTGCCCGGTCGGCAAGTTAAGTTCTACAATGTCCTCTTCGGATATATTTTTCAAGTGCTTAATCAACGCACGCAAACTATTACCATGTGCTGTGACCAATACTTGATTCCCAGCCCGCAAGGCAGGCACAATAGCATCATTCCAAAAGGGGACAACACGGGCGACAGTCTCTTGGAGGCATTCGCCAGCAGGCAGCAGGCGCGGGTCTAAACGACGATAGCGCGGATCATGGCTAGGATGGCGTGGATCCTCTAGGGAAACGGGCTCGGGGCCTGTTGCGTACGCACGACGCCAAATCAGCACCTGCTCATCGCCAAACTTTTCTGCTGTTTCGGCCTTGTTGAGCCCTTGTAGATCGCCGTAGTGACGTTCGTTGAGGCGCCAGCTTTTGGTGACGGGAATATGCATGGCATCCATGGTGTCCAATACAATCCACAGTGTGCGGATAGCGCGCTTGAGCACTGAGGAAAAGGCCACATCAAAATGCAAGCCGTGCTCGAGTAACAACCGCCCAGCCGTTTCGGCCTGTTGACGACCTGTTTCGGTCAAGTCTACATCCGACCAGCCTGTAAAGCGGTTTTCACGATTCCACTCACTTTCACCGTGGCGCATCAGTACAAGTTTATACATAATAAACACAACCCCTAGTATTAAGTTTGGTCCAATTTATAATATCTGACTTTGTCAGATTGCAAAGTCAGATTGCAAACATTAACTAAACCCCAGCAAATGTTCTAGATTTTTTTAATTTTGAATCACTTGGCTATATTTAGGAATTACCGTGGACTTTCTGCTCAGTCAAAACAACTTGATTCTGCTGGCCATCGCCATCCTTTCCGGGGCGATGTTGCTTTTTCCGTCGCTGACTCGTGGTCGGGGTGCACAGCGGGTGAACCCCACCCAAGCCGTGCAGCTCATTAATCGCGACAATGCACGTCTCATCGATATCCGCAGCGCCGAGCGCTTCAAGGAACAGCATATTACGCAATCGCGCAACATACCAGCGGCTAATATTAGCGAACAAACCGCAAAGTGGGCAAAAGACACCCCTATCATTCTGGTATGTGATACTGGGCGCAGCACCACTGTCCCGTCAGCGCAATTACGCAAAGCAGGCTTTACTGCTGTATATTCATTAGAGGGAGGCCTAAATGCCTGGAACCAGGCTGGCCTGCCAACTAAAAAAGGTTAATAGACATTCGAGGAGTGTATGGCTAAGGTAATCATGTACAGTACTGCAGTTTGCCCCTTTTGCACCCGTGCAGAGATGCTGCTCAAGCAGCGTGGGGTAGACGAAATTGAAAAAATCTACATCGACCGTGATCCCGCACAGCGTGATTACATGATGGAGCGCACTGGCCAACGCACAGTACCGCAGATTTTCATCAATGATAAACATATTGGGGGCTATTCTGATCTGGCCGAGCTCGATAAAGCCGGTGGCCTCACCCCCCTACTCGAACAAGATTCTTAAAGGACTTTTCTACTCATGGCCCAACAGCAACCACAAAACGATCAACAAAACCCTGCCAACCAACAAGAGGGCGAATCCAAGCCCACCTTTAATCTGCAGCGCGTGTATGTCAAAGACATGTCGCTCGAAATGCCCCATGCGCCACAGATTTTTCTCGAGCAGGAAACCCCCTCAGTCAACGTTGACATCAATGTTGGGGCGACTCGCCTGGCCGAGAATATCTTTGAAACGACAGTCGTCGCTACCGTGACCACGCGCATTGATGAGCAGGTGATGTACCTTGTTGAGGCCACTCAGGCCGGTATTTTTGAGGTCGCCAATATCCCTGATGACCAGCTCAATCCTTTGCTGGGCATCGTCTGTCCCACCATGCTCTACCCCTACTTGCGGGCCACGGTGGCAGATGTTATCAACCGCACCTCTTTGCCTCCACTGCATTTGTCCGAGGTCAATTTCCAGCGCCTTTACGAGCAGCGCGTGGCCGAGGCTCAAAAGCAGCAGGCCAATCAAGCTGAACAAGGTGCCGCTGATAATCAGGAATAGTTTCGTATCACCATGAACCAACCCGCTGTTAGCCCCCCGTCCTCTGCCACCCCTGTCAGTGTTTTGGGCGCTGGCAGCTGGGGCACAGCACTGGCGGCCCTGGCCTGTCGGCGCAGCCCCACCCTGATATGGGCGCGCAATCCCGAGCGTGCCCATGAAATTGCACACCAACAAACTCTCGAGCACTATTTACCCGGTGTTCGTTTACCGGCTGATTTAAAAGCCACCACCGACCTAAAACAGGCGGTGGCACATGCCTGCGCAGATGATACCCAACCCGGTTTAATCATTATAGGGGTGCCGGTGGCGGGTCTCGAGCAGGTATGTCAGCAGCTGGCGCAGCACTTACCCGCCCAGCGCCAACACCCCCTTTTTATTGTCCGCACCAGCAAGGGGTTTCACCCCGATAGCGGCGAGCTGCCCGCCGCCCTGAGCCAGGCTTTGTTGCCCGCCACCCCCTGGTTGCATACCGGGACACTGTCTGGGCCCTCTTTTGCACTCGAGGTCGCACGCGGCCTGCCCGTGGCCCTCACCATTGCCACTGACAGTGATGCCCTGGCGGCACACTGTGTGGCGGCGTTGCACGGGGTGCAGGCACGTATTTATCGCAGCCATGATGTACTCGGGGTAGAAATCGGTGGCGCCCTCAAAAATGTGATGGCCATTGCCTGCGGTGTCAGTGATGGCCTGCAGCTGGGCAATAATGCCCGCGCCGCTCTAATTACCCGCGGATTGGCTGAAATCCAGCGTATTGGCGCCGCCCTAGGGGGTAGCCCCGAAACCTTTATGGGGCTGACAGGCTTGGGGGATCTGGTATTGACGGCCACCGGGGACCTCTCGCGCAACCGTCAGGTCGGCCTGGCCATCGCGCGGGGAGAGTATCAACGCCTCATACAATCTGGACTGACCGTTGAGGGGGTGCGCTGTGCCTTGGCGGTACAAAAAATTGCGCGCACCCACGATGTCGAGGCCCCCGTCACCGACGCGGTCTGCGCCGTCCTTTTCGAGGGGGTATCTCCTGAGGACGCGGTCCGCCAGCTGCTCGCGCGGGCTGCCCGCACCGAGGGGTTGACCCCCCTGCCCCCCACCGCTTAGTCACCTCGCGACATCGACTCTATTGATCTTTATTTTGAATATAGAGGGAACCTCACACCATGACACCCGCCCAATTGACCTACTCCACCTCTAATCAATTAGCACCAACCCACGTTGTACGCCGATTTTGGGCGGCTTTTTTAGTCCTGCTGGCGATGCTGGTACCAATGCTTGGTGCCGCCGCACAGGCGGTCGATCAATGGCCCGAGCGCAACATCAAGCTCGTTGTGCCCTTTCCAGGAGGGTCCTCTCCGGATTTATTGGCCCGTACCTTGGCTGAGCATCTCGCCGACGCTCTAGATCAAAATATTGTGGTTGAAAACCGCCCTGGGGCAGGCGGTAATATTGGCACCAGTCATGCCACCCGCGCCAAACCCGATGGCTATACCTTGCTGGTCACGATCAATGGGCCCATCGTCACTGCCCCCACGCTTTACAAAGAAAGTCTCAACTACGATCCACAAGCTGATCTGCAACCCATCAGCCTCATTGGGACCAGTCCCAACGTTTTGGTCGTCCCTAGGGATTTCCCAGCCCAAACATTCCAAGAGTTTATCGCATATGCCCAAGCCCATCCCGATGAACTCAATTATGGCTCGGTGGGCGCGGGCAGTGCCTCGCACTTGAGTATGGCCATGCTCGAGCACGCCGCGGACATTGAACTCACGCATATCCCTTATAGTGGCTTTCCAGAAATCATCAATGCTCTGATTGCAGGCGATATTCATGCCTCGTTTATGGTCCCCGGCATCGCGATGCCACAGGTCGAGGCAGGTAAAGTACGCGCACTGGCCATCACCAGCCGCGATGAAAGCCCCCTGCTGCCCAACCTACCGACCGTCCATGACAGCGGCTTTGAGGGCTTTGAGGCCATCTCATGGAATGCCCTCTACGTGCCCAGCGGCACGCCTGGTGAAATTGTCGAGCGCCTCAACACCCTCATTGCAGAAATAATGCAAAAGGATGAGGTGATCGCGCGTTTAAATAGCCTTTACTTCACTGCAGAGTCCTCAACCCCCGAGGCCATGCTCGAACGCGCTGAAAATGAAAAAGTCATTTGGGATGCCGTGATCGAGCGCTTGCAGCTCTCGCTAGACTGATGGGCAACTAAACACTGCCCGCATACCCCTGCTGTCGCCAAGCCTCATAAACCGTGATGGCCACCGCATTAGATAGGTTGAGGCTGCGTTGCTCAGGACGCATGGGCAAGCGAATGCGCTGGTTGGGGCCAAAATACTGCAATGACTGAGCACTCAGGCCCGCAGTCTCATTGCCAAAAACAAAGACATCACCTGGCAAAAAAGGGATTGCATCGATACGCTGCGCCCCACGCGTTGTTAATGCAAAATGGCGCTCGGCGGGTCGTCCTGTCGCTGCTAGGGCGGTGGGCAGATCCGCATGGACCTGCACGCGGGCCCATTCGTGGTAATCGAGCCCTGCTCGTTTCAGTTTGCTATTTTCCAACGCAAAGCCCAGCGGCTGCACCAAATGCAGCTGCGCCCCGCTGTTGGCGGCCATACGAATCACATTGCCCGTATTGGGTGGGATTTCTGGGGCAACTAAAATAATATGAAAATCCTCAGTCATCTCTATCCTAACGTTTTACCCTACAGGGAGTTGATGCGGCACACGCGCAAACACAGCCCCCCATACGGAGTGGGCACCTGCCCGTTGGCAGGCCAGTGCAGCCGCCTGCAGCGTAAAGCCTGTGGTCATCACATCATCGACCAGCACTACCTGTGCACCCTGCACCTGCGGACTGACCTCAAAGGCCCGCTGCTGATCATAACGCCGTTGCTGACGCGTGCGCCATTTTTGCGCCCGCTGAAAACGACCTGCGGCCTTTTGCCAACGCAAGGCATGTGTTAATCGAGCGTGGGCAACCTCTGGCACTGCAAAACGGGCCAATTCTGCGGCCTGATTAAAGCCACGTGCCTGCAATGCCGCCGGCCGTGCGGGGATAGGCACCCACAGCGTTGGCCCCACGGGCCGTGGCGCCCCCAAACGATTCCATGCCTGACCCAAGAGCTGCCCCATCGGTCGCGCCCACTGCCAACGCAGTTGCATCTTGAGCCCCTGTATCCAACAGGACCATGGATGTCCATAGTCCACCACTGCCACCGCCCGCTGCCAGCTGCGGGGCATACGACGACAATCACGACACCAAAAAAAGGGATGGCAGGGCATGTCTGCGGGGGAGCGTCGTGTCGAGGGCAGCCCATCTAGCCGCTGCATGCACCGCCAACACCGCCGCACCGCATACCAATCATTCCACATGGCCTGGCGACACACGCGACACACCGCACCGTCATCGCTGCCCAACCGACAAAGCACGCAAATGGTACTGCCCCAATCAGTCAGCCAACGCCATCCTGCGCTCACCTTTAAGCGCACTGCATTCAGACCATTTTCAAGTGGATTTGTATGTACAGAAAGCCAACCTTGTTTACAATGGAGGTCTCTGTGGTGATTTCCAAATGCCGCCTTTTGCATCGACTCAGCGCCATGACGGCCCCAGGATTTCATCCCCCTTTTGTTCCCCAAGTCTTTGATCTTCATGTCAGAACCCAAATCCTTACCCATTAACAGCAACCACGTCATCCAACAATTCAATCGACGTGCCCCTTTGGATGCACAACAATTTTTGTACGGTGAAATTGCGTTGCGCATGCTATCGCGCCTGAGCTATATAAAATACACCCCCAAGCGGGTGCTGGATGCCGGTTGTGGCGCGGCCCATGCAGTGGATCTGCTGCGCGGTCAATACCCTGAAATGGATTACACCGGAGTGGACCACAGCCCAACACTCTTGGCCATCGCCCAAGAACGGCACAGCAGCCAACCCAGTTTATGGCAAAGACTACGCCGTCAACCACAGTTGCCATTGAATTTTGTACAAGCAGACTTGGCGGAAACCCTCCTACCCCCCGAAAGCCAGGACTTTATTTGGTCTAATTTGGCACTGCACTGGCACCCCGAGCCGCATCAGGTTTTTTCAGAGTGGCGACGACTATTGGTCCCTGAGGGGTTGTTGATGTTTTCAGCCTTTGGCCCAGCGACGTTAAAAGAGCTGCGCGATGCGATTGCGGCGGCTGATCTACCGCTCACGGGTATCCCTTTTGTAGACATGCATGATTATGGGGATCTGCTCTTAGAGCACGGCTTTTTTGACCCCGTCATGGATCAGGAAACCATCACCCTGACGTATCAGACGGCTGAGAAACTATTGCATGATGTGTGGTTGCTGGGGGGCAATCCGGTGGTGGGACGCTATAGGGGCGGGCTGAGCCGCCAGCAGCGTGATGTGCTCTTGCAGGCCTTAAATGCGCAGCGTCATATGGACGGCAGCATTCACCTGAGCATCGAGGTCGCCTACGGGCATGCCTGGCGCGCGGCGGCACACCGACATAGCAGCGGTGAGGTCAGTATCCCCATTTCAACCATCAAAAGAAAGAAAAAAGACAGCGAGTGAGCCCCGTCAGCCCATGCCATGGGCGCGGGGCCAACCTCAGGATTTTTGTTGTTGTCTTTTTTGGGCCTCGCGTCGGCGTGCTGAGGCATCAATGCCGAGCTGTTTGAGTTTGCGATACAGGTGCGTGCGCTCGAGCCCGGTGCGCTCGGAAATGCGGGTCATGCTGTAATTTTCACGCTCTAAATGGTATTCAAAATAGATACGCTCAAACTCGTCACGTGCCTCGCGCAGGGGCAAATCTAGGGAAATCGTCCCTAGGTAAGATTCATCTTGTGCGGTTTGCACCAGCATATTGTCTGGAGGAGTGGCCGCCGCCTCGGGAGCGGGCGCCTGACCCGCTGCAGCAGCAGTGCTGGCAGCAGGCGCAGTGCCGGCGGCGGGGGCCGCTGTTTTTTGCATCACCGCCTGGGTTGGGATGACCTTTTTCTCGAGACCATCCTTGACCGCCTCGAGTAGTTTTTGCATGGCGATGGGTTTTTCTAGAAAGTCTACCGCCCCGATACGTGTCGCCTCTTTGGCGGTATCCACTGTCGCATGCCCACTCATCATGATGACAGGCATATCCAGCAATCCTTGGGTGGCCCACTCTTTGAGCAAACTCACCCCATCAGTATCCGGCATCCAAATGTCCAGCAGCACCAAATCAGGCCGGCGCTCATTGCGTGCAGCCCGGGCCTGAGCGGCATTTTCAGCCACCTCAACGCTATGCCCCTCTTCGTACAGAATTTCGGACAATAACTCGCGGATTCCTATTTCATCATCTACTACCAGAATTCTGGCCATACATCTTTCCTAATCGTTCAGGCGGTCGTCTCGCCTTTGTCTAATTCTTCGGTATTGGTCTTGCTATGCTCAAAGCGTGTAAATAGGATGGATATGCGTGCCCCACCCTCTTTTCGGTTAGAGATGTCAATGCGCCCACCGTGCTCTTCGACAATTTTGCGCACAATTGCCAGCCCCAACCCCGTCCCCGTCGCCTTGGTGGTGATATAGGGCTCGAACACTCGCGCGAGTAATTGCTCGTCAAAGCCGGGGCCATTATCACTGATCACCAATCGTACGCCCTCGGTGCGGCTCCCCCCTTGGGCAGCGCGCCATGCGGTACGTACGACAATGCACGGCTGTTGGGCATCATTTAAAGCCTCGACTGCATTGCTCAATAAATTGTGCAGTACCTGTCGTAGTTGCGTGGGATCGCCAACCACAGGCGGTAAATCTGATTGTAAACTAACTTGCAAATTAACTTTTTGCAAGGCGTTTACTACCTTTTGCTCATCAGGGTCCCACCCGTATAAGCTTAACACCTCGTTAATCAATTCATTGATGTCTACCAGTTGCACCTCGACGGCGGGTTTGCGCGCATACTCGCGGAAATCCTCTACCATCTTTTTTAATGAGGCCACCTGATTCACAATCGTCTGGGTCGAACGCTGCAGCATGGCTGCATGCTTTTCATCTAACTGATCGGCTAAACGCATCGCCAACCGCTCGGCAGATAATTGAATTGGGGTCAGTGGATTTTTTATCTCATGCGCCAAGCGTCGGGCGACCTCGCCCCAAGCAACCAGCCTGTTAGCTGAAATAATATCACTAATATCATCAAATACCACTAAATAGCCACTGGGCACCCCTTCAATCAACAACTCAGTACCACGGGCTAATAAAGTCACGGAATGTTCTTCGCCCAACAGCTGGGACGGCGCCGAGATAGGCAGCTCGAACTGCTGTTGCCAGTGACGGCGCTCAGAGCCCATGGCCAAGTGATTATCAAAGGCCCCTTGTACCTGAGCCGCAAAGGCAAACACGCCATCCTCGGCCTCGAGCTCCTGACCCTGATACTGGCCCAAATCGGTTTGTAGGATTTGCTCGGCGCCCTGATTATATAAACTGAGCCTAAAATACTCATCAAAAACCAATACCCCAGCCGACAAATTGCGCAGCACCGCCTCTAAATAAACATTGGTGCGTTCAAGCTGGGCACGATTTTCTTCGACCTGACGGCGGGCCTCATCCAATTGGCGCGTCATGACATTAAAAGAGCGGGTCAACTGGCCGATTTCGTCATCACGCTGGGTTTCTGGCAAGGGGCGATAATCCCCCACCCCGACGGCCTGAGTGCCACTGGCCAAGGTCAGCAAAGGCCGCACCAAACGACGTGACAGCCCAATTGCCGCCACCACGGCAGCAAAAAGAGTCACAATCAAGGCCAACGTCAGCGTGATGCTAAATAATCGCTGCAACCCATCCCGCGATAAGGCGAGCTCTTGATAATCGCTATAGCCCTCTTGTACCAGGCTGGCCTGACGCGCCAAGGCTTCAGGCACCACCTCGGTCACCTGTAACCACCGTTTGTCTGTGGTTTTCCCAAGCTGCCCAAACGTATGCTCTCCACTGGGCAAAGGCAAGACCACACGCAAGCGCAGCTGCCCCTCTTGTGGATCAGAACTATCATCTACCTCAATGGCTTGGTATTCATTGCTGACCCGTAAATGATTGAGCACCTGCTGCGCGGGCATCTCTGGCAACAGCGCATCTAAACGGGAAGAGGCCGATGAAAAAGCAATCAAACGACCGCCACTGGTAAAGATCAGCGCCTCACCCACATCCGCCTGCTCGCGTAAATTGCCCAAACGCCAAGACAGCTCGCCGGATTCTTTTTCTAAGCGCCGTGCCAATCCCCGTCCGCGCTGGCGCAGATCAGCCAGCTGCGCATCCAAAGCCTCACGCCCTAGGTTGATCCCAGCCTCGAGGGCGGAATCCACCCGCACATTAAACCAGGACTCGATAGAACGGGACATGAACTGCACAGACAGCACATAAATTAAGATCCCGGGCAAAATACCCAAACAGGTGAAATACAGCGCAAAGCGCGCCGTCATGCGGGCCCCAAACTGGCGTCGCCGAGTTTGTCGCCAGAGCCTAAAGCTCAGAATCAGCACCCACGTCAGCAGCGCCACCGCCAGCACGGCTGTCACGATAAGCAGCACATCATATTGCTCGGCAAAGCGCGAGGCATTACCGGTTGACCATGCCAGCAACACCAGCAAGGCCACCGCACTCAAAGCCGCGACCGTAAGCGCTATGCGTAATGCCCAGCGAATTAATCGGGGCGCTTTGCGGCGGAAATTGAAAACTGAAAATCGTACCATGGGGTTTCCAGGGACCAGTTTGCACGGTTTAATAAATCAACTTGAAAGGGGCGCGCCAATAAAGAAGAGTCGAGCCGCAAACGAAAACGGGCTGCGTATTTCTTGTCGGGGCGCAATGCGGACACATCGCCGATCCGCCAATGATAGATACGCCGCAAAGCCAATAGCGCATCGGTGAGGGATTCCTCGGGGCGCAGCAAATCACCCGACCCAATACGCCACTGACGGGTCAAAGGACTGTAAACCAACTTCCAAGTACGCTCGGCCTGAAGAATGTTTTTATCAAACCACCACCAGCGCTGCTCAAAGATTTCGAGATCAGCAGTAAAATACAGGGGCACCCCTTTGGCCGCAGCCTCTCGTAGCTCGGGACTGAGGTCAAAATCCACCTCGGCATCCAGATACAACCCGTCATCCCCTGCTGCCGCCTCCTGCTCTTTGGCTGCATAGATTTCTACGCTGTCGACGCGCTCAGTCGCTTGGGCTGGAAACATCGCCCCAACACCTAGCAACCATACCCATAACACCATGAGTAGACGATGGACGCCCCACCCCCTCTGCACCTAGCCCTCCTTTTGCAACAGTGCGTAAAAGAAACCATCCCCCCCACGCTGCCCTGCTGCCTCGGGGGTGGGTAACAACTGACCGGGCGCCGCCAGACGCTGTGCATCGGCATGGCGCTGTAAAAACTGCTCGATCTGGCGCTCGCCCTCAGCGGGGAATACCGAGCAAGTCACATAAAGGAAATACCCCCCTGGTTTGAGCAAGGGCCACAAGGCCGAACACAGGGTGCTTTGCAACTGTGCGGTCGCTTTGATGTCGGTCATGCGCCGTAGCCAGCGGATATCTGGATGACGTCGCACCACCCCAGAAGCCGTACACGGCACATCTGCCAAAATAGCATCAAACGGCTTGCCCGACCACCAGTCATCGGGTTGGGCGGCATCCCCCGCCACAATCTCAACCCCAGGATGTTGCAACTGCAGGCGCTGCAAATTATCATGCACCCGCTCTAAGCGCCGCGCATCCGCATCCATCGCCACCAGATCAATATCATACAGCTCGAGCAAATGAGCGGCCTTGCCGCCGGGAGCAGCGCAGGCATCCAGTACATAATCCCCCGCTTGGACGGGCAACAGATGGGCAGCCAACTGAGCATGGCCGTCTTGGACTGAAAACCAGCCTTGCGCATAGCCGGGCAGCGTCGTCACATTGGCATTTTGCTGTAATACCACCGTCTCTTGGCCGGGCGAATAGGCCTCAATACCCGCCTGCTCTAAGTGCTGTAAATAATCAGCCACCGTGCATTGGCGGCGATTCACCCGCAGTGTCAAAGGCGCAGGTGCATTGGATTGCAGGAGGATAGAACGCCATTGTTGCGGATAGGCCTGCTGTATTTGCTGAATCCACCAAAAGGGGAAATTCCAAACGGCAGTGGCCTGTGTGGCCGCCTGCCTGAGCAATTCTTTGCGCTCGCGCTGGTATTGACGCAACACCCCATTAATAAACCGCTTGTGAAAACGCAGTTTGAGCGGGCCGGTCGCGCGCACGGCCTGGTCAACCACCGTATGTGGGGCATACACGGGCACCTCGGCAGGCCGCTGTGCTGCACGAGGCCGCACGCCGGCGGTGGCCTGCTCGCCCCATCGGTGGGCCGCCTCTAGCAGGATCAAACTATGCAATAGATGCGCATACAGCAATGCCTTTTTGGGCTTTTTAGGGACCAATAGCTTGCCCACCTCTTGTGCCCACCCCAGCTGACGCAACGCATAGAAATCATGGGCCAGCACCGCGGCATGTATTGCGGCAGGCGTCGACGCCAAACACTGAGTCAGCGAGGTGCCCGCCAGCACATCACGAATATGCTGTGCCGTCATGCACATAATCTCGGCGAGGGGAGGAGAAGAAGGAGAAGTGGATTGCGGGGTGATATCTGTATCCTGCACTGCAACGACCAAAAATAATAAAGTGACCTCATTTTACAGAAAAACAAACCACAAGTCCGTAGATCTCTGCGCAGCGTTCTGTATTTGATTTTTTAGTGGTGGCGTTTATCATCAGAAGGGACAAGACCCAACAGGCGGCGTCTGCGGGCTTGGGTGCAATGATTGCCCGCACCGCCTGAAAAACCTTGTGGCCAACATAAAACAATCATGACCAAGAGAGCATCAAAATGACCATTTACCAGTTTGAAGAGTTTTCCCCTGAAATTGATGAGAGCGCGTTTGTCGCTGAGGAGGCCGTCGTCATTGGGCGCATCAAACTCGGGCCCAACAGCAGTATTTGGCCCTGTGCCGTGCTGCGCGGTGACAATGAGCCCATCACTTTGGGCGCTGGCAGCAATGCCCAAGACGGGGCGGTACTGCATACTGACCCGGGCTATGCCTGCACCATTGGTGACAATGTGACGATTGGGCACCAGGCCATGCTGCATGGGTGCACCGTCGAGGATGGCGCATTGATTGGCATCCAGGCCATTGTGCTAAATGGTGCGGTGATTGGCAAAGAAAGTCTGGTCGGCGCAGGCGCCTTGGTCACCGAGGGCAAGGTATTTCCACCGCGCTCCTTAATTTTGGGCAGCCCGGCCAAAGCCGTACGTGAGCTCACAGAGGATGAGGTCGAGGGCTTGCGACGCAATGCCGAGACCTACCGCAAGCGCGCCCAAGCCTTTAAACAGGGGTTAAAAAAACTCTAACACCGACAGCCAGGCCCACTATCGGCGCTAATAGGCTTGTCCCGGTTTGGGGCCCGTCACCTGACGATCCGCCTTGAACTGGGACAACAACTGTTCGGCACCATTTTTTAGCAATAAGGTATCAATACCGACCGCGACAAACAGCGCCCCAAGCGCTAGATAATGATGCGCTGTGTCCACATGGGTTTGCAAAATACCGGGCGCCTTGCCCGCCGCCACAATACGCTCAATGGCCTGTTCTATTGCCTGCATCACCTCGGGATGACCTGGATTATCCAAATGCCCCATGCTGGCTGCCAAATCGGCCGGACCAATAAACACACCGTCGACCCCATCTACCTGCAGTATGTCATCCAATGCCTGCAGCCCCTGCACCGTTTCCACCTGACAAAGCAAGCACATCTGATCGTTGGCCAGGTGGGCATAGTTTTCAATCCCACCCCACTGTGCCGCCCGCGCCAGTACGGCCCCCATGCCGCGTGTGCCCGCTGGCGGATAGCGCAGGGCCTGCACTGCTGCTCGGGCCTCAGCCGCTGATTGAATCATGGGCACTAAAAAATTCTGTGCCCCTATATCCAACAACTGCTTGAAAAGCACGGGATCGTTCCACGCGGGACGCACCACAGGCGCCACCTCTGGGTAAGCTGCCATCGCTTGCAGCTGAGACAACACCAACATGGGATTGGTGGGCGCGTGCTCGCCGTCGATGAGCAACCAGTCATAGCCTGCACTGGCACAAATCTCGGTGGTGTAGGCCTGCGCTGTCCCAACCCAAAGACCTATCTGCGGCGCTTTGCGTTGCAATGCCGCCTTGAATGTATTTTCTCTCATCCTCCCTCCTTGTGCGTACGATCTAGTCTAAGCAACCAAAACGACACTGTATGCTGCCCAAAGAACCATAGTCAGCATGAAACACATCCCCCGGTTGGGCCGGGCTGGGTCGGGTAAACGAACCCGACAAAATCACCTGCCCAGCACGTAGCGTCACCCCATGCTCGGCCAACTTGTTGGCCAGCCACACCACCCCATTGGCGGGATGATTCATCACCCCGGCAGCGAGCCCCGTTTCCTCAATCTGTCCGTTACGGCTCAGCACACAGCCGACCCAACGGGCATCCACCTCTGAGAGCTTGGCGGGGCGACCGCCCAACACCACCCCGGCGCAAGCCGCATTATCAGCGATGGTATCAAAGACCTTGCGCGCCGTGCCCGTCTCTGGGCACACTGGATAGAAACGAGCATCAATGATTTCTAAGGCGGGCATCACATAATCAGTGGCCGCGTACACGTCGGTGATGCGCACATTGGGCCCTTTGAGATCCGATTTGAGCACAAAGGCCAATTCGACCTCTACCTGGGGAACAATAAAATCTTCCATCGGCAAGACGGCCCCATCCTCATAAAACATATCATCAAAGAGCACCCCATAATCTGGCTCATCAATACCAAAGGCCAGCTGCATGGCCTTTGATGTGAGCCCCACCTTGTGCCCTTCAATACTGCGGCCCTGTGACATTTTCAAGGCCACCCAAGCCTGCTGCACCGCATACGCATCAGCAATACTGAGCTGCGGGTATGCAGTGGACAGTTGGGTGATGTGTTGACGACTGCGCTCACTTTGCTCGAGTTGGGTGGCAATGCGGTGCGCACTCTCTTGATCGATACTCATCAATAATCTCCTCCTCAAAACACGATAGGCTGCCCACCAAAACGAGCTGCCCAGCGGTCTCATCCATGACCTTTTTCATGCAGGCAATACCTGCCTTAGCGGGCATAAAAACGCCCGGGAGAAAAAAATCACCCGGGCCTGACAGCCGTTAAACAGTGTGTGATAGGGATTAAATACCGCCCATCAACAGGTATTTGACGACCATATAATCATCCAGCCCATGGTATGAACCCTCACGACCAATGCCAGACTGTTTGACCCCACCAAAGGGGGCGGCCTCATTAGACAAAATACCACTGTTAATACCGACCATGCCGTACTCAAGCGCCTCAGCCACGCGCCAGATACGTCCAATATCGCGGCTATAGAAATAGGCAGCCAACCCATAAATGGTGTCGTTAGCCTGCGCAATCACCTCGTCGTCCGTATGAAAACGGAACAGCGGTGCCAACGGACCAAAGGTTTCCTCAGAGGCCACTTTCATCTCAGCGGTCACCCCAGTAATGATGGTGGGCTCGAAAAACAAGCCACCCAGCTCATGCCCTTTGCCGCCGGTGAGGACTTGGCCGCCCTTATCGACCGCATCCTCAATATGCGCCTGCACTTTTTTAACCGCATTTTCATCAATGAGCGGCCCCTGCAAGACCCCCTCATCAAGACCATTACCTACTTTGAGTTGCTGCACCGCTGCGGCAAACTTTTCGGCAAAAGCATCATACACCGCATCATGCACATAGATACGGTTAGCACAGACGCAGGTCTGGCCCATATTGCGGTATTTGCTGGCAATCGCCCCCTCAACAGCCGCATCTAAATCTGCATCATCAAACACGATAAATGGCGCATTGCCCCCTAGCTCGAGCGAGACCTTTTTAATCTGTGGTGCACACTGCCCCATCAACATGCGGCCCACCTCGGTCGAACCTGTAAAGCTGAGCTTGCGCACGGTGGGGTTGGAAGTCATCTCGCCGCCAATGGCAGAAGCTGACCCTGTCAACACCGAAAACACCCCGTCAGGAATGCCCGCCTCTTGGGCCAGCACAGCCAATGCCAATGCTGAATAAGGGGTCTGAGCGGCGGGCTTGACCACAATGGGGCAGCCCGCTGCCAACGCCGCGCCGGCCTTGCGTGTAATCATTGAAGAAGGGAAGTTCCACGGGGTAATGGCGGCGCAGACGCCAATCGGCTCTTTGGTCACGACCACTCGGCGGTCTGTACCCGGACCAGGAATCACATCGCCATAAGCCCGCTTGGCCTCTTCGCCATACCATTCAATATAAGAGGCACCATAAGCAATCTCGCCACGCGCCTCAGCCAGCGGTTTACCCTGCTCGAGCGTCATCAAGCGGGCGAGATCCTCTTGGTGCTGCATCATCAAATCAAACCAACGACGCATGATTTGAGCACGCTCTTTGGCAGGCACATGACGCCACTGCTGAAAGGCATCCTGAGCTGCAGCAATGGCACGCCGCGTCTCTTCGGCCCCCATATCGGGGACGACCCCGATCACTGCGCCAGTCGCCGGATTGGTGACCTCAATGGTTTTACCGGAATCGGCATCCACCCATTGCCCCCCCAAATACGCCTGTTCGCGCATGAGATCCTGTCGTTGTAATTGGTCCATCAATAATCCTCCTGTCATGTGACTGCTCGTGCGAACTTTTTTTGCCAAGGCAAATAAAAAACACTAGGCTTTATTAATAACACAGTTTAAACCACACCAGACGAATTACGCGCACGTTTTACGACTAGTGACGTAATCCGTCTTGCCCTTTTAAGGAGCCCTTATGCAATACGTAGACATCAATACCTTTGATGGCAAAACCATGCGCGGCCTCTATACCCCGGCCCAAATAGAAAATGCGCGCAACGCCCCCGGCATTGTGCTGATCCAAGAGATTTTTGGCATCAACGACACCATGCAAGAGCTCTCGCGCATCTGGTCTGCCAAAGGCTTCAACGTCTTGTGCCCGGATCTATTCTTTCGCCAAGAGCCCAACCTAACCTTGGACCCCAGCAAACCCGAAGAATTTGAAAAAGGGGTGCAGCTCATGCAAGGCATGGATCTCGAGCATACCCTCAATGACCTGGAAAGCACACGTGCCCATTTGGCCACCCTCATCGGACATGAAAACATTGGGTCCATCGGCTACTGCTTGGGCGGCCGCCTCGTCATTCAACTGGGGGCCCAAGGACTCATCAAGGCAGCCATCAGCTACTATGGGGTCAATCTAGAAAAAGTGCTGCCGCAGGTACCCAATACTGCCGCCCCAGCCTTTTTACATATCGCTGCGCTGGACAAGTATGTGGCTGAGCCCAAGTGCACCCAAATCGTTGACAACGTCTCCAAACGTCCCGATTGGGGATACGCGATTTACGAAAACTGCGATCACGCCTTTGCTCGCCCCAATAGCCCGCACTACGTTGCTGAGGCTGCCCAACAGGCAGAACAACGCAGCGAGGAATTCCTGCGCAAACACCTTAAATAAGGCATACTTGGACCTTTCCACTCAGCTAAGGAACCATCCATGACCGAACAAGAAATGGGGGCAGGCACGCGGGTCCTCTTGCACGCGTCCACCCCTGAGGCGTTAAATCGCGCCCGCAACAATGCTGTCAACCTGGCCAAGCAGTGGCCCAACTCCGAGGTGGAAATCGTGGCCAATGCAGGGGCAGTACGCGCTGCCCTCGAACAAACGCACGCCACCGATGCCTGCCTGCGTTTATGTGAAAACACCCTGCAGCGCCTAGACCTACAGTGCCCGGAACACCTACAAACCGTGCCCGCCGCAGTCGTATGGATCGTCGAAAGACAAAAGCAGGGGTGGCATTATCTGAGTGCCTAGTCATGCCCTCACCCCCTGCCCGATCTCGGCGATCAAACAGCACGCGCTCTTTGCCGCCCCGCTGAGGGGCTCTCGTCTCATCCTCATGCTTAGCTTTGCTCTATGAACCCAACCATCTTAGTGACCGGCGGCACCGGTTTTATTGGCAGCCACACCACCGTCCTATTACAAGAAACCGGATTTCAGGTGCTGATACTTGATAATCTGAGTAACAGCGATGCCCAGGTCTCACAGGCCATCGCAACAATCACGGGCCAGCCCCCACAATTCATCGCTGGAGACATCCGCGATGAGGCCCTGTTAACCCGTATTTTTGCGGAAAACAACATCCAAGCAGTGGTGCACTTTGCCGGCCTCAAGGCGGTGGGCGAGTCCGTGGCCGAGCCTTTGCTGTACTACGACAATAATATTCATGGCACCAATACCCTGTTGCGCGCCATGAAAAAAGCCGCAGTCAAAACCCTGCTGTTTTCCTCCTCTGCCACGGTCTATGGCGAGCCCCAAGCGCTGCCCTTAACCGAGCGTCACCCCTTATCCAGCACCAACCCTTATGGGCATAGCAAACTGGTCATCGAGCAAATGCTCGGCTATGTGTTTCAAAGCGACCCGCAGTGGCGCATTTGTAATCTGCGTTATTTTAATCCTGTTGGGGCACACCCGAGTGGTCTCATCGGTGAGTCGCCACGCGGCATTCCCAACAACCTGATGCCCTACATCATGCAGGTCGCCGCCGGACAGCGCCCAAAGCTACAAGTATTTGGGGATGATTACCCCACCCCTGATGGGACCGGGGTGCGCGACTATATCCATGTGATGGACCTGGCTGCGGGCCACCTTGCCGCACTGCAACGCCTGCTAAACCCCACTGCTCAGACTTCGGCTCAGGCACCGGGCGAACTTTTAAACGTTAATTTGGGCACTGGGCGCGGCTATTCTGTGCTAGAAATGATTGCCGCGGCAGAAAAAGCCACTGGCCGCCCCATCCCCTACGACATCTGCCCACGTCGCCCCGGTGATGTCGCCAGCTGCTGGGCCAGCACAGACTACGCAACCCATGTTTTAAACTGGCGCGCCGAGCGCGGACTAGAACAAATGTGCGCGGATGCTTGGCGTTATACGCAAAAGCAGCAGGGCTAGACAGCTGCATTATTACGTTCATCCATATTTAGGCATGAAAAAGACCCCGAAAAGTGTGTTTAACTTTTTGGGGTCAGTTCATTAGCGGGCAAAATAAACAGAACTACCAAAAATACAAAGCTCTACTTAATGTGGCAAACGGAGCTTTATATCGTTGAATTAAAGCTTTTCAAAACCAATGCTTTTTACCAAACCAGCCCAACGCTCATTAGATTCCTCAATTATTTTTTGAAATTCTTTGCGGCTAGTATGTGCCGGCAATGCCCCTTGTTCTTTAATGCTTGCAACAACCTTGGGATCCTGCAAAACCTCTTCTAATGCAACATTCAATATATCCAATATCTCATCAGGAGTACCGGCTGGAGCGGCAAGCCCAAACCATGATGGGTTATTCAACTCAGGATATCCCAACTCAGCATACGTAGGAATGTCAGGCATACTTTCCAAACGCCCTTCGGCGGCTACAGCTAAAGGTTTAGCCTTTCCACTATTCAATGCACTCATAGATGAGGGCAGGTTATCAAACACAACATTTACTTGGCCTGCCATCAAATCCACTAGTGCTGGGCCTAACCCATTATAAGGTACATGCAATAACTCGGTGTCAGTTACACTTTGGAAAAGCTCCCCAAATAAATGGCTATACCCTCCTGTCCCTGACGAGCCAAAAGTATACTGCCCTGGATTATCTTTTAATTCTGCAAGCAAATCATCAAAGCTCTCAAACCCAGAGTCAACACCCACGTCCAGAACACCCAGAACATCTACTAAATTACTGATAGGAGAAAAATCCTTTACGGGGTCATACATAGGCTCTGCCTGAACATTTGGGTTAACAGCATGGGAGCTTTCAACCGCCATAACCAGAGTGTATCCATCTGGCTTTTGTCTTGCTGCATATCCACTACCCACAGCACCCCCAGCCCCTGGTCTATTAAGTACAACAACCGGCTCGCCTAGTACCTCACCTAGCTCTGAAGCGACGATCCGCGCTACTAAGTCGGTAGTACCACCGGGAGCATATGGAACAACCAACTCGATGGTCTTATTTGGATAATTAGCACCTAACGCATTGCCGGCAAAACTTAAGGTAAGCGCCGCAAATAACATGCTCGTTGTGTTTTTCACTTTACTCCTCCTAAATGGATTCAAAAAACACATTTAGAATAAGTAAAGAACTTAAAGCGCACAATTAAAATATTTTGTATGCAGTATTGAAAAATATAGAATGCTAAGTCCACTTCCTATGAGTTTCTTTTTTTTGAAAAGCTTATTGAATTAATTTCAATTGCCATAATGACAACATTTTTTTTAGTATTTACTTAAAGGAGTTAACTATGTTGTCATTTTCATTAAATAATATTCGCGTTTTAGATTTAACCAGAATATTAGCTGGCCCTTGGTGTACTCAAAATTTAGCAGAATTAGGGGCTGAGGTTATTAAAGTCGAGCGACCAGTATCTGGCGATGATAGCCGCCAATGGGGGCCAAGCTATATTAAAAAACCCTCGTCAGGAATGTCTACCTATTTTTCTTCCTGTAATCGCGGAAAGCACTCAGTTACTGCAAACTTCAAAGACCCTGAAGATTTAAAAACGCTACGTGAGCTTGCTAAACAAGTAGATATCTTTATTGAAAACTACAAACCTGGCACATTAGAAAAGTATGGGCTCGGTTATGAAGAGCTAAAGAAAATAAACCCGCAGTTAATATACATATCAATCTCTGCCTATGGTCAATATGGACCAAAAGCCCGGCAGCCTGGTTATGATTACGTTTTTCAAGGTGTGGGCGGATTAATGAGTTATACAGGCATCGCGGATAATGAAGCGGGAGCTGGCCCAATACGTGTTGGTGTTGCAGTAATTGATTTAATGACTGGGATGTATGCTACAACCGCAGCGTTAGCAGCCTTGCAAAAACGAGCACAAACGCAAAAGGGGTGTTATATAGACCTCTCTCTTTTAGATGTGGCTGTTGCTATGCATGCCAACTTGGGCTCAGAATTTCTTAATACAGGAAATTTGCCTATACGGTCTGGAAATAAGCACTCAAACTGCGCTCCATATGACGTCTTTTCCACTTTAGATGGTCACTTTATTTTAGCAATAGGTAACGATACGCAATTCGAATGTTTACGTTCTATTTTAAATAATGAAGAATTAAATCAGTCGAAATTTAATAAAAACCTAGACCGACTAAATAATAGAGACGAGCTTAAAGAAATCCTCAAGCCAATTTTAAAAACAAAAACCACTCAAGAATGGGGGGTGCTACTGAATGAACAGAATATTCCCTGGGGGCCAATTAATACACTAAATGATGTAATGAATGACCCTCAAGTGCAATTCCGAAAAATAGTACAAAAAACGCAACATGATCAGCTTGGGATAATTTACCACTTAAAAAACCCATTACTCAGTGCGCATGGGAAAACCCAAAGCCCACCGATGCTGGGGCAACACAATCATTTATATGGTTTTAATACACAGGATTAAAGATGGAAATTATTAAAAATCATGCTCATTTTCATTTAGATGAGTCAACAGGTACGCTAAGCATTTGCAATGCAACACGCCTAAACCTGTTGGACAGTGAAGTCATATTAGATCTAACGCAAATACTAGAAGAAATTAAACAAATAGACTCCATGAACTCTCTTGTCCTTCGAGGCGAAGGGGATGATTCTTTCATTGCCGGTGCACACGTCAAGGAAATGTCTGCTCTAGATCCTGACAGTGCTCGAGTTTTTATTACAAAGCTAAAGGAATTATGTGATGCTATCTATCTCTTTCCTGTTCCTGTTATTGCCCGTATACCAGGATGGTGCTTGGGGGGAGGTTTAGAGGTAGCTCTTGCCTGTGATCTACGTGTAATAGCTGAAGAAGCAAAAATAGGCATGCCCGAAGTCAAGGTGGGAATCCCTTCTGTTCTTTACGCCTCTATGTTGCCACGTATGATTGGCCACAACCACACTAATTGGATGCTACTAAGTGGAGAAATGGTAGATGCAAAAACAGCGACCAACTGGGGTTTAATGAACTTTTGTGAACCCTTGGCAGATATAGATCAAAAGATAGAAAATATCACAACGATTTTTTCTGAATTAGGTCCTAAAGTCATACGCCAACAAAAAATGCTCAACCGCTATTGGCAGGAAATACCTCTAACACAGGCAATAGAAGAAAGTGTTGAATCTTTCAGTCATGCTTTTACAACCGGTGAACCTGCATATTACATGAACAAATTTCTGAACAAAGAGAAATAATAATTCGGGGCTTTTATTAGCCCCTCTTTACGCCAAAAAAACACACTAGAACAAAGATAATTTAATCCGCTTTATTTTGCAGTAGAAAGTTAAAAAACATTAAAGCGTAGGCAGGAAGATCCTCTCTCGGAGTAATGAGTATTAATTCACGTTGCGCCCACTTATCACGAAGACCAAGAATCTGTATTGGAGCCTTAGGAAGTTGTTTATGAACCGTGTGCCTTGGAACTAGGGCCACACCTACACCCTGCCCTACCAATTCAGTCACCACGTCAAAGCTTTGGGCGTATAAACGTATGTTTAACTCTTTCCCATAATGTTGAGCTTTGTTTCGCAAAAAAATTGAATGACTACTATCAACGCTTGTAGAAATAAAATCACACTCTAATATATCTTCAAAGTAAACTGCCTTGTCGCCCTGTAAAGAATGCCCAACCGGAACAGCCAATACAAGCTCATCTTTTTGAAAAAAAACACTTTTTAAGCGCTCAGTATCGACAGGGCCGGCTAATACTCCAATGTCAGCTTTATTCTGCATCATGGCACGTTCTATTTCTTCACTTGGCAATTCACGAACAGAAATATTGATGTGAGGGTATTGCTGCAAAAACTCCCCTAATATGGGCAAAATGAAGCCATTAAATGAGCTACTATTGACTAATAAATTAACAGTACCTTTATGCCCCTGTGAAAACCCATCCACCTCACTTCTCATAAGGGACAAATCAGAAAATAACTTACGTCCATAATGTGCTACCACTTTCCCAGCAGGGGTAATTTCCATTCCCCTCGATGTTCGCAAAAACAATTCTGCTTTCAAGTTTTGTTCTAAATTACGTAACCTATAACTAGCAGCTGATGTCGTTAAAAAAACCTTTTCAGCCCCCTCTGTTAAATTGCCCTCTTGGGCAATTGCAAGCACTAGTCGTATATCTATCAAATCAAACCGCATAAAATCAATCCCTTTTATATAAATACCCCTGCCCCATCACTAGGGTTTTTGGCGATGTTTTAGCCCGCTAAATAGAGTAATCTGGTGGCTCTGGATTTGTTGATATCGATGCACATATGTTGCCTACGACTGATTCCCAGCAGCACCCCCTACACCTACGCCAGCAAATACGGGATGGCGTGTTGACCGGCCCTACCACGGGGCTGGCACCGGATTATGTGCAGGCCAATCTGATGATACTGCCCCAGGCGCTGGCTGACGAGTTTTTGCTCTTTTGTCAGCGCAATCCCAAGCCCTGCCCCCTCATTTATGTCAGTGAACCTGGCCAAACATTACTAGAGGCTGTCGGCCAGGGCTTAGACATCCGTACGGATGTGCCCCGCTATCGTGTTTGGAGGCACGGTCAACTGCATGCCGAGGTCGATGATGTGACCCCCTATTGGCGTGACGATCTGGTGTCTTTTCTCATTGGCTGTTCTTTTTCTTTTGAGCATGCCTTGCTGGCCTATGGCTTGTCATTGCGCCAGATTGATGAGGGGGTCAATGTCCCCATGTACAAAACCAATATCCCTACGCTGCCTACCACTCGCCTGAGTGGGCCCATGGTGGTTTCCATGCGTCCTTTTGTCGCTGCTGATGCCATCCGTGCGATTCAGATTACCTCTCGGTTTCCTGCTGTTCATGGCGCTCCCGTGCATTTGGGTGATCCAGCACTCATTGGCATCCAAGACCTCAATCAGCCCGATTACGGCAGTGCAGTGACGGTACATCCCGATGAAATTCCCGTTTTTTGGGCCTGCGGCGTGACCCCACAGGCTGTGATCGAAACAGTACAGCCCGCATTTAGCATCACCCATGCCCCTGGACACATGCTCATCACCGATCTTTTAAACACACAACTCGCGACACTTTAATTAAAAAGGTGCTCAGTGACGGCTCAATAACCACTTATATTTTCTATTTGCCCATTACTGACACATACGACTAACCAAAAACCAAAGGAGTTCTTTTTATGCAATCCGTCCCATTTAAACGCCTCAGCTATGCGCTCTTGCTCGCAGCCGGGGTCGGCCTCACCGCAACTGCCGGGGCCCAAGAGTACCAAGCCCCAGAGGGTGAGTTACCAGAGACCAACATCACTGTGGTGGGCGGGCTCAGCAACCTCACCGCCTATCGCAATGTAGAGCGGCCGTTTTGGGCAGAGTCTGTCCCTGAACTCACTGACGGCCAGGTGACTGTTGAAATACAGGGCTTTAATGACATGGGCCTCAAAGGGCCCGAGGTACTGCGCCTCATCGGTCAGGGGGTGGTGCCCTTTGGCTCTGCCACCATGTCCTATTTTGCCAGTGATAACCCAATTAACGAGGCGATTGACCTGGCCGGGCTCGCACCGACCATCGAGATTGCCAAAGAAATCACCGACGCATTTTTACCGGTTTACCAAGATTTCTACGAGGATAACAACATCAAAGTCCTGGGCTTTTCCACCTACCCGGCTCAGGTTTTATTCTGCAATGCAGAGGTCAACGAATTGGATGATCTCAAGGGTAAAAAAGTACGTACCAGCAGCCGCACCCAGGCAGAGTTTGTCGAGGCGCTGGGCGGCAGCAGTGTGACGATTCCCTTCCCTGAGGTGGTCCCAGCGCTGCAAAACAAAATTGTTGACTGTGCCATTACGGGCTCCATGTCTGGCTACTCCGCCAAATGGTATGAGGTCAGCACGCACCTCTACGCACTGCCCATCAACTGGAACCAGCAAATTCACGCAGTCAATATGGACTACTGGAATGATCTCGGCCCTGAGGTCCAAGAGTTCCTCGAAAACAATTTACCTCTGATGTACGAGCGCATTTGGGAGGATGCCGCAGCAGAAACCTTTGAGGGCTATGCCTGCAATACGGGCGGTGATGACTGTGACGAAGAGGTCAAGGGCAAGATGAAACTCGTCGAGCCGACCGAAGAGGACACAGAAAAACTGCTCAAACTGACAGAGGAAATCGTCCTGCCCAAATGGGCCGCACGCTGCTCTGATCAGTGCGTCGAAGACTTTAATAACACCATTGGTGAGGTCTTAAATGTGACCGCTGTTAAGGAATAATTCCTTTAATACTGCCAACGCGCAAGGCCTCCTTGCCGTTGGCTTTTCTCTACGCATCCTATGACCACTACCGGCAAACAAAACTTTTTTGATACGGCCTTGCACTGGGCACACTGCCTCTCTCGTTTTGCTATTTGGGCAGCCGGCGCGCTCACACTCATTAGCGCTCTCTATATCACTGTCAATGTGCTGTTTCGCAAACTCGCGGGGTTTTCGCTGGGGGGCTCTGATGAGCTTTCAGGCTATGCCTTTGCCATCAGCATTAGCTGGGCCTTGTCTTTTGCGACCTTAGAGCGTGCCAATATCCGTATTGACGCTTTGTATCAGGTCTTGCCCACACGTCTCTGCGCCATTTTAGATTGGGTCGCACTGGTGGCTTTGGCCGTGTTTATTGCTTATATCACCCGTTATGCTGCCGATGTCGCCCATACTTCATGGGTGCGCGGTTCCACCGCCAACACCACGCTGGGTACCCCGCTTTGGATACCCCAGCTGATCTGGCTGATCGGGCTCATTTGGTTTTGTATTGTGCTGGCCTTAATGCTTTTGCGCTCGACATGGGCATTGGTCACGGGTGATTTGGCCACTATTTCCCAGATGGCCCGCATCCGTAGCACCCAAGAAGAGGCCGCCGATGAGGCCGAAGAGGGCCGCAAAATGGTCGAGGGGGCGTAAATGGTAACGACAAGCTTAGTATTATTGTTGGTCCTCATCGGGATCAGTATCCCCGTTGGCGCAGCGCTGGGTGTGTTGGGGTTAATACTTGAACCCCTCTATTCTTTTTTACCCCTGACCAAAGCCATTGGCGAGGTCAGCTGGGGCACGAGCAACGAGTTTCTACTGGTTGCCATCCCCTTATTCATCATGTTGGGCGAGATTTTACTGCGCTCGGGCATTGCCGATCGCATGTACAACGCGATGAGCCTGTGGCTGTCTTGGCTGCCTGGGGGGCTGATGCATGCCAATATTGGTGCTAGCGCCCTGTTTGCAGCGACCTCAGGTTCCAGTGTGGCCACGGCCGCGACTGTGGGCACTGTCGCTTTGCCTCAAATCAAACGGCAAAATTACAATGAGCCCCTCTTTTTAGGGAGTTTGGCAGCAGGGGGGACCTTGGGTATTTTAATCCCGCCCTCTATCAACCTGATTATCTACGGCGTGCTCACTGACACATCGGTCCCGCGTTTGTATCTCGCGGGCATCTTGCCTGGCATCGGCATTGCCCTGCTTTTCATGCTGATGATTGCTATCGCCTGCACCCTCAAACCTACATGGGGCGGTAAACGCCAACGCAGCAACTGGCCCGAGCGCATGACAGCACTGGTCCACTTGCTGCCTCCACTGGCCATCTTTTTAGTGGTGGTGGGCTCTATCTATGCCGGGCTGGCCACCCCCACCGAGGCGGCGGCGCTAGGGGTTGTCGGGGCCCTCATTTTGGCGGCCTTTACCAAACGCTTGACCCTTTCCATGTTGCGCGAGGTGTTCGAAGGCACCATGAAAACAAGTGCGATGATTATGTTGATCATCATTGGGGCGGCCTTCTTGAATTTCATAATGTCAGCAATTGGTCTCACCACCGCATTGACCAGCAGCATCACCAATCTTGGCTACTCACCCACGACCATGCTCTTGGTATTGGTGGTGTTCTATTTGGTTTTGGGCTGCTTTATGGAAACCCTATCCATGATGGTCACCACCATTCCTATCATCGCCCCCGTCATGATTGCGCTTGGATTCGACCCCATTTGGTTAGGCATCGTCATCATTATCCTCATCGAGGCCGCTCTGATCACTCCCCCCGTGGGACTCAACCTTTTCGTGGTCCAGAGCTTGCGCGAAAGTGGCAGCATGAACGCCGTCATGCTCGGTAGTCTGCCCTTTGTATTGATGTTGCTCGCCATGATAGGCATGTTGATGCTGATTCCTGACCTGGCCCTGTGGCTACCGACTTTTTTTGATTAGGTGAACCTTCATGAAACTGTATTTTGATTTGTATGATCAGCAAAACTCAGCGCAACGCATCGAGATTAATGCCACCCATGGCCTGATTGCGGGCTGGGCAGGCCGCGACCAAGCGGCCAATGAGGCCCACATTCAAGAGCTGGCCGAGTTGGGCGTGCCTCGGCCCAGCAGCATCCCGCTGTTCTACGAGGTGGGGTGTAACCACTTTGTTCAAGACAGCAGTATCCAAGTCGTTGGTCCACATAGCTCGGGCGAGGCCGAGGTGTTACTGATGCGCCACCAAGATGACTATTTGATTAGCTTGGCCTCAGATCACACCGATAGAAAACTCGAGGCGCATAGTGTGGCACTCTCTAAACAAGTCTGCCCTAAACCTGTGGCGCGGGATGCCTGGTACTTTAGCGACATTGAGGCCCACTGGGATGAGCTGATACTAAAATCATGGATCATCGAAGACGGACAGCAGGTGATCTATCAGGACGCCCCCTTGAGCAGTCTGCTCTTGCCCATGGACCTGGTGGAAAAAAGATTCCCAGGCGCCAAACTACCTGAAAGCACCCTCATGACCTGTGGCACCGTCCCGGCCATCGGAGGCATTCGTCCAGCGCCTACATTTATCATGCAGCTCTTTGATCCGGTGCTCAACCGCCACCTCGAGCATCAGTACCAAATGGAAATACTGCCCGAAATAGCCTAACCCAGCACCCTAGGCCCCGCCACCGGGCCCAGGGCTTGACTACACTGCAAGGCTGAATACATGGGCCGAGGCGCCACCGCCCCAAAGGCCGCAGAGCGTATCGGGGTGACGGTAGGCAATCGGCTCAGTTGACCTTGCTCATAGGCAGCCAGCAGCAGTTGCCGCGCATAATACAATCGGGTGCAGGGGGCACTGCTACAAAAATGATACAGCCCCCAGGGCAACCCATGCACTGCCTGCCAGACCACCCGTGCCAATTGCATGCTGTCTGTCGGGCTTCCGATCTGATCATCCACCATGAATAACCGCAGTCCTTGGCGGGCATTTTCTATTAATTGACGCCCAAAATTTTGCCCATAAGGGCCATGCAACCAGCTCACTCTAAAAATCCAATGCATGGGATGGTGGCGTTGCACCATATATTCACCCGCCAATTTGCTCTGTCCATACACATTGATCGGCCGAGGGATGTCCCCCACAACATAAGGGGATCTTTTTTGGCCATCGAACACATAATCCGTCGAAAAATGCAGCAATGGCACCTCAGCATCAGCACACGCACGGGCCACATGATAGACCCCATCCGCATTGACGGCATAAGCCAACTCCACCTCATTTTGAGCTGCATCGACCTGCGTTAACCCAGCCGCATTGATCACCGCACGGATTGGCTGACGCGCAAATAACTGACCCAGCTGCGTCTGCACCAGCAACCCCCGACGCAAATCTAAATCATGAGACCCCAAAGGGATCACATGGAGTGATTTGGGTGCGGTATGCCATAAGCACTGTCCTAAATGCCCGCTCGCCCCCAACAATAAAATAGACATTTGCCTTGACCTTTATTTGATTTCCTGGTGCTCTATGAATGATTTAATAATGGCTAAAATCACCCACCCCAACCACACACTTTATGTTTTTACAGTGTGTTGTTAGTATAATCACATCTCTTGCCCTCCTATCAGCAGCATTCTTTTCCTGCTTTGTATCAGTAGTAGACTCATGTGGAATTGTTTAATTATCGAAGATGACCTCATCAATGCGCGTTATATCGCGCAGGGTTTTATTGATATGGGGCATCAGGCACAGATCTGTTCAGCAGGAGATCAGGCCTTAAAATGCGCCCTCAGCGATGAGTGGGATCTCATCGTCTTGGATCGTATGCTGCCCAAAGGGGTCGATGGGCTGAGTATACTGACAGCCATTCGCGATGCGGGTAAAACCACACCGGTATTGGTGCTCAGTGCGCTATCGGGTCTGGACGATCGGGTCCGCGGCCTCAAGGCCGGCGGCGATGATTATTTATGCAAACCCTTTGAAATGCCCGAGTTATTAGCCCGTGCCGAGGCTTTGGTCCGCCGTACACGCGGCAGCACCCCAGACGAGGCCAATGAATTGCAGGTCGGCGATCTGAGTGTCGACTTGCTCACCCATCGTGTCGCACGTGCTGACCAACAGATCAATCTACAGCCCCGCGAGCTGCGTTTGTTGGTTTATTTGATGCAAAATGAAAACCAGGTGGTCACCCGCTCGATGCTTTTAGAATCTGTTTGGGATTACTGCTTTGACCCCCACACTAACGTGATTGATGTACAGATCAGCCGTTTGCGCAATAAAGTAGACAGAAACTTTGATTATCCGCTCATTCATACCATCCGCGGGGCCGGCTATATGTTATCAGTGCACCCGCCCACTCATTAAATCTATTCTTCATCACCTATGTTGAAATTGGACCGCCTACGTGACTGGTGGCGGCAATTCAGTGCCTCATTGGCATTCAAGCTCAGCTTGATTTATGGCGTCTCTGGTTTGTTGATGGCCTTGTTTGTACTGGCCTTTATTTATCTACAAATCATGGGGGCCTTACATGGCCACCACTTTCGACAAGTCAGCTCGATGGCTAACCGCATCAATGCGATTTATGAGGTGCGCGGTCGGGGTGGGCTGATTGAGGCACTGCGCTATGACTCTGCCTCACGCACTCACTTATCCTCAGATCTATTGCTGATGGTCGATGCCGAGGGCAAAAAAATCCTTGGCAATATCGATGAAATACCTCCCGATCTGAGTGGCCAAGATTACTTCCCCGAGCTGCGCGTGGTCCGCAATAACCGCAACCTCGAAGCCCGTCTTAAAAAAATCACCTTGGATGAGGGCGATACCATTTTGGTGGGTCGTGAGCTCACCGAGCTGTCGAATTTCAGCAGTCTCATTGGACGCACCAGTTTTTTGGCTGTGTTGTTTGGACTGGTCTTTACCATTGTCAGTACCTATTGGTTCCGTTACGAATTGGGGGCCAGCGCGAATACCATCCGGCGCACTGCTGAGGCCATTCGTGCGGGGCGTTTCAAGCAGCGCGTACCCGTCGGTACGGACAATCACGAACTCAACCTGCTGGGTAAAGAGCTCAATAGCATGCTGGACTATATGGAGTCCTCATTACAAGGGGTACGCCATGTCTCAGATACCATTGCGCACAACCTACGCACCCCAATCATGCGTTTACGGGCCATCCTAAGCCCTGCCGCCGGGGCACAGGTCAGCCGCGACGAACAATCAAAAGCCATCTGTCACGCCCTAGATGAGCTGCAACGCCTAAGCACACTCTTTGACAAACTACTGCATATCGCAGAAATTGAATCCGGTGTTCAACGTCAAAACTGGCACACCCTCGATGTGTATCAACTGCTTGCCGATGTGACCGAGCTCTACGAACCACTGGCAGCAGAACAGGATAAAAACCTGACCCTAGTGCCCCCACCCCATACCGCTCAACACATCCAAATGCTCGGCGATCCTGACCTCCTCATGAGTGCCTTGAGCAATTTAATAGATAACGCCATTAAATACACCCGCACCGATATATGGGTACGGGCCTGGGAACAAGATGCTCACATCATCATTAGCATCCGTGACAATGGCCCCGGGGTACCCGAGGCTGAACGCAAAATGCTGGCCACGCATTTTTATCGAGCCGCGCATACCAGCGATATACCAGGCTCTGGCCTAGGCTTAACCAGTGTCCACGCCATCACTCGTTTTCTGCGCGGCCAACTGCAGATGCACGAAGCCTACCCAGGGCTGGATGTACGCCTGCAGTTTCCGGTGTATTTTGATGACAAAAACTAGGCGCCTCAGATCCTAGGGTATTTACGGAGTTCAGTTTTAATGTAGGCATTGATTTGAAAATCTGAATAGACGCCTCGAAATGACAACGCTATCATCAATGCAGTAGGTGCCATTACATAATTCATCCTAGGAGACAAACCATGTCAAGATTTTTACGTGGCCTCAACGCAATTGCCTACAGTGGGGCCCTCTTATTCTCTGCCTTTGGTTTCACCACAGCCGCCCATGCCGCCGATGACTGGCCGACCAAGCCCATCACGATCATTGTGCCTGCCTCCCCCGGGGGGGCCACAGACATCGTGTCGAGACTACTGGCTGAAAAAATGCAAGAAGACTTTGGCGAGGCCGTGGTGGTAGAAAATAAGGCAGGGGCTGCAGGCATTATTGGCACACAACAATTAACACGTGCCAAACCCGATGGCTATACCCTGATCATGGGAAATATTGGGCCAAACGCCATCAACTACCATATGTATGAAGATCTGCCCTACACCCGCGATGATTTCGCTCCTATTTCCATGGTGTTATCCGTACCTAATGTCCTCGTGGTAAATAAAAACACAGAGGTAGACTCTGTACAAGGGCTGGTTGATCTACTCCACAGCGAACCGGAATCCTTTGCTTTTGGTTCTTCTGGCCTGGGGCAATCTCCGCATTTATCAGCAGAGTTATTCATGCTCCGCACGGATACCGATGCAGTGCATGTACCATTTAAGGGGGCTGGGCCGGCCGCAACGGCGCTGCTCGGAGAGCAATTTCTCTTTATGATCGACAACCTTCCCAGCTCAATATCACACATCAAATCAGGTGATTTCAAAGCGCTAGCGGTGACCAGCGAAGAACGCATTGAGCAATTGCCCGAGGTCCCAACACTCAGAGAAGAAGGCATCGACATGGACGTCACTGCCTGGTTTGGCTTGTTGGCGCCCGAAGGAACCCCTGACGATCGCATTGAGAAAATCAGCAATAGCGTGCAAAAAGCAATGCAAGATGACTCGTTCAATGAAAAGATAAAAGCCATGGGAGGCATTGATGTCACAGATCTCACCACACCAGACAGCTTTGGAAAATATATAGATGACCAAATCAAGCTCTGGGAGGAAACCATAAAAGCTGCAAATATCGAGAGGTCATAAAGTGATAGACAAAAGATTAGCCAGCCTTGCCGAGGCAGTCGCTCCTATCCAAGATGGCGCCAGCATCATGGTAGGTGGCTTTGGTGAGGCTGGGATCCCGTTTGAGCTTTTGGATGCACTGGTACATCATGGTGCCAAAGAGCTGACCATTATCAGCAATAACTCCGGCACTCATGAAGCGGGCATTGCCGCCTTAATCCTCAATAAGCAGGTGAAAAAAATTATCTGCTCGCATCCTAGACCGCCGCATTCTGAGGTGTTCGCACAGGCCTATGAGGCCGGTGAAATCGCTCTGGAGCTCACCCCCCAAGGGACCTTGGCAGAGCGTATCCGTCACGCGGGTTCGGGTTTAGGCCCTTTTTATACCCCTACCGGAGTCAACACTGTCTTGGAGGCAGGCAAAGACAGCATTGTTTACAACGGGGTCAGGATGATCCGCGAGGATCCACTCACTGCTGATTTTGCTCTGATACGTGCACACCAAGGCGATCGATGGGGCAATCTGATGTATAGAGGGGCTGCCAGAAACTTTAACCCCTTAATGGCCATGGCAGCGAAACACACGATTGCACAGGTGGATGAAATTGTCCCTTTGGGTACCTTTGATCCACTACACGTCATGACCCCAGGCGTTTTTGTCCAGCACCTTGTGAGCATTGGAGATCAATAAATGTCAGAACCCGTCTTAACCTCTTTGAGCCGCCCGCACATTGCGGCCCTTGTGGCTGACAGCATTCCTGCCGGTGCGGTGGTCAACTTGGGCATTGGCATGCCCACACTGGTGGGTGAGTTCTTAGAGCGCGAACGAGAAATTATCTTGCACAGTGAAAACGGTATTTTGGGCATGGGGCCTGCCCCCGAAACCCCTGATCCGGATCTCATTAATGCCAGTCGTCAGCCCATTTCATTATTAGATGGCGCCTCTATTTCTGATCACAGTATTTCCTTTGCCTTGATGCGCGGGGGTCATTTGGACTACAGCATCATGGGGGGATTCCAAGTTTCCCAGACAGGAGATTTGGCCAACTGGATCACCAAAGCTGACAACGCCATCCCAGCCGTCGGTGGGGCCATGGATTTAGCAGTAGGGGCAAAAAACGTCATTATTACCATGACTCATAATACCCGCGAGGGTGCACCCAAACTAGTGGCGAGCTGTGATTACCCATTAACAGGTACTGGCGTTGTATCCAAGGTCTATACCGATCTCGCAATTGTCGCTATTGAGGACAACCAATTTGTGGTTGAGGCCATGGTCGCGGGGATCAGCCGTGAAGAGCTGCAACGCCGTACCGGGGCAATGCTCAGATTTTCCCCTGCCCTTAAAATTATCCACATCGATGAGGACAATCAGCCCTATTTAGCGCCACAAACATAACCCCTCACCGAGGTTAGCGCGCGCACCTCTAGCCAACCAAAAAAGGCATTGCTGCAAAGCAATGCCTTTTTATTTCCCACTCAATGGGAGCCATTTAAGGCTAGCAATACTACTTAGAATTCATCTTTAATATTGAACTCTTGAATCGCGTTATCCCAAATCTCAGAGTCGACCTTGATGGTTTGTGCCAACTCGGCAGGGTCTTGGTACTGGGCGATCGCCCCGACACGACGCATCTGATCTTGTAGCTCTTGGTTTTGCAGGACGCTTTCAAGGGCAGCGCTCAGTACATCCACCGCTTCTTCAGGAGCATCCTTGGGCAATACCAGCCCACCCCAAGAGACCGCCTTGGCGGCATCGACCCCCTGCTCTACCAATGTGGGGACATCAGGGAGTTCTTCGAGTCGCTCATCAGTATTAATGGCAATGGCGCGCAGCTTGCCCGAGGTGATTTGGGGCATGGCAGCGACCAAATCAGAATACATCATGTCTACATCGCCCGCCAGCAATGCATTGATGGCGGGTGAGCTGCCCTGATACGGAATATGCAACATGTCTAAATCATTTTCGCTGCCAATAATCTCCATCGCCAAATGCGCTGTACTGCCGATGCCCGCAGTGGTGTAATTAAACCCTGCCCCTTGTTCTTGGACATGTTGGATGAGGGAATCCATATCGGTAACCTCTGGGGTTCTTTCGGGATTCACCAAAACAACCAAAGGTGTGACATAAGCCATCCCCACCGTTTGCACATCTGTCGTGAGATCATAGGGCTTGGAGTCCAGCATAAAGGGCGCCACGAGGCTGGGGGCCGCCACGGCCCCAAAGGTATAGCCATCGGGCTTACTGCGTATGACATAGGACACCCCGATACTGCCTGAAGCGCCCCCACGGTTTTCTACGACCACGGTTTGGCCCAGCTCTTTGCCCAACGCCTCGGCAAGTAAGCGCCCGGTAATATCAGTAGGCCCACCAGGAGGATAAGGCACCACAAATGTCAACGGACGATCTGGATAATCAGCTGCGGCACTCAGTGCTGGAAAAGCAGCCACCGCGGCAATAGCAACAATTTTAAAAAGCTTATTCATATCTATTTCCAAAAAACATCAAAACCTCAGTTTTGATTCCTAACCCTAACCATTAAGTGCACTGGCCTGCGATCATCGAATGATTTTATCTTTGGTCAGTGCATCGATGCGTGCTGCATCTAAACCCAGGACCTCTTGTAAGACGGTCTGGGTGTCCTGAGCCAACTCAGGCGGGGTCCGACGCAAAGGCACCCGCTCACCGTTAATACGATAAGGCGGCGCCAGACAATAGCTATCAGAGCCCTTATCGCTGTCATAGCGTACGACGAGCTGGGACTGCTCGCTACGCTCAGATAACAGTGCCTCATGCATGCCCAAAACCTCACCACAAGGAATCTGCGCCGCATGCAACCCTTTGAGCAAATCAGCGCGTGCGTGTTTGAGGAGCTCTTGCTTGAGCAAAGGCATGAGTTTTTCTCTATTGACTGAACGCAGTTGGTTGGTCTTAAAGTCAGGATCCTCGGCGATGTCCGGGCGTTGGATCACATCACGGCAAAACCGTTCAAACTGCGCGTTGTTGCCCACCGCCAATACGATGGGGCCGTCTTTGGCATCAAATACCCCATACGGCACCACCGTGGGATGATCATTGCCGACCTTGTCCGGGTCATGACCGCTTTGCAAGGCCTCGAGCCCATAGTACGACTGCACCATGATCCCGCTATCAAAGAGGCACATTTCAATTTGTTTGCCCTCGCCGGTGCGCTCTCGCTCGTACAGCGCGGCCAGAATAGCCTGCGAAGAAAACATACCCGTAAACATATCAACGATGGCCACCCCAAACTTTAGGGGGCCTTGGCCCTTTTCACCATTCATGGCCATGAGCCCCGCCTCGCCCTGGATCACCAAATCATAGCCGGGACGTTCGGCCTCAGGGCCTGTCGTGTTATAGCCGGTAATCGAGCAATAAATAACGCCGGGATTGATCTTTCGGACATCGTCAAAGCCCAAACCTAAACGATCAATGCCACCATGCTTAAAGTTATGAATCACCACATCGCAATTTTTGGCCAGCTCAAGTGCGAGCTGTAAACCTTGCTCTGTTTTCAAATCAATAGCAATAGAGCGCTTGTTACGGTTAATGCTGTTGTAGTAAGTGGTACTGGTCGTGCCAGTGGATTGCCCCCAGTCACGCGTATCATCACCGCGTACTGGATGCTCGACTTTAATAACATCTGCTCCGAGATCACCTAAGGCCTGGGTGCAAAATGGCCCCGCCATCACACGGGATAAATCCAGAACCTTAACCCCGTGTAAAGGTAATCCTTTAGTACTTTGACTACTCATTGTTTGCCTACTGTAATTGATGGAACACTAAATGGCACGGAAATTGGGGCGTCTTTTTTCAAAAAAGGCAGTAATCCCTTCTCCTGCCTCGGCCCCCTCTTGTGCCATCACCATGTACTCAGCTTCTTTATCGAGCTGTTCATTAAAACTGACCTGCCCAGCCTGCTGGCAAAGCTCTTTGATACGGGCAATTGCGTTTTGGGGGCCCGCTGCCAATTGACTGGCAATATCTAAGGCCGCCTCAGCCACCTGCTCTTTGGGCAGGATTTGATTAATCGCCCCGAGTTGATACAAACGCTGCGCATCGATGGAGTTGCCTGTCAGGCATAGCTCCATGACTAAGGCCTTGGGCAATACCGTACTCAAACTGGCTGTCGCGCCCCCATCAGGCGTCAAGCCAACACGCACATAGGCCACGGAAAAGCGCGCTTGTTCATCTACCACCAGTAAATCACAAGCAAAGGCCAAAGACAGCCCGGCCCCGGCAGCCCCCCCTTCGACAGCCGCAATCAGCGGTTTGGGGAAACGGCGCATATAGCGCACCAAGTCATGCAGCCCCTCGAGTCGGTGACGGCGCTCGGCGCGGGAGAGTTGTCGACGCTCTTGGATGCCTGCTAGATCACCGCCCGAACAAAAATAGCCTGCGTCCCCTTTAAGGATGACTGCGCCGATCTCGGGATTATCCTGAGCCTGGCTTAACGCCTCGGTGAGCTCTGCGTATAACGTTGGGAAAATGGCGTTACGCTTGGTGGGGTTGCTCATCGTTAGGATGAGTACGTTGTTTTGCTCTTGGACCAAAACAGAGCCAGCAGTTTGTGACATGCAGTCCTCCAATTTTGTGGATGATGTGGGCAATCTTTGAATGAGATTTACATCTATGTTAGTGAAAACCATTATATAGTGAAAGGGTGCCCTAGCGGTCTATTTTAAGTATGAAAGCTTATCGTGCAGCGGACCTAGGGAAAACGATAACCCCCCTCTTTGGGCTGGCCTAAAACCCTGCGGAAATATCAACAAATCTTATTTAAATCAATAGCTTACACATCCCCATCAGCCACCTCAAAAACAGCGCTTAGGGGCATCAATAGAGGTTTAATAGGCTTTGTTACCAAACGGTAATGTTCACCGTTATCATCTCTGGGTAAATTAGGGCGAAGATTTCAAGGCGCCTTGTTTTCAAGGTATTTTCTTGTTTGACAACACCATAAGAGCCATCCAAAACTGGCTTTGGAGAATATTTTGTCATTTTGCGATAACTAGGGAGGTCTTAGCAAAATGAAGTTTAAATTCAACCGCAAAGAGTTTTGGGCTTCCTTTTTGATGCTATTTATTGGCATCGCTACCATAATTGGCAGCCAAAACTACCAAATGGGCAGCTTGATACGCATGGGTCCGGGGTATTTTCCCCTCATGCTGGGCATCTTGCTGACTGCTATTGCTGTACTGATCCTATTCAGTCCAGAGGCGCTGACGGATGACGGAGATACCGATGATGGTGTGGTGCTGACCATGCGCGAGCAGGTCACCACATGGGCGCTCGTCGTGGGCTCGGTGATCTTGTTCATCATTATTGGCAAATATGGTGGGCTGATCCCCGCAACCTTTGTGATGTGCTCACTGGCGGCACTCGGCGACAAGGGCAATACCTGGAAAACGGCCGTGATTATCGGCGTTGTGATGAGTATCGTTTCTGCGGCTCTTTTTGTGTATGGCTTGCAGATTCAATTTCCCATGTTCACTTGGGGCTAAGAGGGGGTTACCATGATTCTTGACAATGTCATCATGGGGTTCCAGACCGCGTTAACGGTCGACAATCTCATGTACTCCTTTATTGGGGTTTTTGTAGGTAACCTCATTGGCGTGCTGCCCGGTATTGGTGCATTAGCCGCTATTTCGATGTTGTTACCCATCACCTATGGGCTCGACCCGGCAGGCGCATTAATGATGCTGGCGGGGTTGTATTACGGGACCAGTTATGGTGGTGCCACCACGACTATTTTACTCAACCTCCCCGGCACAGCCACCCACGCGGTGGTCTGTCTGGATGGGCACCCCATGGCACGCCAAGGGCGCGCTGGCCCCGCACTGTTGATGGCCATGTTGGGCTCCTTTATTGGTGCGACCATCGGGATCATCATGCTGACCATTTTTGGGCCCTTGCTGGTCGAGGTCGCCTTCCAGTTTGGTCCAGCCGAGTACTTTTCCCTGATGTTCCTCGGCTTACTTGCCGCCTCTACCCTCAGCAGTGGCTCTCCCCTCAAAGGGATTTCCATGGTACTGGTGGGGCTGATCTTTGGTGCGGTGGGCACTGATGTCAATACGGGGGTGGCCCGCTTTACCTTTGGTATCCCCGAGCTCCAAGACGGCTTAGCGCTGATCGCAGTGGCCATGGGTTTATTTGGTATTGCCGATGTGATTGCCAACGCCAACCGCTTGGGCTCTGGCAGCATCATCTCTAAAGGGCGCATTGGCATGCGTGCATTGCGCTTTAATAAAGGCGAGTTTAAAAGCTCCGTCAGCACCATCGGCCGCGGTGCTGGGGTGGGTTCCTTCTTTGGGATTTTGCCAGGCACCGGGGGCACCATTGCCTCATTCATGAGCTACGCCCTCGAGAAAAAAGTAAACCGTAACCGCAAAAACTTTGGTAAAGGGGCAATCGAAGGGGTGGCTTCTCCTGAGTCTGCCAACAGTTCGGCCGCCATTACGGCATTTATTCCGACACTGAGCTTGGGGATTCCTGGGGATGCGGTCATGGCATTGATGTTAGGGGCCATGATGATTCACAACATTCAGCCTGGTCCACAGTTGATGGTCGAGCACCCCACTGTGTTCTGGGGCCTCATCATGAGCTTTTGGATTGGTAACCTGATTCTGCTGATCCTCAACATCCCCTTGATTAGCATCTGGGTACGCATGCTCTCTATCCCGTACCGGATCATTTACCCTGCCATTTTGCTCTTTATTTGCATCGGGGTATACAGTGCCAACAACAACCTCTTTGATGTTGCAGTGGTGCTCTTTATCGGGGTCTTTGGCTATGTGGCAGCGCGTCTGGGCTACGAACCAGCCCCCCTACTACTGGGTCTGGTCTTGGGCCCCATGGTCGAGGAAAACTTCCGTCGTGCCTTGCTGCTATCGCGTGGGGACCTCAGCGTGTTTATCACCCGCCCCATCAGTGGCGCATGTATGCTCGTCGCCGCCATTATTGTGGGCTTGGTCATCTATAAACGACTGACGGCAGGCAGGAGCATGCCCAAGCTAGACCAACAAGCCTAAATCGTTAACTGATTAGCGTCTATCACAAAAAAGCCCCGAACGTTTCAACGCTCGGGGCTTTTTAAATGGCACCGCAAAATCCATCGAAATTAAGCTAACCGCGCCAAAATAAAATCTAAGGCCGATGCTTGCTCTTGGGGTGCGTTCAAAGCCTCGGCACCTAATATACCCGCCCAGTAGCCCTCGGCTCCGCAGGCCCGGCGCCACTGATACAGCAGACGGGTGAACCGCTGTAGCTCGTATTCTTGGGTCATGCCAATCGCACCATGCACCGCATGGGCCGCAGTGGCAATTTTAAAAGCAGCCTCACTGCTCACTAACTTGGCCATGGCAACACGACTACAACGCACAGACCGATCCTCCCAACCAGAAAATGCCAATCGGGTCGCCATATCCATCGCAAAAAACTGCTCTGCCATCTCGCTGGCCTGGCCTTGAATGGCCTGAAATCGCCCAATAGAACGCCCGAACTGCGTGCGTTGGCGAGCATAATCCAGCGTCAGCTCCATGGCATGCTGTGCCGCACCGGTGAGCAACGCGCTTTGGCCCAGCGCCGCCAAAATGTGTGTAGAATCCTCGGCAGCCACCGTCTTTTTATCGATGATTGCCCCCTCGGGGACAGTATTTTGCTCGGGCTCAAGCGCCGCGCCTGATAATAGAATGACTTGGGCTTCTCTCAGGGGTTCATCGTTACGGCGCGGGGCAGCAACACTCACCAATAACCAATCGACGGGCGTAGTGAGGTCCGCCTCATTAAGGATCAATGGGCCGGCATCTACGAAACGACCACGCGCAAACCCGATTTTATCGTTGGCGCTCACCCGATCAAGCGCCTCGTGCTGCGCCAACCACCAACGCCCCAGTACGGTACTCATCAAGGGCAAAGACAGCGCATGCGCACCCACAGCCTGCAACACGGGCATGATCTGTGTGATGGGTACTTCAGCGCCCCCCTCCCGTGCCGAGAGCAACACATCTAAAAAGCCTGCCTCGTGTACCTGCTGCCAAAATGCCTGCTCGGTCGCAGCAGATGCAGTGGGATCTGATGACCACACCTCTTGTAAAAGGCGAGTCAACGCATCGACCACCATCACCACCATTTCATTATCCTGTCCCTGTGCTGGCGACATGTTTTTAACTCCTATCTATTTGACTAACGCAGTCCCAGGCCGCGGGCAATAATCGTACGCAAAATTTCCCGTGTGCCGCCCCGCAATGAAAACGACGGCGCCACCTGCTCTAAATAAGCCAAAGCGCGTAATAAGGCCGCGGGCACCTCAACCTCACTGCTACTGATGTGGTCACCGATCCATTGAGGCGTGCGTTGCTCAATGAGCGTCCCCAGGTCTTTGATGACGCTGGCCTCAAACACGGGGTTTTCCCCTTGGGCCAGCTTGTCTGTTAAGCCCAACGACAAGGCACGCAACGCCGCCAACCACCCCAGCAACCGACCCAAGGTTTGGGCACCACTGGCAGCGACCTCGGGGGTCTGCCGCAGCCAACTCAGCCAGGTCTCTAACAACACCATGCTGGAATAGATACGCTCTGGGCCACTGCGCTCAAAACCAAGCTCGGCGTTGACCTGTGCCCACCCCTCGCCCTCGGTGCCCAGAATGGCATCGGCAGGTAGCTGCACATTGTCAAAAATCACCTCTGAAAAACCGGCATCCCCAGCAATATCCGTGATGGGCTTGATATGAACTCCGGGCAAAGACAGATCAATGATGACCTGCGATAAGCCTTGGTGGCGATCCTCACTGCTGCCTGAAGTACGGACCAAGGCAATCATGTAATGCGAGTGATGGGCATTGGTGGTCCATATCTTTTGACCATTTAATCGCCACCCCTGTGCCGTTGGCTCTGCTCGGCTGCGGACACTGGCCAAATCTGAGCCCGCATTGGGCTCGCTCATGCCAATACAAAAAAAGGCCTCGCCTCGTACAATGCGCGGCAGATAAAAATCGCGCTGTGCCTCGGTGCCGTAGCGCAATATCAGGGGCCCACTTTGCCTATCGGCAATCCAATGGGCAGACACCGGAGCACCTCGGCATAAAAGCTCTTCGGCCAGTACAAAACGCTCGAGCAGACCATACCCCCGCCCGCCATACTGCTGGGGAAAGGTCATCCCCACCCAACCTCGTTGTGCCAAAGCGCGGCTAAACGCTGCATCAAAGCCCAGCCACGAGCGGGCGCGAATATCCGCAGGCACATCTTGTAAGTACTCGTCCACAAAGGCCCGCACCTCGGTACGCAGCTGCTCGGCACGCGCATTACTGCGCACCAAATTAAGATTATTCATAACCTCTAAACCTTAGCTGGGGCGCAGCCTATTTAGTTTTAAAAATAACGCTGCTACCCCATCCTTTTAAAACATATTTCTTGGTAAAAACAGTGCAATATCCGGGAAAAAGTACAATATAAAGATCACCAAGACGATGGCGGGCACAAACATGGCGGCCCCCTTAAATATATCTCCCAGTTTGAGATCGTCGACCGCCCCCGCCAGGACGAAACAGTTCATCCCCACAGGCGGGGTGAGCATGCCCATCTCCATAATCAACACAATAATGACCCCAAACCAAATGAGATCTGCCCCCATCACCTCGAGCAGGGGCATCACAATGGGCAACGTCACCACCACCATCGCCAGCCCATCCATCACCATGCCCAATAGTAAATACATGAGCACGATGATCATGAACAGCACAAAATTAGAAACATCAATGCCATCTAGAAAATGCGCAATGATATTGGGCACCCGCGTCAAGGCCAGAAAATAATTGAGGATGAAAGCCATGATAATGATGGCAAACAAAAACCCGGTGGTGCGCAGCGTCGAGGATAAGGCCTGGATGAAATTCTTTAGGGTCAGGCGTCGGCGCAATAAGGCCAGCACAAAGGTGAAAAATGCACCCACCCCCGCGGCCTCGGTCGGGCTAAACCACCCCGTGTACATCCCCCCAATCACCACCACAAAAATCGCCACAATCCAAACAGTGGATTTCATGGCCACCAGGCGCTCTCGCCAAGGCACGGCCCCCTCGGGCGCAGGTGCACTGCCGGGCATCAGACGCACCACAATAAAGACGGTGAGCAGATAAATGCTCATCAACAGCACGCCCGGCAATAGGCCCGCCATCAAGAGCTGCCCAATGGACTGCTCAGTGAGCATCCCATAAATAATAAAGAGTGTGCTCGGTGGAATCAGCACCCCTAAGGTCCCGCCTGCAACGATAGAGCCGCTGGTCAGGGGTTTGCTATAACCGGCCTTGAGCATCTCTTTGGAGGCAATCACCCCCATCGTCGCAGTGTTGGCCAAACTAGACCCCGATGCGGCAGCAAAAATAGCCGATGACCCCACCGTGGCCATGCCCAACCCACCGCGTACGCGACTCAACCACAGTCTAAAGGCGGAAAAAAGCTCAGAGCTAATGCCACTGATATACAACAGCTCGCCCATCAGTACGAACATCGGGATGGTACTAAAGGAATAGCTAAAGCTCTGATTCCAGACCACGCTTTCAATGACTGAGGACAGCGTGCGGAAACTTTTCAAATACAGTATCCCCCCAATTGCAGGGACACTCATTGAGATGGCAATGGGCACACGCAAAAACATCAGTAAAAACATGACCCCAATGCCAATGAGGCCGACATACTCGACTGCCATAATGTCTCTCTATCGTTTTTATAAGCTTTTATTCAAAAAGGCCGATTATGGAGTCGATCAACCCCAACAACGCCTCTAACCCCCAAGTACAAAAGCCGATCACAATGACCCAATCAAAGGGATAAAAAGGAATGGACATCAAATCAGTAGATAGACGCATCTGGTATTGGTGCTCTTGGGCGACGCCCACAAAGGTATAGGCGATGAGGCCCGTGACCCCAATGGTCAGTGCATAGCCCAAACAATCCAGCAGGCGCTGCAATTTCTGTGGAAAACGATCGACAAAAATGCCAATACTGATGTGCCCCTTGATTTGTTCGGTATAAGCCAGACCAAACATAATCAATACCACCATGCCCAGCTGGACCAGTTCGATATCACCGATCACGGGTCGATAAAATTGCCGACTGAGCACGGCAAAAAAAATAAAAAACATCATGGCGACCATGGTCGACAGCGCCACGGTCCGCACCACTGTGGTCAACGAAAATATGACCTTGCGAAACAGCTGCATGCCCCCCCCTTCGCATCGTAATGCCCCATCGGGCAGAGTAAACGGGCGAGGCGTATAGGCCCCGCCTGCCGATATTATTTAAAAGGGTTTTTCGTAGCCATGTTTTTCTAAGAGGGCAAAATAGTCTTCGACCATTTGCTCGCCATCGTAGCCCTTGTCATTGGCATCCTGCACCCAGGCATCCCAAGACCCCTTAGACAACTGACGGATCTCGGTAATGGTCTCTTCGTCGAGCTCGATAAACTCGCCCTTGCTCTCGGCATCCTCGCGCAGACCGTCATGAGATTCTTGGAGTAGATCGGTATAGCTATCGCGGAACATCGCCGTCAATGCTGGCCCTAACTCATCATCAAAGAGCTGCTGTAAGTCTTCGGGCAGGCTCTCGTAAAAATCGAGGCTCATCACCGGGGTCAGCGGAGTCGCCGCCACCGCTAAGACGGAAAAATAAGGCGCGGGCTCGTTAAACTTGAAAGAATAACCGCCAATGGGCGTGTAATAGGCCACATCCATCATGCCCTTGTCAAAGGCCTCGTAGATGTCTTCGACGGGGATCGAGACCGGTACGGCCCCCAAGGCCTCTACAAAGGGGCGCTCACTCTTGCCATTAATACGTACTTTTTTACCTTTGAAATCCTCAACACTGCGAATAGGCTCACGAGAAAACACATCATAACTATCGGTGGCCATGGTCTGAAAGACCACCAACTCATCCTCTAGATTGGGGATGGCGTATTTTTCAACAAACTCTTGGAGGACGGTCATCGCGCCGTCGGGCCCATCCAAAGCAAAGGGTAAATTGCCAATGGTATAGGGGAAAAACTTGGTATCGTAGATGTAGTTAGGGACAACCACCCCAAGGTCATAGAGGCCCCCCCGTACATCCTGATAAACAGAGGTAGACTTGCCCAAGGCACTGCCCTGGTGGACGTGGACTTTAACGCGGCCATCGGTCTTTTCCTCGACCATTTTTGTCCAAGGGTCCCAAACGTTTTTAGTGTAGTGATGAGAGGCGGATGTCCAATTGTTGACATCCATCTCGTAGACCTCATCTGCCCAAGCCATTTGGCTCAATCCAAAAATGGCCATGGCGGATAGGCTGGCCACTACAGGCGTTCTCATGGAACGTGTAAGCATTGACATAGGTTGTCCCTCCAGTTTTTAAAGTAGTGCTTTTTTGTGTTCATTCAGTGTAGGTGCCCCTTGCCGTTTTTTAATCAGTATTATTACTAGGCAAAAGGGTTTTCCACAGCATAACCGCAGTGTTAAGGACGGCCTGCCAGCATGCGTTTGACGTCATAGCTCATCACCTCAACATCATCCTGATTTCTGACGCTGACGTGTGTATCGACAATCGCTCGGCCCCCTTTAGAGGTTTCACGGACATGCGTCACGGTGACCAAGGCCCAAATGGTATCGCCTGCCACCACCGGGGCCAGCATTTTCTTGTGCACCTCGAGTAACGCCAGGCCAGTGCCCTGGATCATGCCCTGCATGAGCAAACCCTCGATAATCCCGTAAGTCAGACTCCCCGGCACCGGGCGGCCCTGAATCGCACCCTGATAGGTATGATCCGTAAAAATCACCTCGAGCATGCCCGTCACGGAAATAAAATTGACGATATCGGTCTCAGTGATGGTGCGCTTATAGGTCTTGTACTGCTGACCGACCTCGAGATCCTGCCAGTAGTAACCGCGACCCAGCTGTTGCACCTCATTACTCATGTCATCCTCCTGATTCATTTCATTATTGTTGCTATTCGACTATTTATACTAACTGCGGAAAAAGAGGTTTCACAAGAGCAAGCTCTTTTACCATCGCGTCAAAAAAATTAGCCTCCGGGCAGATCCCCCTGTGCAGAGGGCTTGCATTGCCGGATAATAGATACTGCTGTGCCTGTGCACCTTTGATGCACGGGCTCAAATCAACCCTCAAATTTTGCCGAGATTGGCCCATGACCCAATGCTTACACCCCCCTGCCACAGAAATGCTGAGCGCCTGGCGACATGATTTCCACCGCCATCCGGAAACCGCATTTGCCGAGCACCGCACCAGCGCACGGCTCGTTGAGCTGCTCAAGGCCTTGCCCAATTTACAGGTACACACCGGCTGGGGCCGCGGCACCGGGATCGTCGCTGCCTTGCAGGGGCGACGGGGAGCTGGTCCCGCCATCGGTTTACGTGCCGATATTGACGCCCTTGATGTGACCGAGCAAACCGATCTCCCCTATCAATCCAGCACACCGGGGAAAATGCATGCCTGCGGCCATGATGGGCATATGACCATGCTTTTAGGGGCAGCCCATACGTTGGCACAGCAGCCCGATTTTGCGGGCACCGTTTATTTTATTTTTCAGCCTGCCGAGGAAAATGAGGGGGGTGCTCAGGCCATGGTCCAAGAGGGCCTATTCGAGCGCTTTCCCATGGATGGGGTTTATGCCTTACACAATTGGCCTGGGTTGCCGGTTGGCGAGGCCGCGGTCAATGACACCGCGGTGATGGCGGCCTTTGATTTATTTGATCTCACCCTGATCGGCCGCGGCTGCCACGCTGCCATGCCCCACCTAGGCACCGATACCATCCTGGCATCCAGCCAATTGATCACCCAATTACAGGGCTTGATTGCTCGTGAAATCCCCCCACACGATCCGGCCGTGCTCAGTGTGACCAGCATCCACGCCGGGGAAAACTATAACGTCATCCCCGAGTCCGTCCACCTCAGGGGGACCCTGCGCTGCTTTGATGCCACCCTACGCGAACAGCTCCAACAGCGTTTCCGCGCGGCCATTGATCAACTGGCCGCCTATCATGGCCTACAGGCGCAATTAGACTATCAACCCCGCTACCCCGCCACCATTAATGACCCACAACACGCTCAATACTGTGTACAGGCATTGCAGGCCGTGCCCGGCCTACATAAAGTGCATCGCAATGTCCCACCCAGCATGGGGTCCGAAGACTTTTCCTTTATGCTCGAGCATGTCCCCGGTGCCTACATATGGCTGGGCAACGGTCAGGACAGCGCCCCCTTGCATAACCCTCGCTATGACTTTAATGACGACTTATTGCCTATAGGGGTGCATTACTGGCTGAGCTTGGTGCATGTGCTCTTGGGCGCCGAGGTGGCAGGCTAATGCCCCGCCTCGAAATAATCCACATACCACTGCACCGTGGCCCTTAACCCCTCGGCAAAGCGGATCTCAGGCTGCCAGCCGAGCTCATGGCGTAATTTTTCAGCATCCAACGCATAACGCTGGTCATGCCCTGGCCGATCAGTGACATGCGTGATCAGCTCGGCAAAGCGACTGATCTGTTGCAAGACCGCCGGCCGCCACTCGCGCTGGGCAAAAATCTCATCCAAATGGGCACAAATTTGCTGCACTAATTGCAAGTTGTTGAGTTCATGATGAGCGCTGATGTTATAGCTTTGCCCAACCCGCCCCTGCTCGTAAATGAGATGTAAGGCACGTACATGATCCTCGACGTGAATCCAGTCGCGCACCTGATGGCCCTGGCCATAAATGGTCAGCGCACGCCCCCTCAGGGCCTGCTCTACCATAAAAGGAATTAGTTTTTCCGGATACTGATAGGGCCCGTAATTATTGGTGCAATGAGTCAGTATAAAGGGAATATCATAGGTACGATGCCAGGCTTGCACCAGATGATCACTGCTGGCCTTGCTGGCCGAATAAGGTGAGCTCGGTAAATAAGCGCTATTTTCTTTCAATGGGGGGTGCTCGTTGAGCCCCAAATCACCAAAGACTTCGTCTGTGGAAATATGTATCAAACGAAAAGCGACCTGCTCTTTAACAGGTAACCCCTGCCAATAAGCGCGCACGGCCTCAAGCAAAGAAAAGGTACCCACAATATTACTGTGGATAAAATTTTCCGGACTGGCAATCGATCGATCCACATGAGACTCGGCCGCCAAATGAAAGACCGCACTGGGTTTATGACGTAAAAAAATCTGTTTCAGGGCCTCGGTATCGCAGATATTGGCCTTGTAAAACACGTGCTGCGGGTGATCATAGACTGCCGCTAGCGCCTGGCGGTTGCCCGCATAATTAAGCTTATCAACATTAATAACCGTATGATTCGTATGCTGCACCAAATGGCGCACCAGTGCTGACCCAATAAAACCCGCACCCCCGGTGACTAATATGGCCATACTTTGTACCTCTGGAATGGTTGATCGTCCTCACAAATTATTAGAATTGTTCACTGTGTCTGCCCGTTCTTCCATCATATACTAGCTACAGTCTTACCAGATTAAAAAAACAACGCCAAAAACACCTGGTAGCCACTGATTATCCATAATCTCAGGGGAACCATAGACCTATGAAACAATACGCATATTTGCGCCGCTTTTTCTTAGCCACACTCTTCACCGCAGGGATGGCCGTCGCCGGCACCACCAGCGCTGCTGGTTTGGGCGATGCCCTTAAATCCGGGGGCTCAGACAGCAGTTCAAGTAACGGCCTGAGCAAAGCCCTAGGTGGGGGCAGCTCTTCTAAGGGCGGTCTGTCTGCCCTGGGCCTACCCAATCTGAGCTCAGATATGGCAGGCAACGCCGCCGGGGTACTTCAGTACTGCATCGAGCATAAATATGTGGATGCCATGGATGCTGAAAATGTGAAAAGCAAGCTGATGGACAAGGCTGGCATCGGCAGCGAGGAAAAAGATGAGGACTACGAACAGGGCCTGACAGGCATGCTCACGGGTAGCGATGGCCAGAGTTTTGACCTCGAGCGCCTCAAAGGTGATCTCAAGGACAAGGCTTGCGACTATGTGCTCGAGCACGGCGCCGACATGATCTAAGCCCCCTATCCTTTAAACCCCTATAAAAAAAGCCCGTCTGAGCAGGGCCTCAGAATCGGGCTTTTTCTACGCCTCTTCATGGTGCTCAACGCACCGATGAAGGGCACGGCCACTCATTTATAAGGTGCTTTCGGTACCAAAAATCGCCGTTGATTGGCTGGACAAGGTCCCGCCATTACCATGGACCAATGCCAACTCGGCCCCGTCGACCTGGCGCTCACCGGCACTGCCACGCAACTGTTCAATGGCCTCGATGGTAATGAAAATACCATACATCCCTGGGTGAATACATGACAGCCCACCCCCGTTGGTATTGACCGGGAGCTGCCCACCCGGAGCAATGCGACCATCAGAGACGAACGCCCCGCCCTCACCTTTGGCGCAAAAGCCCAAATCCTCTAAAAAGAGGATGGTATTAATGGTAAAGGCATCATACAGCTCGACCACGTCAATATCTTTAGGCCCCACCTTGGCCATTTCATAAGCCAAACGTCCAGACTGTGATGCCGAGGTCACGGTCAAGTCCTGCATCGAGGAAATTTGACGATTCCAAACAGCCGTCGAATTACCCAATAGGTAGACGGGTTTATGGGGAAAGTCTTTGGCCTGATCAGCACGTACCATCACATAGGCCCCGGCACCATCTGTCACCAAACAACAATCCAGTACGGACAGTGGGTCAGAAATCATGCGCGACTCGAGCACCTCATCGATGGTCAATGGATCGCGACGATAGGCGGCAGGGTTGAGTTGCGCCCACTTGCGGGCAGCCACGGCCACCTCGGCCAGCTGCTCGCGCGTGGTGCCGTACTCATACATATGGCGGGCAGCTGCCAGCGCATACGAGGAAATGGGGCTGAGCGGATCATAAGGGGTCTCGTAGGGCTGTGGATCCAGCTTTCTACGTGCTGAGGCAATCTCGGCCCGATTTAGGGTCGATGAACGCTGGGTACTGCCATAGCACACCAACACAGCATTGCACTGACCGCTATGCAAGGCATGAGCCGCGGCCTGCAAATGGGCCACAAAACTCGACCCCCCGAGCATGGTGCTTTCTATGAAGGTTGGCTTGATACCCAAATGCTCAATCACAGGCATGGCCCACATGGTTGCGCTCACGCTAGCGGTGGCAATGCCATCAATATCCTGCATATTTAAACCGGCATCGGCAACCGCGCGCTGCGCAGCCTGTACTAAAATCTCCATCTCGGTAAAGCCCTCGGCCACGCCTTGACCCGCCTGACCGACCCCTACAACGGCAGTTTTGCCACGCAAATCGATGCTCATGCTTCCTCCTTCGCTGGGGTAAAGACCACCATTGGACCCTCTGCCCCCTCTGTAATCTGACTTTGTACGCGCATGCCAATGGCCACCGCTTCGGGCGCCACCTCATCGACACGGCTCATCATGCGTACCCCCTCATCGAGGTCAATCAGCGCGACATTATAATCACCGCCACGGTCAGGACGTCGGCGTACCACCGTCGTGGAATACACGGTCCCCAGACCACTGGCCGTCTGCCAACGCAATGCCTCACCTCCGCAGTGCGGGCAAAGCATGCGTGGGTAAAAAACGTATTGTTCACATCCAGTACATTGCTGGATGGCCAGTACACCTTTAGCTAAAAGCTGATGGTAGTACTCCTCAGCCCCTATGTCAGCGGGCTGGGCCAACGCTGTTTGATCTACCTCCATCGTGTAGCTCTCCTTGGTTAATATGCAGTTTAGGCAAACTCAGCCACACCATGGCTAAGCACCACAACATCACGTTCGATTGCACGCGCTTGAAAAGAATAATGACCCGCTTGCTGGCCTTGCCAAACCTCAAAGGCCAAGCGCTCGCCAGGATAAACCGGGGCGCTGAAACGCGCATCCAGACGACGCATACGCTGCGCATCATAGTCTGCGCAGACCTTGAGCAAGGCATGGCAAGCCATCCCATAAGTACACAAACCATGCAAAATGGGCCGCTCAAAACCCGCCTTGCGGGCCACCTCGGGATCCGCATGCAACGGGTTGTAGTCACCGTTTAGACGATAAAGCAAGGCAGCCTGCGGCACACTCGAGAGCTCGCACACCCAATCAGGGGCCCGCTCAGGGACCCGCGGCAATGCTGGCAAAGGCTCATCTGAGGCACTCAGACCGCCATCTCCGCGGCAAAAACTCACATTATGCAAACGGGCATAGAGCGTGCCATTGTCCGCGTCTTTGATTTCGCGCTCGGTCACCACTAGGGCACCTTTATCAGGCCCCTTATCCGTAATGCGGACGACTTGGTTATGCCCCACAAAACGTCCGGTGGCTGGCAAGGGCTCTAAAATTTCTAGACGCTGCTCACCGTGCAAGACCTTGACCCAATCGACGCCCGTCTCTGGGTTTTTCATCCAAAAGCCTGGATAACCCAAGACCACCGCCATGCTGGGCATGGCCTGCAAGCCCTCTTCGTAAACGAAACGCAGCTGCTGCTCATCCACAGGGTCCATCCCCAGACCGATACCCAGTGCGTAAAGAATCGTATCCTTGGCAGTAAAGTCGTCTTGTAACGGCTCAAACTGCCAGTTTTTCAGATGTTCATAATCAAAAGCCATTGGGCGAACTCCATGAATTAAATTGCCTGTCCCTCATCATTTCTAATAGGGCCTACTGAACATTTCTAACAGGGCCTACTGAGGCCCTTTCGCTAGGCTCAGTGGCGATTAGAAAGGGTCCCAATTAATGACATCAGGAGAACGTTCGAGCTCATAAAAGGCGCTGCTCAAAGCAGGTATGGCAATCTCACCCACGGTCTCAGGCGTCCAGCCCTCGGCATGGTGTACCGAACGCGCTGGGCGTGGCTGGCTAAAGACCATGATTTCATTGGCACGTACCCCAAAGATCTGGCCCGTAATATCCTGAGCCTGATCACTGGCTAAATACACCACCAAGGGCGCGATTTTATGCGCCTCCATGCGTTTGAGCTTGGCTACCCGTGCTTCGGCCTCGGGGGAGTCTACAGGAATAGAGCTGGTCATCTGACTCCAAGCAAAGGGGGCAATACAATTTGAGCGCACGTGAAAGCGTGCCATATCAATGGCAATGGATTTTGAAAGGGCCGCAATCCCCAATTTGGCAGCCGAATAATTGGATTGACCCAAATTACCGATCAACCCGGAGGTCGATGTCATGTGCACAAAGCAACCAGACTCTTGCTGACGGAAATGCTTGGCAGCCTCTTGGCTGACCTGGAATGTGCCATTGAGATGCACATCAATAACGGCATCCCACTCTTCTTGGCTCATGCGATGAAAGAGGCGATCGCGCAGGTTACCGGCATTATTGACCACTAAATCAATACGGCCGTACTCATCGACTGCCTGCTGCACAATGTGGCGGCCCGCATCAGATACCGAGTCTTGGTTGGCCACGGCCTGCCCACCAGCGGCGCGAATTTCTGCTACTACGGCCTCGGCTGAATCCTGACCATGCTCATTGACACCGATATCATTGACAACCACTTTGGCACCATATTCGGCTAATAATAATGCAATCCCTTTGCCGATGCCTCCACCTGCACCGGTCACGACGGCTACTTTATCCTTGACGAGATCTGTCATTTGTATCCTTCCTTTTAGGTTCTTTGGGTTACTGTAGTGTTGCGTTAATCTTTGCTGCGTTAACCTTGCGTTGATTAAAACTCACTTAAACGTCCACTATAGACAAATAAGCAGCTAAAATTGGCCCTCTGTCCATTTAACGTCCAATCTATGCAGCGTGCTTATGGACTCACACGGGCGGTTTGTTGCACGGGCTGACGCAGTTGATCTAAGCGATCAAAAGCCTGCTGCATGCCTGCCTCGAGGTCTTGGACGATGTCGGCCAGGGGCTGTTGCTGCTCGACAAATGCCAGGGACTGCCCAGCCGATAACAAGCCACGGCGCAGATCCCCCGAGGCATAGGCCTCGCGCGCAAACGAGCCGCGCACCAAGGGCAACAAATCATCGATGGTCACATCCTCTTTGGTGCGCTCTATTTCCTGCACCTCATCCACCGTGTCATTGCGTAGCACCCGTACCGTATTGCGCACAGTATGCATGCACAGGGCGGTGTCCGTAGGTTGTGCCTCGATCAGTCGTTTTTTATACGCATCATGCGCCCAAATTTCATGCGCTGTCAGGAAACGGGTACCAATCACAACCCCCGACGCCCCCATCCCCAATGCGGCAACGATCTGCGAACCACAACCAATGCCCCCGCCGACCAAATAAGGGATCTCAAGCCGGCGTGCGGCCCAAGCCGTATTGACCATGGTCCCGACCATTTCCACACCGGGGTGCCCGCCGCATTCGGCCCCAACAATGGAGACGGCATCTACCCCATGGCGCTGCGCCGACACCGCATGACGCACGGTTGAGACCTTGTGCAGGATTTTTATCCCTGCCTCTTTGATCAACGGCATGTAGGGCTCGGGACTGCGCCCTGAGGTTTCAATAAAGGGGATGCCTTCTTTGGCGATGAGCTCGAACACCTCGTCGGTCTGCTCCCCGGTCACCCGATGCGGCAGCATCGAGACATTGACCCCAAAGGGCATGCCCTGGCTGAGATCGCGGCACTTTTGTATTTCATCACGTAACGCATCAAGACTGGAGAAGCTAGCGGCCGTAATAAAACCTAAAATCCCGCTGTGAGCAGCCGCGGCGACGTACTCGGCATTGGCCAACCACATCAATCCGCCGGCCACAATGGGTAAACGCACGCCAAACAACTCGGTAAAGCGGGTATGTACTAATTGGTTTTGAGCATCATCCATCGTTGCGCTCCCATGAATAAATCTTGAACACTACTGAAATGCTAGGCATATATGAAAACGGCAGTACATCGCTGCACTGCCGTGAATTGATTAATGATCACGTACCAAAGTACGGCCAATAATAATTTGTTGAATTTGTGTGGTGCCCTCGTACAGGCGCAACAAACGCGCATCGCGATAAAAGCGCTCGACTTTGTACTCGCGCATGTAGCCAGAACCACCGTGGATCTGAACACCGCGGTCGGCCACTCGGCCCAGCATTTCAGTGGCATACATCTTGGCACATGAGGCGCGCAGGCTGATCTCGGGGTTTTTCTTGCCGGGGGTATGCTTTTCGTCATACATTTTGGCGGTTTCGCGGACCAACGCCCAAGCGGCGAGCAGCTCGGCCTGGCTATCTGCCAACATGGCTTGGATCAACTGAAACTCACCAATGGGTTGACCAAATTGCTTGCGATCTCGGGCATAAGCCACCGACTCATCTAAAATACGCTGCGCCAAGCCACATGCGACTGCGGCCAAATGAATACGGCCACGATCCAGCACCTTCATCGCTGTTTTAAACCCTTGGCCAGGGACCTCGCCAATAATGTTCTTCGCAGGCACACGAACGTCTTCTAGAATCACGTCGCAGGTCTGGGTCCCACGCTGGCCCATTTTTTCGTCCAACTTACCCAAGGTAATACCAGGCAGGTCAGTGGGCACAATAAAGGCAGAAATATTGTTGCGAGGCTCATCACTGGTGCGTGCCATCAAGGTAAAGGCGCCGGCACGGGGTGCATTGGTAATAAAACGTTTGGTACCATTGAGCACATAGTGATCGCCATCAAGCTTGCCATAGGTCTTGATTGACTGAGCATCCGAGCCAGCCTCGGGCTCGGTCAGTGCAAATGCCATGACCAACTCACCGGTGGCGACCTTGGGCAGGTAGTGCTTTTTCTGCTCTTCGGTGCCATCAATCAAAATGCCCTGCGAGCCAATCCCAACATTAGTCCCAAAGGACGAACGAAAGGCCAAAGAGGTCTGACAAAACTCGTAATTGACAGCGCATTCCTGGCTCAAGCTCAGGCCAATGCCGCCGTACTCCTCAGGAATGGTCATGCCAAAGAGACCCATCTCCTTCATCTCATCGATGACTTCTGTGGGCACCTCGTCATTTTCCTCGACGTAGTCCTCAAGGGGAACCAAACGCTCTCTCACGTAACGGCGTAAACTATCTAATAAAATGTCAAAAGACTCTTGATCAACGCTCATAGCACTCTCCAGTGATAATACATCTCGATGCTTCAGTGTATGTTGCCAAAATAAACTTTACAATATTCCTTTTTATTGACACGACGTCAAAATTTATTGAACACAGCCATGAACTTACAACGTCTGACCATCCTGGTTGAAATACTAGACGCTGGCAACCTGAGCAAAGCTGCCCGTAAGCTCAAAATGACCCGCGCCAACATCAGCTATCACCTCAATTTGCTAGAAAAAGAAGTGGGGGCACAGCTGGTGCGCCGTTCCACCCTCAGTGTAGAGCCTACCGAGGCCGGGGAACGCCTTTACGAACATGGGCGTAATATCCTCAACGAACTCATGACCGCCCGTGAAAGCATCACCACCCTAGGCCAAAGCCTACAAGGTCGGGTGGGCATCAGTGTGCCCAGCGGTTTTGGGCAAATGTTCATGATGCAGTGGTTGATCGAGTTTAAGCAGCGCTACCCGGATATTCATCTGGATGTGATGTTTGAAAACCGTATCGATAATATGATCCGCGAGGGCATTGATATTGCCGTACGCATCATGAGTGATCCCCCTGAAAACCTCATTGCACGCAACCTGGGAACCATCCGCTATATCGTCTGTGCGTCAGCCGACTATGTCGCGCAGCACGGCCTGCCCTCAGAACTCCAAGCCCTAGCTGATGTGCCGATCATCACCTCGAGCGTGGTGGGCAAGCGATTGCGCCTACGCGCTTATAAAAACGACCATATGGAGGAAGTGTACCTTAGCCCCAGTGTGAGCTCAGAGCATTTCCCTTTTATCCGCGAAGCCATGCTCGCCGGTTTGGGGGTGGGCATCATGCCCGATTACGTGGTGCTGGATGAGCTGGAAAGTGGCCAAGTGCGCACCACCTTAGATGACTACACCCTGAGTATTTTTGGCCGCCAGATGTTCATGCTCTATATGCCCAACCGCCACCAAACTCGGGCCATACGCGCCTGCATTGATTACCTACTCGAGAAAGCGCAACAAATGAATAATCACCTGCCGGCACCACGCGAGCGGTGACCCCCTTCAGTTTTCATTAAGTAACCCTTATAAAACTAAAAAGCTGCGGTGGTTAAATTTGCCTAGAATGATGGATATAAGAGCCATAAAAGACAAATAACATTCATTCTAGGTTCAGGAGGCAAGATGAGCATCAGTGACCTGCAGCAGGCCACCGCCATTCATCACATACCGCAGTACCACGCACAGACTCACCCCGAACGGCTATGTGTCATTGACACTGAAAACCAGCCCATCAGCTACGGTGAGCTATGGAACAAGATCACCGCAACCAGTCAGTACCTCGAGCAACAGGGAGTACGACCTAGGGACCGGGTCCTCATTGTCGGTGAAAACTGCGTGGACATGATGACCTTGTATTTTGCGTGCAGCCTCTTGCAGGCCTGGCCAGTGGCTGTCAATGCACGGCTGAGTCCGCGTGAAATCGATGTGATCAGCACACACGCGGCACCGCGCGTCAGTCTATACACCAGTGGGATATCGCGCAGCGCGGCCCAACACGCCACGCATCAACAGGCCCAAGATCTCACACTCTCTGCCTTGCCCCATTGCCTGCATGTCAAACTCGATTCGCAGCAGGACACTCGAGAGATACCGAGCACCGAGGCGATACCGAGTACCGAGACGACACCGAGCACCGAGGCTACTCACACAACGGCGGTCCAAGCACAGTCTCTACCTGATGCCGATCAGGTGGCGGCGCTGATCTATACCTCAGGGACCACGGGTGCCCCCAAAGGGGTCATGGTGCCCCACCGCGGCTTATTGCATTTTGCCCGTATTTCTGGGCATTCACGCGGCTTGGGCCCTGATGATCGCGCCTACGCCGCCCTGCCACTGTCACATATCTTTGGTCTGGCTACAGTATTATTGGCCACCCTGTATGCGGGCGCTGCATTGATTTTACGCAGCCGCTTTGACCCCGCTGATGTGCGCCAAGCGCTCGCCACCCAAGGGCTGACCACCTTGCAAGGGGTCCCCATGATGTATACCCGAATTCTCGCTGAAGCCGCAGAAAATGGGCCTTTTGAGGCACCTCAATTACGTTATGTGTACACCGGTGGCGCGGCCCTAGACCCCACCCTCAAGCAAAGGGTCGAGGACTTATTTGGCCACCCCCTACATCATGGTTATGGCATCACCGAGTATGCCGGTTCGCTCTTTCTCACGCGCCAAGAGGCCCCAGCTCAGGACTGCACCGCAGGCTACGCAGTTGAGGGCTTAGAAATACATATTGGCGATTTAAATCAAGCCCCACTGCCTCCGGGTACTGTGGGTGATATTCATGTACGGGGCCCCGGCATCATGCTGGGCTATTACAAAGACCCCCAACAAACCGCAGCCGCTATTTTGCCTGGTGGCTGGTTAAAAACTGGCGATCTGGGCTATCTGGCGGAGGACGGCGCTCTTTATATCACCGGGCGCTCTAAAGAGTTGATCATCCGTTCTGGATTTAATGTGTATCCACATGAGGTTGAATCGGTTCTGAACAGTTATCCCGGCATTAATCTTTCGGCGGTGATCGGCGTCCCCGAACAAGATGGAAATGAAAAAATCATCGCCTTTTATCAACCCACAGAGGATGCCAACATCGACATCGAGGCACTGCAGAGTTTTCTACGCGAACGCCTCGCCCCCTATAAAATCCCGGCTCAATATCTTTCAATCGACACTATTCCCATGACATTGAGCGGGAAAATACAAAAAAGAGTTCTACAAGATCGTTTTCTCAACGATCTCAATAACCCTGCCACGGAGACAATATGAAAAAATTACTTTCTTTAACCGCGCTTTCCCTAGCTGTTAGCAGCGCCCCTGCATTGGCTCAGGACGACTGGCCCGGCGATCGGCCCATCCATATGACCGTGGGCTATGCCGCGGGTGGACCAGTGGATACCACCGCACGTATTTTTGCTAAATACCTAGGCGAAGAGCTGGGCACCTCGGTAGTGGTTGAAAATCGCCCCGGTGCCAGCGGCATGATTGCCACCCAACACGTCAATCGCGCACGCCCCGATGGCTACAACATCAGCTTTGTGGCCAGCCCCACTTTAACCATCACCCCGATTATTCAAAGTACCGAAGACCTCGATCTGGATGAGGACCTCACCTATATTGGCAAGCTGGTGGACTACACCAACGTCCTGGTCATTAATAACGAAAGTGGCATCACCTCGATCCAAGAGCTCATTGACTATGCCAAAGCCCACCCTGGCGAGGTGTCCTATGGCTCAGCCGGTGTCGGGGCCTCAAACCACCTCTCGGGAGAGCTGCTCAGCCAACGCTCTGGCGCACCCATGGACAATGTCCCCTATCGCGGCAACGCCCCTGCAATGGTGGATGTGATGAGCGGCAATGTGCTCTTTATGTTTGACATCATCAGTACGGCAGCCAACTACATCGACGGCGGCAAGGTGCGCCCGCTGGCCGTCACCTCGCGCGAGCGCAATGCAGCCCTACCCGATGTTCCCTCTATGGAAGAGGCTGGGGTTGAGGACTACGAGGTCAAAGGGTGGTATGCCTTAGCAGGCCCCAAAGATTTACCCGATGAAATTGTAGAAAAGCTTCATTCCGCCATCGTCGCCATTGCCGAGGATCCTGATTATCAAGAGGCCATCGACAAGGCAGGCTATGACATTGCCGTCACCGATGGGGCGGGCCTCAAAGAGGTGGTGGACAGTGAATATCAACTCTGGGATGAGGTCATTGAAGTCGCGGGGATTGAAACCCAATAACCCACTCTGAGGGCAGCACACCGTCGTCGGCAAGAACACAGCACCCCAGCAGACGCGCTGCCCCGCAGATCCATAAAAAAAGGAGCACAATTTAATTTGTGCTCCTTTTTTTATCGCTCTTTTTATCGATTTATTTTATCGATTTTTTTATCGATTTTTTTATCGCGATTAAGTCAGAATGAAATGAGGCTTAAAACGTTTATTCCACCTCGATATTGGCCTCTCGGATGATTTGCCCCCACTTGTTAATTTCATCATCCAAAAACTCGGCAAACTCCTCGGGCGTGCTCAGCATGGGCTCCGCCCCTGCCGCTGCCATCAGAGGCCCAATCTCGGGGTCACTCAAGGCCTCTTGGAGATCTGCACTGACCTGCTCAATGATGTCCTGAGGGGTGCCTTTGGGGGCCAATAGCGCTGACCAAGAGTAGGCCTCGTAGCCAGGAACACCCCCCTCATCAATGGTGGGCAGATCGGGCAGCAATTCGGAGCGCTCGGGGTTGCCGACGGCTAAAGCGCGGATATTGCCATTATCTAAAAAGGAAAGGGCCGAGGGGGCATCCGCAAACATCACCTGTACCTGACCGCTGGCCACATCCTGAATGGCTGGTGCACTGCCACGATACGGAATATGGTGCATTTCCACGCCCGCCATTTTGCCGAACAACTCACCTGCCAAGTGCGTGCCACCCCCAATGCCAGAAGAGGCATAGGTCACTGCCCCCGGGTGTTCGCGAGCATAATCAATGAGCTCTTGAACACTATCTACCTCAAAAGATGAGTTCACTACCAGCACGATGGGGAAACGGGCCACCGAACCGATGGGCTCGAAATCCGCCTGAATATCGTAGCCTAAATCATCACGCAAACTAGGCAAAATGGCATGATGGATGGCAGGCAGCAAAAAAGTATAGCCGTCGGGCTTTTCATTGACCACATAACGGGCCGCCACAATGCCCCCTGCCCCGGCACGATTATCGATCACCGCGGGCTCACCCCATTTCTCGGCCAATGGCTTGGCCACAAAACGAGCAGCTGTATCCACGGGCCCACCCGCTGGGAATGGGACCACCAAATTAACCGCACGCTCAGGCCAATCATCAGCGGCCTGCGTGACGGGGGCCCAACCCAAAGCGCTGACCCCCAAGGTCAATGCCGCGGCAACGCCTAACCAACGGCGACGATTGCTCTTAAACGTCATGCTCGTTCTCCATCGTTTTCTTATACAAATCAATCAGACCAAACTCAGCCAATACCTCTTCAGTATGCTCACCCAGCAGTGGAGGCGCCTGACGGTATTCTACCGGCGTATCGCTATAGCGGATGGGACTCGCGGTGGTGGGGGCTTTGCCGGCCAAAGGATGCTCAACCTCGCGCCAGAGCTCACGTGCTTTGACCTGCGGGTTGTTAAACACCTGCTCGAGATTATTAATAGGCCCAGAAGGTACCCCCACGGCACGGAGCTCTTCAATCCACTCATCACTGCTGCGAGTCTTCATGATCTCAACCAAAATGGCAATCAACTCATCACGGTTTTCAAGTCGTTTGCTGTTATTGATATAGCGCGGGTTTTCAGCCAGATCGGGGCGCCCTATCACCTCGCAGTAGGCGCGATACTGACCGTCATTGCCAGTGGCCACGATCATATGCCCATCAGCGGTCTCAAACACCTGATAGGGCACCACATTTTGGTGGGCATTACCAAAGCGTTTGGGGGCAACGCCTGAGGTCATATAGTTGAGGTTTTGGTTGGCGAGCAGCGCCACATGAGAATCCAGCAATGCAATATCTATATGCTGCCCCTGCCCGCTGCGGGTGCGCTCATGCAAGGCACCCAAAATCCCCACGGTGGCATACATGCCCGTGATGATATCGGTGACTGCGACCCCGGCTTTTTGTGGCCCACCACCCGGCAGGTCATCACGCTCGCCGGTAATGCTCATCAGCCCCCCCATGCCTTGGATCATAAAATCATAACCTGGCAAAGGCGCCATCGGACCTGTCTGCCCAAAGCCGGTGATCGAGCAATAAATCAAGCTGGGGTTAATTTCCTTGATGGACTCATAATCCAGACCATATTTTTTGAGGCCACCGACCTTGAAGTTTTCAACCAAAATATCACAGTCTTTGGCCAGCTCACGCACCAGATCCGCCCCCTTGGGCTGGGAAAAATCAATGGTGATCGACCGCTTGTTGCGGTTGGTACTCAGATAATATGCGCTCTCACTGGTGTCCTTGCCCTGCGCATCCTTGAGATAAGGGGGCCCCCAAGAGCGCGTGTCATCCCCAACCTCGGGGCGTTCTACTTTAATTACATCAGCACCTAAATCCGCAAGGTTTTGCGTACACCAGGGTCCTGCCAAAATACGGGATAAGTCTAAGACCTTAATCCCGCTCAAAGGGAGTGAGCGTTTAGTCACAAATAGCCTCCAAAAATAGTCCCTTTCCCTTGTAGCGAAAATTGCAAGCCACAAAGGCATTATCTACTTGCAATGAACACATTCTTTGCAAATATTTATACTTTAACTGAAAAATCAGCGACTTAGCTCTTGAGTTTTCCCATTTTGCCCCTATCTGTACTGATAGAGGCAACCCAAATGCCTAATTCAACGCAATAGACAAAACTGATTAATATAACGACAGATTATAGGGATAAATCATGAGCAATTTTCCAATTACACACCGCTTGGTAAACGATTTATTTAATGACTTGACGGATGGTTTCTTTGTCAAACCCATGCAGGGTCAGTCCTTGCCTCGTAGCATCGCCATGGACATCAAAGAGGATGAAAACGCCTATGTCGTCCATGCCGAGTTACCGGGGGTAAAAAAGGACGATATCCATGTAGAAATTGAGGGCGGACTCGTCACCATCAAGGCCGAAGTCACCCAAGAGGAAACCACTGAAAACGAGCGCATGCTACGCCGTGAGCGTTATACAGGCTCAGTGTCGCGTCGATTTGAGTTACCCGTAGAGGTAGACCTCGATCAAGCCAATGCAGATTATACCGATGGGATTTTAGTCCTCAATCTGCCCAAGCTCGAGCACAAGTCTAACGTACGCAAGCTCGATATCAAATAAATGCTATTAGAGTTTCGCAATAGTTTAGAAACCGCGCTGCAAAGCGCGGTTTTTTGTTCACTCTATGATAATAAAATCAATCCACGCCGGGGCGGCATTCCGTCAATAACTCTATCAACTCTTTGGTGTAATGAGGCAGGCTCTCAATATCGCGCACGCAGATCACCAGATTTCTTTTGGCCCACTCATCATGCAAATAAATCCTCTTGACGTCTATGTATTGCGCATAACGACGGGCTGCCGAATCCGGTAACAAGCCAATCCCCACATTTTCAGCCACCATTCGACACAGGGCCTCAAAGCCGTTGACCTGGATGCGCAATTTTATTTGTTGATTAAAACGCCGCGCGGCCTCCTGCAAAAACGTATGGATGGCACTGCCCTCATGCAGGGAGATATAGTTTTCACCCAAAGTGTCTTCGAAATGCACCCGCTGCTGATGCGCCAAAAAATGCTGGGGGCTCACGACCAACACCAGCTCATCACTCATGAAGGGCAGCGTCATCAACCCCTCGGTATTGACCGTATCGGCCACAATACCAATATCCGTGGTGCGTGTGGCCACCGCCCGAGTAATGTCGGCACTGGGCTTTTCAGTGAGGTGGATATGCACCTGGGGGTGCTCGGTCAAATAGCGGGACAAAATATTGGGTAAAAACTCAGTCATCGCTGTCGTATTGGCAAAAATACGGACATGCCCAATGATGCCGTTGGCATACTCCTGTAAATCAGAGCGCAGCAACTCAACTTGGGCCAACACCTGTTGGGCATGGTGCAAAAAGGCCTCGCCCGCTGGCAAGAGGTTAATCCCCGTGGCCGTTCGCTCAAAGAGAGGAATGCCAATGGACTCCTCGAGCTTTTTGATGCGCATGCTCGCTGCTGGCAACGAAATATGGATGCGCTGCGCCCCCCGCGTCAGACTATTTTCCTCGGCGATATAAACAAATAAGCGTAGATCGACAAAATCAAAATGGATAGAGGACATAAATACACTCAACAATCACCAATAAGCTCAGCTCGTCGCGCGAATAGCGGCGGTGATTAATCAGACATGAAAAGGCTGTTTAGGAAAAATGAATTGTCAATTAGGGTAGTATGGGCGATGCTAGAAATCAGGTAATAGTAATAAGCGAGAACGATGATGCCAATTGATTTGCCCTATTTAAAAGAGTGGGTGGGCAAGCAGGAAACCGCCCATGACCAAGTTTATACTACTCCAGTGCAGGCCATGGCGCTGAGCCTGAACCACGATGCAACGCGTATTTTAAAGGCTCCTTTACGGCCTGTCTGGCACTGGCTGTATTTTTTACCCATGTCACCACTGTCTGAGGCGGGCCCCGATGGACACCCTGCCCGCGGTGGTTTTTTACCGCCTGTGCCCTTGCCCCGACGGATGTGGGCCAGCAGTGACCTCCGCTTTCATGAGCCCATTGCCATTGGTGACACAATCAAACGGACCTCGACCATCGAATCAGTGGATCACAAAAAAGGCCGCAGCGGCGATTTGGTATTTGTGGTCGTCAACCATCAGATCCACCGTGGGCACACCCTGTGCATCGACGAGAAACATCATATTGTCTATCGCGAAATGCCCGATCCTGAGGCGCCCACGCCCACCCCGCCGGCGGCCCCCACTGGGGCCCAGTGGTCGCGTCGCGTCACCCCGGACCCGGTACTGCTGTTTCGTTACTCGGCGCTGACCTTTAATAGCCATCGTATCCATTATGATGCCCCCTACACCCAAGAAGTAGAGGGTTATCCCGGGTTGGTCGTCCACGGCCCATTGGTCGCCACGCTATTACTCGATTTATTGCACGAGCACCTGCCCGAGGCCACCGTTAAAAGCTATCAATTCCGAGCCGTTAGCCCCACCTTTTGCCCCGATACCTTTACCCTCAATGGGCGCGTCGATGAGGATGGGCACACGGTCACCCTCTGGGCAGAGCATCAAGGGGGCGGGCTCATCATGAGTGCCCAGGCCACCATTTAAATCTCTATTCATTTAAAAAACAATCACCACAGACGGACTTTCAGCATGAAAAACCAAACAGACCAATACCAAGATATCCGCGATGCGGTACGTGATCTATGTGCCCAATTTCCCGCCGAGTATTTCCGTAAAATTGATGCCGAGGGCGGCTACCCCACCGAGTTTATCAAAGCCCTCACCGATGCAGGCTGGCTGGCGGCGCTGATTCCCGAAGAATATGGCGGCTCAGGGCTGGGCCTGACCGAGGCCTCGGTCATCCTCGAGGAAATTAACCGCTCGGGGGGCAACTCCGGCGTCTGTCATGGCCAGATGTACAATATGGGGACTTTGTTGCGCCACGGCTCCGAAGAGCAAAAGCAGCATTACCTACCCAAAATCGCATCGGGCGAGCTGCGCCTGCAGTCAATGGCGGTCACCGAGCCCACCACCGGCACCGACACCACTCAGCTGAAAACCACTGCGGTACGCAAGGGTGATCGCTACGTGGTCAATGGCCAAAAGGTTTGGATCTCACGCGTGATGAACTCTGATCTGATGATCCTGTTGGCGCGTACCACCCCACTGGCCGAGGTCAAAAAGAAGACCGAGGGGATGTCGATCTTTATTGTTGATATCAAAGAGGCCTTGGGCAATGGGATGGAGATACAGCCCATCCCCAATATGGTCAATCACGAGACCAACGAGCTCTTTTTCGAAAACCTCGAGATCCCCGTTGAAAACCGCATTGGCGAAGAAGGCATGGGCTTTCGCTACATCCTAGATGGCCTCAACGCTGAGCGCGCCCTGATCGCTGCCGAGTGTATTGGCGACGCCTATTGGTTTATTGACAAGGTGACTCAATACACCAGCGAGCGCGTGGTCTTTAACCGCCCCATCGGTCAAAACCAGGGGGTGCAGTTCCCCATCGCCCGTGCCTATGTCAATACCCAGGCCGCCGACCTGATGCGTTACAAGGCCTGCGCTCTCTTTGATGACGGTAAACACTGCGGTGCCGAGGCCAACATGTCCAAGCTGCTGGCCGCAGACGCCTCTTGGGAGGCGGCCAACGTGTGCCTGCAATTCCATGGTGGGTTTGGTTTTGCCGCTGAATATGATGTCGAGCGTAAATTCCGTGAGACGCGCTTGTATCAGGTGGCTCCGATTTCAACCAACCTGATTCTGTCCTATGTGGCCGAACACATCTTGGGACTGCCCCGCTCGTTTTAAACAGCCTGAATTAACCCACGAGAACCCGCTATGAATACCACAAATACAACTGCTGATAGCGCTCAATTGGCCCAATTTGTGGCCGATCTGCGTTATGAGGATATCCCCACCGAAGTGGTGCGCCGTACCGAGGATTTGTTACTGGACTGGTTTGGCTCAGCACTGGCTGGCAAGGGAGCCCGCCCGGTAGAAAGCATTGCCCGTTTTGCCCGCCGTATGGCGGGGGGCCCAGGCCGGGCCGAGGTGCTGATCTCGCGTGAGCACAGCACCCCTTTATTTGCGGCCATGGTCAATGCCGCTTCCTCACATTTTATCGAGCAGGACGACGTACATAATGCCTCGGTCTTTCATCCGGCGGCGGTGATTTTCCCTCCGGTACTGGCCGTGGCCCAAGATCTGGGCAGCACGGGTAAAGAAATTATCCTGGCCAGTGTAGCGGGCTACGAGGCCGGCATTCGCATCGGTGAGTACTTGGGCCGTCACCACTACACCATTTTCCATACCACGGGCACCGTGGGCACGGTGGCTGCGGCGGTTGCCGTGGCCAAGCTGCTGCGCTTGGACGCCACCCAATGCTTAGACGCCATTGGCTCTGGTGGCACCCAAGCCGCCGGTCTATGGGAGTTTTTGCGCGATGCTGCCGACTCGAAACAGCTACATACCGCCCATGCTGCTTCGGCGGGGCTGATGGCCGCCTATTTGGCCAAAGATGGCTTCAAAGGCGCCCAACGCATCCTTGAGGGGCCCCAAGGCATGGCAGCGGGCATGACCAATGAAAGTTTCCCCGAAAAACTCTGTGCCGATTTGGGCCAGCGCTGGGCCACTCTCGAGGTCTCATTTAAATATCACGCCTCCTGCCGTCACACGCACCCCGCCGCCGACGCCCTCCTCAAGGCCATGCAGGACAACAACCTGCAGGCAGATGACATCGAGCGCGTCGATGCCTACGTACACCAAGGGGCCATTGATGTGCTGGGCCCAGTCGTAGACCCACAAACAGTGCACCAAGCTAAATTCTCGATGGGGACCGTACTGGGGCTCATCGCCACACGCGGCAGCGCATCGGTGGTGGACTTCGAAGAGTCTGCCTTTAGCGATGCCGTCATTGATGTGCGCAACCGCGTGCACATGCACTTAGATGCTGAAGTCGATGGGGCTTACCCCAAACAATGGATTGGCAAGGTCACCGTCACCACCCGCACGGGCCAAACCTATGATGCCAAGGTCCTCGAACCCAAAGGCGACCCAGGCAACACCCTGAGCCGTGCCGAAATCGAAGAAAAGGTGCATGTATTGGCATCTTTTGCACAGGCCGCCACCCCTGCCGAGGTCGACCAGGCCATAGAAACAGTCTGGCACCTGACCGAATGTGGCCAATTCAACGGCTTTTTCTGAAATAATAAAAAGACCATGATCATTAATCACCACACCCATTTTTGATTAGGAAAGTTTCATGAAATCCTCACAGCGACCCTTAGAAGGAACTACGGTTATCAGCCTAGAACATGCCGTCGCTGCCCCTTTGTGCACGCGTCATCTGGCTGATTTGGGTGCGCGCGTCATCAAAATCGAGCGCCCCAAAGTCGGCGACTTTGCCCGTCAATATGACGAGCGCGTCGACGGTCTGGCCTCGCACTTTGTTTGGATTAACCGCTCTAAAGAGAGCCTGACCCTCAACCTCAAAGAGCCCGAGGGCATGGAAATCATGCAAAAACTGCTGGCCGAGGCAGATGTATTGGTGCAAAACCTGGCCCCGGGCGCGACCAAACGCTTGGGTCTAGACTATGAAAGCTTGGCCCCTGAGCACCCACAACTCATCGTTTGCGATATTTCTGGTTATGGTGAAAAAGGTCCCTATACGACTAAAAAAGCCTATGACCTACTCGTGCAAAGTGAGGCCGGCTTTTTATCCGTCACCGGCACCCCCGAAACCCCCTCTAAAGCAGGGATTTCCATCGCCGACATTGCCGCTGGGATCTATGCCTACAACTCTATTTTGGCCGCCCTACTGCAGCGCCACAAAACCCAACAAGGCGGGCGCATCGAGGTCTCTATGCTCGAGGCTTTGGCCGAATGGATGGGCTTTCCCCTGTACTATAGCTACAAGGGTGCCGAGCCCCCCGCCCGTGCCGGTGCCAGCCACGCTGCCATCTATCCCTACGGGCCTTTTACCGCCGGCGATGGTCGTTCAGTCATCCTGGGCCTACAAAATGAGCGCGAATGGAAAATCTTTTGCGAAGAGGTTCTCGAGCAACCCGAGCTCACCACTGACCCCCGCTTTGATGACAATAGCAAGCGCAGCCAAAACCGCGAGCAGCTGGATGAAATCATTCATCAGGCCTTTGCCGATCTGCGCATTGCCGAGGTCATCCAACGGCTGGAAAAGGCGGGCATTGCCAACGGCAACCTAAACAGCATGCAAGACCTCTGGCAGCACCCGCAACTGCAGGCGCGCCAACGCTGGACGCACATAGAATCCCCCATCGGCACCTTGCCCGCATTGCTGCCCCCGGGGGTACACAGCTCATTTGACTATCGGATGGACCCTGTTCCTGCCTTGGGCGAGCACAGCGAGGCCATCCTTGAACAGCTAGGCTATACGGCCGATACCATTACCCAACTGCGCGAGCGCGAGGTTATTTAATAAAGGAAAACCATGGCCAGTATTCGCTCCTTTTTATTTGTCCCGGCCAGCCGCGTCGATCGTTTTGAAAAGGCCCTCGATACCGAGGCAGATGCCATCATCATCGACCTCGAAGATGCGGTCGCCATCGATGCCAAAGCCGCGGCGCGCGACGCCCTATGCGATTGGGTCGAAGAGCAAATCAAAGAAGATGAAAGCGTGCTCAAGCGCATTTGGGTGCGCATCAATCCCTTGAACAGCCCTTGGGGGCATGATGATATGGACGCACTGAGTGAGTTTCCACTCGGTGGCTGGGTCGTCCCTAAAGCAGAAAACACCTATGACATCGAGCAGGTGGTCACCCTCAAGCCCAAGCGCACCCAACTGGCCCTGCTCATTGAAACTGCCGTAGGGCTGGCCCATGCGCGCTTATTGAGCAGCCTAGAGGGGGTGGATCGTCTGATGTTTGGCACCCTCGACTTCCAGCTCGATCTCGACATGAAGTGCGATGCGCTAGAAACACAGCTCAATGCCTTTAGGGCCGAGCTCACCCTGGCCTCACGGCTGGCAGGCTTGGCCGCCCCGGTCGATGGCGTGACCCCATCCACCACTGATACCGAGCTTTTGGAACAATCGGTGCAACAAGCCCGTGCCTATGGGTTTGGGGCCAAACTCTGTATCCATCCGCGCCAGGTTGAAGGGGTTAATAAAGGATTTATGCCCTCAGCCGAGGAGCACGAGTGGGCACAACGGGTGGTCGCCGCCAATGAAAAACACCAAGGCGCCGCCTTTTCTGTTGATGGCAAAATGGTGGATGCCCCGGTCATCGCTCTCGCGGAACAAATTATCCAGCAATATCAGCGTGATTAATACCCGCTAATTTTCAGCTGGATCATGACGCGGCCAACGCTGCAAAAGCGGGCCGGCAGGTACCCGAGCAGGAATATACCAGAGGCGGGCTTTGGGATCCCAATAGGCCCCCAAAGCCTTGGCCTCATCTTTTTCTGCAAAGGGCACCTGCAAATACACACGCTGCGGGTCACGGTTGGTTGATGACGACTCAGCACTGCCCCCACCCACATCGCGGGGTTGGCCACTGGCCTGTGGCGCATGCGCTGCCCGCCGTAAACGTTCATGGCGCTGCTGCAACCAATGCAGCTGTTCTTGGGCCGGCGCCTGTGATGCCGCGACCTGCAACTGCTGCACAAAGGGACTCTGCCGCTGCTCACCCTCAGGAACAAACAAGGTCAACGACTGCTGCGCCCGAGTACAGGCCACATAAAATAAATTTTCCTCATTGATAGTGGGCTGCTGTGGCCGCGGAAACTCACCCTGCTCTAGATAGGGTAAAAACACATGGCCAAACTCGGTCCCCTTGGCCTGTGCCGCGCACAGTAGTGACAACACATGCGCGGGGCGTCGCGTCTGACCCGCGCTGGGGACATAGCACACCCCACGATCAATAAAGGCATCGGCCTGAGTCATCCACTGATGCAATTGCTCGACCGTAAACTCATGTTGGGCCGCTAAATCATGCAGCCCATAAATAGATTCAGCAATGATTTGTGCCTGCCCGGTGTCTAGATAAATGCGCTTGGCCAACGCCTCGATATCCAGGCCGTCATACAAAGCAGCCAACATGGGGGCAGCTGGCCCTTGTGGCCCATGCTGCTGAATCACCTCTATGGCCTGGCGGTTGCGTCGTGCTGCGGTCTCAGTACTGTACTCAAGCATGCGCACCGCGTAGAAATAACGCAGGATAGCGGGCTCTTCAACAATGTCTTTTTGCGCATCCGCAATGGCATCAATGCCTAACTGGGCCTCACCAAATAAACTCAAAGCGCGCACCATACCCTCTAAGCTGAGGGCATTTAACCCCGTATAAGCCTGTAGGGCAATGACCAACAACCCCCGCACAAACAGGATTTCATCACGCTGCAAATAAGGCGTAAACCCCAAGCACTGGTACGGCACCCCCGCCATCAACAATGCGTTTTCCAACGCCACCGACTGATGCTGCGCACGCATGATCACGGCACACTGATTGAGGCTCTGGCCAGGTGTACTCAAACGCGCACGGATGGCCTGTAGCAAGCGCTCAGCCTGCTGGTGTTCGGCATAGGTATGCACCTCAATCTGTGTCTCACGAACCAAACCAGAGGCTAACTCCTTTTGTTTGAAAGCGCCTGCACTCAGTGCCAACCATGGCCCATAGCGGAAACTGCGCCCCAATTGAAAACGGGTCACATCGGAAAAATAAGCCTGGAAATGCTCATGCAAATAGCGTTTATCCGCCCCCATATGCGAATAAATCACCTGATCACTATCGCCCGCAGCCACCAAATAAGACTGTCCATGCTGCAAAAGGGCCCTTAGAATGGCAAAGGCAGTGGCATTCATATCGTGCAATTCATCCACGATAATCAGCCTAAAGGTGGGTAGGCCCTCACCTTGCTCGGGATGCTGACAAAGGCTGCGCGCCAAATCATAACTGGCGTCAAAAGGCCCCCTAAATAAGGCCTCATCAAACGCACTCAAACGTTGCCGCTCATAGGCCAAGGTCCATAAATACTCAACCAACGGCACTTGATGTAAGTCCGCCCGCTCATCGGGGCTGAGGCTAAGATCCTCGTCCAGCAATGCCAAACGATGCTTTAGCCGCAATTGAGTGGCAAAAAATTGGCTGATCGCCGCTGCGTGGCTGCGAATCTCTAAATATGGGTAACGCTCGGCATACTGCGCACTACAATCGTCCAACGCCTGCAAAATGGGGTCCTGCAAGGTGCTTAAACTGTGATGACGGGGCACATCGCGCTCTCCCCATTGATCCCAGACGGAATGAGCAAAACGCTCTACTGTCCCGATACGTAGGCGCTGCACCAATCGAGGCGCCACACCCAATGCCAGTAAACGCGCTTTGAAAACCTCAACCGCCTCATGGGTGAACACCCAAATTAAAATCTGCTCAGGGGGCAAACCACGGACCAAGGCCTCGGCGACACGCAGGGCCAAAGTCGTGGTTTTAGCCGCACCCGCCCCCGCCTCGATGAGACTGATGCGTTGCTGTGACAGCTGGATTAAACGCTGCTCATGAGTGGGCGTGATGCCACGAGGGACAAAACGGGGCCGATGCCTACTGATCTGCCCCTCCATCATCCGCAGCGTCTGTGGCGCTGAGCTTTTCGCTCACAGACTGTAATTTGGCCTCTAGCTTGTCTGCTGGCAGCCAACCATTGACGCGCGACCCGTCCTCAAAAAAGATCGCAGGCGTGCCTTGTACGCCTAAATCTAACCCGACCTGTAGTAAATCATCGATGGGGTTTTCACAGCTCACCTCGGCCGGACGCTCTTCTTTGAGCATCCAATCGGACCAGGCCTGTGCCGGATCATCTGCGCACCACACATGTTCGGCAATGGTCCGAGAATCGGGTGCCAAAATGGGAAACATCAGGCTATAGACGGTCAAATCATCCAACTCGGCAAAGGTCTCGTGCAACCGTTTACAGTACACACAATTGGGATCCTCAAACACCACCAGCTGGCGACTGCCATCGCCCTTGACCTGCTTGACCGCATCGTCCAATGGCAGCTGGGCAAAATCTACTCGATTGAGCTCTTCAACACGCTGTGCCGTCAAGTCGGTCAGGGTCGATACATCAACCAAGGCGCCCTGCAGCACAAAGTCCAATGCCTCGTTGGTGTACAACAACTCGGTGCCTAAACGCACCTCGTAGAGCTCAGGAAAGGGGGTGGGTCGCACCTCATTGACCTCTATTCCTTCAAAGGCCTCTTCAAATTTGCTTTTGATATCCTCTAAAACAGCAGGTTGGGCGGACTGCACCGTCACGCTGTTCTCGGCCTGGCTTTGCTCGCTGATCGTGCTCACTGCACCATCCGCAGATGCCTCCTCAGACGCCGTCGATGGTTCATCTGCCCACGCAGACGTCACCGCCATCGCGGACACACCTAATGCCACCAAAACCTTTGCAAAAACCTTGTGCAACTTAAATGTCATAAATAAAAAAACCCCGCCAATCTGTATCGGGGTTAACTCCTTTTTGTGCGAGAAAAAAACTGGGGAGCGATGCCCGCGGCCTCTTGGATCAGCAACCGTTTAATCAAAGGCACACGATTGACTAAACGCATCCCGACATTGCGCGCCATCATGGCAGGCACCCCGGGCAAACCGAAAAACTGGTGCAAGCCATGAGTCACCCAGCGCATCGCAAAAATAGGCTCGGCGCGCCGGCGGCGATAACGGCTCAGGGCAGAGAGATCGCCCACCCCCTGATATGCAGGTTGGGTGCTCAAAACGCGGATAAGTTCCTCAATATCCCCAAAACCTAAATTTAGGCCCTGTCCGGCCAGCGGATGCACCCGATGGGCGGCATCACCGACCAACGCCACCCCCGGCGCGATCATGGCCGAGCGCTCGAAGGTCAGCGGAAAGGCATATAAAGGGCTGCGTACCGTCAGCGCCCCCAAACACCCCTCGGTGATCACTTGTAAATGCTGTTCTAATTGTTGCGCGCGATCCTTGGGCGCTAACGCCATCAGCTCATCAGCCAAAGCTTGCTTGACCGACCACACCATGGAAACCTGAGGACCTGCACTGGTATCCGGCATCGGCAATAAGGCCAAAATACTATCACCGGTAAACCACTGGCGGGCAATCCCCTGGTGGGCAATCTCGGCATTTAAATGAGTGACCACACCACTGTCGCCATAGGCATAAAAATCATGCTCAATATGTGCGGCGGCCCGTACCTTTGAGCGAGCCCCATCGGCCCCCACCACCAAATCAGCAGGCAAAAACTGCCCACAAGCCGTCATCACGCCGCGGCCTCGCGCGCCCTCATTGTGAAAACTCTCAAACATGGCCTCGTGCCAGCGCACCCCAAAGACCTGTAACGCCTGCAACAACGCCTGCTCTAAAGTGCCCGACTCAACAATCCATGCCAACTCATCACGCATGATTTGCCACGCATCCAGCGTGATTTCCCCGGAGGCATCACCAAAGACTTGCATGGCCTGGACAGGGGTCACCCGCTGGGCGGGCATCAGCCCCCACACCCCAAGCGCATCCAAAAACTGCTGGCTGGCGACCGATAAAGCGTATACCCGCGGATGGTATTGTTCGGGCTCTAGATTCAGCGGCTGCGCACGAGGCGCCAAGATCTCGACCTCAAAGCCGTGTTTTTTCATGCCTAGGGCGGCCGCCATCCCAGCCAAACCGCCCCCACAAACTAAAATTTTGTCTTGCTTGCGACTCATCGTGCAGAAGGTGTGCCTGCTTGTTTAGGCCAGAGCACCCATAATTCACCAGGTTGTTTCATTTTACCGGCTAATGCTCCGGCTTGCTCACCGCTGCCCCAATAAAAGTCCATCCGCGCCGCCCCTTTGATGGCGGCCCCCGTATCTTGGGCAAAGACCACCTGACGCAACGGCTGACCCGTATCGGGACGCTTGCTGGCCATATAAACCAAACTGCCTAAAGGGACAAACTCGGGGTCCACCGCAATGGCGCGCTCGGCCAACAGCGGAATACCATAGGCCCCTTTGGGCCCGAGCTGCTCATCCGTGATGGTTTCTGTATCAAAAAACACCATGGCCTCATTGGCATTGAGCATCTCTTGGACCCTATCGGGATTGCGCTGCGCCCATTGTTTGATATTTTGCATCGAGGCCTGATCTAATGAGAGCTCACCTTGATCTGCCAACCATTTACCAATCGAGGTATACGGATGGCCATTATGATCGGCATAGGCGAGGCGGATAGATTGTCCATTTTCAAAACGTGCGCGCCCCGATCCCTGTATTTGCAGGAAAAAAGCCTCTACTGGATCCTTGGCCCAGACCAGCGCTTTAGGTTGACGTTCGGGGTTGGCAGCAATCTCAGCCCGCGTATCATAAGGCACCACCCGATTGCCGTCGAGCTTGCCGCGAATGCGTTTACCGGCCAACTCAGGATACAAACTGCCCAAATCCACGGTCAGCAAATCCTCAGGCACCGCATATAAAGGCCATTGATAGCCTGACTGCTGATGGGGCGCCGCCTCGATAACGGGCTCGTAATAACCCGTCACAGTATTGCGGGCGATTTCCCCACCCTCATCCAGCAAACGCCAAGGCTGCAAATGCTCTTCTAAAAAGCGGCGCACCTGCGCGGCCTCAGCCTGCTCATCCAGCCCACTGCGCTGTGCGGCGGCACAAACCGGCTGCCAATCTTTAGGGGTGGCGCGGGCAGGGTGATGCAATCCTCCGCTGATGGGACGCATTAACCCCTTGCAGTTATTAATCAAGCCCTGCCAAACTGTAGTTAAATCATCCTCTTGCCAACCCGGCAATGCCCCCCAGGTCACCGCCTGAAAGCGTCCTTTCAAGGGCCGCTCGGCCGTATCCGTCATCTGCTCTAAAGACGGCACCTCTAAAGGCTGCGAAATAATATCTTTTTTTTCCTCGGGCTTATGCTCAGGCCCCTTGCTTGCACAGGCAGCCAACAATGCGACTAACCCCACGCCCACCCAATGTTTCAGACCCATAAACAACATCCTGAAATGAATCATAAATAGTGCCTACCAAGCACCCGCCACAGAGCACGCACCCTCAGCATTGATGGCTTGATAGTTTAATTGCCTAATCGCTCATCATTAATGCAAAGTACGCGGCACCGACAACACAAAACGCTCGATGGGCAGCTCAAAAGGTATCCCCTGCTCATCCACGCAGTAATAAGTCCCCTCCATCGTGCCTACCGGCGTCGTTAAGGGGCAACCGCTAGTATATTCAAAGCCCTGCCCCGGTGGAATCAGCGGCTGCTGCCCCACCACACCAAGCCCCCGCACTTCTTCGACATCGCCATCCCCATCTGTGATGATCCAATGACGACTAATCACCTGAATCGCTTGCTCTGTCTTGTTTTCAATATTGACCCGATAGGCAAAAATATATTGCTGCTCTTCTGGGTTTGACTGCTCGGCGATGAACTGCGGGGTAACCTTGACGACCACATTGCCTACCGTCATAACAACCTCCCTCAAATTTGGCCACCAATGGTGGCCTATTTATCCAGTAAAACTATAATAATGGCACAGAACCTTTTCGTTTTTGCAAATTTTTGTACACGGTTAACACATGCCCACCCCAACTCCCTCACAGGCGATCATCGCGCCTAGTCTACTCGCTGCTGATTTTACCCGCCTGGGTCAAGAAGTACACGACGTCCTGGCCGCCGGCGCCGACTGGATACACTTTGATGTCATGGACAATCACTTTGTCCCCAACCTGAGCTTTGGCCCAATGGTCTGTGCAGCCATTCGACCCCTGACTCAGGCACCCATTGATGTGCACCTGATGGTCGAGCCCGTTGATAATATCGTACAGCCTTTTGCAGAGGCTGGGGCTGATTTAATCAGCTTTCACCCCGAGGCCTCACGTCATCCCCACCGCACACTGGGTTTGATTCGCTCTGCAGGTTGCAAGGCGGGGCTCGTGCTTAACCCTGGGACCCCTTTGCAAACACTCGATTACCTGATGGATCAAATCGATTTAATTTTGCTGATGTCGGTCAATCCCGGCTTTGGTGGGCAGCGCTTTATTCCCACCACCTTAGAAAAAATCCGCCAAACCCGTGCGCGCATTGACCATTGGGTACAGGCCGGTGGCCAGCCCATCCACCTCCAAGTCGATGGCGGTGTTGGAGTCGACAACATCGCGGCCATCCGTCAGGCAGGTGCCGACACCTTTGTGGCTGGCTCGGCGATCTTTGGTCAACCAGACTATCGGCAGGTCATCGATCAAATGCGCTCCGAGATTGCGCGCACGGATCAATCCGCCTAGCCGCTGATCATCCGCCCACCAATCGCCTCTGGTCACCCCCAATCACCCCCGGTCATCTTTACCACTTAATACCATCCATGCACTATCAAGCAGTTTTATTTGATTTAGACGGCACGCTGGTCGACTCTATCCATGACATCGCCGCTGCCGCCAACCAAATGCTCCAATCCCTCGACTACGACCCCCTACCAGTGGCCCAAATCACGACCTTTGTGGGCCGCGGGGTCGATGCTTTGATTTGGCAATGTTTATTAGAAAAAATTGACGCCAGCGCGCCCAGCCCCGAGCTTTACCAACAAGCGCGCGCCGTCTTTGCCACACAGTATCAACGCCAACTCGAACAAGCGCAGACCCCCGTCTATGAAGGGGTATTTGAGGGCCTGGATCAATTCCAAGCCGCAGGCTGCAAATTGGCTGTCATCACCAACAAGCCCATTGCCTACACACACATGATCCTCGAGCAAACCCAGCTGGCTCCCTACTTTGAGGTGGTCATCGGCGGGGATAGCTGCGAGGAAAAGAAACCCCACCCCCTGCCTTTGCTCTTTGCCTGCGCCGAGCTCGATATCGCACCAGAGCATAGCCTCATGATTGGGGATTCGATCAACGACGTCGCGGCCGCTAACGATGCGCACATCGACGTACTGGTACTGCCCTACGGCTACAACCAAGGTCAACCCGCCAGCGCATTGCCTGCCACTGCCCATGTCGATGACCTACCCGCCGCCTATCACTGGGCACGCCAACGCGGTTAAAACAACAGCTTGGCAATGGCTATCAATAAACCCTTTACAAACCGAGTTTTTTCTTTTACAAATAGACCAAGGCAGGTGAGCGCTGCCACACACAGCGCCCCCGTCCTGTACACTGATAGCGTGGCTCCTCAGACAGAGCCCTTAACTCACTGACGATAGACAGATATTTTTTTTGACGATGATGCTTACCCACGCACACACAATTGCATATGTAAACGGCGCCTATTGGCGCTGGTGGCGTTGTGTCCCGGGTAGGCGCGTACTCGTCTAAGCGCGTTCACGCTTAAATTTTGCAATTACCCGGTACCGCATCACTGCTGCCGGGTTTTTTGTTTTCATGCTCGGCCTACGTAGTACGGTACCTCGATATCACCACACTGCACGGCAACCACACCGTGCCTCAACAACAAAAGGCATCGCATGACAGAAATTGAATTCAACGCCCTAGCCGCCAAAGGCTACAACCGTATCCCCATCATTGCCGAGACCTACGCCGATCTGGATACCCCTTTATCCATCTACCTCAAGCTGGCCCACAATGGCCCCGAAGGCGGCCGCAACAGCTGCTTGATGGAGTCCGTCCTCGGCGGTGAACGCTTTGGCCGCTACTCCTTCATTGGCCTGCCCGCCAAAACCCTCATCCGCGCCACAGGCAACAAAACCGAGGTAGTGCATAACGGCGAGGTCATCGAGACGCACGAGGGCAACCCATTAGAATTCATCGAAAGCTACCAGCAACGCTTCAAAGTCGCCCTACTCCCGGGCATGCCTCGCTTTGCTGGCGGTCTGGCAGGATACTTTGGCTACGACACCATCCGCTATATCGAGCCCGAACTCGGCCCCAACGACAAACCCTTTCCACGTGGTTCAGACGGCACTCCAGATATCTTGCTCTTGCAAATAGACGAACTGGTGATCGTTGACAACCTGGCTGGCCGCACCTACCTGATCGTTTACGCCGACCCCAATCAGCCAGAAAGCTACAGCAAAGCCCAACGACGCCTACGCCACTTACGCGAACGTTTACGCGCCCCCGTGGTCATCCCCTACGCCTACGCCAGCATGGAAACCACCGAGCAGCGCGACTTTGCCAAAGAAGACTTCCTCGCGGCCGTACAAAAAACCAAAGAATACATCCAAAACGGTGAGGCCGAACAAGTCGTCATCGGCCAAGTCATCCGCAAACCCTTCCGAGACGCTCCCCTCTCGTTGTACCGTGCCTTGCGCTCGCTCAACCCCTCACCCTACATGTACTTTTGGAACTTTGACTCCTTCCAAGTCGTTGGCTCTTCACCCGAAATATTGGTACGCCAAGAAGGCCACATCGAAGACGGCCAAGAAACCCGCCGAGCCACCATCCGCCCCCTCGCGGGCACCCGCAAAAGAGGCGCCACCCCCACCGAGGATGACCGCTTGGCCGAAGAACTGCGCAACGACCCCAAAGAACGCGCTGAGCACCTCATGCTCATTGACCTGGCCCGCAGCGACATCGAGAAAATCGCCAAACCCGACACCATTGAGGTCACCGAAGCCATGGACGTCGAGCGCTACTCCCACGTCCAACACCTGGTCTCTAATGTGAGCGGCGAAATCCGCGACGAAGTCACCAATATGGACGTCCTCAAAGCCAGCTTTCCAGCCGGCACCCTCTCTGGATCACCCCGTCTGCGCGCCATGCAAATCATCGATGAAGTCGAACCCGTACGCCGTGGCATCTATGGCGGCGCCGTCGGCTACCTAAGCTACAGCGGCGACATGGATCTGGCCATCGCCATTCGCACCGGCATCATCCAAAACGGCATGCTCTATGCCCAAGCCGGCGCTGGCATTGTGGCTGACTCACAACCTGAAAGCGAATGGCAAGAAACCGAAGCCAAGGCCCGCGCCATCATCCGCGCTGCCGAACAAGTACAGTTTGGCCTTGACGAACCCATGTAAATGGACACCCCAAGCCATCCACCCATCACCCTAGGCCCGAGTGAGCGAAGAATGACGTACAATTTCACCCGCAATCATTTTTTAGCAAACAGGGCCCACCCACGACTTAACCCTTTAATTCACGCATAGGAGACACCATGAGCCCTAAACAAGCGCGCCGCATCAACGAAATCACCCCCAGCGAAGCACTGGTACGCTGCATCGAACATCGGGAAATATTCCACGATGAAATGCTCCATCTCATGCGCATGCTCATGCGCGGAGAAATGAGCCCAGTCATGTCAGCCGCCCTACTCATGGGCTTACGCGTAAAAAAAGAAACAGTGGGCGAAATCGCCGCAGCTGCCTCAGTCATGCGTGAGTTTTGCCTCAACGTCCCCATCCCCAACCCCGACCAATTACTGGATATGTGTGGCACAGGGGGGGACGCATCCAACACCTTTAATATCTCAACCGCCAGCATGTTTGTCGTGGCCGCTGCCGGCGTCAAAGTCGCCAAACACGGCGGACGCAGTGCCTCATCCTCCTCAGGCAGCGCAGATGTGCTTGAAACACTCGGCGCCCGACTGGACCTCACCCCAGAGCAAGTCTCCGAATGCGTCGAACGCATCAACATTGGCTTTATGTACGCCCCCGCACACCACAGCGCCATGAAAAACGTCGCTGCCATACGCAAAGAACTGGGCGTACGCACCATCTTTAACATCCTGGGCCCGCTCACCAACCCAGCGAACGCCGCCAACCAACTCATGGGGGTCTTTCACCCCGACCTCGTCGGCATCCAAGTACGCGTCATGCAACGCCTCGGCGCAAAACACGTCCTGGTCGTCCACGGCCGAGACGGACTCGACGAAGCCACCACAGGCGCTGCTACAATGGTAGGTGAATTGAAAAATGACACCGTACGTGAATACGAAATTCACCCAGAAGACTACGGCATCTCGATGAGCTCACACCGCAACATCCAAGCGAACTCAAGCCAAGAGTCCGCCGAACTCATCAAGCAAGCCCTGGACAACGTACCCGGCACCGCCCGCGACATCGTCGCCTTTAACGCCGGCCTGGCCATCTACTCAGGGCAGGGCGCCGACAGCATCCGCCACGGCATCCAAATCGCCAAAGACACCCTAGAAAGCGGCGCTGCCCGCGCCAAACTCGAAGAATTCTGCGCATTGACACGGAAGTTAACAAAATGAGCAATATCCTAGAAACCATCCTCAAAACCAAGAAAAAAGAAGTAGCCGCAGCCCGCAAACTGCGCAGCGAATCAGACCTACTGCGCGAAGCACAAAGCCGCAAAGACGTCCGCGGCTTTGCCAACGCCATCGTAGACACCGCGCGCAACAAAAAACCCGCCGTCATCGCGGAAATTAAACGCGCCTCCCCCTCCAAAGGCATCATCCGAGAAAACTTCAACCCTGCCGAAATCGCAGCCTCCTACGCCGCCCAAGGCGCCACCTGCCTCTCGGTACTCACAGACGTGCAATACTTCCAAGGCGCCTACGACCACCTGCGTCAAGCCCGCGCCGCCTGCGCCCTACCCGTCCTGCGCAAAGACTTCATCATCGACCCCTACCAAATCATCCACGCCCGAGCCATCGGCGCCGACTGCATCCTACTCATCGCAGCCGCCCTGAGCACCGAACAAATGCTCGAACTGGAAACCCTCGCCAACGAACTCGGCATGGACGTCCTCGTTGAAGTCCACGACCAAAAAGAACTGCACGAGGCACTCAAACTCAACACCCCGCTCATCGGCATCAACAACAGAGACCTGCGCACCTTTAAAACCAGCCTCCAAACCACCATCGACCTACTCGCAGAAATCCCTCAAGACCGCTGCGTCGTCACCGAAAGCGGCATCCTCAACCGCGCCGATGTAGAACATATGGAAAAACACGACGTCTGGGCCTTCCTCGTAGGAGAAGCCTTTATGCGCGCTGACGATCCGGGGGCAGCACTTAAAGAGCTGTTTTTCTAAATAGGCAGCTTTTGATGCCGTGAGCGAGCTTTTGCTCATCGCGCTGTGAGCGAGCTGCCGTCCCGTCACCCTACAGGCATCAATTTTCCTGATGTCTCGCTACGCTCGAAACATCAGCAAAACAGCTGCCTTACGGGTTCCTGGGTTGGTAGCTTTTGATGCAGCGAGCACTTCCGAAATATTTCACGGAAAGATGCGCCATCCAAGCTTCCCCATGCTGCAAGCAACCGAGGGCCCGTAAAGAGTTTGCGAGTGGGCTTCGCAGCGAGCGATAGCGAGCAAGGTCCCGAGCAAACTGCTTAACGGGCCACCCCCCTTTCAGCAAAACTCGCTGCTCATCGCGCTGTGAGCGAGCTGCCGTCCCGTCACCCTACAGGCATCAATTTTCCTGATGTCTCGCTGCGCTCGAAACATCAGCAAAACAGCTGCCTTACGGGTTCCTGGGTTGGTAGCTTTTGATGCAGCGAGCACAAAAAAGCCCCCGTGCTGGGGGCTTCTTTTTACAACCTAGCCGTACTAAAACCAGTAGGCTGAAAGCGCTAGCTACCCATTAGGCGACGCCCGCTTCTTCTGCCTGTGTGTCGGCATGATAAGACGAGCGGACCATGGCGCCGACGGCGGCGTGGGTAAAGCCCAGCTCATAGGCGATGTTTTCCAGTCGTTTGAAATTATCGGGGGTCACATAGCGCAGTACGGGCAGGTGGTATTCAGTCGGTTGTAGGTATTGCCCGATTGTGAGCATGTCCACATTATGTGCGCGTAGGTCACGCATGACTTGGATGATTTCATCGTCTGTTTCACCCAGGCCGACCATCAGGCCGGATTTAGTGGGTACGTCAGGGCAACGTTTTTTAAACTCAGAGAGCAGTTTTAGTGAGTGCTCGTAGTCTGCTCCGGGGCGTGCCTGGCGATAAAGACGTGGGACGGTTTCCAGGTTGTGGTTCATGATGTCTGGGGGGCATTCTTCCATGATATCCAGTGCACGTTCGAGGCGCCCACGAAAGTCAGGCACGAGTACTTCTACTTTGGTGCCGGGGGCTTGTTTGCGTACTTCTCGGATGCAGTCGACGAAATGCCCTGCTCCACCGTCACGCAGGTCGTCACGGTCGACGGAGGTGATGACGGCGTAGTTCAGTTTCATTTTGCCAATGGCGCGTGCCAGGTTGGCAGGTTCGTCTTGGTCTAGTGCGTCGGGGCGTCCGTGTGCGACGTCGCAAAAAGGGCAGCGACGGGTGCATTTGTCCCCCATGATCATAAAGGTCGCGGTGCCTTTGCCAAAGCATTCACCGATGTTAGGGCAGCTGGCCTCTTCACAAACGGTAAAGAGGTTAGTTTCCCGCAAGATGCGTTTGATATCGCGAAACTTGGAGTTAGGTGCCGCTGCTTTGACTCGGATCCAACTGGGCTTTTTTAGCGGGTTGGTGGTGCGCTCGACCTTGATGGGGATGCGCGATGTTTTGTCCTTGGCACGCTGGTGGCGTGTTGGATCATAGTCCGTGCGTGGACGTACGGTGGGGCGATGGTTTGGCTGAGTCTGTGTCATGGTATGAATCTTTGTGTTGCGCCTAATTGGTTTGATAACGCCTGCTGCATGCGCTTTAAAAACTGTTGGCCCACCTCTGTGAGCGTCGTTTGTATGCCGCAGTGCGCCAAATCAGTGGTACGTAAATTGGCATAACCGCAGGGGTTAATCCCTGCAAAGGGGCTCAGGTCCATATCAATATTGATGGCAATACCGTGATAAGTACACCCCTTGTTAATTTTTACCCCCAGAGCCGCTATTTTAACCAGTTCATCATCCGGAATACTACCCTGTAGGCTGGTTTTTTTGGCCGGTACATAAACGCCGGGCGCTCCGGGCTGCAGATAAGCATAGTGTGCCCCAAGATCCCCTAAGGTGTCGACAATAACCTTTTCCAACAGGGCGACATAAGACTTTGCGTAAAGGCCGTAACGCCGTAGGTCGATCATGCAGTAGGCCACTAATTGGCCTGGGCCGTGGTAGGTGACTTGCCCGCCGCGATCGGCTTTGATGATGGGGATGTTACCGGGGTTGAGTATGTGCTCAGGGCGGCCAGCCAAACCCAGTGTATAGACGGGGTCATGCTCGAGCAGCCAGATTTGATCCAGGCTGTCGGCATCACGGGTGGCCGTGTACTGCTGCATTTGCGCCCAGGTGCGCTGGTAGTCAGGGCGGCCGGGCAGCCACTGTGCTTTGAGTGGCAATGCAGTGGTTGCATCCTGTGTCGCTGCTACCGGCGGGAGGGGCGGCACTGGAGCCGCGTCCTCGGGGTTTGTCGGTGGTTCGGGGCGCTTAGAGCACATAGGAAACCATGGGATGTGCGGTTAATGCACGATAAATATTATCCAGCTGCTCCTGCGAGGTGGCGTTGACATGCAAGGTCAAACCCACATAATTGCCCGCCCGACTGGGGCGCATTTCTACCTCGGCAGGATCCAAATCAGGATCATATTCCTGGACCAGATCGGTCATGGTTTGGGCAAAGTCTGTGGCGGCACGCCCCATAACTTTAATAGGAAACCGGCAGGGAAACTCGATGATGGTTTCCCGTCCTGTTTGCCCGTCGGAATCAGAGTGTGTGTCATCGGTACTCATGGTCATGCCTCCAGTTTGAGTATTTCCTGATCGTAGGCCGCCCGCAGCTTTTTGTAGACTGGGCCGAGTTTGCCGTCACCCACCGGTTGGGCGTTAAAGCTCATGATGGGTAATATTTCCTTGGTGGCTGAGCTGAGCATGAGCTCATCAGCACTTTGCACCTCAGCTTTGGCAATGGGCCGTGATTCAAAGTCAATGCCACACTCTGCCGCGAGGCGCTCGAGGAGGCGATAGCGGATGCCTTCGAGGATCAGATTGTTGCGTGGGGGGGCTAAAAGCACACCGTCACTGACGACCCAGATATTGCACGAGGCCCCCTCGGTGAGGTAGTCATCGCGAAATTGCACGACCTCATCCACCCCGGCCTCAACCGCCTGCTGGCGTGCCAACACATTGCCCAACAAAGAGGTGGATTTGATGTGGCACATGGCCCAGCGCTTGTCCTCGATACTCACCACACTCAGCCCCTGAGTACGCTGCTCCTCTGTGGGGCGGGTAAACGGAGTCACCATACAAAAGATGGTGGGTTCGGTTTGGGCGGGAAAGGCGTGGTCGCGTTTGGCGGGGCCGCGGGTGACCTGGATATAAACGATGCAGTCTGCCCCTCGGCCCGAGCGGGCCAACATGTCAAGGACGAGCTGCTCCCAGTCGTTGGCGGTCCAGCCCGTTTCTATTTCAATGACCTCTAGATTGCGCTGTAGGCGTGCCAAATGCTCGGCCATGCAAAAGGGTCGCCCCTGATAGCAGGGGACCACGTCATAAATGCCGTCGCCAAAAATGAATCCTCGATCGAGGACGGAAATCTTGGCATCCCCCAGACGGACATAGGCGCCGTCTAAATAAACTATGCTATCAGGGTCAATACCTGTCATCATGGTTGCCTCTTTTATGTTTCAAATAATCGTTGAATAGTTAGATTGAGTTGGGTACTTGGGTGGATCAGTGGAACATGCGTCGCACTTTATCAACCATGCGGCCAAAAAATCCTGCCTGCGGAACTTCGGCCAATGTCTCCAGTTTAACCTCGGCGAGCTCGTGATCGTCAAGCATAAATGCCACCGTACCCACCTCTGTGCCCTCTTTTACAGGCGCCACCAAAGGCTGACTGTAATGAGCGACGGGTTTGACCTCTTGGCCCATGCCGCGGGGGACAGTGACCCAGATCTCGCGCTCGAGGCCCAAGCCCACGCTGTTTTCCTCGCCCTCCCAGACACGGGCGTCCACAACGCTTTCCCCCGCATCATAGAGTTTGACGTCCTCAAAGTTTTGGAAACTCCAATTGAGGATTTTGAGGCTGTCCTCTGTACGGGCAGAATCACTGCTGGTGCCCACCACGGCGCTGATGACACGTCGCCCATCGCGCAAGGCGGTACTCACTAACCCATAGCCCGCCGATTTAGTATGGCCGGTCTTTAGGCCGTCCACCGTGGAATCTAACCACAACAAGCGGTTGCGGTTGGCCTGGCGGATATCATTCCAGACGTATTCCTTTTGGTTGTAGTAATGCAGGTATTGCGGAAAACGATCCACCAAATTGGCCGCCAACATCACAATATCGCGCACGGTGGTGAGGTGCGTTTCGTGGGGCAACCCACTGGCATTTTGGTGATGGGTGTTATCCAGCCCTTGGCGTGCGGCCTCTTCGTTCATCAGCGCGACAAAAGCATCTTCACTGCCTGCAATCGCCTCGGCCAAAGCAACGGTGGCGTCATTGCCCGATTGCACAATCATGCCCTGCAATAAGTCATCCACACTGACCTGAGTATTCGGGTCAATAAACATGCGTGACCCCTCGGTTTGCCAAGCATTTTCCGAGACGTTGATTTCTTGGTCTAATTGCAAGCGACCATTTTCCAAGGCCTCAAATACCAAATAGGCCGTCATTAATTTCGTGATAGAGGCGGGCTCGATGGGATCATCGATATTAAAAGCCGAGATAAACTGCCCGCTGTTGACGTCATAGCTGGCCCAAGCCTTGGCCCCAACGGTCGGCGGGGGGACATTGCCGAGCTGACTCACGAAAAAGTCTGTACTGGGCTGCTCGACCACTGCGGTCTCAGTGGTGTCCTGCTCAGCCGCCTCGTCCGTACTGTTGGATGCTGCCCACGCAGCAGGGGCCAACAAGGCCACGCACACAGGAAATGCAACCAAGGTGCGCTTCCAGTGATGCGCACTGATGGTGGTGTTTATTTTTTTAAAAAAGGTGTGAAAACGCTGTTTCATCGGTGAAAACGCCTAGTAAATAAAAAAGACCAGCCTAGATTATAACGAGGTCAGGAAATCAAGACTGCCGATGCAGCATCAGCTGTATCTGATCACTCACCAACTGCCGTAATAAAATGAGCTTGCCATGAAAAAAGTGCGTGCAATCAGGAATCGCCGTGACGGCCAGCTTGTGCTCTTTGGCAAAGGCCATCGCCTCGGAAAATGGCACCACCTCGTCATCGGCCCCATGGACCAAATAGGTATGACTGGGGACCTGAACCTCGATGTGCCGAAAGCGCTGCACAGCAGTGCCCGATAATAATAATGCTTGGGGGGTGGGTAACTGCTCTTGGGCTAAAAGAGAATATAATTGAGCGGCCACTGCGGTGCCAAAAGAAAACCCCGCCATGGCCCAAGGCAGTGCGTTAAACTCGGGAAACTGTTCGCGAAACTGTGCGACGAGGGCATACATATCGCGGGTTTCACCCTTGGCGGAATCAAAGGCCCCGGCAGATGCGCCCACCCCTCTAAAATTAGGGCGTACGGCCAACAACCCCAAGTCGGCACACGCGCGACTAATGGTCGTGACGACCTTGTTGTCACGGGTGCCCCCCTCGATGGGCAATGGGTGCAAGACCAAGGCCCAGCCACGGGGAGTGTCGCGTGGCCAATCTAAGGCACAGTCGATGACCCCAGCCTCGCCTTGAAATTGTATCGTCTTTGGTTTTTGCATGCTCAGTACTTTTAGGTTAAACAAAGTTTTATTCTAGTGACTGCCTTGCCGCTTGTCGAGATAGTCCCAAGGCATTTTTCCTATCGCATTTTTTATACCTATGTCCATCCCGCTTACGCTTCCAGACCCTACCGATATGGCATCCCGGCTCACACGGATTTTGCCGCGCTTTGCCCAAATAAATTGGGTTCAGCAAACCACCTCAACAAACACTGATTTGGTGGAACAGGCCCGCGATCCGCAAGGCCAGATACTGCGCCCGTGGTTGCGCGGTGCACACTATCAAAGTCAGGGCCAAGGCCGCGGGGGCAAGCCCTGGGACAATACCCCAGGCACTCAATTGATGTTTTCCTGTGCCTTTGATGTGTTTTTGCCCAGTCGTCAACTCCCTACCCTCTCCCCTGCGATGGGGGTGGCGGCCTGTCAGGCCTTGCGTGGTCTGTTACCCGATTGGCATGCTGAACACCTCAGCCTGAAATGGCCCAACGACCTCATGTGGGGGCATGCCAAAATGGCCGGCATCCTGACCGAGGTCACGCGGGCCAGCGCCTCACGGCTGAGCCCTGATCATTTTGTGGTGGTGGTCGGGATAGGCATCAACTTAAACCGCGGGGTTGAGTTGAGCCAAAAACTGCAGCGCTCTATCGCTGATTGGCAGCAGATTTGCGCGACCGTGCCCCAAGCTTCAAAATACGGTGCCGATCAATTAGTGGCCGTCATCGCACATCGCTGGCAGCAGCAGCTCAACCAAGTCACCAATAGCGGTTTTGAGCAATTAGTGGATGATTTTCATGCGGTGGATTATCTCTATCGTATGCCCATTAATATCCTCAATGAGGGTATGATCACCCAAAGTGGCATTGCTGCTGGCATTAATGCACAGGGGCAACTGCAAATCCGTTCAGGCACGCACACTCAGGCCATTTCAGTGGGCGAGGTTTCCGTGCGCCCCCAACAGGATTATGCCCGCTCCGATGATGACGCTACCCCCACGCGCCAAGGATGACACGATTGATGAAAGTCTTGTTAGATTTGGGTAATACCCGCCTCAAAGCTGGTTTACTGCGCCTAACCGCTCAGGGACCTGAGCTCGCTACCACTTTTGCCACCACCTACGATCAGGGACAAGGACTCAGTCAGTGGCTCGAGCGCCACTTGCAGGCCGAGCCTTGCCCCCAGGTGCAGGCGTTGGGCATCAGTGTGGTGACGACGGAAACACGGCGCCATGTCGAAGGTATCCTGAGCCATCATCAATGCCACGTCCATTGGCTCGATGCATGCACCCCAAACCCCATGGTGCACAACGCCTACGAGGAGTACACCCAATTAGGCGCCGATCGCTGGTTTGGGGCGCTGGGGGCTTGGTATCAACTCAACCCTCACCCAGCACAGGCCCTTATATATTGTAGTTTTGGGACCGCCACCACCATCGACACCATGATTCCACGGGCCGCATTTCCAGCGACACACCGTCCCGCCACACAAAAACCATGGGTCTATCGCGGGGGGTTGATTTTGCCAGGCCCGTCCCTGATGTACCAATCTCTCGATCAACACACTGCCCGCTTGGGCTTGGGCCAAGGTGATTTACAAGATTTTCCCACCAATACCCGCAGCGCCATCAGCAGCGGAATCGCAAACGCTCAAATTGGTGCGTTGACCCAACAAATCCTGAAAACCCAGCACCTCTGCCCCCACCATCCAGTGTTGATTGTCTGCTCGGGAGGCGGTTGGCCGCTAGTGGCCAATGCCCTGGATCAACTAGTAGAACAGTGGCCGACCCTCCATACTGGCCTCCAGCCCGAACTGCACCACACTGAGCACCCGGTGCTCCTAGGCTTGGGTAATACCTCAGTACCTACCAAGCAGTCTGCCAATAGACCTTGACCCCTGTTGCCTTTCACGTTGATCTGCCCCCCTATTCGTCTGTACACTTTGTAAGATTAAGCTTATGCGTGATGCGCGCGCAGGCGGCCTTTGATTTTTTTACAATCTACGACTAAATTCTCAATGCGTATTTTAGTTGCTTTATTTATCGTTATTAATATTTGGCTATTTGCTCTGGGGCAGGGTTTTTTTGGTGTGGCGCCTAGCGAACAAGGCCGCAGCGTGCCGCCTGCCGAATCCAAAGATAACGCCAAAATAAAAATAGAAAGTGTACGTCAATAATATTCACTCGTTTTTTTAGACATCGCCATGAAACCTATTCGTAAAGCAGTCTTCCCCGTCGCTGGCTTGGGGACCCGTTTTTTACCCGCTACCAAAGCAATGCCCAAAGAGATGTTGCCTGTAGTTGATAAACCGCTGATTCAATACGCCGTCGAAGAGGCCATTGCGGCGGGGGTTACCGAGCTCATCTTTGTGACCGGCAGAAACAAACGCGCCATCGAGGATCATTTTGATCGGGCCCCCGAGCTCGAAGCCGATCTCAAGGCCAAGCATAAAACCGAATTGCTCGACCGAGTCCGCAATGTCATCCCCGATCATATTCACTGCATTTACACCCGCCAGCCTGCCCCCTTAGGGTTGGGCCACGCTGTACTATGCGCTGCCCCCATCGTTGGTGACGAGCCTTTCTTGGTGATTTTGGCCGATGACCTGCTCGATGCCCAAACGCCTGTGTCCCGGCAGCTGGTCAAGGCAGCACATGAGCACAACGGCAGCATCCTGGCCATCCAACGGGTAGACCCCACCGAGACCGATAAGTACGGGGTGATCGCGGGTGCCACCGTTAATGAGCACACCACACGCCTAGACGGCATTGTAGAAAAGCCGCAGCCCAAGGATGCCCCCAGCAATCAGGCGGTGGTGGGGCGCTATGTCCTCGAACCTGAAATCTTTGAGCACCTGAAAAAGACCCAGGCCGGTGTCGGTGGCGAGATACAGCTCACTGACGCTATTGCCAGCATGCTCTCAGAGCGCGCTGTCTTTGGGTATGAGTACGAGGGCACACGCTATGACTGCGGCAGCAAAGAGGGGCTATTTGCCGCCAACGTCGAATTTGGTAGCAAATACCACAACCTAAAGATTTAAAAAAGCTGACCTCATCGCCCCGCCGCGGCGGGGCGTGACCCTGCCCCGCAACACCTGATGACAAAGCGTGTTATATTCAACCCAATACCAACGGCTTGTTTGTTGGGCAGAGGAAGCCAGTAACACAAAGGCAAAAATGTAGTAATAATGTCAAGGGCTACATTTTTTATATGATTTGGTTGGTGTGCGGTTCTGACCGTGTTACTATCACACCAGATTATCAATGTCGAAGTTTGTTCACCACGGTATTTAGCAATACTCGTTGCCCTAATTTGGACCTTGGCAATCTGTACACCGAGCTTTCAGCTCATTTTTAGTTTTGGTTTAAAAGGTTAAATACCATGGAAACAGAATACGGCGTTGTTAAATGGTTTAACAACGAAAAAGGTTTTGGCTTTATCGCTCCCGATAACGGCGGTAAAGACTTGTTTGTCCACCACTCTGATATCGTCGGCACAGGATTCAAATCTCTCGAAGAAAACCAACGCGTTTCTTTCGAGCCTGCCCAAGGCCAAAAAGGCCCCCAGGCAAAATCTGTGCAAAAGCTTTAATCTTGACGGGGTTTTAATTCTTTAAAACCCACAAGAGCAGCTTAGCCAAATGGCCCACATCTGTGGGCCATTTTTTATGGGCAGTTAATTGGTTTGTGCTGCCTACTATTTTGTTAGTGCTAGCTACCTTTTTGTTAGTGCTGGCCACCTTTTTTGTTAGTGCTAACTCACTTTTTTTTGTTTGTGCCGGTTACCTTTTTGTTTGTATTGGCCACCGTATTGGTCACCTTTTAGGTGATCCAGCATCTCAGCTGTGATGCTCGTCCCCGATGTTTAGGGCTCGGGCACAAACGGCGCATCCCCTGGGTCTGCCACCTCTGGGTAGGCCTCACAACACTCTACATTGACCCACTCGTCCTGTTCTTGGCGCACCTCGCGGATATAAACGGTTTGTACAATATCGCGCGTTTGCTCATCAATGCGCAAAGGGCCCCGCGGGCTTTCAAAAGCCATCCCTTCTAAAGCCTGCTGCAATGCGGGCCCAGCAAGGCTGCCCCTGCCAGCATCGCCCGAACTCTTTTGCGCCCCATTATCCGCGGCCGCTTGCGCATCGTCGGCATCAATCAGCTCAAGCGCTTGATTGAGTGCAGATAGCGCATCATAAGCAGCCACAGCAAAGTAACTGGGCCGCACCCCTTCGCCAAAGAGCTTTTGGTAGTCGGCCACAAAGCGCTCATTGAGCGCAGAGGGGTGCACCACGGAATAATGATGACTGGTCATCAAACCTGCAGCATCCCCACCAATCTGGGGTAAATACGTATCGTCGGTCGCCTCACCGGTAGCAAAGAGCTGAATCTCAGATTCATCGAGACCGCGCGCACGCCATGCCTTTAAAAATGCGGTGGGCATCTGACCTGAAGGGAAAAAGAAAAACACCGCTTGCGGCGCTGCCTCTGCGATACGCCGCAAATAGGAGGAGAAATCCATCGCATCCAGGGGCACACGCAGGCTATCCACTATTTGACCGCCATGCTTTTCAAAAGTGCGCACAAAAGACTGCTCGGCATCATAGCCTGAGGCATAATCCGCCACGACCGTCATGGCCTGATCAATGCCCTGCTCGGTCATCCAATGGGCCATCGGTGCACTGACCTGTTGGATCGTAAACGAATAACGAAATAAATAAGGGCTCGCCTCGGTCAGCCCTGAAGAAGCGGCATTCATGATCAAAGTCGGCACCTGTGCCTGATCAACTAAAGGGCCAATGGCGGCCGCATTGGGGCTGAAATCCAAACCCACCAACACATCCACCTGGTCGCGGGCAATCAGCTCTTGGGCATAACGACGCGTTTGACTGGGGTTTGCGCCCCCCACATCGCGCGTAAAAAATGCAACCTCACGCCCTGCCAATAAATCATCATGCTGGGTTAAAAACACCTGCATGCCGGCATCAAACTGACGTCCGTAATCCGCATAAGGACCGCTATAAGTCGCCAACACCCCAATGCGCACGGGCTCTTGGGCCCAAGTGACGGTGCTGATCAATACCGTTGCCAAAGCAAATAGCCCCCCGGCGCAGCGACGCAGCCACCCCCTCAAAACCCTTGAATAAGTATTGCTCATCCCATTTCCAATAAAAGATTGTCCATCAGGCGGCGATTACAGTCGTCGTTACGGTGCGCGATGCCCAGCACCCCGTCGCACGGCCATGAATCATTCATCACTGCTCATTGATCGGAGCTCGATTGACGCCGGCGCTCTTGGCGCGCCAAGACCTCATTAATCCCTGCCAACACGCGCTGCACGGAGCCTCGATGCTTTTGCATCCAATGCAAACCTGAATCTGCCAATTGATTACGCTCGGCCGTTTCATGCAATAAACGCCCGGCTTCTTTGATCGCCGCGCCCGCATTGGGGACCTGCAACAGGGCATTTTCAGCCAGCGCATCCTGCACCGCCTGCTCGAAATTACGCGTATGCGGCCCCACAATGACCGGCACCCCCAAAGCGCAAGCCTCAATAAAGTTTTGCCCACCCAGGGGTGCAAAGCTGCCCCCCACAATAGCGATGCTGGCCTGCGCATAATACCAGGGCAACTCGCCCAGCGTATCACCTAAGACCACCTCGACCTCGCGGCAGCGGTCAATACTGCTGCGCGTACCATCGCCCAATGCCAGCAGCTCAGAGCGACGTACCATCGACCAGCCTTGTGCTTGGATCCAGTCGGCCACCTCATCAAAGCGTTGTGGATGGCGCGGCACAATATAAAACAAGGTGCGTTGCTCGGGGTTCAGGTCTTGCTCGCGCTCAATCTGTATATAACGCTGTAATGCACGGGCAAAAAGCTCTTCCTCGCCTTCGCGTGTGCTGGCCAGGACAATAATTTTACGCCCTAAACGCTGAGCAAAATGTTGCCCGGCCTCAACCTGAGCAACCGGGCTATGCACATCGAATTTAAAATTACCCGACACGCGCACCGCACGCGCCCCAATGATTTCTAGGCGCTGTGCATCACGTAAACTCTGGGCATAGACCGCGGTAAAGCTGCGATAAGCCGCACGCATCAAACGGCCAATTCGCATCGATTGACGCAACGATCGCGCAGAAAAACGCGCACTGGCCAAAATCATGGGAATGCGCTTGCGACGTGCAATCAAGAGTAAGTTGGGCCATACCTCGCGCTCGATCAGCACGCCCACCTGCGGCTGGTAATACTTATAAAAACGGCGCACCGCGCCTGGAAAATCATAAGGTAACCACTGCTGTATGAGCTGGCCCTGCAAAATGGCCGAGGCAAAAATACGCTCGCCCTCGGCCCGGCCCGTATAAGTCAAATGGGTCAGCAATACCGTCTTGCCTTGATCCAACAATGCCTTGACCAACGGCTGGGCCGCCCGCATCTCACCCAAGCTGGCGGCGTGGATCCAGGTATGAATGGTATCGGGGGCGGGCTCTCGGTAGTGGCCAAAACGAGCGGCCCCAAAGACCTGCCAGCGACCGCCCACGCGGCGCGCGCGCACGGCCATCCAACCCAATAGAAATGGGGACAATAAATACAGCAGCAGCGTGTAAATAAAGCGATTCAAAAGCAATAAACCTTTGCACTACACAGTGGGTAGCGGCGCGTCGACACGCACGACGACAAACGAATGTCGCAGCGACCCAAAACTGTGTATGCCTCTAATGATGTGTGGTGTGTGTATTGAAGCTTGTGTAAATGTTACGCTTTCACACTGGTAAAGACAACAAAGTTTGATTGTACAAAGCCCGAATTATAGCGTCCACAAACCGGAATCGGGTTGGCTATCCGAAGCATATGCGGCCTGAGTGGCTGCCAGCACCGTTTCAGCGCTGGGATCCTGGCCCCGATCGCCCAGACTGGCCGTATAGGCACTGCCAATCAGCGGGGTGCGGGTGGGTGTGGATGCCTTGTAAATGCCAACGGTAGGCCGACCTAATGCTGCGCTCAGATGCGTCAGACCGCTGTCTAGACCCACCATCAAGCGCGCGGCCGCCAACTCATTGGCGACCTCGGTTAAGCCCATGCGTGGCAACACCTGTGCGTGATCCTCATAATCAGCAATCAAATCGCGCGCCCGTGCGGCCTCTTGATCATTGCCGGCAAATAGGCGCAAATCTAATCCCTGCTCGATGAGGTAATCAAAAATGATATGCCACTTTTCGGGTGCCCACAGCTTATCATCGCGACTGGCTGAAGGCATGATGGCGGCATAGTTTTGCACGGGATTATCCACCCGAAAGGCATGCAAACCATAATTGGGCGGCCCAGATAAAGAATAATCAAATACCTGTGCAGCCAGCAGGCGTTGGCGCATCACCGCGGGCTGCCAAAACTCTACCGCATATTTATGCTGATAGAATAATGACGATAGAGGCTCACGGGCTGATTTCCAATTGAGCCCGTGGCGTGGCCCGCGCGTTTGGCGTACCACCCAAACAGATTTCATCAAGGCCTGCATATCCAGCACCACATCATATGCCTGGGCGCTGATATCTGCCCGAAATTGCCGGCGCTCTGCGCGCACCTGCGGCTGCCACCACCGCTTGCGCCAGCGGCGGTGCGCCACCGTATAAACGCGATGGATATGGGGGTGCCACTGCGGAATCTCGGCCAAGGCCTCTTCTACCACCCAATCAATTTGTGCCTGCGGCACATGGGCAGCAATATCACTGATCGCGGGCAACATATGAACTAAATCACCCAGCGAGGAGGTACGCACGATAAGAATTTTTTTAACCATAGTTTTTTTGCTTGGAACCCCTCTGCGTTTTATCCTGAATAAGGTGTTTTTTAAATCGTCTTGGGCTACTATCAGTTAATAATTAATATAATCCTGGATACGGGCAGTATTGTACGCCGCTTCGCGGTACCTGCCCAACAATCCGGTGCAATCAAAAAGGAATGCTTATGCAACTCAAATTCCAGTTGATCAATAATGACAACACCCCCGAAACTCTGGCCGTGGGCATCGAATACTTGATTGTGACCGATTGGGCTCGTCGTGCGGCAGGCAGTCGGGGCGGCTCATACGAGCGCTCTGAATTACGTTTGGCCCGCGCACGCCAAAACCCAAAATTCTACCCTGTCGCCAACAACCAGTTGACCCAGTCTGAGCGCGTACAGGTAGTGGGGCCGCATAGCACCGGGGCGGCCGAGGTATTGCTATTTAAACAAAATCACGAGCTCTTTGTCAGTCTGGTCTCGGATCATACCGACCGCGCCCTCGAGGTGCACAACAGTGCTCTGTCCAAACAGGTATGCATCAAGCCCATCGCCCGTGCAGCCTGGCGCTACGCCGATGTGGCCGATCACTGGGATGAGTTAGAAATGCGGGCCTGGCTCGTCAACGAGGGGCACCCCGATCTGTACCAAGAGGGATCCCTCAGCAGCCTGCTGCCCCCTTTAGAGCTGGTCAAGCATCATTTTGGTACTGACGAGCTGCCTAATAATACCGCCATTACCTGCGGCACGGTCACCACTGTCGGCAGGATCCGTACGGCCCCCACCTTTGTGATGGAGCTTTACGACCCCCGCCTCGAGCGCAATCTGCGCCACGAATATTTTATTGAAACCCTACCTTTAGTGGACTAAGCGCCCTTATGCCTTTACCCAAAAACGCTACTGTTCAAGCCCTACAAAACGCCCTTGAGTCCGGCGAAACCACCGCCGTTGCACTCACCGAGGCCGCCCTGGCACGCATCCATGACCCGCAAGGTGAGGGTGCGCGCACCTTTCTCAAAGTCTATGACGAGGCCGCGCTCACAGCGGCCCGACTCTCGGATGAGCTGCGCGCTTCAGGGCAGGTACGATCGCCGTTAGAGGGCATCCCGGTGTCTTTAAAAGATCTCTTTGATGTAGTGGGCGATCGCACCCGTGGGGCATCTGTGGTGCTCGATGAGGCCGCCCCAGCCACGGAAAACGCACTGTTGGTGCAACGCCTCATTGATGCCGGCGCCATCCTGATTGGCCGCACCAATATGACCGAGTTTGCTTTTTCTGGTCTGGGCATCAACCCACACTACGGGACCCCTCGTGCCCCATGGAATCGTGATGCTGGGCATATTCCGGGGGGCTCATCATCAGGGGCGGGGGTGTCTGTTGCCGATGATATGTGTACGGTGGCGATTGGCACGGACACGGGGGGGTCCATTCGCATCCCTGCGGCCTTCTGCGGGCTGACGGGTTTCAAGCCCACCGCGGAACGCATCCCCACCCAAGGGGTACTGCCGCTCTCATTTAGTTTGGATTCCAGTGGGCCCATTGGGCATTCAGTCTCTTGCTGCGCCCTGACAGACAGCATTCTCAGTGACGAGCCGCTGCCCGAACTCAAGCCCATCCCTTATGAGCACCTGCGTATCGCAGTCCCCAAGGATGTGGTGTTTAACAGCCTAGATACCACCGTTTCACAGCGTATCAATGCGGCCATCCTGGCATTGACCAACAGTGGCGCCCAGGTTGAGCGCATTGAGCTCCCCGAGTTTAGCCAGCTGGCCTACATCAACCGCAACGGCGGCTTTGTTTGCGCCGAGGCATGGGCACTGCACCGCGATCTCATCAGCGAGCACCAAGACCGCTATGACCCCCGTGTGGCCCATCGCATTCTCATTGGCAAGGATCAAAGCGCTGCCGACTACATTGACCTCCTAGCCGAGCGCGAGCACTGGATTCGCGCTGTCGAAGAGCGTTTAACCCCCTACGATGCATTTTTAATGCCAACCAGTCCCATCGTGCCACCACGCATCAGCGATCTCGAGGACGATGAGCAATACTTCAATCACAACGCGCTGATCCTGCGCAACCCAAGCATCGTCAATTTCCTCAATGGTTGTGCCGTGAGCTTGCCCTGCCACCCCGAAGGAGAGGCCCCCGTCGGGCTCACCTTGGCCGCACCGGCCCACCACGATGCCCATTTACTGCAGGTCGCCTACACCATCGAACAACTCTTGCGCCCCATTCAGTCTTAACCCCCATGACGAGCACACACCCTATTACCGGCATCCTCATCCTGGTTTTATCCACGTGGGCCCTTTCCACCCTGGATGCCTCGGGCAAATGGGTGATGGCCGCCGGCCTATCGTTATTTTTCATGGTTTGGGTGCGCTATATAGTGCATCTGATTTTGGTGATGACCTTTGTGGTACCCATCAAAGGGTGGCGCATCTTTAAGGCCAAACAACCTGGGATGCAGCTACTGCGCGGCGTGGTAATGCTGCTGGCGACCTACTCCTTTTTTACCGCCCTGAGCTATCTGCCCCAGGCCGAGGCCACTGCCATCAACTTTTTGGCCCCCCTACTCATGTTGGCGGCCGCTCCTTGGGTCTTGCATGAGCCCCCACATATTTCGCGCTGGATTGCGGCTATTGTGGGGTTTATTGGCGTCCTGATCATCATTCGCCCAGATTCAGGCCTGCACCCTATTGGCGTGGTATTTGGGTTAATTACGGCGTGTATGTTTGCCACCCAATTTATCATCACCCGCAAGGTGGCCATTGATGACTCGATGACCACCTTATTGTGGAGTGGTTTAGTCGGCACGGTGTTGACCACCCTCAGTCTGCCCTACGCGTTCATGGCCGCACTGCCGGTGCTCAAAAGTTTTTCTGGTATGGATTGGGTGGCTTTATTTGCCACCGGGGTCTTTGGTGCGCTGGGTCATTTATTGCAAATACAAGCCTATCAGCGGGCCCCAGCCTCCTTGCTCGCCCCTTTTGTCTATCTGCAAATTGTCAGTGCTGCCGGGCTCGGCTGGCTGATTTGGGGGCAGTTTCCAGATGCCCTGACCTGGGTGGGCATCCTCATTATTTGCAGCAGTGGCATCACCATCGGCCTGATAGAATGGCGGCGCTCCAAACGCAGCCCGCAAAACTAATCGCTAATCAGAGAGCTGCTGGGCATAGGCCCAACCCGGAATAAATTGGGCGGCAGACTGACGTCGCCCACCCGGGCGCTGCAACTGTGTGATACGCAACAACCCATCGGCGGTGGCCATATCAATACTATCGCCGTTGACGGCCTGTACCTGGCCAGGCGCCACCAGCACAGGGGCATCCACCGCCTCGGCGGCCCAGACCTTGACCGCCCCCTTGATCTCAGGCAACTCGGTCGTACTGCCCGGGAAAGGATTAAACGCCCGTATACGCCGGGCAATACGCGCTGCCGGCCAGTCATAATTAATCACCGACTCGGCGCGCTGCAGTTTTTCTGCGTAGGTCACGCCCTCATCGGGCTGAGGCTCAGCAGTCAAACGCCCCTGCGCCAATAACTGCAAGGCCTCGACAATAGCTGTGGCCCCCAGGGCGGCCAACTCATCATGCAATTGTCCCGCCGTATGCGTCGCGGTGATCGGCAAGGCACGGCGCAGCAGCATATCACCCGTGTCTAGACCAGCATCCATCTGCATGATGGTCACCCCGGTCTCGGTATCTCCAGCATCAATGGCCCGCTGGATCGGGGCAGCCCCCCGCCAACGAGGTAATAAACTGGCATGAATATTGAGGCAGCCATAACGCGGTAAATCGAGGACCCACTGCGGCAAAATGAGCCCATAGGCGGCCACCACCATCACATCTGGTGCGATGCGCTCGAGCTCGGCTTGGACTGCTTGGGCCTGGGCGGCATGCTCACCCTCAAGGCGTAAACGCACGGGCTGTGCCACAGGGATATCGGCCTCAACGGCGGCTTGCTTGACTGGGCTGGGCTGCAAACGCATCCCGCGGCCCGAACGCCGATCGGGTTGTGTCAACACCAGCGGCACCTGATAGCCCGCCGCTAATAATGCCCGTAAAGACTGCTCGGCAAACTCAGGGGTGCCTGCAAATACGACACTCAGACTCATAAACTATACGGCCAGTTTTTGTTTTTCAGCGGCACGGCGTGCCTCGCGCTGCTGTTTACGCAGTCGGGTCACAATGCGATTTTGTTTTAATAAAGACAAATGCTCGACAAAGACCTTGCCATCAAGGTGATCAATTTCGTGTTGCACACAAACGGCCAACAAGCCATCAGCATGAAACTCAAAGGGCTCGCCCTGCTCGTTTAGGGCGCGGACCTTGATCTCGGCGGCACGCTCGACCTTTTCGTAGGTGCCGGGCACGGACAAGCAGCCCTCTTCGAACTCCTCGCGCTCGTCGCTGCGCCAATAGATCTCGGGGTTAATCAAGACGAGTAAATCGTCGCTTTCTTCGGAAATATCAATCACAATCACCCGCTCGTGCACATCGACCTGTGTCGCCGCAAGGCCAATGCCCGGTGCCGCATACATGGTCTCGGCCATATCGGCAACCAACGTGCGAATGCGGTCGTCGACCTGCTCGACGGGTTTGGCCACCGTATGCAAACGGGGATCAGGATATTTAAGTATGGGTAGTAATGCCATAGTGCTGTATAAATAATTTAGTGAAACACTTATATTGTACTATGCACAACATAAAGGCTCAGGGAACCCTTTATTATACATTTAAATCAATAAATCCTCCTTAAATCATGACGCAAGCAACTGCATCTGCTGATGAGCTACGTGCCTGGCTCAAACTCACCATGACCCCTCAACTGGGGCCTGCGCAGGCCATGCTACTGCTGTCCGAGTTTGGACTGCCCCAGCAAATACTGGATCACTCAGTGGGTCAGCTCAGTCGGCACGTCAGCACAGAAATCGCCCAAGCACTCAAAAGCCCGTTGGATGATGCCACCGCCCAATTGATCGAGCACACCCTGCAATGGGTGCAGGCAGAGGATCAACACATCATCACCATTGCCGATGAGCTGTATCCCCGCCGCCTTTATAATCTGCATAATCCCCCGCTGCTGCTTTATGCCAAAGGTGATTTACAACTGCTGGAGCGCCCCACCGTTGCGGTGGTGGGCGCCCGCAATGCGACGGCCACTGGCATCGACAACGCCCGCGAGTTTGCACGCTTTCTCAGTGCGCGCGGTTGGTGTATTTGTAGTGGCTTGGCGGCCGGCATCGATACCGGAGCACACGAGGGGGCATTGGCAGCACCTGCGCCGCGGGGCAGCACCATCGCGGTACTGGCCACGGGGATGGACATTGTCTATCCTGCTGCTAATCGCGAGCTGGCCCATCAAATCGCCGCGCAGGGACTGCTGCTGAGTGAGTATGCCCTCAACCAGCGGGCGCGTACCTTTCATTTTCCCATGCGCAACCGCTTGGTCGCCGCCCTCAGCCAAGGCACCCTCGTCGTTGAGGCCGCACAGCGCAGTGGCTCGCTCATCACCGCCAAACTGGCGACAGAGCTGGGCCGCGAGGTATTTGCCATCCCGGGATCGATCCATTCACCGCTCGCTCGCGGTTGTCATGCGCTCATTAAACAGGGGGCTAAGCTAGTCGAATCCGGGGCCGATATACTCGATGAATTGCAACAGCGTCGTCAATCACCAGTCGAGTCCGTCCCAGCCCCAAAGCGCGCCGCTGCCACAAAAAACGCCACCACAACAAAGAAAGCTACCACAGCAATGAAAGCCACCGCGGCACAAAACGTCACCGCAGCAAAGGACGCCAGCGCGACAAAAACCGCTAAGACAGCACCGACGCCACCCGCCCCGAAAAACCACGTTGCGGCCAGCGACGGTACCGCTTTGTCCAAGCTCTGGCTAGAATACCCCATACTGCAGCAAATGGGATTTGAGCCCATGAGTTTTGATCAGCTCTTGCAGTGCTCACCCGATGAGGATCTCAACAGCCTGAGCGTACAGCTCACTGAGCTCGAGCTATTAGGCCATATACGCCGTTTACCCGGGGGCTATTACCAACAAACACCCCCTGTGGACCCGGCACCCACATCGGCGGCCCCCACCGATTGAGTCGTTTTTATATAAAGACATACGCATGGACATCATTGCCGAAAAAAAACTGTTTGAAGCTCTGGGCACCCTGCCCCTTAGAGGACGTTCTTGGCCCCGCCCGGTGGCACTCTTGGCTTGGGTGCTGGTCTTATCGTTAGCCTGGTGGCTAGGTATCCGCGCCGGCGAGCTGCATGCTGAGGTCGAGGCGCAACTGCGCACTCCGCTGACCATCAGCGTCATCGTCTGTCTCTTGGGCTTATGTGTCATTGCCTACTACATGTGGATAGGACACACCACCATCAGTGAGCAGGGCATTGAGCAAGACTGGATCTTTAAGCGCCGCATGCATTGGGGCGAGATTCGTTCGGCTAAATTTGTGCCCCTGCTCTTTTCCAAACGCTTGATTTGCTTTCCGCATCGTGGCCGCCCCATCATCTTTCATGGCGGTGAGCGCAGCTTAGAGGTCGCCTTTGCTCACATCGCGCTGGCGTATTCTCAGTAGGGGACGCCTATGTGCCCTGGCCCGCTAGTTAGTCGCCCGCGGCCCAAAAATCGCCGAGCCCAAACGCACCTCAGTCGCCCCTTCGGCAATGGCCAACTCAAAATCGCCACTCATGCCCATGGATAAACGCGTCAGCTCAGAGTAGCCCGCCTCACGCATTCGATCCCGCCACTGCCTGGCCAATGAAAAACAACGTCGAATTTCATCGACATCCTCTGTTTGTGTGGCCATTGTCATCAGCCCGCGGACACGCAAGCTAGAAAAATCTTTTAATTGCTGCAGAAAATCTGGTAAATCTGTGGGATCGAGTCCAAATTTGCTCTCTTCATGGGCGGTTTTTATTTGAATCAGCACATCCAGGGCGCGCCCCTCGCGCTGTAGGCGGCGCTCTAATGCCTCAGCCAATGACAGGCGGTCCAAGGATTGCAGCTCATGCGCATAACGAGCAATATCACGTGCTTTATTCGTTTGGGTATGACCAATCATGACCCACTGAATATCTGTTTGGCCAAACGCCTCAAAGCGCGTCCGCAGGTCTTGTGCCCGGTTTTCACCAAAGCGTTGCAACCCCAACGACTGGGCCTGCGCAATCAGTTCATCAGCAAAGGTTTTACTGACGGGCAGCAACTGCACCTCATCGGGGTGGCGCCCAGCGGCATGACAGCACTGTTCAATACGTGTTCGTACCTGTGCTAGCCGTTGCTCCATAGTGGTATCTGTCATAAATTACCTGACTGTTTTGAATAGATAGATTAAAAATTTTGAGTACACATCTTAAAAAAGTTTGGCCCAGAGCGCCAAAAAATATGCTTTTGGGGTGTACATCCAGCATCAAAAGATGACAAAATTTGCCGAGTAACGGTATATTGACTGATTACCGACTGCACAAATTTAGAGGTAGTTAACGCTTTCTGTGCCTCGGCTTTTTGCTGTGAGGAATAAAAATGGAACAATCCAAACACTCAATACCGTCCTATTTAAATAAAGAGGACGTTGGCCCTTGGGGCATTTTTCTAGAACAAATAGACAGAGTCACCCCCCATTTGGGCGAGCTCTCTAAGTGGGTCGATACCCTCAAACATCCCAAGCGCACCCTCATTGTAGACATCCCCGTTGAATTAGATAATGGCGAGATCGCCCACTTTGAGGGCTACCGAGTCCAACATAATGTCGCCTTAGGCCCGGGCAAGGGGGGCGTACGCTTTCACCCAGACGTCGAGCTGAGTGAGGTGATGGCCTTGTCTGCCTGGATGTCCATCAAATGTGCAGCGGTGGGGGTCCCCTTTGGTGGGGCCAAAGGGGGCGTTCGCATTGATCCCAAACAATACTCACAACGCGAGCTCGAGCGCGTCACCCGACGCTATACCGCCGAGGTCCGCCCCATCATCGGCCCAGAGCATGACATCCCAGCCCCCGACGTTAACACCAACAGTCAGGTCATGGCCTGGATGATGGACACCTATGCGGCCCTCAATGGCACCCATGATAATGGGGTGGTCACCGGCAAGCCCATCGAGCTGGGCGGCAGCCTAGGCCGCGAGCAGTCCACCGGGCGCGGGGTATTCATCACCGCCTGTGAGGCCGCTCGCGAATTAGGATTAGACCTCAAAGGCGCCCGCATCTGTATTCAGGGCTTTGGCAATGTCGGGGGCGTGGCCGCCGAATGTTTCCACGAAGTGGGGGCCAAAATTATTGCGGTGCAGGACTTTAGTGCCACCCTTTATGATGCCGAGGGGCTCGATATCCCCGCATTACGTGCTCACTGTGCCGACAATCCTCATCAGGGCCTGGCCGGCTATCAAGAGGATAAAGAAATCCCAGCCGAGCAGTTTTGGGAGATCGAGAGCGATATCCTCGTCCCTGCTGCACTCGAGGATCAGATCAACCGACACAACGCCCCCCGCATCCAGACCAAAATCCTCGTCGAGGGGGCCAACGGCCCAACCACCCCGGCTGCAGATGATATCCTCACCGACAAGGGCGTCTTTATTGTGCCCGATGTCCTGGCCAATGCCGGTGGGGTGACGGTCAGCTACTTTGAGTGGGTACAAAACCAAAACCACTACTACTGGGACGAGGACACCATCTACGCCCGTCTCGAGGAAAAGCTGCGCACCGCCTACCGAGAAATCTCGGCCGTGGCCAATGAACACCAGGTCAGCATGCGCACAGCGGCTTATATTCAGGCCTGTACGCGCATTTTGCAGGTCCGTGCCTTGTGTGGGACCTTTCCCTAAAGCACAATCACAACAGCCTAGATGGGGGCGCGGCCCCCAATAGCCACGCACGTTGTACACAGTGTACAATCACCCACTGCAGTGATCGCAACGTGCCGTCAAACTGCGTATGATAGACTCGCTTTTTTAACTGCTTGGGCCCATTTTCTGCCGTGAACGCTTCTGCTGTACCCTCCGAGTATGCCGTACAGGTAAAAGATATCCACAAGTCATTTGGCACCCATCAGGTGCTAAAGGGGATCTCCTTTACCGCACGCAAGGGCGAGGTGCTCTGCATCATTGGTGCCTCGGGCTCCGGCAAGAGCACATTGCTGCGTTGTATCAATCACCTGGTGGTTCCCGACAAGGGCGAGGTGCACATCGGCACCGATATCTTGCGCACCCGCACCCAGCGCAACGGCACCCCCACCTCCCAAGACCCGCGCCTGCTCGAACGGGTGCGCTGCCGCTTGGGGATGGTCTTTCAAAATTTCAACCTCTGGTCTCATCGCACCGCAGTACAAAACATCACCGAGGGCCCGGTCCATGTATTGCGCCAGCCACGCGCCCAAGCACACCAGCAGGCGCTCGAGCTACTGGCCAAGGTCGGACTCGAGGACAAGGCCAATGCCTACCCTTCCGAGCTTTCGGGGGGCCAACAACAGCGCGTCGCCATTGCGCGAGCCCTAGCCATGAATCCCGAGGTGTTACTCTTTGACGAGCCCACCTCTGCATTAGACCCCGAAATGGTGGGCGAGGTGCTGCGCGTCATTCGGGCCTTGGCCAACGAGGGCCGGACCATGATTCTGGTGACTCACGAAATGAGTTTTGCGCGTGAGGTTTCCAACCACACCCTCTTTATGCATGACGGTCTATGCGCCGAGGCCGGCCCCTCGCGCGCACTCTTTGATGACCCACAGACCCGACGCCTCAAACAGTTTTTACAGCCATTGCAGTAGTTAACAACGGCACTCGTGCCATCTGGGGCTCGTGGTTTGGGCCCCACAATACTGAACGTTACTTAGGAGACTGAAAACAATGAAACCATTCAATCAACTCTTATTGGGGGCTGCGGCCACGCTGCTCAGCGGAGCTGTTCTGGCGGCACCTTCGTACAAAATTGGCACCGAGGGTGGCTATCCCCCCTGGAGCATGGTTGATGCCTCCGGCAAGGTCACCGGTTTTGATGCTGATGTGGCCGACGCCCTGTGCACCGAGCTGGGCGCTGATTGCCGCTTTGTCGTGCAGTCTTTTGATAGCCTGATCCCTTCCCTCAATGCCAAGCGCTTTGATCTGATCATTTCAGGCATGTCCTATACCCCCGAGCGCGCCAAGCGGGTTAATTTTAGTATTCCTTATGCGGTTGAGGACGCCATTTTCATCCTGCCCGCCGATAGCGAGTTGGTAGAGGCCCCTGACAGTGACACCATCTTTGCTGGGCTCGAGGGCAAAACCATCGGTGTTCAGGGCGGGACCACCCACGGTGCCTACCTCGCCAAAATGGCCCCTGAGGTCAGCATCAAAGACTACGAGACCTTGGATCAAATGCAAATCGATCTGGATGCCGGTCGTCTGGATGGCACCTTTGCAGATCTGACCTCGCAGCAACAGTTTTACGACAAGATGGACAACCCCGAGTTCGCCCTGACGGACTACATCATCAAGGGCTCCTCGGATCCCGAAACCCTAGGTTATGGCATTGCCGTTGGGATTCATCTGGATAATGACGAGCTCAAAGAGCAGGTCGATGCCGCGCTGTGCACATTGATCGAAAATGGCACCATCAAAGAGGCCAGCGAAAAGTGGTTCCAGATTGACATTGCCAACTACGAAATTTGCGAGGACGATTAAACACTCTCGTCTCACACGCAAACCATGATGCTCGAGCGGATACTTTCCATATTGGTTGAGGGTTGGGGATGGATGCTTCTCAAAGGAGCAGCCATGACCCTCTTTATCTCTATCTTTGGCATGGCACTGGGCACCGCCATCGGCATTGCCGGTGCCAGTATCCGCTTGTACGGGCCACGCCCCTTGGGCTGGCTCGTACGCCTTTATACCACCGTGACCCGCAGCATTCCCGAGCTGCTCATTATTTACCTAATATTTTTTGGTTCCGTTCACGGTGCCACCGACCTGGCCTACCTGCTCGATATTGATGAGCTTTTTAACCGCTGGTTTCCCGCCTTGGTGGGCATTTTAGCCATCGGTGTGATCGCTGGGTCCTATAGTGTTGAGGTGTTTCGGGGGGCTTTTTTAGCAATCCCTAGAGGACAAATAGAGGCCGCTCAAGCCATTGGCATGTCGCGCTGGAAACGCTTTTGCCGCATCTCACTGCCCCAGCTCTTTTGGTATGCCTTGCCCGGCACTAATAATGTCTGGCAAACAGCCCTCAAGGACACGGCCCTGATTTCTCTGGTCGGTCTCGTAGAAATCATGCGTGCCGCTCAACTCGGTGCGGCTTCCACGCGTGAGCCCCTATTGTTTTATGTCTGCGCCGGGGCCCTGTTTTTTGTCATTGGAGTCGGCAGCCAAGCTGTGTTCTCCCTCGCCGAGCGTTATGCCGGTCACGGCCTGCGTACGGCCCATTAACCCCGCTGACACGCTGCCATGATTTTTTCATACGAGCAATTTCAATACACCGTCGAGACCCTGCTCAAGGGCTTACAACTGACGCTGTCCATCGGCCTATACAGTATTTTCTGGTCGCTGGTGATCGGTCTGGGGCTGGCCCTCATGCGCGTCTCGGGGCAACGCCTACTGTCGCGCTTTGCGCTCTGTTATAGCACTGTATTTCGGGGGACCCCGCTACTGGTGCAACTCTTTATTTTGTACTATGGCATTGGTACCCTAGACTTTGTGCGCCAATCACCTACTTTGTGGTGGCTGTTTAGCGACGGCACACGCTGCGCCATCTTTGCCATTGGGCTCAATAGCGGTGCCTACATCAGTGAGGTGTTTCGCGGTGGGCTGCAGTCTGTGCCCCGCGGCCAAATCGAGGCCGCCCAAGCCATTGGCATGTCTCCCCTCAAACGCTTTAGTCGCATCGTCTTTCCCTTGGCCTTACGCCAGGCCTTGCCCGCCTATAGCAACGAAATAGTCATCGCCATTAAGGGGACCAGCCTAGCATCCACCATCGCGGTGCTCGACATTACTGGGCAGGCACGCCGCGTCATGAGCCAAAACTACGCGGTGATGGAAACGTTTATCGTGGCCGGGCTGCTTTATCTAATCATTAATTTCAGCCTGCTGTTTTTGTTGCAACTGCTCGAGCGCGGCTTGGGGATGCATCAAACAAACGACTAGATCAATACACTGAGGCTCAATCATGAATCAACTCAAACGTATTGCATTATTGACCACTGGGGGCACCATCGCCGGCACCGCGTCTGATCATGCGGCCACCGCCAACTATGCCATCGCCCAAGATGGGCAGGCACTGCTCGACGCCGTCCCCGAGCTCCAGACCTTGGCCCAAATTGAGTGCCACAGCCCTTTTCAAATTGATAGCAGCACCATCAGCAGCGCGCAGCAGGTGGCCATCGTGGCCCACACCAATCAATTACTGGCCCGCACTGATATCGACGGGGTGGTCATCACCCATGGCACAGATACCTTAGAGGAAACGGCGCTTTTACTGCATTTATGCATTAAGAGCACCAAGCCCGTGGTCGTGGTCGGTGCGATGCGTCCTGGCAGTGCGCTCAGTGCCGATGGGCCCATGAACCTATACCAGGCCGTCCGCGTCGCCACTGATGCCGATGCCCATCATCTGGGCGTCATGGTCGTCGCCCAAGACCGCATCTACAGCGCGCGCTTTGTACGCAAAATGCACACCCACCGGCCCGATGCCTTTGATGCTCCCGATACCGGTCCCTTGGGCGTCATGAGTAATGGTGTGCTATATATCGGCAGCACCCCGCGACGCCCCCACACCACCCATAGCCAATTTAGCCTCGCCGCCGATACACAATTACCGGCTGTGGATATTATCTATGATCACCCCAGCGCCAATCTGGCCTTTTATGAGCACAGCGCACGCAGCCAACGCGCGGGGCTAATCATCGCAGGCAAGGGCAATGGCAATCTGAGCCCTATTGCCCAACAGGGCGCCCTCAAACTACATGCTGCGGGCATCCCCGTCATACGGGCCAGCCAGGTCAGCCACGGCCCAGTAGTCGAAACCCAACTCGACAGCCAATACCACACCCTGCCAGCCCATTGGTGGAGCCCACACGGTGCACGCATTTTACTCAGCCTGTGCTTGCATCACGAGCTCGATCGCGCCGCCATCCAGCATACCTTTAGGCATTACTAGTACTAGAGAGACGCCCACTGCAGGGTGCGCTCACTACGAAACTCCCTATACTCTCTGTTCAGCGGGTCAATAAAGGCAATAGAACGCGCCAACAACTGCAAGGGATGTTCAAACTCGGCCCGCTGATGCGCCTCCTTTGACGGCTCCGTGCCGGCACCAGAAAGCGATCCGTCAGCATACCAAGGATCATTGATAATTGGCGCCCCCAGTGATTGCATATGCACCCGCAATTGATGTTTACGCCCCGTCAACGGCTGCAGTCTAAAATGCCCCAACTGTGATTTCTCGGCCCCCACAGACCATTGCCTCAACAACTCGATATAGGTATCACTATTAGGGGCCCCCTCTACACATTGCATGAGAAACTGCCCAGGCACCCCCTCGAGGCGGCGTTGTACTTGCAATGGGAATTGCACCTCTGCGGGGACCCGTGCAACGGCCTCGTATTCCTTTTGTATGTCTTGGCTTTGAAAGAGCGCCTGATACACCCCCCGATAACGGGGCTGCACACAGAACAACATCACCCCAGCAGTTTCCCTATCCAGACGATGCAAGGGCGTGATGTCATAATTATTGAAATGCTTGCGCACCCGCGCGACCGCCGTATGCTCTAAATACTGACCACTGGGAATGCTGGGCAAAAAATGTGGCTTATCCACCGCCACCAGATAGTCATCAGCATACAAAATAGGCATGGCAAAGGGGACGGCCACCTCGTTTTCTGCCCTGCGGTAATACCATAACCACTGCTGCGGCCGATAAGGGGTGTAGTAATGCACCGCTTGGCCCTGCCCATCGACGATCTCGCCATCCCCAATACGACGCAGCATCTGGGCGCGGTCCAGATGGGGGAAACGCTGTAATAAAAACTCGCCCACATACAGCCAAGGCCCCTCGGGCAACCACACCCGGCTCGGCGCCACACCATTGCGCCCTGCCAGTGGGGGCTGCGTCACACCCTTTGCCTGCACTAACTGTCGAGACAATCAGCCACCTCTTTCAAACGACCTGCCTTATAACAAACCAATCTCTTTAAAATACCGCTCTGCCCCAGGATGCAGCGGCGCGGTAAGCCCTGCCGAAACCATTTCCTCTGGATTCAAATGTGCTAATGCCGGGTGCATGCGTTTAAAATCAGCCAAATTCTCAAACACGGCCTTGACCAACTGATACACCGTTTCATTAGGCACCGCTGAGGTGGTTACAAAAGTCGCCAAGGGCCCGTAGGTCGCAATATCGTCCGGATTGTCTGGATAGGTATCGCCTGGGATGACCGTCTTGGCATAATAAGGTAAATCTGCCACCAAAGTATCGACCGCCTCACCCTCTAAAGGCACTAGTTGCGCCCCGCACGTGGTGGTGGGCTCTTGGATATTCGTCGATGGATGGCCCACCCCGTAAAACAAACCATCAATCTTATTATCGCAGAGGGCCTGCCCATGCTCATCTGGACGGTACTCAGTCGCCTGGCCAAAAAAAGAAGTATCCAGCCCCATCGCGTTGAGCAATAAATCTATTGATGCCCGCGACCCCGAGCCCGGATTGCCGATATTAAAGCGTTTGCCTTCTAAATCGGCAAAAGATTGCACCCCACTGTCCTGACTAACCAGCACTGTTAACGGCTCGGGATGAATAGAAAAAAGCGAACGCATTTCGGTAAAGGGTGCCTCAAACTGCCCCTCGCCGTGATAGGCGTTGTAGGCCACATCAGATTGCAACACACCTATTTCAAAATCACCCGTGCGCAATGCGCTGACATTAAACACAGACCCACCGGTGGATTCAATGGTACAGCGTAGATTGTGGCGGGCACGATCTTTGTTAACCAACCGACACAGCGCACCCCCGGCTGCATAATACACCCCGGTCACCCCACCTGTGGCCACCGTTAGCAGCCCCTCTTGAGCCCATGCCATCGGACTTGTGCCCAGTGCAAGGCCCAAGGCCAAACACCCCGACAGCGCCCCTGCCCTGACTGTTGCCAGCCACTGACTGACCCCCTTCATATCATTCTCCTTTGCTTGTCTCTGCCACGCCCGAGAAAACCACAGCACCTACAAAAATTGTAAGCACTCTGTACTAGCGCCATTCAAAATGTTTAAAATGACGTTCAGTCACATACCCATCGACAATATCTACCCGCTCGACATGAGCTCTCGATGGCCCCCTGTGTAGCCAGGACAAAAACACATCAAGTGCATCTGTGCGGCCTTGGGCCAAAACCTCTACACTGCCATCAGGTGCATTGCGTACCCACCCTGTCAGGCCATTTAGGCGCGCTTGCTGCACAGTCGCCGCTCTAAAGCCTACCCCTTGTACCTTTCCATGCACTGTCGCGCGTAGCATCGTCATATCCGCGTCAATAGGTTTTATCATCGTTTCCAATTTCCATCTCGGTGTGTACCAACTGCATCAAACCTTTTAAATTTATGTCGGATCGTTTATACAACTGGCCCGTTGATTCTGCAAGCAAATCACTGTTTCTTAGTCTCAACAATATCTCAGGTGACCGCACCGAAACACTGCTGTGGGGGCTCATCCTGCTCGCCCTACTCGTCCTGCTGTTCGCATTTGCTGCAGTAGCGCTGCTCATCCGCCTACAGCGCTCACGCACCGAGCTGAACCACCTGCGGCAGCAATATGAACAATTGAGTACGCGCGCCTCTCCTCAATCAGCCACCGATGCCACGTCGCTCGTCGCCACATCGACTGCCCCCCAAGAGACTCAGGGCTTTTTTGACCCGTTGACCCAGCTCCCCAATCGCAAAATAATAGAATCCGCAATCACCACCGAACTGCAGCACAGCAGCCCGCAAAATCGCAGCGCATTGTTAATTCTCAATGTGGCCAATCTCAGCCACGTTAACGAGACCTACGGGCGAGCGGTGGGCGATCGGTTTTTGCAACGTGTGGCGCAACGCCTACGTCGGCTGCTGGATAAAGAGGACATACTGGCCCGACTCAGCGGCAATAAATTTGCCGTGCTGATGAAAAGCCTGCCTCAGCCGGCCAGTAACGCCAGCGAATTGATGCGCAACCAAACCAAAAACATCCAACGCAGTCTAGAGTCCCCTTATTTGTTTGAGGGCACCGCCCTCCAAGGCCATATTTATATCGGGGTCGCCTATATTGAAACTCCCGCCCTAACGGCACAAGAGATCATTCAACGTGCTTTGGTGGCCTTAAAGCAAACGCACAACTACTCAGGCCTGCGCGTCGAGTGCTTTAACCCACAACTATCGGCCCAAATCCAAGAGTCGCAACAACTCACCACCGAACTGCCACATGCCATTGACCGCGGGCAAATGAAAATTTTCGTCCACCCGCAGCATCGCGTCAATGGCGAACTGATCGGCGTCGAATTACTGCTGCGCTGGCAGCACCCCACCCTAGGCAATATCAGTCCTACCCGTTTTATCCCTTTGGCAGAAAAAGAAAACCTCATTCATCGATTAGGCTTTTGGGCATTAGAGCAGGCAGGGGATTTCATCCGCCAAAACGACATGACCGATCTCAACGTCTCTGTAAACGTCAGCCCACTACAATTCCATTCTATCCATTTTCCCGAATTTATAGACCTACTCGTTGCGCATCGTACAGAAATGGGCCACCGCCTGATTATTGAGCTGACCGAAGGCACGCTCATGGAAAATGTCAACGAGGCCCAGCGCGTGATGCGCTTTTTAAATCAGTTTGGTTATCGTTTTGCACTGGATGACTTTGGCACCGGATATTGCAATTTAGCGGCCATCAGCTCATTTCCCCTCTATGGGTTGAAACTTGATCGTAGTTTGGTCACTGGGATCGCCCAAGACGCCGCATTACGCACCATCGCCAAAATGGTGGCGACACTTGCGCACAGCCTTAATTTATATAGCATTGCCGAAGGGGTCGAACAGCAGGACGAATTAGATATCCTCAAAGAGCTGGGCTTTGATGCGGTGCAAGGATTTTATTTTTCTAAACCCATGTCACTGGAACAATGGCCGGCCTTTCTCGCTCAATCTCGGCGCGCGGCCCCCTAAATAAACCCCTTAAAACGGCACCCAGCCTCTCTACGACGCCTCCGGATCGCTGCGCTCTGCCGCGGCCTCGTCTAATCGTCGCGTTTCTACCTGTGGATGCACTGTCTGCACATCAGGACGGGCCTGCAAATGATTGGGGGCGAGTTGCTCAAAGCGCTGTAGTTTGGCATAGACCCCCTGTTGACCGACCAAAGCTGTCACACTGCGGTTGTAGTGGTTGGTCAACTGATTAATACTATCGCCCACCCGCCGCAACCGATCGGCCAGCAGATTGAGCTGCGTAAAAATCCCCCCGGCCTGTTGAGCCAACTCATGCGCATGCTCATGAGATTTGGCCAGACTCCATATCTGGGCAATGGTCCTTAAAATGGGCACCAAACTCGTATGCGAGGTAATGATCACATTTTTACGCAGCCCATACTCAAACAGCTGCGGCTGATGAGACATCGCAGCCAGATAGGCAGGCTCAATAGGGACAAACATCAACACGAAATCCGGGCTATTGAGCTGCTCGAGCGCACTGTAGTTTTTCTTGGCCAAATCATCCACATGCCGCTCAAAGGCCTTGACCAGATCGTTTAACGCCTCTGTGCGCTCATCTGAGGCATCCGCCTGCAGGGCACGATCATAATCGACCAACGACGTTTTACTGTCTAACACAATATGCGTGTCATTGGGCAAATTGACCACAAAATCAGGGATATACAACTGCCCCTGAGCGGTTCTATAGCGTGGCTGCGCGACATAATGCTGCCCCGCCACCAACCCCATGGTTTCTAAAGTCTGGGCAAGCAATAGCTCACCCCAAGTCCCCATGCGTTTGTTATCGCCTTTCAGAGCCTGACTCAGGTGTGCCGCCTCTTGGCTCATTTGCAAGCCCACCTCCATCACGCGGCGCAGCTCAGCCCCTAATTCGGCCTGCCCCCGTACTGACTCACTATGCACCTGATTTAAACGCTGCTGAAAGCGCTCGACCTGCTCTCGCAGCGGGCGCAGCACCTCGTCCAGACTCTTTTGACCTTGATGATTAAACTGCTGGGTTTGTTGGATACTTTGCAAACGGATAAGCTCACGCTCAAGCTCGGCCACCTGATCTCTTAATAATTCATTTTCTTGGCTCAGCGCGGCCACCTGAGCCTCATCGGCAGACTGCTGTTGTTGCAGATACTCGTACCGGGTGCGCAATACCATCCACTGCCGTGTACGGCGTATCAGCAGCCCGCCGACCCATACCAAGACAAGCGCAATGACTGCCACAACCAGTGCCCACAGCGGCAAATCATCTCTCATGTCTCAGGCCTCTTATCATGAATAAATCATCATCCATCCAATACCGCATCGCCCACTTCTGGGGCGGCGTCGGCATTAGGAGCGCTTGACACCAAAGCAGTGATCCAACGTCGGAAAGGTCCCCGCACGCACCTCATCTGCATACTGTTGGACGGCCTGCTCGATCACGGCCCCCACATCAGCAAACTGCTGGGCAAAACGTGGGATACGCGGCCCACTGAGCCCCAAAATATCCTCAGTCACCAAAATCTGTCCATCACAAGCGGGGGACGCCCCAATACCGATGGTGGGAATTTTGAGCGCTTGGGTCAGACGGCGGCCTAACGGCTCGGCCACCCCTTCGAGCACCACTGCGAAAGCCCCTGCCTCTTGGTGAGCCAAAGCATCGCGCTCGATCAAGGCCGCCGCCTCATTATTCATCCCCTGGGCCTTAAAGCCCCCCATGGTATTCACATATTGCGGCATCAATCCGACGTGGGCCAACACCGGCACCCCACGCTCGACTAAAAAACGAGTGGTCTCGGCCAATGCGGCCCCACCCTCGAGCTTGACGGCGGCTGCCCCACTATGCGCAAGCATATAGGACGCACTGCGAAAGGCCTGCTCAGGGGACTCTTGAAAACTACCAAAAGGCATGTCAATCACCACACATGCCTGCTGGGTCGAACGCACCACAGCCTTGCCGTGTGCGGTCATCTGCTCGACGGTAATACTCAATGTATCATCCATCGCATACCCCACCATGGCCGTGGAATCCCCCACTAAAATCATATCTAGCGCCCCATCTAACAGACGGGCAAAAGGTGCGGTATAAGCAGTCAAAGCAACGATTTTCTTATCATTTTTATAGCCCATCAACTCAGGCACCGTCCGTCGCTTTATGCTTTTATGAACACTCATTTTTTAAACCCCTTGCTAAAACAACAAAGCAACCAACAGAGACATTTCTGTTGTTGCAAACAAAACAAATGTAGCCCAAGACCCGCAGCAAAACAAACCTAACCCCACGGATTTATTATTCTCAGGTACAAAAAAGGCCACATCTGTAGATGTGGCCTTGGGCACGAAACGCATCTGAACGATGCGTATCAATCACTAAAAAGATTAAAGCAAACTGCGAATGACATACTGCATGATGCCGCCATGACGATAGTAATCGGCCTCGGTGGGGGTATCAATGCGCACCAACGCATCAAAACTAACATCCCCTGCCGTCACCCGTACGGTCTCGGGCACCTTGCCCTCGTTAAACGCGGTGATGCCCTCAATGTTAAAGACCTCATCGCCCTCGAGCCCCAAGCTGTCAGCATCCTGACCCTCTGGGAACTGCAACGGCAACACGCCCATGCCAATCAAGTTAGAACGGTGAATACGCTCATAAGACTTGGCGATCACCGCCCGCACCCCGAGTAGCAGAGTACCCTTGGCTGCCCAGTCACGAGAAGAGCCTGACCCATACTCGGCGCCTGCCAACACCACCAAAGGAATATCCTCTTTGATGTAATTACGCGAGGCATCATAAATTGTCGAAATGGGCCCCTCGGGTTGGGTAAAGTCACGGGTATACCCGCCCTCGGTACCAGGGGCTAACTGGTTGCGCAAACGCACGTTGGCAAAGGTACCGCGAATCATCACCTCGTGGTTCCCACGACGTGAACCATAAGAGTTAAAGTCTGCAGGCTTGACCCCATGCTCGACCAAATAGTTGGCTGCGGGGGTATTGGGCACAATCGCACCTGCAGGACTGATATGGTCCGTGGTCACCGAGTCGCCTAGTTTGGCCAATACGCGGGCACCGCTGATATCACTGACTGGGCTGGGCTCGCGCGTCATCCCCTCGAAATAAGGAGGATTACGCACATAGGTAGAGTCCTCATCCCACTCAAACTTGGTGCTCTTGGGGGTGGGCAGATTTTTCCAGCGGTCATCCCCTTCAAAGACATCTGCGTAGCCATCCTCGTACATCTTGGCGGTGATGGTCTTGGCAGCCGCCGCTTCGATTTGCTCGGTGCTAGGCCAAATATCTTGGAGATAAACAGGGTTGCCCTCTTTATCAGTGCCCAAAGGATCCTCAAGCAAATTGAAATTCATGCTACCGGCCAAGGCATAGGCCACCACCAACGGCGGTGACATCAAGTAGTTCATCTTGACCTCAGGGTGAATCCGCCCCTCAAAGTTGCGGTTACCAGACAGCGCTGACACCGCAGCCAAGTCATGGTCACGAATGGCCTGGCTGACCTCGGGGATTAAAGGCCCAGAGTTACCAATACAAGTGGTACAGCCATAACCCACCAAATTAAAGCCCAATGCATCTAAATACTGTGTCAGATCAGCCTTTTCATAATAGTCTGTCACCACACGGGAACCGGGTGCCAAACTGGTCTTGACCCAAGGCTTGCGCTGCAGTCCTTTTTCTACCGCGTTTTTAGCGAGCAATGCCGCAGCCAACATCACACTGGGGTTAGAGGTGTTAGTGCATGATGTAATCGCGGCAATAGCGACCAAGCCGTGATCGAGCTCATGCTCGCTACCATCCTCAAAAGTCACCTTGGCAGTGGCCGATGGGATCTGAGGCAAAGAACCTGAAGGCGCATCAGAGGCCGGGAAGCTTTGCTCGGCCAACGCCTCACGCTCGGCCGCTAACTCGGCATTTAGCATGAGCGACAGCTCTTTACGAAAGGCCGAACGAGCTGAACTCAGAGCGACGCGGTCTTGCGGACGCTTGGGCCCCGCAATAGAAGGCACCACACTGGACAAATCGAGCTCGAGATGCTCGGAATAACGAGGCTCATGATCGGGGTCATGCCACATCCCTTGTTCTTTGGCATAGGCCTCAACCAATGCGATCTGCTCCTCGCTGCGACCCGTCAAACGCATATAGCGCAAGGTCTCATCATCAATGGGAAACATGGACACCGTAGAGCCGTACTCAGGGCTCATATTGCCGATGGTCGCACGATTGGCCAGCGGCACCTCGCTCACGCCGGGACCATAGAACTCTACAAACTTGCCCACTACGCCGTGCTTACGCATTTTTTCAGTAATGGTCAAGACCAAGTCCGTAGCGGTAACCCCCTCGGGGAGCTTGCCCGTGAGCTTGAAACCCACGACTCGGGGCACCAGCATTGACACCGGCTGACCCAGCATGGCCGCCTCGGCCTCAATACCGCCTACCCCCCATGCCAACACACCTAAGCCGTTGACCATGGGTGTATGCGAGTCGGTGCCCACACAGGTATCAGGATAAGCCACTGTCTTGCCATTTTCATCGCGCGTAAACACCACACGCGCCAAATGCTCGAGGTTGACCTGGTGCACAATACCGGTACCTGGGGGCACGACCTTGAAATCATCAAAGGCATCCTGCCCCCAGCGTAAAAACTCATAGCGCTCGATATTACGGCGGTATTCGATCTCAACGTTGCGCATGAATGACTCATTGTGCGCAAAATCATCGACGATGACAGAGTGGTCAATCACCAACTCGGAGGGCACCAAGGGATTAATCCGCTGTGCGTCACCATCCAATGCAGTGACGGCCTCACGCATGGCTGCCAAATCAACCACTGCGGGCACCCCAGTAAAGTCTTGGAGCAAAACACGTGCCGGACTAAAAGCTATTTCGTGACTTTGCTTAGAACGTGGGTCCCAACTAGAGAGGAAACGAATATCCTCTGCCGTGACATTAACCCCATCCTCGGTGCGCAATAAATTCTCTAATAACACCTTGAGGCCATAAGGCAAGGAATGCACATCGTTGTGCTCATCATGCAAGGCCTTGAGGCTATAAAACTCGTAGCTCTTATCACCGACTTTTAGCTCGCTACGAGCATTGAAACTATTTGGGTGTGTCATATAAGTGTCCTCCATAGTCATTATTCTTTATGATACACCTGCCAAAAAGGTGATCCCATAAAGAGAACAGACAAAAATAATTAATTTTGCCAACCTCACCCTCTCTCTTTACATTAACACCAAACCCCACCCGAACAACAGGAACGCCATACTAAAGTAAACAGTTTCCTGACAGTGAACATCTTTAATCAACCTGCCAAGGCTGCTCACGCAGCGCGGCCACCAAATACTCAATCAAGGCATTGACCCGCGCCGGCCGCCTGCGCCCCGGTGGCATCACAATATATAAATCAGCCGGCTCGGCCTGCCACTCATCCAGCACAGACACCAGCGCCCCCGAACGCAAATCATCTGCCACCAAAAACTCTGGCAGCATCGTCATCCCCAGCCCTGCCCGCAAAGCGGGCAACATGCCATTCGCATTATTGACCCGCATGACTGGCTCAGGCAACGCCTGCACGTAGCGCCCCTTGTCCTCATGCATAAAATGCCACTGCATCCCACGGCGATGATACACATACATCAAAATGCGATGGGCCAATAAATCCTTGGGGTGCTTTAACATCCCATGCTGCGCAACATAAGCAGGAGCCGCCACCAACACCGTCCGAATCTCGCAGCAATGCCGCGCCAATAAAGTGGAATCCTCCAAACGACTGATGCGCAGCGCTAAATCAAAACGCTCGGCCACAATATCCACGAAACTATCATCAAAATGGATATTGAGCTCGACATCTGGATGCTGTTCCATAAACGCCGGCAACAGCGGCGCCAGGCTCGAAATCCCAAAAGACATCGGCGCCGACACCCGCACCACCCCAGACAACTGCCCCACCTGCTCGGCAATCTCGGCCTCAATCTCTGAGCCTTGATCCAGCAACGCCTGCGCCTGCTCTAACACTGCCTCACCCGTATTGGTCAAGGTCATCTGCCGCGACGTCCGATGAAATAAAGTGCTATCACTGCGCTCTTCCAAGCGCGCAATAGCCTTGGACACCGTCGCCTGAGACAGCCCCAAACGCTGGGCCGCCTGAGCAAAAGAACCCTCATTGGCCACCGTCGCAAAAATCGCCCAAGCCTCAAAATCTGGGAGCTTTTTCATATACCCACCATCCTCTTGAATACCCCACCTAAATAATTGGAAAGGCTGTTATTCCATTTTTTGTCTTCTCAAACAACCGCCCGCCTCATACACTGAAATCAACATGAACACAGGCAAATAGGTGCCCATTATGATAGAACGCAGACCCTTTACACAACTTGGCCAAACGAAAATCAACTGGCTACACGCCCGTCACCATTTTTCCTTTGGTTACTACCGCCAACCCGAGCGAGACCACTGGGGCACCCTGCGCGTATGGAACGATGACATCATCCAACCACACCAAGGCTTTCCCCCACACCCTCATGACAATATGGAAATCATCACCTATGTACAAAAAGGTGCCATCAGTCACAAGGATAGCCTCGGCAACAGCGGTCGCACCGAAGCAGGCGACGTCCAAGTCATGAGCGCCGGCACGGGAATCACTCACTCTGAATATAACCACGAAAGTGAAGAAACCCAACTGTTCCAAATCTGGATCCTGCCGGAAACACGCAACCAGCCCCCCTCCTGGGGCACGCGGCGCTTTCCAAAAGAAGAGCGCTCAGAACAATTCACCGTCCTGGCCAGCGGCTTTGACAGTGACAGCGACGCCCTGCCCATCCGCACCCCCTCGCGCGTATTGGGCGCCACCGTCGAAAAAGGGCACACCATCGTCTATGAATTTGACAGCCCTGACCGATACGGTTATCTGGTACCCGCCCAAGGGTCCATCACCGTCAACGGCGTAGAAATCAACACCCGCGACGGTGCCGCCATCACTGGCGAAACGCGTATCGAAATACATGCCCTAGAAACCGCGGAAATTGTGCTGGTTGACGCTCCAGCCCTCAATTAAATATAAACAACGAGCAGCCACCGCGCTGCTCAACATACCCATTTATTCATTTTTTATCACTTAGACATTTTAAATTTAAAAGGTAATAAGAGAATGGCAACAAACTTCCTCACCGCACTCAGAAAAAGACGCAGCCAATACGTACTGGGCAAAAACATCGATCGCAGCCCAGCAGAAATCCGCGCACTCATCACAGAAACCATGCGCCACACGCCCTCAGCATTTCACTCACAAAGCTCGCGTGCCGTTATCCTCTTTGGCGATGAAAACATCGAACTGTGGAAACTCATCGAAGATCACCTCCGCGAAATGGTGCCCGCCGCAGACTTTGCGCCCACCGAAGAAAAATTGCGTGGCTTTGCCGCCGGCGTAGGCACCATCTTGTTCTTCGAAGACATGGGCCCAGTCACCGACCTACAGGAACGCTTTGCCCTCTACGCAGAACACTTCCCCACCTGGTCTGAACACGCCAGCGGCATGGCACAATTCGCCGTCTGGACTGCCCTCGCCGACGCCAACATCGGCGCCAGCCTGCAGCACTACATCCCCTTTGCTGACGAAGCCATCCGTGAGCGCTGGAACATCCCAGCCCAATGGAAACTCCGCGCACAAATGCCCTTCGGATCCAACGAAGGCGAACCGGGCGAAAAAACATTTATCGAAGACGACGAACGCATCAAAGTCTTTGGGTAGTCCAATGGCGATTAGACTCGCTGGTGATGCGGGAGCAGGCTCGTAAGAAGTTTGTGAGTGGGCTTCGCAGCGAGCCTTAGCGAGCAAGGCCCCGAGGGAACTTCATTACGAGGCCTGCTCAATGCACCGAATATTGATAGTGGCCTGCAGCAATCGGTGTCGCGCACTGACAGCGAGCGGCGTCTCGGCCTGCCGTGTTGATTGTTTGGCCCGCAGCTTGGTGCTTTGCGTGTAGCGAGTTGTGGGTCGGCCTGCAGGAGCTGTTTTTTGATGTCTCGCTACGCTCGAAACATCTGCAAAACATCTCCTTCCGGCCGTTTTAATTCGGCAGCTATTCAAGCAGGTAGCTGTTTAAACAAGTGACTTTTTGGACAGATACTGCCTTGAACGCCGCAGTGACAATGTTGATTCAGCTCGCTGTTGATACGGATGCGGTGGCGATTAGACTGGCTGTTAATGCGGGGCAGGCTCGTAAGAAGTTTGTGAGCGGGCTTCGCAGCGAGCCTTAGCGAGCAAGGCCCCGAGGAAACTTCGTTACGAGGCCTGCTCAATGCACCGAATATTGATAGTGGCCTGCCGTGTTGATTGTTTGGCCCGCAGTTTGGTGCATTGTGCGCGTAGCGAGTTGTGGGTCGGCCTGCAGGAGCTGTTTTTTGATGTCTCGCTGCGCTCGAAACATCTGCAAAACACCTCCTTCCGGCCGTTTTAATTAGGCAGCTATTAACCAGGTCGTCCGTCGATGCGTGTGCTCCACAGTGGGATGGTGTATCGCGCGACAAACCATAGATAGGCGATAAAGCCAAGTAGCAAGCTGATTTGATATGAGGTGGCTGCGAGGTCTGGCCATATCCATAGGAAGGGCCCGCGGATGATGGCGGCGATGAAGATCGCAATGAGCATCCATGATAATCCTGGCAGGGCTTTGATGGGTCGTCCGGTGTGACCGAGGCTGACGCGCGCGGTCATGGCCAATATGATGCCTAGGATGCCACCAATGGTCAGTAGGTGCAGTGCGTAGTCGACGGGTAGAAAATCACCCAGTGACAGCAGCCACAAAAATGCGCCGATGATGACAAATAAGTAGCTGATATGTAGCCCCCAGAGCAAGGGTTCATGCCAGCAGTGGCCAATTTTCCAGCTGCTCCAACGCCAGAGGTTAAAGACGACGGTCAATGCCAAGAGGATGCCGAGCAGGGTGTTGGGGATGGGGACACCAAAGAGGCCTATTAAAAAGAGAATATTGATTCCCAGCGCGCTGCAGAGCACGGTCATTTCGCGCCATTTGGCAGGGGCGTCTATTTGTACCCCTACGGCGCGTGAGGTGAAAAAAGGGATGACGCGTCCGCCCAAGAGAATGATGAGGTTGAGCATGACCCAAACGGCCAAGTAGCTGCTGCGCTCGACCAGGGCGTTGTCTTGGTAAATGGCCCCGAGGTGTTGGCCAATGTTGGCGGCGGTAAATATCAACAGTACCGGTGCAAATATCAGGTTGCGCCAGCGTTTTGATTGTATGACCCATCGGCCCATGGCAATGGCGACGATAGGTAAAAAAGCAACGTCTATGACCATCAAGACGTAGGCTGGGATTCCCATGGGAAAGAGCATAAAAAATCGGGCCAGCAACCACAGTGCTGCCAATGCCCATAACGATGGGCCACTAAAGCTGGGAATGCCTGTCCAGTTTTGTACGGCAGTGAGTAAAAAACCAACCACAATGGCTGCGGCAAAGCCAAACAACATTTCATGCTGGTGCCACCAAATCATGCCACCGTGTGGAGAAACCAACAGATTGCCCTGCCAAAAAGCCGCCCAGAGGGCAAAGGAAATCAATAAAAAAACAGCGCCGAGCCAGAAAAATGGTCTAAATGCCAGCCCTGTTTTAAAGGCGAAACCGATGCCTGGTTGCCGGGTTTGTGTGTTGCTTGACTGGAGAGGAATCATGCTGCGCCTCTTGTAACTATTGGCTAATGGTATGTACAGGACATACACAACCGTAACTGAATACTTTAAGGAAAGGCCCCGAGCACAGGCTCTTGCAATGCATCCACATATTTCATCAGCAATTACTTGAACGCTGCTCTCAGGGTTTTCCTCGGGGAGATACACTTAACATGAGTTTCGCACTCATGTTTATACTTATAACATGTATGCTATCCAATGTTAATATATATTTAATACTACTGTGGGACATAAACGGCGATGCAACTAACACAACACACTGATTATGCCTTTCGGGTTTTACTCTACAATCTAGCCCATCCAGAGCGCTTGGTCACCATTACCGAGATTGCTACTTTCTATGACATTTCCCGTAGCCATTTGGCCAAGGTGGTGGCCAATTTGACGCAGCACGGTTATCTGATCGGCGTGCGTGGGCAAAAGGGGGGGCTTAAACTCGGCAAGGCTCCCGAGGAGATCAATTTAGGGGTGCTCGTCAATCAGTTTGAGCCTTTACAAATCGCCGAGTGTTTTGATGAAAATAATCAGTGCGTGATCACCCCGGCTTGCAAGCTCAAAGGGGTGCTGCATGAGGCTAAAAAAGCCTTTATTGATACCCTGCATCGCTACACACTCGCAGACATCGCACTCAGTAGTGAGCAATTACATGATGCTCATCATCAGAGCACCCAGGTGATTTCGCTTCATCTCTCGACTGAGTAATTTCACCATGAGCCATCCTGCCGCACCCACATTATCAACCCCGCGTGTCGGGGTTTCTGCTTTTCTAGAGCATGAGGGCAAGCTACTGCTCATCGAACGCGGCCAAGCGCCTAATCGCGGCCAGTTAGCCTTTCCAGGGGGCAAGCTCAAATGGGGCGAGACCCTCACCGAGGCGGTCGAGCGCGAGCTCAAAGAAGAAACACGCATCATCGCACGCGCCACGCAGCTATTAGATGCTGTGAATGTCTTGGTGCATGATGACCAACAGAGGCTGGCACGGCATTTTGTGGTGCTATGCTTTCGCTGCCAATGGCTCGCTGGACACCCCGTGGCCAGCGATGACGCCCAGGCCATTCATTGGCTGTCGCCCACCGAGGTGCTCAAACGCCAGGATGTGAGCCCTGGGGTACAGCAAGTCATCCGCTCAACGCAATCGCTTTAAGCTAAATCAATACCCTGTAGTCATCTGCTGCCTACAATCGGTGGTTGTGTTCACTTTTGCATTGCCGTTTTTCTCAGAATAAAAAACTACAGCCATGAATACTGATGTCACCATTATTGGCGCCGGCCCCACCGGCTTGAGCCTGGCTTATGCCTTGGCCGAGGCTGGCTTATCGGTCACCTTGCTCGAGCGCCAGCCTTTATCACTGCTGCAACACCCGACCTTTGATGGACGTGAGATTGCCCTGACACATGAGTCTCGGCGTCTACTCCAACAATGGGGGTTATGGGCACATATCCCTACCGAGGAAATTTCCAATTTGCGCCATGCACGGGTGATGGACGGCTCCCTCACCCAAGGGATGTTTATTGATGCGTCATTAGGGGGACAATCGCAACTGGGCTGGTTTGTCCCCAACTACCTCATCCGCCAGGCAGGCTATCTACAAATAGCAGATCACCCCCGAGTCGATTTGCGTACCGAGGTGACCATCACTGCCACGACCTCCTGCGCTGATCGCGCAACGGTGACATTACAAGACGGGGAACAAATCCATAGCCGATTGCTGGTGGCTGCAGACAGCCGTTTTTCTGAAACCCGCCGTGCGATGGGAATTGCCTCGCCCATGATTGACTACGGTAAGAGCATGATGGTCTTTAGGGCTGCACACACCGTCCCGCACGAGCATATTGCTTGGGAATGGTTTGGCTATGGGCAAACACGTGCCCTCTTGCCACTCAATGGCAACCGCTCGTCGGTGGTCCTGACCCTGCCACAGCACGAGATGCAACAGCTCAACGCCTTGGATGACGAGGCTTTTAATCAAAGCATTAGCGAGCGCTATGAATATCGTTTAGGTGAAATGCGCCGCATCAGCGAGCGCACGGTATATCCTTTGGTAGGCACCTATGCCGCCCGCTTTCATGCCCAGCGTTTTGCCCTCATTGGCGATGCCGCGGTAGGGATGCACCCTGTCACTGCCCATGGTTTTAACCTCGGCATCCTCAGCGTTAAGCATTTGGCACATCGCGTGATTAACGCCTACCGCAAAGGACAGGATTTCAGCGCCCCTAGTGTGCTCAGAGCCTATACGCGCGACCACCGTCTGAGCTCTTTGCCTCTATTTGCCGCCACCAATTTTGTGGTGTCTCTCTACACCAATGATCGCGCCCGCCTACCCCGACAAGCCCTGCTCCAAATGGCCAATAAAGTGGTGCCCTTTAAAAAATTGGTGGCAACTCGATTGACAGGCTAATGTGGGCGGACAAAATAGTTGGGAACTGGGAGGGGTGGAAATGGAGTTTTTAAGGATTATTTAGGGAAGAGTGACAAAATAGATGGGAACTGGGTGTAGCGTCGTAAGCTAATACGAAAATTAAAAATGACAAAATAGTTTGGAACTAGATTTCACTTATCTGGTTAACTAATCTAGCTAACCTGCCGCTCAGCTTAGTACGATCCTATATCCAACTGATCATAATCCTTTCATCAGTATCCCAAATTAAATCCCCCTCCTAGACTGCCTCACCAACACTTTACAGTGATCCCGTATTTCCGGACAGGTGATTGATTTTTTTCGCTTGTACAGGTGTTAAGCCACAGTTATCTTGATGTGGACATTATGCATTGTAATAGCCCATTAACATGCGCTAAGAGCATAAATTAATATACAGTAACAAGCATTACGAGGTGCTAATGTTTGGAAAGCAGCCTCTTCCAACTACAATAATAAGTTAACTATCCTCCACCCACAAATAATTACAAATGACCCCTTTCCGCTATAACTCCGATCTCACCAGCGGCTCGCTACAAACCCGAGAGTGTCGCATTATTACTGGCTTGTTACTCCAAGAGCTTGATGAAGCTGCCTGGGATAAAGCCATGTATAAGGAAAATGTGCTTCAGAAACGCACGCAATCTACGGTAAGACGTATTTCTTCAGCGCTTAGAAAACGCCTAGAACACCTAAGCTCTGACTTTTGGGCTTTTGCGTTTTTATGTTAGGCATTGTCTGGCAACTGGAGGAAGTGTAATGACCATGAATGGTCACTGTGATTGACAGTATCTTGCTTAAACTTATCTGAACAATGGTAGAACTGGCTCATATTTATCCCCTCTATGATTGTTTATCTTTTTCACCATAAAAAGTATCAGGGGCTACTCAGGGCTACATAAAGATATTTATCTACTTTTACTGATTGATAAGTAGCATCAGTCCATCCGCAGGACTGGTGGTGCCGGCAAAATGCTGACCCAACACATGCGTATAGATTTGCGTGGTCTTAACATCGTTATGCCCTAAGAGTTCTTGCACAGTGCGAATATCACGCCCCGCTTGTAATAGATGCGTAGCAAACGAGTGACGAAATGTATGACAAGTGACACGCTTGCTAACGATGCCTGCTTTTTGTACGGCTGCCTTCAATGCCTTTCGCGCAACGGAGTCATGCAGATGATGGCGGCATAATTTGCCGTTATACGGGTGGTTGCAGAGCGTGCTGGAGGGAAAGACAAACATCCACGCCGCTTGTCGATAAGCAGAAGGGTATTTGTGATCTAAAGCAAAAGGCAGCGATGGCCCTACGCCTTGTAAGTTGTCGTCTTGCTGAATAAGCCGCGCTTGCTCAATGAGTTATTTTATTGCTGGGATTAGGCGCGTGGGCAGTAGGCTGTTTCTGCTTTTCCCACCCTTACCGTCATGCACAGTGATGCAGCCATTATCAAAATCAAAATCTTTAACCCGCAAACGCAAGCATTCATTAATGCGCAAACCTGCACCATACAGCAGCGTAAAAATAACTTGGTTGCGAGTATCCATAACCTGCAAAATGCGTTGCACTTCATTTGCAGAGATAACAGAGGGTAGCCGTCTAGGCTTGCTTGCAGGGATATAATCAATATCGCCCAACGGCTGTTGTAAAAACCTGTTGTACAAAAAAGCTAGGGCATTTAAAGCGATTTTCTGCGTGTTTATGGCTACATGTCTGCTGTTTGCTAAGCTGGATAAAAACAGCCTGACCTCTTCACTGCCCATGGTCTGAGGATGACGTTTTTTGTGAAACAGAATAAAACGCTTAATCCAGTGCAGGTAAGTTTTTTCAGTTTTCAGCGCATAACCTTTTTGTCGCATATCCGTGCGTATAGAATTTAAAAATGGACTGTTAGACATAAAACGCTCCTTGTCTTGCAACTGTCTGCCTATACAGCCTATTCTAGCTGGGATTTAAAAAAGTGCCTGTTTTTTACGCCTAGAGATGCTTGTTTACCGGTAGAGTTTTAATTTAATGCTAAATAAATTAAA
>Ga0209487_1000034_pt1 | contig 132117 bp, 135 predicted proteins | sample Poulit2012_FD_187524 | JGI IMG/M metagenome (GOLD analysis project Ga0209487, IMG submission 187524) | Agricultural soil microbial communities from Georgia to study Nitrogen management - Poultry litter 2012 (SPAdes) (version 2) | ecosystem: Environmental > Terrestrial > Soil > Agricultural...
GCTCCTCGTCAATCGGTTCGTCTTCAAGAGGCTCCTCGTCGATTGGCTCGTCACCTTCATCAACGGGTTCTTCCTCGAGAGGTTCCTCGTCAACGGGTTCTTCGTCTACAGGTTCTTCTTCAGCTTCAGAATCTTCTTCGTCTAAAGGTTCTTCGCCTGCTTCCTCATCGACGCCTTCGGTTGTTTGATCCTCGGCTTCACCGGATGAGGCTTGCTGGCTTTCGTCTTGTTCTTCGGCTTCTTGTTGAGCTTGTTCTTCTTCGACAACTTCTTCGTGGGTCCGGACAACTTCTGAGTCGCGAATTTCTCCGCGCCAGCCTTCGACACTGTCAGGGTCCAGGATGGTTTTGGTCATGACCTGGCGGACATAGCGCTTAAACTCGACTTGTACGCGACGCCCAACCGCTCGCCATATGTTGCCTGTCTTTTCCATGAAGCCTTGCGGATAGTACTCAACGACCGCCAGGATACGGGTCAAGTTTGGAGCAAGTTCGTGGAACGTGACCCCACCGTCGAAATAGCCTTTTTGTCCGGTGGAGCGCCAAATGATTTGTTCATCTGGCACTTGCTGAATGATGGTCGATTCCTATGTCCGATGAGACCAGAACACCTGACCCTTGAAGCTAATCTTTTCGTCAGATTTTTGGTCCACGTATTCGACTTTTTTCATGAAGTCAGACCAGTCTTGGAACTGCGTCCACTGGTTATAGGCTACGGAGACGGGAACGCCGACATCTACGGATTCGACGATGTTGGTGACTTTTTGCTTCTTGCCACCGCCTCCACCGCCGCCAGAACCACCGGTGAAGACCTCTTTGACTTGCTCTTTCACCCCGGTCGCGGCCCCAGACAGGCCGGCCTTCATCGGGGAGTCACCTTCGGAGATCTTCTCCATACCTTTTTGGGCGGCCTTCCCCATAGGTCCACTGGCACCGAGATTATCAACAAAATCGTTGACCTTATCGCCGAGGCCTTTCAGCGCATTCTCACTCCAAGCGCTGGCAAAGTCGGTAAAGTTATCTTTCAGTTCATCAAGTGGTAGAGAATCAACGAAGTCTCTCCACCCGGACTGTTCTGAATCTTGGGACTTTTTGGATGTATCAGCCATCTGCGTTCTCTCCGCTCTCGGTCGACTCGGTGGATTCAGATGATTCCTCAGATTCTTGTTCCGAGTCATCACTGCGCGAACCATTTTGATTACGAAGCTCTTCTGTGCGGCTCTGCAGGTTCTTGTTCAGCGATTCCACCCCTTTTGAGGCCGTGGTAGTCACGACATCTCGGGCTGCATCGAGAAAACCTGAGTTGCCAAAGCGGCTTAAGAGCGATTCCGAATCGCCCTCATCATCCTTGCTGGGAGCCGTTAAACGGCCATAGGCCACACCGCCTGCAACGAGCAGCACGGTTCTGAGATTTTTGGATTTGCCGAGAAAATATCCCGCGGCGAGAAGTGCTATCTGTCCTGCGTTGTTGCCCATCCGATCTCCTGTGTCTAGAAGGGTGACCTGTTTCTCACGATACGCGGGGCGAGGACGGGGCACAACAGAATTTAACTAAATCCAGCAGACTCTAGCGCGCCGGTCAGACAACTTTCAGATTCATAGCAACATCCATCCAAGTCGGGGCTGTTAAATACAACCATCCGCTGGAAAGTCAACAACTGACCTTCCAGCGGATGGTTGTCTAAAAAAATTTATGCTACGCGGTGGCTGCGGCAGCAGCTTTCGCAGCTGCCGGGAGCGCATCAGCGATCTTATTCATGGCCTCGTCATCGTGGGCTGCCGACACAAACCAAGCTTCAAACACCGACGGAGCCAGATAGACCCCGCCCTCCAGCATCGCGTGGAAGAACGGGCCGTAGCGGAAGGCCTCTTGGGCCTGCGCTGAGGCGTAGTCGATGACCGGGGTATCGGCCGTCCCGAAGGTGACCGAGAACAGCGAGCCAGCGTGCTGGATCGAGTGATTGACGCCTTCAGCATTGAGGGCGTCGCTGACCATTGTTTGCAGCTGTGCGGAGCGCTGGTTGATGGTCTTATAGACGTCATCAGTAGCGTTGGACAGCGTGGCATATCCAGCGGCCATCGCGATCGGGTTGCCCGACAGCGTGCCGGCCTGATAGACCGGGCCCACTGGTGCTAGCAAATCCATGACGGCTGCGCTGCCGGCAACGGAGGCCACGGGCAGCCCGCCACCGATGACTTTGCCGAAGGTAAAGAGGTCTGGAGTCCAGTCGGCCTCGTCGAGTCCCCATCCACCGTGTTGGGTAGCACGAAAACCGGTCAACACTTCATCCATGATAAATACCGCACCGTGTTCGGTGGTGATGTCGCGTAGGAATTTGTTGAATCCGGGTTTTGGCGGGACCACGCCCATATTTGCTGGGGCGGATTCGGTGATGATGCCGGCAATCTGGTCGGGGTAGGTTTCAAAGGCCTGCTTGACGGCGGCTTCGTCGTTATATGGCAGCACAAGCGTTTGGCTGGTGATGGCTTCAGGTACCCCGGCCGAGTCGGGCAGTGCGTGAGTGGCAACACCGGAACCGGCGGCGGCCAGCAGACCATCTGAGTGGCCGTGGTAACAGCCAGCAAACTTGATGATCAGGTCGCGACCGGTGGCGCCGCGGGCTAGACGAATAGCCGTCATGGTGGCTTCGGTTCCCGTTGAGACGAATCGGACCCGTTCAACCGGCATGCGGTCGGCAATCAGCTCGCCAAGCTTGGCTTCACCCGGTGTTGAGGTGCCAAAGGACAGGCCAGCATCGACGGCTTGATGGACGGCCTCGACCACGGCCGGGTGATTGTGGCCCAACAACATGGGCCCCCAGGAGCCGACCAGGTCGACGTAGCTTTTTCCTTCGACGTCAGTCAGGTATGGTCCGGAGGCTTTGACCATGGCTGCGGGGGTGCCGCCGACCGAGCCGAAGCCGCGCACCGGAGAGTTCACCCCACCGGGGATGATGGCGCGAGCGGCGTCATAGGCTTGTTGATTGGTGGTCATGCAAGGATCTCCTATCCAAGTAGGCGGGCAGCTTCGATGGCGTAGTAGGTCAAAATGTTTTGGGCGCCAGCTCGGCGTATGGCGGTTAGCGACTCCAGCATGGCCGGTTCGCGTTCGATCCACCCGTTAGCGGCGGCGGCTTCGATCATCGCGTATTCGCCGGAGATTTGGTAGGCGGCCACAGGCACCGTAGACATATTCGCCACGTCGCGCAGAATGTCCAGGTAGGACATGGCCGGTTTGACCATGACCATGTCGGCACCTTCTTCGATATCGAGTTCGGTTTCCAATATGGCCTCGGTACGGTTGGCCGAGTCCATCTGGTACGTCTTACGATCGCCGGTTAGCGCCGAGTCGACAGCCTCACGGAACGGCCCGTAGAAAGCTGAGGCGTATTTGGCTGAGTAGGCCAGAATAGCGGTGCGTTGGTGGCCGGCTTCATCCAGTGCGTCGCGGATAACTGCCACCTGGCCGTCCATCATGCCGGACGGAGAAACGACGTGGACACCGGCTTCGGCCTGGGCCACGGCCATGCGCGCATAAATGTCGTTGGTGGCATCGTTGTCGACGTTGCCTGCGTCGTCGAGTACTCCGCAGTGGCCGTGATCGGTGAACTCATCCAGGCAAGTGTCGGCCATGACGACAATATCGTCGCCAACTTCGGCGATGACCTCACGGATGGCCACATTCAAAATACCGTCGGGATCCACACCGGCGGTGCCTTGGGCATCGAGGGTTTCGGGAACGCCGAAGAGCATGATGCCCCCGACACCGGCTTTGACTGCCTCGTGGGCGGTGGCTTTGAGCGAGTCCATGCTGTGTTGCTGGACGCCAGGCATCGATGAGATCTCAATGGGCTGGTCGGCCCCTTCTTTGACAAAGACCGGCAAGATGAGATCAGCCGGTACCAGTCGGTTCTGGGCGACCAGGTTGCGCATGGGAGCTGACTGGCGCAAACGGCGCGGACGATGAGGAAACATGGAGTCCTTTCAGACGTGGGTGAGGACCTCGGCGATGCCTTCGGCATCCGGGGAGGTCGCGGTGGCGGCAAGATCTATCGACTGCTGGTGGGCGGCCCGCCGCGTGGGTTGTCCGATGGCGATGAGCCCGGCTACCGATACGGCGCAGTCTGCCCAGCGGCGCGCGGCGGAGGGTGCCGTCAGGACGACGACATCGTCGGGGCGCAGATCCGCGGGGGTCAACACATCCTGTTGGGTGGGAAGAATGGCCCGGTCGGGGGCGGCCGGGTAGTCCACGGTGTGATACGCGATCACGTGGCTGACGTCCCAGCCGCGCTCGGTGAGTCCATCCCGCATTGCGAATCCGGCGGCCGCGCCCTGTGGCAGCGCGAGAGTGCCTGGCCCGGGTGGAAACTGTTCGAGAATGCCGGCGGCCGAGGCGTCGTCGGCGGGCATCCACGGAGTCTTGCTCGCACCGTGTTCGGCGAGTACCCGGGCGGTGCCGGGACCGGTGACAGCGATCGTCGTATGCGCCTCGGTGATGCGAGGTTGCCACTTGCGGGCGATCAAGGCACGGATCGTGTTGGGACTGGTGAGCAACATCCACTGCCACGTGTGGGTATGTAGGCCGTTGATGAGATCATCCAGCGGGCTGAGATCCTCGGGGAGTTGAAAGTCAGTCAGCGGCAGGAAGCCGATGTGATAGCCAAGTCGCTCAAGACCGGCCTCGATCTGTCCGGCTTGAGCAGGCTGGCGGGTCAGAATAATTCTCATCGAGAACCGCGGGCCGGTCCCGGTGGGAGCAGGTCTGCACCATCATCAATCATCAGCTGGGCGACCGCAACACCCAGGTCGCGGGCCTGTTGCAGGGTCGTGTCGGTGATGGCCGCCAGTTCGATGGGGACCGAGAGGTCACGTCGCACCGACTGAGTACCGTCCATTGCCGCCACGATGGCATCCAAGTGCAGGTTCTGGCCATCGAAACGCGCCAGTCCACCCAGTGGCGCTGCACAGCCGGCTTCTAAGGTTTCCATCAGTGCACGTTCAGCGGTAGCTTCTAGCCGAGCCCCGGTATCTTCGTGGTCGGTCAGCGCGGTGGCTAAATCGACGTCTAGGGGTTTGGTGGCCGCCACTTCAATGGCCAGGGACCCCTGTCCCGGTGCCGGCAGCATGATGTCGGGATCAATGCGTTGGGTAATCGCCCAGTCCAAATCGAGCCGATCAATCCCGGCGCAGGCCAGGACGACGGCATCGAGGTCACCCTTGGGTGAGCCTGCGGCGGACGGCGCGTTATCGTGGTGATGTTCATACCCGGCGACCCGGGCCAGTCGAGTTTGGACGTTGCCGCGGATATCGACGATTTCAAAATCGGGCCGGTAGGCCAACAACTGTGCCACACGACGCGGGGAACCCGTGCCAATCTTGGCGCCTTTGGGCAGGGACTCCAGCGTCATCCCGTCGGCGGCACACAGCGCGTCCCGAACATCAGCCCGAGCCGGGATGGCGACAATGCGCAGTTCGGGTGGCTGTTTGGCCGGAAGGTCCTTGAGAGAATGCACCGCCATGTCGACTTCTCCGTCGAGCACTGCTTGACGCAGCGCGGTGGCAAAAACGCCCGTCCCGCCCAGGTTGGCCAACGAGCCGGTCGTGACATCGCCTGTGGTTTTAATGATGACTTGCTCAAAGGCAATGTCGTCGTCGGACATCGCCTCGGCCACCCACTGAGTTTGTGTGGTGGCCAGGGCGGATCCGCGGGTTCCGATACGGTAGGCCATTAGGCCAGCACCTCAGCAACTTCGTCGACTTCGATGTAACGGCCGGTGTAAAACGGCACTTCTTCACGCACGTAGTGTCGCGTCTCATTATTGCGCAGCGAACGCATCATGTCGACCAGCAGATCAAGACGTGGGGATTCTAGGCCCAACAGCCATTCCCAGTCGTTGAGGCCAAATGCCGAGACGGTATTGGCCCAGACGTCGGGGAATTCCTGGCCCAGTTTGCCGTGGTCGCGCAGCATGCGGGCACGTTCTTTGGGGTCCAGGGTATACCAGTCGTAGGAACGCACAAACGGGTAGAAGCACAGCCATTTGCGGGGTTTACGGCCTTCGGTGAAAGCCGGGACGTGTTCCGGGTTGAATTCGGCCATGCGGTCGGCGCCCATCGCGGTGAAGACCATCTTGGTGCCCGACAGCAGTCCCGAACGACGGATCTGGCGAATCGCATCCTGCAGAGCTTCCGGGGATTTGGACCACATCCAGACCATGATGTCGGCTTCGGCCCGCATGCCAGAGACGTCGTAGAGTCCACGCACGGTGACACCCTGATCGGCCAGGGTGTCAATAAGCTTGGTGAATTCGGCGTTGTCGGTGGCGGCTTCAGCGTCTGATTTGGCCGGAGCGTCGTCCTTGCGCGCAAAAACGGTGTAGGTCGTAAACCAGCTGGTCGACGACTCTTCGCTTTGCACGACTTGGGTTGTTTCGGTCACGAAATTACTCCTCATACTGCTTGACTATTTCTACAGGCTGTAGAAATCACTGTAGCGGATTAAATTCTAGGGTGGTTGCGTGTTGGGTGATGGCCGCAAGCCCAGTACCAGCAAACCACGCGCCGGTGACGTGCAGCCAATCGGTGTCTTCGGCAAATCGAGTGATGGCCTCGACGCGTTGGGTAGTCTCCGGGGTCGTCAGCGGCATTTCTTCGCGCCATCGGATTACCTGAAACGCCACCACGGCCTCGGTCAGGTGCTCATGGTCCAGGCCGAACATTGCGGCCGCATCGGCAAGCGCCAGTTCGTAGAGCTGTTCATCGGACGTGTCGTGCCCGGCCGCGGAGCCGTCGGCCGGATCGGTGATGCGACCGTAACTGAGTCGCACTACATGACGATGGGGAGCTTGGGCACTCGCAGCCCGGTGGGCCCAGTCCCATTTGGCCGTGACATGAGTTGCAGCTTTGGCCGTAACGTTCCGGGCCGCCGGTGAGACGAGCATCCCGGTACCACGGGGGTGGTCATCCAAAGCTGGTTCATCAATCACCAGAGCGACTAGGGCCACGCCGGTACCCGTGGCGGGCCGCTCGGTCAACTGCCCCAACGGGGCCAATAAGTCAAAGGCTGTCGGGGCGTTGACCGCCAGCACAATGTGGTCGCCTGTTACCTGCTCACCGGTTGCGGTGCGTACCGCTACCGGGTCGGATTCTACCCCGGTGATTTTAGTGTTCAAGTGCAGTTGAGCGTGCTCGCTTAGGTAGTCCACCAGCGCACCGATGACACGATGCAATCCTCCGGTCAGCGTTTTCACTGCGGCTCCGGGCGGTGCAGCGGCTCGGCGTTCTGCGACAGCGCGGGCCACGGAGTCGTGCTGGATTGCTAAATCAATCAGTCCAGGAGCGATCGTCTCGATATCGACGTCGTAAGGGTCCGCCGAATGCACACCGGCGACTACGGGCGCGACCAACCGCTCCAAGACCTCGGTGCCAAAGCGGTCTTTTATGAGCTCGCCCACTGTGATCGTCTCCCCGGCGGCGCGCCGTTTGGTCCAGTTGGCCATCGGCATGGCTAGCTCTTGAGCTGCACGGGATGCCCCGACAGGACCAAGGGCCTGGATCACCTCGGGGGCGCTTGGATGACCGGGTATCCCCCACATCCCGACCTTTGGTGCAGGAACCGCTCCAACATCGGGCAAGTACAGCCACGATCCGGCAGGACTCGGGGTGACTACGTCCTGCCCCAGGCCCAGTTCATCGAGCAAGTCTCCGACCAGTTCGGAACGCGATGCGTAGGCTTCGGCCCCGGCATCGACGGTGAGTGGTCCTTCGTCAAGGTCGAAGGTCAGCGGCTGAATTGCCCCGCCGGCAGCGGATGCAGCTTCGAAAACGGTCACGTCATGGCCGGCGCGCACCGCGGCGTATGCTGCGGTGAGCCCGGCGTAACCGGCGCCTACAACAACAATGCGTGCCATTTAGTAATCGATCGAGTGAATCAGTTCGACAATTCGCGTTAACACGGTCGGATCCGTTGTGGGTGGCACACCGTGACCCAGGTTCAGGACATGGCCTGGTGCTTCGGCGCCCTGGGCAATGACGTCACGGACATGAGCTTCCAGCACATCCCAATCAGCAGCCAACAAAGCTGGGTCGATATTGCCCTGCAGTGGAACATTCGTGCGACCGTCCGGCCCCGGAGTATTGCCCAGCCGGCGGTTGGCTTCATCCAGACGGAGGCGATAATCGACTCCGACAACGGAGGCTCCGGCATCGCGCATCAGATCGAGAATCTCAGAGGTACCGGTCCCGAAGTGCACCAGCGGTATCCCATGATTGGCGGTGAGGTCGGCGACCTGCTCGATAGCCTGTTTTGAGTACGGCATGACCTTGTGTTCGTAGTTGGTCCGGGATAAGGACCCGGCCCAGGAATCGAACAACTGCGCGGCGGATGCACCGGCCATGATTTGCGCCCGCAAGAAGCGTCCTGATGCCTCTGCGGTCCACGCCATAAGGCGATCCCAGGACTCTGGATCGTTGTGCATCATGGTGCGTGGTCCTAAGTGGTCACGCGATGGGCGGCCTTCGACCATGTATGCGGCCACCGTATACGGGGCTCCCGCAAAACCGATCAACGGGCGGGCGCCCAGTTCATCGACCGTGAGCTTGACCGCCTCGGTAATGGGGTCAAACATGTCATCGGTGAGTTCTGGCAGTTTGGCGATATCTTCGGCCGTGCGGATTGGTTTATCTAAAACCGGGCCGACGCCGGGCTGAATTTCAACGCCGATGCCGGCAAGGCGCAACGGGATGACAATATCGGAAAAGAATATGGCAGCATCGACATCGTGCCGCCGTACCGGTTGGAGGGTGATCTCTGAGGCCATCTCGGGGATCAAACACGAATCCAACATGGTCGTGCCCTCGCGCAGTTTGCGATATTCCGGCAACGAGCGGCCGGCTTGACGCATAAACCAGACTGGGCGCCGGTCCCCCTGCTCACCTCGATATCCTTTCAACAGATTCGACTGGGCGGTTGAGTGTTCCCCATCCTGCATGAGCGGGTGGGCGGCCGGTAACGACTGAGAAAACGCTTGGGTCATGCCAATCTATTATTCCAGCAACGGCCACGTGATTTCTGCACGTGTCCTCATCTGCCCTACTCATCACCCCAACAGCGAAACAGGCCGCTGCATTTGGTTCCGGCAATCAAATTTCGTACGATGGGTGGCATTGTGGTGATGTTTTCTTTAGTCGCAGCGCACACCTGGTTGGACCTCGAGACGGTGGCGCGGTTATCACGCGGCGCATCAGAGGTCTCCGATGCAGTCTGTCCTGAGACAGTATCCGGCCTGGTTAATTTGTCAACGTGTAACCGCGTTGAGCTCTATGCTGAAGCTGGTTCCAAGAACGTTGAACAAGCGGCCGACGAAATCTTACACTCGATCGCCGAGGCGACCGGGCTTTCCTATGAGGAAGTGGCTTCCGCGTTCCGCCTGTACCGCAACGACGCGGCCGTACGGCACCTTTTCGAAGTCGGCTCTGGCTTAAAGTCCGCGGTGGTTGGGGAACGAGAAATCGCCGGTCAGGTCCGTCGAGCACTTGCCGATGCCCGGGAAGCCGGCCACGCCACAGGCACATTAACGAAGCTTTTTGAAACCGCCAGCCGCACGGCCAAAGATATCGGGGCCCAAACTGCTTTAGGTTCAACGGGTCGATCTATCGTCTCCGTGGCACTGGATCTTGCGACCGAACTGCGCGCCGGAACATCGGTGGTCGCAGCGCGTCGCTTTTGGGAGGACGCCAACATCCTTTTGGTCGGTACAGGGGCCTACGCCGGGACCACACTGGCACAGCTTGAAGCACGCGGAGCAAAAAACGTCGCAGTCCACTCATCGTCGGGTCGAGCACAACAGTTTGTGGCCGACCGCGGTAACTGGGCCATGGCACTCGGTGGAGCCGAAGTCGAGGGCGCATTCGCCGAAGCAGATGTGCTCATTGGTGTCTCGGGTGGGGAACGGACCGTCAGTGCTCAACAACTTGCCGAACTACGCGAAGGCGTGTCCCACCGGCTAACTGTCTTGGATCTAGCACTGACCCATGACTTTGATCCGGCCATCGGTGACCTACCGGCAGTAGACCTGATTACTCTAGAGTCAGTGAAGATGGCAGCACCATCAGAACAGCAAGCGTCTATCACCCAAGCACAACAGCTGGTTGATCGCGCGGTCGATGACTACCTCCATGAAAAGCGCGAACGGACCGCTTCCGACGCCATCGTCACATTGCGCGGCCACACCATGGCCGTTCTAGAAGAAGAAATGGAACGCGTTCGTACTCGTCACGGTTGTACCGCAGCCGCCGAAGAGGTTCAGTTGGCTATGCGTCGCATGGTCCGCCAGATGTTACACGAACCAACTATTCGAGCACGCCAGGCAGCCGCCAACGGCACGTTAGACGAATACGAAGCCGCGCTGAAAACCGTGTTTGGTCTCGATGTTGAGGAAACGACCAAGCAACGTCGCCAAAACGGCCGCGCTCCTACCCGCGAGGCTAGTTCTCACGAGGCATCCTCCGCACAGCAACGCTCAGCCTAGTACCGCGTTGCTGTCGTCGCGGTGACCAATGTGTACGACTAGCCCGAAATGGAATGCTTAATATGTCGAAAGCCACCACGTCACCGGCTCGCTTGCCACGTGATCAACGCCGAGCGCAACTCATCGACGTTGCCTTAGAAGTGTTCGCCGAAAACGGCTATGCCCAAACCACCATGGACGATATCGCCGAACAGGCGGCCGTATCCAAACCAGTGCTGTATCAGCACTTCAAGAACAAGCGCGACCTATTCTTAACGTTGACCGATCATCAGTTTGACACGCTCGGCGAATGCGTCACCGCCCGGATGGAATCAGTCGATCCGGAGTCACCGACTGCTGACGAAGAAACCGCATACCAAGCCGTGCGCGGGGTCTATGATTTTGTGGCCGATGAGCGCGGACTATACCGGCTGATTCTGGACACTTCGATGGATGAGCCGGAAGAACTTGCCGCCCGCAAAGAACAGTTTGTCAGCGCAATGGTCGAAGTCGTCTCACCGTATATTTTGGACAACTCGATCCTGGATCCCGCCAGTTCAAAGTTCATTACCCGCGGCATCGCCTCGGTGGTCATGTTTCTAGCCACCCGGTGGGCCGAAGAACACGCCCCGGGCCGCGAGGGAGCAGCAGAACCTATTCCGTTAGAAACAGCTGTGGCCCATACGGTACGTTTTGTCGCTTATGGAGCCATTGGCTTCGACTTATCCAATAATCCATCAGCGTAGTGTTGTCTCAGCTCAACCGGCCGATGACAAAACTCATCTAAGCTGAACTATGGAACACAAGCTATCCCGTCATCTTTTCTAGGAGGACACCCACCGTGGAACTTCACATCGGCATCCAAAACGTCAGCCGTGAGATCGTGTTTGAAACTGATCTGTCCAAGGACGAAGTCCTGGAGCGCGTGCGTACTGCTGTCAAAGACAGTACCCCGCTGGAGCTACCAGACAATAAGGACGGCACAGTCGTTGTACCAGCCGGCGTTTTGGGCTACGTCGAAATCACTGACGTGACCTCGCGTCGGGTCGGTTTCGTCGCCGGCTAAACGAGTCTTCGTCCACCAGGTAGACTTGGATACCAGTCCACATGTTTGGATCTACTGTTTTACACCCCGGATGACCGGTCGTACGTGCATGCGTATCTGTTACTTTTGACTTATCCACGATCGTCTCCGCCCGCACGCCAGCGTGCAAAACTTGAGCTTAAGGAATATTTCAATCGTGACAAATACCGCTGATCAAACGTTTGCCGATTTCGGCTTACGTCCCGAAATCGTCGAGGCACTTGCCGAACAAGGTATCGAGCAACCGTTTCCCATCCAGTCGATGACCTTACCTATCGCACTCGATGGGCAAGATATTATCGGCCAGGCCAAAACCGGTACCGGAAAAACCCTCGGCTTCGGACTGCCAGTACTGCACAATGTGGTGGGCCCCGAAGACGAAGGCTACCAAGACCTAGAGGTGCCCGGTGCACCGCAAGCGCTCATCGTAGCCCCAACACGTGAACTGGCCGTCCAAGTCTCCAAGGACCTCGAAGGCGCCGCGAAGAAACTCTCTGTTCGCATCGGCTCTATTTACGGCGGCCGCGCCTATGAACCACAGATCAGTGGTCTGGAAGGTGGTGTCGACATCATCGTCGGCACCCCGGGTCGGCTCATCGACCTCATGAAGCAGGACCACCTGAATCTGTCCCAGATCCGATCCGTCGTATTAGACGAAGCCGACGAGATGTTAGATCTCGGTTTCCTTCCCGATGTGGAGACGCTGCTCCAAAAGGTCCCAGAAAAACGCCAGACGATGCTGTTCTCGGCCACTATGCCCGGAGCCGTGGTGACCATGGCGCGCCGCTACATGGTGCAGCCCACGCACATTTCAGCGTCCGACCCCGAAGACGATTCGGCCATCACCCAAAACATTCGTCAGCTGGTCTACCGTGCCCACCACATGGACAAAGATGAACTGCTGGCCCGGTCTCTGCAGGCGCGCGATCGTGGCCTGACCATTATCTTTACCCGCACCAAACGCAGTGCTGCTCGTGTGGCTGAGGAATTGGAACGTCGCGGTTTCGCCGCCGGGGCTCTGCACGGCGATCTTGGGCAGGGTGCTCGTGAACAAGCGCTGCGTGCCTTCCGTAACGGCAAGATCGACGTGCTAGTCGCCACTGATGTGGCCGCCCGTGGTATTGACGTTGAAGAAGTCACCCACGTGTTCAACTTCCAAGCACCAGAAGACGAAAAGACCTATCTGCACCGGGTCGGCCGTACCGGTCGTGCCGGTCACAAAGGTATCGCTGTGACGCTGGTTGACTGGGAAGATGTTCCGCGTTGGCGCCTCATCGCACAAGCGCTCGACATCGAACAAGTTGAACCGGTCGAGACCTATTCTGCTTCACCACACCTCTACGAGGATCTGGACATCCCGGAAGGTGTCACCGGCAAACTACCTAAAGCCCAGCGCACGCGTGAAGGCCTCGACGCCGAAGCACAAGAAGAACTCGGTGGACCGGACAAGAAACGTGGTCGCGGTGGTCAACAACGCCACCGTGGACGTGGCGGACGCGGTGGTGGTCAGGGTCGTGGACGGCAGCGGCAGCGGACCCGACGTTCTTCTGACAACAAGCAGCAGAAACAGAGTAGTCAGGGACGGAAACGTCAACGCAATCGCACACGGCGTCGCAACGGCCAGGTCGTTGAGCGTCAGTCTCGCGGAGACAGCTAATCTATCCATGACCGAGATTTTTTCTGGCGCCAACAAAATTATCCGGGCCGACAACCTCGATTTTCTGGTGTCGGTACCGGATGACTCGGTGACCATGATTTACATCGACCCACCGTTTAACACCGGCCGCACTCAATCCCGGGCGTCTATGACGACTGTGCGGGTCGCCGACGGTCAGGGGGATCGCGTTGGCTTTGGTGGTCACTCCTATGAGACATTGCGCGGTGCGCTGGCATCGTATGATGATGCGTTTACCAATTACTGGGACTTTTTAGAACCGCGCCTTGAACAAGCCTGGCGTATCTTGGCCCAAGACGGCACGTTATATTTGCACTTGGATTATCGAGAAGTGCATTATGCCAAAGTCATGCTCGACATGATTTTTGGCCGTGACCACTTTCTGAATGAAATTATTTGGGCTTATGATTATGGGGGCAAATCTCGCAGTCGCTGGCCCGCTAAACACGATACGATCCTGGTCTACGTTAAAGACCCCAAAAAGTACTGGTTCGATTCCGAGGAAGTCGACCGAGAACCGTATATGGCACCCGGACTCGTCACACCGGAAAAACGTGCGCGGGGCAAAATGCCCACCGATGTCTGGTGGCACACCATTGTCTCCCCCACGGGCAAGGAAAAAACCGGCTACCCCACCCAGAAACCCGTTGGTCTGGTCCGCAGGATGATCGCGGCCTCGTCACGACCCGGCGACTGGGTGCTCGATTTTTTCGCCGGCTCAGGCACACTGGGCGCAGCAGCAGAAGAATTAGGACGCCGATACGTGCTGGTCGATCAAAACCCACAGGCCATCGACGTGATGACCAAGCGACTACCCGAAGCCGAGGTTGTGATCTCGGAGCTCGTCGACGACTAGTTACCGTTCCACAGGACCTTATATCCTGAGGTGGCTTGGGCTTCAATAGCCTCAACGGTCTCACGTGAGGTGACGTGTTCACCTAACTCATTGGGCTTGCCAGCTCCATGATAATCCGACGAACCGGTCACCAGCAGATCGTGCTGTTTAGCGAACGCTAACAGCCACTCACGGCCGCTGCCGGAATTGTCCCGGTGATACACTTCCACCCCGGCGAGTCCAGCATCCAGCATGTCGTAGAATAAACGATCTTCAACGGTTCTGCCTCGCACCTTGGCCTTAGGGTGCGCAAAGACCGGCACTCCCCCGGCAGCTCGGATCAGTTCGACACCGGTTACCGGATCGGGTGCATAGTGCGGCACATAGTATTTTGAGCCCCCACGAAGGATCGAATCAAACGCTGCCGAGCGATTCGGCACCGCACCTACTTGCACTAACGCGTCTGCCAGGTGCGGACGACCAATCGTAGATTCCACGGTGGTCTGTTGTTTCACCAGATCCCACGTGATGGGAAAATCCTCGGACAACAGTTCGACCATCCGCTTGGCACGCTTATAACGCGCGTTTCGTGATTTGGCGATTTCGGCCAGTAAATCGATGTCAGTCGGATCATGCAAATACGACAACACATGCACAGCGATGCCGTTATGCGACACCGTAGAAAGTTCCATGCCGCGCACTAAACCGATCCCGTGCTCCTCGGCCGCCTCTTCAGCCGCCTCCCAGCCTGCGGTGGTGTCATGATCGGTGAGCGCGATACCGGCAAGCCCGGCACGTGCCGCCGCGGCTACTACTTCTGCGGGTGAGGTCGTACCATCCGATAGATCCGAATGTGTATGCATGTCGAAGGCCATAGGTGGTCATTCTACTAGCCGGACTGGTTTTCGGGCAGGTTCCCCGAGCGACTTCCCCACCGGCGTGACGACGCTAGAACGCCTCGTCTGGCCCAAGCTGGCCGCGAATTTCAATCCACCTCATCGACAGTACGCACAATCATGGGAAGATAATAAGTATGACTCAACCATCTGATCAAGTCTCTACCCAAGACCAACCTTTAGAGGAGCGCGTCGAAAACCGTTCCCATCGCCCCTCCTCGGATGCCTTCAAAGAGTTTATGGCATCGAACTGGGAACAGCCCGATGACGTTGATTACCAACCAGATGCTGCTGCTTCATACGCCGCGCAGCGTCGACTCACCCTGTCCCGGCGGTTTCCGACCGATCGTCTCGTCATCCCAGCCGGCGCACCGAAGGTCCGGTCCAATGATACCGACTATCGATTCCGGCCACACTCGGCATTCGCGCATCTAACCGGCCTGGGCGTGGACCATGAACCAGAAGCGGTGTTGGTCATGCAACCGGTAGATGAAGGCACCGGCGATAACGGTGGCAACCATGAAGCCACCTTGTTCTTCCGTCCGTTGGCCGGGCGCGATTCCGAAGAATTCTATTCCAACACGAAAACCGGTGAATTTTGGGTCGGACCACGTCCTACGCTCAAAGAACTCCAGCAGCGCACACAGATTACGACCAAGGACCTATCCGAGTTGGAGTATGCGGTTACGGTGGATGCCGGGGCGACCGAAATCGGTGGCACCAGGATTCGCCTGGTACGCGAGAGTGATCAAAATATGGACGCGCTGGTTGATACCTCTCGGATTAACACCGGTGTCGATCTGGAACAATCTGATGCGCTCGACGGCGAACTGACCGAGTTTCTATCAGAAATGCGTCTGATCAAAGATGACTACGAGATTGCCGAACTGCGCGGATCGGTTGAAGCCACCATCCGTGGATTTGAAGACATCGTCCGGGCGATCCCCCAAGCCACACAACATACCCGGGGTGAGCGTGTCATCGAAACAGCGTTCTTTGCCCGGGCGCGGCTGGAAGGCAACGACCTCGGGTATGACACGATCGCTGCTGCAGGCAATAACGCCACCGTATTGCATTGGATTCGTAATACGGGACCAGTCAACGACGGTGAGCTTGTGTTAGTGGACGCAGGGGTCGAAGCTGATTCGCTTTACACCGCAGATATCACTCGAACTCTGCCGGTGAACGGAAAGTTCAGCCCGGTCCAAGCCAAGATCTACAACGCTGTGCTAGCAGCCGCCGATGCGGCCTTAGCAGCAGTAAAACCCGGCGTGTTGTTTCGCGATATTCACAACACCGCCATGGAGGTGTTGGCTAGACACTTAGATGCGTGGGGCCTGCTACCGGTTTCGTTGGAAGAAGCTTTGTCGCCTGAGGGCCAGCATCATCGTCGTTGGATGCCCCACGGCACTTCGCATCATCTGGGACTTGATGTGCACGATTGTGCTCAAGCACGTCGAGAAATGTATTTAGATGCACCCCTGGAGGAAGGCATGGTCTTCACGATAGAGCCAGGACTATATTTCAAACAAGAAGACCTGGCCATTCCGGAAGAATATCGCGGCATTGGCATCAGAATCGAAGACGATATCCTTGTCACCGCTAACGGCGGCGAGTCGCTCTCGGCGCACCTACCGCGCACCGTTGAAGACATCGAAGCGTGGATGCAGCGGTTGTGGCAGGGCTAGCGAGATGATTCCGAGTCGTCTGGGTCTGGGTCCTGTTGGTCGGCATCCGGCTTCGGATCGACACGAACGCCGTATTGTGGGCGTCCGTCGGGAAGATCCTGGATGCCGGCCTCAGACGACGAGGGCGTTCCCGGATCAGTTGCAGGTTGCTGCTCCGGTTGCGGAGTCGGTTCAGGTGTTACACCGGACTGTTGCCCCATCGGTTGTGGCCCAAGCGCTGCGGTGACTTGTCCGGCCACCGCGTTATCGACCACCAGGTCATAACTGACCGCAGTCATCGACGGGATAATCGCATACTTGAGTTGACGACGTCGCATGACCTCGCCGATCACACCGAAAATGACCCAGATAATCGCACCGAGCAACATGGTTGAGCCGAGCGTCAACAACATGCCCTGGCCCCCGGCCATCATTGCCAGCAATAATCCAATAAACAGACCGAAAAATGCGCCCTGTAGAGCGCCACGACCGGCCACCGCTGCGTAGCTTGGCCGGTGACGTAGCCGATAGACCGATCGCAGATCGCGTCCTACGATAGATAGAAACTGTGGATCCACCCCGGCTTCTACCGCACGATCAACGGCTGCCATAGCGGCATCATACGAACGGTAGTTGCCGACTAACTGCCCCTGCGGCAGTGGCGACCCTATGTGTGCTCCAGGACCAAACATACTCATAGTGTCTATTTTCTACCCTGTGAGGCAGAGTTGCCACCACTCGGCCCATATTGCGCTGTGAGCAAGGAGAATCATCATCCCATGACAGACTCGATTGACCTGTATCCCGGGGGTGTGCTGGCCCCCGATATCGTACCGGAATCTGACCGGGAACTCGCTGCGTGGCGCGCCCTAAACGAGGTCATTGACCCCGAGATTCGGCAACCCATCACCGTTTTGGGCATGGTGGCCGGTGTTGCATTCCATAACGACGACGTCACGGTCACCATCCGGTTGACGATCGCAGGCTGTCCGATGCAGGACACCATCCAGGCTGATGTCGCCGAAGCTTTGCAGCCGGTTACCGATGGGAATGTGTCGGTTCGTTTGTCGACGATGTCGCCCGAACAGCGGGTAGCACTGCAAGATAACTTGACTGCTGCCCGGCCAAAGAACCCGTTTGGTGTTGAGTCGTTGACGAAGGTGTATGCGGTGGCCTCCGGTAAGGGCGGCGTCGGCAAATCCACGCTGACCGCTAATCTGGCGGTCGGGCTGGCTCAGCGTGGCCTGGCTGTGGGCCTCATCGATGCTGACATCCATGGTTTTTCTATTCCCGGTTTGCTAGGGGTCACGGCAAAACCGACCAAAGTTGAAGATATGATCATGCCACCCATCGCCTACGAGGTAAAGGTCATGTCTATTGGCATGTTCCTCGATACCGACCAACCGGTGGCCTGGCGCGGTCCCATGCTGCACCGTGCTCTAGAGCAATTCATTACCGACGTGTACTGGGGCGATCTGGATGTGCTGTTGATTGATTTGCCACCCGGCACCGGTGATATCGCTATTTCTACGGCCCAACTGCTGCCGACCGCTGAACTGTTAGTCATTACTACCCCGGAGCATACAGCTGCTCAGGTAGCAGCTCGTGCCGGACAGTTGTCCACGCAAACCAGCCAGCCGGTCGCCGGGGTAATCGAAAATATGGGGCCGTTGCGGTTGCCGGATGGCACGACCCTTGAGGTGTTTGGTTCCGGCGGCGGTCAGGCGGTCAGTGAACGTTTGACGAAAGTGCTGGGACAACAGGTGCCGCTACTGGGTTCAATCCCATTAGATCCGGTGTTGCGAGCCGATAGTGAGGCGGGTACTCCCAGCGTTGCCACCTCACCGCAGACAAGTGCCGGCCAAGCACTGCTGGGCATCGTTGATCAGCTGGCGACCACACCGCGCGGTCTTTCCGGTCGCAAATTGCCGGTCACGCCTAAGTAGCTTCGGAATCAAACGGCGTTGAATCCACTGCCGAGGGTTGCTCCGTGGTGCCGTGAGGTTCGGTCTGTTGTACCTCAGCACCCGGCGGTGAAGACGCCACAGCTGGTGTCTCGTCCGATCGGTAAGCGGTGTGCTCGGAGGTTAGCTGGCTCCCTGCTGCGGCGGCAGGTTCTGGCGAACCATTATTGAGTTCCGGACGGCTCGGGTCGGGAAAATGCGTCTGTTGGTTTTGTGCCTGCTGGTTGAGCTGATCGATCGGCACGGCAGCGGCGATAATTTCTTCTTGGGTGAGTTGTGGCCGTTCTGATGGCTTACCTCGGACGGTGTCTGCGGCATCATGGACCGTAGTTTTGGCGTCTTTGAGGGATGCTTCGAGATCTTCGATGGGTTCTGATAGTGCTTCACGTATTACCCGGCGTGGATCGTACTGGCGTGGATCATATTTTTGCCAGTCGACGTCGTCGAAGTCGGTGCCGGTTTCTTCTTTGAACTGGGCTTTGGCGCCTTCGCCGAGTTTTCTCGCCTTGTGAACCCACTCGCGCAGTTTGCGCAGGTACTCCGGAATCTTTTCCGGCCCCAGCAATAGCAAGGCGAGCACAATGAGCACAATGAGCTCGCCACCGTTAATACCGAAGATGTTCATGTTGGTCTATAGTTTACCCGAACGCGCCCAATACGCGGGTTGCTGTCGGGGTTATTGGCCCATGAGACGTTCAAAACCACGCTCAAAGCGGTGGCCGACCCCGTCCTGGGCTTCGTCGCTACCCGGGCTCAGACGGGACTTTTCTTCGACGTACAACGTCGACATAATGCCCCCGGCGTAATCGGCGTCGGAGGTCGAATCCACCCGGTACTGGGATTTGCTGGTGGCCATGTAGGCGGTCCAGGATCCATCCGGATAGGTGTAAAGCCAAACGTTTTCTGCCACCGGCAGGGATACTTCGGTTGCAGCTGATTCGGTGAAGTCTAAGCGATTGCAAGCCGTTGTGGAACCGTCTTCGTGCTCCACTCGGCATTCCCGGACCACAGTTTGATCCTCAGCATTCGTCGAGGAGCTATTGAAGACCGACATGACATAAACCTGGCCGTCTTCTTCGTCTACGACGGCGGATTCAAAAACCATGCCAAGGGACTGGAACTGTGGAATGGTCCAACCGGCGGCGCGAAGATCGCTGATGGAATTTAACCGCACTGGTGTCCCATCGATGCCTAACGGCGCACTGCTATAGGACAGTTGCGCATTGGAGGTGCCAAAATCGGTGGGGACCTTGGTCGAGTCCTCGCTGGGTGTAGGACGAATAAGGTCCTGAGGGTCGGTCTGTACGACCTCGATTTCTTGCGGAATCAAGGATGGAGACGAGGAATTCGCTGACTCATAGGAACGTTCTTCGCCGCCTAGAATCCATAAGCTCACAAAAACACCAAGGACCACCAGGCCGATGACGCCCGCACCGACGAGGAATTTCCATCCGTCGACACCACGATCTTCCATCGCCCGGGGAGAATGCACGGGCGCGGCATACTGGGGGATCTCGCCATGAGACTTTTGCGAGAGTCGATCGAGTCTTCGAGTGACTGATAGAGCAGAGGATCGCTGTTCGACTTCTCTAGCACACTGCGGGCATTGGGCCAAGTGGGCACGCACCCGCTGGTCGGCAGAGGCCGAGAGTTGGCCTTCCAGAAACGCGTCGAACCTGGAGCGTGGATGAAAAGCGAAGCCAGAAGAACTTCTGCTCATCAACTATTCCTCACTTCCATGGGGATGACAACATATTTCATGACTAGACTGCACTCATTGTGACAAATAAAGCTGAGAATACTCTGAAACGGTCGTGGTCGTTTGGCATGAATCAGATATTGTGTTTGGCTACCTTTACAATGTAGTGAGCATATGTCGAGCCCACCGCAGTTTCAACGGGAGTACACGAGGATATGAAGGCACTAAGCCCGCAACAGACCGGCAAATACGCAAGCTGGGCTTTTGCTGAAGCACGTCCGATTGAGGATGAAGTGTTGCTGATGGCCCGTGACCGATCAGCGGAGTTGGGGATCACCCCGGTGTCTGAGGGTACCGCCTCTGTCCTGACATTTTTAGCTGCTGCTTCGCGTCCGCAAACCATGGTTGAGCTTGGCACAGGCGCCGGCGTTTCAGGTTTAGCGTTAATGCGCGGAGCACCCACCGGCGCAGTCCTAACCTCACTAGATCCCGATGCCGAAGCGCAACGAGCCGCACGTGAGGTTTTTGGGGCCGATGGGTACCCGAGTTCCACAACACGGTTGATTGCCGGTCGTGGGCGCACCGTGTTGCCGAAACTTTCCGCAAGCGCCTACGATCTGGTCTTTATCGACGCAGATCCTTTGTTGTTGGATTACCATGTCACGGAAGCGGCACGAGTCCTACGCTCCGGTGGCATCGTGATCATCCATGATGCGCTCGACCAGGATCAAGTGCCCCGGCCAGCGGTCCGGGAGGCCTCCACGGTTATGTTGCGCGATGTCGGTAACCAGTTGCGTGATGACACCACCGTGTGGCGGACCTCTACGTTATTACCAACCGGGACCGGTCTGCTGTTGGCAACACGGGTGTAGTACTTACGCGGCGCTAAGGACGCCGGAAAGCGCAGCTTTGAGGTTTGCGGCTTCTTCGTCGTTGAGTTCGACTACCAGCCGTCCGCCACCATCGGTGGGGATGCGCATGACGAGTTTTCGTTGTTCACGAACGACCTCCATTGGGCCGTCTCCTGTACGGGGCTTCATTGCAGCCATTCTTGTTCCTTTCATACGCGTCATAACCGCGACGCGTGCAGCGGTTTGGACATTACTTGGATGATGATGTGTTGGACTGTTGTTGCGAATGCTCCACTGCGTTACGTAGCTCCGCAATCTGTTGATCGCGATCTTCCAGAGCTGCAGTAAGGCGATCCAAGACCTGATCGACTTGATCGGTACGGTATCCTCGCAAGCCAACTGCAAAACGAATGTCTTGAATATCGTGGGCGGTAATATCTTCTGTTTCCGGTAAGAGCACCGGTGGCAATGTGGGAAGTGGCTCAGCAAGAGGCTTGACAAGCCCTTGATCACCACGAATGATAATGAGTGCTAGAAATCCGATGACGAGCACGCCCAGCACCAGAATTTCAATCATCAGTATCGCATCACCCATAACCCCATTATCTCACGAATTCACTATCCGCGCTGATGAGCGGCTCATAATCCGTTACGAGCGCACCAAATTCGCTGCCTTAACCCACGTCAGCTCCGATACTAGTGATCGATGAGGCCAGCACATGAAGTGTCAGGATGCCTCAATGACCGATGTAAGCTAATGTCTGATCGTGGCCACAAAACATCTCTTGCATCCCCGTTTTTCAGTTCTTCCCGCAACCATTGTCACCGTCGCGCTGGTCCTGACCGGTTGTGGCAATGACGACGAGCTCGCCGTCGAAGAACCGAGCGCGCCTCAGGAAGTGGTCACGATCGGTGGCGCACTGTCCTCCCCCGGGCTCATCTCCGGAACCAACCCGACCGAGGTGACCGGGACCGAGGTGGAGCTTGTGACGGCGCTGACCCAGCGCATGGAGACCCTACCCGAAGAGGCCGAGCCGTTCTGGATCCCCACCCGCCAAAGTACCGTGGCCGAACGCCTTGTAGAGGGTGAATTCGATATCAGCATCGGTCAGTTCACCGATGCGGACCTTGGTGACGATGCAGCTCGCATCGGCCCGTATGCCACGGTAGAAGCCGGCCTGTTAGTACACCGGGAAGCCAATGCTGAGCCAGATGAACCCGTCGACGCCTTTTCACCCAGCCCCTTAGAATCTCTGGAGGATGTAGCGCAAGCCAGTGTTTGTGTTGTGGCTGGTTCGATACCGGAGGCCGCCGGTATTCCAGTGGATGACGAAACAGTGGAACCAACCGTCACCGAATGTGAAATCGGGATGCGATCTGGGCGTTACGATGCGATCGCAGCTGACGATCTGCAGTTGGCCGGCGTGATGATGGATCCAGAATTTGCCGACCGCTACGAGCTCATGTGGTGGGCTGATTTGGTCGCAGATCAGGATGATGAGGATTCGGAGATCGAAGTCAACGAGGCATTACTGGAGACGAGTCAGTACTGGATCGGCGCCAGCTCAACGTACTGTGCTGAGGCCGGTGCGGCCTTCGAGGAACTGGTTGATGAAGGGGCACTCGAGGAACTCTTCGAGCCCTGGGAGCAGGTTGAGGGCTACGAATACGAACCAGTCGAGGCTGATGAGGTTTCGGTCAAACACTGCAAGACGGCGTCTTAACGGCGAAAAGCCCCGCACTGTCGCGGGGCTTTTCGGTACAACCGTGTTCGATTAGTTGGTGCCGGGATAGTGTCGCAGGTCTTCGCCTACGTAAACCTGACGTGGGCGGCCGATGCGGGTCTCGTCATCGGAGATCATTTCACGCCACTGGGCGATCCACCCGGGCAGACGGCCCAGAGCAAACAGCGGGGTGAACATCCGGTTCGGGAAGCCCATCGCGCTGTAGATCAGGCCGGTGTAGAAGTCGACGTTTGGATACAGTTTGCGCTCGATGAAGTAGTCATCGTTAAGCGCGTGTTCCTCTAAACGCATGGCCATCTGGAGACGGTCATCGTTGCCACCAAGTTTGCTGATAATCTTCTCGGCGGTAGCTTTGACGATACGTGCGCGGGGGTCGTAGTTCTTATAGACGCGATGTCCAAAGCCCATCAGGCGGATGCCAGATTCTTTATTTTTGACCTTGTCCATGAACTGTTCTGGCGTCAGGCCTTCAGCCTTGATCTGGTCCAGCATGTTTAACACAGCCTCGTTGGCGCCACCGTGCAGGGGACCAAACAGGGCGTTAATTCCGGCCGAAATGGAACCGAAAATGTTGGCCTGCGAGGAACCAACCAGGCGAACCGTTGAGGTTGAACAGTTCTGTTCGTGATCGGCATGCAAGATGAGCAGCATGTCGAGCGCCTCGACCATATCTTGATCGAGTTCGTAAGGTTCCGTTGGAACACCGAAGGTCAGCCGCAGGAAGTTCTCGGTCAGATTCAGGGAGTTGTCGGGGTACAGGAATGGTTGCCCGATCGATTTCTTGTAGGCATAGGCGGCCAGGACCGGTACCTTAGACATCAGCCGGATTGTGGAGATGTGCACTTGTTCTTCGTCGAAGGGATCCAAGGAGTCTTCGTAGAAGGTCGACAGCGCTGAAACTGCAGAGGACAGCACAGCCATAGGGTGTGCGTTGGCTGGGAACCCGTCGAAGAACGCTTTGATGTCTTCGTGGAGCATAGTGTGGGAACGAATGTTTTGGTCCCAGTCGGCTAGCTGCTCTGCGTTGGGAAGTTCACCGTAGATAAGCAGGTAGGCGACTTCTAGGAACGAAGAGTGTTCAGCAAGCTCTTCGATCGGGTAGCCGCGGTAACGCAGAATGCCGTTTTCGCCGTCGATGTAGGTGATGGCTGACCGGGCATTGGCGGTGTTCATGAAGCCCGGGTCGTAGGTGACCGTTCCGGTATCACCCAGGACCGTAGCAATGCTGAGACCGTCGTTGCCAGCTGTAGCTGCAACACGTGGTAGGTCTACGTTAGTATCGCCTACCGTCAGCTTGCCGTCATGTTGTTCAGTCATGGTTTTCCCTCTTGTCCGTGCAGCATGCAGCGTGCACTATGGCCACAGATCGGTGGCGCTAATCGATATGTCTCTGCTGTACAAATTTATCAATTTTGGTGACGTTTCAGATTTTATGGCCAAACGTTGTAATTATAGCTTGGTCAGTCGAGTAACCGCTTTGTCGATATCTGCATCCGTCGCAGTCAACGACAAACGAACATATCCGTTGCCGGCCGAAGAGTAAAATACTCCCGGTCCTACGAGCACGCCCGCCTGGGCGAAGCGGTCAACCAAAGCCCAGGAATCCTCGGCCGTCGGCTTGGTGACCGCGGGGTCCCGAACCCATAAATACAGTCCGGCTTCGGAATGTTCTATAACCAAACCGGCGGCTTTCAGGCCGGCAATCAGGCGTTGCCGACGGGACCGATAACGGGCTTTTTGTTCGACTACGTGCTGATAGTCGGCAAGGGCGGCGATCATGGCCTGTTGAATCGGACCCGGCACGACCATACCGGTATGGGAACGCAGATTGATCAGTGCGGCGATCAGTCGGGCATCGCCTGCTACGAACGCGGCGCGGTAACCGGCCATATTCGACTGTTTGGATAGTGAATAGACTGACAGCAACCCGGTGAGCTTTCCCCCAGAGACATGGTCATGCAAGACCGATGGGATCGCGGTATCTTCCCACTGCTCCCATCCAAGTTCGGCATAGCATTCATCTGAGGCCACGACGGCACCCAGGGTCCGGGCGTCGTCGACGATGGCTCGCATGGTGGCGGCATCTTGGACGATGCCGGTCGGATTTGCCGGCGAGTTGAGCCACACAAGTTTGACCTTAGCTCGTGTGGCCTCGTCGAGCTCTGTCAGCGAATCTGCCGTCACTGACTCGGCGCCGACGATCTGAGCCCCGATGTCATACGTCGGATAGGCCACCGTGGGATATACAATCACATCGTCCGGCCCGAGCCCTAACAACAGCGGCAGCCAAGCGATGAACTCTTTTGAGCCCACGGTAGCCGCGGTGTTCTCGACAGCCAGACCATTGACTCCCCTACGGCGCTGATACCACTCGGCGATGGCCGCCCGTAGCTCATCGGTGCCGGATGATCCCGGATACCCGGGCCAATTCGACGCCTGTTGAAGAGCCTGTTGAACGACCCCGGGTGTGGGGTCCACCGGAGCCCCGATGGATAAGTCGACTACCCCATCAGGATGCTGTGTTGCGGTGGTTTTATATGGCGTCAGTAACTGCCACGGGTATTCGGGAAGGTCAAGCATTAAATGTCGTGCTCCTGGGGCGGCAGGGCCTCAACGATCGGATGATCTTTGGGGATCAGCCCGAGTTTAGCGGCACCGCCCGGGGAACCGATATCATCGAAAAATTCGACGTTGGCGTCGTAGTAGTCCGCCCATTCTTCCGGGGTGTCATCTTCGTAGTAGATGGCTTCAACCGGGCAAACGGGTTCGCATGCCCCGCAGTCCACGCACTCATCCGGGTGGATGTAGAGCATGCGTTCGCCTTCATAGATACAGTCGACCGGGCATTCATCGATGCAGGATTTATCCTTCAGGTCAACACACGGCAAGGCGATAACGTAAGTCATAGTGGTGTTGCTCCTTCACACGTTGTTGTCCACTCAGTCTAACGGTTCTACCACACGGTAACAGTCGGGTCAGTCATGTCCGGTGATCTGGTCAGCTGTGTTCTGGTGCGTTTGACTATGCGATTGACCCGCCGCACCATCCAGATGGTGAGTACTAAAATACCCAGGTGCCAGGCTAACGTCGCAAGGACGAGGTGGGGTACAAATTCCCAGGTTTGGGCAGTGATGGGCACCGTGAACGAGTCTCCGCGACTAAAGAGTGCCATCACGGCCAGGGTGACGTACTGAGCTAAGCCGGTGATACCGGGGGCCAGCATGTGGGCGGTGCGTAACCCGATCCACCACTGGGCAAGCCCGGCGATGAGCAATGCCAACGCGACTCCCCAGGGGATGCCAAAACTTCCGGTCCAAAACGAATTCAGGTGCATGACCGTGCCCACGACACCGGTGATGATACCCACCACGACCGCGAGCAGGATCGACCAGATGCTCAGCCGGGTCTCAGGCTTACTGGGATTCGGCGCGTGCCCGAGCGCGGGCGAGTTTGACTCGGTCATTGGCATCAAGCACCACCTTTCGCATCCGGATGGCCTCCGGTGTGACTTCAACGCATTCGTCGTCGCGTACCCATTCCAAGGATTCTTCCAGCGTGAGTATTCGTGGCGGGGTGAGCCCTTCGAAGTTGTCCGATGAGGCGGCGCGCACGTTGGTTTGTTTCTTTTCACGGACGATATTGACGTCCATGTCTTCGTTCCGCGAGTTCTCACCGAGGATCATGCCCTCGTAGACTTCATCACCGGGTTGGATGAAGAATGCGGCGCGCTCTTGCAGGTTGATCATCGAATACGGTGTGGCTGTTCCGGAGCGGTCGGAGACGATCGATCCGGTAGCACGGTATACGATGTGACCGGCCCATGGTTCGTAGCCGCCCGAGTACGACGAGGCGATTCCGGCACCGCGAGTCTCGGTCAAAAACCGCGTACGGAACCCGATCAGGCCACGCGCCGGCACTTTGAATTCCATGCGGATCCAACCGGTGCCGTTATTGACCATGTTTTCCATAACACCCTTGCGAGCGGCCATCAGCTGTGTAATGGCACCCATGTGTTCTTCCGGGGTGTCAATGGTCATGATTTCCATGGGCTCGTGCACGACCCCGTCAATTTCCCGGGTAACGACCTGTGGTTTGCCAACGGTCAGTTCGTAGCCTTCACGGCGCATTTGTTCGACCAGAATGGCCAGGGCGAGTTCACCGCGGCCCTGCACTTCCCAGGTATCTGGGCGATCTGTTGGGAGCACTCGCAGCGAGACGTTGCCGACCAATTCACGATCGAGTCGGTCTTTGATCTGGCGGGCGGTGACTTTGGCGCCTTTGACCTTGCCAGCCAACGGCGAGGTATTGACCCCCAGGGTCAGTGAGATCGCCGGTTCATCGATGGTGATCTGCGGCAGCGGTTTAGGATCATTCGGGTCGGTGAGCGTATCGCCGATCATGATGTCTTCGATACCGGCCACCGCAACAATTTCACCCGGGCTAGCGCTGTCGGCGGATACTCGCTCAAGCCCTTTGGTCTGCAACAGCTCGGTCACTTTAACGTTTTTGATGCCGTCTTTGGACGACCATGCAACTGTTTGATTCTTGTGCAGGGTGCCGTTATAAATCCGCAAGAGCGCCAGGCGGCCCAAGAAGGACGAGTAGTCCAGGTTCGTGACGTGAGCCTGGAGCACTTCGGTTTCGTCATAGGTTGGCGCGGGAATGTGCTCCATGATCGTGGCGAACAACGGTTCTAAGTTTTCGTTATCAGGCAACTGGCCATCGGCAGGCTGCTCGGTTGAGGCCCGGCCGGCCTTGCCCGAAGCGTAGACGACCGGCACATCCAGCACGGCGTCAAGATCTAAATCTGGAACGTCATTGGAGACATCCTCGGCCAGACCCAGCAGCAGATCCATGGTGTCCGAGACAACACCGTCAATGCGAGCATCGGGCCGATCAACCTTGTTGACCACTAAGATGACGGGCTTGGCTGCTGCGAGCGCTTTGCGGAGCACAAAACGCGTTTGGGGCAGGGGTCCTTCTGAGGAATCCACTAACAACACGACCCCGTCGACCATTGACAGACCGCGTTCGACTTCGCCGCCGAAGTCGGCGTGGCCGGGGGTGTCAATGACGTTAATCGTGACTTGTTCGCCATTCGACGACGGGCCCGAGTAGAACACGGTGGTGTTCTTGGCCAGAATGGTGATGCCTTTTTCTTTTTCCAGCTCACCAGAGTCCATCACACGATCGCCCACCTGCTGGTGGTCGCCGAACGCGCCGGTTTCGGTCAGCATGGCATTGACCAGGGTGGTCTTCCCGTGGTCGACGTGAGCGACGATGGCAACGTTGCGGAGGTCTTCACGTGTGGTGGTCTGATTGGTCATGGGCATACCTCGTTTGAAGGTAGAAATGTAAGATGTGCTTGGCCGAAGCAGCGTGAGATAGTCACGGTGGCCACGGTACTAGTGTAAAGCACCAGGCGGGGTTGGCACGAAGTGGTGCCTAGCTGCGCAATACGCGACCTATCTGCCCTTGCTGCCACAAACTGTTCTAGGCTGGATCACAGCTTCCCCCAGTGCATTTGACGTGGAAAATTCCTATTTGACGACCAGGAGCGATGCGACCGTGACCGTGAGCCACCCTGAACAGCAGCTCGCCTCGGTGGTCATCCCCGAGGAAATCCTGGCCGATGTCGCTGCCCGTGCACACAGCATCGATACCGGTAAGCAGACCACCCGTGACCTTCTGTCGACGCTGACGGCCATCGGGCTTGCTGATCTGGCGGTGGCTCCAAGTGATACCGGGCTGGTAGATCAGGCAGCAGTTTTAGAAGCGCTGGCAGCAAATTCTTTGAGCGTCGCGTTTTCTTTATGGTGCCACCGGATGTGCCTAGAATATCTGACGCTTGCCAGCTCGGAGGCAACCCAACCGTTGCTCGCGAGTCTTCGTACCGCCGATCGTGTTGGCTCTTCGGCGCTGGCACCAGCGTTCAAATACCTCGCGGGCCATGACGATCTCGGCTTATATCTGCGCCGAGATGCTGAAGGGCAGCTGAAATTGTCGGGGCATCTGGGGTGGGCAACCAACCTGTTTGATGATGCGGTCATCTTCGCGGCAGCCCACGGCCCGGCTGAGGCACCAGACCCAGTCATTGTCGCGTTCCCAGTGACAGCTCCCGGGGTGCAACGCGGTCCGGAGTTAGAACTCTTGGCGCTACGTGGGACAGCTTCTACTTCGGTCACACTCAACGAAGTCACCATCAACAACGATCAGATCCTCACCCAGGATCTGGGAAATTTCCTAACTCGCGCAAGACCGGTGTTGAGCTTGCTGCAGGCAAGCTTTTGTCTCGGGGTGGCCACCGAGAGCTACCGCCAGACACGCATCCAGCTGCCTGATGTTCCGCAAGTGATTGCCTCGGAGTTCGATGACTTGACCGATCGCCTGGTCCGGGTAAAACAGCAGTTCGTTGAGCTAGCCCCTGCGGTCGGTTCGAAGTATCCACCCACCGCAGACGATATCCTAGCGACACGACTCGAGGCCGGGGTACTGGCTAAAGAGCTCACACGTGTTGAGACTCTTATCGCCGGTAGTCGAGCCTTTGTTATCACCTCCGATGTGAACCGGCGCTATCGTGAAGCCACTTTTATCCCCTTACAGGCACCATCCGAACTGCAGTTGCGTTCGGAACTGGCTAACAGTTCCGCGTCCGTATCCCACCAGCACCTACCGAATTAGAACCAAACCCATGTCTCACCACACCCGAGTCTCATCGCCACCGAAGTCCCTGACTTTCGGGTTGATGTTCATCTCCGTGCTTGCCCTGGCGTTGAATCTGCGCGCGGCGGCCAGTTCGGTGGGCCCGCTGTTGGAAGAAATCGGCCAGGGCATGGACATTGGCGGGACCGCCTTAGGGTTTCTTACCTCATTGCCGGGGCTGATTTTTGGGGTGTTGGGATTATTTGCGGTGCGCATTAGTAAACGGTTTGGCATCTCCGCCACGCTGTTGTTGTCAGCATGCGCGTTGGTGTTTGGTATCGGGTTGCGCGCCTGGGTGGATAACTCGTGGTTGTTTTTGGTGTTGTCCATCATCGGGCTGACCGGGATCGCGATCGCCAATGTCTTGATGCCGGCTTGGATCAAAATTCACGGCAAACGCCATACGGTTGCCCTGATGACCGTCTACTCGGTCTGCGTGGTCGCAGCCGGGGCGATCGGCGCGGCATTCACCGCACCGCTGGCTCAGTACTTCTCCGCCACGTTTAACCCTGAAATTGGCTGGCGAGCCGCACTCTCCTTCTGGGGCGTGCTCGCGGTAATCCCCGTGGTCCTATGGTCGGTTGTTACCAAACGGATTGGCTATGACTATCCGGCCTCTGAAAGAACATCCACTGTCTCGAAAAAGATGTTTTCCTCGCCGGCGGCCTGGGCAATGACAGCGTTTTTTGCCCTACAGTCAACACAGGTGTACGTGCAATTCGGTTGGCTGCCGCAGATGTATCGTGATGCGGGCGTGGGAGCCAATGAGGCTGGGTTGTTGCTGGCTACCGCCTCGATTATCGGGTTAGTAGGCAGCATTGTGATGCCCACCGTGGTCGATCGGGCAAAGCACTTGTGGCTCTGGCCGGTAGCATTCGGCCTTCTGAGTGCATTTGGGTACTTCGGCTTGTTTATGTGGCCTGCGGAAGGACGCTGGATTTGGGCAGTGGCCTTGGGCATTGGTGGCATGGCGTTTGCGACGTCGATCGCGCTGATTCCGGCCCGCAGTGTCGACCATGAGGTCACCGCTCGGTTGTCGGGTTTTGTTCAACCGGTCGGCTATATCCTGGCAGCGATCGGCCCGATGGTGGTCGGTGTGTTGTATTCCTCGTCGCAATCATGGACGAGCAGTCTGCTATTGCTTGGCGTCTTCGCGCTTTTTATGGCGGTTGCCGGAGCACTGGCCTCCCGTGACGTTATGGTCGACGAGCAACTCTAGTTGATCTCTGCCTCATCCAACACGGCGGTGGCTTGATGGCGTTCCCCGTTGGGACTCTCCCATACAACTTCGACCTCATCGCCTGGATTCTTATCTCGCACATACCGGGAGATAAAAGTTGAGTTCACGACTTCTTCGCCGTCAATTTCCAGGATCAAATCGTCGGGTTCAATACCGATATCTGAAGCCGCCGATCCGTTGGTGACTTCTATGACACGGGCACCTGCGCCGTCCTCCGAGGACACGACGATCCCGAGTGCTCCCCCGGCGCCGATCACGACATCGCCGGATTCATCGCCGGCCAGGACTTGTTCCACGACATCTAACGCGTCGGTGATCGGCACTGCATAACCAAAGGCTTCATCGGTGTTCTCGGTGTCTTGACTGGCAGCCGTGGATACCCCGATGACTTGACCGTTCGCATCGACCGTTGGCCCCCCGGAATATCCCGGCACAATATCGGAGGTGATCATAATGAGTCCCTCTAAAAATTGTGCAGGTGATCCGGGCTCGATGGGTTCAATGTGAATCGTTTCGTTCGTCGCAGCGACTTCGCCCACGACGGAGGTCAAGTAGCCCTGGCCGCCCGCGTTACCGACCCCGGCAACGGTCTCACCGGTGCTGACCTCGCCGGGATTGATGGAGGCGACCTCTAACGGTTCATCAGTGTCGATCTGCAATACGGCGATGTCCCGACTCGCATCACGGCCTAACACGGTGGCTTCGTAGCGTTCATTGGTGTCGGCCATGGTAATCGACACCGACATCGACGATTCGACGACGTGGTAGTTCGTGATGGCTAGACCATCAGAGCTCACCACCATGCCGGTACCAAAGCCCAAAAATTGGTAGACCTGAGTGTCGACCATAAAAATACCGGGTGCTTCTGGCACTTCTTGACCCGGGTCCAATCCTGGGCCGGTGTGTTGTCCACCGGCTTCCCAGTCAACTGTGATGCCCTCGTGGACATGGTCGAGCTGATCGACCAGCTCGTCTGCGGAGCTGTCTCGCTCGGGGACGGCCTGTTCTGGCGTATTCTCCGTGTCTGGTGCGGTCGAGAAGAACTCGTCCATAACCGGGTCGCCGTCGTCCCAGTCAAAGACCAAAGAGAAGAAGCCGACGAGTAAAAACGCAAAACCGATCAACCCTGCGGCGATGATGAGCGCGTGCAGTGGACCGCGGCGACGCCGCCTGGGTTGGGCATACAGGTGATCTGGTCCGTCGTATTGTCCGCTGAAATACGGCATCTGGCGGGTTTCATCGCGCGGATCGTGCCCGGTGTAGACCCACCTGGGGTCCTGCCGGGGGTCGGTTGGCGAGCCATGCAGTGGGCTATTGCCCCGCTGACGGTATGGTTCCTCACCAAAATATTGGGGACGATATGGCCGAAAGGGTTCGTGTGCGCCACCGCCCGGACCGTGTGACGAGGGCCCGGGCGGAGGCGGCGGTGGACCAGCGGCTCTGTGATCCGAGTGTCGCGCATCGTCACGCTCGGGATCGTGTGCAGACGATGGCTGATCGGAGAAAGGAGGCTGGTTCACGGGAAATATTTTCTTGGGTTAGGCACCCAGGTGTTCTACGACGTCGTCGTAGTCTGGTTCGGTGGTAATTTCTTCGACGCGCTGGGTGTAAGTAACTTCGCCGTCTGGGTTGATCACGACCACAGCACGAGAGAGCAGGCCGGCCATTGGCGAATCCTCCAGTCGCACACCGTAGTCGTCACCGAAGTTCGAACGGAAAGCTGAAGCCGTGTGGGCGCGGTCGATGCCTTCGGCACCGCAGAATCGAGCTTGTGCGAACGGTAGGTCCATCGACACGTTGAGCACGACGGTGTTATCGAGATCTGCGGCACGTTTATTGAATTCCCGCACGCTTGCGGCACAAACACCGGTGTCCAGGGATGGGAAAATGTTGAGCAAGACCCACTGGCCCTGATAATCAGACAGCGAGATCTCTGACATATCGGTGCTGACCAGAGTAAAGTCCGGAGCCTGTGAACCGATTGCTGGCAGCTCGCCGGCGGTCGTGACTGTGTTTCCTTTAAATTGTGTAGTTACCATGTCTCTACTGTAGAGGTCGCAGGAAGGTTTTATCGACGACTGTTCGCCGCGGTGTCTAAATTGGCCGACTCGCGTGCATAATGTTCGGGCGGCTCTGGTAGGCCAAACACCCGATCAAAGACCCAAGCGTAAACGGCCGTATAAATCAAAAAGAAGACCAACAAGAGGGCTTCGAGCAGAAACGCCTCCCAGAGACTAACGCCCAATACCCACGCGATTGCGGGAATCAGCATGGCGATGAGGCCGCCTTCAAATAAGACCGCATGGGTAACACGCATGTACCAGGGTCGGTGGGTCACACCAATGCGTCGTTCGAAGGCCTCAAAGAGCCAGTTGAAGATGAGATTCCAGGTCAGGGCAACGGTTGATGAGATGACGCCGACGATGAAGGCCGGCCCGGAATCGTTGCCGAGCAGCGCCAGGATGACCGTGGTGAAGCCGACGGCCAAAATTTCAAATACGACCGCATAGGTAATGCGGCGAGCAAGCGGTGAGGAAAAGACGCGTCGGCCAACCAGCGCATCGCGGCCGCCGGGTCCGACCGGGACCGCGGGGATACGGGTGGCTTGGTCCTGTTGTGTAGTCACGACGTTAGGCTATCAAAACCCCGGTCAGTTGGCTGGCGCGCTCGTCGTGGGCGCAATGTTAGGCGGTGGCATCCTCGTATCGACCGGCAATGTAGTAGTCGATGGTTTGGGTAAAGATTTTGGACTGTTCGGAGTGCACCCAGTGTCCGGCATCGCGGATCTGAATCTTTCGGGTGACCGGAAAGAGCTTGCGCATCGCGACTTCGGCTTCATCGTTGATGTAGTCGGAGTTCTCACCTTTGACCCACAGCACCGGATGGTCATCGAAAGTTTCCTCGACCTCGGGGAAACCAACGATCGTCGGCAGGGCATCGTAGAGCATCTGCAGATTAGGCTGCCAAACAAAGCCTCCCTCACCATCGCGCACAAGGTTTTGTAACAGGAAGCCTCGCACCCCGGCCTCTTGGATATCCGACTTGAGTTTCGCGTGGGCGTCAGTCCGGGAGCTCACCTCGTCCAGGTCAAGTTTCAGCAGTGTGCCTAACAGGTGTTCGAACTCGCTGGTCGAAGAATCTAAGGGGGCGATATCTTCGATGATTAGCCCGGCAGCAAGGTCCGGATGCCGCAAGGCCAAGAGCATGGCGACTTTGCCACCTAGTGAATGGCCTAAGATCACTGCCGGTTCGTCCTTACAAAAGTCTCGCCGGAGCTCCTCGGCGACCAAGTCTGTGATTTCGATGTAGTCAAAGCTCTCGGTCCAGCATGATGCGCCGTGGTTCGGCAGATCGACCAGCAGTGAGGTGGTGGTTTCGGTGAGACCACGGGCGATGGTGGTGAAGTTTTTGCCGCGCCCCATCAGTCCGTGGAGAAACACCACACGTCGGGAACCGCCTTCGATGACTTCGGTATGGATACGGGCACCTGAATCCGAACAGTTTTGCATGTCTTCTACCTTAGTGACTGGACCGGTGGTTGGCAGCACTCGAGCTTCACCAGTCTGACACAACAGTCTCAGCGTGAACCTGCTCACACGGTGTTGGCTAGGCTGCATTATGGACACACTGCCCGGAACGGAGGCCACCATGACCACACACGGACCGTTAGATGGCATCAGAATTTTAGAGCTAGCCGGCATTGGGCCTGCTCCCTTTGCTGCGACCCTGCTGGCTGAACTGGGTGCTGATGTCGTGCGCATTGACCGCCCGGGTGGCGCCGGGCCGAAGGTGAGTGCCTCGGATTCGTTGAACCGGTCGCGCCAGAACCTGGTGTTGAATATGAAACACGAGGCCGCTGCTGAGATCTTTCTGAGGCTGGCTGAAACCGCCGACGTAATCATTGATCCGTTCCGTCCTGGAGTCGCCGATCGGCTCGGAATCGGACCTGATGCGTGTCTGGAAGCCAACCCGCGGATCGTTTATGCGCAAATGACCGGGTGGGGTCAGACCGGCCCGTTAGCACCCCGGGCAGGGCATGACATCAATTATTTGGGGCTCACCGGTGCCCTACACGCGATCGGAGGGCGTGATAAACCGCGTCCGCCATTTAATCTGGGCGCAGATTTCGGTGGTGGGGCGATGTTTTTAGTAACCGGTATCCTCTCGGCTCTCATCGCCCGGTCTACAACCGGACGAGGCCAAGTGGTCGATACGGCAATGGTGGATGGTGGGGCTGCTCTGACAAACCTCTTATTTGGATTGCATGCCCAGGGCGCGTGGCGGGATGAGCGCGAAGCCAATCTGCTAGACGGCGGCGCACCGTTTTATGACACGTATGAGTGCCAGGATGGCAAGTTTGTTTCGGTGGGCGCGCTTGAACCGCAGTTTTTTGCGGTCTTAGTCGACGAGTTAGGGCTGTCGTTTAACCAGTACGATCGATCGTGCTGGCCAGCAATGCGGGCCGCGTTCAGCCAAGCGTTTCGGACCAAAACCCGTGATGAGTGGGCGGAGATCTTTGAGGATCAAGACGCCTGTGTCTATCCGGTGTTAAGTTTGGCCGAGGCCCCGCAGCATCGCCATATGCGAGCTCGTCGAGTGTTCGAACCTTTTGTTGATGGGTTTCAACCACGAAGCGCACCAGTATTTTCCGATACCCCACTGCAGCGCATCAGTGATGAGGTGCCACCCGGTGCGAACACCACCGAAGTCCTGCAACGTTTCGGATTTGCTCCAGAGCTGATCGACCAGCTGTTGGCCGATGGCGTCGTAGAACAGTCTTAGACGTCGGACTCGCGGTTTACCCTCGTCTGCGGCAGCTGTTGGGCTTGAGCTTTCTTGTTCCGGGAACTGTTGACCACGCCCATGATGAAGAGCCCTGCGGCCACCACCACACTGCCCAGGCCAATGAAGACCCCTTTCAGCGCCGTATCACCCATGATGTTGCTGGTACCGTCGCTAAGCAGACCGGGGTCCTGACACCACACACGATAGGTTCCTTCACGAGCTTCAAAGTGTGTGAAGATCACATGTTCGACCGCCTCCAGGTCATGTCCGAACCGTCCCCGATCGGTGTCGGCAATATCTTGCGAGGAGGCATTCGTCGGTACCGGATCGCCGTGCGGATCGATGACGTTACACTGCTGATGTAGCTCTGCCACCGATGGTTGCTGCGGTTGATCCGAGAACGACACCACCGTGTACTTGGCATCGTCGAGGTCCACCGGTGTCGGCTGAGTTCCGACTTCGGTGCCGTGCTCGAAGATATTGATGTAGGACTCTGAGACGTCATCGAAGGAGTTCATGATGCCGGACACGGTCAGCACGATAGCGGTGACCAATCCGACGACGCCGACACCGATGCTGGCCAAGATGTAACCAGCTACCGGTCGTCGCGAGGAGGTCTTAGGTGAAAGGGTCTGGGTCATGGATGTGGAGGGTACTGTCCTGACTGATTCGAGGGTGGACCTTGCTGGTAGCCATATCCCGGGTATGATCCGGGTCGGTAGGCCCCAGGCGTGGGCGGCCCGGTAGGTCGTTTTGCCCGGCTGCGACGAACCGCACCGACGATGGTCAACACGAGTCCTGCGATGAACAACAACACCGACACGACGATAGAGATGACCACTCCGATAATGCCACCAAGTGGTATAGGCCCGCCCAGCACGACCGGGTATTGGGAGCACTCTATCTCATACGTCTCGCCGGCGTTGGATTTAAAGGATTGGAACGCTTCCAGCGAGAAATCGTTGTTGTTTATCCGCATCTCTCCGGAACGTCCAACGATGTCATTGCCCTGTTCATCTAAAACACTGCATGTGGCAGTCATGGTGTTCGAATCTTGGTAGATGTACCAGGTGTTGTCTCCAAGCCCATCTACGGTCACGTGTTCGGTGATCTCATGGGTCGTCTCACCGAACTGAGTGAAACCATTCACCATGGAGACCGCGAACGAGCCCACAGCAATGATCCCGCCGATAACACTGACACCCAGCATGACGAGTCCAGCAATGAGCATTCTGGTGCCGGGAACGCGACGTTTTTTCTGGTCAGCAGGTGGCTCTGGCGGTGGTGGCCCCGGTGTGGGATTTTCGTATGACACAAGACTCCTTGACTTGGACGATATTCGTCATTGTGCCAGATCTATTTGCGGTCTCCAACTGAAATTCCCTCGGTCCTCCGCCCTTTGCCCAAGTCACGAGGACGACGATCTGACACACCAGATCATTATCGACTTTGACTCGCCGCCAATGCAAGTGCCTACTACTGCGCTCATGCGTCACCGTTAAGAGTTGCCTGATGGGCCGTGCGGTGGGCTTGGACCCGGTCACGCAATTCAGCTGCGGTTTCCTCTGCCCCAACAATTTCGAAGTCGACGTCAACGACCATCTGAATGATCGGCTGGCGTTTCGCACATACACTTCGGGGACAAGCCACCGATGCACCACGAGAGATTTGGTGCCACCACGGCAGAGCTAATGATACTGCTGCAAGCGAGCCTACTTCGCAGCCGGTCTACAACATAGGTGGTTACCATCTTTAGTGCACACCAGCGCTATGAAACCGGACGTGAAGACCTTGTCACTTCGGTACCCAAATCCATCCTTCTGTTCGAGCGATGTCCACCAGATGTGTCGGCGGGGCTTCACAGTCGCCACGATGGACCAGGTAGCGTACGAGCGCCGAGATCACGGCGTCGAGAGCATCGTCATTGGCCGCAGCCAGAGTATCAAAGCCATTCCAATTCAACGCTTCGAAGCGCTCCGAAATCGCGTCGATGACCACGTCACGGGCTGCCTGGTTTTTGGTGCCTTTATACCCGGTGTGGGGAATGCCCCAGCGGTACAGCGCCGCAGCTGGATACACTTCGGCGATGTCTCCGCTGCCATCTCGGCTGACATCGACCCCGCGGTCCCGTAGATGGGCCTCGATGCTCGCCCACCGAAATGCCGGATAGGCTATCAAATTCGCGGAGACGCTCATTGGGGTCAGCCCAGTACGACGGTGCAGATCAATATCGGTGGTTCGTAGGGCCAAGTTCCGCCGCCAAGCACCCGCAGTATTCTCCGGTGCTGCAAGTGTTTGAGTGCTGTGCCGCTGGACGAATTCAACGAAAGTCGCAGGCCACCCGAGTGGCACGTCCACGCCGGTCCCGACACTGCTGGTTACAAGCTCAAGCAGTTGAGCATCAGCCGCCCCGACCTCAACATGTTCAAGGAGCACCGACGAATCCCTGGCGTACAGAGTGGCTACACCCGTGAACTTCGGTTCGGCAGCAAGATCAATCCCACTAAAGCGCATGAACCCAGCATATCCGGCCGACGCAGTACACTGCCGCAGGATCAACTCAACCCAAAGTGCCTCACAGCGCAATCGCGATGATATGCCCGTCCACCAACCCGAAATTCTTCAACCATCAATCCGCTTCGCACAGTACAGCGAGCTCAGGACTGACGGGCCCTTTTGCACCATGGGTGCCATGCGATTTCCATACGTACTGACTGCAGCGCTTAGACCGAATATAGTCCACCTCACGAGGTGATCAGACTGGCCCGCAAGATTGTGGCGCAAGAGCCCATGGCCGAATTTGCCGGTCGGGAGTTATTCCCTGGTGAGAATGTACAGTCCGATGAAGATATCGCCGCTTACATCACCAAGACCCACAACACGGTGTATCACCCAGCAGGCAGCTGCCGGATGGGTGCCATTGACGATGACATGTCACCCTTGGATCCACAATTGCGAGTCAAAGGCACGCACAATTTGCGAGTGGTCGATGCCTCCGCCATGCCGCAATTGACCGCGGTGAACCCCAATATTACGGTGATGCTAATGGTCGAACGAGCTGCCGATCTGATCAAGGCTGACCAGTAAAAGCCATCAGCAATTGCTGCGGCTTCCTGCAAGAGCAGGAAGCCGCACTCTCATACCCGTAAGGATTGCACCCATGACCGACTCGCGCAGACCGGCACCACGCCACGAATCCGAAAGCTCACCAGTCCTCACAGCAGGTGGTGTCGTCGTCCAAATGTTTGACGACGTGCCGTATACCGCGATCGTGCACCGCCCAAAATTCAATGACTGGTCCATCCCAAAAGGCAAAGTCGATCCCGGTGAAACCCTGGCGCAGACCGCCGTGCGGGAGATCCGCGAAGAAACAGCATTGGAGTGCACTTTGGGCGAGTATCTTGGACCCAGTATTTTCCTGACGGCGAGAAATTGGGTCATTATTGGCTCATGCACGTCAATATTGACCACGGCTTCACACCGCATGCCGAGGTCGACGGGTTGCGGTGGGTACCGTTGCATGAGGCAACGGAAGCGGTGGATCAGGAACAAGATCGGCGGCTCATCACCGAGGCACTTGCACGCTTACACGCTAGATCATAGTACCGCTCACAACCCCTCGAAGGCCTGTTGGACCCGATGATCCCAAGTCTCCAGCTGGCCATCAACTTTTTACGTGTTGAACCATCGAACCGGACAGCAGGTTCTTGGCTTAGGCTCGCGACCAACGACGCTGGGGCCTCCACGTGTAGCGTTGCCTGCCACAGCACTGGCATGGTCCACAATAGAACCATGGTTTCAACGTTTGGATGGATCGCGACCGACGCGCGTCAGCGCCGCAATATGCTCGAAGCCATCGACCAATTCAAAGACGAAACCACCGTTGACGATCTCGGCCTCGGAGTTATTCGCGATGCACTCTCGGATACGTTATTTCCGGGAACCTCGACGTTGCACACGCGTGTTCGGTACGCACTTTTTGTTCCGTGGTTACTGCAACTGGCTGCAGTACAACACACGGAGGTCTCATCGATGCGCCGGGCGTTTGACGACAGTGAATTTCAGCTCATTGACGCCCTCAGTCGCGGTGGCGAAACAGAAGGCATTATCGGACGGGTTGCCGGAAAGAATCTGCAACGAACCGCGTCATCGGTCTACTGGGGCATGATGTCACAGTGGCGCATTTTTGAACCCGGCTTCACAGTGCAAGAATTTTTTGAGCGACACCTTTTCCGTGAACAACAGCGTAAGGCTCCCCAAGCTGATGACCCCGAGGTGGGGCTCGACTTGGTTCCCACCGGCATCAACGAAAATCTGCCTCCGGCACCTGCTGGTTTGTTGCGTTCAACAGACTTCACTTTGCGATCGGAGGATGCTCAATTCCTGCGCGACTCGATTACTTTTCACGTTCCGGGCACGTTATTAGCTCATCTGGCACAACACCGGCCGCCAGCGTGGACGGATGAAACCAGCCGCCCGACCTACTTTGCCGCACCAGAAATCACCCAGACCTTACCGCCCGAGCTCCACGACACTGTGACGGTGGTGCACAAATTTTCCGTGGCAATTCATGGTGCCAGCCTGCTGTATAACTACATTTTGGCTCGCAAGACACAGCGCTACGATAAAGACCAACCCTTGGAAGAATATTATGCCCAGTGGATGGTTGACTGGTTCGCCGAAGCAAAAGCCGTGGGGATACCCGATGCTGCAGAACAACGCGAACTGTGGCACATTGTCCAGGCTGCCAATCGCAGGTTGGCTCGCAACACGATCACTTTTGTTGAGCAGTGGTTTGATGCAGTCGATGCTGCTGAGCGAGCGGAGGAACTGTGGAGTTCAGACGCGCTTCTTGAACGCATCACGCTGCGCGAACGTCAGAAAAAGGGTGTCCGGGCCCGACTGAATCCGAATAACCGCCAAGCCCTTGATGCTTGGTCTGGTGCTGCTGGAACCGCCCGCTATACGTTCCGCTGGGAATACGTGGCCCAGCATCTGCAAGATCTCTATGATGCCGAGGAAAAAGCCTGATGCTCCAGCCAGATCATCGAGTCCTTCTTACTGAGGCCCTGCAACCTCCCGTGGGATATTCGGTAGACCATGCGGTGACCACAACGTATTCACTGAGTCTTAATGCGACGTTGATCGCCCCGATGACCTTCGCTGCAGCCGAGGCAGACAACGTGATGGCAGAAACCGACGAGCCTACGGTTCAGATGCTGGATGCGGTCCAACGCTACGTTGACCGGACTACGGTTTTTGTGCAAGCCGGTGGCATTCATGTGCCCCGCTCCCACAGCCGGATCTTGACGTTTCTTGAAGACAGTATCCACGAGGTCGAACCACCCAGATCGGTCGGGACGTTTCACCCGAAGATCTGGGCGGTACGGTATCGTAACGATGCCAACGAAGCCCATCACCGGTTGATCATCTCAAGTCGAAACCTTACATTCGACAACTCCTGGGACACGATCTTGGTGCTCGACGAAGATCCGACCGGCACCATCGATGGGCAACCAGTTGCAGAATTCATCGGTGCATTACCCGGGCTGACGATTCGCGAAATGTCGGACACCCGTCAGCGGGAAGTACTGGGTCTGGCTGATTCTCTCACTGGACGAACGTTTGCTCCCCCTGCCCCATATACGCACGGCGACTTACTGCCGCTGGGCATAACTCAAGATGATTGGTCCTTTCCAACGCACGCGACAAGCGCTGTGATCATCAGTCCATTTATTAGTGCTAGGCAACTAGACCTGGCGCGGCCAACAGGTGGCGAGGCGGTGCTTGTCTCACGTGCAGAGTCGATGGATGAACTGGGCAGAGACCAACTGACAGATTGGCAGACTCGGGTCCTGCATGCCGTGTTAGATAACCCAGACGAAGACGACGATGAGTATCTGAGCGATGCCTCTGGCCTGCACGCGAAGACTGCCGTGTACGATCTGCCCGGTGACGAATCTGTGACCATCACTGGCAGTGCGAACTTTACCTACGCCGCATGGCATCGCAACGTCGAGTTCGATGCGGTGCTGTATGGGCCGACCGAGCGCACTGGAACGGCGGCGATTCTAGGTCGAGAGGACGAACTGGGTTTATCATCGATCATCGAGCCGTATCAGCCCGCACAACCCGAACCAGTAACCGATGCGACACAGCGATTACGTCATGCAATAGAACAGTTCCATCGACAACTCGCGCGGACCGAACCAGTCTTAGAGCTTTCCATCACCGATTCTCAAACGGTATCTGCCGCGCTACGGTTGCAGGTGCCGGATCATCAGTTTGGGCCCCAGACCCGGCTGTGGTTGACTACGGCTCCGGGTGACCGACGCACTCTGGGCGACTCCCGTCCGTGGGAGGTCGCACCCGTCAACGTCACGTCGTTTCTTGCCGTCGAAACAACCGTAGACTCCGTGGTTCGCAGCTGTGTGTTGACGTGCCGGCTGACCGGTGAAGCAGTTGATCGGCGGCGTGCAGCCCTCACCGTCATGCTGTCAAACCCCGATCGTGTACTGCAATATATAGCGTTACTGATAGGCATCGATACCCCCGGCCGTGTTCATGAAGTGCTGGCCACCGAAGAGCATGCCACTGGCATCACGCTACCCAACACGGCCGCGCCGAGCCCTAAACTCACGAGGCCAGTGCTGTTCGAGCCGCTGATGCGTGCCACCCGCAACCCGAAACAGTTGGCTCAAATCGCCAGCCAGATCAAAGAATTGCGGTCACTTCCAGCGGCCGATGAACTCCTCCCACCAGATTTTCTCCAGCTGTGGGATACCGTCGTGGTTGCCACCTTGTCAGGAGGGCATCAATGACTCAGCGGCCTAATGTCGAGGCCATCATGGCGGGATTGAAACCATTCCAGCAGGCCACCGTCAACCATGTAGTTAGACGGTTGTGGCTAGATACGGACGCCGAGGACCGCTTTCTGGTGGCCGATGAGGTCGGGCTTGGTAAAACTATGATCGCCAAAGGCGTCGCCGCACAGGCCATCGATTATCTGTGGGACGCACGGGAACGAGGCAATCGACCCATTACGATCGTCTACATTTGTTCAAATCGCCAGATCGCTCAGCAAAACTTAGCGAAACTTGCCCAGCTGACCGGCGGTGAGGTCCAGGCCAGTGCGGACCGGCTCACGATGCTGCCGCTGACGATGCACGCACCCGATTCTGAGCGCGTCCAGCTTGTCGCGTTTACTCCGGGGACGTCACTGAATTTTGGCACGTCTGCGGGAGTTGTCCAAGAGCGTGTGCTCTTACGCAAGATGCTCAGCGCAGCCTTTCCGGGGATCAATTTCACCCGCCACTCTTGGGCTACATTTCTGACCGGGCGGGCTGCCGTGAGCACCTTACAAGCGGTTGCCACGGAAGCACGTTTCAACGTCGCGCTGCCTGAAGATATCACTGATGCATTTCTGCATCACCTTCGCACCGTACAGGGGCCTCATGGTGAGCCGCTCATCACCGAGCTTTTTGCCCACCACGGGTTATGGAACCGCACGAGCCATCCCACAGATGCGATGCGCAAGCACACTGCTCGCATCATCGCACTACTACGCAACGCCATGGCTAGTGCCTCGGTGGGGCTGTTGAAACCGGATCTTGTGATTCTCGATGAGTTTCAGCGATTCAAGGATTTATTTAGCGACCGAGCGCCCCATACCCTCTCACAAGCACAACAGCTAGCGCAGCAACTGATCAACACCGGTGAGGCAAAAACGCTCGTGCTGTCGGCGACGCCCTATAAAATGTATACCTTGCCCGACGAATCATCCGGCGAGAATCACTACGACGACTTCACGGATACCGTGAGCTTTCTTGTGGGACGGAAAAAAGCTGAATCAATCACACGCCTCTTGAGCGTGATGCGCGAAGGCATCATCGCTGGCACACCCGAAAAAGTTGTGCAGGCAGAACAAGCCAGAGCTAAGGTCGAAAACGAGCTCACCAAAGTCATGTCTCGGACCGAACGACTAGCCGCCACCGCGGATCGTAGTGGCATGCTCGTCCACAAACCACTTCCCCACTTTAGGCTTGAAGCACGTGACGTACACGGCTGGCGAGCCCTCGATGACCTAGCCCAGCAACTCAACATCCCCGGAGCCTTCGAGTACTGGCGCTCAGGGCCTTACACGGTGAATCTTATGGATCGGGGATATCAGCTCCAAGAACGATTGCAAACCGCGGTTCAAGCCGAAGATCCTGCAATTGCTGCAGCGTTAACCAAACATCAAGACGCCTTATTGCAGTGGTCGGCGATCGAACACTATCGGCCCGTTGATGCAGCCAACGCGAAACTGCGAGCGCTCATCGGCGATATCGTGGACTCAGGAGCCTGGCGGCTCGTCTGGATCAGTCCTTCCCTACCGTATGTGGAACCCGGTGGGGTCTACACTTCACCAGCCGCCCAAGATTTTACCAAGCGACTCATTTTTTCTGCATGGAATGTGGTGCCGAAGACCGTGGCCGCGCTGGTGAGCTACGAAGTGGAACGCCGAGCAGTTCACCAGGCAGCTGTTGCGGCACACCACAAGCCAGACGGCCAAAGATACCACGACCGCATCTCGCCGCCACTGCGGTTTGCCTGGAGCAAGACCCCAGACAATACTCAAGGCCATCCTTTGAACCTGCCAAACCTCACCGCACTGTACCCCTCGGTGGCGCTGGCTCGACTAGGTGACCCGCTGACAGTTGCCAGAGAGACCGGCGAGACGCTGCCACTGAATCGTGACAAGTATTTTGCGCGGGTCAAAGCCCGGGTGATCGAGGCCATGGAACAAGCGGGGATCCGTCCCCAGCCGGGTGCTGAAGGGATACGACGGCGCTGGTATGGTGTAGCACCATTTCTCTTGGATCGCTGGGCAGCGTCTCAAGGTGGCTGGGATCCTCTCGTGCCTGATGAGGCCTGGTCGAAAGGAGACACCGAGACGCGTCTGGTTGATCATGTTCAATGGGCGCGTAATCCAGATCCTGGGCTTATGGGGGATCCACCCGAAGACCTCGCTGAAGTGCTCACGCTTATGGCAGCAGCAGGTCCAGGAGTATGCGCGCTGCGTGCCATAACTCGTAGTGCCGAGGAGACCGCGCCGACCGAGCCTGCTATCCGGGCGGCCGCCCTTGATGCTGCGACCGGCTTGCGCAACTTGTTCAATCGGCCCACGATCGTGTCGCTTATCCGAGGTGCAGATGCTACAACCGATGAGGCTGACTCGTACTGGCACCAAGTCTTGATGTACTGCTTCAACGGTAATCTCCAAGCCGTCCTCGATGAATACTGTCATATGTTGATCGGTTCATCGGATCGTGAGGCTTCTGATCGCGAGCGTGCGGAACGACTTGCAGCACAGATCCACGAAACGACCTCGATCCGTACTGCGCAGAACGTGATGCACGATATTGAAGTGGGTGATGAAGGTCTGCAGCTCTCAGAGCATTCTATTAATTCGCATTTCGCAGCACGTTTCGGCCGCAATCAGTCCAGCGATGCAGCCGATCACCGTGAATCTAGCGTGCGTGAAAGCTTCAACTCTCCGTTTTGGCCGTTCGTGCTCGCCAGCACGTCTGTGGGGCAGGAAGGCTTAGATTTTCATACCTATAGCCATGCGGTAGTCCATTGGAATTTGCCGTCGAATCCGGTGGATCTGGAACAGCGTGAGGGACGGGTGCACAGGTATAAGGGTCATGCAGTTCGCAAAAATGTGGCTGCACAGTACGGCAACTGTGCGTTATCGGGGAATGCTCGTGATCCATGGGATCGGCTCTTTGATGCGGCAGAGGCCGACCGTCCACCAGGTGATTCCCTACTGGATCCGTACTGGGTGAAAACCGGTGCGGCGCAGATAGAACGATACGTTCCAGCAATGCCGTTGAGCACTGAAAGTCGTCGTTATGCGGCACTGCTTCGAACCGTGGGTGCCTATCGTTTCGTGTTGGGCCAACCGAGACAAGATGAACTGATCAGCTTCTTAGGTGATCACGCACAAGATTTGCAGATTGATCTGTCCCCACCAAACCTGGCTACCGTTCAGGCACGGACCCGTTATTCGCGTAGTTCGACAGCTGAGACCAGACCTGCTCGGAAACCTCCACGGTCCGGTCGGTAACTTTCAGATCAGTGGTTCGGATCTTACTGCCACGGTCTTGAGTGAATTTGCGTACTAACTCGTCGATCCGTTGCCGATAGCCCGGCAATTTTTCGGTATCGATGGCTATGATCGTTGCGCCAATGCCTTGCTTGCGTTCGCCGGCATAGTACGGGGCTGCTTCATACGACGAGTCTCCCCCGCCCAGCATCGCGAAGAACTCCACCATCAGAGCAATATTGCCGCCCTTGTACCCACCAAACGGCAGCAATATTCCCTCGAGTGCGTCGTGCGCGCTGGTCGTGGGTTGGCCGTGACGGTTCAGAGCCCAGCCCTCTGGGATCGAGACTCGACGTCGGTCATACTTGTGGAAATTAACCCGAGCAGTCGGAGAAGAGGCTTGGTCAATCATGATGGCACGATCGTTGCTCAGCGGTATCCCATAACTCAACGGGTTAGTACCAAGCAGTCGATCGAAGCTTCCGCCCACGCTCATCACGGCTGGATTGTTAGCAACAGCAAGCGACACCAGCCCATGTTGAGCAAGCCGCCGAGCAAAATAACCAAGCTCCCCACCAGCAAAGGCACGTTTGATCATCAACACCGCAATGCCCTGAGTTTGCGCAGCATCAATCAGGGCAGCTTCGCCATGCTGGTAAGCAAATTGCATCGGGCCATGGTCAGCATCCACGTTGAGCATCGAGCCAGTGATTTCTTGCAGTACCACCGAGGGAGTTACGTTGATCAATTGTTTTCTGGCAGCTTGAAGATAGTAGAACAGGTGATCGAGTCCCACCGATGGCTTACCATGGAGTTCGGCTTCAGTGATGGAATCGGCCAGAACTTGAGCAACTTCTTGTGCGAATCCAGCTCGGCGTATGGTTCGATAGACAAGGTCCCAGATTTCTTGACTCGTGACAGATTTCATGGCTCCTCCAGTCAGCCGAGTTATCTCGAGCTTATCTAGAGTGCAGACCTGGTGGAATAGCAATGGGCTTAGACCAATCGACGATCTAGCTGGTCGGTGCGAATTATTTCCGTTGTGTCAGCGCACGAAGCGTCACCGTAACACCGGCTACGCACCATACCGCGAGCACGAGCACTTCTCGCCATCCTGCTTCATAGACCTGCGACGCTAATCCTGCCCGGAGCAAATCTGCACCAGCTTGGATCGGCATGAACTTGTGGAGAGTCTGAAACCAGTCCGGTAATTGACTGGCCGGGAAGGTGATGGGCGAAAACAACATCACAAAGAAGACCAGCACCTGGCTCAATAATTGCGCCGCCACCGGTTGCAAAGTCACCGCAATCGCGTAACCGATCGCTGTGGCCATGACCGTTACCAGGACGCCAGCAGCAATCAGCCGAAACCAATCAATCGACAATGTGAGGTCATACCGAAATTGTGCGACAACTATCCCGATCGCGACCCCTGGTAAAGCAATGCCTGACCAGACTGCCAGTTCAACGGCAAGCATCAATGACCGAGGCACTGGCCACGACCGCAAGAATTCAAACGTGCCATCTATTCGCATTCGAGAAACCGCCTGCGGGACCAAAACCAACCCGATAGTCAGCAAGAGCATCGCTGGGGTCCCGGTCGATAAGAACATCGCGATGGAGTCAGTGATCTCTGGAATGATGAACCCAAAACCAATGACGATGCCGGCAGCTAGCATTGCTTGGACGACCACGATCAGTGGCAGCATGGGACCGACCTGGAGCATTTCCCAGCGCAACAGCGCGGTGAAGCTGGCCCAGGTGCTGGCGGTGGGCTGGTCTGGTATGCCGTACGCTTTTGGACTTGCTGCGGGGTCAGACATCTGTCGTTTCCTCTGGAAGGCGGGTAGGGGTGTGGCCGGCTGAGGTCAACGCCAGGTAGGCATTTTCCAGGCTGCTGGGTGTCAGACTGTAACCGTCGATCAACCCAGCAGATCGCAGCGTATTGGCCCATTTGACCGCCTGGGCGGCGTGCACTGCAGCCAAGGTCAAAATGAGGTTGCGTCCACGACGGGCATGAGCAACGACCGGCGGGCACATAACATTGGTGCCACCATCTTGGGTTGGGTCAGCTTCTGCTGTGGACAACTGTAATTCGAGCCGAAGGTCGCTATCTTGTGTTCCGCGCAATTCCGCAGGGGAACCTGAGGCCACCACGCGGCCGTGGTCTAGGATAACTAGTTCGTCGACGATGCGTTCCGCTTCAGACACATTATGCGTTACTAGCAGTACGCCAGCGCCTCCGTCGGCACGCCGACGCACGGCATCCCACAGATAGCGTCGGCGGCCGGCATCGACATCGTTGGTCGGTTCATCGAGCACCAAGAGTGGTGTTGGCGTTGCTGCCGCCATCGCAAACGCCGTCAGGCGACGTATACCGCCCGACAGTCCCCCACCTTCGGGCAGGGCACGGCGATCCAGATACGCAGTTATGCCTAACTCTTCGGCAACCCTTTCCGCTGCTGTCTTTGACTGTTTCTTCGTGACGCCACGGAGCCGACAGGCAATCTCAATCGCAGCTCGTGGGGTGAGACCATCCAACGGTGCTTGAGATTGAGCCTGGACCGACACGACTCGACGAGCCGCTGCCGGATGCGCCACCGCATCGAGCTCACCGACCTGTATCGACCCCGCATCGGGCTTCAGTAATCCGATCAGTTGCGAGACGAGAGTAGTTTTGCCGGCCCCATTATGGCCCAAGAGTCCAACGATCTCGCCCCGGCGGATCCGCAGGTCGATGTTGTCATTGGCAACGACTTTGCCGAAACATCGAATGAGACTTCGAATAGTCAATATGTCGCTCATGGACACCCCTCAGATACCGGCAGTATTTAGATACCGACAGTATCTGGATACTATGAGAATGTCAATGCGGCTGGTCCCCGTATAGTGACGTAAGATCAGTACATGTCCCACTTGCCCGAACCTCCGTCCCGCCGTGAACGTCAGCAACAGACTCGTGCGGCCCTCATTGAAGCAGGGCGTGAAGTGTTCGCTGACCTTGGCTACCACGCCGCAAATCTTGATCGCATCGCAGCCCAGGCCGGCTTTTCAAAAGGCGCCGTATATTCGAACTTCGCCGGCAAAGCAGGTCTATTCCTGGCGGTCATGGATGCAAACCTAGAAAGCGTCTGGGGAGAGCCGCAGCAGTTTGCAGACCTGGGCTCAAATCCGACACAAGAATCCGTCGACGAGCAAGAACAAGCCGAGCTTGCTCGGTTGGTACGCGGCTTTGCGCTGGCGACCTTAGAATTCATTGCCGTCGCCGCTCGAGACGAAGAGCTCAGCGCCCAGTTAAAACAGCGCATCCAGGACGTTGTTGACCAATATACTGCGGTTGCCAGAACTTCAGGCCGCGAAGAGGATGCGCTGTCGCCTGAGCAACTTGGCACGTTATTGACCGCTCTGGACCAAGGTTCTGGCCTGCTTTTGCTCGGAGGAACCGAGATGCTCGACGATAATTTGCTTCGGGTTGGCATGGAGCGGCTCCTTGCACCGACCGCCCATGAAGCTACTTCTGACGAGCAAGAGGCTGACGGCACGGAGGCCCCTCGGAGCGCCAAGCGTAGCCAGGAACACGTCATAGAAGCCCTGCGAAAAAGGGCGTGAGGCGCAGTGCCGCGGCCTATCTTCTGACGGCCAGAACTTAGTCATCCCCTGTGAGATCAGCCAAATCGTGTTCTAACGCTGTCTTCGTTTGTTGCAAGGTGCCTACTAGCCCCGCATCCAGGACCTCACTGAAGCGCTCCGGAGGAAGGGAAACGGTCAAGCCTGCAATTACTTCTCCGGCGCCATCTAGAATCGCCACCCCAACGGCATTTACCCCAGATTCGGTGTCTTCGAAGTTGGTGGCAAATCCTCGAGCTCGAATCACGGACAGCTCATTCAATAGCGAGGCCACGCGGGCTGCAGGTTTCTGGACGTCTTTATTTTGAGTAGCTCGACTAAGTATTGTTCGAACGCGTTGCTCATTCATATGGGCGAGCATCGCCTTGCCGCCAGAGACTTTATGCGCAGGTAGCACCACGCCTCCGCGATCCCCAATGCCGCCGAGATGTTCGTGCATCGCCGATTCGTTGGTGGCTGATCTCTCAGGCAAATTGCCGGCGGGCTCCACCGATAGCAAAAACCGCACAGCGTCTCCCGAAAGGACAACAAGATTCGCCGTCTCCCCTACCTTGCGGGACAGTTGCTCCAGATGCGGTCGAGCACGGTGGCGCAACTCCGCTGTCCAGGACAGTCCCGCCGGCGTCAATCCCATGGCTGGTCCAGGCACATACCGGCGTGAAGCATCCTGTTCTGCGTATCCGCGATACACGAGCATCGCCATGAGGCGATGTGCAGTGGATACGGAAACCCCCAACAGTTCGGCGGCAACACTGATGCGCACTCGGCCGAAGTCGCGCACCATCTCCATCAGGGTAAGGGCGTGATCGACGGATGTTACCGGATACTGGGGTGGTTCACGAAATGGCTTAGGTTTCTGCATACCAGAACATTGTTGCACACATCGCCTGTGACCCAGACAATGTCTCTATGACCCAGACCGCATTGAAGCGCGCTGGCACCACAAATGCCCAGCAGCAAGAAGCCTCCCCCGTACCGAAGAAACAAGCCCTCATGGCCATACTGGTCTGTTGGCTACTGGTAGTTTTCGACGGATACGACCTCATCGTGTACGGCACGGTGCAATCTTCCCTGCTGGCAGAGCCAGGCTGGGGGTTAAATGCCGCGTCGCTGGGCACTGTCGGCTCCATGGCATTTATTGGCATGATGATCGGTGCGCTGGTAGCCGGCAGAATCTCAGATGCCTTAGGACGCCGTAAAACGATTCTGGCGTGTGCCATTACGTTTTCCATTCTGACCATTGCCTGTGCCTTCGCTCCCAACGCATGGGTGTTTGGCGCTCTGCGGCTCCTCGCTGGCATTGGCTTAGGCGGGCTCGTACCTTCCGCAAACGCTATGGTCGCCGAATTGGTCGCACCAAAGTGGCGGTCTTCGATTGCCACGCTCATGATGTCTGGTGTGCCCATTGGCGGCTCGCTTGCCGCACTACTGGGCATCCCTTTGATTCCGGCCTTCGGCTGGCCATCCATGTTCCTGGTGGCTGCACTTGCCCTGTTCGTGGTGGTCCCGCTGGGCTTCAAGTATCTCCCCGAGACACTTCCCTCGGAAGAAGCTGCTGAGCAACCGTCTGCTGACCAGGGTGCAAAAGAGTCCGGTACGACCGGCTTCGCTTCGCTGCTTCGGGCTCCCTATCTTGGCATCTCTGTAATGTTCGCGCTCGCGACACTGTTCACGCTCTTTGCCTGGTACGGCCTGGGCACCTGGCTACCAAATCTCATGGAACGGGCCGGATATGATCTCGGGTCTGCTCTAACATTCGCACTATCACTCAATATTGGCGCTGTGGTGGGCTCTGTGGTTACGGCATGGGCTGGCGACCGGTTTGGGCCGGTACCTGCAGGTGCTGCAGCAGCAGGCCTGGCAGGCGTCGCGCTGCTCGTACTGCTGGCTTCGCCACCGGTGTGGGTGGTCTATGTCGTGCTCGTCTTGGCCGGTGTCGGCACACACGGCACGCAATGTCTGATCATCGCTGCGGTCTCGAACCACTACCCGGGCCACATGCGTGGCACCGCCCTCGGCTGGGCCTTAGGGGTCGGCCGGTTTGGAGCAGTGGCCGCGCCTCAGGTCGGCGGGCTACTGCTGGCCTCGGGCTTTGGCACGAATTCGAACTTCATCGCCTTCGCGCTGGGTGCTATTCTCGCCGGCGTACTCTTGGTGCTTATCGCCATGCAGGCATCACGGGTTCGTAAACGCCAGCCAGTATCTACTGACTAATCTCCGGCGCCCATCACCGCTAGCCACAACGCGGTATCCTAATTCCTATGGACATTAACTGGATACCGGACACGCTTGGTACGGAAGCCATCCTGCTGGTTATTTCGTTTGTGCTGTCCGGCATCATCGGTCTGGAACGCGAGCTACGCCAGAAATCAGCCGGTGCCCGAACACACATCCTCGTGGGCATGGGTTCGGCGCTGTTTACGCTGGTGTCAGCGTATGGCTTCAGCTACGTGCTGGGCGATGATGTAGTTCTAGATCCTTCTCGTATTGCGGCGCAAATCGTGACCGGCATCGGCTTTCTGGGTGCTGGGGTCATATTCGTTCGCCGTAATATCATCTCGGGACTCACCACTGCTGCATCTGTATGGGTCACCGCTGCGGTGGGTATGGCCTGCGGTGCCGGTATGCCAGTGATTGCCGCACTGACGGTCGTGTTATACCTCTTCGCGGTGACAGTATTAACCGCGCTGATCCGACGCTTGCCAACGCAGCAGCGCACAGAGGTCTACCAACTCCGTTACGCTGATGGGCGGGGTGTGCTCCGAGACGTCCTACAAACCGCCACCCAGGCGGGTTACGATGTAGCGCTTTCTGAGACCCGACGAGAGCGGGATCGGGATGGTTATGTGGTCGATGCCAAAATTGAATTTACTCACGGCAAACAGCGTCCGCCTGAATCATTATTTCGTAAACTGTCCGAAATTGATGGTGTGATTCAGGTGAACGTCGAAGATCAGGACCACGATTAGGACTGAAGCTTTAAACAAAAAATTGTGTGCTCTCCCAATGGAGAACACACAATTTTTCAGCATTAGCTAACTAGGCTGCGTGAACTGGGACCAGCGCTTCCAGGTCGTCTAGCATGGCGGTAACCTCAGCCGGGTGACGATCTGCTGGAGTAAATTCGCCGTCAGTCCAGTCGAAGAACAAGTTAAAGTTCAGTTCCGCCCGAACTACAGGCATGGAGAAGTTTGCTACGATCTGGCGCCACTGTTCGATAGCGCGAACACCGCCCACGGCTCCGTGACCGACGAATGCCACGGGTTTGCCAACCCACTCGGCACCGAGAACATCAACAGCGTTTTTGAAGCCGCCAGGAACGCCGTGGTTGTACTCAGGTGTGACGAATACGAACGCGCTCATAGCATCAATCTTGTCGGACCAGGCTTGCACCTTTGGGTCGTCGTAGGACTTATTAGTCATCATCGGGTGCACCGAGCTGGTCAGCAGTGGCACCTCGTATTCCCCGAGGTCGATGTATTCGTATTCGGCCTCGCCCGAGCGCTGCGCAGCGAGATCGTAGATGTATTTAGCGACTGGCTCAGTGTTGCGTTCTGCACGCATCGATCCGTTGATGATTCCGATTTTCATAGTCTTTGACTCCTTGTCACAAGCAATAGATCCAGCTATAAATCTTACCCGGCCGGGGAAGGAAGAGCGTATCGAAGCCGTCACATTCTGTGTCTTATCGCGGCCGACCAGCACTTATATTTCAAATTTGTAACGTAGAGCTTAATTCGATGGCGCTCTATTTTGCGCCAGGCACTGCTATACGCAGGTGGCCTCGTCTTTTAGACTGTGGAGCATGATTGAATCTCGTGATGCACTTTTTCTCGTCGATATGCAGAATGCGTTCTTTGATGAGGCCGGCCTGGCCGAGCAGCAGGAGGAGCTCGTTCAGGCAGCGAATAAACTCCGCGACGCAGCACTCAAGGCAAACGTCCCCGTCTTTGTCATCACGACGGTGCACAGCCGCGACGAATCCACGTGGACCTTAGGCATGCTCGAAGCCGGCGAAGGATACCTGTTTAACGGTGACGAAGGCACCGAGGTTGTCCCCGGTCTTAACACTTCGGAGACCACTCGAGTAGAAAAAACCCGCGACAGTGCTTGGTTTGCCACCGACTTGCATCTTCGCCTGACGAATCTGGGCGTGGACCGGATCGTGCTGGCCGGAGTGTCTACGCATGGTTGTGTCGGGCAGACGGCTCGAGATGCCTATGCTTACAACATGCGCACCACCATTGTCACCGATGCGGTCGGCGATCACCGCACCGACTACCACCGCCAACAGCTCGAGCACCTCGAGCAAGACGGTCAGGCTGAGCTTGCCACCCTCGAAGACGTCCTGAAACGGTGGAACGTTTCCAACGACGCTTAGTGGGCCCACTTCGCCCGTATTCTGCATGGCGGTCTCGCTCATGCACAAAGTATGGTTGAAGCAACCACACAGTCACAACAGCAGCTGCACACGAACTCAAGAATCTCGACACGACGGGAAATGCAATGGGGCAGCTGATTTATTCAATGATGGTGTCATTAGACGGTTATGTGGCTGACCGGCAAGGCAATTTTGCCTGGGCGGTACCGGACGAAGAAGTCATGGCGGCAATCAATGCAGAAACCGCCACAATCGGGACGTATCTGTATGGTCGCCGGATGTATCAGACGATGATGGTTTGGGAGACCGATCCTGATATCGCCGGGGATTCCGAAGGCTCCCTAGAATATGCCAAGCTCTGGCAGCAAGCCGACAAGATCGTGTATTCAACGCAATTGGCCGACGTCTCAACAGCTCGTACTGAGATCAAAGCGGCATTCGACCCGGCCGAAGTCCGTCGACGCAAGGAATCTCACGCAACCGATATATCAATAGATGGGCCGACGCTGGCAGCAGAGGCGTTCCAGCACAATTTGGTGGATAGTATTCGCCCGTTAGTGTGTCCAGTGACAGTCGGAGGTGGACTCGCGTTTCTGCCAGCCCTTCGACTACAGCTTGAACTCGAACAGCATCAAAGTTTCGGCAACGGGATGGTCGCATTGCAGTACCGAGTCAAAGCTCCGGTATAGCCTGTACCGCCCCGTGGAGAACTAATTGGCTTTCTTCACGACGCTAGACTTCAGTTGCATGTTGCCAAACCCTGGAACACGAGCATCAATATCGTGATCATCGATGCCATCGTCGATGAGGCGGATATCGGTGACTTTCGTACCGACTTTAATGACGCCGCCGGCACCTTTGACCTTCAAGTCTTTAACAATGGTCACGGTATCACCATCGCTCAGTTCATTGCCGACTGCGTCCCGGATAACGGGCGCAACGACTACCGGTTCGCGTTGTATTTCACGAGACCATTCATGACCGCACATCGGGCATACGAGCAGTGCACCCATCTCATAGGTGTAGTGCTCGTTGCATTCTGGGCATGCGGGTAACTGGTCAGACATGTGTGGTCTCCACCTGATAAAGAAAGGCTAAGAATACTAGCTGCTAGCAGCCGCTCATATCATACCAGGCAGATTCCGGATGGACTCAGTCAGTCCATTTTGCCAACTGCTGTGCGGAAACCTCTCCGAGCCATTTTTGCCATAGCGGACCAAACGTCACTCTGCGAACACCGAGCTCTTTGAGCTTTTGTGCGTCGCCGGCACCGTGTCCTTCGACTGGGTGTGCGGTGGCATTGACCGGTAGCGAGGTCGCTTCAACGACTGCCGTGACCTGGTCTACTGAGGAGAGTCCGACCGGGTATACAGCGCGTGCGCCGGCTTGTTCCATGAGCTTGACGCGTTCCACGGCTTCGCCCAGAGGGTCCTGATATACCTCCATACCGAGCTTGACCGCATCGGTGCGTCCGTTGATGACGAAGTCAACACCTGCTTCATCAGCAGCTTGACGAGCCGCGGCGATGTAGTCCGCGTGTTCTTGACGCTCTCGAACGCGTTTGCCCTCGGTGTGCACAACATCTTCGATATTAGCGCCGACCGCTCCGGCGTCGATGAGCCGGTTGATGAGTTCCTTCGGTTCCAGGCCATATCCGGACTCCACGTCCGCACTGACGGGCAGGTCGACGGTTGCTGCGATGCGCTTGATGACTTCCAGGTACTCGGCAAAGTTCATGTTCTCGCCATCTGCGCTGCCAATTGCATCGGCTACCGGGTGACTTCCGACGGTGAGCCCGCTAAAACCTGCCTCGGCTGCGACCGTCGCGCTCCAGGTGTCCCAGACGGTGGGTAAAATCAGTAGTTCGCCGGATTCGTGTTGCTCCGCTAAGTCTTGAGCATGTGCTTTGACATTCGACATATTTGCCTCCTCTGCCTCCTCAGGATCGCTATTTCTACCCTACGACTGAACGAAGGAGGTGTACATATCTCACAACACTGCGCGATTTGAGAGCTTTTCCTGCAACAACTGCAAACGACTTTGAGCGCGAAACAAATCCGGCGGTGGATCCCCTATGTCCACCAGTGCCTCGCGTGGAACCTCAGCACATACCGTCAGCGGAATGTCGCGGTCTACAAGTACGTCTATGAAAGTCACCAGTCGTTGCCGTGAAGCGGGATCGGCCTGCGAAAGACGAGGAACGTGCGTTAGTACCCAGTTGTCGTACTGCTCCACGAGGTCGAGATAGTCTGTGGTAATCGACGGCTTGCCCAGTAGATCGGCAAAATTGAACCAGATTTGGGAGCCGCGAACGGCACTGGCTCGCAAGGCACGATGTCCTTCTAAAACGGTGACGGCTTCGTCAGGTGTGGGCGGGGTAAAACCAGCCGCGGTAAGTACTGCGTCGACCTCCTCGTCGCGTTCAGCCACAAGCCATTGGCCACCGGCAAATCCTTGCGTCCCCGCTGTGTGTCGGCTCCGATAGTCGGTCCCATCATCCAGTATGTGGATCCTGAAACGGTCGCGGAGAATTTTCACACTGGGCTCTATGACGTGGTGGAACATCGGATCCGAGAGCAGTCTCTCGGGCTCATAGTTTGAGGTGATCAACGTCGGTATCCCACGTTCTGCGATTTCGTGCAGGAGATTATTCAGCAGAGCGGCGCTTCCTGGATCGTGTACATGCAGTTCGTCAAAGAAAAATAACTGCGTGCCAGGTAACAGTTCATGCAGTGTGGCCTCGATCGCCTGACGAGCGCTGGTCTTGTGCCCCAGTTGCTGCTGTAGTTCACGGAAGAAGTCATGGAAATGAACTCGCCGTTTAGCGGCGCTAGGAAATGGCGCCGCCTCGAAGAGCTGCGTCATGAGCCAAGTCTTGCCACGTCCGGGTGGGCCATAGACGAAATAACCGGTCGGCTGCAACGCCCTGGAGCGCGAAAGTGATGCGTTCTGCAAAAAGGGGTGCACTTCCGCCACCAAGCTACGTTGCACGGTATCTAGGCGAAGGTGCCCCTGGCGCGGCGTGTCCTCAAGCTCATTGATGAACGTCTCGACGGACTCCCCCGGCACGGGTTGCTGCACTATCTCCATGACCGGCATCCTAGCCAGTGCCACCGCAATATTGCTGTGATTTGGTGTATACGGGCCGGCTTTTCGCAGCCGGATGAGTGTTAGAGGTAGGCAGACGCTTCACCGCTCCAGGTAATAACCAGCTCATCGCGGGCACGCGTTGCTGCTACATACAGCAGCGAACGTTCACGAAGCTGAACGTCTTGCTGCTCTGCAGGCGGAAGCCCAGCAAGTTGCCACCGAGCGGGCAGTTCCGTGGCGCCTACACCTAAGATAATAGCGCGTTCAAACTCCATGCCTTTTGCGCTGTGCATGGTCATAATCTGGACTTCAGGTTGTGACCCATTGCCCTCTGACTTCAGCGCATCGGCCTCGCGTAATCCACGCTTCACTGCGTTGTGGATCTTCTCGCTGCGGACCATCACTCCGATGGCATCGGCCCGTACTCCCGCCTGCATCCACTCGCGGATCCGTCGAATCGCGACGTCAATTTGTTCGTCTAACGAATCAGCAGCGATCAGCTGCGGTTGCGGGCCAGAACGCACGGAGCGGTATTCAGACGTGTCTTCTGGCAGATCTTCTAGGTCAGTGTAGTCCCCACCTTCAAGCACACCGACCGCGAAGGCCAGGTTTTCTGCGGTCGTACGGTAATTCAGTCGCAGTCTGCGAGCACGTCCAACAATATTGATCCCAAAACGGGAAAGCGGGATCTTTTGACCATAAATTCGCTGGTGTGAGTCTTCTGCGATAAACAGGTCGTCGGCACCTTCAGCCACGAGTGCTCGTAGTAGCGCCCAGTGGCCGCTGTGGAGGTCTTGGCCTTCATCCACGAGTACATGGTCTGCTGGTAACGGCTCATTGCGGGCAGCACGCTGTTCTAAGATGGCAGCCGCTAGGGTAGCCAGTTCGGGGAAGGTCACCGTATTTTCTAATTGTTGGCTCCAGCGAAATTGCGAGAAGACTTTCCACAGTTCCTTGCGCGCTTTACGATTCAGCGCTGTACCGCGGCCCTTACGGTTTGCGCGTATGTAGCCGGTTTCATCTACGACCCGGTTCGCCAACACGACGGTGACATATTCTTGTTCCAAAAACGCCGGGTGCAGGACTTCCTCTGGTAGACCGTCTGGCTGAGCAATTGCTACGGCGTTTTCAAAGGCTTGACGCTCATCGGTGGTGCGACGAGCCAACGTATTGTCACTACTACCAAACACTAACTGGCTGGCTTCACGACGTTGTTCCTCGGTTGCTTCGGCTACTATCCTGGCGGCGATCTGATCAATACCAAGTACTGCGACCCCCGGCTGACCCAATGTTTGGGTCTGGTGTACCTTTGCGTCGAGTTGTTGGAGCTGGGTACTCAGCGAATCCGCGAGCACTTTGGTAAAAGTGGTCAGTATGATGCGAGCTTGCGGGTCACGGTGGGCTAGATTCCGCGCCCGGTGGACCAACACGACGGTCTTGCCGGTGCCGGCACCCCCGGATATTCGGTACGACCCGGAGGTTTGTTGTTCGGCGTAGCGACGCTGTTCAGGGTGGAGAAACACTCGCCACCCATCAAAGTTTTTGGACTCCAAGGCGTCTTTGAGTTCTTGTGGGTTGTCGCCCACATAGACAAAGCCGACCGTTGCCGGGCGGCGTAAGTATTCTTGCAGTTGCTGGTCTTCGTCACCCGGCGCCACGGATTCAAGGCCGAGCTCAGCCTTGACGGTTTCCAGATCTTTGCCGTGGGCTAGCTCAAGTAGCACGAGTCCCTGGGCCTCTGGGGCTTCATTAATGACTGCGTTGAGTTCCGCCAAGGTTGTGGCGGCTAAGGCCTGTTGAGCAAAACGTGGTGCAATGCCTGCGGTCTCGACGAGCTCTTCTTGTGTCCAGTGCTCGCCGAGCTGATTTACTTGGTCCGTCTGGGTATGCTCCTGGCCTTCGGACAAGGCTGGTGTTGTTGACGATGGTTCTTCGACTGGGGCAGCCGGCTGAGTAGGTGTGGTGTCGGTTGCTTCGATGATGCGTTCGAACTCCGGCACACCCAGCGCCAGGTTCATTTTCAGTTTGTGTGAGCGCGCAATATCGATGGCTTCATCGTGGGGATAGGTGCCCATATACACGTAGTGATTCCCCTGGGCCGAGGTCAGTTTGTACAGTACTGCACGCCACTGTTTATTCACTCGTCCGGTGCGGGCACGCTCATCGACGGCGTTGACCATGGGTTCGATGTGTAATCCCGGTGAGGTGTCGTCTCGCTGGAGTTTTTGTAAAAAGGTATAAGCTGCCCGCTCCACTGAGCCATCGAGTTTATTCTTTTGGCTCGCCATCGTTACCATGGGCATGGTGTTGTGTTCTCTCCTCTAAGTATTAGCGCAGTGCTTGCACAACTGCTGCTGGGTCTTCGGTGACGACTACGGTCCAGCCCTGTGCTGCCACCGGTTCAACGTCTTCGGGGTCATAGACGACTGCTACGCGCTGATCAGGCCAAGCCAGCTGCAGCATGATGCCGTCCACTTCGTCACCGATCTCTGGGGCTGGGAGGTCGTGTTCGATCAGGGTCCGGAGGAAGTCGTGTTCGTCCTCCCCGGTTTCATCAAAGATTTCTTGCCATCCAACCGGCACGGGCGGCTGGGCAACGTCTACTGCCGGATGACCCGCCGCTGACGATACGAGTTCGTCTGCGCCATAGTGTTCTTCCCACAGTTGTTGGATGACTCCGCTGGTGGCTATCAAGTGGGTCCTGGGGTTGGTAGCAAAACCCAGCAGATTGGACCAGCGCAACCACTGTTGCCACGACGCTTGATAGTCCGGGGCGGTCACGGCGGTGGTGTCGTCGTTGAGTACCAATACACTGCGGAGCTCTGCTGTCGGCTTGGCGAGCTCCCCTGCACTGAGCATGGTCAGATGTGGCATGTTTCGTCCCCAGAACATCGCGTTCGGAGCGTCGTCGAGTTTAAGATGCTTATTTGTTTGCTGGGCAGTGAGCCGGACTGCGTCAGCGACATCTTGCTCAACGGCACCGTAGGTCACGTTGCCCGCAAAGGTCAGACCCGGGGCGGCGTTGGCGAATTGTTGCCAGTCTTGCAGTACTGGATGTTGGATCCATGCCCACAATAATTCCATGTTCCCGTGTTCTAAGGCCCTCAGGATTTTGGTTTCAAACGAGTAGACTTGTTGGAAATTTTCTAACACCGTGGTGTCGATCCAGGGGTGTATGGCTCGTGCACCAGTTTCGTGGTCTGCTTCTGGCCGATCAAAATCGGCGACATCCTGGTAGGTGATCGCCCAGGGTATCGCTTCGCTGCTTTGCCGCAGGGCGTCGCGTTTCATCGCATCATCGCCAACACGATTATGACGCGAGGTGGCGTGGTAGGTAAAACCATCGGTGAACACCGCGAGGTTGGGAATGTTTTGGTCCGAAGGGCTCAGGGTGAAGTCCGGTCGAGACCCAACCATGTCCTGTTGTGGTCGCAGGCGCCATTCGAAGTGCTGGTGTTTCAGCCGGAACACCACTTCTTCACCACGCGCGGTGGGGATCGTCTCCCAACGAATATTGGCTGCATCCAGGCGGCGTTTCAGCGCCTCTCGGAATTGTACTTCCAGAACCGATTCATCCGAGTGGGCCTCAATTGGCTCATCTTGGATGGTCCAGTCATCGAACTCGGCACGATCAACCGCTGGGTCGGCGTTGAGCAATTGGGCAAGCAACCGTTCTGCAACCACGCGAGAAACGTGGTCTTCTGCCTGATGGGGAGCATACGGCAGCAAGCACAGGTGGCAAGCGCGACGATTCTCTCCCGCGCAGGGACACTTCCGCACCACATCCCAGGCAGCATGTAGCAAGGCAAAGACATTGCTCGGTTCACGAAATGCGGCCAAATAGCCGGTCCCACCGGGGACGGTATCATGGATCAACAGGGTGGTCCCGTGTTCGCCTTCGGGGGTGGGTAAGCTAAACGCTCGCACTTGTCCGGTGGTGCCTCCAAGATGTTCTGCCAATCCAAGCTGTAGTGCGGCCAACAGGCTTGGTGCCACATAATCGTCCAGGAAGGCGGCTTCGGCTGGTAAGTGGAGTTTGACGCCTTGGGTTTGCAGCCGGTGGGCTAACAAGAGTTCTTCTTGGGGTGGGTCTTCTGCTTTTCGGTGACGGCACCAGAATCGGTGTGAGTCGGTTCGTGAGCCGTTCCGCGGAGTTTGGTCGAGCTGACCGCAGTAGGAACACACGGTAAATAGCGGGGCGTTTTTCAGTTTGTATCCGGCAATGTGACGCTCTGGACTACGCCAGGATGCTTTGCCGAAGTTCAGGTGCGTCACGGTCGTACGTTGCAGATATTCGACACCAAACCCGTTTTGCTGTACAAACCAGCGCCGGTCAATACCGTCGGGCTCAACGTCGGCCACCGACACTGTCGTGAATCGGGTGCGGCGGCGGTCATCGCGGTTGTCGCTAATGGCGGCTTCGTCGCGGCGGACCTCTGCGCTGACGCGTTTGAGTTCCAGGGCCGTAAAGACCTGGCCTTGGTCATTGATTTCGCCTTGGCCGCATCGAGCACATACGGTGGCCAGCCCGCTGAATCCTTTGTCAGTTCCGGCCCGTATCACCGAATGAATCCATCCGCAGGACTGGCAGATTTGCCAGTATTGCAGATCCCGGAGGTTGGGTCCCATATCGACTGCGTCAATGTCGATTTCCATTCCGTAGGCGTAGAACTTCGCTCCCGGGGCCAGTTCTTGTACCGCCACATCTGCAGCGCGCTCTAGTGATCGGGTTTCGGCATCAAATTCCTGAGTATCCTCATCCCGCCAGGAAACGCCAACATCCAAGACCACCGGCTCACCAATGAGCGTGTAGTTGGGGAAAATGCCATAGCGTTCTAGCACCGAGATCCACCAGTCTTTGGTGAGGTTGGTGAGTTCGCGGTTGAGTCTGCTGCGCTGGGCGGTAGCGGATTTCAGATCGCGTTCAGCATCTTTGACATTTGCATGATCAGCGTCATGGCCATAGTCGTGTTTAACCTGCTCATAGGTTTCAGTCAGTTCCACGATGGCTCGATCGGCGTCTTCGATCCGATGGATGAGTGCTTCGCGATCACCACGCCATTCGACGGTGACTTTTTCCAACACAAGCTCGAGCTCGTTGGCCACCCAATCATGCAATCCTGCACGACCAGTCTCGGAGACCAGCTCACCGAAGGCAGCAAGGAATTCATCGACGAGTGCTTCACCTCCGTCACGGGCGAGCGCGATGAGCTGTCCTAAGTAAGTGTGAGATTCCGCCGAACTCATGACTGTACTTGTGCTTGTGGGGTGGACCGCTTGTGGGTCTCGAGCCAGGCGATCCCCCAAGAACGCCAGGTACTGGCGTATGAGTATTTCTTCTGCTTCAAGATAGGTTCGTGGCGGACGGACCTCACCGTTGATGATGGAAAGCGGGTCATTTAGCTTCGGCAGATGCTCGCCTCGGCCGCGCACGAAGGCGATAGCGAGCGCGTTACCAGTTAGCCGGCCTGCTCGGCCAATCCGTTGTACGTAGCTGGCCACGGAAGTGGGGAGTGAAGCCAACATGACACACGACAGGTCACCGATATCGATTCCCATCTCGAGCGTTGGGGTGGCAACGAGCACATTGGGGTCATCTGGATCTTGATGCGATCTCTTGAAACCACGCTCAAAGTTGAGACGATCTTTATCAGACAGCACAGAGGTATGCTCGCGGGCAACGACCCGTTTACCATCGGTTGAGGCATAGAGCCTGCGATAATAATTTTCAGCTTCGAATACTCCGGCTTGTTGTTCTCCCTGGCAGGTGGGTCGCAGACACGGGGCACCCAGCATCTGTCCGATCACTGTCGGTGTGCCGAAACTGTAGGTGCCGCATACTGAGCATTCCACTGCGTAGTTGCCGTTTTTCAGGCCCTCGTGAGTTGGTACTGCCAGGAGGATCTGTTCTGGATCCAGGGCATACGCGGTGCTCCCATTTTTGACCGGTACAGAGGTCACAATGCCACGGTCCGCTAAGCTTTCTAGCAATCGGCGGATCAGCACCTGGCCGTCGTCACGATTTACTCCGAGTGTGCGGTGGGTCCAGTCGGTGTACCAGTTGGTACGGTTTCCTACCGGGTCCAAACCGCTTTCAGAAACGACTGAGCCAACCACCGGGAATGCAGGAGCAGATCGGTCATAGGGGAAGGCGGGCATCCCCTGGTCTCGGGGTCTGCCGCCCCATATCCAGTAGCGGCGGCCTTCATTTTCGATGTAACGCCGTAGCCAGTCATGCAGGATGCCGCCCTGTAGCCGCATCCGAATCAGCACACCCCGGACCCAGTGTAAGTAGCGTTCCCTGGTCGGTACGCCAATATCGGGCAGCACATGTAAGGAGGTGTCCCAGGCTTCTTTGGCTGCCGTGAGCATCCGGTGTTCAGAGCCTGCATCGGCTTCGGCGACCACCGAACCGGTCAGTTCAAGTGTCCGACCAAGGCGAGCATTCAGCCCCAGCTCTAAGCTGGCATCAAAGAGTAACCTTCGGCGGACATTACTGGCAGCACGGGACCGATCTCTTGGGCTGGCGGAGTCCTGCCAGAAGGCGGCGAACCCGTTACGCTCTACTAGATCTGGTGGTACAAGACGATAGCGGTAAAACGCCTCATCAGAATCGTCAGGAACGCGCATAACATTGTCAACCAACTGTGACAATGTCAGCACTTGGTCTTCAGTGCCTTTGAATCCACTGCGCAGTTGAGTACGGAGAGTAAAGGTACGCGATCGGGCTTGGATGAATCCTGCGCGGTGGGCGGCGTCTTGAACCGAATCGGTAAATACTAACGCCTTCTTTTCGGCGTTATCGAGTTCTGCATCACCAAATAGGGTGGAGATAGCCACCGAAGTCAGCGTAGAGATCGCTGAGCCGACAAACCGGATGGCATCTTCGGCAAAACAGGCTGGGCAGACGTCTTTTCGTGATTGCTCGCCTGCTTCGTCCCCGTCGAGGCAGAGTACAGGGATGATCAGCCCGCGGTGGAGGTCGGGATCATCGTCGTCGGGTGGCCGAACTGACAAGTCCAGGCGTTGTCGGTGGAAATAACGAAGACCGATCTCTTTGGTCTGGCGATAGTCACGTTGGGTAGAAGCCGCTTCGTCGGCTTCGGGCGCTGCATCGAGCATGGCACGGAACTGCGAATCATCAGTGGCTGCTGCTTGGCGTATTTCTGCCGGATTCGTGACAATCTCAAATTGGTTTGAAGCAAGTTTGGCACCCCACCCGTAGCGACCACAGTGCCGACAATAGATGGCTGGCAGATACGTTGGAGGGGCTTCCGTTTCGAAGTTTTCTTCTGCCTCTTCAACCGGGTCGTCTCCCCACCGGAAGTGTAGGGCGGTGTCCACTTCGGCATCGATGCGGCTGAGTTCTCGAACCCATAAGTGAGTTTCTACTGTGAGCGCTGACCGGCCGCATTCCACACGGACATAGGAATAGAGTGCAAATACATGCGATAAGAATTCTGCGGCGTCCTGGATCTCCTGGGCTCGTGTGAGCGATGGGAAGAGTTTGCGCGCAAGCTCGGTGATATCTTGGGCCTGCCTCGTGAGCTCAACTAACCGTGCTGTCAGAGGGTGATGTCGTAACGCATCCAGCAGGGTCTCCGGCTCAGGCGAAACGGCTGTTTCAAATAATGCATGCAGGATCGTATCGAAGACACTGTCAGCCGCTGGGTCTGCAGTGATAGCATCGTTGGTAGGCTCAATCTGCTCCATCAGAGCTGCCATGTCCCGGGGTTGAGCTACACCTGCAGGACTCTGATCCCGCCAAGTGTCGAAGGGCATGCGCGACTCGGTAATGAGCGCATCTTCATCGAAGGTTTCGCCAAAGATGGTGTGAGCGAACTCCAACATCTCTTGGCCGCCATCACCCCCACCTAGGGTCGCCGAAGTGGCAACCGGGGTAATCAACCCAAGCGGTCGCTGCCGATCTTCAGCAGTGATGTGCGCTGCTCGAGTGCTGTCTTCAGCAGGCCAATATGATTTCAACGTCACACCTAGGCGACGAAGCAGCATGGCCACATCCGTACCCTGAGCACCGTCATAGGTGTGAAACTCATCGAGCACCAAGTACTGCAGACTTGTGGCTGATTCGCTCCAGAATTTGGCATCCTCGTGGCGCAATAGCAGCTGATCCAACATTTTGTAGTTGGTCAGCAAAATATCCGGCACGTGATCTCTGATGGCCCCCCGATCATTAATCAGACCATCTGCTGTGACTTTGCTACGAGTGCTAACTTTTTGCCCCGTATAAATGGCCGCTCTTACTCCGGCTAATCGGGGGTCCTGAGTGATCAACGAGGCTAACCGCGAAGCCTGATCATTTGCCAGGGCATTCATGGGGTACAGCAGGAGCGCTTTCATGCCCTTGATGCCAGCCTGTTGAGCCCGGAGGACGTGGTCGAGAATCGGGTGCAGAAACGCTTCGGTTTTTCCCGAGCCAGTACCAGTGGTGACCAAAGTAGGTTGTGGACGTCGAAAGCGCTCGGTCCCGGTCCCCAGGGAACTCAACCGCTTATAGGCGTTGGCCTGATGCCCGTACGGTGTGAATTCCCCGATGTGGTGTTCAAGCGAGTCTTCCCACCCCTCCGGGGCGGTTTCAAAAGGCAGGCGTAGGCGGACGTAAGGTCCTTTGAACATTCCGTTGTCACGGTCAGTCAGGAACTCCCGGATAGCTGCCTGAGCATGCTTATCTGATAGAGCAAAAGTCGTGGTCAGATAATCCTGGATACCTGAGACAAGATCAGCTGCTTGATGAGTGGGAAGGAGCGCAACCATGAGACGTTAGACCTCATCCTCAATGATTTCACCATGCTCTTCGAGCATGCGGCTGAACTTCTCGTACGCCATCCGCATGTCGTTTTCACGATCGACTCCGGTGAACGGAAATTCGAACACATACTCTACTTCGCTTTGGGGATGGACCCAGGTTCGGTTTTCGAGGGACATCCCTTCTGCCCCTACCTTGCGGTAGAGCTTATTCATATCATTTGGAAGTTTTCGCCCATTTCTGTCGTACAGATCGAGTCTTTCGAAGCCTTGCAAGACGGGGAATTGAGTCAGATAAATGGTAACTAATTCCTCAATTGTCAGACCGAGCTCTAGTGCAGCCAACGCATCAAGTTCAACCAGTAACTGTCTTCGATAGTAGGCGCGCCTTTCAGGAAAATGGAATGCCCACGAACCCAAACCAGCCTCTCGCACAATCGCCCCGTATGCTGACGTCAAAGCTACAAGTCGAGCGGCCCTTTTCATCATGGGTGTTGCAAGCGGTGACTGCCGCTTGAAAGTGGGCAGGTTAGTTAGCTGGGGGAAACGAATATCGGATACGCCGCTGACCTTTATAAAGTAATCAATAACGATCGAAGAAAAGAATCCGAGATGGCTAAGTAAAGACTGACAGTCCCAACCTCCGCCAGCTGAATAAACCGTATTTACGTGCGTTACGCCAGGCGGTATGAGCGCAATATAAAGCGTGCGTTCCCCTGTCTGGGATGCCATTCTTCGCCAGGTCAGCCTGTAAAAAGATCTGACCGGCGTGTCCTTTCCAACCCCATCTTTCCAATAACCATATTCGCGGTCGTAAGTCTCTCTGTATCCGGGCTGCGGCTGGTAACTCGTCCTTGGAATAAAATCTTCGGAGAGGGCTTCTAAATCTAGCTCAGTCCAGTCGAGGTGGTTCCGCATAGTAGGATTCGGTTGTTTAGCGAAGGGATTTGCAACAGAAAAGTGGGGACCTTGTAATATAACCTCTTTCCACGTGTTATTTACGGCTGAACCCACTTCGAAGAGTCCTCTCCTGCGATCTGTCGTTTCATTCCATCCCATTGAGTGTTGCAATTCGAGTCGGCGCAACCGTGGTGCATCACTCATTTTCTCCAGTACCCGCATGCTCGATGCATTTACGGGGTAGATCATCCGAGCATGCAGTGGCGATGTCCCTGGATCGTCATTAATCGCAGCCCACACTTTCAGCCCGTTAATATCTACCTTAATAATCCGTTCCGGGTGGGGACGCATATCCCACCGGCCGTGACTGTCCTTCAGACCAGGGACCTCAGTTCCTCCTTCATGACGAAGTGAACGGAGTGCGGTGTCTGGATGATAGAGTGACGCCGCCATGAGAAACCCTGGCTGCTCTTGAGGGGAACCATATATATGTACCCCGTAAACGCGCGTATGCCCAATTTCGTATAACTTTAATTCATTATTGAATTGGAAATGCCGACGTAACCTACGGTAGGTCGCTGCTCGAAGCTCGTTTGCGCGCTTCTCGGTAAAGTGTGACTCGGGATGGACCAACCCGACCACTCCACTTGAAGATGCTGAGACCCATGTTCGCTCCATGAAAGACCGGTATAGATCTGGTCTCAACCCACTAACGATAGGATAGTTAGTTGAAGAAGTTAGGAAGCTTCGAAGTGCAGTCAATTCTGCTGCAGAATGTTTCATAAAACGAATATGGTTAACATCTTCGAGCGCTCGATGCCGTCGTGCAGCACGTGTGTTCTGCGTTTGCCCCACTTCGATCTGCCACCAAGGATCGAACTCCGCGAAAATCGCTTTTTCATCCCAATCGGGACGCACCCAGGGAGGGTTACCTACTTGAAGATCGAATCCACCCCGCGCAAAAACTGGGGCAAAGTCCAATTCCCAGTGAAAGAACCCTTGCTCCTCCGCTACCCTCTCTACAACTTTCAACCAGGGAAACTTTTCATATAAGCGATTATCGACAGGGGGTGCTAAAGCAAGACCAAGCTCTAATGCTTCGAAGTCATTCAGTTCGTTCCAGTTCACAGAATGAAGCAGCGACCGCTGGTTTTCGATACCTTGCTCTTTTCCATGGACCCCTAAGATGTGCTCCAGCCCAGAGATCCACTCTTCGATGGTGGGCGGATCAACTTCATGTTCCGTTAGTGGCCAATACCAAAGTGCCGTCCACGCATCCATGACACGTTTCAGTCGGCGATAGGCACCGTTTTCGTTCGCAAGGGATGCTTCGATGTCAGCACGTGTAACAACTGTTTTTTCTTGTGCTCTTTGGTGCGGCCAGGTATCAATGAAACGCCGTGCTTCGGTCTCGGCGATCTGTAAGCGACGGAGGGTGATCCCCCACAGCACTTCAACTCGCTGAGCCAGTCCTTGAAGTCTTTGAATTTGTCTCTTGTCGAGCTTGTTCTGTGTGGAGCGTGCCCAATCTCGGAGCTTGCGTTGCTCGTCAGCCGCGAGATCTTTGACCTCTTTGGCTTTTGCTGCGGCGCCCCAGCCTTCGGCCGGCAAGAGAAAGTGGTGGATCCTGTTCTGTGTGCGAGGATCTGTGCTCTCGTCTTCGAGCGCCTTTGCTAGGCCTGAGAGTGGTGCAGGTTCGGGAGCTTCTGTGAAATACTTTTTCTTCCGTACTGCATCAAGCGAATAGGTCGCACGACGTGCACCGACTAAGGAGTTGCCACGCTTCAGGCGCAGACCGAACCAGGGTGCATGCAATCCTGGCTGCATCGTGTCAAGCCACAGCGAAACTTCTGCAAGCTCAACGGCTGTTGAATTGAGGTCGACCCCGTAAACCTGGTGTAAGGCTATTTGCGCCTTCACGCGTTGCAGTTCTTCTGCGTATTTTTCAGGCTCGATTTGGTGGCCGAGTTCTTTTTGTTTTCGCTCAAGGTATTCTTCGGCTAGTTGCCGAACCGCTTCGATCACGAAGGCTCCGGAACCAAGGGCCGGTTCGCAGATCGAAAGTTCTAAAATGTCGTCCGCTGGAGTATCTTCGTCAAGCAGCTCTGCGAGCGCTTGTGAGACCACGAACTTGGTCATGACCTCGGGAGTGTAATAGGACGCCGATTGTTGTCGTTCTCTACCGGAAAGGCGGAATACGAAACTGCCCTTGGGGTGGAGTATGGGCTCCTCCAGGCCAGTTTCCTCGTCGGTACGTGTGACGAAGTGTTTGGGGTCGATTTCTTGGGCTTTGTCTGTCGAGACAACCCATGACCCTTTAGAGGCATCTCCGTTTTTTGCTACCTCGCGAAGGTCAGTCTCAGCGATGAAACCGGTGTAAGACATCAATCCTTCATAGACCGCGCCTAACTGGTTGATGCCGAGGTTTGCGTATGAGATGTAACCACGCGGGCCCGTCCCATCAGCTCGGCTCAACAAGAGTCGCTGGAGTACCCGTTGCATCGCCAGGTTGCCAAGTTTTGCGTGATTGATAAGTTCTGTCGCTGCCGGTTGGAATAGGTCGGCTTCAAGCGATTCGAAAACTAAGCCTTCAGCGGTGACATCCTCTTCCTTATCTTGCCTGCTGCTGTCCTGTTGGGAAGGGTGATCGCCGTTGACGAGTTGGAAGAGGAGAGCCAAGGACTCGTATAAGTGGGTGCCTTGCATTTCTTGGGGGCTCGTTATCTCGACCATCGCGAGTTCGCGGAGCCGATCGATCCCATAGCCGGCGTCGTATTCACCGGCCCCTTTCGGCAGAACACCGAGTTCTGGGAATGCTTCGGCATAGAGCAGGAATAGGATTCGGTACAGGAATCGCAGGGACTGGCGCGCGAGGTCTTGGCCGTCTACCTCGTCATTGCTCAAACCTTGCTGAGTTCGACGGGCAAGCACATCGTTAGCGATGATTTCAATGGACTCTCGAATGCCATCCCGAAGCTCTTGGGAGACCCCGACAGCGTGTTGGTGGGATTCTTCGAGTCGTTTTTCCCACCAGATATCGCCGCTTTCGTCTGGCATGAGTGAGTTGCGGCTGAAGATTGCTAGCAGTCGGTCGATTTCGCCGGCGCGCTTGGTCTCGTTGCGTTCGGCGACGAGTTGCACATCTGCTGCAAGGTAGCGTCCTTCGGGCCAGCGTTCCCTATCGGTCAGAAATAGGACGCTTCCGGCAGCTACGACAATAAATTTCGGTTTGGGTTCGGACAGGTACAGTTCCGACAGCAGCTTGCCGATCGGCTGGTCCGGGCGATCTTTACCGTTAAGTTGATTTGTTTCTAACAGGACGGTTTGGTCGAGCCCTTGGGCGGTTCCGTTCAGTGGGGCGGCATCTAACCAGAGTACGTCGGTGTTTTCTCCGAGACGGGTTGCCGTGACGGTGATGTCCTCCTCGGCCCGCTGGAAGGTGAGTTCTTTCGGATTGCCGTAGAAGCCTAGGACTTCACGAAGTCGCGCTGCTGTAGCCAGTGTGGCATCTTTTTGGTCGGTGGGCTGGCGACCGTTGGCGGAGATACTCGCCAGGGCCTCTTGAAGATTGACACGTTGGGCCGTAAACCTCGTGACTGGTGTGTCTAGACCTTCTTTGGCGTCTTGGTCCCACTGTTTTCGCAGGGCTTTAACTTGTTTCAGGAACGTCTCGCCTCGACCATCATCGGTGAAGTAGTGTTCACTGATCCAGTCCCCTACGACGAGGAATGCTTCAGAAGTGCTCATGCATTTTCTCCTTGAGGAACCACAGCTAGCAGTGCACGCACCAGTTCTTGATCTGGTCTGAGTTCTTGTGCCATGGCCAAGTCATCTCGAACCCGCTCGGCACGCTTTTGGACGTGAGCTCGCTGTATAAGAGCATCGGATTCTTCGGTCCAGCGTTCGGCTCTGTGCAACCAAGTGGTCAGTTGTTGTTCCGCGTACGCGGAGAGGTCATCGCGTAGCGCACTGAGGTAGTTCGATCCCGCATCTACTGCCGGTCCCAGGTCTTGCTGGAGTTGGGTCGTGTCTACGGGCCCCGGGTTAGCCGCTGTATGGGTCAAACCAATGCTGATGAAGAATTCATTGAGGTTCTGAATGGGGCGAACAAGCCCACCGGTGACCGCCATAAAAGTACGGTTAAGCAACTGGCCGCGCTTGTTAGTGATGGTGCCGAGGAGCAAAAAAGTCTCGGCCGGCACCTCGCCTCGGATGGCTGGCACGTCGTGGTGTTGCAAAGATGCAAGTGCGCGGTCGGAAGCCCATTCCAGCACCGGATGGAGGGGACCAAGATAATGCGCTGCAGGCCAGTTGGTGTCTTCGGATGCCCACGCAACATCTAAGGATTCTTGTCCGGCCCGTTTCGAGGTAGCTAACCGGAGTTCTTCTCGTACTTTACGATCGCGAATGTAGTCCTGGGGCAGGTAGCGTAGTCGGCGTTGCAGATCTGAGGGCGGTTGCAGCGTGGCGATCTGGTAGGTGTCGTCCGTGTCCCAGCCGATCGCGCGCTGTGGTTCACCGAAGGCCTCATCCAAGGCATCGTCAAGATAGCTTAGATCCTGGCTGTAGAGGCCAGGGCGCTGCGCTATGGTCACCGGGTTTTCCTCGTCCGCCGCCTCAGACTGGCTCACAGGCGCTTCCGTATTGTTGGTGGCGAAGGGAGAATCGGCCACTGTCGCCCCAGCAAGCATCGCTGCGATGGGATTATTATCCCAATCGGGTTGTTCTGGTACGACGTCTTCGATGTCTCGGCGCTGCGCAAGAGCATCTCGTATAGCACGCTCTTCGGCCTCTGCAGAATATTGGCCCATTAACACCCCCACGTCATCGAACGCACGGTGCGCTTCGTGTTCTTTCTGAACCAACCGGGTAAAGATTCGAACGTCTCCTGAGAAGCGATCGTCAGAAGGTTCTAAGAGCAAGGTTGTGATTTCGGGTGGGAACTTTTGTCCGTAGCGGTCAATACGTCCGTTGCGCTGTTCAATGCGGATCAGCGACCAGGGGATGTCGTAATGCACCAGATGGTGGCACTGGGCGTGCAAGTTGACGCCTTCTGAGGCGACATCGCCGGTGATGAGCACTTTGAGATCTGAGGTGCCACGTTTGAAGTCTTCTACGACCGCTTGCTGCTCAACGTCGGAGAGCCCACCGTGAAGCAGGCCAATGTTCTTTTCTTTGAGTTTCAGAGCTTTGGGTACATCTTCATAGAGGTGGTGCAGCGTCGCGAGCCGTTCGGCAAATACTACGGCACGTGTGTCTTTCCGTGGACCAACACCAATGGCTTTCAGGTGTTCGATCAAAGCGTCGAATTTAGAGGAGGTTTGCTCTCGGGCATGATTGGTCAGTTCTTGCAATCTCTTGAGCGCAGTAACTTCGGTGGGTCCAGCATTGCGAGAGGGCTGCAGACGTTCACGAATTGTCTCGGCGAGTGCTGCTGGGCTAGAGAGAAACGCTTTGGCTAGTGTCCAGCCGAAGAGCCGGTTAGTGCCGGGACTCCCCTGCGGGTTATACAGCCAGGTGTCTGCCAGTTCAGTTGCGATCGCATTTTCGGCCGGGCTGGCTTCAATGAGCCGGTTATCAGGTTCGGCACGTTCGGCCCAGTCTTTTCCAACTTCCCGCGCCACCTCTGGTGAGTACCTATGGCGGCGGATGACCAGTTTTTTCGCGGCTTCGTAGTCGATCTCGCCTTCTGGACTCACCGTGGTGGGATCCAACAGACGCAGCAGTTCCGCAAACGATTCTTCCTTCCCGTTGTGCGGCGTAGCACTCGCCAGGATAAGGGCATCGGTTCGCGGCGCAAGAAGCCGGGCCAATTCGTTATTCAGGGTGCCGGTATTGGTAAGGTTATGCGATTCGTCGATGACTACAGCGTCCCATCGACGGCGCTCCAAATGCGCCCGGTACCGTGGAGTCTTGAGCGTGTCGATCGAAATGATTGCTCGGTTGAAGTAGGTAAACGGGTTGCGCGAAGCCGGAATAGTTTGACGGATCCGTTGGATACCCACCGAGTCCAAGCGCACAAACGGCAAGGCAAAGCGCGTCCACATCTCGTGCTGCATTTGCTCTAACACATGGCGTGGGGTCACGATCAGCATGTTTTCGCCTCGACCGCGCACGACCAGTTCGGCCAGGATCATCCCGATTTCCAGCGTTTTACCAAGGCCCACAGCGTCCGCTAGCAAGATGCGCGGCCGAATCAGCGAGGGGTCCAGTGCTTTGGCTACCGCACGACGTTGGTATTCCAGGGGGTCAGCAAGCATGCGGGTGCTGACCGCCAATTCATTTGAGATCGACGGGACGGGAGTCTTCCGGAGCGCTGTTTCTAAGTGCAGCCGGGTGCGGCGGTATCTGGGTGAATCATCAGCCACGATGGTGGCTTTTTTGGGATCGACGACCTCGATGACGTCTAAGTCAGAATAGAATGCTGCCTCTGTGTCACGCACTAGTTCAGAGAGGCCTTGAACTTTTACCAGGGTTCCTGACGGTGTGGCAGTCGCTGATGTTACCACCCACATGGCGTCTCGGACCTTTACGACGGACCCAGGTGCCACATTGAGCTCTTGCTCAACCTCTATCGCTTGGTCCACCTACATCGTCTCCCTAAGCCGTCATGCGCATCATTCCTAGCACTTCAGCCTAGTCACACATAACAACTAGACATCCCATATTGCTAGACATATCCATTCACATCGGTCTAGGAGGACACGGAAAAGCCTCGGTGACACATAACGCGTCCACCGAGGCTTGTCGTGGCTGACCCTAGTCTTTGTATTCGGCGATATAGCGACCGACCACGCCACCTTCGCGCAGGTTGTTGATCGCTTCTGGGATGTCCTCGTGTTTGATGTGGTTCATGGGAGGGTTCAGATCGCCAGATCGCATCAGTTCATAAATCTCTGCCAGATCTTGTTTGGTGCCTGACTGTGAGCCTTTGATGGTCAGCTGATTGATGATGATCGGATATGTGCTGATGGTCGCTTCCAGTCGTCCCATACCCACCTGGACGAAGGTACCGAATTTTCCGAGCGTCTCGATCCCTTGCGCCGTGGTCGTACCAAAACCGGCGTAGTCCACGATGAGATCAAGCTCTTTGTCTTTGAAAGCATCGATGGAATCTGCGACATCTTTGAGCCCAATTTCATCGGCAAGTCTCTGCGTCTCGGGGTTGATCTCGGCACCGTAAACTTCGGCACCCAGGAGGGCTGCCACACGGGCACCGATGTAGCCCAGGCCGCCGAGTCCGATGACCCCGACCTTCAGACCTTCTTTTGCGCCACCTTTGGTCACCATGGCGTGGTATGCGGTTAGCCCAGCATCAGTTGCCATTGCCCCCAGATCGAAGGGTACTTCGTCTGGCAAAGCGACGAGGTTATCTTCGGTGGCAACAAGCTTCGGCGCGAATCCGCCGTCCCACTTACCGTAACCGAGAGCATCGCCATCGGACATCATGGGTGACAGTCCGACCCGGTCCCCTACTTTCCAGTTGTCCATCCCATCGCCGACTTCACTGATGACACCGGCGTTCTCATGGCCCATGGTGCGTGGGAGACCATGTTGGAACAGATCCATCCAGCCCGGATCATCCAGCGTCGAAACGTCAGAGTGGCACACGCCGGCTGCTTTGACGTCGACGACAACCTGGCCGGGGCCAGCCGTTGGTTCTGGTACGTCGTTGAGCTCTAGAGGCTTATCTGTGCCTACAAATTGCCATGCTTTCATGAACTTCACCTTTCTTGTAGGGGGTGCGTTCATTTTCAAGCCTATGCGTCTCGTTGTGTTCTATCTAGCGTCGACAATGGGATTCATATCTCATGATCTAGTGCCCTAGAGGGCAAAAAGCCACGCATCAACGGACTGAGACTCACCTGCAAGGCCCCAACAGCAAAGAAGAGCGGTTGCAGAAAAAGTACTCATCGATGATGAGCACCTCGACGAAAAGAAAGACCATCATGGTCATGCCTGCAAAAGCATGGAGCGCCCCCATCCAGGGACTGCGTTTGAGGTGTGCGATGACGGCTACCAGCTGGATGATTCCCACAAGACCGAGGGCCAGCGCGGCCAACCAGTAGGCGTCATCAAAGACGGTGCCGGCCAGAATGTCTTCGCCAAGAGGTCTGGTCCTTCGGCTGCGATTCCCCATGCGCCGGCACCACAGCTGAGCACGTTGAGGATCGCAAGCCCCAGAAGTATCCATGCGCTCCCGCGCTTAGGGTAGCTCATATGTCCCGGGTGGCTTCCAACCGTTTGCGTTGCGTCTCAACATCAAATGAGGCCTTTGGCCAGGTAAGTTCTAGTGCTTCTAGCGTTTCGATAAGCAGCTGTTGTACTGCCAAGCGCGAATACCATTTTCGATCCGCTGGAATAACAAACCAAGGCGCATCTGGTTTATCGGTTTCTTCGACTGCGATCTGGTGGGCTTCTATGTAGTCGTCCCATTTTTCTCGGGCGTCTATGTCACTTGGCTTGAATTTCCAGTGTTTTTCTGGCTCATCTAAGCGATCAGAGAGCCGCTCGAATTGTTCTTCGGGACTGATAAGGAGTAAAACCTTCAGGACAATTGTCCCTTCGTTCACAAGGTCTTTTTCGAATTGCCGGATGGAACCGTACCGACGTTCTATTTGTGAAGGTGGAGTCAATTCTTCTACCCGGTGGACGAGCACGTCTTCATAATGCGAACGGTCGAACACCCCGATCTCACCAAATTTCGGAGTCTCGCGTCGAATGCGCCACAAGAAATCGCGTTTCAATTCAGCTGGGGTGGGTTCCTTGAAGCCGACCTGCCGCACACCTTGGGGATTCATTGCACCGACCACGTGTGTGATCGTACTGCCTTTGCCCGCGGTGTCCATGCCTTGCATAATCAACAGCACTGAACGTTGCAGATCCGCAGCTTGGGCGTTGGCAAATAACAGCTCTTGTAGTTCGGCTAATCGTTCGGCATCACGCTCGCGGCGTTGAATGCCAGATTTTTTACCCTTCGTTTCGCCGTTTTTGTTCACAAATCCCGGGGTCGCGCGGCAGTCTAGAGCGTTTAGGTCACGCAGCTTTCCTTCGTTGTAGGCAAATTCTCGCAGAGCCTTGTGGAACGGTTGCTTCACGATAGTCCTCCAAACCGATGTTAGCCTCATTAAACACCTCAGACGCCACTTATTCTGCGTTAGCGAAGCTGACATGCTCGATTGATGAAAAAACCTTATCAGATCAGCCTAAAGTGTTTGAGGTGCCTAAACCACCGCCTTGGACTGCCTCCAGCAGCAGGTCCCGGCTCAAATCGCGATGGAAGGTATCCATTCATCAGTCTGCGCAGTTACGATCGAATTATGGTTTCAGTAACGATCCGTGCCTTACGACCCGATGAAAATGAACTCCTACTTCGCGCGACCGTAGAGAACTTCAACTGGAGTAGCGAGCGGGTCACCACTTCTGAAGTGATCAACTCTCCTGACATGGTGAACTACACCGAACTCTTCCCGCAACGCGGCGACTTCGGTTTTGTTGCTCTACACGACGAGCAGCCTGTGGGTGTTGCTTGGGCCCTCTACTTGTCTCAGAACCACCCGGGGTGGGGCTTTGTGGATGCTGCAATACCAGAGATGAGCCTGTGGGTCGAAGAATCGTACCGTCGTCAAGGGATTGGACGAATGTTGATTCGTGCTATTCAGCACGGCGCGCGACTCCGTGATCTGCCCGGCCTAAGCCTGTCAGTCGAACCTGATAACCCGGCCCAGCAGCTGTATCGCAACGAAGAATTCTCCATAGTCGAGGAAGACGAATCTAACATCGTGATGGTGTGGCGCCCCGAGTATCTTCGCGAGTGAATCGCTCGCCGCCGTCTTAGACTTTGGACCAGATTCGGGTGTTCAGATTAAAGTGCTCAATCAGTGAGAGGAAGGCGACCAAGTCTTCGTAAATAGATTTGGCCACAGCATAGCCTCCGTCGTCCTCATCGGTCATTTGCAGGCTGAACCGATCCTCATCCAAGACCACAGCAAAATACATCCACGAACCTTTAAAGGACACCGCAATCCGATTGCTGTCCATTCGATCTGCAGCATCACTGATGGCCAACATTAACTCGGGCGTTAGGAGATAGCGCGCTTCGGTTTGGTCGGAAGTCCAACCTTTGAAAAGTTTTCTGATGCCAGGGTCTTCCAACACCATGGGTTCCATGCCACCGGCAGCCGCGCTATCTTTAGAGAAATCGCGCAACGCTTGCTCTTCACGTTCACGTGGTAGCAAGTAGGTTTTCGAAGCGAAGTCTTTGTGAAAGTCTGCGGCGAAGATAATCATTGATGGGCCCAGCATACTGGTGGACTCTTCGAACTGGTCATATTTTTCTTTGACGCTATTTTTGAGTTCGTCTGGGATGAGATCTAGCAGCGAGCTCGAAGATCGACTGCGGCGCCGATCCTCGAGGTGCTTATAGAAGCGCCATTGGTTGCCATGTTTTTCGCGGAGCTTCCGATCACGCTCGCGTTCCCGTCGACGCCGTTCCCGTGCCCTCCGACGGTCCAAGCGTTCTTGAGCTTCTGCGCTGAGTTCGACCTTGGAGGTTTGCCACTTCATGTCGGTGATCATGAAATCGGTGTCACCAAAAGTGCCACGGATGAAATCCTCTTGGCGCGCCTCGGAATCACGGATAAATCCAGCGCGGTTCAGCGCCGATACTGGCATACCACCGTTCGGATCATAGGTCGCAGACAACGTCGCGTCGTCGCCCAAACGGGTATGGGCACTCATGTGTTCGATGAGTTCATTGACCATCGGCGCGACCACGGTCTCAGAGTGTTCATTCGAGGCTGCTGACGCATGGCGCATAACGTACACGACCGAAGGGGCGGCCAGCAGGACCGCGAGCGCTATCGCCAGCATGGCCCAGAGGCTTTTACCGCCGAAGAAGAGCAGTAAACCGACCACGAACAGCGCCAGGCCGATGAACACTGGCACCATGAGCGTGATGGACTTGCGGTTCCAGCTGCTCAGCCACGCGGTATCGTCAGAAATCTTCCCGGCCGATTTACGGACCTTGGCCCAAACGGAATCAAATGCTGGAACAGAGATGCGAGAGTGAGCGCTCATGAATCGAGAAACCCTTCCAGATTGTATTGTTCTTTCTTGCGCTGATCAGTCAGTTCGAATAGTTCGTGTTCTCGGAATCCGAGCATGCCCGCGATCAGCACGGTTGGAAAGGCCTGCCGCTTGGTGTTGTACTCCGTTGCTGCGCGGTTATACACCCGGCGAGCAGCTTGGAGGCGCTCTTCGGCTTCGTTAATGGTGCGCTGCAGCAATACAACGTTTTTATACGTTTCCATCTTTGGGTAATTCTCGATGGAGGCTGCCGAACCAGGTAGCGCTGGCAGCTCTTGCATCATTTTTTGTTCCGCATCTTGCATCGCCGCAGTCAATTCTGCTTTTTCACGAACTTCCAACTGAGAAATTGTTCGGCCGGTACGTAAGGCGGTGGTGTTCAGGATCAAGTCGACCTCTTGCTGTACGATGCCAGAAGCAGCATCAGCCTGGGCCTTGATTTGGTCGAATCGGGTTTCCAACGCTACGTCGATGCCGCGCAGGGCTTCCTTCGAGGAGTTGCGGGCGGCAACGAGTCGGTTGTATATCACTATTCCCCATATTGCGAGGATGAGGACCAGGACGCCGATAATAATCGTTGGGCCCCACGTTCCGAAAAACGAGCCGATCATAAAATTATTCCTTCAGTATTCCCGTCGGGTGTGAGAGGTTTGTCGATGACCTGCATCGATGGCAAACATCCAAATGGTATCGGGCATTGCGAACAGAGTCCACGATCAACCCACGGGTGTTGAAGAGTTAACGAACGTAGCGAAGATATACCGTCCCGTTAGCGAATGTCTTGGAGCGTTCCAGTTTCAATGTGCGATATGAACCTTCAGGAAAGGCTTTCCGACCGCCGCCCAGCATAATGGGCACAACGAAAATCTCGAACCGGTCAATGACGCACGCTCGGATGGCTTCGGCTGCTGTTGTGGGACCGAAGATCTCTACGACACCTGAGGTGGCAGCAACGACCTGTCGGATATCTGCTAAGCTGAGCTCACGCAGCAGCCGGGTCCGGTTGGATTTCATGCGGTTGGAAGCCATCGTCGAAGAGACCACGAACTTGTTGGTGTCTCGCCAGCGTTTCGCGAATTTCTGCTCGGCGGCAGACATTTGCTCTAGGTTCGAGTCATCTTCCCAGTACTGCATCAGGGTATAGGTTCTGCGGCCCAAAATTTCCGCTCTGGTGTCGGATAGTCGTTCGAGATGGAATGCAAAAACTTCTTCATCCGGAGCAGCCCACTGGAAGTCTCCGGCGGGATCTGCAATGTAACCGTCTAATGAGATCGTTGCAGCGTAGTTGAGGTTTCCCATAGCTGCTGTCCTTTCGACTCTGCAGCAGAGTGATCCCAGTGTACAGTCGTTTCGGTTATTTCAGAATAGGGTGATTATAGGTGGAGGCGTTTAGCCAGCTCGTGACGCACTTCCGCGCCACGATAAACCTGGAGTACCACCAGCGCAATGACACTGAGCGCCACACAGATCGCTGACGGCAGTGGATGCGTCACCCAGCCGAAGACTAGGAACACAATGGGGATGAGGCCAAACAGCACGGTAAGACCGCTGTAGACGATGTACTCTCCGACTTCCATTCGTATGACGCGGACGGTGATGAGTAGCGCGATAATAGATGAGCCAACGACGATAGGGACTGCGTAACTGAGCGACCAACCGTGCCATCCGGTGAGATAGTCCCAGTACACGCACACCAGACCAACCAGCACCACAAGATACACGATGTTCTTCGCGACGTTGCGGCGCTTACGAATTGCGATCAATACGACTAACCACATTGCGCTGACCCCCAGCCATAGGGATCGTAGGGCACCAAATCCTGCGGGTTCTCGGTCGAAGAGCAGCTGAGCTGCAAAGGAGCCCAGAATCACCGCGATCGAGCTGAAAAACAGGATGGTCAGCACTCGTCGTCGGGAAAAGTTCAGGGGGATAGCAGGAAAGGTGCTTCGGGTCGGCTCGCCTGTGGTGGCGGTTTCGCACAGTGGACAGGTCTGCCAGGTGCCTTCGATCTGCACGGCGCATTCGGCGCAGTGTTTCATGCTGTACCCTGGCCTGATAGTTCTGCTTCTGTGACGCGTGCGGCGGCAACCGTTACATCCACACCCTGTCCGGTCAGGATGCGAGCGAATTCGCGGATGTGATCGGTTTCGATAAACGGTGAGCTGAAGCTGATGGTGAGTTGGTCGGCATGAGAGATCACACAAATTTGGGGGCGAACCGCAGAGACATGAAACGCCATACGTCCCACGTGAGACTCTAGAGGCTCCGGGAGTATGACGCGGCCCAGATTCGATACTGAAACAGTCAGTCCACGATTGTTGATCCAATTAACGAATCGCAGGATGCCATCTTTAAGCGGCCGAGGCACGATTCGCAACAGCGGGGTGCGCTCGAGCTTGGCGAAGCGGCGGAGCTTTTTATCGAGTGCTTCGGGGGTGGCTTGCGGTTTGAATTGTCTGTCTAGATGGCGCCCAACCGCCCCAATGTCATCGTCCCCGTTTCCGTAGGTATGGGCGACCCGAACGGTAGCAAAGAAATTGCGAGGTGAGACGGAGGGAAAGAATTGTCGCAGGTTTACCGGCACGGATGCAGCCAACGTCTGCGATGTACCCAATCCGTCGGACGCGATGCGAATGGACTCAAAAAACAAAGCCGTCAGGTACATGGTCAGCGAGATTCCCTCGGCCTTTGCTAAAGCCAGGACCTGTTTGACCGGCATGGTCAGTTCAACCGCTCTGGTGCGGTAGTCGGGCGTTTTTGTACCAGGAACACGGAATGCTTTTTGCGGCTGTGGCACCAACCGCTGGGGATCGGGGTCGTCGGTAGATCGTGTGGCGGGGGTCTTGCCCCGAAAATATGTTGCAAAACTGTCGGGGATAAGTTCCCGCGATGCGGCTTCTTCAGCAGCGCCGGGTTGCGCGGTCAGTTCTGCGGTACTTGTGTCCTGATAGTCGTATTGTTCAGGATATTGGAGTCTGATGTATTCACGCGCAAGGTCAGTGAGGAACCATAGCGCACCGGTTCCATCGGAGAGTGCATGGAAGACCTCTAAGATGATGCGCCGGTGGTGATACACGACCCGAAACAACAATCCGGTCCGGTCGACATCGTAGATCGGTGCGCACGTGGGCTTCGTTTCCGGACTCACCGTTGGACGAAGATCGCTATCTTGCAGGTAATACCAGAAGATTGCTCGACGCAGCACGGCGTGATAGAGCCGGTATCGGTCATAGGTAATATCGAGCGCGGACTGGAGGACCTCCGGATCCACGTCGTGGTCCATTTCCGCGCTGAGACGGAAAACTTTGGGATCGGTTTCACTGCGCGCGGCGAGAAAAATATTCGAAGCGTTGTCCAGTCGCACCCATTTGCGCCGGGTCATACAGTGGCCTCCGGAGCTGCATTTTCGTCAGTTTTGTCGTCGAGGAACGAGGTTATCACCTCGTAGGCCTCGCGCACTGACCGAGAGATTCTCGGCAGGGCAATAAAACCATGTAATGCACCCTCTACGCGATGAATGCGGACGGTATTGCCGGCATTTTGCAGTTCGTGTCCGTAAGCTTCACCCTCGTCGCATAAGAGATCTAACTCTGCGGTGATGACGAGGGTTTCGGGCTGGTTCGTCAGATCCTCAGCCATCAGGGGCGCCACGTGCCAATCGCGACGCCGATCCAAATCGGGGGTGTACAGATCAAAATAGTCCCGAACCTCTGCATTGGTTAGTCGGTATCCTTCACCGTGCAACCGCACCGACTCAAACGGAGAGGTTTCGGGATTGTGATCCCACTGGGTCACCGGGTACAACAAAATCTGCTTCGACGCGGACCGATGATCGTTTTCTCGAAGAAGGAGTGACACCACCGCCGCTAAGTTCCCGCCGGCAGAATCCCCGATCAGTACCAGATTATCCGCGTCTTCGATCCCCGCTGGACGAGGGTCGGCTAGCAGTTGTTTAGCGACCTGGTAGCAGTCTTGTAGTCCCGCAGGAAACGGGTGTTCTGGCGCTAACCGATAGTCAACAGCAATCACAACACAGCCGGTGAGGTCGGCCATTCTGATGCACGTGGGAGTATAAGTATCAACATCGCCGATGACCCATCCGCCACCGTGAAAAAATAACAGCACCTCGTCACGTAGCTGCTGTCGTGGATGGAAGACTCGAACCGGAATGTGGTGGTCGCCGTATTCGGAAGCTACCTCGTAGTCGACCGCTCTAGGAGGCGCGCTTCGCGGAGCAATGAGTTGTCGCTGGAACCTTCGAACCTTTTCGTAGTCTTCCCGCATATTGACCCGTGGCGCAGCGAACAGGCCTAGCACAGCCCGGACAAAGCGGTTGATGGGCGAACGCTGGCGAGGCGGATCTTCTTCTCGCCCGGTCTCCCCAGGTGTACGCATAGTGCTGTTCCTTCCGCGGAATGTACGGGTCCACCCCGGTTATCGTCTTGAACCGCAAGTCTACCTGGCGGGTTTCACCCCGCTTATCCCCCGGGTACCCATAGTCTTTCTAGCGCACATACACTACGCTTAAATGCATGGTGACCCCTACCCCCACCGGTCGGCTGGTTCCCACCGATTACGGTTTTGATCTTGTGTTGACCCGGTCGCTGCCGGTAGCACGCCAAGAAGCATGGGTTAATATCACCGATCCCGAACGCACCGCGCGGTGGATTGGCCAATGGCAGGGCAACGGCACCATCGGTGAAATCGCTCAACTGCAACTTGGTTTCGAAGCCGACGCTCCGTGGGCCAACTTTCGACTCGCTGAGTGCGAGGCACCCCATCGGTTACGCATTGAGACGCTAGACGGTGATGCCAATGCGGTGTGGGATCTTGCGGTGGATTTGACTGGCAGTTCTGAGCCCACCGATTTAGTCTTCACCATGAGCGGGATCGACCCGTCCAGTGTGGGCCAGGTCGGCCCAGGCTGGGAATACTACCTCGATCAACTCGTGGCCTCCCTCAGGGATGCGCCACTGCCAAAGTTCCGAGACTACTACCCCGCACAACAAGAATACTTCCAAGCCCAAGCCCGCTGACCATAGCGAGGCAAACTAGTACACCTGTTATTCATCTCAACGGCTTACCCTCCAGGTCATGGCAAGCAATCTCGTCAATGAGTCACCCGATACCTATCCCACAGCACCGGTTCCGCTTCGCCGACCCAGATTGGATAGTGCACAACGCTTCCTTTTGGTGTGCGGGATGCTCCTTGTTGTCTCGGGGATCTTCCACGGCATCGTCCTCTTCGCCACCGGAGGCTCACTCGAAGGTCCACTATCGTGGCGCAAACCAACGGTGTTCGGCTTGTCGTTTGGCATCATGGCGGTCACGATCGCCTTCGTCGCATCTACACTGCGGCTAGGAAGAGGCGCTTCCTGGTTCTTGCTCGGATCACTGGGCGTTGCCAGCGTGGCGGAGACGGCGTTGATCACCATGCAGACGTGGCGTGGGGTTCCATCCCACTTCAATTTTTGCCACCGGTTTCGATACTGCCGTCTTTATTGCCATGGGTGTGCTCGTAACCATCGTGGCGGGCATCCTGTTGGTGCTGACGGTCCTGTCCTTTACGGCGATGCGACGTATCCCACGCAGTCTTGCCCTTGTGATGCAGCTCGGGCTGGTTTTGCTGATTGCCGGTCAGGTGCTCGGTGTGCTCATCATTACCACCGGTGTCCAACCCGCTGCTATGGGTGACGACGCTGCAATATTCGGCCCCAATGGTGTGGTGTTGGGCTCGGCTGGCATTCTGAAGTCCCCGCACGGGATCGCACTGCATGCTATTCAGGTCCTGCCGGTTCTTGCTTCATTGGGTTTACTCAATCGATGGAACGAAACTCGGCGTCTGTACACCGTCGCCGGGGCAGCACTGGAGTATGTACTCATCACCGTCATCAGCACCATCCAGGCATACTCCGGTCGCGGCGGCCTCATGCTGTCGTGGATAGAAATCGCTGTGCTGACGGTAGGTACGATCTTGCTAATCAGTGTCGGACTATTTGTTTTATTTTCAGTTGAATTGCCTAAACTCAAGATGCTGCGAGACATCGCCTCAGTCTGAGGAACCTGGAGGATCCCATGGATTGAACAGCTGGACGCCGGTATGTGCAAAATCTTTAACATTCCGAGTTGCACACGTAGCGTTATGAGCTAAACAGATTGCCGCTATCTGTGCGTCGGCAGTGCTTATCGGCTGCCCTGCCTTTTCTCGATGAACTACCACATCTGCATAGTAACGGGCTGCTTCACTATCAAACAGGAGCAAGGATTGAGAATTCCGATATGGCTTGAGTGCTGTTTCAATGTCTTTAGCCAGGAGGTCTTTGCGCCGCCCACCGGGCAACCGATGAACGCCAGCTAATAACTCGGCAACAGTAATTGCCGTGATAGCTACCTCCCCGCTGAGAGATACCACCCACGAGACAACCTTTGGATTAGGTTGTGCTCGAAAGAGTTCAGATATGACATTCGTGTCGAGGATGATCATTCAAAGTCTACCGCTCGAGCCTGATCGTCTCGTATCGGCATAGTCAGTTCTTCCGTGCCTCTATGACGCCGGGCTACTTCCAAAAGTGCTTGGCCGACGTGCGGCTTCTGCACGGCTTCCGTGAGAATTGCACGGGCCTCAGCCTCCATAGAACGACCGTGGGCTTTGGCTTGTGCAGCTAGACGCTGTTTCACAGATTCATCGAGCCCCCGCACAATAATAGATGCCATTTGCGTCTCCTCTCGCATTTGATATCACTATGATATCAATGCCTGCTGGTGCACGAAATGGCTGTCGACAACTACACAAGAAGTTAGGCTCAAGCCCGCACTTCTGGGTAATAGTCATTGGAAACAGCGCCATCCCTGAGACGCATACTTCACCATGGAGCTGTTTCGGATCCTCGTGACGACCCGGCGTCGTCGGTGTATCAGCAGACAGTGCAGGAACGCCTCGGCACAGCCTGAAAACGCCCCGACTGGTTTATAGTTAGAGGGGTTCAGCATACGGAGGAGGCGGGGCAGAATGTCGGCGATACGTTCCCTGATTGAGGAGGTAACCGCGCTACGCCAGGCCGTGTTGACCGCTGAAGCACGGCAAACCGAGGTCCTGAGCAAAGTCCTCGACCACCATCTGGTCTCAGCCCGCAATCTCATCCACTACGTCGCGGTACGTTCGCATGACCTCCGGGACCTGCAAGATCGTCTCAGTGATGTCGGTATCTCTTCATTAGGCCGGATGGAGGCTGGCGTACTCGGCCACTTAGAGATCGTGCTGAATGCACTACACGCTCTATTGGGAGACGTCCCAGCCCCAGAACCTTCAGAAGATCCTGACCTCTCGACCCCGGTTACCCCGGCACAGGGCCGGAAAATCTTGGAGGCCAATACGGAGCGGTTGTTGGGGCCGGAGCCACCAGGTCACAGCCAACGCATCATGGTGACCATGCCCAGTGAAGCCGCCGTAGATCCCCAGCTCGTGGCCGATATCATTGAAGCCGGAATGGATCTGGCACGAATCAATTGCGCTCACGACGACGAAGCCGCCTGGGCTGAAATGATCAAGTCGATCCGTTCGAACACCACCCCCGATGGCCGTCTGCCCCTCGTGGCCATGGATCTTGCTGGCCCAAAACTACGGACCGGCCCCTTCGAACCCGGCCCTAAAGTCATCAAAATACGGCCCCAGCGCGATATTGGCGGACAGGTCACTGCGCCTGCGTTGGTGTCTTTCGGTAATATCGTCCACGACGAGGCTACCCCGCTGCCGCTGGCTGAAGACCATCGAGCAAGCCAGGACGTGGTGTCGTGCTTGCAGGTTGGCGACGTCTTACGTTTGACTGATGCCCGAGGTTCAAACCGCAAACTCCGGGTCGAAGCGTCCAACGACTCAGGGGTGGTGGTGTCTGCCCGGCGAACTACCTATTGGGCCACCGACATGGAAGTTCACACCGATCACGGAACCCTGATCATCGGTGACCTGCCGGAAGCTGAGCAAAGCATGCGGGTCTACGCGGGTGACGAGATCGTGCTAACCCGCTCGATGCAACCGCGACCTGCGGTCACCCAGCCCCCGTTTACCATCGGCTGTTCGCTACCCGAACCGTTTGAGACCATTACTATGGGAGATCGCGTGTTATTTGATGACGGCAAAATCGCCACAGTCGTAACCGACCACTCCCCCGACGAGATCCGGGTCCAGGTGGAAGAAGCAGGACCAAAGGGTACCAAGCTCCGAGCCGGCAAAGGTATTAACTTCCCGGATACAGACCTTGGAGTCGCAGCACTTACCGACGAAGACCTGTCGCATATTCCCTTCGTTGCAGAGCACGCTGACATGGTGAACATGTCGTTTGTCCATGGCGCAGACGATGTTAGAGCGCTCATGGATGCTCTGCGAGCGCAGGACGCTCAGCACGTCGACATCACTTTAAAAATCGAGACGGTTGAGGCCTTCGAACAACTCCCTCGCATGCTATTGGAGGCCATGCAGTGGGACACCATCGGAGTGATGATCGCCCGCGGGGATTTGGCGGTCGAAGCCGGTTTTGCACGAATGGCTGAGCTCCAAGAAGAAATTCTCTGGCTGTGCGAAGCTGCGCACGTGCCGGCAATCTGGGCGACTCAAGTGCTGGAGAGTCTGGCAAAATCTGGCCAGCCATCGCGTGCTGAAATCACGGACGCGGCAAGAGCGCAAGGCGCTGAGAGCGTGATGCTCAACAAAGGCCCGTTCATCACCGATGCCATCATCAAGTTGGCAGATATCCTCCGCCGCATGGGCCGACATGCTGACAAGAAACGCGACATGCTACGAAAACTCCATTCCTGGGATCTGTAACCGAGTCGCCCAATATCGCCTTGGCCCCCCTGCTTGTCGGCGGTCGCCAGGGTCATCGCGTGCGGCTCTGCTACACCTTCAGCGACAGCCTGCTGAAGCCAGCTTTTGAAGTATTCCATCGGATCGGTTGGTAGAGCAGCGGTGGTGAGTTCGGAGCATTTCCGCCCAGTGCTGGTAACGCGCGCAAATACGAACGCGTGTTGTCTGGCATATAATTTCCTGTCGATAGAAGGGCTACACGGTGCTATTGGCGAAAGGAGTCAGGTGTCTGCGACAGCTCGTTGTGACGAAGCAGCCTGAGAACGTCATCACGAAGCCTCGTATCCGTGGTCGCTACACCTTGGAGTATTTCTTGCAGGGTGAGTTCGGATTGCAAGGTGGTCCCTGTATCTTGCCGGGTCACAAACAGTTTCGAATAATCGGCTTTCTGTGGAACGTCTGCGTCCTGGGGTCTCGAGTCTTGTTGGGTGATGAAGTGTGCAGTGGGCCCGAACATGAGAAGAATCGTGCTCGATCGACTGCGCTCGCCCCGCCGTCGGAACTCTAACACTACGCACCATTGATAAACCCCCTGTAACGACGAGCTCACCTGATGCACGCTGTCGGCACCCAGCTCGGCCTCAAGTTGGCCCCTGAGCAAATTTTGACTATACGATCGGAGTCGGTGCTTGAGTCGTCGCAGCAACTCTCGCCCCTCAACGAAGCGCTGTCGGGCCTGCACCGCCACATCGCTTGCAAACTGTTCAGTCGCGGAACTATGCGGTGTTGCCGCATAACGTTCTGCTTCGCCAGCCTCGATGAGCGCTGTCATAAATTCCAGAACTTCTTGGTCTCCCACCGTATTCCTTTCGGCCACGAACTGTTGATGCAGTTGCTCGATAAAAAAGTGTACGCCTGGGTGCTCATGCTGAAAGCGTTGGGGTAGCTCGGCATAGAGTTGTTCAATCACCGTCTTGTAGGTGACGACTATTGCGTTTTCCCAACCATGTGCCAGCCGCGATCGATCCTCCTCGCGGCATAAGAGCACTACCACGCCCTGCCGATCATCGCTCCGACTGTAGGCCAGGTAGTGGGCATAGCTGTGGCCGTGCCCGTCCGACGTGAAATAGTTTTCAATAACCACGCGCGCCGTATCGCTTTCCAGGACGAGGTCGGCAATATCGATTTCTGCATCTTGCCCGACGTTGACTTCCTGGCGCACCCTATAACTCTCCATCGGCAACGATTCCGAAGCAGTTCGCTCGTTATTGACTGCGTTGATAAAGATGCGAACAAACTGGTCACCCAGCTGGTGAGTACCGCCCACGTCCAATAACCACGCAAAGATATTCGACAGCTGTTTTTCGTGGGTCCCGTGGTGCATAACGTCAAAGAGGTTAAAACCCTTGTCGAGGCTTCTACCCAAAACTGTCAAGAGATTCGTGACCACGTCAGCATCCATCATCTCTCCTCAACGCACTTCACGTGATGGCACACCCCTAAGAGTTGTGGTCCCACCGCTACCAACTAACGTAGCCGAACTGCCGCCTGCTGCGACAATTTGTGCGCGAAAGACTTTGCTCATGACTTCGCGGTAACTCCCAAATGTTTCAGCTAACCGCGTCTGCGCCAAAGGGCAGGTAGTAGCTATCTGTTATGGTGAATGGTCGGCCTTTCTGGGCCACTCACGATTCATCGATGACACGACACGCGAGGTCCATAGAAGCACCTTCTGACACGGCACGGTCGATGAGCAATCCCGCCAAATGTCAGGAGAACATATGTCCTCACCCGATACTGCCCAAACGCCTAGGACAAGGCGCGCTGGGTGGATGATCGCCGTCGCTGCAGCGGCCGCTTTTCTCGCCACTTTCAACGAAACGTTCCTCAACGTGGCCTTCACGCCGATCATGCAAGACTTCGGTGTTGACGTAAACACCGTCCAGTGGTTAACCACCGGTTACTTGCTGGTCGCTGCGGTATTCGTTCCGGTTTCGAACGTGTTATACCACCGCTTCCCTACGCGCCCGCTGTTCGTCAGCGTGGTCGCGCTCATGGTCATCGGTTCAGTCATCGGCGCGCTTGCTCCTACCTTTAGTGTGTTGTTGCTTGCGCGGTTGCTGCAGGCTATCGGGACTGGGCTGCTGACTCCCATTGGCATGAACGTCACCTTGGCTGTCTCCCCACGTGAGAAGCTTGGCATGAACATGGGCATTATGGCGGCCATGACCACACTTGGCCCGTCACTGGCGATTGTGTTCTCCGGCATCTTATTGACCATTGCCCCGTGGACCACGTTGATGTGGGTCTTCGGCGGTCTCGCGCTACTTGTGCTCCTTGCCGGTGCCATTATTCTCCGCACCGTTGCTGACCTTGGTCGACCAAAACTCAATATCCCTTCATTCCTCCTGGTAGCCATCGGACTTGTTGGGGTCCTCTACGGCGTGAGCTCCGCATTTGGTGGTGCGCCACTGTATGCAGCCATCGCAGCTGTTATTGGTTTGATCGCACTCTGGCTGTTTGTTCGTCGTCAAGGTCGCATCGAACATCCACTCATCAACTTGCGTCCGTTCTCGAGCGCGCCGTTCGTATTCGGTGTGCTGATGACCATGCTCGGTTTGGCATTTGTGTTTGCGATGAACGTTGTCATTCCGCTGTTCCTGCAAGGTGCTCACGGTATTTCACCATTGGGGGCATCACTGACGTTGGCGCCTGGAATCCTCTTGACGGTGGTGATGGGCCCGGTCGCCGGACGGCTATTCGACCGGCATGGTGGTCGTTGGTCGATCCCACTTGGGTTCCTCGTCATGGCAGTTTTTGTCACGCTCGTCGGCGTGGCCGCCGGTTACACCTCGATCGTGCTCTTTGCCGTGCTGTACATTCCCGCCGTGCTCGCGACCGCGTTTGTTATTGGCCCCTCGCAGACCTTCGCGCTGGGGAATCTCGATCGGGAGGCTGCACCTCACGGGGTGACGGTTGTATCGACCAGCTTCCAGATCGCAGGAAGTGTTGGAACGTCACTGGCCGCGGGCATTTATGGCGCACTGACCGCCGTGAATATTGAAGCTGGGCGCAACGAGTTCGACTCCATGCTGTCCGGTTTCCATGGATCTATTGTTCTCGTGGTCGTGTTGTCGCTAATCGGTATCGTCCTGGCGATCCTCGCCCGTCGAGCAGTACGTGCCCAACGCTCTGCTGAGGCCGCTGTAGATACTCACAGTGGAGAACCTACCGTTGCAACGATCATGAAATCAGATGTCTATGCCCTGTCTTCCGAGAACACCGTGCTTGGCGCACTGCAAATTTTCAGTGAGCGCGGCATTTCGGGCGCACCGATCCTGCATGCGGATAATTCTCTGGCGGGTTTTCTGTCTGATGGCGATGTGATGCGCTATCTGTCGGCAACGCATCCGTCGTCGACTTCGATTTACTCATACGCGGTTGGCGCTGACGATGATTTGGAGCAGGCCATGGCAGACTTAGCGGATCTGAATGTCCTGCGGTTAGCTACCGAAGATGTCGTGACGATCAACGCCAACGAATCGATTGCGGAGGCTGTAGCTACCTTGTCAGACGCTCATCTGAAGAAAGTACCGGTGCTGAACAGCGAAACCGGCGACATGGTGGGGATCGTCAGTCGCTCCGCTATCAACCGGTTGGCAATAGCCAGTTACCTGAACACTCGTGAAGAACAACTGGTCACGAGTTAAACGGTCTCAGGCGAACTGAGAACTTAAGTATCGCACCAATTCAGGGGTATAGCATCGATAGGCGTCGGTGTTATACCCCTGAAGCGTTTCTCCGCAATGCGACTAGTCCTTCTGCAACTCTTCGGCGAGCATGACGATAATCCCACTGGGCCCGCGGATATAGGTGAGCTTGTAAAAATCCTCATACGTCGCGATGCCTCGAAGCGGAACATACCCGTGGCTTTTGGCGATTTCAAGAGCTTCATCCAAGTCGTCCACTGAGAAAGCGACGCGATGCATACCGATTTCATGCGGACGAGTTGGTTCTGTTTCGATAGCCTCCGGATGGATATACTCAAAAAGCTCAAGACGGCCGTGACCATCGGGGGTTTGAAGCAGCGCAAGCTTTACGTGATTACCGTCCAACCCAACGGCCGTGTCGGCCCATTCGCCGCGGACGGTATCCCGCCCGATGACCTCGAGCCCAAGGTCAGTAAAGAATTCGATCGTGGCTTCCAGGTCGCGTACGGCTATTGCCACGTTTTCTAGTCTGATGGACATGGCGCAAGTCTAGTGAGTGACAAACCTGGCTACAATACTCTTGAGTTCGGAATATTTAGCAGCTGAGCCACCCCGTTCGTCTCGTCTCGCCATCGAGGAGACTACGCAGATGTAGGAGAACCATTGAGCCCAGACAATAAGCTCGTCGTTAGCTCCCTGGGTGCCCTTCGCCTGTCGTACAGCTGTCTAATGCACGTACAACATGCGGCCGGAATTTCAACTGCTGATCAACGGTAAGTCGGTGTAGAAGTAAACCGTCGAGCGTCGCCATCAGAAATGTTGTAGCTTCAAGTGGTGTCGGTGCCCCCAGTCCGGCCAGTATTCCTGTCGTCCAATGCTCAAACCCTTTGCGGTTCGCTAATAGAGGGGCTAGCAGTTCCTGATCATGTGTCGCATTGACGAATAAGGCGTATCTAGCCAAAGTACGATGCCGATGTGGATTTACCTGCGCTTCAAGCATGTCGACGAACGCATCAATTGCCTGCTCACGATGCGTTACGGGGCCACCAAGACCAAAGTCAGCCTGCTCTTGTTGAGCCAAATACTTTGTCACCCCCTCCAGCAGAGCTTGACGAGTTCGAAAATAGTTCGACGTTGTCCCCTTAGGCAGTGCCGCCGCACTATCCACCCGAGCGTGTGTCAGTGCACGCAACCCCTCGTCTCCTAAAACTTGTAGGGCAGCCCGAAGTGCTTGCGTCCGACGAGGCTCTTCTCTTGGACCGCTGGGGGTCTGCTGGCCGCGCATACGCTCCAACTTTCTACTACGTTTATAGTGACTTAACACTATAAACGTAGTAAAATGGGCTTCGCAACCACGATCGGATAAGAGCGATCGGCAAATTGGTCAGGAGCCCCGATGTGCGCTCAGAGTATCAAACGACCAAGGATCCGGGATGCGACGGATGAGTTCATCATGCTCGGCCCTGCATCGCAGCCTGAGACTCTACGGATGCATGTGGTCACCGCCGGGAAAGGCCCACCGTTGTTGCTATTGCACGGCGCTCCCCAGAACCACTTGGCCTGGGAAACACTCATTCATCGTTACGCCCAACATTTTCGAGTGATCTGTCCTGATCTTCGAGGTGCTGGATGGACGGATGCGCCGAGAGACGGTTATGACCCAGCTTCCCTCATGAGTGACCTCAAAGCGTTGCTGGAACATTACGGCCTCGCCAAAGTACGAATAGTCGCCCATGACTGGAGTGCCATCGTTGCCTTCATGCTAGCTATACGACAGCCCGAACTCGTCGAGGCGCTGGTCATCATCAGCATCCCTGACCTCTTCGTAAAACCAGATTTCAGAGTCATCAAACTCCTGAAGGCCGGCTGGTTTGAGCTCGTCTTGCCGCTGCCCATTATCGGGGCATTGGCCACGCGCTCAGGGCGGCAGTCCATGCTGAGATACATGTTCACCTTGACTGGTTCCGCATATTCTGGCCCGGTCCCGCATACAGGTCTGTATCTTCAGTTATTACGCGACCCTGCACGCGCCCGGGCGCTTTCACGACTTTACCGTGCCACGATAGTCCCTACACTTATCGGGCTGGTCTTAGGCCGCTACCGGAAAATGTCCTTGCAAGTTCCGACGCTGCAGATTTTCGGCGATGAAGACCCCGCAGCGAACCTCATGAATATGGGGAGGCATCAAGGCCGCAGCAGAACGCTGCATTTTGAACGGGTTCCGAATGCTGGACATTTCGTGCTGGATGAAGCCCCCAACGAGGTACTGCTACGCACTATGTCATTTTTTGATCAGATCAATTCTTTAGACAGCCCTGCCGTCCAAGATTGACTCTCCACGGCCCTACCCCACTTGATGTAACAGGAGGCATCATGAATCTACTCACCGCACCGCTCACGGCAGTGCTTATCGGATTGTTTGTTCGTTCCAAGACCGTCGCAGCGGCACTGTTCCTCAGTATCCAAGCTATAATTTTCACGTTCCAATCGGTCCTGGTGCTTTTGGCCTGGATGGCTGGATTGGGCGGCTTTGGTGGCGCGACCGACGGCGCTTTCGGTCCCGCACCAACAGAGCTGCCCCTCGTCTTTTCGGAGCCTGATCTGTGGCTTTACGGACTCGTAAATCTTGCTATTTTTGGAGCTGGACTCGCTTTGACCCTTGGAATCGTTACCCTGCGGGCAAGACGTCGCGCAAAACACGTTACCGGAGAAGTCGGCATCGCCCCCACTCACTGAACGTGTTTCAGTACCTGAGCTCGTTTGAATAGCTCTAGCGAAATGGCGTTTCTTCTAGAAGGTGTGCCACTATGGCACGCCTTCTGTTAAAGAGTCCTCAGAAGGGGGCGGCAATCAGTACCACAAGAGGCGGAATACCTGATAACACCCCGCCGGTCAAACTCCCACCTCGGGGTCGCCAATACCCCAACAGATCCGCGACCCCCATCGCAATTGCCGACAGCAACATATACCAGGATGCGACGATAACAACGACGAGCCCTGTGGAGGGATCATCGGTCCATATCATAATGAGACCAATGAAGATGCCCACGCCCGCGAAGAGATTCCTCGCGCCGATACAAAAGGCCCATAGCCTCGCGTCATCGACATTTGTAGTCTCGACATGCAGGATGCGTCGGGCAAACGGCCGATCATAAAATCATCTCCAACGGCGCAACCAGAATCAAGGCCGCACCACCAATAATTGCCGCAATTTGAGCCACCAGATTCAGCGTGTCCATAGCGACCTCCCCGTCGCTGACCTACCGTGCTGTCTCAGCTTGTATGTGGGTTAGAATCGGTGTTGAAGGAGCACGATCGAACATGGCCGATACATTAGATATGAGCTATCCATTTACCGGTCATTGGCAAGTCCGAAATAGTCCGGCGAATCGAGTACCCAGCCATGGGACCACGCTGTTCGGACTGTCATTTGCTATCGATTTCGTTCCGGTAGATGCCACCGGGCGATCCGCTGCGTTGACACCGAGATCGTTCTTCCGCGCCGAACCGCCAACGACGTTTACTGGTTTCGGCAGAATAATCACTGCGCCCGTTGACGGCACGGTTGTGGCGACCCACGCTGCCGAGCCCGATCACGACGCGTATCGAGGATTACCCTCAGTGCGCTATGCGCTCACGCAGCCGAAACGTCTTCGAAGAGGGTGGCTCAACATCGTCGGGAATCACGTGCTCATCGAAACGCGTACTGATTCTGGGGCACGGGTCGTGGTTGCACTATGCCATCTGCAACAAAACAGCATTCACGTACAGGAAGGTCAGCGGGTTCGTCCGGGTGACGAGCTTGCTCGATGTGGCAACTCAGGTAACAGTACCGAGCCACACCTGCATCTGCACGCACTGGACGGCAGGGATCTGATGCATTCCAATGCTGTCCCTATTATGTTCAACGGGAGTCTTCCTCGAAACAAGACGGTCATTCGTATCTAGCGTTGGTTCAGTGCTATTGCGTGACTCGTTTTTGGAGCTCGCGGATTACCACACCGAGTATCCCAGGTGATAACAGACCGGGCCCCAGCGGTCCTGACGAGTCGGTGCCAAGCGGTGGCAGCCGACGCAGCGCTAGATGTTGCGCTGCGGTCAACTGCGACAGTTGCCAGTCAATCTCGTCGTCAACAGACCATCCGGCAGCTGCCCCTGCGCCAGTCGAGGCGTTCTTCGCGGCTTTGACCGCCACGAGACGTTGAGCTATCTCAGGTTCACTGAGTGTTTGACGCGAAGCCACGGGCTGCCTGAACTAGCGTGCCAGGGAGGATGCTTCGGCCATTTCCTGTTTCTCCTGACGGGCTGAGCGCCAACGGAAAAATAGCGCAAGTAGTCCGCCCGAAATGTTGTGCCACACACTAAACACCGCAGCCGGAAGTGCTGCGACGGGGTTGAAGTGAGCGGCAGCCAAGGTAGCTGCCAGTCCTGAGTTTTGCATCCCGACCTCCACCGAGGTCGTGCGGGCAACCCGTTCTGGATACTTGAAAACGCGTGCTGCGAAATATCCCAGCAAGTATCCGAACCCGTTGTGCAGGATGACGACCGCCAGCACTAACAGACCGGCTTCGACGATACTGTCGGCCGAACCGGACACCACGGCAACCACCACATAGGAGATCCCCAGCACGCTGACCCATGGCAGCAGCGGCAGAACTTTTTCAACCCAGCTGCGCAACAGCCACCGGACCAACAAGCCGGCAACGATTGGGATGAGCACCATTTGCACAATGGATGTTGCCATCGCACCAGCATCCACCGGCAAGAGTGTCCCGGCTAGCCACAGCGTCAGAACCGGCGTGAAGATCGGAGCCAGCAGAGTGGAAACCGAGGTCATGGTCACGGATAGGGCAACGTCACCTTTGGCCAGGTATGTGATGACATTCGACGAGGTACCACCCGGTGCACAGCCCACGAGAATAACGCCGACCGCTAGTTCCGGGGGCAGTTGAAAGACAAACACCAACGCCACGGCTATGGCGGGCATGATGACATACTGCGCTACGACACCCAACAAGATCGGCAAGGGCCGTTTCAACACGAGCGCGAAGTCGGGCACCGTGAGGGTAATCCCCATGGCAAACATAATGATGCCCAGTGCCACGCTGGTGTACTGCGCCAACGGAGCGGTCTGGGAGGGAAACAAAAACCCGAGCAGAAATGCCGCGATAATGATGACGGGAAAAACCGTCACCGCGATGCGCGCCGAGCGATCCTCTTTCGCCCTATCGACTGGTTGTCCATCCCTAGGACGGTCTTCTGTTGCAGAATCCTTGACCATAGTTTCCTATTCTTTCGAGCTACGGCGAGCTCTCAGTGCGTTGATGTGATGATGCAGGAAATGTACCACCATTACTCAGCATCTCAACTGATGTGACGCAGCAAGCGTTCCTGATGACCGCGCTCCTTTGAACGCAGAAGTGGCGCTCTTCGGTATTGTGTAAGACTGGGGGTATGAAGGATCTGCATGTACCCGCCGGTCCCGGTGCCCCAAATGGACTTACGATTCCAGCTGCTGACCTTGAGGAACAGTTCACGCGCTCGTCTGGCCCGGGTGGGCAGGGCGTGAACACCACCGACTCAAAAGTACAACTGAGCCTTGATATCGGGACCACAACCGCCCTAACGCAAACGCAACGAAACCGCGCACTTCAGCGACTCCGCCACCGGCTGTCTGGTACCACGCTGACGATCAGCGCCTCTGAACATCGGTCGCAACGACAGAACCGGACCGCAGCCCGGGAACGGCTCAGTCATGTGCTTCGCGAAGCGCTCGTCCCCCGACGTCCGCGACGACGCACCAAGCCGACGCGAGGCTCCCAACGTCGACGACTCAAAGCAAAGCGTCATCGAGGCGAAATCAAACAAAACCGCAGGCGCCCGGGACTCGACGACTAAGTGTAGATTATATCGGACCAGTCGAAGGGTGCTGCGTTATGAGTACCACTTATCAGACCCCAAATTCAGATCCTCCCGACAACACAACATGTGTCATTGCCGGTGGCGGTCCCGCTGGGTTGGTGCTGGGCCTGCTGCTAGCCCGGGCTGGAATCGAAGTCACAGTTTTAGAAAAACACGCCGATTTCCTCCGCGATTTCCGCGGTGATACAGTACATCCCACCACTCTTGGGCTGCTAGAAGACCTTGGGCTGATCGAGCAATTCAATGAGTTGCCACAGTCCAAGCTCACCCACTTAGAACTGCCCAATGCTCGGGATAAAGACGTCGTGCTGGTCGATTTCCGGCGACTAGCTGTGCGCTATCCTTATGTCGCCATGGTGCCCCAGTGGGATTTGCTCAACCTTCTAGCTGAGGCTGCAGCCTTGGAGCCCAATTTCACGCTGCGCACCGAACACGAGGTCACCGATATCGTGTACGACCACGACCGTGTGGCAGGTGTGGAATATCGTTCCCCTAGCGGGCAGGGTCGGATACTGGCAGAGCTCACCGTGGCGTGTGATGGGCGTTGGTCGATCATCAGACAGGCCGTATCCCTGCCCGTCAAAGAATTACCTGTCAATTTTGATGTGTGGTGGTACCGCATTGACACGACCGAAGATGCAGGTACCGCGCTGTTGCCCCGCATCATCGCCGACCGCTTGGCAATAGTCATTCCGCGTGAGGGTTATGTTCAGGTTGCCCAGCTTGGCCTCAAGGGCTCCGATGCGGAGATCCGCGCTCGCGGGATCGAAGCATTCCGCACCCAAGCCGCAGAACTTCTCCCCGCCGTTGCCGATGATGTTTCGACGATCGCGACCATGGAAGACGTGAAGCATCTGGATGTCCGGGTCGATCGGTTGCGACGCTGGTATGCCCCGGGGGTGCTATGCATCGGCGACGCTGCACACGCTATGTCGCCCGTTGGGGGTATCGGCATCAATCTGGCGGTTCAAGATGCCGTGGCGGCGGCACGTCTGCTCGCCGGTCCGTTACAGCGTGGCGATTTCCGACACGACGGTGGGGAGCAGCATCTTGCCCGTGTTCAACGTCGAAGGATGCTGCCCACCGTAGTCCTGCAGGGCTTACAACGTGTCGCTCATGCTGTAGTCATTATGCCCGCACTGCGAGGGCGACGCTCGCTTCGTGCCCCAAGGCGGTTGTCTTGGCTCCTGGAGCGGGTGCCTTCCCTGAGCGTTATCCCGGCGTTTGCCGTTGGTGTGGGGCCTCGCCCAGAGAAAGCGCCGCACTGGGCCCGTAGAACCCGAGCAAACAATGTATCGGCTGATGCGACTAAGCGCGCGGCACGCGGATGACCTGTCCGGGCTGAATAAGGTTCGGATTGGTAATTGACGGGTTCGCGGTCAGGAGTCGATGGTAGAGCTTGCCGTTGGCTTAATGCTGCTGCGCGATCCCCCACAGCGTTTCCCCACTTTTCACGACGTGCTCGAGATACGAAGTGTATCCGGGACGATCTGTGCCCCAAGAATCACCGGGACAACCACCAGATCGCGCACAGAACCGTCCTTGGGTGAGGTATGGAAAACCTCGACGTAGGCCACCATATGTTTAAACGCAGCACCGGAAACATCGGCGGCAGTCTGGAACTGGCCGTGCCCGCCGACCCACACGGCGGCTAGGACTTCTACGCTCAACGGGTTGATGTGTTGATCATCACACACCGTTCCGAGGGCGTTAATGGAGTGGAAAGCACCGAATCTTTCGGGCCTATCTTCTCCCAGTGCTGCACACAGAACGAGTAGCTTTCCTTGCCCCTGGCACCACCAGAGCAGTCGCCAAAGGTAGAATGGTGAGACATCCCATTGCGCCCATTATGGCGGCTCATCAAGGAGTCTGGACATGACCGATATGAGCAATCCGGTCGACCACCGGGACCATCTTGTTGGTGGCTACGACCGCAATGCACGAATATGGGTTTTGACCATGTGTGGGCTGGGTGGCGCGCTCTTGGGTCTCCTCCTGCCGTTGGTGGCCGCTTGGGCTGCAAGTCTGCCTTGGCTCCCCTTCCAGGGCCCCGTGAGGCTACTCGGGTCATTCGACCAGACCTGGCTCGTGTGGGGTAGGCCAGCGATCGGGCTCATCGCCGGTCTAGGACTGGGTGCCTGGATCATCCTTGATTCACCCGTCCTGAACATCAGGAGTAGCGAAGTACAGGTACAGCGACGCGGCCAGGTCGAACGCGTTATCCCGCGTGAAAAAGTCGAAGCAGTCTATTGGCGCAAACCTCAGCTCGTGATCAAGGGACCTACTGAGTACATCCTTTTCGAGGAGCAAATCGACGGGAATAAGCACACTATCCGCGACGCCTTTGTTGAAGCAGGTTTCCCGTGGGAAGGCCAACCAGGCTGAATTCGATACGCAGAAAAGCCAGCCCGGCCGCCGTCTATGCTCCGAGTCGTTTCACGGACGCAGCGCTAGCGGGCTGTTTCTTCGGTGAGAACGTGTAGGAGATAGCCCAGATGAGGTCGACCATAAACCAAATCCAAAGCACCGGGTAGATGCCCAGCAGTGCACGAGTCCTATCAGGGTCATTCACTAAAGTGGTCAGCAACCACACGATACCGGCGGCGATCGCTACCGCAGCCGTAGTTCGTACGACATCTTTCCAACTCTCAGTCGTGTATGCCCTCCCATAGAGCTTGACCGGAGGGGGCCCGTTCGCGAATCGATGGGCAACGCGTGTATCGGCCCAGACGATCATTTTGGGACCGTAGACAAGTGAAACGCCGAGATACAACGCGGCCAGACCATGGGAGAAAGTTGCGTTTCCACCACTCTGCAGGTGAAGTATCACAGCGCTGAGTAACACTAAATCGATGACCGGTGTCATCATCAAAAGGACTGCGCCTGTGCGTCGCTTCCGAAACACATATCGAGCTAACAGACCAAGAGCGATGACCACCCAAAAGCCGATCTCGCACATAATGACGATTCCCAGAATGAAATTCATAGCGTCTCCTGCCGTTAACACGACTGTGTTAACGACACATTAGCACGGTCGTGCTAGTTTTTGAGGGCGGAGGCGCTATTTCTCAGAAATTCGGCGCAGGTGATACTCCAGGACTGTGCGCAGGTGTTGCGGCGTAGCCTGCTCGGGACGCGTGGCACCATGAACGGCGAGACCATCCAAGAGCGCGAAAAAACGCTCGCTTTCCATCACGACTGTTTCTTCCGATGAGTCCGGAAGTAGCGGCGCAATCCAACGCCTACACGCGCCCCGGAGCAAGTCATGCGCCTCATGACGAAGCTTTCGAAGGTCTGGCTCAACAAGAGAGCGAGCGGTAAACGCTAACCATACTTCGTTTTCTGCTTGCCGTTCATCATCTAACGGCAACAACTCGGCAAACACTACTTTGGCGGCAGATAAGGGGTCGTCGGGAATGCTCAATAATTCCAAACGCTGCTGGATGCGCTCAATGACGAGCTGCATGGCATAAATCATTAACTCAGATTGGGTACCAAAGTAGTGCCGCAGTGAACCCATTGATACACCGGCCTCCCGAGCGACCTCACGCACCGAGGCACTTTCCAGGCCATCTCGGCGCACCACGCGCCACACAGCTTGACCCAACTCCTGTCGGCGAACGTTCCAATTGCTAGACTTAGCCATCTTCCTTTTATAGCACAGGTGTGCTATTTTGCCCTTACCTAGCACAGTTGTGCTTTGTCCTAGCTGTCTAAACCTCGCTGTTTCGGCTCGATACGACGACAGCACCAGGAAAGCGAGACGTACGTGGACATCATCGCTCTGATCGTTACCGGAAGTTTCGCCGTGCTGAACTTTTTCGCCGGCGCGGTCAAAGCCTTCACGCCATGGTCGAAACTCCAAGACATCATGCCGTGGACTGAAACCACCGGTAAAGGCCCAGCCTATGTAGCCGCTGGGGCCGAGCTTATAGGGTCAATAGGAGCACTACTGCCCTTGATACTGGCCAATACACTCGACGGCTGGAGCTGGGCAGTTTGGATCTCTCTGGCTGCCGTGATCGGCTTGGTGATAATTCAGGTACTGGCGATTGGCGTGCATGTGAAACGCGACGAAATCCACGCACTACGCACCAATATCGCACTCATCATTCTCGGGATCGCTGCCGTGGGCCTCATCGTTGCTACGGCATGACAGGGGCATGTCGACAGCGCATTACCTGGCATGACACTATTGAGCATGACGGTTACCCGCGCGGGAACAGACCGGGCCGAAGTAGTGGCTCGTCTCCTATATGACTTCAACGTCGAGTTCGCTTCTGCCACGCCCAGCGTCGAAGAACTCGCGTCCCGATTCACGCGGTTACTAGCACGTGATGACATATTGGTATTGCTGGCTGGAGACCCGGCGGCTCCTGATGGGTTCGCCTACCTCACCCTGCGGCCGACGCCGTACTATAACGGACCACTGACGCAGCTTGAAGAGCTCTACGTCAGACCGACGCTGCGAGACCGTGGAATCGGCAGTCAACTCATCGAGGATATTCTCCGACATGCAGGGGACCTCAGCTGCGGGGGAATCCATATCAACGTGGACGAGATCGATGTCGATACGCGACGCTTCTACGAACACCATGGTTTCAGAAACACCGAACCGGGCGAGGACTATCGAATGCTATGTTATCTACGCGAGCTCTGATCGCCGCGAAGCTGCCATACTAACGTTGCTGCACCATATTAATCACCGCGACGAGATGTTGAGATGAGCTATGAGCTCGGGCATGATTGTATTATGCAATACGCCCTCGTCAGACTCGCGATGCGATGATTGACTCCCGACTCATCCGACGCCAACGGCGTCGCAACCGCCTCCAAGGTCTGCTCGTGCTGGCAGGCATGGCCATTATCTTTGCCTTTATCGCATGGATGTTCTTGGGAACAACCGGCCTGATCACGGTTCTCGTCGTTGGGTTAGTGCTGACCCTGTTCAGGCCTCGAGTGCCCACCAGCTGGGTCTTGCGCATGTACCGTGCGGTGCCGATCCCCCAACGAAACGCACCCCAGCTGCACCGCGCCGTGGCCACGCTGAGCCAGCGCGCTGGTCTGTCGCGGGTACCTCAGCTGTATTATGTACCGAGTCCCTTAGCCAATGCTTTTGCCACCGGTTACGGCGATGACACCGCGATCGGAGTGACCGACGGGATCGTACGCAAATTGTCGCAGCGACAACTCGTTGGGGTACTGGCCCACGAAGTGAGCCACATCCGTTCCGGCGATACCCGAATCATGAACTTCTCGGATGCCATTGCTCGGATGACACATGGGCTCTCCTATTTCGGGATGATTCTGGTCTTCTTCACCTTTCCGCTACTGTTCGCTGGCGATGCTCGCCCGTTAATCGCAGGCTTGGCGCTGACGGTTCTGCCAATCGTGACGACGCTATTGCAGTTTCAATTATCGCGTTCGCGAGAATATGACGCGGATATCGCAGGGGTTGAACTGACCGGCGACCCGGAAGGTCTCGCATCGGCACTCGAAACCCTCGAATATTCCGAGGGGAGCATCTGGGAACGGCTCATGGTGCCACGTCGCCGCTCCCCCGACCCGACAATCTTCCGCAGCCATCCGCCGACCAAAGAACGTGCCAGGCGGTTACGTGAATTGAGCAAAGACCAACGCCCCTCGGACGGGAGGACGCTGCCGAATAGCGATGGGATCTACCCTCCGGATGGTTACCCTCGGGTGCCGGGTCCACCTCGATGGCGCGGTCCCGGAATCCGCTGGTGAAACCCGACCAACCTCACTGGCACGGGTTACTTTTGAGTCAACGGAGTCCATCCCAGGGGAAGTGGTTGGGGCAATGAGGCGCGCTCCTGATCCGCAGCCTCGGACCAGCCCTGTCCCCCGTCGCTTGTTGCGGACGCCGCCACCGCACCACGAACCACACGAAAACCGACGTCTTCGACAAGCGCATTTGGAGCATTCCCGCGACGAACGCCAACGCGACAGCTGAAGGCAGGATCAGCCCAACCACCACCCTTTAGCAAACGGTAATCGCCATATCAAGCTGGGTCGAGCCGATCCCAGCACCATTCCCACACATTGCCGAGGGTATCGAATAGCCCGTAGCTGTTCGGCTTCTTCCTCGCAACGGGTTGAGGACCGTCAACAGCGTCCGCTGCGCTCCAGGCAATCTCAGTCAGCGGCCCGTACCGAGCGCCGCGACCGCCACCTAAGCAGGCAAAGACCCATTCGGCTTCTGTCGGAAGGCGGTAACCGTCAGCTGAAGGGTCCCATCGCACCTGATCTGCAACGATCTGATAAGCGGGTCGACGTCCCGCTGACTCAGACGCTGCATTACACCATGCTACGGCGTCGAACCATCGGATAGCGCTTGCGGGAAGCTCCGGGCCGTCGACCGGGCCATCTAGAATTTGACCGGCCTCCCATTCAGGCAAAGTCACCGTGGTATCGCGTATCTCATAGGCCACCAGAAAAACCCTTCGCTGTGTTCCACGACGTGCATCATTGAGTCTGACTACCCCGTTAGGAATGGAAATGAAATTATTGTGGGACTTGGTTGGAGTCAGCATAGGGACCAACTTCAGATCGGGCGACGAAGATCGCGGAGCAGCGGGCCAACGAGCGTCTCCCGTGCTTGTGCGAAAGCAAACACAGCGCGAGAGTATAACCGGGCTCATGAGTGTCCGGTCGCTGCTCAACCACGGTGACGTGGTGGCCCTTGTCGAGCCAGGATGGCAGCAAGGTTGAGTTCGGCGATCCCGGCTCCACAATTATGATACCCACAACGGCCCCTTCGAATACTCCACGCCGCCGTTGAGCGCGCGATTAGCCAGGCGCAGCTACCTAGCTGACAGCTCGAAGGAGAAAATAACGACATCGAGAGAGTCTGGAAGAACAGTCATGCCCCTGGTTGAGTACACAACAAGGGGCATGATCCGAATTACACCAGAGCGAGCAAGTGCTCTAGTTCGCCTTTAATGGTGTCGTGTCCACAGGTTGCGGCACGACGGAGCGCACGATCTCGGCTACCCGTTGTTCGGTAACCTCGTCGAGCTCTTCGAAGTACCACGCTGCGGGTATCAGCAGGCCATCTCTGCCTCCGGCAGGCTTGAGTTCAGCTTTTTCGCTCACCCCAAGGTTCAGCATCTCGTCGTTTCGCATAAAAACGAGGATTGGGCTGCTGGCGCTGAGAGCATAGCCAGGCATGCCGTACCAGATGCGTGGCTTCAAGTGCGGCGCTGCTTCCGTAATCACTTCGTGCATGCGCTGCATGACGGACCGCGCGGGTTCCTCCACTTTGGCGATCTTGTCGAGAACTTTCTGCAGATTCTTCTCATCTTTGGTAACCATGAACATATCCTTTCGATATTGCCGATCCTTCAGACCGGTCGCGAGGTAGACGCGCTGGGATAGCGCAGCACCCCACGTGGACATGTCCTGAGAAGTTCAGTCCTCTCCACAGTGATTCAGGTTTAACTCCTGGAAGCGCTGACAGTGGCGCATAGTGCAGCCACACCTTCATAATACCAACGCACGAACGCACGAGGAAGCCTGTCGGCACAACTAGACCACTAGCTCGCCTCACGGCCCCGAGATAGCGATTCCTGCAAAGGGTCCTGTCACTTTGAAGGTGGTTATCCTGATGCCGCGACCTCACCGGTAATGGGTCGGTAGTACTTTTCTTCGAGCCGCCGGTCGACCCCTGCCTTGCGCGCGAACCAAGCCACAACTTTGAAGACTGGGTTGAGCGCTCGGGCAGGCCCGATAAGGTACGAGTCGGATTCCGTAAGGAATAAGGCACCATGGACGAAGCTATACGGCTGCAGATCTGGTTTCGTTAAACCATCGGCGGCCATACCATGCAGCATCACGAGCCACTTTTCGAAACCTGGGTGACCTGGTCGAAGTTCGGTCACAGCCTTAACATGTACATCGCCAATAGGTCCCCATCCATGGATCATGCCGGGCGGGACCACAACTTCGTCTCCTGCCTTCACATGAATGGTTTGCTTACCGAACCGTCCGGGCCCGAATCCTTCTAAGATTGTGAAAGTCTCCGTGTACTGAGTGTGATAATGCGGGAAGACTCTATATCCCGGTCCTACCTCGACATATAACAAACTGTACTCGCCGCCGGTCTCCTCTGCGGTTCGAACCCAGGTCAGTGCACCGCTCTTCTTCTCTTCCCCATACGTGGGTCGCCCAACGCGCATCTCATTGAGCTGTTCTGTGGTCCATTTCATAACGATGCTTCCCAACTGTAGAAACTCGGGGACCCCGGCGCCTCACGGTTTGTCTTCTCCTACCTCTGAAGTCCTAGGGTCCCACTTCTTCGAAGGCGCTATCCTGCGGGTGCGACGTCACCTGTGCTGGTGTGGAAGTATTTTTCTTCCAGCCTCCGCTCGACGCCTGCCCTGCGCGCAAACCAAGCCACGGTTTTCATGATGGGGTTAAGGGCCCGTGCGCTCCCACCCAGTCGGGTGTCAGTTCCCACCAGGAACAATGCGCTGTGCACAAAGCTTTTCGGCTGCAGATCCGGTTTGGTCAGACCATCAACACTCATGTTATGGATCATCGGGATCCATTTCTCGAAGCCTTCATGAGCGGGCCGTAATTCCACCACGGCCTTGACTTCTCCTTCCGGCACGGGACCCCACCCATGGAGGGTGCCCGGAGGCACGACAACTTCTTCCCCTGCACGCCCGGTGATCTTCCGTCCTCCATAAACCCCGGGCAACTGTCCTTCCAAGATTTTGAAGGTCTCGGTGTAGACCGTGTGATAATGCGGGAAAATCCAATACCCAGGTCCCAGCTCACCGTACAAGAGACTGTACTCCCCGCCGGTTTCCTGCCCGGTGCGGATCCAGGTCAATGCGCCACCTTTATGTTTGTCCCCGTAAGTACGTCGGCCGATGCGCATCTCTTCGGCCTGTTCTAATGTCCATTCCATGGCTCTCGCCCCCAACTGTAAAAATCGTATGTTGGCGGGACCGAGGTACCCTCACGGTTCCGGTACTAGTATTTTCCTCCCGACAGCCTCACAGGTCAATCGAAATGATACGGTTCAGGAGGTTTTAGTTATACACAAGCTCTTCCCTTTGGGTCAGAGTGTGTTAATTTTGAGGACTATTTGGGAATTATGTTTTTCACTATGTCCGTCATAGATCGGTCTAAAGTCGAACTCGTCACGGGAGGTCGTGAACAATATGTCAGGCGTCGCAGGTACACGATCGCTGCCACGGCATGCGGTCAGCCCCCTACCCGGAAAACACAGAGCCGACGTAGTAAGAATCTCGAATCATGAGCCCCAAGACTCTCGAAGCAAGCGATGCGACTGTACAAGTTGAGACGCCCACTCTTGCCGTACCGATCTATACATTTTCAAGTGGTCTTGACGCCGAAACACGATGACCGTTTTGCGATCCGCGTCGCCACGGCAAGGCGTTTCTTAATTAGCTCTGGGCGGTAGCTCAACTTTTTTTAAGAGGTTTTTCACTTCACGCCGGAGCACTTTGCCCATCTCATTGCGCGGTAGATCCGCTAACACATGGAAGCGGCGAGGCACCTTGTAATTACTGAGCTTCTCCTTGAGTAGGGAACGTAGCCGCTCCACATCAGGTAACAAACCATCGGCAGTGACAATCGCAGCGATGACTTCTTCGTTGCCGTGTTCATCAGTTAGCCCAACAACTGCACTATCTTCAATACCGTCCTGGGTGCGAATGATGTTTTCTACTTCAGACGGGTAAACATTGAACCCACCGGTAATGACGACTTCTTTTAACCGGTCAACGATCCGTAGGAACCCGTTCTCGTCAGCCTCTGCGATATCGCCTGTGCGGAACCAGCCGTTATAAAAAGCCGCCGCGGTTGCTTCTGGTCGTTCATGGTAGCCAGCAAATACTTGCGGGCCTTTGACCAGAATTTCACCTGGTTCACCCAGTGCTACATCACGGCTGAGATTTTCGGGATCAGCAAGCCGCACTTCGGTGTCGGGGAAAGGCACTCCGATCGAGCCGGCCGTTCGTGTCTCGTTCACGGGATTACCCGCGACAATCGGAGAGCACTCCGATAGGCCGTAACCTTCAATGAGATACCCACCTGCCGCCTCTTCCCATGCCGTGATGAGTTCCGGTCTCAGCGGCATCGCCCCGGCTACCCCAACGCGGATATCTTTGAGTGAGACTCGGTGTTCTTTCGCACCTTCAATGACGCGCTCAAACAGCGGTGGGACCGCGATCATCGTCGTCGGCGGCTGGCGTTTTATGGCGTCGAGAATAAGGCCCGTCTCTGGTTTCGGGATCAGGTGAATCATCGCACCAACAGTCAGTCCGGCGTTCATCGACAAAGAGCAACCAAAGACGTGGAACAACGGCAGGCAGGCCATGAACACTTCATCACCGGGGACAATTGTCGTCACCCACTCGCGAGCCTGTGTTGTCGTGGCGACGATATTGGCGTGCGACAGTGGCACACCTTTAGGCGTGCCGGTGGTACCCGACGTGTAGAGCAACAGGGCGATATCCTCAGCGCGAGGCCGTAGGGCGTCTGGTGCTCGGCCCTTGCTCCAAAGCAGCTGCGCAAACGGTATGGCTTCTTGCGGAGCCGGCTGACTCAATTGGTTGCGTGACTCGCGCGCTTTCTTCAGCGGAAGCCGTAGCAAGGCGCGTTTCATCCGAGGCATTTCCTCAATGAGATTGATCGCGATGACGGTCCGAGGACGCACCTGTTCGGGGAGGCTCAGGAGCTTTTCAGCGGCAGCGTCCCACACAATCGCGACGTCGGCTCCGTGATCGGAAAAGAGCATTTCGAGTTCAGCAGGAGAGCTCAGCGGGTTGTGCTCTACGACTGTTGCACCGCACCGCAAGACCGCATAGAACGCTACGACATGCTGTGGGCACGTGGGCATGAGCAACGCGACGTGCGAGCCAGGACCAACGCCTAAGGTATGGAGAGCAAATGCCACACGCTCAACTTGGTCAGCAAGATCGGCGTAACGGGTTCTTTGGCCAAAGAAATCGAGGGCGAATTTGTCGGAGTAGGTGTTGCAGGCTTTTTCGAATTCGTCCACCAGCGAGCCGGTCGGATAGTCTAAATGCCGCCTCACCTTGGGATCGTAGGCGGCCTCCCAGCGTTCTTCGAGTGTTTTCATGGGCCGTTACCGCCTCCAGATCGTCAAATAATACCTAACCTTAGACTAGGTGCCTCTAGACGTTCCAAAAAACGCATCTCGATGGGGTATCTTCACGGAGCAATTGCAGCGTCACATAAGGCAACAGCCACGCTCACCAGAACGCTCAACCCTATCTTGCGCTCAATGCGACCTGCTACCCACGGTCTCGTCCCAATTGATTTTCATGACCCGTTCTGAGGCTGCCATCCAGACCGCAAAAGCTGCGGCACCAAAGTTAAATGCGACTAACCGAGCATCCCAGCGGCCCGAACCCTGGGCGACACCTCGAATCAATGAAAGGCCGCCTGCTAAATTACTGGCACCCCATATCCCGTTCACCACGCGATTCGAGTCGCGGCCCGCAATCGGCGTCAGAAATCTACGACCCGTCACTGCGGTGGCAAGATGCGCCAGACTATTGGCGCAAAGTGCTCCTGCTGTGAATGCAGCGGCGTTGGTTCTCGACACCATCGTGTCCCCTTTTGTCTTGGTACATCAGTCGTCTTAGCAGATTTATGCCTCCACAGCGCGACGCAACTGCGCGGGAAACTTGCCACCTACTCTCATGGTCTGTTTCCTGCGCAATCGCGTGCTGTCGTCCGGGAGGATGAGCCACCGAAGCTTCCCGCTAGGTACCAATGACGCCGATGCGCCTAACGTGGTATTAGGCGAGGGTGGCGTCCAAAGTAATATCTACGCCCTGCAGCGCTTTCGAAACAGGACAGGTTTCTTTTGCCTCGTTGGCAAGACGTTGAAAGTCGGCATCCTCGATACCTTCGATGGTGGAGTTGTTGACCAGTTCAATGCCGGTGATGCCGCCTCCTGCAATATTGAAGGTGACATTCGCGGTGCTTTCGATCGTGGTGGGCGGTGTGCCATTCTCAGCAAGCATGTTGGAGAACTGCATCGAGAAACAGGTTGCCAGGGCAGCACCGATGAGTTCCTCGGGAGAAGTTGTACCGCGCTCAGATTCCTCGGAGCGAGCCTTCCAATGCGTTGGGAAGGTGCCAAGCTGGGAGGTTTCCAGGCTGGCGGTACCGTTGCCGGATTTGAGATCGCCGTTCCAAACGGCCTTGGCTGAGTTAGTGACAGGGCGAGGCATGGTTACTCCTTTAATACGAAGGTCACGACCACACGATGCGATCGTGCTTTCTGCTCACACTGTAACACCGGCCAATGACTGATCAACAGGGTGCCTGCGGTGTCCTTTTCAACGTCACAGCCGAGATCTTGCCCGGATGGTCTTACTCGCCCAGAATGGAGACATGGTCCAACCAACAAACACCGACGCGATCGCCAAAGCTACTCATCGTTCCTGGGAAGAGTGGACCAAGCTTCTTGATGACGCAGGGGCTCGAGATATGACCCACGCAGCCATCGCTGAGTTGGCGCTTCAATTGATGCCGGAACCGGTCACCCAAAAAGAATGGTGGGCCCAGAGCACTGCGGTAGCTTTCGAACAATACGCTGGGTTGCGTGTGCCCGGTCAGACAAGTGCCGGAGACTTCCAACTCTCGACCTCACGAACAGTCCCGGTCAACAAAGACCAAGCCCTCCAGGCCTGGCTCAAAGTGGTGAACCCATGCAGCGAGTTCGGAGGTGTGCCGATCGAGAGCGAAGCCGCGACCTCTGAGACTGACAAGTGGCGGTACTGGCGTGTCCGGCTCGCCGACGAGACTCGGGTGACGGTAACGATCGGTGATAAGCCGGGCGGAAAAGCTACTGTCGGGCTCCAACATTCGAAGTTGGCTTCAACCGAAGCTATCGATCAGTGGCGTCCGATCTGGAAAGACTTATTGGCTCAAATGTGAGTGTTCGCGTCGAACAAGCACGGGAAGCGTCGCATCAATATTTACGGAGTACGACATGGCTGAGAACAACACTGATTCTGAACCACGGCTACTTACAGGCGGCAATCCGCAAATTCCGAAAGGCGAGGGAAACGGTCCGGTACGAGATTACATTGCAGCTATGCCCGGCTGGAAACAAGATATCGGACAACAGCTAGACGATCTCATCGTGAACACCGTTCCGGACGTCCACAAGGGCGTGAAATGGAACCAACCCTTATACGGTTTCAAAGATAACGGCTGGTTCCTATCATTTCGGTGCTACACCGCATATGTCCAAGTGCAATTTTTCAGAGGCACCTCGCTAGAACCGATGCCGCCGAAGTCCTCCAAGCACGCCGAAATCCGGTACTTTGACATCCGCGAAGATGACGAGTTTGACGAGGCACAACTTCGGGCGTGGATCGAACAAGCGAGTCAACTTCCGGGTCAAGAGATGTGACTGAAAATCCATGACGTTTGACGGAACAGAGAGACTTTCACGATTCACCAACTTTTACGTAGCCGCGACATCACCTTTGCGGGGCTGAAAGTACTTCTCTTCCAGTCGGCGCTCTACGCCTGCTTTGCGTGCAAACCAAGCCACTGCCTTCAAAACAGGATTCAGGGCTCGCGCGCGTCCGGCGGGATTGGTGTCGGACTCCGAGACAAGCAGTGCCGCATGCACCAGACTTTTCGGCTGCAAATCCGCTTTCGTCAAACCATCGGCCTTCATGTTCTGAAGCATCATCACCCACTTCTCAAAGCCTTCGTGAGCAGGGCGAAGCTCCACAATGATCCTGGTGAACCCTTCCTGGCTGGTATCCCACCCATGCGCCATGCGCGGTGGCACCACTACCTCATCACCCGCTTTGAGATTGACGGCCTGATCGCCGGCCCGTCCATCAAGGCTTCCTTCGAAAACCATGGTGGTCTCGGTATACGTCGTGTGATAATGCGGGAAGACGGAAGAACCCGGGCTTGCTTCGCCATAGATGAGACCATACTCTCCGCCGGTCTCCTTGCTGGTTCGAAGCCAAGTCAAAGCAATACCTGCGCTGCTATCTCCGTAGACCGGCCTGCCCTTGCGCATTTCAGCGATCTGTGCTGCAGTCCATTCCATTCCTCTCGCCCCCAACTATTGAAACTGGCTGTGTTAGCAGGACCGAGGTACCCTCACAGTTCCGGTACGTATATTGTCCTACCATCGGCCTAACTGGTCAATCGAAACGGGTAAGTTTATGCTGGTTAGACACTGTACAACTAGTTTCCTTGGGATCAGAGATTGTTCATCGTGGGGATTATTTGGGGATTGTCTTTTCGATCGGGTCAGTATAGGTTCAATCTAATGTCGAGCTCGCCTTACGGTCTCGTGAACAATGTGCGATGTCCCGCATGTATCCAATATTTGCCGCCACATGCAAACCGGCACCTACGCCACACAACGTAGAGCCTACGGAAGTGAGAGCTTCCAAGGCGGGTAGCAAAGATAGACTCGTCGTGGCGATTCCGGTCATCAGGACTGCCGTTCTGGCTTTACCAAGCAGCGACACTTCCGGCACACAGGAGTTATGCGATACGAGGTAAGCAAGCAGCAAAGCCACGTCCGCCGCGGCAATAGCCACGATGACTCCAGTGTGGAGGTGCCCTGCGAAGACCAACGCACCAGCTATCACCCCAACACCCACTCTGTCCGCGATCGGATCGAGCATCGCACCAACTCTGCTTGTCTGACCTAGCCTGCGAGCGAGGTAGCCATCCACCCAATCACTGGCCCCGAAGATGATCAGTAAAACCACTATGAGAACCGAGTGGGTGTCTCGCACAATAAAGATTGCGATCGGGAGCACGAGCATAAGGCGAGTCAAAGTAATGACGTTGGGAAAAGTTGCCCACTGACGACCCCCGAATCGCGGCCGAAGAGAACTCATGTTTTACTCCTTGCGGCAATCCGGCGGCCGACCGCCACAACAGCGGCAACCGCTGCAATGGCCAGACTGGGCAGAGTGTAGCGTTCGACGATATCCAGCAGAGTGTTGCCCACGATGGCTCCTCCGACGACCCACAGCATCGCCCAGAGGAGGGCTGCGATGCCGCACACCATGGCGAAGCGTGCATAAGACATCCTGGCAGCGCCGGCAGCAGCGGCAACGAAAGTACGGATCCCCGGCAATAACCGAGCGACGATAATCACCCAGAACCTACCCGAGACATAATCTTGGGCCCGCTCCCAGTGCTCATACCCGAGTCGTTTTACTAGCGCAGAGTCGTCAAGTCGCGAACCGAGTGTACGACCGATAACGTATCCAACTTGATCGCCGATAAATGCTCCCGCTGCGGCTGCTGCCACGGCCAATGCCACCAGCTCTGTCCGATCTGACAAGGTCACTGCCGCAAGCACGATGCCGGTTTCACCGGGAAGCAGGACTCCGACCCCCAGCGCTGCATCCACGGCGGCGAATAGCAGCACGCATGCTAACACCAGCACGACGTGTTCACCGGCCTGTTCGAGCATTGCACGGATAAATTCGATCATGTCAACGACGCTAGGGCTCACCGATCAACATCGGCACTCGCGTTCGGCCAGACTTGGATTGACGAAAGTTAGTTTTGCTTGGCAGCCCGTGTTGACCCCTTATACATTGGAAAGATGACTGATCGCCGCAAGAGTTCCCTGAGCAGCCGCAAGCCCCAGACCACTTTGGCTGCAATCTTGTCGATTGCAGCCGGCGCCTCGACGGGCTGGTTCTCAAGCACTGCGTTCGTAGTGCTGGGCATCATCACGATTGCAGCGTTCGTTATCGTGGTTAAGACCCCTCAAGCAAGACTCGGAGTGATCGTTACCTGTGCGCTTGCTTCATCGATTGCAGTGCGACTTCCGGAGCTGGACCTCGAAGCAGTAGTCCTAGGCCTGGTGTGGGGGTTAGTGGTAGTGCTGATCATCGGTGGGTCACTCACTATCCGGCGGGTTTTGGAGCAGCATCAAGCGTTTCAACAGCGGGGCTGGGAAATCGCTGCGTTGGAAGCAGAACGGCGCGCCAGCGAGACGCGAGAAGCACTGCGAAAGGAACGCATGTCGCTCGCGGCTGAGATGCATGACGGTCTCGGCCATACGTTGACCCTCATTGCGGTACGACTGGGTCAGATGTCAGTGAGCCCCTCACTTGCTACGACCGATCGGCAAAACGTCACCGAAATTCGCCAAATCGCCGCTGACGCAGCAGATGAACTGGGTCTGGCGGTCCGGTTATTGCGAACTTCCGATGAGGCCACGACCGAATGGGCTGTCCCTACTGTTGAAAGTGTCATTGACGGAGCTCGAAAAGCCGACATCGACGTTACGACCGAAATCCCCGACGGATTCAGTGATAGCCTCAGCGACGAAGTCGAAACCGCTATCATCCGAGTCGTTCAGGAAGGTCTGACCAACGCTGCAAAACACGCGCCCGGCCGACCCGTCACGATTCACATCGTTCCCGCTGAAGATGAGATTCGTGTGGTCATTCGCAACGAACTTTCTGATACCCAGACCGAAGCTCACGAGGGTGGTTTCGGCCTGGCGGGTTTGCAGTATCGTGCCGAGATGCTCGGCGGGGAACTCACCACCGATCAATCGTCGACAGATTACACCCTGAGGCTGACTCTGCCTCGCCGCGCACGTCCGGTCGCTCCGGTGAGAGACGACGTCGAGGAGATCCGTGACACGAGGACTGCCATTGCCGAGCACCGTTCGAAAGCAGCCCGTCTGGCGGTCGCACTGCCGGTCGCTGTCGTGAGCATCATGGTGCTGGTGATGACCGCATACTTCGTCGTCGTCAATATGTTCTCCGTCATGACCACAGCAGAATTTCAGGCCATCGAAGTTGGCGAGGAACGGGTAATAACGGAGCAGGTACTACCGCAATTCGAGATGTTTGATCCCCCGCGCGATGAGTTCCCGGCACGCGCCAACGAGGAGTGTTTCTACTACGAAAGCGGCGTGAGTTTCTTTGAGCGGCTGGATGTGTTTGTGATCTGCTTCTCCGCGGATCAGGTGAGTCGAAATGGAACGGTACCGGCCCAATGACCGCGAACACTCCTGCACAACCAATTCGCGTACTTCTCGCCGACGATGATCGCCTGGTGCGTGCCGGCATCGCAAGTATTCTCACCACAGCACCCGATATCGAAGTCATAGCTGAAGCCGCAGACGGCGATGAGGCGATCCGCGCCATAGCCGCTCACCGGATCGATGTTGCTCTGCTCGACATTCAAATGCCGCGTGTCAATGGCATCGAAGCGCTACGGGAAATTCAGCAGCTACAGCCCACATTGCCCATCGCCATGTTGACCACTTTTTCCGATGATCATCTGATCGCCGAAGCAGTGAGTGCGGGGGCCCTGGGTTTCTTACTCAAATCCGATGAACCAACACAGCTGATCAGCAATGTTCGAGCACTCGCACGTGGCGGCGGAGCGTTCTCACCTCGGGTGGCACGCTGGTTAGCAACCCGAGAACAAACGAACTTGCGATCCGAAGGCGTGAAAACACACGTTGCCAAGGTCCTGACCGAGCGCCAACTCGAGCTGCTTTCACATATCGGCCACGGCCTGTCCAACTCGCAGATCGCCCACTCGATGCATCTATCAGAAGGAACCGTAAAACAGTATGTCTCAACGCTGTTTGATGCTCTTGGTGTTGAAAATAGAGTGCAGGCCGCTCTTGTCGCCTTCAGAGCCGGATTGGTCTCCTGACGCGGAAGTCGTCTCGATCTGCTCAATCCGTCAATTGAATAGCCAGCGTAGCCGCAAGGTCTTCCGCTGCGGCAAGGTGGGCTTCGGTGACATCTCCCATGGACTCTAAAACTTCACCACCGAGCCGCCACCCCAGCGCGCCGACAATACCCTCCACGGAGCGTACAGCACCTGTCGTGTCATATCGCCCGTGAACGACCAACCCATAGGGGCGTCCCCGCATCTGGCGGCCGCCTTCACCTGCGCTGCCGTCAGCGCTGAGCGACCCGCCGATTTTAAGGAACGTACTGTCAAAGACATGTTTAAGCGCACCACTCATGTAACCAAAATTTGCAGGCGTTATAAACAGATAGCCGGCAGCATCTTTGATCGCGGTCTCGTCTTCTTCGCCCCGAGCCCAGGCAAGCGCCGGCACTGACTTGACGTTGACACCTTCGATATCTGGATGATGAGCTCCGCGAAGTGCAGCCTCGAGCAATTTCTGCACACTATCGGTTGGGCTGTGATGGATCACTAATAAATGCGTCATAGTTCTAGGATGGCACGCTTCGGTTCGCGAAATGAAGCACACGATTGCGCAGCATATTTCCGGGTGTTTGGAGGTGGAAAGTTATCGCATGAATCGACGCAAAAGCTGTCGAATCCCACGTCGACCAGCACGTTGTCCCATCGCTCGCGGGCCACGACGCACAGAGCGTGCATCTCCGCTAAATCTCAACACTCGTCTCAGAAAGTTTTGCATCGAGCCTCCTCTGCCGTGTTCACAAGAGTCACCCTACGCCGTCGTGGTCACGCTGAGAACCTTTAGGTAGTTTCAGCATTGTCACGAAGCCAATCCTCAAGGGTGACTTCATCGATAATTGCATCGCGTGGGATAAGGCCATCCGTTGCAGTGGCGTGACCCAGAAATGGTAGCTCTTTCACAAGCCAAGGACGACGCCCGCCCACACTCCCGCGTGCCGCCAAAATAGCGCGCGCTAGCTCAGCGCCGGTGGCGATCTCTGGACCACGAAGGGCAATCTCTTGTACTCCGCTCGGAGGATCATCGGTCGCATATTTTGCGACCCGGCTGGCAACGGAATCGGCTGCTATCGGGGCCATTCGCATAGTCGGCAAGATGGTGACTGGACCAAAGCTGACGCCTTGCACAAGATTGTCAATGAGTTCAAACCACTGGGTCGAATGGACGATCGTGACAGGCAAACCCGACGCCCGATAGATCTTCTCTTGGACCGCTTTACCTTGGTAATACCCGTTGCCAGCGTTGACTTTTGGATCAGATGCTCCAGCTATCGATATGCAAATAGTGTGCCTGGTATTCATCCGGCGGGCGGCGTTGACCACGTTGTGCGTTGTTTTCGCGAAGAAGCTGGTGGCCGTCTTCGTGCTGAAGGTTTCGATGTTCAGACAATCTATGGCAATGTCCGCGTCAGCGAGTGTCTGATGCAGTCCACTTCCTGTCGCGGCATTCACACCATGACTACGGCTGGCTTGAATTACTTCATGACCCGCTGTATTCAAGTACTTAGTAACTTTTGTTCCGATGGTCCCGGTAGCTCCAAGAACGATAATTCTCATTTGGATTTGACCTTTCTGGCCTGACGATACAAACCGCGTGACCATACCTCGCACCGGTGAATCCCAGCGCATGATCAAAACTCGATGTCTCTTGCTGATCCACGGACGCAGACTTGTTCCAAGGCTAGTACCATGTCAGGACATGTGACTAGTAGATATTGAAGTCTCCTCCAAGAAGATTCAATGCGAGGCCTCATTCTTGTACTGATTCCAGTACCCGCTTGGAAGACGTGACCGCAACGTGAACACGGCGACCGGAGCACTGGCGTCACAGATGTCGAGTATGATACCGATGTTCTAGATGAAGCTCAGCAGGCCCCCAATCAGCCCGACTAGCGGAATGGTTCTCGACACGAGCCGTTCGCGGAAAAGCAAGACAGTGATGACCACCGAATTCAGAGAGCAATCAACCCCGTCCCCACGATAAACGCGGCTTCGACCACCTGTATCAAAGCCACGTCGACGATCTGAATTATGGGTTCGACAACATCTGAACCACTCAGTCCAGGTCCGGTTAGCATCACTGCCAGCATTAGCATCGCTCCTGCCCAATGACTGCAGCTTCTAGGGTGTGCAGACCGACATACCTAAAGCCAAGCTGGGCCCATGTTTCCGGAGCATCGGGTAAAGCACGACTGATGTTCCGACGACGGCACCAGCCAACACCATCTCAAGAACGATTCCACCGGCCTGTGTCCGCGTACTCGGTAACCATCCGAGCGAAAAGTTCTGGCGACTCAGCGTTCCACGCATGATGTACTCCCGGCACGATCCAGGTCTGCGTCTGCGGCAACACGGACTGCAGCGTTGGGAATGCACGTCGGACGGATGCACTGTCACGTTCCGCCGCAACGGCGAGCACGGGACCGTCGAAGTCAAAGTCACCTGTTGGTAGTCGATGGTTGAGTGTTTCCCGAAGCATGGCGCGGTTTGAGCGGTGCGAGGCCGCACTTGCGTCACGGATATATTGCTCCCGGGAATCAGCAGGAATACGGAACAGCGCGGCCTGCACGGCCCAGTACCAGCGTTGTCGCCACAGGCCAACTTGTGCGCCAACCACTGCTCGTTCAACCCTGCTGTAACCGGCCAGCGCCGAGCCCGACATCAGACATGAGCGAACGACTTCTGGGTGTCGATGCAGCAGGTAAGTCGCGACAAAGCCACCCAAGGATAGCCCAACGACGTGTGCGCGGCCTTCGATTGCCCGAGTGCGGATAAGTTCGGCGATATCATCTGCCGCACCAGCAAACCCGGGCCATTCTTCGTCGGCCCGCCCGGCATAGCCAAGAAGATCCGGGGTCAGAACGTGGCGATCCGGCATCAACTCAACTTGGCCATACCAAGTCCAGCCGGCAGCATTCCCGCCGTGCAGAAAGATAATCGTCTCGCCTTTACGGGGACCGTGGTCAAAGGTCCGGTAGTTGGTAGGCGTCGCATTAGCATGCTCGTCAGGATAGTTCTTCATGGTGCATCGCTTTCATTGCGCTCAGTTGTTCGCGGGTATCTTGGACCCACTTGAGGCCTGTCTCGGCCATTTCTATGCCATAGTTCAATGTGGCTGCGCGTAAGATACTGGCCGCATCATGCGTCGGACCGACATCGATAGCTCGCAGCTGTTCAAGCTCCTCGCTCGCTTGCTCGTGTGCTTCATCCAGCAGGCGTTCTGCCGCAGCAGGCCCAAGTGGCGCGATGAAAAACAACCGGGCGAGCAACGGAATCTTCGGTCGGTTCACCTCAAGGGGTGACGAGAGCCATTGCTTCAGTTCTGCCACGCCAAGCTCGGTGAGTGAATGGACGTTGCGGTTCGGTTTGCCGTCTTGGAAGATCACTTCGGTATCAATCATCTGGTCATCCGCGAGTCGATCGATGGTGCGGTAGATCTGTGATTGATCAGCATGCCAAAAATGCGCCACAGATCCTTTAAATGCCCTGCCGAGGTCGTAACCACTCATCGGCTGGATCGAAAGTAATCCGAGAATCGCGTGTTTTAGCTCCATGGTCATATGATACTGCACATATATAGGACCACACAAGTAGGGGTAAGAATATAAACGTGAAGTAGGAAGTTCACAGAGCTTTGAAGTACCGTGCCACCGGCCAGCGCTGATACCCTGCCGACTCATACGCGGACCTGGCTGCCTCGTGCCCGGGGTCATCGCCGGTTTCTACCATGACCATATTCATCCCCGCGCGGCGAATTTCTTGGTGCGCGTGCTCCATCAATGCTCCGCCGACGCCCTGACGTTCATGCTCAGGATCGACACATAGGACGTAGATCTCTCCCATCCGGTCCGCTGGGTGGATACGAATGCTTATCCACCCAGCCAGCTCGCCGTTTCGTCTGGCGACGGTGGTCTTGTCGGAGGCTTGATCCAGTACGGTACGCAACTCTGAGCGCTGGCGCGCCTCCCAGCCATCGGGGTAAAAATTGTCGTAAACAAACCCCGGGACGACTCGTTGCAGCTGAGCAAACACTGGGCGCCAAGCACGGATAGCTATTTCCAGAGCCTCAGCACGATCGTTGGCATCATACGGTGCAATTTCAATCATTTCAGCTCTCGCGCAGTTGAAGATTGCTCGCGATCACACGAGATCATGTTGGCGCGCAACGGCGACCGCCTGTGTTCGCGAACTGACATCGAATTTCGTGAATATATTTGATAAGTGGCGTGCAACCGTTTTGATAGATAAGTGAAGGTCGCCGGCGATCTGTGCGTTGCTTCGACCTAAGGCCACCAGACGAAGCACTTCAACCTCGCGTTCGGTGAGTCCTTTGGGACGGACTCCTTCACCCAGCAACTCAAGGACGTGGTGAGCATCAGAGACAGCGCCTTGCGATTCAAAGGCACGCAGGGCCGTGCGCAACTCAACAGCCGCTTCCTCATCGTCACCGAGCATGGCGAGCGCCTGGCCGATCTGTACTCGTGCGCGTGCCACCTCGTAGCTTGCATTGAGTTGTAGCCAGTAACGTAGGGCCGACTTCGCTGACGTCAGTGCGGAGCTCGGGTTGCGCTGTGCAAGGGCGGTTTGAGCCATGGCATACTCCGCGGCGGCACGAACCGCGACACTGCCGAACTGTTCAGCAATGTCGCTGAGTTCTGCAGTCAGTTCGGTTACTTCGTCGATGCTGCCTGCCGCTAGCAACACCTGCATGGACCCGGGAATGAGGCGCAGCCGGAATGCGGCACCCGCAGTCGTTTCTAAGAGACGTCGAGCCGTAACCGCTGCTTGACGAACTTCGCCACGACTCATCTGCAGCAGTGCACGGCCGGGCTGAGCATCGGCTCCATGGCCTATGGCATCGCTGTATGCCTGTTCCGCTGCATCGAGGTCGCCGAGCAAACGCAATACATCGCCGCGTTCGGTGTATGCCAGGGCGATGGCACGGTAGTTGCCCGCGGCTGTATATCCTTGCACGGCTCGTTCTAATTCATCAACAGCCTCAATGAAGGCGCCGTTGAAGCGCATCAATTGTGCCCGATGCACCGCACAATTGCCGATGAAAGCGACCAACCCAAGCTGCTCGTCACACCAGATCGTCAGTGCACGAGTCCATTGAGCTGCTCGACCCCAATCGCCAACCCATTGGCATCCCTCGATCATCGAGCAATATACTTCGCCGGCAAATAGTGGGCCATCCACCTGGCCCGCAACGACGCCCGTCATCGCTTCATCAAGGAGTCTTACTCCCTCGGAAACGTGGCCAGCGACGCTCAAAAGCCGCCCTTGTTGGTTGAGGCCCATCGCCAACAGATTGGCATCATCGTGACGCCGAGCGTACTCGAGAATTTGCGGTGGCAGCAAAGCGGCCCCGTCGATATCGCCCACACTAATCCGCTCAAATAGCCGGCCGGTGAGCAGGTATCCGTGCTCCACTACATCGTCGTTGATCTCATCGAGCAGTCGTTGGCCAGCCGCGAGCCAGCCGCCAGATATTGCCGTTTCACCCCTGAGTGCCAGCATCATTGCTAGCCTCGCGGCTGCGCGGATCGCAAGAAGCGGTTCTGCAGCACGAATGGCGGCATTGTGCGCGCGCTGCCAGGCCTGGATAGCGTCGTTGGCATGGCCCGAAAGCTCGGCAGTGTCGCCTAAGGTAATGAAATCAGCGGCCGTCAGCGCGGTGTTCTCAAGATCCGATAATGTCTCATAGGCAGTGAGCCATTCGCGACGCTGATAAGCCTCGCGAGCACGGTGTAGTGCTTCGACCACGTCCATAACACCAGTGTAGTCTTCGCCCAGAAACTCGGGCCGTTGAGGAAATGAAAATCCCTGCTGTGCGAGCCAGAAACCTCGTACAGCAGGGATCCTTGTGTGGGTTCGGCCTCGTTACATTTGGCCTAGGCCGCCGACACGAGGTGGTGTGCCCGGTGAGCAATCCGCTCGGCAATATACGCAGCATCCCGCCCTACCCCGCTCATCTCACCTGAACTGACAGAGAATTGAAAGGCTAAACCAAGAAAGTACAACCCGGACAACCCGTCGACGACACCACGATATTCGACCGGCCAGCCATCCTCGATCGGAAGTTCAAGGTCAATCCATGAGTGATCATGTTTGATCCCAGTGGCCCAGACGACCGTGGCAACATCAAACGTGCGACCATCTGCCAGTTGGGGCATACCATTCTCGGAGACACCAACAATATGGTCTTGTACCCACTCGACGCCGTGTGCTTCTAAATGATGCGCTTTTACCCGAGACTGCGGTGCACCGTGATGGCGCAACGTGTCGAACAGCTTGCGACCCATCCGCGTCCGCCGCGTCAAGACGTGTTTGAAAACAAACACGACGGCGGGAAAGGCCCAGCGCATCACCCGCGAATCCCACTCGATGGGCAGATTCCCGCGATGTGGGCCCACCAACGTGGTCTCCCGATCTGCACTGAGCTCCAACGCAATGTCCAGTCCGCTATGCGACGCTCCAACGACCAGCACCGGCCCGTCCGGGAGTTCCGCTGGGCTATGGTAGCGGATCGAATGCACCTGATGGATTGTTGCCGCTAGCTCCTCGGCAAAACGGGGAATATTCGGTTCTTGGCCAAAAGTCCCAGTCGCGATAATCACTGATTTGGAAGTGATTCGTTCGTGTTGTCCATCGTGCTCCAGCTTGACGACATAGCCGCCATCAGCTCCCGTGGTCAACCAGCGCACTGTGCTGCGCAATCGCACCGGTAACTCATGGGTGAGCGCATACAGTTCAAGGTAATCGGCCATCTCATCCTTGCTCGGACATATTTGTTGATCACCGGGGAACCGCAAGCCATCAAGCCCATCAGCATATGCCGGAGTAAATAGGCGTAGGCTGTCGTACCGGTTGCGCCACTGGTCTCCGATGCGGGCAATTCCATCTAGGACAAGGCAGTCCACTCCCCTGCGCTGCAGATGATATGCGGCCGATAAGCCTGCCTGCCCAGCGCCGATAATGACTGTCTCTACATGTTGTGTTTGCATGATCCCTCCCGATTTCGTACTGTATTCATCACGCTACGGAATCGGGCTTTTGGCCACATCGGGAAGAATGCTCATTTGAAATTCGGATGAGATGGGTAATTCGCACCATAGTCCGGAGACACCGGTGAGAGCAGTGATGTTATGCCTGCCGATATACTTTCTTGGTCATGCGAAAATTCGTCAGGGCAACGCCCTGGACAATGGGATGCTGCTCTGCCTCCACGTGAAAACCACAGACTTCAAAGAATGGCCGGGCAGTAATACTCACCTCTGCGGTGAGTTGCCGCGCTGAACTGCCTTGCGCCTGCTGTTCTAAAAATTTCAAGAGCTTCCCTGCCACACCTTGACCCGCAAAGCGAGGTGAGACGAAGAGCATCTCAATGTGACCGTCCGAGCTCATATCAGAGAATCCCGCCATCTGATCGCCGACGAGCGCGACGTAACTATTTCGGCCACGCATCGACTGGTCCCACTCAGTAACGTCACGCAGGCCAGGACGCGCCCATGCGAAGACCTGCTCAGGGGTGTAGTTCGCAGATGCCGTGACTGTGATTGCATCTTGGAAGATGCGCAATGTTATTTCCGCATCAGCACTCTTATACGGACGGATACTGACGCGTGCCGAGGTTTCGCGATCATTCACTGCATTCTTTCGAAGTCCGGTCCGAGTGACTCACAGCCACCGGGGCGTAACCGCCTGATAGCGGAAATATTCGGTTCCGAAGCGCTGTTGCAACACCGCCTCTTCGGCAGGGATTTGCACCCGATCGATAATGATCGCATAAAATGCCGCTGGAATGAGAGCCAACGATGAGCGTCGCGCCACAGCATACGCAACAAGCACCCCGGTCGCTCCGAGATACATCGGATTCCGAGTGAAACTGTACGGGCCGGTGTTCACCAATGTTGTTGCATTAAGCGTTCTTGGATCCATGGTCGTGGCATGGCGCCGAAACTCCAATGTGGCAGCAACGTCGAGTAATACTGAGGCGCCCGCAATGGCTAAGCCAGCAATTCGCGACTTTGTTGTAGTAGCGTTCCGCCTAGTCAGTAGTATTTGAGCGCCGAACGCGAGGCCCGTAAAGACCGGAGGTGGTGGAAACCCCTTAGGCAAGTTCGCGCCAGTGCCTGATTTCTTTCTTGCTTGGAACATTGCATTCCCCTCATGACGCTCTTAACCGCTGGGTTTACTGCTCATGATCCATCGGTATGAATCCCAGCTTATCGGCAGAGCCAACATATCACCACGTGCACCTCTGGCAGCCCAGCTCTTCGGCAACAATGTCTCGTGTGATGCCCCCTTTAGTCTCGGTTCTGCCCTGATCCGAACCTCGCTGCAGGCTCCACTCCCTCGTTTGAGAGGCTCCCGGCGAGAACAGTGTTTTCCTGGGTGCGCGGGCGCCAATGCGCAGCTCGAACGGCAGTGAATTCTCTGAGTTTCCCGGCGACCAACTCATCGAGTGCGCGAATGTAGTCAGGGATAATCTCACGTGGTAGCCGCAGTCCTACAGTGAGATGGGGAACCCAGCGAGGGCCACGACCAGCGGGATTCAGCGCACTGATCTCACGTGCGGCGATCTCTAGTTCATCCGAGGTTTCTAGTAACCACGCGACAGTTTGTTTGCGTTTTGTCCCGAAGACAACGGTGCCTTCCCGTCGAAACGTAGCTGGGATCAATGGCGGGAGTAGCTGGGCAGCGCGCTGTACTACGTGGTCATCCATGACAGGGGCGAACGTGATAGTGATGTGTGGGCGCTGCTGCTGATTCGGAAATCCTTGGTCCACGAGGTGAGTGAACACTTCACGCACCTGCTGCTCCTCGTCCTCCGCAAGGTGCAAGAGAATGTTTTCGGGGGACGCCATCGATATTTTGCTCGCTTCTTCTTGGTTTCAGTGGCAGTGTTTAGGGGCTACGACATATGTAGACCTTAGAGGAACAGCAAATACCTCACACCGAAAATTACTAAGAAAACTGCTGCGACGATTCCCACAACAATGAACGGTACTGAGATGGTCGCCCGAATTTCAGCTCTCTTCACCTCAGGGTCTCGCTATCGACGTCGTCGAGCCACTCGCTTCAGCCTGCGATATTTTCGATCTTGCTCGCGAATCCACCGTGGCACAAGAAAAGGTGGCGCAGGTACGCCTACAACACTTAAAACCCCGAATAACATTTGCGGAAGTATTACAAAACTTGGTATTCCGATCGTAATAATTTCGATATCTTCCGAGGCACCAAGGCTTTGCGCAAAATCGGTAAAACCCACCACACTAAATGCCAACAGAAAAGCAGGGATAATGTGGAGGAATGGTCCCCGAAGGATGCTTTGTCGTGGCCAAGTTGCAGAGGGCGAGGGTGTCAGCAGCCACCTAACCCACAGGATGAGTGCTACGAGTGCTATAAGGCCGCCGATTAGATCCCAGATTTTCATGTCCTAGTGAAGAGTATCCCTTCCAGGAAGCAGCTACTCAATCATTCATTTCCCCTTTGGAATCAACGCGTGGGCGCTGGCAGGGGCTCCCTATCGTCGTCTAGAAGTTCGCCGGTCGCAACATCAATGAATTGCGCATCTCCGTCGAAATACACAGCTAACCGTGCCTCGTCATCCGCAGGCAGAGAGATGAGAATGCGGTGTTCTTGCTCGGGGGCGAGATGGGACAAATGTAGGTAACGACCACTGGAGTGCAAGCCCAGGATCGGGAACGGATGTTTCTCACCTTCGGTCACTTGGCTCGCATCCGCGCTGTAACTGAGATTGAGGATACGGAAAATCTCCCCATCGGCTGGACGTGCTTCGCCGTTGTAATCCCTCGATGGAACTTCGACAGCTCGCGCCGGCACGGTTTCAAGAACCTCAATTTTTTCGATAGTCAACGTCCCGACTGGGGTCGTGACTTCGTCCTGTTCGGGACGAATAGTTTCTGCAGCACTAATATCTTCTGGGAAATCCGCAAAGAGGATGCCCGGTTCCGCCGAAGGAAGACGTGGTTCTTCTTCCACGGAGCCTGCTGTATCGCTGGTATCAGCTAACTCTCCGGAACATGCAGTCAGCGTCAAAACAGCCACCAACGCGAGGGCAGCAAAAGATCTACTGCGCGCTGCTACTATAGTCATCGTTTATCTCTCTCGAAGTGTCCTATGGCACCGGATTTCCGCGCCAAGTCATGGTTATCGCAGTACTGCCTTATATACCTTAGAACCTTTAGGGAGTAGAAGCTGGTTGTGCTTCGCCAAGGACTTCGGGTGTTTCTCGAAGGATCCGATGGTAGAAGTGGTGCAACCATACGGCCGTACCAACTAGGCCACCACGCGATCCTCTGCCCGGCGCATACGCTGCGAATCCCCGTTGATACGAAGATTACCGCGGTCCGGTCCAACCAGCGTGGTCTCCCCACTAGGCACGTCCAGAAACCCAGCTCATGAGCTGCGCGGTCAACGCGGCGGGCGCGTCGAGCTGGATTAGATGTCCTGCGTCCTCAATAAGCGTGACCGAGGTGTTGGGCATCAACTCTGCGAGCCGATCGGCGCGGTCTACAGGAATCCAGCTGTCTTTGACTCCCCAGATTACGTGCACGGGATCTTCCAGCTCCATAGAGCGGTTCGATCTCGTCGGTGAAGCGTTCATCAGCTTGCGCAATTTGACGGTAGAAGGCAGCCTGACCGTCATCACTTGTCCATGGCTCCACAAGTACTGCCGGTTCATCGTCGCGCAGACCCCGGTGGCTTGCACTGTGTATGTACGCTTCAACAGCTCCGCGATGAACCCCAGGTGGAAGCTGAACAAAAACCTCGGCGTGCTGTTGGACCAGCCTGAAGAACGCAGAACCCCAGGATGACAATGTCACGACATCAACCAGACAAAGCGATGCATACCGAGCGCCGTGCAATAACCGGGCACGAAGAGCTACAGCACCACCCAAATCATAAGCTCTCACCTGTGGAGAGTCGAGAGCCCACTCTCTGCGTAGGTGCGCGAACGGTCAACCGTACTCGTTCAGCGCCGCGGCGACAAAGGCCAATTTGGTGCTTCCTCAGTCTCCTACCGATGCTCACACGGAGAGGAGACAGCCGACTGCAGGCAGCCTGATCACTTCGTTGAGAAAAGGCTGTCACCGGCCCTCGCTTAGCCTTTGAGGACGTATTTCAAGGTCTCTACCACCTGGTCGGTTGTCGTGCACCAGGCTTGCGCTTCGGCATCAACTTCCTTGAGCGGATGGACGATATCTTCATCGTGCAGGGTCACATAAGGCTTGCCCAGCGCAGCACAGTAGCCAGCATCAAAAGCCGCATTCCACTGCTTATATTGGTCCCCGAAGCGCACCACGACCATATCGCTCTGCTCGATCAGGGTCCGGGTACGGATTGCATTGACCTTGGCAGACTGGTGATCGCGCCAGAACTGGCTTTCGGTCTCGCCCAGATGGTCACCGGCGGCGTCACTGGCAGGGTGGTCGGTTACCGGTGCGGTGAACTCCACGTCCAACCCGGCAGCCTCTGCACCGCGTTGGATTTCCTCACGCCAATCGGTATGGATCTCCCCGGAAAGATAAACTGAGAAACTCAATGCTCAAAGCTCCTTCATCAAAGTAAACAGATTTGTTTTATTTCCTCGTCTACTAGCCTAGTACCTTGATGAGACGAATGAGCTCAAGTGTTATGTGCACCCCAAGAGACGGGCGCGGAAACAATTGCGCATTTCCAGAGCGTGCTTAGCTTCATCTTTGGCGCCGCGTGATACCGCAGTTGATCTGAGCTGGTCATACATAGGTTGCTCCTCGTTCGAAAAGAAGTGTCAGCTCACAAGACCGACTTCGCTCATTTACTTTCTACCGGAGCTAATTCGACAGCTTCCCGAACTATGCGTTCAACGTTTTTACTCCACGCCTCATGAAGATCCGCATTCACAGCGATAGCGAGATTGGGCAGGTATGTCTCAGGCTTCTGCCTATCAAACGCTTCCAGAACGAGTTGTTGTATCTGGTCAGATCTATCTACCAGCTGTTGTTCATAAAGCTCACGCATTGATTCACGATCGGTGATCCCAGAGTCTTCTTCAGAGGCCCCTAAGGCATGGAGATACGCAGTAAAGTACGCCTCCTGAACCGCGTGAGCCTGGGCTGCGGCAAACTCCGTGATTGAATGCCATTCCTTTGGCTCCGAATTCGGCGGCAAAGCTTTGATCGCCTGTTCAAAGTGATCAGCGGCCGACATTTGCTCAGTCAAGGCATGTTGAGTTCGCTCTACTGCGACATCTTTTTCGGCCTGATCGTGCCAAGTTCCACGCCAGAACATAACGAGATCATCATCAAGGGTTTTCATCCACCCCTTGAGATAACGCTCCCAATATTTAACCTTGTCCACACGCTCCGCTAGGGACCCGCGTCTTGGTCGGAACAAGTTACGAGCCATAAACCAGACAGCGATAATGACCAAAATTACAACAGCGAAGGCCAAGCCTGTCGCAACTGACTCACTCATGTGGTTTCTCTCCGGAATTAAATAACCAATGTATTTGCTGCTCAGGGCGATTCAATGCACCTGATCTTTTCGCGATTACCGTCTGATCGTGCAAGCGCCGCCGAGCACGTCCGCCACATAAGGCAAACAGACACCCTCGAGCGTTGGATCTGCTGCTGCGCCGCCAGCTGCGTTACTGCACTGTGTTGATGAGGTCCGGGTAGAGTTCTATAACAGCGTCCCGCCAATCCGGATAATCAGCCGGACACATGTGCTGCATGCCGTACACCATGATCTCGGCCATGCCGGCTTCCGCCTGCTCACGCTCAGATGCTGTTAGATCTTGCGGAATAGTGAGAAAAAGCGGGGAAGTAACGATGTGTGCTTGAACAGTGGAAGTATCCACGTCGTGATAGTTCAAGATTGCGGTTTCACACGCATCCGCGGTTAATGCGAGCGTCAGTGTTTCAGCCTCGGAAGTCCAAACCCCACCTTGTGACTCGACGTGAACTCGCTGCTCCTCCACAAACTGCTTCTGCTCGGGTGTGACTGCCGAAAGCGGCGAACCATCAAGTGGAAGTTGCTGGTCTTTGAGGAACTGCTCCTGCTCCGTCAAAGCAGCCTCTATATCCCCTTGTTCGAGAGCATCGCTACCCGTGTCAGGAGAGTCTTCGTCCTCGGGCACCTCAGAAACTTCATTTTCACTCTCTGATTCTTCAGGTACGGGTTCAATGATGACTTCCTCTGCATCCTGTGCAGCTTCTTCTTGGGAACTGCACCCTGAAAAGAAGAGACCAGTTATCATGGCCGAGACTAGGACGAGATTTTTAGCGGTGCCGCGAAACATAGAACCCCATTCAGAAGACGATAGCCCGTCCAATCTAGCGGTTTTAGACCGTTCATATCGATATGCTTACGACTCATGTCAGGAGTGTTTGTTTTTAGAAGCGCAGCGGATTACAAGGTAGGCTTCGGACCGCACATCGTAGCTGCGGCTGTGACTCACCTCGAAATGATCATGTATCGCAGAGCTCACACCGACGGGCAGTTCCATTTTGATCGGTCCGATGCACTCACCTAGAGACTGTCGCTGAGGTGCTAATCGAACAGGCTCTTGGCAGGCCGAACCCGTCTGCCTGTTCCCGATCAGCATCATGCATTCGGAAGTATGTCAAAGCATCAAGGTATGATCCTTCCAAGCCAGAACATCGATGCTCATGCTCTGAAATTTAGGAACACTCGTCACCGAAGAGTTCACGCAGCATTCAAGGGAGTAATGGCGTCGATCTCCTCTTCCACGCGATCCTGTGCGAGGTCGAGGTCGTAGTGTGTTTGCAGGTTGAGCCAGAACTGCGCTGAGGTTCCAAAGTATTAACCAAGACATGATGCCGTATCGGCGGTGATCGCACGTTTGCCGTGCACGATCTCATGAATTCGGCGCGGCGGTACGCCCATTGAAACCGCAAGTTTATTCTGTGTGATGCCCAGTCCCCAATGAAGTCCTCCATGAGCACTTCACCAGGTGAATAGGCGAAATTTTGTCAGTGGTAGTCAACAATCTCGACCTCTCCTGGCCCGGCGGAATATAAAGATCATCACGCGATTCAACCGAATCAAGCTGACGAAGATTCCGTAATGCGCTTCTGTGACTGCGAGGATCGCTCGAGTGCACTCTCTTACGATTCCGAAGCCACTCGGGATCCTTACCGGCGAACGATCTGATCACAGCACTACTAGATAACGTTTCCCGTCAATAACGGGATATGTAAAACCTAAATTCGACGATTTCACCGTGAATCTCAGACTGTCAGGCGTTTCGAAGAGGCTACGCTGGTCTCATGACCGAAAAGACCCCTGAGGACTATTTCCCTGCCGGGAGCGTCGGGCTGGAGACATTTCGACGCGTACATGCAGCAGTAATGGAGACCCACCCGGACGCGACGGTCCGCGTCTCAAAAAGTCAGGTGGCGTTCCGACGCCGGCGCGGTTTCGCGTACCTATGGACCCCTGGTCAGTACTTGCGCCGACCGGCAGCGCCCGTCGTTTTATCGATCGCCACAGACAAGCGCCTAGAGAGCACGCGCTTCAAAGAGGTAGTTCACCCCGGCCCGTGGATGCACCATCTGGAGGTCCACGACGCAAACGACGTCGACGAGGAGGTGATGGAATGGCTCCACTCGGCAGCCAAGGACGCGGGAGGCTCCTGAACTCTGGGGTATGCGGTCTCGATGAGCGGGAATGACCTACAGGCACACCAGCAACTACAAATACAGCTTCCTTTAAAATCCCCCGTTTGAAAGCACCACAACTCCCCAGAAGTTATAGCCGTTGCAACCGGCGTCATCCTTGCCGGTCAGTCTAGAGTTGTCGACAGTCTAGTAGTGGGCTGCGATGCATTGGCGTTTGGTGTGGTGGTGAAGACGCTACCTTATATGCCTGTTCGAAACACGACCGGCTGTTCTCGGCGTTATCGGTCAGCTCCTTCCGGCGGGCAGCGTTCTTTACTTGGAGTTGAGCACGAACATTTCCTGGCCAAGCGAAGTCGCGAAGCGTAGAGTTCGACCATGAACAGCGAGGATCCGATTTCGACAAACCCAGCGCAGTACCGGATTCTGTGGGAGAACGACTTCGTTCGCGTATTGGAGTACACCGACACGCCAGGGGTGCAGACCACGCCGCATCAGCATCCAAACAGCGTCATGATAACGCTCTCCGCCTTCGACCGCCGCCTGTCTTCTGGCGATCGCGTCGTGGATGTTTCATTTCCAGCAGGTAAAGCGCTGTGGTTGCCCGCGCAACAGCATTCGGGTCACAACACCGGTACGACCCCTACCCACACGATATTTATCGAGCTAAAGGGGGAAGCTGCGGGCCAGGCGTCGGAAACCGCAGTTGGGCCCGAATCCGATTCGAGCTAGCGAAGTTGAAGAACCACGCACGTCAGCCGCAGTTTCAGTACTAGAGCGGAAAGTTCAAGGAACCTTGTTCCGCGACAACCAGTAGCTTTAAACATTAAATCTGAATTCGACTGCGTTCCGTGACCGACCAACCTCATAAGTTCGGGAACCTGCACTTCGTTGTCAGCAACCCCTCGAATACCACTGCCTTAATAACATCTGTCAGATATTCATAACCGTGAGCTTACATGCGGCCTCCAGCGAGTCTGACGAAAGGTGACCACACAACGTCTGAGGAATCGCCATGTCACGAGACTGATGACTAGGCTGGGTCTATGGCCACAGTTGTTCTTGTGCGGCACGGCCGCACCACAGCGAACGCCACCGGAGTGCTAGCAGGCCGTTCCCCTGGGGTCAGACTCGATGAAACCGGACACAAGCAGGCAACAGACACCGCGGAACGCTTGGCGGCATTGCCCCTAGTCGGTGTGGTTTCCAGCCCGCTGGAGCGATGCATACAAACTGCCGAGGCCGTGATGCAACGCCAGGAACAAACAAACGATGTACTCACGGATTCGGGTTTGAACGAATGCGATTATGGGTCCTGGCAAGGCGGTACCCTCACCGAGCTGGCCAAGGAAGAACTCTGGTCGCAGGTGCAGTCATATCCTTCAGGAGTGACTTTTCCAGGTGGGGAAACCATGGCCGGAATGCAGTCCCGAGCAGTGTCAGCCATTCGGCGTCACGACGCAGCCTTCGAGGCAGAACATGGAAAACGCGCCGTGTGGGTTGCGGTCAGCCACGGGGACATCATCAAGTCCATCCTGGCCGATGCGTTAGGAATGCACCTGGACCTCTTTCAGCGCCTGAGTGTAAACCCAGCCTCCGCATCGATTGTGCATTATGGTACAGGCAGCCCGCGGGTGTACGCGATAAACACTGAAGCCGGAGATCTCTCCTGGCTTGCTCCAGGCTTGGAAACTTCCGAGGCCCCGGTAGGCGGCGGAGCAGGCCACCAAGCATCATGAACAGAACAGGTCTAGGATTCTAAAATGCCCACTACAGTCCACGAGTTTAATTGGCCCGATCGCGTCGTCATTGGCACCATCGGTAAGCCCGGCGAACGCACTTTCTATTTACAGGCACGAGCCGGAGCCCAGCTGGCTAGCATTGCCCTCGAGAAACAGCATGCGGCGTTGCTAGCAGAAATGGTCGACAAGGTTCTTGATGAACTGGGCTCCGTTGAAGGGAACCCACATAGCGTCCCAACACATACTCCCGTGGAACTGGTCGATAATGAGCCGTTAGAAGATGTTGTCGAACTCTTCCGGGTGGGCTCCATGAACCTAGGCTGGGATCCCAGCGTGGCCCAGGTGGTAATCGAGGCTTTTGCCCTAGATGATTCCGATATTGAAAATGACCTCGCACAACAAGAGCCAACGTCGAGTGAAATGCTGCGGGTGCGGATGCCGGTTGGTATGGCCCGTGCTTTTGCCAAACGGACCGATGAAATAGTGGCAGCAGGGCGACCAATTTGCGCTAACTGCGGTCACCCCATTGACCCCGATGGCCACACCTGCGCCGGACCCGAACTGTAATGCTAGACCAAGAGCTGCTCACCGCCGAGCTGGAACTCACCGGCCGCATCACCACAGCGTCAAATGCGACATTCTTGGGGAGGATCGGTGAAGTAAGCGTCGTCTACAAGCCGATCGCTGGAGAAAAACCACTATGGGATTTTCCGCACGGCACTTTAGCCCACCGGGAAGTAGCCGCCTTTCTCGTATCCGAGGCCCTCGGCTGGAACCTAGTGCCGCGCACGTGGCTGCGCGATGGTCGTTTCGGTGAAGGCATGGTGCAACTGTGGCAGGAGGCAGACCCCACACAGCATGCAGTAAACCTGGTACCTACCCACCAACTACCGACCACGGGCTGGAAAACCGTTCTGCACGGGCAGGATGGCGACGGGGAACAGGTCACACTGCTGCACGAAGACAGCCCGGAGCTACGGCGCATGACGATATTTGACGTTCTGATCAACAACGCCGATCGAAAAGGCGACCATGTTCTCGCCATGTCCGACGGACACCGGTACGGCGTGGACCATGGGTTGAGCTTCCACCATGAACCTAAACTCCGCACGGTGCTCTGGGGGTGGGTAGGCGAGTCACTGACCGAGGCAGAATTGGACGGAATCGATAAGCTAAGCCAAGCGTTATCCGGTGAGCTTGGCGAAGATCTAGCCACACTTGTAAGTTCCAACGAACTTGCCGCCTTAGCTAGCCGCTGCACCGACTTACGCCAAACCGGGCAGTTCCCTGCACCCAGCGGCCATATGCCTGCGCTCCCCTGGCCGCTGTTCTAAACAGCACTCGAGCGCTCGAAGGCACACACGTCTACGCGAACTCCGATGGCCTTCTGAATTCAGCACCACGACGGCGCCCGTCACTTTTATAACCGCGATCAGCTTATCAATGGACTGTATGGGAGTTTAACCAGCGTGGGCGGCGTCATTGCGGACCTAAGTAGTCCCTGTGGACCATTGCTTTACAGCTGGGACCAACTGCAGAATCGCTTCGACATCCTGCAAGGCGAGCTGAGCACGGAGCCGCCCCCAGGACCCGTGTCCAGTCTTGTGGAAACAACCAGACCCCCTAGCGACGCTCAGCATTCGTTGCTCATTTCTCCAGTGGTAAGACAGCTGATCGAATGAGTTGTTCTTCGATGCACCACATTTATATTGAGCAAGCGGCTCACACCACAGATCATGAGCGCGAAACCTTAGATCTGTTAATTGCGTCGTATACAGCCACGCACTGCAAGAGGTTGACCCTTACCTTCGCGTTCACTATAAAGCCAGGACCTGAGTTGCACAAGTTTAGTGCCCCATTTTTAGGTTTCGATGTGCAATTGGTGAAGGAGCTGTTGAGCCTCGGCTGGGATTTGTGGTGGAAACGTGATCTCGTGATCGCCGATTTGGCCAGTGAAT